>JACCDU010716148.1_pt1 | contig 785472 bp, 976 predicted proteins | sample 7446081 | NCBI WGS metagenome assembly JACCDU01 (sample SAMN15323447, study PRJNA562643) | freshwater metagenome | isolation source: river surface water | place: USA:Blue River Watershed | collected 2017-08-17
CAGTTTTTTTTAGTCTATTGCCTCAACGGTAGTTTTATTTGGTAGGAATCATTGACCCAATCGGGAAATTGAAAGAAACAACTTTCAAAATTTGACGCATAAATCAATGACCTAAAAAAGATAGCCTACTTTATTTTTTCTGTCAACTCTAATTTAAAAATATTTGACTGTTTTTAAAAAAAAAATATTATTGTTTTATGAAACTAATTTTGCAAATTATCAAGGTGTTATTATTGTCAACTTTCTTGAGTTTTTTCATGTTCTATATTTATTATAATAACAATAAGTTAGATATAAATGAATATGGAGAGACTATTAAAAAAGCCAACAAGGAAATTATAGAAGCAACAACCTCCTATTCAAAATATAAACAATTAACAGATATGGAAAAAACCTATTTTTCTTTATATAACTTTATGGAAGGGGCAACCCTTGAAGAAGTAAAAAGAAGTCATGTATTGAATAGAACTATTTACCCTATTTCTTATTTTGATGATGAAACTACTCATTCCGCTTGTAATATTTTATTTGTTTTTGAATCTTCAGAAAATATTGTTTGCCAACTTAAACACAAAGAGCAATATCTAGGTGATATTTATTTTGCTAAATCAAATGGTGAATGGAAATGCTCTGAAGTCGATATCCCTAATCAAAAAACATTGTCTTGTAGGGATATATCATTAAAATAATCTCTTTAATTTAAATTTCAGAAATTATTCCATATATAGTTTCAAAATACTTAAGAGGGTCTACTTCTGTTGAGTTAATAAAAGCTCTTCCTTCTTGATAAGAAAAATCAATTGAGAAAAGTTCTTGTTTCCTTCTGAAAATAGCAATGTTTAGTTTTTCTGTTAAATCGTACATATAAGAAACATATGGACCATTATGGCTTACTACTCCTTTAACAATTAAATTTTTTGCTAACGGATCATTTCCTGTAGACTTTTTAACAGCAGAAGTTATATTTAATGAGAAATTTCCAATATTTTGAGTTTTTATTTCATTTTGAGAATCTACTTCAAATCCATCAGTAATAGATTTAACTATCATATTAGCAATAGCAGTTTTTGCATTTATGTCATTTAGCATATTAGCTTTGATAATATTTGAAAGTAAGCTATCAGTGTTTGCTAAAGGTATTGAGTAAATTGTTATTTTATTAATAAATGATGAGTTTCCAGCTGAGTTATTTACGAAATTACCAGCTATTTTAAATCTAGCATTAGATAATTGAGGGTTTTCATTTGAAGCCTCTGTGTTGTAATCTATATTAATATCACTAAATTTATTTCTAGCTGTTTGACCATTAGCAACTTTAACAAAAAAGTTCCCTGCCAATAAATTACTTACTTTTCCTTTATTTTCTAAATATAATCCAGAAAATACTTTTGTAACTTGGTTATTTTCTTTTTCAGTTAATGTAGTAATATTTGTTGAGTTTTCTATTTCTTGTGTATCATAAGTAAGCTTAAACTTACCCTTTAGTTTATCTAGATTATAATTGCTATTATTTGGCAAATCTATATTTATACTTGGTATTTGATATTCTGTTTCTGCATAATATGGGTAATATCTAGTATTAGCATCAAATAATAAACTTTCTTCAGGTTTTATTTGAGCACCTTGTATATTACCTTGAGATTGAACCACTATAGGATTTCCCAAGATAGTTTCAACACCATGTCTAGCATTAAAAGTAATGTTAATTTGTTTTTGATTATTTTGTGTTAAATTTACCTGAATTTGTCCAGAAGTATTGAACAATCCTCTTTTTAAATTTACTTGTGCAGTTCCAAAACCACTTTGGCTAATTTCGCCAGCAACTTTATTAATTTGCTTTTCGAAATCTGAATATTTTGAATTGAGCATATACCCAACAGCTCCAACAGGAACAATTACCATTGCCGCTATTAAAGAATAATTAATTATTTTTGACATTCAGAACCTTTTTTATCTTTATTTTATAATTAAATACAAAAAAAAATATAAAAGTAAAGTAATTTTAACAATTCAATTTTGTTTGACATCATTTCTCTAATAATATACAATAAAGAATAAAAATACAAACCCAAAAGGAATATATATGGAACAATTACCTGTTTTAAATTTAACATCACAATCTGATAAATTATTTTTTGGAGAATCTGGTCATGGCATTTCTCGTTATGATGTTGTTAAGTACCCAATTTTTACAAAATTGAACACAAAAATGCAAGGCTTTTTTTGGAGACCCAATGAAATTGATATGAGCCAAGAAAAGCGTAGCTTTGATAAAATGACCCACAGTGAACAATTCGTTTTTACAAGCAACTTAAAAAGACAAATTTTATTGGATTCCGTGCAAGGTAGAGCTCCAAGTCTTGTGTTTTTACCACACTGCACAGACCCAAGTTTAGAAAACTGTATTTTAAGTTGGGGATTTTTTGAATCAATACATAGTGAAAGCTATACTCATATTATAAGAGCAATCTACCCCGATCCAAGTGCTATATTTGATGACCTCACTAATATTAAAGAAATTGCTGATTGCGCTCTTGAAGTAACTAATGCCTATAATAATTTAACAGTTAATCCCAATAAAGAGAATTTATATCTTGCTTTGGTAGCTGCAAACGCTCTAGAAGCAGTTCGTTTCTATGTTTCTTTTGCTTGTACTTTTTCATTCTTAGAAAGAGGTATGGTAGAAGGATCTGCTAAAGTCGTTAAATTAATCGCTCGTGACGAAGCTGAGCATTTAGCTTTGACTCAGCATATATTAAAAGCTCTACCAAAAGATGACCCAGAATTTGAAGAAATTATTCGTGATAATGAAAGTAAAGCTAGAGATATTTTTATATCCGCAGGTGAACAAGAAAAAGAATGGGCTAAATATTTATTTAAAAATGGTCCAGTCTTAGGTTTGAATGAAAAAATGCTATGTGATTATGTTGATTATTTATTGGCTAGAAGAATGAAAGCTGTTAATCTATCTTCAGATTCAGGATATAAAGGTAATCACCCATTACCTTGGGTTGAGAAGCACTTTACAAACACAAATACTCAAGTAGCGCCACAAGAAGTTGAAATTTCAAGTTATCTTTCAGCAAGTATTCAAAATGACATTAAAGATGCCAACTTTGATGACTTATGGAAAGATGCAACTCAGTTATAAATCAAAGCCCTACGGGGCTTAATCTATTAATAAGGAACTATTATGGACTTAAATACACCAATTAAAGATGCTGTTTTTTGTGTTTTTGATACAGAAACAACGGGAGACAATACTAAAAGAGAAGATAAGCCTATAGAAATAGCGGCTGTCAAATGGACTTTAAAAAATGGTTTTTTAAACATACCAGAATCTTGGATGGTAGACCCCGAGATGTCAATTCATCCTTCAGCAGTAGCCGTACATGGTATAGAGGATGAGGAAGTTGAAGGGAAACCAAAATTGGATGAAATACTTCCACAATTTTTAGATTATGTTGGTGATGCTGTTTTGGTAGCACATAATATTAATTTTGATTTAAACATGTTGCCAATCTTAAAAGAAAAAGAAAATCTAAAAATAGACACTTTAAGGTTTGCGAGGCAAATATATAAAATTGGAGATTTAGGATATAAGGGGCACGACCTAAGAAGTCATAAATCTCAGGAATTGAGATTTTGGTTAGGAATAAAAATTGATACAATGGGATTACAGGCGCATAGAGCGGCAGCTGACATCTTAGTGACAGGTGAGGTTTTCAAGCATACACTTCATAGATATATGGAGATAACTAATGGTGAAACCTTAAAAGATTTAATTGAATTTATTAACTCACCTATTATGATAGAGAAAATGAGTTTTGGTAAATTTAAAGATAGATTAATTTCTGAAGTTGTTAAAGAAGAAGCAAGCAACCCAAAAAATTATTTTGCTTGGCTTTTAAGGGAAGTTCATAAAGGCAATATGAGCATAGACCAAGATTTGAAATCTACAATTGAGTATCACTTAAAACAAAACGATATTGATCCTAACGGTCTTTTGGTAGAAGAACCAATCAAAGATTGGAAAGGTTTTTCAAAAAGTATACCTCAAAAGAAAAGGTTTTAATATGTCTAGCAACATTCATTTTAAATGTAATAAATGTGGCGGATGTTGTAATCAAGCACCAAAAGTGAACTTCTATGAAATGATCGAAATGCAAGAAGACTTTATTTGGCAAGCCTGTCATAACATCTTAATATCAACAACCAATAATCCCATTGATAAAACAAAAGCTGAGCAGTTACATACTATAGGACATACAATAGTTGTTCCAGAACATGACTTAAGCCTTTTCTATTATATTGATTTTCAACCTATAGAAACAATAATCAACAATAAATGTCCAAAACTTTCTCAAGAAAATATGTGTTCTATATATGGAAGAAGACCTACAAGGTGTAGACTTTCTCCATTTTCTATATTAGATAATGAGGCTTCACAAATTAAAAACATTGATATATTTAAAGATAATGTAGCTAAGAGTCTTTGGAATTGTTCTTTTGATTCTAAAGATTACCCACTTTACTCTGACTTTGGATTTAAACAAGCATCTCATAAATCACTATTTTATCAAGAAATGCATCAAACAAGAGATATTACAGATAAATTTATTGATTTTTTAGAATTACAAGATGAAAATACTAAACAGAAACATTTTGAATCTTTGTTTGATTATAGTGTAAATAAAAAATTCAATACAGTTTTTTCAGACTTAGAGTTTATTTTTCATATGTCATTATATTTTAATCTTATTAGTGACTTCTCTATTAATGAGTTTATCAGCAAGCAACAATCTTTATTAAATGAGAGAATAAACTTAGTAATTGACAAAGAAACTAATAATAAATATAAATTATTAAATGAAAGGTATTCTTATTTCTTGAATAATGACTACTTTTCAAACTTATACAACTTGAGGTGATACAATTGTTCAAATTTAAAATTGCAGTTTCTATTTTAATGGTTTTTTTATTAACACATAAAGCACATGCTCAACTTGAAGGTATAAATGAAAAACAAGTTGTTGTTAATATATCAAGACAAATTATTGCTTACAATGGTGCTATAGTTGGTTATGCTAAAGCTTGCTTGTTTCCTAAGCACGAATATCAACTTATAGAAGATGGTTTATTTAGGTTTATAGAAATTAATAATAGATATTTAAGCCAAGTTGATGCTTTAAATTTGAAAAATTATTATGAAGAAGTGAGGGACTCTACTTATCAAAAGAAAAATGTCACTTCAAAAGTAGAGTGTGAATTGTTTAAGGAAGAATTTAAGAAAATATATGATGCTACAAAAGAAGCGATGTCAAAGAATCCTCAAAAAACAAATTAAATTTTAAACTTCTTTTTTGGAGTTTTCTCAATGTTGCTTGTGAGATTGTAATCTAGAACATCTTTATTTATATTTATTTGTGTAGGCTCATCTAAAATATCAAATATTGGACTATTTTTTATTTCTAATAAAATATTAATTGGCATTTTTGTAATAGCATCACATAAAATTTCAAAATTATCTTCTTCTATTGATTTTGAAATAAAATCTAAATTATCATATTTTAAAATACTAATCTTTATTGTCTCAAAGATAATATTTTGATCAGACTTTTTTAATACATTGGTATCTATAATATTTAAAAAATTACCCAATATTCCAACCGATATATTCTTGTCTTTTGAATTTTCTTGAAATTTTACTAGAAAATCGTTTATTTGTTTAGGGTTGAAATCTGTTTTATTTTGGGATAATAAGTCAAAAAAATCCTTGTTTGTACTATCATTTACAAGTAAAGAATTATGTAAATTAAGAAAATCAGTGTTATTAAAATCTAATGTTTTGAATTGAAAATGTTTTTTTACAGATTTTTGTAGGTTGCTTATTTGTTTAAATTTTTGTTGTTCAAATAAACCATTGGAAAATAATGTTACATCCTCTATGGTTGCCTCAGACATATTCCATAATTCATTAAGAAAATCAGTGTTAACTTTTTCCTGGTTTTCTATGATAGCAAAAAAATTTTTTTCTATTGCTTCTTTAATTTTTTTAGTTTTATGTTTTTTAATATCTAGAAACTCTGGGTTAAAATTTGTAATTTTTTCTTGCCCAATTAAATCTAAATAATTAGATATTAATATTTCTTCCTTACCTTTATTTTGTTTTAGAATAGTTTCGAAAATCATTACTCCATTTGGATGGTTTCCAACTGCCACAATAAGCTCATTACTTATATTGTTTATATTAAACAAATTAAAATGATCTGATATGAAACTACTAACTTGCTCATAGTTTTTATTTTTTTCTAATAAATTAATTAAAGACTCTTGTGGTATAAAGTTTTCATCTTTTATTAATTTGATTATCTCTTTGTTTTGAGGCACTTTATTATATTTAATAATTCCCTCTATAACACTTTTAAGTAGCATTTGATAGTTTGAAACTATCTCTTTTATCTCTTGTGAAATTGGAGCATCATTTTTAATAATTGATGTTATAGTGTAGAAGATTAATCTTTTTTGTTTTTCTTTATTTAAACTCTTTTTATTTTCCTCAATAAAGTCAAAAGGGCTATCAAGGTTTGATATTAATTTTCCGTAATGCTTAAAAACAGAATTTTCATCTTTTACAATTATAAGCCAATCATTTATCTTTTTAATCTGTTCTTCCAAATTTATTTTTGAGTTCTTTAAATTATTCTTAATGATTGTCTGCACAGTTGTACTATCGTTCATTTTTATTTTAATTTTAGAGATGTCCATATTTCTCTCTAAAAACACTGAAGCTAAAAGTGATTGGTCCTCTTCTTTTATTTTTTCGAATAGTTTTGTTTTCTCTAAAACATATAATATCTGATTTTTTGGTAGACTATTTATAGCAAAAGAAACAGCAATAGATTCTTTTGTTGATAGAATACTTTTTTCTTTGATTAGAAATTCTATTTTTTTCTGCATATCTTTACGACCAGCAATAGACTTTGAAAATAAAACACCAAAATCATTTCTTGAGAAAAGCCCTTTAAATTTTTCATTATTCTTAATTTCTTCTATAGTATCCCATTCAGCATGTAAGAATAATCCTTCCAAAAACTTTTGTTTTTGATCTTGATTTAAAAATTGATTATTTTGGTTATTTATGATTTTCATAAATAAATTTTTATGTTTTGAGGCAACTCTAGTTATTGCTACTATATCTTCTGAGTAAACAATTTCATCTTTAAATAAATCAAATATTCTTTCTACAATATCAAACTTATTTTTTAAAATTGAAATACCTAAAGCAGATTGTCCAATTTTGTTTTTTCTATTAGTTTTTAAGTTATTTGCTATTAGAAAATTAATTACATCTAAGTTGTTTGAGGCAGCTAAATGGAAAAGGTGATTACCATTATAAGATATTTGTTCAGAACCTATAAAATTAAAAAAAGTCTCAAAATTTTCTTTATTTTGTGACGATGCTGCTATCATTATTGGTGTGTAACCCGTTAAAAAGTCTTGTTTTTTTAATGATTCAATAGATAACACATCTTTTATTTCCGAAATATCACTTGAAAAATTTATAGCTAAGAAATGTGCTAAATTTTGCCCATGTTCATTTTGGTGATCTTGAATTGTTTTGTAGTTAGGGCAATTATTAATTAAAGTTTTTAATTGTTCTAAATTGTTGTTTTGTGTTGAAAAGAAAAGAACATTGTTCCCATTAGGATCGTGACTTTTGTAAAAATCCATTTTTTCTAAGTCATTAAGATGATTGAATTTTGTTAAGAAATAATCTATACTTTTATTTTTTATTACCAAATCATGTAGTATTGTTAATCCTATAATATTTTTTTCTTTTAATAACTCCGGGTTTTTATCTAAAATGTAATTAATAATATTCTTAGCATTTTTTTCAAAAGCATAAAAAAGTATATTTTCTTTCTTTTTGTTTTTGAAATTTATTAATGATGGTTGAGAATTAAGAATATTTTCGAAATTTTCCAAGTTATCTTTTTTAATTTCTAAAAACATATTAGAAATTGTTTTTCTATTTAATTGGTTTTCAATTTTATTCATTTTTTATCTCTCTCTAATATTATATTAAATAAAAACATAAAAACAATTTTATTTTTTTATAAAATAACCTATAATATAAATATAGATAATTTATCAAGGAAAGATTATGACTGAGCCAAAAAAGAAAAACTATAAAAGTTTAGGACAAATGTTGAAAAATGGTGACTTTGAAACCCTTTTGAATGATTTGCAAGAAATGCAAAAAAATGACGATTTTAAAAACTTCATTAAGACTACTGAAAAAAATCCAATTTCTGAATTTGATGATTTATTATTTTATTTCCCACAATATGCTTGCAAAACCACAGAAGATTCAGAGGGTAAAATTACCCTTACTGATGAGTTACAACCTAAGGCATTAGAGTTTTTAGAGTTTTGCCTTAAAAACGGAGCCAACCCAAATGCTTATATGAGAAATGGAGAGAACTCTTTTTTAAAAGCTTGTGAGAGCAAGAGTGTGGAGGTTTTAGATTATTTAATAAACAATGCTCATGTTGAGATAAATATAAAGCATGGGGACGGAATGGGTAATAATGCTCTTTTTTATGCTACTATGGCAGAAGCTACTGAGGTAATGGAATATTTGGTTAAAAAGTGTGGTTTTGATGTAAACCATAAGAACTTCTTATCTAATAATGAAACATGTTTACATTATGCTTGTGGACACGGTAAAGAAAAATCTTTTGAAAAGCTACTTGAACTTGGAGCTTCTCCAATAATTACAGACTCTTATGGTTGTAAGCCTGTAGAAATGATTATGGCAGGGTATGATGAAGAAACAATAGAAGAATTTGACCAAAATGATCCTGAAGATGTAGCTGAATTAAAAAAATGGAAATCTTTTTATGAAAAGGCTTTAAAAATAACTGAGCAATTTATAGAAGAAAATAAACCTTTAAGAAAATTAAAATTTTAATTCAATAAACTTGTTTTTCAAAAAACTAATCACACATAACAATTATGTTGATATTATTAAGGAGAAAAACATGTCTAAAGTTATTGGGATTGATTTGGGAACAACAAACTCTTGTGTTTCTATATATGAAAATGGTGTTTATAAAGTTATTGAGAACCAAGAAGGTGCTAGAACAACCCCTTCTGTAGTAGCATATACTAATGATGGTGAGGTATTAGTTGGAGCCTCAGCTAAAAGACAAGCTATTACTAATCCAAAAGAAACTTTTTTTGCAACTAAAAGGTTAATAGGGCGAAAATTTGAAGAGGCTGAAGTTCAAAAAACAAAATCAAATAGTCCATATGAAATCATAAAACACGACAACGGAGATGCTTGGGTTTTAGCTAATAAGAAAAAAACAGCTCCAGCTCAGATATCAGCATTAGTCTTAGCTAAGATGAAAAAAACAGCTGAGGATTATCTTGGGGAACCCGTAACTAAAGCTGTTATTACTGTTCCAGCTTATTTTAATGATAGTCAACGTCAAGCAACTAAAGATGCCGGAAAAATTGCTGGATTAGAAGTTTTACGTATTATTAATGAGCCTACATCTGCCGCATTAGCTTATGGCATAGATAAAGAAGTAGAAGGCACAATTGCTGTTTACGATTTAGGAGGTGGAACTTTTGATATTTCTATTATAGACATGATCAATATAGATGGTGAGAAACAATTTGAAGTTTTATCTACAAATGGAGATACTTTTCTTGGTGGTGAAGACTTTGATAATTTATTGCTTAACTATGTTGTTCAAGAATTTAAAAAAGATAATGCGGTAGATTTATCAAAAGATAATTTAGCCTTACAAAGACTTAAAGATGCTTGTGAAAAAGCTAAAATTGAACTCTCTTCCACAACACAGACAGAAATAAATTTACCATATATTACTGCTGATTCTACTGGTCCAAAGCATTTAGCCATGAAAATTACAAGAGCTAAGTTTGAGAGTATTGTTGGACATTTAGTTGATGATAGCTTTAAAGCTGTAAGTATGGCAATGAAAGATTCAGGTAAGAATGTTTCTGAAATAAAAGCAGTTTTATTGGTTGGAGGGATGACCAGAATGCCTTTGGTTCAAGAAAAAGTAAAATCTTTCTTTGGTATTGAACCAAAAAAAGATGTTAACCCAGATGAAGCTGTTGCTATTGGTGCTGCTGTTCAAGGTGGTGTTTTAACCGGAAATGTTAAAGATGTTTTGTTACTTGATGTTACACCTTTGACATTAGGAATTGAAACTATGGGTGGTGTGATGACCCCTATTATAAATAAGAACACAACAATACCAACTAAAGCAAGCCAAGTTTTTTCTACTGCCACAGACAATCAAGATGCTGTTACTGTTCATGTTTTGCAAGGAGAAAGAAAAGTAGTAGAAGGAAACAAAAGTTTAGGACAGTTTAATTTAGTTGGCATACCACCCTCACTTAGAGGAACACCTAAAATAGAGGTTATTTTTGATATAGATGCCAATGGAATTTTGCAAGTTTCAGCTAAAGATCAATCAACTGGCAAAGAAAACAGTATTAGAATTACTGCATCATCTGGTCTTTCTAAGGAAGAAATAGAATCTTTAATTCAAGAAGCGAATAATCAAAAAGAAAACGACAGTATAAAATATGAGCTTATCAACAAGAAAAATGAATTAGATTCAATGCTTTATGAACTTAGAAAAACTGAAAAAATTCAAGAAGAAGATTTTAAAAATTATGAACAACAAATAAAAAATGTTTCTAATATTTCTGACGCCTTGAATATACAATATAAACTAGAAGAATTAAATAAGTAATAGAAACTAGCAAGCCTTAAAATCAAGAGATGGGAAACTATTTCTTGATTTTTATTTATTTTGTATTATTTTAAATAAAATTGGACATAATATGAAATTTAAATCTAAAGGCTTTACTCTTATTGAAACTTTACTGGTTATAGCAGTAATTTCTATAGCTTCTATTAAGATTTACACAAACTATAGAGAGCAGATTATCAGTGATACAGCCGATAGACAAGCTTTATACATTAAAAAACTAATTTATGATGCTTCTAGTATGGCAATTCAAGTCACTACTGGTTCAGCTAACTTAGCAACAAATATAGCTACAATTACAAATTCTACTACTAGTGCTGGACTTATAAATGCAGGAATTGTACCTCCAGAAATGATTAACGGAGCAACAATCTCTAATCTTTGGGGCGGAAACTTTAATATATCTGGTGTTAACGTCGGTGGTCTTCCTGGTTTACAAGTATTTTTAAATAGCTTACCACCAGAAGCTTGTGTAAGATTAGCCTCTGCTGATGATGTTGTTTCAACATCACAAAGTATTACAGCAAACGGAACAATAGTAAAGAATGTCAACTCTGGAATCATAGATAGTGCTGCGGCAACAAATGCCTGTACTGCCGCAACAAATACTCTTGTAATCACTGCTGATTTGGTTCACCCAATGAAGTATCCAGGGTTAAATGATGGAACTCCTCCTCCAGCAGGTCCTAATTATATTAGAAACAAAGAGAGTAGATACAATGTGGCACCAACAAGTTTATATACAACAAGTGTTGCCCCAAGTTGCCCCGCTGGATCTTTCTGGGACCCAGTATTAACGGTCTGCTCTTGTGCTGCAGGCACTCAATGGGTGGGGGATGGTAGTGGAATAGCTTGTAGAACAGAAAATTCATCTGCTAACGGATTTGCAGGTCTTTGTCCATTAGGTTGGGGGTGGGATGTAATGACGAATACTTGCCAAGCACTACCAACAAGGGCTGGACAGTGGATTAATAATCCTTGGATGGGATGGGTTTACTCTAATGTTCCAACCACAGCCGCAACTAGATATGGAAACAGAATGGTTCCTAACCATATTGGTGTAAATCCATATATTGTACCTTGGGGTGTTTCTGGTGGTAATGCTGCACAATGTGCCGCCACACCAAACGGAAGATGGGATGGTGCAGTATGTCAAGTTTGTGTACGTGGAACTTGGCAAGCAGATAGATGTGTTACACCTTGATTTCATGAAAAAAAAATATACAATAAGTTTCATAAGTTTAGGGGAGTTTATTTATGGGATTTGAATTGTTTTTAACTGATAAGGCAAAAGATTTTTTGAAGAATAAGCTTTCAAACGATAAGAGCTTGGCCATTAAAATTAAAACAACAGGATGCTCTGGTTATGCTTATGATTTAAATTATGTTCAAACAAGTTCAGAGGATTTAAATATTAATGGTATTAGAGTTTCAATTTCTGAGAAAGATAGACCCTATATTAATATGTCTGTTGTAGACTTGAAAAAAGATGGTTTAAACAGTAGAATAGTTTTTGAAAATCCTCAAGCGATAAACGAATGTGGATGTGGTGAGAGTTTTGGACTAAGGAAATGATTATGGAACAAGTGACAATAACAAATAGTGCTATTGATAAAGTGAATGAAATAATGCAAGAAGACAATCTTGATTGTATGTTAAGAGTTTTCGTACAAGGTGGGGGCTGCTCTGGTTTTCAGTATGGATTTACTTTTGATGAAGAGCAAAATGAAGATGACTTCTTAATAGAAAAAACCTCTGGAGAAACTCCTATTAGGATAGTTGTAGATTCTATGAGTATGCAGTATTTACAAGGTGCCACAATAGACTTTAAGGAAGACTTAAACGGCTCACAATTTGTAATTAGTAATCCAAATGCTAAAACAACTTGTGGATGTGGATCAAGTTTTGAAGTTTAAATTTTATTTTTAGTTGGCAAGCCTTCATTTTTTTTCTCTTGTAATACAGATTGAAGGTTTTTTTCCAATACTTGTGTTTCTTTTGCTTTTTTATAAAAAGATATAAATCCTTCTAAATTATTTGTAGGTTGCCTATTTTCTTTTTTATACTCTAACTCTTCTTCTAAAAATTCATCCAAAGTTAAATCCTCTTCATATTCAAAAGAAAAATCAAAATCTTTTTTGTATTTTAAGCAGTATTCAAAAAAAACAAAATCACAAGACAAAGCTTTACTTTCTTCATCAAAAGATCCTTGCTTAAAGTTAAATCCTAAAGAAAAAAACTTGTCTAATATTTCTTCTTTATCTTCATAATTTTCGTATAAGTTGTTAATTTCTTTTAATGACAAAGTTAAATAATCTTCTTTTGTTAATTTATTTAGGAATAACTTTTTTATATCTTCATTTAAAGTTTCATTAAAAACAGCATTTATTAGTGGTTTTGCTGTATCGGGATCTCCAGCTCTTTCTTCTATTAGTGAACATAATGAAATGCCATAATTCAACATTTCTTTTATAGCTTCCATAGATTCAATTTCTTTAGTTTTAATTAAATTATTTTCTTTTTTTTCATACAAATAAAAAGAGCCATATGAAGCTACTGTTCTGAGAATTTCTTGAGCAATTGATTTGTTTATAATCTTATTCATATATAAATTATATGATAAAATTATTGATTATCAAATTATTTAAACACATTAAGATATTTTTCGCTATTCATAAAGTCATTTCCAGCTTCTAATATCATTTCATCTAAATATTTAGTCATTAAGTTAGTAGGCTTAACTGTTCTGATTTTTTTAATTCTATTAATAACATCTTTAAGATCAATTGTTTTTCTTTTATTCCAATCAGTTTGCATTAACTCCTCAATGATTTCTAATGTTTGAAGAGTAACTTGTCCCATTCTTGAATCTTTCAATTCAATGGATGTATTTTGCATTAACAACTGTGACGAAACTGGAGGCGACTTTTTCTCTATTAAAGCATACAATGTAGAGCCAAGACCATAATAATCAGTCCAAACTCCAACTCTGTTAGGTTGAAAAAATTCACGGTGTTGTTCCGGGGCAGCATAACCAGGTGTATGCATTGGAGGTTGTTGGCTTTTGACTGGATCATCTATAATTCTAGCTGTTCCAAAATCTAATATTAAAGCCTCTTTATTAGGTCTTAACCATATATTCCCTGGTTTTAAATCTAAATGAATGATATTATTTTCATGAAACATCTGAACAGCAGAAAAAATACCCTCAATTAAACCTAGCATTTCTTGCTCTGAGGCTTCTTTTTCTGTTGTGATAAATTTACTTAAAGTACAACCATATTCATATGGCATAACCAAATAAGCAGTTCCATTCATTTCAAAGAAATTAATAATTTCAATAATATTTCTGTGCTTTAATTTCATTACAATTTCTGTTTCATCTTTAAAGCCTTTTAATCCTTCTAAAAATCTATGTTTTTCTCTCATATTAATAAAATCAATATGAGTTCCTTTAGTTCTTAGATGAAGATTGTTTGGAAAATATTCTTTTATGGCAACAGGCATATTATCATCTGTGTAGGCTAAATAAACAATACTGAAACCACCAGTGCTTAGTTTCTTGGATATTGTATATTCGTTTAGTCTGTAACCCTTTGGTAATGCTATATTATTTGCCATTTTAATTTTAAATTATTTATAATAAAAGATAATCATTAAAAATATATTGTCAATAAAAAACCCCACTTGGGGGTTTTTATTAGTTTTTCTTTTGTCTTGGTTTCTTCTTAGTTGAAGATTCCTCAATTGGAGTTATTTCCTTAGATATGACAGTATCATTTTTATAACAGTGTATAAATATGATTTCTATTTTTCCGTCTTTAGCATCTATTTTGATTTCTCCACCTAACTCCAACTTCCCAAATAGAATTTCTTTTGCCAATGGTTGAGCGATATTTTTCTCAATATATCTCTCTATTGGTCTAGCCCCCATTTTAGGATCAAAACCTTCTTTTTCTATTACTTTCATCGCATCATCTGTAAAAATTGATATGATTTTTTTATCAAGTAAAGATTGCTGTAACTTTTTAGTGTGTTTATCTATAATCTTATAGATATTTTCACTATTAAGTGAGTTAAATTGAACCACTCCATCTAACCTATTGTAAAACTCTGGAGAGAAATGTTTTTTAACCTGATTTTCTCTATCTTTATTTACAGAATCCACCTTAGTAAATCCAATGCTTGCTTTAGATATTTCTGCCGCCCCCAAATTAGTTGTCATAATTAATGTTACATTTTTGAAGTCAGCCTTTCTTCCGTCATTATCAGTTAATGTAGCATAATCCATTACTTGTAGTAATATATTAAAAATGTCTGGATGGGCTTTTTCTATTTCGTCTAATAACAAGACACAACTTGGATTTTTTCTGATTGCCTCAGTTAATTGTCCACCTTGTTCATAGCCAACATATCCTGGAGGAGCCCCCACTAATCTAGCCACAGTATGTTTTTCCATATACTCAGACATATCAAATCTAATAAAAGGAACCCCAAGCTTTAGTGCTAATTGTTTTGATAGCTCTGTTTTACCAACACCACTTGGACCAGCAAACAAGAAAGAACCAATTGGTTTTTCTCTTTGAGAAATATTTGCCCTTGAATAAAGAATGTTGTTAACTGTTTTCTCAATAGCATCATCTTGTCCGAAAACTTCTGATTTTAATGTTTCCTCTAAAGTTTTAAGTCTATGCTTTTCAGATTCCTTAACATTATCAACAGGAATTCTAGCAATACCAGCAACTATTTCTTTTATTCTAGTTTCATCAACTATTTTATCTTCACCTTCTTTTGATAATTTTACTTTTGAACCAGCCATATCAATAATGTCTAATGCCTTATCAGGCAACTTTCTATCGTTGATATATTTTACAGATAACTCTACTGCCAATACAATAGCATCATCTGTATATTTTACTTGGTGAAAGTTTTCATATTGTTCTTTTAGACCCTTAATGATTTCAATAGTTTGTTTTGCTGTTGGTTCTTCCACATCTACTTTTTGAAACCTTCTGGATAAAGCGCCTTCTTTTTCAAAGTATTTTCTATACTCATCGTAAGTTGTGGCACCAATAACTTTAATTTCACCAGAACTTAAAGCTGGCTTTAATATATTGGAAGCATCCATTGTTCCACTACCTGAACCAGTTCCTATTAATGTATGAATTTCATCAATTAATAATACATTATTACTATCTGAAGAAGCCTCTTTAATAATTTGCTTGAGTCTTTCTTCAAACTCACCACGATATTTTGTTCCTGCCAATACAGCTGGCATATCTAAGCTATAAATATTGAAATTTTCAATCGCTTTTGGAACATTGCCCTCTACGATTCTTTTAGCAAGACCTTCAGCAATGCTAGTTTTACCAACCCCAGGATCTCCAACTAAAATAGGGTTATTCTTTCTTCTTTGGCATAAAATTTCAATTGTTCTTTCAATTTCTTTTTCTCTACCAACAATTGGATCAATTTTACCTTCTTTTGCTTTTTTATTTAAAAGAATAGCAAATTTATTTAAAGCACTTTTTGGATTTAATTTTTGTTCTTTTTCTTCTTTTACTTTTTTATGCCCATGAGCAATATACGACATCACATCAAATCTTGTTATTTCATAGTGTTCAAAGTAATTTTTTGTGAAAGAATCATTATGGGCTAACTCAAAAAGTGCTACGATAATATATCCTTCATCCACCTTTGGTTTTGTGCCACTAGACCTCTGCATAATAATTGATTGCTCTCGCAATTCTTTTAGTTGAATTGTCCACTGAGGATCTTCTTTTACATCTGTTTTTGGCATATGTTGATCTAAATATGCCTTAATACTTTCATCGTATTCTTCTACATTAATATTTATAGCTTCAAAAATTTCTTTACCATATTTTGTTTTGGCAATAAACATAATTAAAGTATCAACTGTAATAAACTCATGATTTTTTTTCTTAGCAAAATCTAATGCAGCTTCAAATGCTTTAACACAGTCTTCTGTAAAGTAATCATCTAATTTTTTCATATATAACATCTCCTAGTTTTGGAAATTATAACATGTTTTTTTAAAATATGTATATAGTAAAGTTAAAAAAATTAAACTTTATATTTTTTAAATGTTTCTTCAAGTTCCATTGACACTAATTTTAGTTTCTCTACTTGAGCGGCTGTAATATCTAAAGCTTGTTGTGCAACTTTAGAAATCTCTTGTAGTCCTTGCATTTCAAATGTTAAACTAGCCATTTGAGAAGATTTTTCCTCTAGCTTTGAAGATGCCTCTTGAATTTGAGAGGCTGTGCTTTCTGAAAGTTTTCTAATCTCAGATAAAGTTTTACCAGTTTGTTCTGTTAAGTTAGCACCAATAACAACTTCTTGGGTTGTTTTTTCCATAGAAGAAATAGCAGTGTATGTATCTTCTTGAATATCTTTGATGAGTTCTTCTATTTTTTGGGTTGCCTCTTCAGAATCATAAGCCAATCTTTGAACTTCTTGTGCCACCACAGTAAACTCTCTTCCAGACTCTCCCGAAGATGCAGCTTGTATGGCAGCATTTAAGGCTAATATATTAATTTGTTTTGTAATATCTTTAATTAGTCTTGTTACTTCTGTAATTGATTGAGCGGACTCTCCTAATTTTTTAATTTTTTTAGAAGATTCTTGAATGGTGTTTCTCACTTCATTCATTTTATTTATTGACTCTTTAACTAATTTTGTCCCCTTTTCAGATTCAGCATGAGATTTTAAAGATTCATCTTTTGCCATCCAGGTTGCTTGAGCTAATTCATCAATAGAATTTGTAATTTGATTTAATGAATCAATAGACTCTGATAACTTTTCGTATTCTTTCTTTGATAAGGTTAATAACTCTTGAGAGGATTGATCTGTTGTTCCCGCTACATTTAAAATGTTTGTAGAAGAAGACTTCATTTGTCTAACAATATCTCCAAACTGAACTCTTGTTTTATCAATTTTCTTTGAAATATTAAACAAAAATTTATCATCCACAAATATTGGCTTTGTAAAATCTCCATCATCTAATGGTTTTATTTGCTCTAACAGTTCAGATAGAGCATCTTCATTTGATTGATTTCTCTTAAAAACATTAGCCATTCTTAATGTGGTTATGGAACGTCTATAAAGTGATAAAGAAATTAAAATTAAAAAACTAGCACTTATAGAAAACAATATAAATGTTATACTTTGGTAAGAAAATCCTAAAAATTCATTATTTACATTATTTTCCAACACATTTTTAATAACCTGTAAATTATTCTGCAATCCTTTTATATCAGTAATAATGGTGTTGTCTTCTTTATTTAAGTTTCTAATGAAATCTAGATTTTTTTCTTTTATGTCTATTGACTTACCTAAATTCTCTTCAAAAACTTTTCTTGCTTCTGTAATTTTAGTAAACTTGTTATCATATGTTTTCTCAATTATTTGTAAGGCAGAATTAGTGTTTTCAATTTTTTTAATTATTTCTAATTTTTTTTCATCAGAAAAATTGCTATCTAAATTTTTCAGTTCATTAAACAACTGAATGGTGTTTAGGTAGAATCCATAAGCAAATTCAACATTTTGAGCAGAATTATTAATTTCTTTTATTTCATTTTTTAATATTTCAGCCTTAATACTCAATTCTTTAATATTGTTTTTTATATTAGATATTCTTTGCTCAGCATTCACTAATTCATTTTTATTTTTTAATAAAATATCAATATTAGTTTTAATTTTTTCCCAACTTTTTGTTAAATTTTTATAAGCATCTAATTTTGGAACATTTACCATAATATTTATCTTATTGATAATTTGTTCTTGACTATTAATTTCTTCGATTAAGGAATCTATTGAATTTTTATGTTGCTCTAGGTCTATTAAGGCACCTTTTGCATTTGTTTTAACTTCTGTAGACGATTTTGAAACTTTTTCAAATAATGTATCTAATCTGTCAACTCTTATGGACATCTCTTTTTGTTTATCTTTTATTGATTGTGAATAAGAATAAAAGAATCCACTTACAATTAAAGAGCTAACGGTTAAGGTTCCTAAAACGGAAATGTTTAATCTTAGTAAAAAATCAAATTTTGATTTTGATTCTTCATTTTTTTTAAAAATTATTGATTCTAAATTAGAAAAATCATCTGTAGTTGCTTTTAAAAAAATATCTTCTGTATTTTTTTGTTTTTCTTTACTATTTTTATCTTTTCCAAAACCAAACATTTTTTAACCCTTTTTATTAAGATTCAGAAAAAATATATTGAATGTCAACATATTATCTTAATTTAGGGCGGCTTACTTTACTTTCTGGGTTGCTTTGACTTACTTTCTTTTTAATTCCATATAAGTTATTTTCAAATATAAATTCAGCAAGTGAATTACCAACACAACCTTTAATGTATTGTTCATCTTTTTTTGATTTTATATTCTTATGTGAAGAAAAAAAGTCCCTTAAATCTTGAGATTTAATGGTTGTCTCTTCTTCTAAATAAAAATGTGGAAACTCTGCTTTTATTTTTTCTTCATTATAAAACTCTTCTTTTCGCTGTATGTTTTGTGCCTCAAAACCTAAACAGGCACTTAGTGTGGCACCTTCTGGCATTCTATTTTTAACAAATTTTAAATAATCATATGTGTGTAATATTTTTTTAGTGGCAACCTCGTTAGATTGTCCAATAGCATTTTTAAAAAGTATTTCAGTTAATTCTTCTTTTTGTTGTTTTTGAATTTCTGCCGCTAGGTTTACAACCATTATTCTATCTCTAATTTTTTTAACAGGGAAAAACTCTTGAATAAAAAGTTGAAGCATTTTAATTCTCTGTGATATTTGAGGCAACTCTTCTATCTTCCCTTCAGCAAATTTTTGAGGGTATGGAAAAATCACTATTTGATCATGTGTCTCTAGCATTTGAGAAATTGCTGAAAAATGTCCCATATGCGGAGGATTAAATGATGCCCCATATAATATATACTTTTCTGGTGTTTCTTTTTTGTCTTCCATATTTAAAACCCTAACTTATATTTGTATTATATCAAATAAAAGCGATCATATCAAGAATAATCGAGTATACAAATATTTGACAAAGATATATTTTTTTTATACTCATATACTAAAGTAAATTGAGGTTAAAATATGAATGACAATGCTAAAAAAGACAATCGTGGCTATTTGTATCCCAACAAAAATAAAAATAAGCCAACTCAGCCTGATTACACAGGTAAAGTTTTAATTGATGGTAAAGAGCTAAGAATAAGTGCCTGGGAGAATCAAACTCCAGAAGGTAATAAATATTTATCTTTGGCATTTTCACCTGCCTTGCCAGCGAATGAACAAGGTAAATCAGAAAGTAAAACTGAACAAAATCAAGACAGAACAAATACAAATGCTCCAGTAGCAGATGATTTAGATTTAGATGCTATTTTAAATAGTACAGATGACGACAATCCATTTTAATAGATAATATAAACAATAATAAATAAGAGGGCAATATGACAGAAAACATGAATCAAAACTTAGAGCAAAACAATAACAATACCAATACAGATATGGTGGAAAAATCAAAACCTAAAAAAACTACAAACGTAATTAAAGTTAGCGAAAAACCTAATCGCCATCTTCCAAAATTAATTCAATCAGTTTTAGATAAAAACTTTTTAGTTGTGATGAATTCATCAGGATATTACATTGAAGGATTTTATGGTTTAAAACATTCTGATGCTCCAATTGGTTATATTTTCTGCCAGGAAACAACTGAAGAAGGGACAATGCTCTTTCTTGATGCAAAAGGACATAAGCATTATGTTAAATCTTTTGAGGAATTAGCATCATTAAATAGTATTGTTTGGGGGCAATTCTTTAAACAATCTGATGAATATAAGAAACCAAATGCCAAGTGGTTTGGCTTTATGTTAGAGTTAGGTGTTTTAAATATTACTCCTAATAAATAAATTTATAGGTATAAAATAAAAATGAGGCAATGCCTCATTTTTTATTGACATTTTCAAATAAAAAAATATTTTAAAACAAACAATCTCTTTATTATGTTAAAAAAATTATTTTTAATTACTATCATCTCATTTCAATCTTATCAATGTTATGCTCAAAATGTTGATTATTCAAAAGGCAATACTAATCCTTTTTTTAATTATAAGTATCAAACACCTCAAGAACAAGCTCAATACTATGTTGGAGACTACTTTACAAATGAATTTGATAATCCCTTAAAGACAAGAACTATGCAGAAACAGGCTATTGAAGAAGAACAGAAAAGACATAACAGTTCTTTTGCGAAACAGTATGACCAATATAAAGGAAAATATAGCAATTCAAAATATAAATATCTTATACAGAATCAAGAAAAGCTGTTAGGTTGTTGGGAAGGAGCTGCTAAAACATATAAATTAGATCCTTGGCTATTGATGTCTATTGCTAAAGTAGAATCTAGCTTTAATAGTAAAGCCGTTAATGTTAACAGAAATAAAAGTGCTGATACTGGCATGATGCAAATTAACGACATATGGTTGCCAACATTACGAAAATATGGAATTAGTAAGCAAGACTTGTTTGACCCTTGCACTAGTGTTTTTGTTGGAGCTTGGATTTTAGCTCAAAACATAAAACATTTTGGTTATAATAGAGATGGAATTGGAGCTTACAACTCTCCTAGAAATGTTGAAATAAGAAGGAACTATGCTGCTAAAGTATATAAAGCCTATCAAGAAATAACAAGCGATCTTTATTATAATCTTAACAAGAAAAGATAATTACAAAATAAAATCTATTTGGCTCATTAAATCTTCCTTTGAAAAAGGTTTCGGTAACACTCCGTTAATAATCTTATTTTCAATTAACGGCATTGCCTCTAATGGTGTTTTTGCTAACACTATAATTGGTATATTCTGTAAACTATCATTTTCTTTTATTTTATTAATAAATGTTATTCCGTCCATACCTGGCATATTTAAATCACTAATTATAATACTTGGTTTTTCTTCTGTTTGATTTAAGTAATCTAAACTTGCTTGAGCAGAATCTTTTAATAATAAAGAATATGCTGTAGAACCATTAAATATATTACTTATGTATTTAAGTATAGTAATTGAATCATCAACAGCCAATATAACTATTTGTTGTTTCTTTTCTTTATTATTTAAGTCTTTTATTTCTTTTGAAATACCACCATATCCAAATGGTACATATTTAGCTATGTTAAGATTTTTGGCATCTTCACCATAAGATTTAGCTGACACCCAACCAATAGGTTTATTTTGTTTAATGAGCTTATTCTGCTTTTTTTCTTGTGATGCTATTATACCACCCATTGCAGTAGAACTATTATCCACTAAATTTAAATTGTTTGTTTGTTTTGTTTCAGCTTTAAGTATTTGATTTTGTTCTTGGTTTGCTGGTTTTTTAATTATTATTTTTTTCTTACCGCCACTTTTTTGTTTTAATAAAATAAAAGCAACAAAAATAATAAAACATAATATTAAAGCACCAAGAATGGAATCTATGCTTAAATTACCTATAAAGTCTACCATATAATACTCAATTTTAATTAATATAGATAAAGCATATTTTTAAAAAAAATAAAGTCAATCAAAAATTTTATATATACCTTATTTGACATTAATACCTTTTTTGTGTTTAATAACGAAGAGGGTTATAATAAATGAAAAATAATTTGAAAACAAAAGTTCAAGAAAACAACAAAGAAAACAAATATAAATCAACCAACGAACAATACAATCAATTAAATGGAATGTATGATTACTATATGTCTTCAGTAACTATATCTAATCAAGAAAAGATTCCACCGAAAAATTCTATATCTGAATTAGTTTTTAAAAACAAAATATCTTTATTGAAGAAAAAATTAGCAGCTGGTGATATTAACCTAGATAGTAGAGATAATGTTGGACCAACTGCCTCTTGGACTCCTCTTTATTGGAGCGTTAAATATAGGCAACTTGATTGTATCCGTTTATTATTACAACATGGGGCAAGCTTAAATATAGTAGTTAACGATTTAGATGAATGTTGTGGCACTGTTTTAGATTTAGCAATACTAAGAAATGATATGGAAATTGAATCTATTCTTAGAGAATTTGTGCATAATGATGAAACTAGTCTCAATGTAACCTTTAAAGCAATTAGGACAAAATTAAGAGGTAAGTCTCCATCTTTTAATTTCAATTCTTACATAGGTAAGAACTCAAAATAATCAATTAGTTTTGGCTATATTCATATATAGATTGTTCAAGTCTTAAAACTTCACCACGACTATAATCTGGATTGTTACTTGAACTAATACATCCATAGCATATGCCAGTAGTTAAGTCGACCATAGTTAAAGCAAAAAACTCGTGTCCAAATTGAGTAAACAAATAAGAACTTACATCTTTTGAGGCATATCCTAAAGCAGCCCCCGTATCTATATAATATTGCTGACCTATTTTCATTGGGAAAGGAACAACATTGTGTCCGCAGAAAATTTTTATATTTTGAGTAATTTCCTCATGTGTTAAAAATGAGAAATCTCCCTCTTCTATTTTATCTTTGTGATCTTTATAAAAAGAGCTGGCAAATTTTCTGCTCCAAATTAATTTTTGTTTAAGTGTGTAATCTAATGTAGAAAATCTATTTTTATTGAAGAAATTCATTATCTGTTCTGAAAAATCGAACTTTTTCATAGTATTAAAATATCTATCATAGTCTTTTGAGTTTAGACTGGACTCTTCAGATATATTTAACAAATGTTCAGGTAATATTTCTCCATGAACAATATATATCTTGTCGTAAATAATATGTTCAATTTCATACACTAACGGTAATGAATAAAATTTTTCTTGATACTTCTCAAATCTTCTGGTGTTCTCTATGTCTTCTGTTGATAGATCTGTATCATTTTCTGTCTCAATCATTTTCATTTTTGTTAGCATTAAATCTTCATGATTGCCAAGAACAGGGAAGAACCAAGATTTATTAAGCAATGCTAAACATTCTTCATCTTTTGGACCTCTATCCATTAAATCACCAGTAGCAAATAATCTATCTTTTTTCGGGTCAAAGTCTACATGTATCAACAGCTTTGATAGTTCATCAAAACAACCATGAAGGTCTCCTACAACGAAATCTCGTCCTTCAACATTTGCTGGCATCGTTTGTATAAATTTAGGATCTGTATACATAATTTTATTATCAATTAAAATAAGTCTAATAAACAAGATATTAAAATCAAGATATAATTTTGAAAAAACAAATATTTCTTTTATAATTAATATTGAAATTAAAAAGGAAAACCCATGTCAAAATCAATTCAAGCAAAAATGTTGGAGCTAGAAAAAGTATTAGAGAAAGCTAACTTTGATTACTATGTTGCTGAATCTCCAACACTAACAGATCAGGAATATGACAAGTTTTTTAAAGAGCTTCAATCATTAGAAAAAGAAAATCCTCAATTTGTTAATTTAAACTCTCCAACCAAAAAGGTGGGTGGTTATGCTGAAAATTCTTTTGCTCCAGTTGTTCATGAAAAGCCTATGCTTTCAATAGGGAATGCATTTGAGCAAGAAGATATTGATAAGTTTTGTTCTGATGCACAAAAAGATTTATCTGAATCAACTATAGAATATTCTGTTGAACCAAAATTTGATGGATTGGCACTGAGTATTATATATAAAGATGGGTTTTTGTATAAAGCTGCCACTAGAGGTGATGGCACTACAGGGGAAGATGTTACTGAAAATGCAAAAACCATTCAAAATGTTCCTTGGGACATTAGAGAATACTTTGTTAATAATAACTTATCTATACCTAAAAGATTAGAAGTTAGAGGTGAAGTTATTATGACTCATAAATCTTTCAAAGAGATTAATGATAAAGCCATAAAAAATGGTGATAAAACTTATGTTAACCCAAGAAATGCTGCATCTGGCTCCTTAAGAAACCTAGACCCTAAAGTTACTGCAAAAAGAAAGCTTTCATTTTTTACTTACGGCTTAGGTGTCTGTGAAGACTTTAAAGAGGAAGATAATCATTATGACACCTTAAAGTTGCTTCAAAAAATTGGTTTTCCAGTTAGCGAATTAGTTCAGAAAGTTTCAGGAAAGCAAGCATTATTGAATTATTTCAAAGAAATGGGAGAGAAAAGAGACACCCTTCCTTTTGATATTGATGGGGTTGTTTATAAGGTTAATTCCTATTCTTTACAAGATAAATGGGGATTTTTAAATAGGGAACCCAAATGGGCAAAGGCTCATAAGTTTCCAGCACAAGAAGTTTTAACAGAGTTAATTGGTATTGATATTCAAGTTGGCAGAACAGGTGCTTTAACACCAGTTGCTAGATTAAAACCTGTTTTTGTTGGTGGAGTCACAGTTTCTAATGCCACTCTTCACAATATTGATGAAATCAATAGAAAAGATATTAGGATTAATGATTTTGTAGCAGTTAGAAGAGCTGGAGATGTTATTCCTGAAGTTGCCTTCGTAGCTAAAGATAAAAGAACTGTTGATAAAGAATATAAAAGATTCTCTATGCCTACTAGTTGTCCAGTTTGTAATTCTTCAGTTCTTAAAGAAGACGATAAAGCAATATATAGATGTTCTGGCGGTCTTGTTTGTTCTGCTCAGAAAAAATTTGGACTCGTTCATTATACATCTAGACTTGCTATGAACATAGAATCATTAGGAGAAAAAGTTGTTGAACTTTGTGTTGAAAATAATTTAGTTAATGACATTACAGATTTTTACAAACTAACTAAAGAACAACTTTTAACACTTCCACTTTTTGCAGATAAGAAAGCACAAAATGTTTTAGATAATGTTGAAGCCTCAAAGAAAAACATAGAGCTTAATAGATTTATATATGCTCTAGGCATAAAAGAAGTCGGAGAGTCTACCGCAAAACTTTTAGCTAAAAAATTTCAAAGTTTAGAAAATTTTATGAATGCCTCAGAAGAGGACTTGTTATCAATAAGAGATGTGGGACCTGTTGCTACAAAATCAATATTAACCTTCTTGAACGACAATAGAAACATAAAAATTCTTAATGAATTAGGCAGATTAGGGGTTTGGCCTCAACCTATGATGGTCAATACTTCTGAAATGATTTTTGTTGATAAGGTTTTTGTTATAACAGGGACTTTAACTAGACCCAGAGAAGATTTTAAAAAAATGATTGAAGATATGGGCGGTAAAGTTTCTGGTAGTGTTTCTAAGAAAACATCTTATTTATTATGCGGAGATAATGCAGGGTCTAAATTAGACGAAGCCAATAAAAATGGTGTTAAAGTTTTATCAGAAGAAGATTTTATTTCTTTATGCGAAAACAATAAGAAAAGTTTCAATCCTTAATTATTTAATTTAAATAATTCAGCTTTTTGAAATAATTTACCAAAAACCATCATGAAAAGACCAAAAGAACTTTTTAGTTTAGTTTTATTATAAGATTGAACTGTATTATTGTAAGATTTGGTCTTTTCCTCTATTTCCTTGTTTAGTTCTTTCAGTAACTTGAATATCTCTTTTTGTTTATCTTCACTTATTATTTCAAATTGTTCGGTTTCTTTAAACAATTGTTCAATTGAATCTATAATTTTATTTATTTTCAACTCTTGTGCTATAGAATCTTTATATCTGTTTTCATTAATATATTTTTGAGACTGAGACCTTATTTTAATAATTTCATTTAAAAATGTTAACTCATAATCAGCAGGATTTTTAAATTCTTCAAGAATTTTTTGAAAAATGTTAAATCTTTTATCTGTAATCATAAAAATATCATCCCTATTTAAGTTTAATAATTTTTCTTTACCTTTTATAGAAATATAACACATAATAAAATAAATTATTAAAATAATAACACTAACTAACAACACATTAATTAACATAAAAAATCTCCTCTAAAATATATAAAAGATAAAACAAAATAATCAAGATATTCCCAATATTCTATTTGACAAAAAAAATAAATTAAATTACTTGTTTTTTTATGAGTAATTTTCAATTAGATATTTTAGAAGTTCAAAAACTTCATTTGATAGAAAAAATAGAAACTTATTTTCAATCCATAGAAGAGCTAAAAATAATACATTTTCAAATAGTTAATACATTAAAAGATAATTTTGAAAAAAAAGAAATACTATTAAGTGCTCATATTCATTGTGATGATAGTAGGTTTATATGGACTAAAAATGGAGTAGCTAACTTTTCTGAGGACACAGAAGAACAAGATATTCTTATAAAGCAGCTTTCTAAATTTAATTTTAATATTAATTATTACCTACAAAAAGGAAATGAACATATTTATTTTGAAGATATATATAAAGATTTAGTTGAAAGTTATCATATTGGTATATTCGATCAAGTAAATATAAAATTTACAAAGGAAAACTTCAATACTGACACAGACCTTTTCCTTGGTAGTAAAACATTGAGGAAATTAGATAGTATAGAATTAAACTCACTATTGAAAGTTAATCCAAATAAAAGTGTTTTTTTGAAGATATAATTTACAGACTTATTGACAAACGATTTAAAAAAATTATTTTAAAAGAAAAGATAATCTAAAATATGAAAAAAAGCTTCAATAAATCAATGAAAAATAGTGCTAAATTTTACAATTGGCATAAAGGTAAGGGTGAGCATAAATATTATTTCGTATTGCCAACAATTGGTATTTCCCCAAAGAAAAACTTACATTGGGATATTGTTGTTAAATCTTACTTTTTTGGTTTCTTAAGTTGGTTTATACAATTTAATGTTTATGAAATTGTTAGCAATAACTCAAAAGATCTTACTAAAGAAACATTTGAAAGACTGAAATATGTTTTAAAAGCTAATGGATTAATGATAGACAACCTTCAAGATTGCTTAGCATTTTTAAAGAACAATCTTTATATTGTTCAAATCATAAAAAACTCTCACCCTAATCACCCATATATTGTTAAGATTATTGGTAGTTTATTTCAAAACCAAAATTTCATAAAACAAATAAATTAATTATTCGCATAATTAATATACATTTATAGTTTTAATTAATCTATAATTTCTTTTGAGAATTTTGTTAGGAATCCAATAAGGTAAGAACCCATCTTTTTATCATTGATGAACCCTTCTCTTTCACCTAAGTATTGAACTTTATAGAAAGTTGTATTTGCATCTGAATATACAAATATTGTTATACCTAAATAATCTTTTTTCCAATATGTAAATTTTTGAGTTTGACCTTCAGGCTTCCCTAATGTTGAAGCAAAATATTCTGCATTGCCTTTGATTAAATATGAAAATCCTAATGGTTCTGTTTTCGCAAACTCTTTAAACCAAAGTACAACAGCAGGATGCTCTATAATATCAAATTCGTTTGTCATGAAATATTTCCCTTAATTAAGTAAAGACTACAAATTATATTTATAAAATCAAGTCTTTTTTTGGTTAAGAAGAACCCAAACAAATCTATTTTTAAGTTCAGCTTTATTATTTATTTGAACAACCATTTTTTGATGTGGGACTATCCACTCTAATGCTTGTTGTTCAACTTTTAATTTTCTTACGCTACCATCCCAAAACATTTGGTCTAGTCCTAAAATTATTTTTGTTCCTACGTTTGATATAAAATCTTCTGAAAAGTGTGTAGGGCTTTGAGAAGCACAACATAATCCCAATCCGAATTTTCTAGCCTCTTTTGAAATTATGTTTATAATATTGTCAGCTTCATCTGTGAAAAATAGGTTGGCTTCATCTAAAAACACCATCTCTACCACATCTGATTGTTGTCCAGCTTCAACTCTTTTGGCAAAAATATCTTCCAATAAGAAGTATACAAACAATTTCTTCTCATCTAAGTTTGTTAATGCCTTGATATCATATCTCCATATTGAAGCATCCCCAGCAAACTCTGGTTCTTTATTCTTAAATATTCCAGAAGAAACTAAATTTCCAAGTCTATCAACAACTGATTTAATTGTATCTATTGAATCATATTTTATTAAGTCTGTTAACTCTGAACCGTTTTCTATGGTTTGAATATAATTACTATAAGCTTCTATCGCACTTTCTCCTACTGCTTTTAATTCTGCTTTAACTTGCTCCATTTCTTCATGGGAACTTGTTTTATGTAGGTTTTTTTGTTTGCTATATAACTGTTTTGCTTTTTTGTTAACTTCTTCTAAATTTAACACTGCTTTATTTGATGTTCCTAAAAACATTGCTTTATGTTTAAAATTAGCAAAACGATAGGCATCATCTAGAGTTGGATACTTCTTAGGTTGACCCCTATGTTGTAATCTATTTCCATTATGATCATAAATAGTCCAGGTAGATGGGTCTTTTTCACTAAACCCATTGGCAGCATATAAATCTAACAATATATTTCTTAATACTGACTCTTGCTTAGGTCCTAATTTTCTAGCAGTTTTATTTAATGCTGAGATAAAAGACTGTATTCTTTTTCTGACACCACCAAAATCAGGATCTGGATTAATTGCTAAAGGGTTGAAACCAAAAGGGCTTGATTCAGAAAATTTTACTGATGAAGAACCTTCTATTTCAATATCTCCATGCACATCTATAATTCTTATCCTTATGTTGTTTCCAGATTGAGTTTTTAGTTGATCTATAATTTTTTTAAGAGTAAAAGTTTTACCCGTTCCTGATTTCCCCACTAAAAGCATGTGAGCATTGATGACTTTCTTACTGTCCCATATTACAGGGACTGTTTCACCCTTTCTAGCAAAGGCACTATCTATTCCGAAAACTGTTTTCATAAATATAATTTTGTTTAAAATAAAGACATATAAAAATATTTGGTTTAAATCAAGTTAATAATTTTTGATTTTCATTTTAATTAAACTATAATATAAATATACACTATGCAAGAGGACAGCATGAATACAACCGTAAATTATGAAACATTAGTTCAAAACAATGATGATAAAGCATTAGAAAAATTATCAAATGAAGACTTTATATCAATCATAGAGGCTAAAACAAAAATTAATTCAAAAATATTAAATGTATTAAACAACGAAAATCTTAGTAAAGAGCATAAAAGTTTATTGATTAATATGTTGACTGAAAATGCAAGCCAATCATCCTTATTATTAAAAATCATTAGAGATAGCGCTGTAGAAGATTTAGATATGGAAAAGATCTTCCCAAATAAAGAATCTAATTCAAATAAATTTATTGATAAATTTAAAAATATGGTATCTGGCTTTAAAGCAGATTTATCTCCATCTATATTTTTCAAAAATAATAAACTGCCTGATTGGAGAGAAATTGGAAAAATATCTGTTTTGAATATTAAACCAGACTTTTTAAATAATACATTTGTTAAAAATTTTACTGATTTCTTAACTTCTAACGTTGAAAATACCAAAGTTTTTGTAAAACAAAACAATCACAATATTTATTTGATTGGTCAGAAATATAAAATAAAAAAATTATACAACCAATATAAAGATGTTTTTTCCCTATTAAGCATTAGTCCAGAAAACTTTTTAGAACCTACAAAACAACATGAATATAATGAAAAGCAATTAATAGCTGACATTAATAAACATTTAGTAGATAAACTTAGCATGAGCTTTAATTCTAGCAAAAATCATTATGAATTTAATTTATTAAGCAGTCTTAATGATTCATTGAAATTTGAAATGCTATCAACAATTATAGCTCCAGAAGTGAGCAATCAGCTAAGTAAGAATTATCAAGTTAGAGAATCTCTTGAGAAGGAAAGAGGTAATAATAAATATATTTCTATGGTCAACGACTTTTCCTTAAAATATAACTTAAACCCTATCTTAGTTATTCACTCAATCAAAGAAGGTTCAACAATTTTAAATGGATATGAAGGATTTGATAAACTACAAAATAATAAAGAAAACATTTTAACAGCAAATAGTGATTATGAGCTATTGTTAAAGAAAAATATTGTTTATATTAACGAACTATTAATCTCTAAAAACAGTATTTTAGAGTCACTATCAGATATAAAAATTGATAAGAAACTTAAGGATGATTTTATTGAAAATTTAAATTCTCAGAAATTAAACACAAAAGAAAACAGTGTTTCACTTAAAGAGTTTGAAGATACTATTTCTAAAATAGTAGAAGATGAAAATATCGTTTCTATTAACAAGAAAGCAGTCAAGCTCAGTAGTAAATAAGATTAACACCAATAAAAAAACAGCCAATGGCTGTTTTTTTTATATCTTAGAGGTTCTTTTATTTCCAGATGAACTTCCATTTTGCTTATTTAATAGCTTACTTAACTCCTGGTAATCAAACATTGAAGCTATATCCATATAATTTTTCTCTTGTGCATAATCAACACAAGTTTTTCCATTTATATCTTTAATGGTTATGTTTGGTTTATATGGCATTATAGTTTTCACAACTTTTATATGTCCACATTCACAGGCACCCATTATTGGTGTTCTTCCTGAAGTTGTTTGAGCATTTACCTCAGCACCTTGCTGTAAATGGCTATTAGAAATTTCATCATAACCTTCCGATGATGATATATGCAAAGCAGATATATCTTTTGATATTTTTTTATTTGGGTCTGCCCCTAAGTTTAATAATAAATTAGTTTGTTCGGTTTTCCCAAAAAAAGTTGAAAATATTAATGGAGTCCATCCGTTTTGATTTGGCAGTGGTGCATTAACATCATATTTTGGATTTTGGGGATTAAAGTATTTTAAAAGAACCTTTTGAGATTCTTGAGCATTTTCTTTTCCATTTTTTAGAATTTTACCAGCACAAGCATCTAGCACTTCTCTTACTTCTTCTTCTGACATTTTTGAATTATTGACATTCATGTTAACTCACTTTATGATGAAATTTATTATTAACTAATTATAGTTATCTATATATTTTAATAAATTTAAATAAAAATTAAAGGGGTTTTATGACTTTTTTTCAAGAAATAGAGATTGCATTTCAACATAAAGAAATGTTTTTGACATTTTTCTTCATTATTGGTGCCTGTTTAGGTAGTTTTTTTAATGTTGTTGCTTTTCGTTATCCAATCATGATGGATAGCAGTAATGCAAAAGATATAGATTCTTGGCTTGAAGAAAAGAAAATAACTGTTCCCAATGCTTTGAAAGACTTACAAAAAGAAATAAACCTTTCATTTCCAGCCTCTCATTGTTATTCATGTTCTAATACTTTAAAGTGGTATCATAATATACCAATACTTAGTTATTTATTTTTAAGAGGTAAATGTGGATTTTGTAAAACCCCTTATTCAATACAATATCCCATAGTTGAGTTTATTGGTGGACTGCTATTAGCAACCATATATAATCACTATTTCTTCAATTATGGTATTAATGCTTTTATGTTGGCTAGTATCTTTTTTGTTATTGGTTATTTATTATTAATCATTGATTTTAAAACATTAATGTTACCTGATGGTTTGAATTACTTTTTATTATGGACAGGATTTTTATTTGCAACATTTGATATCTATTTAGTTAATAATGTTTTAATTACAGATTTGATTTGGGGTTCTATTATTGGCTTCCTTATACTTTGGACATTATCTAGAGTTGGTGAAAAAATAAAAGGTGTTTCTGTGATGGGTGATGGAGACTTAAAGCTGATTGCAGCTATTGGAGCATTTATTGGTTTTAAAGGGGTCATATTTACTATATTCCTCTCCCCATTTATTGGAATATTAACTTGGCTTTATTTTAAATTGAGAGGAAATAAAGAACCTGAATTTCCTTATGGTCCAGCCCTCATACTTTCTTCTTGGATTTATCTTTATAATGGAAAAGGGATATTAAATTATCTTAATATCCCTTTATGAACACTTAAATTAAAGAATTAAGATCTTTTCCAAGAACCACCAACCCATTTTCTTACGCCACCCGTGTCTAAATGTAAAAAATTACTGCTTGGATACAAACCTATACCACCAGCATTAAATTGGTCTGCTATAGATGCTAATTCGTTAATCTTTAATCCATTAACTCTAAAATCAACAGCTTTGCCATATAGGTGCATTGAATTTTTAGCGGCACCCTCTAAACCAGCATTTGTTTTCAATGTTCTAAATCCACTTAGAACACTTATTGGATCATTATTACCATAATACATCATCCAAGCTTGAACAGCACATATTAAATCAAGTAATTTAGGGTCAACATAGACCATTTTTTTCTGTCTAATATCTCTTAGTAAATAAGATGCTAACCAATATTGTTGTTGGTCAATCTTTCCATTATGATAATAGAATATTTCTGATTGTTCATTTGTATATTCTCTTTTTAAGAAAATTCTTCTTGGTTTAGACCAAAAATCATTCTTTTCTTTTCTCTCAAAAGGCAATATATCATTTTCAATTTGATATTGCTGATCTAAATCTTTAACATAATCTACTTTTTCTAGTTTTTGTTGATCTCTATATGAGTCTAAACTAAGATTTTCATTACTGTATGCTAAAGTTGGGAATAGTGAGCAAGTTGCTGATGTCGCAGCAAAACCTAAAAAACTCCTTCTGTCCATTTTATACCTCAAAAATTAATATAATTAAAAATAAAATGATAAATTAAATAAAATCATTGTCAAACCTTTTTATTACTTTATTTGTCATTTTCTTCAGAATTTTCAAACATTTCATCTAATTCATTTAGTATATCCATAATTTCTTCTGGATCTTTATTCTCAGGCTTTACATCATTTGGATATTTAGATACTTTTTTCATATCTTCAATATTTTTTTCAGCAGCTTTATCAGCGTCTTCATCTGATGTTCCAACCATTTTTTCTATATCAGCAAAAACTTTTTTAGTTTCTTCTTCCTCAATGAATACATTAAAACTTTCATCTTCATCAATTTTATAATCTTCTTCATCATCTTCTTCATCAGTAGAGTTCTTAGAATCAGAATCTTTAACTTCATCATCTTCTTCATCTGAATCGTCAATAGCAGAATAGTGTTCTTTCATATATTTTTCGGAATCTTTTTTGGATGAGAAAATATTAATTTCCTCTTCTGGTTCTTCTAATATATTATTATTTTCTACTTCATCTTTTATAGTGGTTAATTTTTCATCATAAGCATCAAAAATTTCATTACATACATTTGCTATAGAAGCGAAAGAAGCTTCATTATTGTTTAAAGCGGAATGCTTACTTAAAGATTCTCTTAGTTTATCTATATAAGGACTGTCAATTTCTAAATTATCTTCTAATTCTTTTATTTTGTTTTCATTTGAAATATTTTTAATTAAAGCTTTTAATCCATTGTCTATTTGGTTAATAATTTCTATATCTGGTGGTTCAACTCTAACAAAATAATTCATCCTAACAAATGGTGGTTTAGGAGTGAACGCATAGAACATCTTTGCTCTTACTAAAGCTGATTTAAAAATAATATGTGCTTCACCTTCTTTTTGGTCTTTGAGATCAAGAATATTGATTCTTTTTCTTGTTTCAACTCTACCGTCACCACCTTGCCTCATTCCACCCAAGAAGGAATCAGTATTTCTTTTGAAATCAGTATCTACTACAACTGTTGTTTCGGCAGCAGCAGCTTCAAACAATTGGTAAGTATCTTTTGGATCTTCTAACTTCATACATATTTTAATGTTACAGTTAGCCACAATAGATGCAGCCTCTTCTTTTGAAGCCTTTTCAAAAGCTGGTAAGTCTTGTCCAGCAAAAATCATTGAGAATCCTAAAGAACGAGCTTGTGCTGGCATAACAGCAGAACCCTTAACGGCATAATAACCATATTCGTCAAGGATTGTCATAAATGGCACTGGAGAGTTAGTTGGTTTTGTTTCTACAACTTCAGCATATGTTCCTTCTAAGCTAGCACCTAGAGCCTGTGCCATCATTTGTTTTAAACAAGCAACGATAATTTTACCTAAGTTTGCTAATTCATCTGTAGACTTTTCCAAAGCTGGTAATAGTACAACCAAAATTCTTCTGTTTAAAACAACGTCTTTGAAATCAACTTCTCCCAAGTTTGTTTTAAAGATAAATCCATATTGGTCAGATAAAGAACCTAATATTTTAGTGAACTGCATCTGTAAATATCCATGCTGTTCCATCACAGTGTCGTTTTGCTTTGGAGCAGACTCTTGGAATCCAGGTAAAGAAACCAAATAAGCTCTTAAAGCAGCTCTAATATGATTTGGGAAGTCTCTACGTGTTTTATATAGTTTAATAATATTATCTAAAATTAGGTATTCACGAATTGCTTCAACATCTAAGAGAATTTCTTTTTGATCTCTCATGTATACCAATGCCATCATAATAGCTGAAATTAAAGAAATAGCACGACCTTTCCACATGTCGCCACCGCCACCACCATCATCCATTAAAGAAACTATTAATTCAGTTAATCCACCAGAACCACCACTAGATAAAGGATTCAAGGTGTTAGAAAGTTTCTTCTCTTGAGGACCAAATACATCACGAGAACCAGTCATATAATTAATACATAAAACATCATCTTCACGACCCATTGTTCTTGCCATAGAAAAAACTTTAGTGAAAAGAACGTTTTCACCTTTACCGTCAACATATATTAAACCAGAACCTTGTACTAGAGAGTTATAAGCAAGAGATAATAACGATTCAGTTTTACCAGCACCAGTTGAACCAAAAATTAAAATGTGTGTTCTCATGTCTGAGTTGTTAAACCACAACTCTTTTTTTGTTTTTCTTTCATTACCAAAGAATGTAATTCCTTCTGCCATTTCGGGCTTATCAGTTCCTGGGTTTATTTGTCCGTGGTCAATCAAACCAGAAGTTTTAGGCATTCTAAATGGTAATCTAAATTCTTTTTTGTCAGCTATTCTAATTAGAAAAAATGTTATTATTGCCCAAAATTCACCATATTGAGGTATCATAAAAAACAATGTTCCGAAAACCCCCATTACTATCGCAAAACCATCTGGAGTCGCCATAAAGTCAGAGAATTTTTCTGAGGGGGTTCTAGTATCTTTTAATAAACCTTTTAAGTCTACACCCAGTGAACCATCTGGACCTCTAAAATTATCTTGTTGTGCCATAATTTAAAAAAACCTATTTAATTTTTAAAAATTAACAAAAGACAATCAAAAGTCAAACTAAACTATAATTATCTTTTTTGCTTTTATATAGCAATAATTTATACTTTCTAGTCAATTTAAATTAATTGATTTTACTAATAGATATAAAAAAAGACCCAACGGGTCTTTTAATTATTTTTTATTCATTTTTTCTAACCAATCGTCAGCAGGATCTTTACCGCCTTGTTCTGCTTTTTGTAAATCAGCACTTATTTGTTCGGCTTGTTTTCTATTATCATCAATAACAGACTGCTTACCCTTTTCAACTTCTAGCATTATTTCTTTTTGAGTATCTTCAATTGTTTTTTGAATTTGTTCTGGAGTCATAGGTGGTGAACCAGCAGGAGGTGACATCATTCCTATATTAGGAACAGTACCACTAGGTAATGATTGTGTAGGATAAATCTTAGCTCCTAACCCAAAAACTGTTTTAAATAAAATAACAGTCAATATAATTACAACTATACTTCCAATATAAAATTTTGAACGTAATTTATTTGGATAATAACAAGCAACTTTAACATCTTTTAATGCCTCTTCAGCATCTTCTTTTTTAAAGAATGTTCCTAGTGTAATTGTTTTTACATCATTTGTATTTTTATATAGAACTTCACATTTTAGTTTGTAAAAGTTTTCACTTTCATCATCTTTTGTTGAAACAAAAAAATTAACGAAATTTGCATTTTCTAAATCTAAAACTTTAAATTCTTTTTCTGCTGATTTTTCTAAACTAATATTAATTTTTTTAGGGTTCCAACTAGAAGCTTTGGTTCTTTTTGAACACATTTTTGTAAGCATTGTAAATAACATATATAATTCCTCAAATAATTAAAAATATTAAAATATTAAGGTTATTTTGTCAAACTTATTTAGTAACCTTAACTTCACTCAATGCTCTCTCTAAACCATCAACTGATTTTTTGACATATGGAGAATCAAGTTTATGATTAGCAATTTGTTCTGCCTTCCAATGTCCAAATATTCCAGCAACCTCAACGAAAGCTACTTGTCTACCTACACAGTTTAATGTGTACCACAATGTTCTATCTCTTGGTTTCAACCAAATAAAATAAGGTGGAGCAAAAACTCCAGTTCCTCTAGCAAATTCTAACATTTGAGCCATTAATGTATAAACATAAGCATGTTTACTCATAACTTCTAAAACTCTAGGATCTTGAGCATATTTATATAGTGGCTTAGCAGCACTAAAATCTGGCATTTTTTTAATACCTACTTCAGCAGCACTTTTAGCGATCTCATTAATTGCATTCATAGCACCATCTTTATCACCTAGCCCATTGGCTGCAAATATAGCAAACAATGCTTTTTCATGGCTACGCAACCTATCAAAACCAGAAAAAGGCTTACCTAATTGTGAAACAAATAGCTTTTCTGCTTTTTTAACATCAAGACTATCTACATTCTTTTCTTCTTGTAATAAATGATATTTAACAGCAAAATCGTATGGTGTTAATGCCATAGCATAAGGACCTTTATCAAAAGGTTCTTTCATTAAGTTAACATTGACCATTGGGGAAATGTAGGGCCACAATCTTTGTTCAGACTCCTTAAGGGTTTGCATTGATAGCACTCTTTTAAATTTACCTAGTGGATTTTTTGACCAAACCTTATATGCCCAATAACCTAAAATAGCAATAAAAGGTATGTTAAATATATAACTTGGTCGCTTACCAACCTCGTGAAGTTCTGCCATGCTTATAGAACTAACTGTATTTTTTTCAATGAAATTGATAGCATTTGTATAGTATTCTGCTGGATATATTAAAGCAAGTAGCTTTAATTGAATTAACTTAAAGCTTAGATATATGTATTTAAGTTGGTCGCCAAAGAAATAGCTAATTGCCATAAATCCTATAACTATGGCAAATAAAAGCCACATAATGTCACTAGAAGAATCTTTTTGCTGTTCAGCCATTTTTACCCCAAAATATAAAAAATATTAAAAGAATATTATATATTGTCAATATTAAACAATTGTTGGGAACCACTCACCTGGTCTTTTAGTCCAATCACTAACAGGGCATAGCTTTTGATGTCTTATTTGAAAGGCTCTAAAAGAGAATTTAAAGCACTGCACTAGACAAAGAACTAGTATAGATAGACTAGAGAACAATCCTATAAAGTTAAAATTAAAAATATTAATTAATAAGAAAAACAAACATATAAAACCAAAAATTAAAGAAATGTAAAATGACAAAGCATTGTTTTTATATATTCTAATTAATTCTACTTCATTTACATTTAATCTTTTCCTAGCCTCTAAGAATGTTTCTTGTTTTGCATTTTTTAAAGTTTCTTTTGGGCTGAATAACACTTTAGCCATAGAACTTATGAAAGAAGCATTTTTTTTAATTTCTTCAACAGCTAAATATTTTTTACCTTCATCTTTTACATCAGAACCTTTTTTCTTTGCCCAATCAAATAATCCCATATATTCTCCTATTATTTTTTAAGTTTTCTTTCAATACCTTGTTTTTGAGAAGTCACTAACTTTTCCGTAATTACAATCATTTTATCAAAATATTTGTCAAATTCCATTTCCATTTTATCAATTGGAAAACCTCCAGAGTTTTTATACTTTTCTAAAGCTTTTTGAAGTTTCTCTGGACCATAAGAGTCCATAATTCCCAAGAACCTTTTACTCTCCGCATGCCAAGAAGATGCATACAAATTACCAGCTTCTTGCATTATCATATAGAATATTTTTGCCCTATCAGAAGACTCAGCATAATTATCTGCCAACTTACTCACAGCATACGCACTTTTTTCAAAAAGTTTTGTCATAATAGGTTCAATATCTGCCTCTAAATCCCTATATAAATCAAAATTTGTTTTAGCTTCATTGATAATTGGCATCATTGCTTTCACTGAGGCAATTTTCAATAAAGACTTATCAGGTATTTCGTCATATTCTATTTTTTCGGCAACACCTTCACTAAAGTCAACAACATCTTGAATTAAAGCCAGTACTTTTTCTGTATCTATTTTTTCATTTGCTATCCACTGATCTTTTAATATTTCAGCAAATGATTTCTCTAAGACATTTCTGACCCAATAATTTTTTTCTTTACTTGGGTCTACTCCAATTTTTTCACAAACCACACCAGATAAATTGGATATTTCTTTAATTAATAGTCTAAAATTTGCGGACATCTCCTCACTAGGAGCATCAACACCTGGTTTATGCATTAAAGCAGTTATGATTGGGGATACTATTTTTATAGCATTTAATGTCTTTAATGTATATTGAAATGCTGTTTTTTTAAGCATTTCTTCTTGGTATGGGTCGTTCAAAGAGTCTTTTCTTGCATTTTTTTTAGGATTTAAAAAATCTAAATTTGATGGTTCTTCATGTGAAAACTCTTCCAATTCCTCATTTTGATCTGAGCTTGGTATTTCATTTTCTTGTTTTTCTTTTAGTAATTTTCTATTTCCAAATGCCATAATTTTTCCTTAACTAGAAGCTTCTATATATTATATTCTATTTTTTTAAAAAATTCCACATTTAATTTTCTTTAGTAAGTTCTGCTTTATCTATTTTAATAATTAATTTTTTACTATTTATCTTATTGACCATTTTTTCATATAATGGGTCTAATGGTATTTTCCCATCAACCAATAGCATTTTGTTTCTTTTGTATAACTTTATATATTCATCTAATGAATAATGAGAAAAATGTGCTATAATTGCAAAATCTCCACTATTACCCTCTATTGTTTTTGGAATAAATCCAAAAAAAGTATCTGTTTCTTTTTTGATGAACTCAATAGGGAATATATGAGTTAGACTTTGTTTTTCTAAAAAATCTTGCTCTTTCATTAATTCTTCAATTGTTGGCTCTTTTATTTTACTTCCAATTCCGTCCATTAGTTCTTGAACAGTAAATAAATTGTTATATACTTTTTCATATATTTCTTTTGCTTCTGTCAAAAACATTGGTAATCCTCCAAAATCAGAAAATGTTTCAACTAAATATAATTCTTCTCCACCAAAAGAAAATTCAACATTTTCTCTTTCAGCATGTTTAACAAGTAAATTAGTTAATTTCTGAATTTTTTTATCTTCTGCTCTTGGGTATCCCATAATCTAGTCCTTTTAAAAATAATTTAGTTTTTTTGACATGTCTTGTCAAGATTGCTATTTTCATTATATTTTGTATTGATAATAAAAGCAAAGAATGGAAAGGGTTTTTATGAATTATTTAGAAAGGCATATTGAGCATTCAGCAGGAATGTATAGTTTATTTTCTTGGCTTATAGAACAAGAAAATAAAGGCTATCCTCATTTTATACATAATCAAACTATTTATTTAAATAAAAATCTAGGCAAGTATTTTGGAGTGGGCGTTGGAAAGAATAAAAGAAAGAAAAGTGAATTATTTTTAGCCTGTCAGCCAATAGAATCAGAATGGCTTTCCTTAATTAAATGGAATAAAATTGTTTTAAATATTGAAGAAAAGATACTATTTTTGGTTAGCGATATAGTAAAGGGAGATGAATCAACCATACCTGACATAGCTCCTTTTACAGTTGGAATTTATGTTGATACAAAAGAAAAAATTAATTTAATCTCTGCTAATAAAAACATTATATGTAGAGAATATTATGTTGATGACTACAAAGAGCATAAAATTAATTTTCACAAGACTATTTTTCAGCTACCGATTGAGTTAGCTGTACATATTGAATATAATAACACTGATTTATTTGATTATTCAAAAATGTTACAACAAAAAACACAAGAAAGTGAAATTTATGCAAGTAAGCCTAACTTTATAGGTGATATAGCAAAAATAGAAGGAACAGATTCTATTTTTAAAAAATGGAAGGAGAATAAAGTATGAAGAAAATAGAAATAATTAGTTTATTTGGCATTGAAACAGAGTACGAAGAAAGAACACCACCAGAATTAGATGTTCTTAATCCTAAAGTAATAAATCTTAAGTTTGATAAATTAGAATGTGCTAATGAATTTAAACACGTCTATGAAAACAGTAAAGAATATTTAGAAAATGTTTTAGCAAACCGAAAGTATAAAAAAGGGTTTAATGAAGCTAAAGAAGTTTTTATGGAAAATGTTTATGCTGAACAAAAAAATAGATTAGAGCAGCATCATAATAAAGACAAAAAGACTACATTAAAAACTAGAAGATAAAGTTATTGCTAAAAATAATGATTTGATTTATAATCCTTATATATATAGGGCGTATTCTTATGGGATTAAAGTTAACTGAAACAGAATTAAACAATCTGCTTAGTAAAAATAGCAAACTAAAGGTTTCTAAAGAAACCGATTCTAAAAATAAAAAAACAGATAAAATTTCTATTCTGGAAGAGATTGTTAAAGAAAAACCAGCTAAAAAAGCCCAAGGTATTAAAACATCTGAAGTTAACAAACTTAATAAGCAAGCAAAAGTTCATTTTTCAAGCTCAGAATCTCATGTTTCTATTCTATTTGAGGGGGCTAAACTGTTAAGTGTTAATCAGATTTTTGCTATTTTACAATATAGAAAATATGAGATATTTACTTATAAAAAAATTTGGCATGAACTGATAAAGAAAGTTTTAGATGAGCAATCTATTATTTTAAGAAGTGAAAATAAAAAATTACCATTTTTTAATGAGGCAGTAGAAATAACACTCTTTAGGCAAGCAAGTAGATTGGTTGATGAAGATGCTATGAGTACCATGTTTAAATACATTATTGACGGTTTGAAAAGAGATGACGAAGATAACCCTAATGGTATTCTAGAAGAAGATAATCCTAAAATTGTTCATAGGATTGTATGTTACAGTGAAAAGGGAGAGCCGTTTGTTGGTATAAAAATTAAAAAGATTATTGAGAAAAAATCTTCATTTTCTCCTAAAGATATATTAAAAAAATAAGCCCTTGTGGGCTTATTTTTATCTGTCATTAATATTACATTGCTGTGTTAAATCACCTTTAAATTCATACCAAGGTTTTGTGTCTTTTGGTGGGAATTTTCCATTACTAATTAATTCAACAATTTTTTGATTTTTCTTAACTATATCATTATACGCCATTTGTCTTAACTGTTGATTTCCAACTGGATTTCCAATACCTTGTTCGCACCAAACTTGAGATACTTTTTTACCGTTTGCAATCTGATTTCCTTGATATTTAATCCAATCAGAGACTTCTTTAACATATTGATCATCTTCAGAAAAAGCTGACAAATTAGCTTTACCTAACTCTACTCTAAACGATTCTGCTGTCATAGCATTATTAATTAAGGCAGGGTTAGTTTTTAATGTTTCTTCTTTAGCTTTTTCATATGCTTCTTTATCTTGAGCAGTCATTTGTCCCGCTGGGCATATTTGTTCCCATATTGATCTCCAAGGTTGGCACCATTTTTTACAAGGCTTTGGCAAGCTACAAAAAACAAAAGGATTAGCCACTTGCCCATTGAAAACAGCGGCTTCTGCTTTTCCCCCAAATGAAAATAAGGTTGCCATAAATATGCTTGTTAAGATTATTTTTTTCATATTATTTTTCCTCTTTATTGATAATAAACTCTGGATGTTGTTTTAGAAACTCTTTAACAATATCTTCATATATTGATTCATTGTTTTTTATATTTGTTGTAGTTTTTTTTGGTTGTTTTCTAACCTCTTTAAATATTTGCTTAGATTCTTTAATAATACTATTACCTTTAGCTGAAGCTAAAATTTTATTATTTAAATCTGACTCTATTTGTTTTAAAAACTTATCCATATTATAAAAATAGCAAATAAAGATATTAATGTCAAAGAAATAAACAAAAAAACCCTTTCGGGTTTTTTTTATTTATAACTCATAGTTTTATTAAATTCTGCATCAATTTGTTGTTTTGAAACAGGTGTTGTTAATTGAACTAATATGTGAGACATTAAAATATTAGTATTTCTTTGTTCTTTATATTGTTGCCACATTATATAGTTGTTTAATGCTAATCTTTCATTTGTTTCTTCTGTTGAAGATAAATCAGCTTTTTCGTCACCCATATAGTCGTTTGAAACCTGATAGTTCAATACATCAAACAAAGAAGGGTTCTTTGGATACTCTGTTAAACCAGTTGCTTTTTTAAATTTTGCTTCTGTGACTTCTTTTTTCCAATAATCAACTGAGGCACTTTTAGGATCAGCTTCAGCACTCATTTTAGCAACATCCATTAACGCAGTATTAGCAGCATTTAACTTTGTCATCATACTTTCATATATGGCAGCATATGATGGATTTTTAGCTAATGCTTCAGGTGTCGCTTTTTTAGGCTTATCATACATGGTCGCATCAGTAGCATATTTTTTAGCCACTTCTAATCCTTGCTTATCAAAAGTGTAGTTATTTACTTCAGGTGCATCAACTTTGGTATTGTTAGTAAGATTTTTTACATTACCTTTAATACTTCTTGAATCAGTATCTGCTGCTGCATAAACCCCTACAGAAGTACATCCAGCAGCCCCAATTATATCTGCATGACATGTACCCAATGTCTGTTTCTGATTTAATACTTGCCCTAAAGCAGCAGAAGTTGATGTTACAGCCGCAGATCTAGCTGCGGAACCGTTAGCACCGCCACCATATCTTTTGTTAGAAGCCACTAAAGCATTATTTTGTGTTGTTCCAACGGCACCTTTTGATACTTCTGCACATTGTGTTAATGTTGGTATAGAGTTCATGAGTCTTTTAGCCTCTTCAGATTCACCAAGAGCCTTTCTTAACCTCATATCAGTATCTTGAGCTTGTATTACCTGCTGTTTAGTTAATGTATCTATTGATGCATTTGTAGCATTTTGAGCATTAACCATCGCAGAACCTTGGGCATCTTGTCTTGGCTTATAATAAGCCTCTAGAGTTGCCATTGCTTTTGAAGCTGCTGCTGTTATTGTTGTTTGAACAGTATTAGCAGCATCAAAAACAGCCCACTGAGCTGATGCTTGATGACTGAAACCTATAAACATTAATGTTGCGGCAATTTTTGTTAATTTATTATTTTTCATATTAGCCTCTTATTATTTCAATACTCTATTCATTGCGTCTGTTGTAGGCGTAGTATTAGTTCTAGGTGTTATTGCACCACCACCAACGTTTACTGCTCCTACACCAGTGTTTACATATACACCATTTGTAGCAACGCCTGTTACAGTGTTTACTTTACCCATAATGCCACTTGTAGAGTTATATATTTTTCCTGTTACATAATTATCTGCCTGCGCACAAGCTAAATTTGTCATTTGTTTAGCTATACTATCTCCAATAGCACTAGGATTTACACCTCCAGAGAATATGCCTAATAACTTATCTATACTGTTTGTTATACTCTTAATAGAATTCATAGCTCTATCAATACAATTCATCATGCTTTTTGCTTCTGGAGCTTTAGCAACTTGGTCTTTTACTAATATCTGATTAGCGACAGCCATCTGTGGCATATATCTTTGTCCAGCTGCATTCATCATGTCTGTCATAACTGATTGATTACAACCTGAAGCTTCTAAATCAGCGGGGCTATAAATTTCTTGCCAAGTTGGGTACTTTACTGTTTGTGCTGTTGCTGTAAAGCTTGCTAAGCTTAGCATTACAAAAGTAACTATGGTTATTTTATTTTTTATTTTCATTTTAAATACCTTTGTTCATATTATATTAATGATAGAAGAAAAAAAACAAAAATCAATCTTCTTCAATTTCTTCTTCATCTTCTTCTAAAAGCCCTGAAATTAAACGAGTTCGCATAGGAGTGAAAATCATACCTAGTAAAGATAATGTTTTTATTGTTTTTAGTCTATCCAATAATAATTTACCCGCTTCCCAATCTTCTTTTTGTCTTGCTTCCATAACATAATGAAAGGATAATCCAGGGTAATTATCGTCTAACCAATTAAGCATTCTCATAGCTTTTCCAGAGAAAATATATGTCATTACAATAGTTAACTCATCAGAATGTTGTGAAAGTTGCCCCGTTTTTGCTTTACTAATTTTTTTACCAAAATTAACTAATTCTTTAGCGATTGAATCAACATCATCAACAATCCAGGGTTCTACATTTTCCATCATTGTTAAAATTTTTAACATTCTTGGATCTTGTGTTTTCCAATAAAAGTCTACTGCTGATTTATTAAGGTTTAATTTCTCACTCATATTTTTTCCTTTAATAACAATCTAAAACAGAGTAGGGAAAAGTCAATATTAATATTTATTTAAATTTAGGACGACTAGCTGTTATTTTATTTTCTGTTATATCTTTAGCTACGGAAACATCAGACTTATTTATATTTGACTCTTTAATTGATTGATTTAAATCATCTGTAGTTCCCATTTTTATATTAAAATTTCCACTAACAGGTGATGGATCTTCTTTGTCTAAATTTACTATTGCTATATTTAAAGGTAAATTCATCTCTTTTGCTTGCTCCACAAAAGACTCAAACAATCTTTTCATTGTATCTGCTTTCACTGAAGAATTATTGCTTTCTGACATATAAACACCTTATGTAATAAACTATCTATATATATTATAATTGAAAGAAAACATAAAACAAGTTTTTATTAATATGTAATATACAGTTCTAAATCTTTTAGATTTTTTCTAGTATCAGCGACAGGAAATAAAGCAAAAATAATATCATTATTTTCTATAATTAAAACCTTTTGTTGATTTTTACTAAAAAACCTAGAAATCACACCATCCAAAATCTTTGCCTCATTCATTTCCTTAACAGGATTTCTTTCTACATTAATAGGATTGACATTTATTGATGACAATTTCTTTTTGAAAACCATTAATGTAAATCCAGGTATTGAATCTGGATAAATTAAAATTGTTTCTTTTTGTTTTACAATTGAATTCATTACTCTAGATATTGAGCGCTCCATTCCAACTCTAAAATTATATGCTGAAACATTTAGCTCTTCAATTTCTTCACCTAAAAAAATAGATATATCATTTGACAACATACTAGCAGTTTTTTGCATGTCTTCAAATGTATTAAATTGATTGTCTTTTTTGACTAATATTTGTTCATTCATATCTTTATTTTCTTTCTCACTAAAATATATAAATTAAAAGTTAATAAAGTCAATATTTATTATTATTTTTGTTTAATGTATAATAAATATCAGAAAATAAACAACTAATTTTATGAAACATAACCATATACCTGAAGTAATAAAGCCATATATATCAATGGATGTTGATAAATATAAACTTTTAGAACCTAATCTTTTACAAATAAACTCTTTATTTGAAGATGGGATTTTAAAAAATAATTTATATAAATATTTTGCGGAAGATTTTTCCGATATTTCTTTTTACTTACAAATGCTAAGAAGTGAATATACTAAAAAATTTGGTTTTTTTCTTATTTCTGAGGACTTTATATCAGTAACATCAGAATTGTTGCAAAATAATAAAGTTTTGGAAGTTGGAGCGGGCAGTGGATTTTTAAGCTACTGTTTACAAAAAAATGGAGTTGACATTACTCCTATAGATTTAAAAATTGATAATAATAATTATGGATTTGAGCAAACATATACTGAAATTATTCAAATAAATGCTGTTGACTACATAAAGAAAAATAATAATTATGACACTATTATCATGAGTTGGCCTAACTATCAAAATCCTTTCGCTTATAATGTATTAAAACAAATGAAAAAAGGTCAGCAATTAATATATATAGGTGAAGGTTATGGAGGTTGTACTGCTGATGATAAATTTTTTAAACTTTTACAAGATAGAGCTTTTATTAATAATGATCTAACAAGTAAGCTAAAGCAAAACTCTTACTCTTGGCCTTGCATTCATGACGAAGTAGAATCTTATATAATAAAATAAGAGGGATAACCCTCTTATTTTATTATGGTCTATATTTTTTTCTAGGTTGATTTATTAATTCATCTACAAATGGTATTAAATGTGACATAACTTGATCAGCAGTATCTTCTATGCTTTTTGAAGAGTCAATTATTTTACAACGTGATGGCTCTTTTTTTGCGACATTTTTATATCCCAAATTAACATTAAGATGGAAATCATCGCTCTCACTTTCAAACTTGTCTGGAATTTTACCTGTTTTTGCCAATCTTTCTTTGCTTATGTGTAATGGGACATCAAAAATAAATGTTATTCCAGGTCTCACATCACCTTGGGCTATTTGTGATAACTGTTTAAATTGACCTTCTGGAAATCCCTTCGCTACGCATTGATAAGCATATGTTGAGTCAGCATGTCTATCGCAAATTACCCAAGTTTCTCCATCTGACAAAGCTGGATCTATAATATCTGCATGGTGCTGTCCTCTCGCAGCCATCATTAATAGTGTTTCTGTTGTAACATCCATACGATGAGTTAAAAGCATATCTCTTAATTTTTCACCAATTGCTGTTCCACCAGGCTCTCTGGTTAAAACTACTTTTTGTCCACGAGATTCTAAATAATCTTTAATTTTAGGTATATATGTACTTTTCCCAGCACCATCACCACCTTCAATTGTAATAAATCTTAATTTTTCCATATTACTTCCTTATAATTTAATTGTTTTATTTTTTTGATTTTCTTTTGAATGAACTTCTTTATACATTTTATCAAATAATATTTGAGATTGAAAGTTTTTAGCACTACCAAAACCAACATCTAAACCATTTATGATTTCTTCTAAAGTTTCAATATCTTTTTTTTCTAATAATTCATTATTTGAATACTCTAACTTAAACCCGAATGCAACACCCATTTCTGCTTGCCTAACTATGAAAATAATATTTTTATGCTGTAATCCAGCAACATCTTCTTGTCCTTCTAAAACCTGATGTTTTCCATCAATTGAAAACATATTTTTAAAGTTTTCAAAAAATTTTCCATCACTATGGTGTAGATTATTTATTTTATTTATCCAATTAGATATTTCTGTTTTTTGAACTATATCTAATAATTTATTTTCCTTATCTTTTGCAAAAGAGTATAAGGATGTAAGTCCACCATCTTTATTAAATTGAAAAACCTCTTTAGAGTTTAAAATTCTCATTACATACCTTTTTTATTTTTATTTATATTTATCATCATTTCTTTTTCTATTAGATCCATTTGAATGTTTACACTACTTAAAACTTCGGCTGCTCTATCAAAACTTTCTTTCCAACGTAAATCTGCCTCTTTTGTGAAATCAGGCTTATATGTAACAACTTTTTTAATGCCAACTGAAGCTAATGCTAATGCACAGTGTGTGCAAGGACACCAAGAAACATATGCAGTTGAATGTTTTAACTTAGGTCTAACAGCATTAAATATAGCATTTTTAGCCGCCTCTTGAATCCAAAAGCTAGTTCCTTCTTTCTCTATTCTCAAAGGATCTACAGTAAGATTTGGAGGAGGTCCTTCTGCCCCCATAGCTATTGGAGACAATGTTTTTTTATTCATTATCAATGCTCCTTCTTTTCTAGACGAATGAGCATCTGACAAATCTTCACCATATTCTTGTGTTAGTTCCATATAGCTTACATATTTGTCTTTTGTTTTTTGTGATATTTTCTCATTTAAAATTAATGATTTCTCTGTATCTAAAGTAATCAAATCAACTTTACTATATGTTAGTAATTCAATAACTCTAGTGTAATGCTCATGTTTTTTATCCAATGTTGGTAAAATAATAGATTGTATACCTGAGCTTACTATTCCTCTTGCTGCTTCCATATTTGGAAAGTGACTTAAAAAAATCATACTATCAGTCATTAATTGTTGAGCACTATTATAAATGGCATTTCTTTCAGCATGCTCTGTCCAAAGATATTTTTCTGGACGTTCATTTTTAATTGGGTCTTCATCAGGTAAACCTCTAGGCATTCCATTGTAGCCAAACCCTAAAGGAGATATGTCTTCTTCATCAACAATAAAAGAACCTACTTTTGTTGATAAGTCTTTTGAGTTTTTGGCTATTTTATCTGCCTTTTTTAAAAAAAATAGAGGTTTATTATTCATATACTTAAATGGAGTTATTATATTATTATAAATAAGAAAATAAAAAAGACAAATAAATTGTCTTTCTTATTGATAGTCAACTAATAATTACAAAAACCTAATTTCGGACATTTTATCTTTAATAGGTAAAAAGCTTCCCTTTGTAGATCTTCCTTTTTCATAATCAACCGCTTCAGTTGGTTTAATTGTAAACTCTAATTCTTTTTTATTTTTACCAACAGTTATAAATTTAATTTCTTCTTCAGGTCTAAATATCTTTACTTGCTTTATTTTTTGATTATCTGGCAATCCGCAAATAACAATACCTTTACCTTTACTAATTTCAGAAATATTGTTTAACTTGTATGTTAGAAATTTATTTTCTGTGGTTATAACACCCATTCTTATATTAGCTATGTCTTCATTGTTCGCAAAGAAAAGTGGTTGTAATAATTCACTATTTTCAACTATATTCACCATTTCTTTACCAGCCTTTTGGCGAGTCATTAAATTTTCTCCAGTAACAATAAAACCATATCCCATATTTTGAGTTATAACATATTTAAACTCTTTATTAATTGGGCAAAGTAATGATACTTTAGCATTTATTTGAGCCAATGTATTAATTGGTGCCCCATCTTTATTAAGCTCTAGTATTGGATAATTATAGACTTTACCCTCTACATCAAAGATAGCTAATGTGTCAGTGTTTTTACAATAGAATATATAGTCTGTATTATCACCTTCTTTAAAAGCAATTTCTTCTTTTGGTTTTATACCTTTAATTACTTTTACCCAACCTTTTTCAGAGATAGCCAAAGTAACATCTTCTTGTGAAACCATAGCTGTTTTTTCTGCCACAGCACTTAAGTCAACTTTATCTGCTTGTTTTATTTCAGTAATTCTTTCATCAGCAAACTTTTCTAAATCAGAATTTAATTCTTTAATCATTTGCTTTTTAAGGTTTTTTTCATCTGAAATAATTTTTTGCAACTCAGTTTGTTTCTTTAATAAATCATTCATTTCTTTTAAAATGCTATCTAGCTCTAATCTACCAATTTGTCTTAGTTTTAACTCCAATACATCTTGTGCTTGTATTTCAGACAAAGCAAATCTCTCCATCAAATCATCTTTAGGTTTTTCTGAGTTTTTAATGATTTGAATTACTTCATCAATATTACTAAGAATAGTTTTTCTACCTTCCAAAATATGCAATCTTTCTGCTATTTTCTCTAAATGGTATCTAACTCTTCTCTCAATTGTTTCCAGCCTAAAGCTAGTCCATTCAGAAATAATTTCCATTAAAGTTTTTTGGACAGGTCTTCCGTCTCTTCCAACAACAACAAAGTTTGCTGGAATATTTGTTTCTAAGCTTGTATATGCTAACAATGATTGAATTAACTCCTCAGGATCTTGCTTAAAGGATTTAGGTTCAACAACTAAACGAATAGGGTTGTTCTTATCGGAAGCATCAGTGTATTTTCCAATTAAAGATGTAAATAATGTTTTTAGTCTAGCTTGTTCTGGTGTTATCTTTTTTACATTGCCTTTAGCATCTTTTTTAGACCTATCTTCTGGATTGAAAAGAATATCAATTTCTTCCATTACTTTTTTAACAGATACACCATGAGGGATTTCATAAAAAACTAATTTCCAATTTTTTGAACCTTCACCTTCAATTCTATATTTTGATCTTACTCTAATAGAACCTCTACCTTCAGCATATATTTTTCTAATATCAGCAGAAGGAGATATAATTTGAGCCCCAGTAGGAAAATCTGGACCTTTTATGTATTGCATCATTTCATCTAGTGTTATTTCTGAATTCTTTAAATATGCTATAACACCCTCAATGACTTCTGTTACATTATGACAAGGTATATCTGTTGCCATACCTACAGCAATACCAGGGTTTCCGTTTAATAAAATGAAGGGGATACGAGCAGGTAAAACCTTTGGTTCCATTTCTGAACCGTCATAGTTAGGCATGAAATCAACACACTTATCTCTAATTTCTTCTAAGTAAAGTTGGGTTATAGGAGACAACTTAGCTTCGGTATATCTCATGGAAGCAGCAGTATCACCATCACGAGAACCAAAGTTTCCCTGCCCATCAATTAATGGATACCTAACACTAAAATTTTGTGCCTGACGAACCATTGCTTCATATACGGATTGATCTCCGTGGGGGTGATACAAACCCAAAACGTTACCAACAACACGTGCTGATTTTTTATGAACTGATGTGTGAACCATTCCTTCTCTGAACATAGCATATAAAATTCTTCTATGAACAGGCTTCAAACCATCTTCTACACTTGGAATAGCTCTTCCTTTAACCACACTCATAGCATATTCTAAGTATGCATGTTCAGCATAGCTAGCAATGCTTTTTTCTACCATATTGGTATCAAAACTTTTAGTTATAACTATATTTTCTTTTGTTTCATTTTTCTTCATAATATTCCTTTTAGGTTTTAAACATCAATCTCTACAGTGTTACCCTTTTCTTCCATCCACTCTTTTCTTTTCTTAGATTCTTTTTTACCCATCAATAAGTTAAAAATATCTAAATCAGCAGTTAAATGATCTTCATCAAAACTTACTTTAATAAGAACTCTATTTTCTGGATTAAGGGTTGTGTCCCATAATTGTTCTGCTGACATTTCTCCCAACCCTTTGAAGCGAGAAACTTTTGTATTTGCTTCTTCAAACCCTTCTTTTTTTAATTTATTTAAAAAGCTATCCAATTCTTTTTCATCTTGAACATATTTTTTAGCATCTAGTTTATTTTTGCTTTTCTTGCTAGAAGGATAGTCAACTCTAAACAGTGGAGCCTTCGCTACATATAAGTGCCCCTTCTTTATAACTTGTGGGAAATGTTTAAGAAACAATGTCATTAATAAAACTTCAATATGTCTTCCATCCACATCAGCATCACACATCGCACATATTTTACTATATCTTAATTTACTGAAATCAACTTGATCTTCCATTTGATGAGGAGGAATACCAATAGCAACAGCAATATCATGTATTGTATCTGTATCAAACAGTTTATTAGGATCTACTTCCCAAGTGTTTAAAATTTTACCTCTCATTGGAAGAATTGCTTGAAAGTTTTTATCTCTTCCCATTTTACCAGAACCAGCAGCAGAATCTCCCTCTACTAAAAATAATTCTGATTTTTCAGGGTCATTATCTTCACAATCTGCTAATTTTCCAGGAAGAGTTGTATTTGAACCACCTCTTTTGCGATCAATCTTTATTTCTGAACGAGTTCTTTTTTGAGCATTAGCAATAACAGTTTCTACTAATTTTTTAGCAAAATCAATATGCTCATTGAGCCATAACTCAAAGTTATCTTTTACTAAACCTAAATGTAATTTAGCCGCAGAATCAGAACTCAATTTTTCTTTAGTTTGCCCTTGGAATTGTGGGTCAAGTATTCTTGAGGATAAGATATAAGAAGTTCTTTGCCACAAATCATCTACTTCTATATTTATCTTTTGAGGCATTAGATTATAATGATTCATAAAGGATTTTAGACCCTCAAATAATCCATTCTTAAGACCTCTTTCATGTGTTCCACCATTTATTGTATTGATTAAGTTTACAAAACTTTCTGATATTCTTTTTCCCTCTTCTAGAAATCCTATAACAACTTGTAAGCCTTCACCTTTTTTTCCTAAATTTGAGTCTTCTTTTAGAAAATATTCAAAATCCCAGATAAAATCAGTTTTATTGGGAGCTTGTGTCTCGTCTAAACTTAACCAATATGTTTCATTATTAACTTTATTTGATTCAGATATTAAATAATCTTTTAATCCTGTGTAATTCCAAGTTAAAGGTTCGTTTTCATCTTGTTGAAACGATATTTCTACTCCTTTTAATAAAGCAGATTTAACTCTCAAATAGTTTTTAAGTTTTTCTGAATTAATTTTTGGAGCATCAAAATATTTAGGGTTTGGTCTTGATATAATAGTTGTTCCAGTGTCTTTTTTGGCAACCTTACCTATTTCATTTAACTCTTCTACCAAATCACCATCAGCAAATTTAATTTGATGAACCTTACCACCTCTTTTTATTTGAGCTATTAATTCTGTAGATAAAGCATTAGTTACTGAAACTCCCACACCATGTAAACCACCTGAAAAAGAATATGCTCCGTCATTTTCTTTATCAAACTTTCCACCAGAATGTAATTCAGTGAAAATCACCTCAGCGGCACTTTTACCGCCTTGCTCAGGCATTGGATCTACAGGTATTCCCCTTCCATTATCTTCAACTTTGACAATTTCTGAATTAGTAACTTTAACAGTTATTTTTGTTGCATAACCTGCTAAAGCCTCATCTTGTGCATTATCTATAACTTCATATATAATATGATTAGGATCTTCTGTCCAAGTGTACATACCTGGACGCAACTTTACTGGTTCTAGTCCTTTTAAAACTCTTATTTTTGAAGAGTTATAATTTTCTTTTTCTATGTTTTCTGCCATTTTTTGCCTCTTTTTTAGTTTTTTTACCTTTTTGAATACCTAATAATCTATTATTAAAATTAGAATTAAGGTATTCAAAAAAAGAAAATCAACAGCGGTTGATTTTCAATTATAGCATATATTTATATTTTTTGGCAACTTATTTTTTTGCTTCAACAGCCAGATTATTAAAGATCATTCTGAACACATTAATGATACCACTTATAACAACTTGAGAGGTTATTGATAAAAATAAACAAGCAAAATAAAAAATACCTATATATAAATATTTAGTATGTTCTGTCTCTTTACTTAATACAGCTTTAACTATATCCACATAATTAACGAAAAACCATGTTAATAAAATTGGTATTAGAAACTGAAGTAAACCTATTGCTATTCTATTTGAGTTAAGCACTAAAAATTTTAATGGGCTAAGTAAGTTAGTTGTTTTATCCATAAAAACCTTACCTAATCCTTTTGCTACCAATTTAGTTAATTCTTCATCATTTTTTTCTACTGGGGGTAAAGATTTTTGGATTGGATTCTTTTTTGGTTGTGGATCTATAACTGATTTTGTTATATTTGTTTGGATACTTGGCTCTCTTTGGAATCTTTGTTCAATTTCTTCTATAGAACTTCTAGATAAATTGTTTCGTTCATTAGCTCTTTCATTATTAATAGGTTGTTTATCCTCTGTTTTAGAGCCATCAAAAAAAGCCTCCATCAATTTTTCATCATTCATGTTCTGAGCAGCAATTAATTCATCTTCTTTCTCTGATAACTCTTTAATTTTTGATATTGTGGTTTCTTTTTTTGCCAATTTTTTGTTTTTTAAAGAAAAACGAGTTGACTCCAATTCATTAAGAAGTGGCCAGTCTTCATTTATTATTTCATCGTTAACACGATTATTATTTAATTCTGATAGCGGTTCATTCATTGAAAACTCCGAAAAATACAGCAAATAAATTATACTAAAAAACATTTTTTGTCAAACTTAAACGCCTTGGCTTTCTTTAATAATCTGAAATTTTCTTGACATTCGATTAAAAATTGTGAAATATCAAAATAAAAAGCAAAAAGCGAGAAAAACATGGTTCCATATATAGAGTTAAATAAAATAGTTAAAAAGGGAAAAAAGATTGAGCATCCTAAAACACTTTCTGAATCTTTGTTAAAATACTTTTCTAACATTTTCAGAGAAGAGATATCAAGGGAACTTGATTTTGTAGCTACTTATTATGGTTTAACTGGAACTGCCTTAACTTTAGAAAAGATTGGAGAAAGCCAACCCAATAAACTAACTAGAGAAAGAGTAAGGCAAATTATTGATGGCACTCTCAAAAAAACAAAGCCTTTAATTGAAGAACAAGACTCTCCATTTGTTTTAGCAGAAAAAGAGTTTTTTAATATTTTAGGCAACTCAATGTTCTTAAGATTAAATGATTTAACAAAAATAGACTTTTTTAAAGAATTTAAAAAAAATACTCGTGGACTTATTTCTTTTTTAAATGATTGTGGCATAAGACAAGTTGCCTATAGAAAACAATACTACTTTTATCCCAAAAGCTTTGACCGTAAATCAGTGGTTGCTTCTATTCAAAAAGAAAACAAATCTATAAGAAGAGAAAAAACTGTTTCTAATATGAGTAAAAAAGCGAAGACAGTTACATATGTTCCAAATGAAGTAAGAGAGTTTTTGTTAGGCTATTCTAATAAAAATAAAATTCACTTAAATCCTTTATATGAGTTAATATTAAATCAATTTATTGTATCTAAACCATATTTAAATAATAATTTTGAATTTGCTAAAACAAAATCTTGGAAAGCAAGAAAAGGTAAGGCGATGTGGCAACAAGTTGGAATCTATATTGATAGAGATGTTTTTGATAAAGTGAGAGATGCTGTAATATCAATAAAGAAAGATATGAAGAAAAATGTCAGCTTAATGAGCTTTATCTGTCAATCTTTTGTTTGGTTTCATAATCAAAATAAATAATGCTCAAAAATAAAAACTAAAAGCAAGGATTTTTCCTTGCTTTTTTTGACTTGAACATTTGCAATTGATATAATTAAAATAAAAAGGTACTTTATTATGGAAAAACATCAAGATAATATATTAGTGACAATTACTGGACCATCTTTAACAGGTAAAAGCAGATTAGCTCAGCTTTTAGCACCTCTTGGTTTTGAAGAGGTTGTTAGTACAACCACAAGACCAGCAAGGCAAGGTGAAATTGAAGGTGTTCACTATTATTTTACGGATACTACAAAATTCAAGCAAATGGTTGATAAGGAACTTATGATTGAAAAAGTTCAAGTTGGAAAAAACTTTTATGGGGTTTCTAAACCCGCTTTTGATCATGTTATAAGTAAAGGAAAAAATGGGGTCGCTGTTGTGGAGCCTGATGGTGCTAGACAAGTAGCAGAATACTGTGCAAAAAACAACATTAAGTTGCATCAAGTTTTTATAGATAATCCAACCCATGTTTTAGTTGATAGATTTTTGAAAAGATATAAAAATGATGCATTAGCACAAGACGAAGTTTATGCTACTAGAATTATAGATATGCTACAAAAAGAACCTAAAGCTTGGATTGAACCAGCTCACAATGGAACCCACTATTATGATCAGGTTTTTTCTTCTTTTACACCAGAAAATGAATTAAGTGTTATTAATCAAATTGTTTTAGGTGTTGAGCAAAAAATATCAAAAAAAAAATCTACTAAAATGAAGCCTTAATATATGAATAATTATATTGAATACTTGGAAAACAAAGACTTTGAAAAAGCACACTCTTATTTAAAAGAGAATAAATCAATTTTAACAGCATTTTCTGATGATGGTTGGAACTGTATTCAATTAGCCAGCTACTATAATGCTCCGAATATCATAGAGTATTGTTTAGAAAACATGTCAAGTGAAGCTATTAATTCTTCTAGAAACCCACTATTAATAGCAGTTGAAGAAAAGAATAAAGAGGCTTTGGAGTTATTCTTAAATTCTTCTTTTAGTAATAAAATTGATTGGAATGTTTGTGAAAAAAACGGTGATAACTTAATTCACTTATGTATTTTTTATGGTTTAGAGGAATATATTCCAAACTTAATTAATAAAGATATTGATTGTTCACACATTAACAACCAAGGAGTTTCTCCAATTCAATTAAGTATAGAAAAAGGAAACCAAAAATTATTTGATTATTTATATGATTATATAGATATGTCTGAAAAATATGATGAGGTTTATATTAAGAAAAGCATCCATTCTGATAATGTGACTATTTTTGAAAGATTGTATCCTTATTCTAATATTTCTATAGATAATTTGTTTAACTTGGCAGTTGGATTTGGAAGTGTTAAAGTTTTATCTTCTATAATTAATGATGGCAGAATTATATTAGGTTCAGAACAAGTTAATTCAGTTATTGATTTAATGTGTAAAACTTATGAGCAACAAGAAGATATTAAGGCTGCTGAAGACATAGCTCAGTATTTATTTTCTATTAATATTCCATTTAATAAGTTTGTAAATCAACAAGGACAAAGTGCTTGGATGTTATGCATACAAAATAATAATGATTATATTTTTGAAAATTTAATGCGTACATCTGAGAATGTAAACATTATTGATTCAGAAGGACACTCCCCATTATTTTATGCAATTGAAAAAAATAACATTGATTTTGTAAAGATGCTTTTAAAAAATAAAGCAAATCCAAATCAATTAGATAAGAGCAAAAATACACCATTAATTAAAGCTGTTCAAAAAAACAATATTGAAATTGTTCGTGAAATATTAAAATATGGACCAGCCGTTAATGAAGTTAATTCAAATAATGAGCATGCTTTGAGTATTGCTATAAAGAATAGAAGAATGGATCTTGTTTCTGATTTAATTTGGGCTGGTGGTGAAATTACAACTAATCCAGTTAAAATGATTGAAGAAAAGCAAATGTTTTTCTTTGGGGCAAATGGCTCAACAGAAAGAAATTCTTATTATGATGAAGAGAATATAGATAATTTTGTTTCTTTAGTTAAGTTAGGATTTAAAATAAATCAAACCAACACTGATGGCGACACCTTTTTGTTACATTTTATCAAAAATGGATATATAGCAAATTTCTCTGCTTTAATGAGATGTAATATCAACCCTAATCAAACAGATTTAAACGGCAATAGTCCATTAATGTGTGCTGCTTCAAAGAGACAAGATGAATACTTTAATGCTATGATTAATAAATTTTCTAATATTGATTACACAGTAGCAAATAAATATGGTGAGAATGTATTTGATATTTGCTTCAAAATGGGAAAAGTAGATCGTATGGAAAAACTGTTAGTAGCTTGCCCTAATATTAAAGAAGAAGATTTACAAAAAATAGTAAAAATAATTTCAAAAGATGGTAATTTAGAAACAAATCAATCTAAAATATCAGAAAAGAGATTAGGATTAGATTTTTTAGATGATAATGGAAATAGCCTTTTAGTTTATGCTTTAATAGGTAAAAATATAACTAATTTTAAATACTTAATAAACAATACTAATATAGATATCAATAGTAAAAACACTTTGGGGCATACTATTTTAGATATGGTAAATTCAATGCCAGAAGAATTATCAACGGATTTTAAACAAGCATTAAAACAAAAAATTAACAAAAAGCCTTAATTAATAAAAAAACCTTTGACACAAAAATAAATGTCATATATAATTCAAATCCTTAACAAAAGGAGAATGTATGTCTATTCAAAATCAAAACCCCGAAAAACAAAAAGCACTTGCTGCTGCTATTGCTGCCATTGAAAAGAACTTTGGAAAAGGATCTATCATGACGATGGATACTGATAAAGTTGAGCCTGTTGATGTTATTTCAACTGGCTCTTTAACTGTAGATATGGCACTTGGGGTTGGTGGGGTTCCAAAGGGTCGTATTATTGAAATTTATGGTCCAGAATCATCTGGTAAAACCACAATGACCTTGCAAATTGTGGCAAGCTGTCAAAAACAAGGTGGAACCTGTGCTTTCGTTGATGCTGAACATGCCCTTGATATTGTTTATGCTCAGAAGCTTGGAGTTGATGTTTCAAAACTCTTAATCTCTCAACCAGATACTGGCGAACAAGCTCTTGAAATTGTTGACCAGTTGGTTAATTCTGGTGCTGTTGACCTAATTATTATTGACTCTGTTGCCGCCTTGACTCCTAAAGCAGAAATTGAAGGAGAAATGGGAGATTCACATATGGGCTTACAAGCACGTTTAATGTCTCAAGCTCTACGTAAAATTACAGGTGCTACCAAAAAGACAAACTGCACAGTTGTTTTCATTAACCAAATCCGTATGAAAATTGGCGTTATGTTCGGCTCTCCAGAAACAACTACTGGCGGTAATGCTCTTAAGTTCTATGCTTCTGTTCGTATGGACATTAGACGCACAGGCACTATTAAGAAAGGTGAGGATGCCATTGGTAATGAAACAAGAGTTAAAATTGTTAAGAATAAAGTTGCCCCTCCATTTAAAGAAGCTGAATTTGAAATTCTCTTCGGACAAGGTGTTTCCAAAGAAGGTGAAATTATTGACCTTGGTGTAAAGCATAATATCCTTGAAAAGTCTGGTGCCTGGTATGCTTATAATGGCTCTAAAATTGGTCAAGGAAAAGACAACACAAGAGAATGGCTAAAACAAAATCCCGAAGTCCTTGCTGAGGTTGAAGGAAAACTTAGAGCAGTTCTAAGTAAGTAATTAAGTAAAATTGGGTCATCTTTTGATGACCCAAGCTATTTGCACATCAAGAATAAAGGTTAGGGAATATGTTAAGTTTAGCGGATATAGCAACACAATTACAAGTTAGTAAAACTTTTGCTTTGGCACTGCCAAGATTTTATAAAAAAACTGGATTAAGCGCACAAATTAATTTTTTATATAACCAAAAAGAGGAAAATATAGAGATATCTTTAGGCTTTCTGCCTAGAGAACCAAGTGAACAAGAGTATAATCTATTGGTTGAAATTTTATTTGAATCTGAAAGCCTTCTAACTAATGAGTATGTAATTAATTCTTGTAAGGGTTTTCAAACTATAGAACAATTAGTTTTTAAACATAAAGAGGACACAAACCAAATTGTTTCTAAACACAAGGAGGATTTATGAAAATTAAAGTTTTATTTTTAAGTTTAATAGGTTTACTTCTAACAGCTTGTTCAGATAAGCCCCCAACTTTTGCTGAGCAAATTTGTAAAGAAAAGTATGCCAATATAATGGTTAAATCTGAACCACTATATGTTAGAACTGCTTGTCAGCAAGATGAGTTGGCACATGGTTTAAAGAATATCAAAAAAATGGATTATGACGTTGGGATGCTTTTTGTATTTGGTTACGAAAAGCCATTGTCATTTTGGATGAAAGATACATATATTCCTTTAGATATAGCATTTTTAAATAATAATCTTGAAATAGTTGATATTCAAACAATGAAGCCTCATGATGAAACAGAGGTTAAAAGCTCAAAACCAGCTTCATATGCCTTGGAGGTCAATAAAGGTTACTTTAATAAATACAATATAAAAGTTGGTGATAGAGTTAGTTTATTTACTAAAAACAGTAATTAAATTGACATTAAATATTAAGAAATTATAATTTATATATGGATGGTAATTTCTTATGAACAATACAGACAATCAATCATTTGGACAAGACTATCAAGCACCAGAAAGAGCCCCTAATTTAGCTTTAGATTTAGCTATTATTCAATCAGCAACCAATGCTTATAGAAGCAGGGTTATTGATGCAGAACAAGCCGTTACAAATGTTCACTTGGAAAATAAAAAACTTAGAGAACAGTTAAATGAAAAACAACCTGTTATTGATGATGAAGAAAGTCATCATTTAGCATATCAGCTAAGGATAGCTCAACAACAAATCCTAACACTTCAGCAAAAAATAGAAGAACAACAAATGCTTTTAGCTGATTGGATGGTTAGCCAAAAAGCATTCAAAGAGTTAGCTGTTCAATTTGGTTTAGAACAAGGTTTAACTTCTAATGAAGTTATTGAAATGGGACTAGATAAAAAAATTGATGTATTGGAAGATAAAAATGATCCAAGCCACAATACCAATGTTGGTGATGCAACCTTGATTGGCAATAGAAAAGAACAATTGGTAGAAAAATACCACAAGGATAAAGCTCAAAGGAAAGCTAAAAAAATTAGAGAAGAATCTTTATCTTTAAATAATAATCAAAATCAATATAAGGGTAATATATGAAAAATTTTAATACAACAGGGTTAGTGGCTGGAATTCTTATTCACGGGGAAAATGAAAGACAAGCATCTCTAGCTCGTGCTATAAAAGATATTGAAGATAGAAATAAAGTTAATAACTTAAATGATAAATTAACCGTAGCAAATGATACTATTGAAACTCTTCAAGCAGAAAAGGAAATGGAAGAAGATGTATCTTTAAATATAGCACATCACAATAGAATATTAAAACAAGAAGTAGAATATTATAAGCAGTTACTATCTCAGCCGATGCAAGTTATAGCGGAGCATAATGGTGATTTTAAGAAAACATATGAAGAACAACAAACACTTTTAGCTGATTGGATGGTTAGCCAAAAAGCATTCAAAGAGTTAGCTGTTCAATTTGGTGCTGAAAAAGGCTATACAACAGAGCAAGTTATTGAAATGGGACTAGATAAAAAAATTGATGTATTGGAAGATAAAAATGATCCAAGCCACAATACCAATGTTGGTGATGCAACCTTGATTGGCAATAGAAAAGAAGCTTTGATTGATAAATATCATAAAGATAAAGCGGCTCGTAAGGCTAAGAAAAGCTCTTGATTCAATTACAAATACAGAAAAACCCGCAATGTGCGGGTTTCTTGTTTATTCAGTAGGTGCTTTGTCTTGACCACCACCACCACCAATCGGCTTGCTTGATATTTCAGGTAAACCTAACTTAGTAAACTCACTTTGAACTGAACTTTTAACTGAGGAGGGTGTGGCTGGACCCATCTCATACGCATTTTTAAGACCAGTGCTCAAAGCACTGCCTATCTTCGCATTAGCCTCTTCTGAAGTTATTCCTTCATTTCTCGCTAATGTTTTTGATTTATTTTGGAAATCAGCCATCAATGAATTAAACTTGGAACCAGATAGAGAACCACCAGTCATTTTGCTCATTGCATTAGCCGCTTGTCCATCTTGAGTTCCAAACATTGCATCTAAAGCTTGACTCTTTGCGGCACCAAGTTTATCTGCTGTTGTCATTGTAGAACCTTCTGGACTAGCAGAAATATTTTGGAATGCTTGATCAAATGCTTCCCCTCCAACACTTCCCTCTCCACCAACGGACTTTTTCTCAGCATCATATTGCCCCATAAATTTTTGTTGATCATACATTGAAGAACCTTGTAATTCTTGTATCTTTGAAGCATTACCCCCGAAAGCACTTTGTATTGATTTTTCATGAGCTTTTGCATCAGCAGTTTTTTGACTAATATCACCCCTAAGTTTTCCAACAACTTGCTCTGTTGCTCCTGATGTTAATCCTTTTGCTTGATTGGCCATTAAAGCCGCCCCTGCCATTGCACCACCTTGCTCACCTCCAACTGTATTAGCAAAATCTCCCAATTGAGGTGAGTTTGTTCCACCAAACCACTTTAACATCTCTTCTGGTATTACATGTATCATACTGAATGATTTCTTTATTAATACAAACATAGTCCAACCGAACAATAATGGTGAAACTATCGTGTAACCAACAAATTTAATTAAAAAATTAGCATCTGATTGACCTATTACGAATGTTCCTAAAAATATTTCTGATAAAATTTGTCCTAATACATTAATAATCACAAATGATGCTATTAATCCAAAGATCATTAATACAGGTCTTAACATTAAACTCAATACCAGCCTATAACCTTGCCCACCTGTTCCAACCATATCATCACCATGAGGACTTAAGTGCATTACTGCCCACATAGGAGCCGCTAAAATTGCTTCTATACACATAACAATCCAACCAAGTGTTGCTCCAAACCACAAGAAAAATGGCATCATTGGTAAAACATAAGAAAGAATTATGCCTCCTGCCAAAACAAAAGTTAATAATCCAGAAAATAATGATAATAAAGCTGGAACTGCTTTAGCAGCAGAGAAAGTTCCACCACTTGCTATTTGTGTAGCAATCTCAGTAGTCCAACCTCCAGACATACCTGATAAAACTACCAGTCCTGCACTTCCAGCAGCCCAAATACCTAATAATGTATTTCCTAATCTTTTTAGAGCCATCAAAGGATGTTCAGCAGCATTATAACCTGTATCTGTGAATATTGAGGGATCAAATAATTTTTTAAATACTGTTTCTGCCCCTTCAGAATTTTCAACACCAGTTTCAGCATTAACCCCAAATCCCCCAGTTAAAGATCCTCCAGTTTTTAAACTTACTGCCTTCATTAAAGAGTCGTATTTTTGAACTTCATCTTGAAATAATTTATTAGCGAAAACACTGTCAGAAGGTGTATTTGTTGTTGGAGTGTTAGTTGTTGCTCTATGAACAACATCAGCATACCAAGCCATTTTTGTGTAAAAAGCTCCCGCCATAAACCAACCATCTTTTGACATATTTGATGCTAAAGTTTTAAAGTCACTTAACTTTCCTACTTGACCCGCTGCTGCACTATTAATTTTTTCTTGATATTTTGATATTACTGTTTCAATTTGTGCTACTGTAGCTGGAGTTTTAGATGTTACCATTTGAGAAGTTATGCTATCCATCTCAGATATTAAACTATCAGTTGCTGATTTATGAGCATTTGAAATAGCAGTTCTAGCAGCATTCATTTCAGCTTGATTAGTAAATACACTACTTACACTAATTTCCTTACTTTCTGGATATAAAATTTTACCACAAGAATTTTCTTTTAATCCATTACCTTCTGGTGACGCACCATACATTATACCTCCAGTAAATGTGGTTGCCTTGCCTACTTGTGCAGATATTGATAATTTACCAGCATCTGTCTCTCTTAAATCTTTATTCATTTGGGTAATCATGTTTTTACAATACATAATCTTAAATACATCATAACCCATAACTCTAGCTGTGGAACTGATTGTTCCATTTGATGATAGGAATTTCATGTCTGTACTGTTTGCAAACTTGCCCCATACAGCATCTGCTAAACCTATTCCTTGAACAATCAACCAACCAACTATTGCTTGCATAACACAGTAGCCACCACCAATCACTGGTAATACTAAAGCTGTTCCAGCAGCAGTTCTTATAGGTACCCAAGCAGATGAGAATTTTTTACCAAGCATTTCACCATCATGTGCTGTTCCTATAGTTCCTATCAATATAGTGTATGAAACTAAAACTCCACCTATCGTTAAAACAGCACCGTTAAATGCCAATATTCCGTCAATAAATGGGTCGGCTCCACCAGCAAACACTCCTAAACCTCCGAAAATTGCCCCCATTACAACCATTGATTTATCTCCAGCTTCTGGGGTGAATATGTTTGCTTGAGCCATCGCTAAATCAGGGGCAACAAGGAATGTTAGCATTATTGTTAATAGTAAAATTGCTCTTAAATACATGGTAATCCCTTTTAAAATTATTTGTTCTCTTTATACATGATAGTAGAATAAAAAGACAAATCAATATAACTAGATTTATAATATTAAAAAACAATGTCAAATAAACAAATAGGCTATTTTTATGTGGCTACTTTTATGAATATAAACAGCTAACTATAAATCAAATTAAATTTCTTTGCTTTAATTCTTCCAAAGCATTTCCATATTTTAATACCTCTTCATCTGTAGGGTCTTCAATATAAGAGATTTTTCTACCAAAATCAAACAAAACCATTGTTTTATAAGGTTTTTCTTTGAGTTTTTCTATTTTAGAAAGTTTAATTTCTTTACATAAAACATTACTAGAATTCATGACTATATCTCTTGCTAAATTTTCTTCTTTAGTTTCTGCCAAAAATATACTTTGTTGTTTCTCTATCTCCATAATACCAAAATAAGATTTGTAATCGTCATATGTTAGTTGTTTTTTAATTTCTTCAACTGTTAAAACCTTATTTGTATTTTTGTGAATTAATAAACTCATCAGTTGGCAATTGAAAATCCAAAGAATTTTACCAACATTACTATGATCATACCAAAATGGTTCAATATAAATTCCATTTTCAGTTTCATAAACTCTAATTTCTGGTATATTGGCAGAATTTAAAAAGTTAGCTACCAATGGCAAAGAATCTTTGGCTTTTTCTTTAGACCAATTGTTCATATGAAAATACATATTATCTATATATTTTTGTTCAAACGGTATAAATATGATAATATCTAATTTATTACTTTCTTTATTTTCGTGAAATATAGACAGAATATTTTCATATTCTTTTAAGTCAAAATTACTACCTTTGCTCTCAATCCAATCTTCTAGGTCTTTTATTACTCTACCATTAATTATATTTCTAAGCTTTAAACCGATACTAGACATTAGCTATTTTCTTTCTTTAAAATTTAATAGAATTATATTAATAATTTGTATTTATGTTAAAAATAGAGAACATCTTATATTTATGGCTTTACCTTTTTAACACCAGTCAATAAACCTTCTTTTATTTCATGTCCTAATCCAATTTTTACTTTTTCTATGATATGTTTGTTTTCTGATTCATTAGCAAAGTCTAATACTGACTTACCTTCACTGGTAACTATATTTAAATCAGCACCCTTATCTACTAAAAATTCAACCAATCTCTCATTAGAACTAGATATAGCATGCATAATTGCAGTCTCATTATTCTGATTAGGTAAGTTTATATCAGCACCAAACTGTATATATTTTGAAGTTAAAAATGGCAAATTATTAGCACATGCTACTAAGATTGGACTATTTCCATTTTCATCCTGATAATTTATGTTATCTACATTAATTATAGAATCTTTTTCTTTTAGCTTTTCTAAATCTACACCATTATTTTTTAAGTAATTAAATAAACCTTTTTCTAATAAATCTTGTTGTAAATGGCTTTCTACTTTTGTAAAAGCTAATTGATAAAAAATATCTTTGATGGTTTCGTTATTAGCATTTTTATACTCTTCTAATAGAAATGGCATTAAATCATTTTTATTATTCATAACAGAATATACCAATGGGTTATTTCCATCATTATCTTTCTTGAAAATATCAGCACCTTCTTCTTTTAACCACTTTCCATATTCTCCAGAAGCAGCCATAAAAATAGCAGTTCTTCCGTTTTCATCAGATATATTTACATCAGCACCATGCTTAATTAAAGAATTGAAAATTTGTTTTCTTTCTTCTTTTAGCTTATCAGCCAATCCTTCCATTTGCTTTAAATCTTCTTCTATTTCTTTCATGGCATCATCACTGATTAAATTACTCTTGACACCATTTTTATCATTTTGTTCTTTAGCTGTTTTGATTAATTTTAATTGTTCCATCTTCTCTAAATAAGCACTAAAAGAACTGTTTACAGAACCTGTAACGGCAAGCATTAATGGTGTCATTGTACTTCCTAGTGTGCTAATTTTTATCAACCTATTTACATCTACTTGTTTAGTTTCTAGCAACATATCAACAATATCATAAGCACTAGAAGCTATTGCTATTGCTATCGGCTCATATTTTTGTAATGACTCATCTTCAAAGCTAACCTTAGCACCTCTTTTAATCATTTCAGCAACAAGTTCTTTTTGTTTGTTACCACTATTAATAATATGTGATATGACTGGAAGCTTTTTTTCTTCTTCGTCTTTTGATGACTTCTTTTGATAGAAAAAAGAATTTACATCAGCATTTAATTCTAACATAAGCTCTCTCATATTAGGGTTCATAAAACCATATGCTGCTGCTGTATTACCAATTTCATCTTTAACTTCTAATTTAGCACCATTATTAATTAACTTCTTTACAATTTCTGTTTCTTGAGAATTCATCCAAATATGTAAAGCTGACATTTTTCCTTCTAAACCAATTTCATGCCAAACATCAGCTTTAACACCCTTATCTAAAAGGTGCTCAGTTAGCTCTTTATTTTTATTTACTGAAGCAGCCCATAAAGCAGTCATTCCACTTGGAGCCACATAATCTAAATCAATTCCAATATCTGACAAAAATAAGCATAATGTTTTATGTTCTGCTTTTTCTCTCTTTTTCATGAAAGAATCAGTTTTAAATATTGCTGTTATTAAAGCATTTTTACCAAAAGAATCTAAAGCATTAACATCGGCACCGTTGTTTTTTAGGATTTCACAAATAGCCATACTGCTTTGAGAAGCAGACATTAAAAATGCTGTTGTTTTTGTGTCTGGTATTTGATAATTAACATCAGCCCCATATTCGAGTAATGCTTGAACTTCATCTATTTTTTTATCAGCACAAGCTTGTATTAAGGGAGACATTCCATCATTTGTATAAATATTTGGATTAGCACCTGCTTTTAGAATTTTCCTTGTATAATTAATGAATCCATCTTCACGAATAAAATCCATTAATGTAGTAGCTCCCATATTATTTCTAGTGTTTAACTCAATTTTCTTGTCATCTTTTTCAATTTCTAATAAAGCATCAAACATATCATATTGTTTTCGGGAAGCAGCAACATATAGCAGATTGTTACCTTTTGTTGTTTTTAATTGAATGTCAGCCCCCGCTTGAAGTGCTTCGCTTGCCATATCAAAATCACCACGAATAACGGCAGACATTAATTTATCATTAGCTTCTTTATTTTCCATTTGAATTTTTTCCTTATAATCTTATTATTATAAAGGTATTTTATGATAAATCAAAATGATTTATCATTTATTTTTGCTTTAAATATGTCTTTTGAACCAATAGAATTTTTTCTTAATTTAAGAATATTGTCCCTAACTTTAAAAGAATCTACAACCTTTGAAATATATTTATTTTCTTGTTCTCCATAATTTTCAGTAAACTGATTTAAATTTAATTTGGAAATATTTGTTTTATTAAAATTATCTAAATCAGTTTTTAATAAAGAGATTCTATATTCTTGAATTATATCTTTTTGTGATAAGGTATCAGATTTTCTATCATAATCAAAATATGGTTCATTATTATCTAAAGTATTTGTTGAGCTATATTTGCAATAAATGTTTCTAAGATTGTTTAGATGAGATTCAAATTTATCAAAAAAAGTATTTATAGGGCAGTTATGTCTTATTTGACAAAAATCATTTAACTCTAAAAGAAATAGGTTATTATTCTTTGCTTCTTCTTTCATTGTTTTGTATAAACCATCTAATGATTCAATTTGTATAATATGATGAATTGCTTCAAAATTTGATTTGGCAATATTTAAAATATCTTGCTTTTCAAAACTATTTATAAAATTATCTCTAAATTTCTGAATTCCATGAAAATTAAAATATTCTGTAGTAGCAAATTTTCCTTTTAAAACTTGACCATTCTTTATTAATAAATCATAGCTATCTTTGATTTCATTTTTTCCAAATACTCTAAAATTTTTAATTTTATCAAAAATATCTTTTGAATCATTTTTTAAATAAACAATCAATCCAGAAAAGCAGTCAGCATAAGATTCCATAAAGTTTTGTTGCATGAATCTTTCAATGCCATTAGGATTGGTGTTGTCTGCCTTAAAAAATTCAGTAGTCAATATAGCTTCTTGATTATATTTGTTAGTTTTAGTTAAACAAATATCTCCATTTTTAGCTATACTCCAATTACCTTCTGATTCTTGCTTTTTTAAAAATTGATGATGGGTTTGATGTCCTAATTCATGAGAAATAATTATATCTAAAGCATTTTCCTTAAAATTATTTTGGGCTTCTTCATAAATTTTTTTATTTTCTGTATTTTTCAAAAAGTTATTCGGAATATTAATTTCGTTTAATAATCTATTATATTTAAATAATACACTATCGTTTTGCTGATAATTTTTTTTGTTATAAAAAATTAGGTTGTTTATTTCTATAAAATCTAATATGTTATCAATATTGGATTGAGTTATATTTGTATTTTTTTTTATTATTGATTTGTAAAAATCTTATAAAATAATTTAATCATAATATAATGATATCTGATTCAAAAGTTTCTTCAACATTTTTTGAATCATTATTATATTTACAAATAAAGGCTTTTTTCTCTGTGATAATATTTTGATAAGTTTTACCAATATCTTCATCAAAATTGCATAATTGATAGTAAAAGTTTTCATCGAAATCAAAAAGAATGCTGCTCCCCCACATGTAAACATAGTTATTTTTACTATTTTTAATCTTGCTCCAAAATTCCTCTTCTTGTGAATCTATGAATAATACTCCCAAATTAATATCATCAGTATAATATTTTAAATACTTTCTCTTCTTAGCCCTAATTTTATTTCCATTATTTCCAACATAACTTTCAAATAAGTACTCATCTTTATTTTTTTCAACCTTTGGATACTCATCAATATATTCTTGAGCCATTTCTTTAGATGTCTTCATAATTTCACCTTACTATTTTAAATACAATATAATTTATTCTTATCATTAGTCAATTATTGTAATTTCTTAAAATAATCCTTCTACCATAATTTGCACAGTCTTATTATTTAAAAATTCATTTATTCCTAATGTGTAAACAAAATTTACTTTATCTACCTCTAGCTTTTCTGAAGTGAAAAACCATATTCCTTCAAAATAGTTTCCATCTTTTTCTAACTTTAATTTTAAATGTGCATCTTTCAATATTCTTTGCTCAACAATATTGAACTCACCTACAAATAATGGTGGAGGGAATCCTTGCCCCCATATCTCATCCCTAATTGCTTCAGCATTTTCTAAATTAATTTGTGAACCAGATAAGTTTAAGTCAATTTCTTTAACATTCAATAAATCTTTACCATCTGAAAACATTTTTACTGATTCTTCAAAAAGTTCACAAAACTCATTTAACATATTTTTTTTGATTGTTAATCCCGCAGCCATTGCATGTCCGCCAAACTTTTCAATTATTTCTGGATTCTTTTTATAAACATAATCTATTGCATCTCTTAGGTGAATTTCTGGAATTGAACGTCCAGAACCCTTAATTAAACCTTCTTCAGAAGCTGGAGCAAAAACAATAGTTGGTCTATAAAACTGTTCTTTTATTCTTGAAGCAACAATTCCTATTACACCTTCATGGAATGATTCATCAAAGGCAATTTTTGAATACAAAGTTTCTTTCAAAGATGGTAAATCCATAGCTTGTTCTTTCATATCAAGCTCTAATTCTTTTCTACTTTGATTAATCTCATTGAGCTTCTCAGCAAGTTTTGAAGCAGTATCCATATTGTCTGTTAATAAGCAATTAATACCTATCGTCATATCTTCTAATCTTCCTGCGGCATTAATTCTTGGACCAATTCCAAAACCAATATCTGTTGTGCTTAACTGGTCATATTTCCTTTTGGCTACTTGAATAATGGATAACACACCAGCTCTTGTTTGTTTTTTTCTGATCATGCTTAAACCTAAATTAACAATAATTCTATTATTCAAGTCTAGCTTAACGACATCAGCTATTGTTCCAATTGCTACTAAATCAAGCAAAGAAAATACATTTGGAACACTTTTGGGAGTATACACTTCCAAATCTATCATATGTTGACGTAGTGCTGCTAAAACATAAAACATTACACCACAACCACAAATAGATTTACTGTTGAATTCACAACCTGGCTGATTTGGATTGACTATACATTCAGCATTAGGTAACGTATCTCCAGGCAAATGGTGATCTGTAACCAATACACGAACACCCTTTTTATTTGCATGGTCTACACCAGCATGCGAAGATATTCCATTATCTACAGTAATAATTAAATCTGGATTTTTCTTTTTAATTGCTTCATCCACAACTGAAGGTGTTAATCCATACCCATGAACAAATCTATCTGGAACAACATAATCTACATTTGCCCCAAACATTTTTAATCCCCTTACGGCTACTGTGCAAGCAGTTGCTCCGTCCACATCGTAATCAGCAACAACACAAATTTTTTCTTTTCTTAAAATTGATTTCGCCAATATTTTAGCAGCTTCTTTAGCACCTTTCATATTTTCAAAAGGTTCTAATTTCTGTATTAAGTTAATGTCTTTGAAGTTCTCTACACCTCTTAATGAGTAAAGAGTTGCCATAACTTCATTAACACCTTTGTTTTTTAATTCTGAAATATCTTTTTCTTGTTTTTTAGATATTTTCTTTACTTTATAGATTATTTTTCCGTTGTTTATATCTTGCATATTTTCTCACTTAAATTCAAATACATTTTTAGCACTAAATGGTAGATAGTGTCTGTTTGGGACTAAGAAAGCATGTTCTCTTTCAATAGTTAAGTTTTCCTCAAAAAAACCGTCCGTTAGGATTAGTATTGGAGCAGTATCTGGAAAATCTTGGGCATTTTGTAGGTAATTTACTGCTTGTTGTAAAACTGTACCACCTCTACCTTTGACCTTTATTTTATGTGCCAACATTTCAACAGGAACAAATCCCTCATCATATGCTTGAGCATCACAAAATATTAATCTAACCTCTTTCACTTCTTGAGCAGAACTATAAGATGCTATAGCCCCTAAACATTTTCCAAGTAATTGCCTATCCATAGAACCCGAAGTATCTAAAATTACACCATATGTTCTTGTTTTTCTATCATATTGTGGTTTTACATAAGATGGTCTTGGAATATTAGGTGTAGAGCTTTGTCTTCTTGATGGTCTAGCATATGTTCTTTTATTATCCTCTAAGGGAAATCTCTCTGCTATCCAATCTGCCAATTCTACTTGCCAAGGAATCGCAGGTTGATTAATTGCTTTGATTTCCTCCACCAAATCAGCAGGTAAATCACCTCTTCCACAAGACTGATGTGTAAACATACCTCTCAATAAAGCCTCTTTACAAGCTTGAGCAAACTCAGAAAAATAAGAAGGATCTTGGTCTAAGATATCGCAATCTTTTTTATTTGAACCTTCCCCAGCTTTCATGTTTTTTAATGTCATCATTTTCTTTTTAAGACGAACATCTGATGCGATCATTAAATAAATTTCATCTGCTGATAATCCAGCTAATTTTTTATCAAAAAATAAACCCTCTGGAGAAACCCCAACATTCATTTCTACCAACCAATGATTAATAACAAAATCACAAGCCAAATTCCAAATTAATGGATCTCTACCCGCCCTTCTTCCAGCATGGTCTAAAGCAATATGAAGTATTTCATGCGCTATTACAAATCTAGCCCCCATTTCATTAAGGTTTGCTAAAGGGTTCACATAAATGATCTTATCTACAGCAGATACCGCAGCAATCTGTATACTTAAATTTTTGCATATTTGAATATCTTCGATAATTTCAAAAGAGGCTGCAAGTGAAGATAATAGAGGGAAATGCATCTCAAACCAATGTTTGGCTTTATAACTAATCTTACTTTTGTTTTTCAAATCCTCTTCAGAAAAGTTTCTAGAAGACCTTAACGCAATTGTTTTTTGAGCTTGGTTAATTAAATTTTCTACAAATATTTCCTCAAAACTTTTACTTCCTCTCCAAAAAGAATAGGTTGTATTTTTTTCTTCAGATATAAATATTCCTGGTGTATTAATATTATTGTGAAAAGACACATCTTGAACTAATGAAAATATTTTATTGTCATTGTTTAGCTTATCTATCACAGAATTTTCATTTTTGAATGACATTAAAGTTTCAACGGCTTGAAAGCCAAACCAAGATTCTGGTAAGCCATTTATTCCAATAATGTTTTTGACATAATGAATAGCAAACAATAGAAGACCTATTTGATTGACTTTATTTTTTGGATTTATTTTTTTATGTAAACCTAATCCTAAATATCCACCAATTGTGCTAAAAACAAAAAACCAATCTTCTTCTGAAAACCTATTATTCTTTTTTAAGAATATGTCAGCATGAGAATCACCACAAATTTTTACTGTCACAAAAGCACCATTTGGAACTTCTATATTACTCCATAATGGAGAGTTTTCTTCCAAAGCATACATTCTTGTATTTGACAAAACAGAACCCAACAAATGATGGGAACTAGCTAAGTTCCAACCTATTTGATAATTTTTTGGTTTTGTTTGTGCTTTTTTATTCATAATTAAAGTTTTTCTTTTACCATCATTAATTTTGGTAATTCTTTTGTAATATCTGTAAGAAACCAACGAGGTAATGTTTCACCATTTTCTGTAGGAGTTATAATATTTTGAGCATATTCACCATCAATAAAAGACAGGCTCTTTAGAGAATCTTTTACTTGAATTACCATTTTTTTCTTTTGTGTGGTAAGCTCATCTTCATTTTTTGGTAATTCTTTAATTAAATAATCTTTAGCAGAATTTACTAAGAATAACAGAATATCCCTATCTTTAGGATCTTTTGGCCAAGGCTCATCTCCAGTAATTAATTTAGGCACAGCGAATCTATAGTTAATTTGCTTAATGAAAGCTTTAAACTGAGTAGCATGGTGATTAGTTAGAGAACCATATAAAAGAACATCTAACATTTTTGTAGATGGATTTTCACCAAGTGCTTTTAAAGCATCACTAACATAGTGCCAAGAACGAGGTGTGGAAAATGGTGTTTCATCAGTTGGAGCAATATCAGTAGACAAATGAGAAGGTCTAGTTTGGATATATTCAATAACCAAAGGATGTAATCCTTCATTTTTAGCCCAATCTAGCCAAATTTTATGGTCAACTTTTAAGTGAACATGAATCATTCTATTAATTAAAGCAGATGGCATTTGTCTAACTAAAGCTGAGTCAGCACTTCTATTTCCCGCCCCAATTACAATAGATCCTTTTGGTAAATTATATTCACCTATTTTTTTATCTAAAATTAAACTGTAGAATGCTTTTTGAATTTCTGGGGAAGCAATATTTAATTCGTCAATAAACAAACAAAATTCTTTTTCCCTTACAATCATGGAAGGTGGAACGAACCTACTCACTTTTCCATCAATTTGAGGAATACCTATCAAATCTTCTGGTGCCAGTTGAGATCCCAATAAAGGAACACACTCAATTCCGACTTCTTTTGCAAACTGATTAATAATTGAACTTTTTCCAATTCCAGGAGGTCCCCATACAAAAACTGGCAAGATTGTACCCACATCCAAAAGGAAACTTTTAAGTTCATTTATATTTAAATATTCAAATGCTTTCATATTTTACCTTTTTACTTATTTTTGGGATTATAGCATAAAAAAATAGAAAATGTTGATTTTCAATTATTTTTTTTTACCTTATATATATGAGCCATGATAAAACATTAAAACCATATTTGGTTGAAGCTTTTTATAAATGGTCTTTAGAACAAAATCTCACTCCATTAATTGAGGTTTCTGAAGACTACTATAATGCTTTGCCAGAACATGTTAAAAGGCAACAAACTGTTATTCTTAATGTTCACCCAGATGCTACACATGACTTAAAATTTATTAAACAGCAGATTGAGTTTGAAGCTATATTTTCTGGCGATAATTTTAGGGTTAAGATAACATACGAAAGTATACAGAAAATTTTTGTAAAAGAAGATGGTTATGGACTAGAGTTTGTCGTTGAAAAAGAAAAAATAAAGCATCCATATAAATCTGAAAAATATAAAGTTAATCAGAAGAGACACCTTAGGTTAGTTAAATAATTTTGAAATTCGTTTTAACTGCTTTAGGGAATATGTATTCTAATTCTTGATTATTTAAAGCAAACAATTCAGCAAACATTTCTGACAATACATTCCTGGTTTCATATATAACAGGTAAATCTCTCTTTTCATGTAAACTATCATCTTTTAATGTTATCCAATCACCTAATATTTTTGATTTATGAATTACTCCACCTGTGAGCATTAATAAACTACCATGTCCGTGATCTGTTCCAGAACCATTTTCTTTCAAAACTCTTCCAAACTCTGTAGTTATTATTATAGCTGTTTTCTCCCAATCTTTAATTGTCATATTATTTCTAAGGTTTTTAAGCTCATTATCTAAATTAATTAATAAATTATTCATTCTGCTTTTTTGGTTTGCATGAGTGTCCCAATCATCAAAATCGACAAAACTTACATTATAATTTCCCAATTTCATTGCCTTAAAAGCATTAGATAATTTCTTATCTGAAGAATCATTATTTAATTGTTTTTTTATTTCATTAGAAATTTTAATATTTTTTTCAACTTCTAAATATACTTTTCTTATTTCTGGATCTTGAATAGTAGGAGAACCAGTGTAATTAAAATAACCAGACATTATACCTTTAGGTAATGTTGGGATAACAATATTTTTATTTTTCATTATTGGGGTTATATTTTCAGTAAAGCTAACACCTTTTGAAGATGTTTTTTCTATTAGTCTAGAAAGAAAGCCACTGTCATAATTAATACCATAATTAATACCCAATTCCAAAACATCTTGTGCTAAAAAGTGACTTCTAGAATTGTGTGTTTGTCCAGAAGCAGGTATCAGATTTAAATTATTATTTTTATATAAATCATTTAAAAATGACATTTTTTTATTTATTCCAAAATCAGAATTTAATACAAAGCAATCTTCTTTTCGTATAGAAATATTAGGTCTTTTTTCATAATAATGATTATCTGAATATGGAACTAAAATATCTAAACCGTCAGCACCACCTCTTAGCAAAATTGTTATTAAATTTATATCAGTATTTGTTTTTGCAAACACTGTATTGTTTAAACATCCATTAACTAGCATTAGAGTTGAAAACTTCAAGAAATCTCTTTTATTCATAAATCACCTTTTAATCCAACTTTCTGATGTAAAAAATGAAATTGCTTGATTTTCATTCTCAATTTTTTTATTGGCTATTTTACTTAATAGTGGATAATTAATTTTATATCCTAAGTCTTTACTATAATGTAATGTGTTCGTAACGGCAAAATATATTTTTTCTTGTAATCTAGCTGATGAAAGCCAATTTTTTCCGTAAACACTAAAACCGTCAGGAGTTATTTTGAAATATGGATCAGCCTCTATGACAGTTAAAAAGCTAATTAATTTTTTTCTCACATTTTTATCTTCTAAAGGATTTTTTTCAAATGATGTTTTAAGAGTTGATAAAGCAAAAGTGTAAGGATCTTTTATTTTATTTGGCTCTTTTAAAGAATCTGTGAACTCTTTAGAATAAAACAACACCCTTAATGTTTCTTTTATGTCCGTATTGTTTTGTAGATAGGCTTTACTCATCTTCTCTATTAATTCTTGAGATGGATTATCGTTCATTAAGAATACAGCTATTTTTTTTGATAGAAACTTAGCAGACTCATCTTTTTTTGTTACTATCTTAATAACTTCATCCATTTCTTTTTCGTGATTACCTAATATTTTTTGCCCTAGAAATATTTTGGAAGAGTTATCGTGAAACTTTCCGTTATATAAATAAAAGTCATTTATTACATATTTATTTTCAGATAACCCTGGTTTAATTAAATTTATGAATTGTTTATATGATTTAATATCACTTAAATTTAATTCATTGTCGTAATCAGATAAAAATATAACCCCATGCCCAGTTAGTATTTTAGCCAATTCTTCAACATCTTTTTGAGAGTATCCGTTATTCACACCTAATGTGTGCAACTCTAAAAATTCTCTAGCATAATTTTCATTTATTTCACTTGTTTGGGTTGCATAACCTTTATTATCTTTAAATGTATAGACTTTATTTAGCTCATTGTTTAAGTAATAAAGCATCGCAGGATGAGTGCTACTTATTTTTATTAAATTTTTAAAACTACCTAAAGCATTTAATCTTATTTTATTTTCATAATCATCCAAAAATATGGCAGAAATATTATTTGATCTAGGACCCACATATAAGTGGTTAGCCCAAAACCAAACCATCATTTCATTGATTCTATTTTTTGATTTCGTAGCATAACTAATTCTCTTATCTAACTCACTATTGAGCAATCCATTTTCTCCGTAAATAAAATTTGAAGTTGAACCACCATTATTGGAAACCACTAAAGTAAAGTCGTTATCTCTATATTTTCTAAAAAAATCATCAATATCTTTGTCTATTTTAGCACTAAAAGTATTTTGATTTTCAATTTCTTTTATAACGACTTTTTTATCATTTAGCTTTTCTTCAATCCAATTGTAATAGTTTTTATTGGTTATATCTTTAATTTCTTCATTAGATATTCCATAACCAATTTTGTTGAGAAAATTTATTTTTTGTTGTTCAGATAAGTCTTTTTTATAATTATCATTGGAAGCAAACGAATTTCCTTGTATAAAAAATAAAGCAACTAATGTAATATATATTCTTTTCATTTTAAACTCTTTATTTAAGAATATATAAATTAAGTTCAATTGTAAAGATTTGATGGCGCCGCTTGAGAGAATCGAACTCCCATCCCAAGGTTCGTAGCCTTGTATATTATCCATTATACGAAAGCGGCATATGTGGGGTGACTGATGGGGTTCGAACCCACGACAGACGGAATCACAATCCGTAACTCTACCAACTGAGCTACAGTCACCATTAAATTTGGCGACCCAGACGGGATTCGAACCCGTGATCTCCTGCGTGACAGGCAGGCGCATTAGGCCAACTATGCTACTGAGCCAAATTTGGTGGTGATAAAAGGTACCGAGCCTTTCTCCATGCCTTATGAGGGCAGTGCGCATCCATCTACGCCATATCACCAAAACTTTTTAGGGGTGACTTACGGGATTTGAACCCGTACTACCAAGGTCACAACATGGGGTGCTAACCATTACACTAAAGTCACACCTAAAAAGTCTCTATTTATTTTTTACTACAAATTTTTAATTTGGTGCCTCCGACAAGAATTGAACTTGTAATAATCGGTTATCAGCCGAACGTTATACCATTTAACTACAGAGGCAATCAAATCTAAAAATTCTCAAAAGAAAACCCTTAGATTTGGTGGTTATAGTAGGATTTGAACCTACGACCATCGCCTTATCAAGACGGTGCTCTACCAACTGAGCTATATAACCTTGGCGATTCGTAGGGGATTTGAACCCCTGATCTCTTGCGTGACAGGCAAGCGCATTAGGCCAACTATGCTAACGAACCGAAAAACCAAACAAAAAACCCTACCAGTTTTGGTAGGGTTTTTAATTAAGTCTTCTTTATTTTAAAAAATAGACTTCCCTACCAATCTTTTGGTATCAATCATATGACGATCAATGATAGAGAATTTAAACATTTTATTTTTCCTTAAAAATCAATAATGTAATTAAACCATAAAAACAAACTTAAGTCAACTACTTTTTAGCAAATCTTTAAAAGTTTTTTTGTAATCAAAACTTATCATAAAGAGGCAGAAAGTGAAGATAAATAAATTATACAGCACAATTGAGGCAGATTTCCAAAAGTCCCACTTTTCAATACTTTTTTGTATCTCATCTACTTTCATTATAATTCTGTAGTCTCCATTTTCTAGTTTTTCAACAAATCCACTATATGGATTATTATTGTAATTAGAGCTTATGACACCCCCTCCTACTGTGTTTTTACTTTTGAGGTTTTCAACTATATATTTTATATTTCTGTCAGCGATATCATTTCCAGTTTTATGTTCAATATCTTTATTTATATTCCCAACAATACAAGTTATATTTAACTCTTTACATAATTTTAAAAATACACCATTAGGAGCTTGGGAAACTAAATCAATTTTTTCTTTATTAGCTATTCTTGACTCTGTTTTTATATCTTCAATTATTGTCTTATTAATATGATTAAACATTATATTTCCTAAAATAACAGCAAAAATTGCCGTAAAAATATATAATCTCTGTTTTTCTAGCTTTCCAATAAAAGTTCTGACTCCGAAAATAATTGTTGTAATAAGCATAACTAAATATTTAGCATAATTATAATCGTAACCTGTTCCATTTTTTTCTGCTATAAATTCTGGATAAATACCAATTTTAATTAGAAACTCATGAATTGGACCTAAAAATACATAATCATAATCTGCAACAGACAATGCTAATAAATAAATTACTCCAAAAGCTATGACTGTAATTCTGTTTTTAAATAATAAGTATATTGAAGCAAGCCATAATATATTAGTAATGGCTATGTGTGTTAGCATAACACTATAAAGTTTTTTCGTGTATTCTTGATCTATGGATATCTTAAAAATAAAATCAATAAAAATTAAAGCGAACTGTATTAAAATAAAATAACCAAATATAGTTACTCTATTAAAACTTATTTCATTATCTTGTTTAAATGTCATATGTTTTCTCCATTTCCTTATACTATATTCACAAGAAAACAAAGTCAATAAAATATATTGCCTATTTTTCAAACTTACAGTATAATCTCCAAAAATAGGAACAGTAATTATGGCTAAAATTAAAACTCAATATGTATGTAATTCTTGTGGTGGACATTCTGCAAGATTAATGGGCAAATGCCCTCATTGTGGGGAATGGAACACATTAGAAGAAGAAGTTATGGATACGGGCAAGTCTTCAGATGGAAAAAATAGATATCAAGGATTTGCCAAAGGTTCTAATAAAGTTCAAGATTTAGAACAGGTTACTGCCAGTGATTATATTAGAAAAACAACCCATATCCCAGAGTTTGATAGAGTTTTAGGTGGGGGATTGGTAGATGGTGGGGTTATTCTTTTAGGCGGAGATCCTGGAATTGGTAAGTCAACATTACTTCTTCAAGTTATGACCTCTTTAGCCAAAGATTCAAAAACACTGTATGTAACTGGAGAAGAATCCTCAGAGCAAATTGCCCTTAGGGGTAGAAGGCTAAACCTTCCTTTAGTTGGTTGTAGAATTTATGCTGAAACAGAACTTGAAAAAATACAAACAGCCATAGATTCAGAAAAACCAAAGTATGTTATTATCGACTCAATACAAACACTCTTTTCATCTCAATTATCTTCTGCCCCTGGTTCAGTTTCCCAAGTTAAAGAATGTGCTGCTCACTTAAATAGATACGCAAAAGAAACAGGCACAACCATGATTATTATTTGTCATGTAACAAAAGAGGGGGAATTGGCTGGCCCAAGAGCATTAGAACATATTGTTGATACTGTTTTATATTTTGAAGGCGATAAAAATAATCAGTATAGAATGGTTAGAGCATTCAAAAATAGATTCGGTCCAATTAATGAAGTAGGTATTTTTTCAATGACAGCAACAGGTTTAGAAGAAGTTGAAGACCCTGCTGGAATATTTAGTGGAAACTCACAAAAATTACCTGGAGCATCCATATATGTAACTCAAGAAGGTAATCGCTCTATGTTGGTTGAATTACAAGCTTTATTAGATGAAACACCATTACCTAACCCTATTAGAAGAAGTATTGGTTTAGACACTAACAGATTACAAATGCTATGTGCTGTTATTCATAAATTTGTAGATATGCCAATTTATACATATAATGTTTTCGTATCATTAATTGGGGGAATGAAATTTTCTGACACAGGTATTGATTTACCAGCATTTTTAGCAATGATATCTTCTTTTAAAAATAAGCCAGTAATAGAAAAAACAGTTTGTTTTGGTGAAATAGGATTAACAGGTGAGTTAAGACAAGTAAATAATGCAGAAGATCGAATTAAAGAAGCAGCAAGAATGGGTATGGAAACAGTTATCATGCCAACATTTGCCTCTAAAAAACCTATGGATTTTAAATCCAAATATGGAATTACTGTTATTCAATGTAAAAATCTTGAACAAGCTATTCAAGCAGCATTTTAATTTGACTTAATTCTTATATTCTTATATAATTTTTATCATTTTTTGAAAAGGAAAAAAACCATGAAAACATTAGCCGCTATTAGCAACGAACTATTTAAAGATTATTTGAAGATTGTTTCTACAGACAATTTGGAAGCAACATTAGATAATCCTCTCGTTCCTGTTCCATTCACTTGTGTAGCATCTGTGCAAAATCAAAATGCTGATCTTTTAATGACTGAAATTAATCAGTTTTTTAATCACAAGAAAATCAAAAATAAAGACTTTTTAGCATTGGATGAAAATGATATTGCTCAATTGAAGTTTCTGTTAAATTTAATTCAAATTAGTTCTGGTGGTGTCGCCACACAAGAAGTTCAACAAACTAAATCAATTAAGATTGAAAAGGCAACTGAGAATAAATCTGAAAAGCCAAGTGTAACAGTAAAAGAAGAAGTTGAAATAAAGGTTGAGCAAAAAGAACAAGAAGAAGTAAGGGTGTTAGAAGTTGAAACAGATACCTCTACAGTAGCAACTGTTTCTAATGATTCAACTGAAGAAAATTTTGCTGATACTGTTGATGAAATGCTTGGAGTTAGCAACAGTGGAGATGTAATTGAATCATTAGGAGTTCCTGTTGGAGCTACTATTAATTTAGTTAAAGATGAAAAAATTGTAGCAACAATTTTAGATGAGAAAACTATAGATTTTGATGGTGAAAAATTAGCTATTGTTGATGGAACTAAAAAGGCTTTCAAAAAAGCAGGAGTTACAGGTATGGCTTTAGGATTGGCTAACTGGAACTACAATGGACAAAGTTTGAAATCTTTAAAAGATAACAAATAAAATAAGGGGGCTTTGCCCCCTTTATTTTTACTTAAATCTTATTTATAGGATAAAGTCATTAGCAGTTACATTATTTACACCTGATAAATCAATTGAAAACTCTGCCACTGTATCTCCGTCAGTGCTACCATATAAAACACCACCATCAAGCCATAAGGCACCATTAGCATTGGCAGTTGTTAAATTAGCGACATCAATTAAAGTGAAAGCATCATTTGCTGTAATTCCAAATTTGGCATCAATAGCAGATAAATCAATTTTATCTGATCCAGAAGTAAAATCTGTAATAGCATCTTGTGTTCCAGTTGTAGTTCCAGATTCTGTAATTGATCTATAGACAAATTTATCTGTTCCAGTTCCTCCAGTTAGAGTATCTTTACCTAATCCACCGCTTAAAACATCAGATCCAGCACCAGCATCTATATTATCATCACCATTAGCACCATTTAATACATTAAAGAATCCATTTCCTTTTAGAACATCTGAGTATCTAGAACCGTCAACACCTTCAATATTTCTTAACGTATCGTTTCCTATACCCGATTCAACACTCACTTTGGTTGCTAAACCTGATGTTAAGTCTACGGAAACACCCCCAATAGCAGCATCGTATCTCACAGCATCAAAACCAGTTCCACCATCGTATGTATCATTATCAGCTCCAGCAGAACCACCATTAATGGAATCATTACCTTCTCCAGCATTAACATAGTCAACTCCAGAGCCAGTATTTATATTGTCATTTCCAGCACCGGCATTAACATTGTCATTGCCGTTACCACCAAAGAATTTATCATCTCCCAAACCACCAATTAAAACATCGTTTCCATCACCGCCGTTTAGATCGTCATTTCCATCTCCACCATTTAACTGGTTAGCTGCAGCATTTCCGATTAATATGTCGTTATATTTAGAACCCAATAAATTTTCAATATTTTTAACAGTATCTATACCAATTCCAGCATCAGCGATACCAGCATTTAGAACAGAATTTAGCAATAGATTTGCTTTTACAGCAGCTAATGCGGCATCATAATTTAGATTGTCCACACCCAAACCACCATCATAAACATCATCACCAGCACCTTGAGCACCGCCGTTTATAATATCATTACCTTCTCCAGCATCAATCCTATCTTTACCTAATCCACCGTAAATAGCATCTGCTCCCACACCACCATTTACAATATCATCACCATCACCACCAAATAATTTATCATTACCCGCACCGCCTCTTAAATCGTCATTGCCAGCCGCACCACTTAAATAGTCATCACCATCACCAGAATCTAATACGTTATTTATGCTATTTCCAGCTACACTATCATTACCAGATCCAGTAGAGATATTTTCTATCTGAGATAAACTATCAGATTCTGCTCCAGTAGTTACATTTCCAGTACCTAAGTTAGCTGTAATAGACTCTTGTGTTCTATTGTATTTTACAGTATCTGAACCAATTCCACCCTTGTATGTGTCATTACCTGACAATTCACCATCTACTAATGTATCGTTACCATTACCACCGTCTACGATATCATCGCCAATACCGCCATCTAAATGATCATCACCATCATCTCCATATAAATCATCTAGCCCGTCTCCACCATTTACTTCGTCAGATCCAAATCCACCCTTAATGAAATCGTCTCCTAATCCACCCCAAACTCTATCATCGCCATTTCCAGCATCTACAGCATCGTCACCATCGCCAGAGAAAAAGTCCTCATCTGTATCATCCCCCATCATGTCATCGTTATCAATAGAACCAAAATCTGAAATTATAGACTCATCATATATGCCATCACCATTTGGGTCTGTATAAACAAACTTTTGATCTGTATTTTGAATTTCTCTGACTATTCCGTGGTCTTCTACTTCCCAAGAATCATTAGGATCTAAAGGTTGTAGCACAGGTAAGCCCCCCACTATTAAAAAAACTTCTGTAACTTGCCCATTAACAATGGTGAAATTATACTGATTCATGCATTTCTCCTTAAATAATTAGTATATATATTTTGACATTAGGCATGAAAAATATAAAAGCAATAGCTTATATAGACAAAAGGTAGTAAATTATAGATTGTTGGAATTAATTTAATAATTCATTTGCAAACGATATGTTTTCGTCTGTTAAATTGTGAGTTAAATATAATAAATTAATTATATTTTTAAACTGTAATGATAAAGTTTTTTTAAGCTCTAACTCTAATTTAATCTTTTCTTTTTTAGCTTCTAATAATTCAAATAAATTTCTTGTTCCAACCTCAACCCCTTTTTGTGTTGAATAGTTTAATCTAACCAAAGATTCTATAGTTTTATTGATGGTTTTAATTTCCAGTTCAGTATGTTTTATATTTTCATAACTATCAGACAAATCTAGGAGTAAAGTTCTTCTTACTTCATCTAGTTGACTTTTAACAGCATAGCTTTCATGAACAGCCATCTTTTTATTATTTGAATTATACCCAGATGTAAAAATTGGAATATTAACTTGTAAACCTATTTGGCTTTGATTGTATGTAGTGTTTAATGATTGAATATTGCTTTTGTTTGAAAAAGAATGCTGAGCAACTACATCAACTGTTGGTAAAAAATCAGAATTTGCTTTATCTATTTCATATTTTGAAGCACTAAGCTCTTCTTCTTTTATTTTTATTTTTAAGTTTTCCGATAATAATAATCTTTCCCAATACTCATATTTTTCTAAATTTAGTTCTAATATTTTATTTATATTGGGAGTTTTAAAATTAATCATTTGACATTTACAAAGACTTAATATCTTATTTTTAGCAATCATTAAATCTTTTTTTGACTTCATTAATTTTAAATAAGCCAACTCTTGCTTGCTTTTTGCCTCATCAATATCTGTAATTGTAGATATACCAGCTTCAAAATTTTTATTTTGTCCTTCGTAAATTTTATTTGCTGCATCATATAATTGTTCATTTGCTAAAAAATCATTTTGTGCATCAAGCAAATCCTTATAGTTTTCTGTTAATTTAACAATAATTTCTTGTTTACTATCTTCCTCTTGCATTTCAGCTACTGTGAGCATTTTTTCAGCTTGTTTTTTTATAGCCCAATTCATAGGTCTATATATTGGCATTTTCATATTAATGTTAAAATCTTCACTTTTATATTTCTTTGTGTTTTGAAAATCAAAAGTATTTCCATTTGAACTTATGGTTTGTTCAGATGTTAATTTATTACCCCAAACACTTCCTGTGGCATTTATTTGTGGAAGTAAAGCAGATTCAGACATATTTTTCTTGTATTCTGCTGAGTTCTTTTTTTCTGTATACGAATTTACCACATTAGAATTGTTTATAGTTTGTTTCACTAAATATATAAAATCTAATTCATTAGCTTTTAAATTAATAAAAGGCAAACTAAGTAATACAGCAATTATTATTTTATTTTTTTTAAACATTAATTTCTTGCTCCTTCAAATATTCTTCTAGTTAGTGGATAAATCCAATTATTAAATAAAGAACCTTTGCCAGTTATTATAAAGACATCAGATTGCATTCCACTTATTAGCTTTCCATTTACCTCTTTATCATTTTCATTAAAATTAAATTTAATTTTAACTAAATATGTTGATGTTAAATTTTTTTCATCATTTATGGCATTGGCTGAAATTTCTGAAACTTCACCGTTAAATTCTTTAAATGGTAAATCTTTATTAAAAGCATTTATATGGGCAACAACTTTTTGTCCTATAGTAATTGAAGATATATCTTTATTATTTATTTTAGCTTCTAATATTAAATCTTTATTTTTTGGTATTATTTCCATTATTTTATAACCAGGTGTAACTTTAGTTCCCAAGGAAACCCAAGATATGTTAGCAACACTTCCATCAACAGGGCTTTTAATTAAAGATTTGTAAAAATCATTTTTGGCTGTAATGTATTTTTCTTTCGCTACAGAAATTTCAGCTTTTAATTCTGTAATTCTTTTAATTATTTCTTTTAATCTTTCTTCTTTAATTTGCTCTATTTTAAAACTTGAACCAATAGAATCAGTCTTTAATTTTGCCGCATTAGTTAATATTTGTATTTGATTAGATTTTATTTCAGCATTTAACCTTATGGTTTCATTCAATTTATTTTTTGGAATCCAACCTTCATTCGCTAACTCTGTTAATTTCTCTATTTCTTTATCTGTAGTTACAATCTGAACTTGCTTTTGTTCAGCTGACTTTTTAAGTCCTTGCTCTTGTTCTTCTAAACTTTTTTTATTATTAAACTCATATTTCATTAAAGCATCTATAGCCATTTTTCTTTTTTGAAAAAGCTTTTCTTGAGCTAGCTTTAAATCCTTTAGAACTTCATCATATTCATTAAGTTCTTCTCTATAAACAATTTTATTCTTATCATTAATTTCACTTAATAACCTATCTTCTTCAACCAACATAGAAAGATAGCTCATTTTTGCATATTCTAAATTAGTTTTTTGTAATGAATTATCAATTAGAATTAAAGATTGATCTTTTTTAACGAACTCTCCCTCTTTAACCAATACATCAATTATGGAAGAACCAAAAGGATCAGTAATTAAAAATGGTCTTCCTTCTGGGGTTATAGTAGCATTTGCAGAAATACCATTTTCTAATGGGAAAAAAATCGCTGATAAGATTATTAATGATGAAATTATCATTATATTTTTTTTTGATTTTATTATTTCATTTTTTATTTTGTTCATATAATTTTCTCATTCTACTTATAGTATGACTTTTTTGTTTCCAATGTCCGCAATTCGATTATTTTTTGTTGCAATAATAAATATTAAGCCTTGTATACTTAGCTCTTTAATGCTTTTGATTATTAAATCTAAAGAATTGTAATCTAAATGATTTTCAGGTTCATCTAATACAATAAATTTAGGACTGTCAAAAAAAGCTCTAGCTAATAAGATTTTTTGCAGTTCTCCCATAGATATTTTCTCTCTCTCTAATTTTTCCTTAGTATTTCTTTTAAGTTTCTGTATAAACAAATCACATCCCACAAGCATTATAGATTTTTTAATTTTTTCATCAAATTCAGATTTTTCTGTAGAAAAATTAGAAACCACTTCTTCAATAGAACCACTAATATAATTTGGGATTTGGGATAGGTATCCTACAGGATAATTATTTTTTTCTATATCTTTTAATATATTTTTAATCACAGTTGTTTTTCCTGAGCCATTTAACCCCTTAATAATTAGTATATCTCCATCATTTAAATTAATTGTTTCTTCTTTCAAAATAATTTTTAGCTCTTCCTTTGTATTAGTTATTTTTTCTGATTGTGTATTCTTGTTTAATAATCCTATTAAATCTAAGGTTTCCAATAATTTACACCAATTTGAGTACAATAATGATATAGGTGATAACAATTTTGAAATCAACAAGCTTATGGCTATAATGGCACCCAAGCTAATTTCTTTATCAATATACAATAAGGTTCCAATAGAAATAACAGCTAATTGGAAAAATATTTTATACAATTTAATTTTTTGTTCCAATAAGAAACTATTGTGTTCATTATCATTTTTTTGACTATCTATTTTTTCTTTAATTTCTTTTATTAAGTTAGCCAGATAACTTCCCATTCCTATTATTTTCAATTGTTGGAATTGTGAAGCCAATTTAGATATATTGCTGTAATCTTTAAGTGTAATCTCTTGATTAGTTTTAGTGCTTAGTGATATAAAATAAAACTGAGCCATTAATAAAATAAACACTACAAGTCCTAAGATTGGATGCAGTAAAAAGAAAGCCAATAAATATAAGACAGCCCAAGGAATATCTATGAAAATTTCTATTATATTGTTTTGAAATGCAATCTTAATTTTATTTATTTTTTCAAATTCAAATTTTGACTCAATTAAGTTTTCATAATTTTTATCAATTAAATCTAAATAATCATTATTTACATTATCATCAATAATTTTATACCTATAAAAATCTATGACACTAGAAAAAATTAATATTAAGCTAGTTATAAAAAATAAATAAATAAATCCATTAAGATTTTTATCTATTATTATTTGATCTAACATCTTTAAGGAAAACAAAGTTGGAGCCAATAATAAAATAGAATATAAACCACTTAAAAAAAATAATTCTTTAAATTTTAATTTATTGTTCTTTATTAACCAACTAATTGTAATAAATATATATTTTTTCATTTTTTAATAAACTCTTCTATGTCTCCAAATTTAGTCATCTTACCATTTTCCAAAAGTAATCCCTTATTAGATAATTTTATGATGCCTAAGTTATTAGTAGCAACTATTACTGTAGATTTATTATTCTTTGCCCAAGCAATAATGTTTGAAAGCATTTTTAAGCCTTCTTCATCCAAAAAGCTTTCTGGCTCATCTAACAATATCAATCTTGGAGCCTCACATATTGTTCTTAATAATAATATTTTTCTTATTTCTCCAACTGAACACTTAGAAACATCTTCTTTATCTAAAATTTTCTTTAAAGAAGACTTTTCTATAATCGTATTTATGGTTTCTTTTAAACTATGGTTTTCTTTAAATCTCCAAATATTTTGAATTAATCCTCCATTAATCAATTCAGTATTTTGAGGTAAATATCCAATATGTATTGTTTTTTGTTTTTCATTTAAATTATTTATATCTATACTAGATATTTTACAATAACTTTCTTTTGATATTATGTTTTCTCCAATTATTGATTTAATTAAAGCCGTTTTACCGCTTCCATTATTTCCCAATAAAGATAAAACTTCTCCAGGCATTAAATTAAAAGCCACATTCTTTAAATTGGATACAGAATTTATATCTGGATATGATTGACTTATATTAATTTCCAATTTTCCAAGCGGTAATTCTAAATCTATTTTTTGATTGTTTTGATTTGAATTTGCTAATAAACTGTTAATTCTTTTTTCAGCTATCTCATATTCTATTTTCATGGTTTTATAATTTAATAGATTAAACCAAGGAGTAATAGATTTAACTGAAAGTATACTAGATAATATTATAGATAAGAAATCTATTTGATTATTTAAAAACAATATAAAACTATAAGCCATAAAAATAGTTCCTAAAGAAATCCCTAAGGTTTTGTTAAATATTTTATTTTTTAATATTAAATGTGATAAACTATTATTTATTTCTAGTGATTTATTAAGTGATTTCAAAAAATGGATTTTAATATTATTTTTTGTCATCTGACTAAGATATAATTCTTTACTTTCTATAATTTCATTCCAAAGATTGTTTGTTGTTTTTTCACTATTATAATTATTAATACTATATTCTTTTATTTTGTTTTCTTTATGTTTGAAATTTATAAAAATAATAGCTATAAAAAAAGTTCCCAATAAACCTAATTTTACATTTATGAATACTAATGGTAATAAAAAAATTATAGATAAAATAATTTCTATAAAAATAAAGTCCACCCCTTTTTTTATATACCTATTTATTTTAAAAAGATCAGTGTGTATATCTGATATTATTTCTTGATTGATGTTTTTTGAATTTATTATGAAAGATAAAGACTTATCATAAAGTTTTTCATCAATTTCTTTTGCCGCTTGGTTTAGTAGTAAATTCTTTGATTTTTCTACTAAATTAAGTAACCAAAATAAACCTAGCATTAATATAAAAATAAAGATTAGGTTTATGATTGATTTTGTAGGAACTACTAAACTATAGATAGAGATAATTAATAAACTTGGAATAATAGATAAAACTATGCTCAATGCTGATATTTTATATAAAAAATCATACGGCATTAATTCTTTCTTTATTTCTGATAGTTTTTGCATGTACACCTCAAAAAAAATGATTAACAAAAAAAATGCAAATTGGCAAACAAAGTATTGACAACAGAAAAAACATTATGCTATAATTAAACCATTAAATAAAAGGATATATAAATGTTAGTTTTAGTTCAACAATTTGGTTTTCAACAGTTTGGTCAGTTTATGACACAAGCTAGCGGTGCCATTTTGTTAAATAAAATGTAAATTATATAACAAAATAAGTAAAAGGCACCAATTGGTGCCTTTTTTGTTTTCTAAGTTTATTTCGCAGCGGTATAGTGTAATGGTAGCACAACAGACTTTGACTCTGTTGGTCTAGGTTCAAATCCTGGTACCGCCGCAAAATAAATTTGGACTAGTAGCTCAGTAGGTAGAGCAGCAGACTGAAAATCTGTGTGTCAGTGGTTCGATTCCACTCTAGTCCACCAATTTTTTGTTGGGGAATCGCCTAGTTGGTCTAAGGCAACGGTCTTTGAAATCGTCATCATGGGTTCGAATCCCATTTCCCCTGCCAAATATTGATACTTTAGCTGATATGGTTATAGCAACGGACTGAAAATCCGAGGAAGTTGGTCCGATTCCAACAGGTAGCACCAAATTGATGGGGTGTAGTGTAATGGTAGCACATCAGACTTTGACTCTGAGAGTGTAGGTTCGAAACCTGCCACCCCTGCCAAATATTAAAATGTTGGATTTAAATCAAACATTAACACTTCAGCATTTACACCTTTATGAAAAATAATTTCACTATTTAAGGATTTATTATCTGAATTGCTTAGATTTGAATGTATTTTTATAGCATCACCTTCTTTTAGAAAAATGTCATTTATATTAATTTCACCCTCTATCCTTTACTTATGTAAAACAATGGACATTAGGCATTTGATATAAGTAAGCCAAGCTGTAGTTGTAACGAAGGCTTGATATTTAAATATAATATATCAATTTCATACAAGTAAAGAAAATAGTCTATGTTTGTTGACAAAAATTGCTAAAAATCATAAACTTACCACCATGAGTAAATTGATCAAAAGAGCCTATAAATTCAGATTCTATCCTCAAGAAGATTTGAAGATTGTATTGGCTAAAACCTTTGGTTATGTTAGTTTTGTTTACAACCAAACATTGGATTATTCTGAAAAACATTATGCTCAAAAAGACAGAATTGAAAACTACAAATCTTTAACAAGTTCTTCAAGCTGTCATGCCAACCATGACAGAGACGAAAATGCTTGTCTTAACTTATTTAATTATCAACAATCTACCGTAGGAACTACGGCTAATGCCTGTGGAGGAAATGTAAGACCAAAGGTTTCTAAGAATATTAATTCTATGAAACTAGAGGCTACTTCCAATGAAGCAGGAATCCCCTTGCTTTAGCTTGGGGTTGTTCAATACATGAATGTAATATGACCTAGAGAAATCTTGTTTAAAATTAAAATCTTCTTTTCCGTTAAATATACCAGCATAAACTTTTGAGTTTTGCTTAATAACCAATGAATCTTTTTCTCCATTTGGTGAAATAATTAATTTCAATTTACCATTTTTGGATTCTTTATTAAAGTTTTTTTGTTGGTATCTAGGCATACCACCATTTTCAAATGGATGAATCCAAATTTGTAAAAAATGAACCTCATCATTTTCTGAAGGGTTAAACTCACTGTGAAAAACTCCACTGCCTGCACTCATTAACTGAACATCCCCAGCTTGAATAGTTGTGCCATTATTCATTGAATCTTTGTGCTCTAAACTGCCAGATAAAACATAAGAAAATATTTCCATATTTTTATGTGGGTGAAACCCAAATCCCATATTGGGGGGCAACTCGGTCTTAATTAATTACTCTTAGGTTAGAATAACCCATTTGTTTGGGGTTATGGTATCCAGCGAAGGAAAAAGTGTGTTTTGATTTTAACCAATTATGATTAGCATAACCTCTATCTTCTGACTTAATTATTTCATAATTTTCAATTTTTTTGAATAATCATATTTTGATTTGATTTTTAGGAGTTTTTATCTTCTTTATAATATCTAAAATATTACTATCCTCTTCCAAATAATAAGTTGTTATTTGGTTTTGTTTAGCAAACTCTATTTCTGCATTAACCCCAATAGACTTTTCCCAACCAGATAACTTTAACACTAACAATATATCACAACTTGATAACAGTCTGTATGATAAGTTTTTCCAAAAATCCCAATCAGTAGGTAATTCTGAATTGTTATCAAACAACAAATGTTTTAGTATAGGAGATACAGTTAATATTCCATTCATATTTAATTGAGAATCTATTTCACAGAATTTTTTAACTCTAAAATCTACAATTGATTTATCTTTATCTGTATATGGAAGCGCCACATATATTAGTTTTTCTGACATTTTAATTAGAACTTTCTGAAATTTCAAAATCTAAGACAATAGAGATAGAATCTGTTAAACCAATAGTTTTACTATATGAAGCATCAATATTTATATTTCTACCGACTTTATTTACCACAATATCTTTTTCAGAAAAATCTAAATCAGAAAGAGATAATTTCTCCATAATTTCTTTTTTTAGTTTAACATTAGATACATCAGGATTATCAGCATTATTAATTAAGGTGTCCTTAATTGCTTTACTTATAACTGATTTATTCATATAAGCATTGCCTATTTGGAAACCATAAATTCCACCAATTCCTAATACAGCTATAGCTATAATCAAACCAATTAATCCAAAACCATTTTTTTTCATAAGAAACCCTTATTCAATATTTGTATTTGCGAGAACTTCCTCTAGTGAGGTTATCCCCTCTTTAGCTTTAAGAAGACCTGATTCCCTTAATCCCAAAACACCATTTTTCCTTGCTATACTTGCTATCTCTATTTCAGAACCTTCTCTTAAAATAACTTTTCTTATTTCTTCAGTAATTGGCAACACTTGATATATACCAACCCTTCCTCTATAACCAGTTTCATTACACTCATCGCAACCCACAGGTTTATATAAATGCCAAGCACTCTGATAACCTTCAACTGCTTCTAACGGCATTCCTGCCTCTATTAGAACCTCATGAGGAATACTTTCATCAACAGTTTTACAGTGAGGACATAACTTTCTTGCCAATCTCTGTGCTGTGATTAAAATTACAGAAGAAGCTATATTAAAAGGCTTTACTCCCATATTCATTAATCTAGAAATGGTTTTAGGGGCATCATTTGTATGTAAAGTAGATAGCACCATATGTCCAGTTTGAGCAGCTTTAATTGCTATATCAGCTGTCTCTAAATCTCTAATTTCTCCAACCAATATAACATCTGGATCTTGCCTTAAAAATGATCTTAAAGATGCAGCAAAAGTTAATCCAGCTTTTTCATTCACACTTACTTGATTTACTCCTGGTAAATTAATTTCAGCTGGGTCTTCAGCTGTGCAAATATTAACATCTTCTTTATTTAATAAATTTAAACAAGAGTATAAAGAGACTGTTTTACCAGAACCCGTTGGTCCCGTAACCAAAACCATTCCATAAGGTCTAGATACAGCATCTACTAAAACTTTCTTTTGTTCTTCACTGTATCCTAATTTATCTAAATCAAGCATTGATGGCGAAGAGTCTAAAATACGAATAACTATTTTTTCTCCCCATAAAGTTGGCAGAGTAGACACACGAAAATCTATTGATCTATCAGAAGAGATTTTTAATTTAAATTTACCATCTTGAGGAACTCTCTTTTCTGATATATCTAAGTTAGATATAATTTTAATTCTTGATGCTATTTTTTCTTTTAATACTACGGGCGCTTTCTTACTTTCATATAAAGAACCATCAACCCTATATCTTACACGGTAATTCTTTTCATAAGGTTCAAAATGTATATCTGAAGCTTTCATTTTAATTGCTTCTAAAATTATAGCATTTACAAACTTAACTACAGGTGCATCTTCAACATCGTTATCCTGGCTTTGATCCTCTTGGATATCAGACTGTATATCTAAATCAACATCTTCTATATCTAAATCTTTTCCAAAATTGCTAGCCTTACCTTGTAAATATTTATCAATACTTTTATTAATTTTTTCTTCTTCTACAATTATTAAATTAATATTAGGTATTCCAATTTGGAACTTTAAATCTGCCAATACTGAATTAGATATAGGGCTAGAAGTGGCTAAATATATTATATTATTATTCTTTTTTAAAGGTAAGACTTTATATTTCTCAACCATTTTATAATCAACATCAGAAGAAAGATAAGAATTATCAAAACAATCTAAATCAAAAAATGGCAATTGTAATTTTGAAGCAATTAGCATTCCAACATTAGATTGTTCTAACTTCTTATACCTTAAAAAAGCAGAGAGAAACGATTTATTTTCAACTTCTGCTTTTTTAATTATCTTACTTACTTCTTCTTCATTTTCAATTAATTTAGATTGAAGTAATAATTTTATTAATGCTGAATTTTCCATAATTTATATATATTTTAAATAAAAATAAACTTAAAAAATAGATTAGTCAATAATACATTAATTAATAGGGTTAGATATCAAATAAAGATTGGTCTACCTTACCTTCAAAAAAAGTTTTAAGTTTATCTGATTTTACATGTGCCCTTAACTTTTGTAAGGCTTTAGCCTCAATTTGACGAATACGCTCCCTTGTAACTTCAAACTGATTACCAATCTCTTCTAATGTATGATCAGTTCCTACACCTATACCAAATCTCATTCTTAGAACTTTAGCTTCTCTTGGTGTTAAAGTTTCTAATGCCTCTTCCAGTGTTGCCCTTAATTGGTCTCTTTCCATTGTTTGTTCTGGAGTTAGGGTGTTCGTATCTTCAATGAAATCAGCAAAGGTACTTTCACCATCATCTGAAACTTGATTTTCAATTGAATAGGGTTCTTTCGCTACTCTTATCAACCAAGCCACTCTTTCTACAGGTAGATCTAGTTTTTTGGATAAGAAAACTACATCTGGCTCTTTTCCGTTCTTTTGCAATTCTTCATTTGTAATTTTTTTAATTTTATTTAAAAATTCAATTAAATGAACTGGCAATCTAATGGTTCTAGACTGGTCAGCTAAGCATCTTGTAATGGCTTGTCTAATCCACCAAGTGGCATAAGTAGAGAACTTATATCCTCTTCTATAATCAAACTTATCAACTGCCCTCATTAATCCAATATTGCCTTCTTGCACTAAATCTAGTAATTGCATTCCACGGTTTAGATATTTTTTAGCAATAGAAACCACCAGTCTTAAATTGCCAGAAATCATTTCTTCCTTGCCTTTGTTCATTTTTCTCTCACCCATAGATACTTGTCTATGTAGCATCATAAATTGGGCAAAACTTATACCTCTTAATGAATCCTGTATTTCTTTAAGCTTCTTTTGGTTAGCAATTATATTGTATCTATAATTTTCAAGTGTTTTTGAGAAATCATACTTACCCTCAATTTCTCCAACAACCCAATCTAAGTTAGTTTCATTTCCTGGGAAAATTTGTATAAATCTAGACTTTGACATACCAGATTTAAGAACACATAACTCTTCAATTTTACTAGTGTTTTTAGTTATTTCTTTTTTAATACTTTCAAAATCTTTACATAGACTTCCTATTGTGGTTGGAGTAAATCTTATTTTTGTTAAAATAGCTGCTATTTCTATCATTTTAGGATGATAGTCTTGATGGTTTACACCTTTCTTTTTAAGAATAGTTTGAAGTTCTTTATATAAAACATCAACTTTATCTAAGCTAGATATAACTTCCGCCCTTATTTTTTCCATGTTTTCTTGGTGTTTGATTAGAGCATTAATTCTACCATCTTCTTCTATTTCTATATTAGCACTAGCCTTATCTAACTCAGAAAGTATTGGGTCTGAATCTTCTTCCCCAGCTTCATCGTCAATTAAACCAGAAGCATCTAAAGCACCGTCAGAAACAGAAGAGCTAGACTCTAATGATTCTTCTTCATCATCTTTATTGTCCTCAGTATTATTTTCTTCAGCATTTTCTGATTTAGATTTCCTACCTCTTTTTTTCTTTTCTACTTTTTCTTCTTTAATTTTCAATTTTTTAACATCAGGGGCTTGTTTTGCTTCAACCTCTTTTTCCTCAACCAATTCTGTGGGAGTATCAGCAAATCCATCTACTAAATCTTCAATTTTAATTTCTTCATTTTTTACTTGTTGAGCCATTTCTAATATTTTTTCTATGGAACGAGGACAAGCACCTAATGCTCTCATCATCATTTGATGACCCTCTTCTATTTTTTGTGCTGTTTTTTGCTCTTCTGTTCTAGATAGTAATGGAACATTTCCCATTTCTTTTAAATATTGTTTTGTTGGATCAATCACTAATTCCGAAACATCAATAGGGGCATCTACTTCTTCTGATTCTTCTGACTGATCTTTTGCTTCATCTTCTTTAATTAAATCTATTGGTTCTTCTTCATAAACTTTTACCCCTATCCCTTGACAAGCGCTGATAATTATATGAAAATTATCATCATCGGGTTTGATTTGAAATTCTTCTGATATGTTTTCCCACAATACATAACCACCATTGTCTTGTGATAATAATAGTAAGGTAGTTAATTTTGATTTTGATTCAACATCATTTATATTGAATACGTGAACTGAAGATTTCTTTTTTGCCATATACGCCCCTTATTGTTAAATTTGAATATAACGGAATATTATACATACAATGAATATAATAGTCAACAAAATTTTATTACATGAAAAATAATTTCATTTTATTCCATTCTTTATTAAACGAAGATTATAATACTTTTGTTAAAAAGCTATTTGATTATCAATCTTTAATTAATAATGCTAACGAAAAAGGCGAAACCTTAATGCATTATTGTTGCTATTATGGTTTAATAGAAAAATTTTACGCAATTACTAATTTTGGTGGTATAATTACAAAAACAAATGAAGGAAATACATTACTTCATTATGCTTGCCAATCTGGACGAGATGACTTTTTAGTTTTAGAATTAATTAAAATGGGAGTTTCTCCTATTGATTTAAACGATATAGGTGAAAGTAGCTTGCATTCAGTTGCTAGTGAAAAAATAGCACATTATTTAAATATTTGGGCAAAAAGAAATAATGTAAATATTTTAGACCTATTAGATGATAGTTTAAACAATGTAGCACATGGATGTAAAATTAATGGAAACATAAATGGAGCATTATATTGGATTTCAGAATATCCAGTATTAAAAGATAATGATAATCTGTTTGGAAAAAAATGGAATGAATGTAAAAGAAAAAAAATTAATCGCTGTATTTATTGAAAGGAAATAAATGGATAACTATAAAATTTTTGCTGAATTAAAAAATAAGAATATTAAACGAGAAAAAATTATTGAAATACTTTCTCATATTTCAAAAGAAATAAGAGATATCACAGATTTGAAGAGGCACAATAAAGACTTACTCTACTTCTCCTGTTTTAACGATAATGAAACCTTATTTGAATATTTAACTGAACATTATAAAGATAGATTTCAATCAACATACAAAGAATGCATATTTTTCACATACATTAATCGTAGCCCCAAAATTTTAGAAATTGCTTTAAGTTCACTTTTACCTTTAAATACAGAAGAAAAACAAGAATATATTCAGAGATTTTCACTAAATTGTTATAGAAAAGAAAATATTGAAGTGGTTTCAAAATGGATGAATAATAATTTTACAGAAGAAGAAAAAACATTATTCATTACTAATCTGTATAAAAATAACAATAAACCATTTTTAGAATATGCATCCATTGAACCTTCGTTAAAAAGCATAGTATTAAATATTAATCTAGAAGTTGAGCAACAAATACAAACTCAAAACTACTTAAAAAGATACTCCAGTCAAAACAATCATCACAGCATATCAATAAAAAAAGATGAAATACCACAAGAATTAAATAGTTCAAATGAAAATCAAAACCCTATTGATTTAAACATTACTGATAACACAGAAAATAATTTAATAGTTAAACGAAAACGAAGATTATTAAATAAAGAAGTTTGACATTGTTTTCTATTTTTAATAATTTTATTATAAACAGGAACATTATATGGACTTAGACGATATATTTTTACAATCATATTTAAAAGATTACACTCAAAGAGAAAAACAGAAAATTATTCACAGCCAAGAAGATAGAGCTATTGCTTCAGAAAAAAAGAAAAAACTTGAGGTGGTTGAAAATTTCTTACAAAAATTTGTTGATTTAGAAGTTGTAGTTCATCATAGAGATCAATACACTAAAAATGCTTCTAGTTTTGATTCTATAGAACCTCAAAAATTTAAATTTTATTTAGTTGATAGCAGTAAAACTTGGAGCCCTGGAGTTTCTATTTTCTTTGACCATCCTTGCGAGGTTGAAATAGCAATACCTAATAAACCTTTAGAAGATGGTGTTATTGTTATTAAAGTTGCTTCTCACCATCCAGATTCTTATATATTAGAACAAAAATTTACAAGTTTTGAAGCGGCGTGCAAAGCATTGGCTAGGTTTTTAAGCAAGAACACAGTTAAAATAGGTAAAGATCCAAGAAAATATGTTAGAGAAAACCTACAAAAAATTAATTCACAAGAAAATAATGACAATTTGAAAAAAGAAAAACCAGTAGAAAATTTACAAAAAATTAGCTCATTTTTTTCTAATTCAGACAAAGAAAATAATGACCACTAAATCTATATTTGAAAAATGTTGATTCGTCAAAATCTTATGTTATAATTATAGATATAAAGACAAATAAAAGGTATCAAAATGACTAAGTTAAATAATCAACAAAGGCAAGTAAAAGGTTTAAATATTTTAGTTTGTGGTAGTCAAAAGTTTGATGATCCAGCATTCGTGTTCCAAATGTTAACATTAATGTATCAACAGTTTAATGGTTCTATAAGAACAATATATACTACTAAATTTGCTGGTTCTTGTGAGTATGCTAGAGTTTGGGCAGAAACAACTAATCAATTTTTACCAGAAGATAAGAAAATAAAGATTGTGGATTATTTATTTGATTCAACATTAGAGCCAAAGAACAATTCTCTTTATGAAGAGATGGATATTCCAAATGGTGGTGTTGAAAGAAGCGAATTTTTCCAAGAGGTTAAAGAAAAAGTGGTTTCTATGGGAGTAAATGTTGTTTTAGCATTTCCCAATAAAGAAGGTGAACTAGGTGTTTCAACTAAAAATATTTGCCTAGCATCAAAAATGTGTGAACCAAACTCTAGTATTAAAATTTTAGAGTGTGACACAGCATTAAAAGTTTTAAGCAGCAAAGCTCAACAGCAAGTAGAACCACAATCTAAAACAAATAATAATAAACTTGGTTTTACAAATAAATTATAAGGTGAAGTAAATGAGAAAGAATGATAAAAATAATCAGCCTAAAAAAGCAAATATAATGATTTGTGGTAGTCAAAAGTTTGAAGACCCCGCTTTTGTTTTCGGTATTCTAACTTCTTTCTTAAATCAAACCAATGGAAATATTGGAACAATATATACCACTAAATTTGCTGGTTCTTGTGAGTATGCTAGAGTTTGGGCAGAAACAACTAATCAATTTTTACCAGAAGATAAGAAAATAAAAGTTGTAGATTATTGTTTTGATACTCTATTAGCTCCAAAAAATAACTCATTTTATGAAGAGATTGATTTACCAATAGGAGCTATTGAGAGAAGCGACTTTTTCCAAGAGGTTAAAAATAAACTAATTGAAATGAATGTTAATCTTGTATTGCCATTCCCTAATCAAGAATGTGAATTAGGAGCAACCACTAAAAATATTTGCTTAGCATCTAAAATGGCAGGTATTCCTAGTTTACCTCTAGATGAATCCTATAGAAAACTATATAGTAATGAAAATGTTAAACAGACTATTGTAGAAAATAATTCAGAAAAAGAAGAACATAAATTAGGGTTTACAAATAAAATTTCCCCTAAAAATTAATTAAATCTTACCTTTTTTCTTTATATTAATTTTAGGAACCTCTCCACTATTAATTATTTCTCTCCATTCTTCTTCCAATGAAGTTTCTATTTTTGGCATTATTTTTATTATTCTGTCATACAAATCTTTATATTGATGATGGTTTTTAATATTATTTTCTATATAAATTTTTTCAACCATTGACATTTCTTTAGCTGTTAACTGTTTATTGATTAATAAATATTCAACAAGGGCTTCTGCTCTTTTTTCTATGCTTGGAGTATAATTAATCCAACCATTATAAAAATCACTTATTTCTGTACTAAAAATTAGTGTCTCCCAAGAATTATGTTGTAATTGCTTTATTTTTTGTAAGTTTGGGGTTGGATTATCGTTCTCTAAGATGAAACTATAATTAGTTGGAGAAATCATTCTTTCCTTGCCTAAGTTTAATGTTACTAAAACATTATTACTGTTTTCTGTTATTAAAAAACATTTCACATCTGGAAATAAAAGTTCAGAATTTTCTATTTCTTTCTCAGCTAAAGAAAGCGCACTTAAAAAATTATCATGAATACCTTCTGACTTTTTAAATAACATCCCATTATCAAAATGTAATGAAACCTTTTCAGCAAAATATTTTTTAAATTTTACATTTTCATAGTCATATACAAATGATTTCCATTTGCTAACTTCTTTGATGGCATCTGATATATTAAACGTTGTATTTGTAAAAACTTTCCACATAATGATCTTTCTTTGGTTTTAATCTATAATATATTTAAAAATAATCAAGACAAAAAAAGGAGCCAAGGCTCCTTTTGTTTTATCTTTGAAATATCAAGGATTTTTATCTTTTAATACCAATCTAACCTGTTCAGCAGTTAATACCCTGTCTGCTGTATATCCATTATCAAAAACAATAATAGGTGTTGAATTGTAACCTGCACGCTTACCAATTTCTCTTGTTTCTGCTACAGGGTTCTTACAATCTCCCTTATTATTGGGAAGAGTTCCAGATAACATCCAATCAAGCCAAGCCTTTGATTTATTTGGTGAACACCAAATTTTAGCAGCCTTTAATGGTGCTTGCTCATGACCTGGAATATTAAGTGGATTCATAAAATAATATATTGTTATATTATCATTTTTCATATTTGTATGAATCTCTTTATCTAATTGTTTGCAAAATGGGCAATCTGGGTCTGTAAATACAGCTATTTTTCTAGAACCGTTTCCATATTGAATTTTAATTGCTTTATCAAAAGGTAAGCTGTTAAATAATGTTTTTACCTTAATGAAATCTCTTTCTTTTGAGTAATTGGTCTTATTTTTAACATCTACTATTTGACCATTAATAATGAAAAAATCATTATTTTCGTTAGTGTATCCAGGGATATTGCTATCCTTTATTTCTAATTCATATAGATTAATATTTTTAACATAATCTACTTTTTGAATTCCTAAACTTGGGAAATCTTTATCTAGTTTTTGTTTCATTTTTTGAGCATCTTGAGCAAATGCTGACAAACTTAATAAAGAAGCCGCCAAAATTAAGGTTTTTAAGATATTTTTTTTCATTTATTTTTCTCCATTACTTTTTTATAATACACAATAATTGCTTACAAGTCAAACAGCCATAGGTGCTTTTATCGTAGCATGATGCTTATAATTAACTAATTCAAAATCTTCCATTTTAAACTTGTTAATGTCTTTTATTTCCTTATTCATTTTTAAAGAAGGCAAATCAAAAGGTTCTCTTTGTAATTGCTCTTTAACGGCTTCTATATGGTTTAAATAAATATGAGCATCCCCGAATGTATGAATAAATTCTCCAACCTCAAGATCACAAACTTGAGCTATCATATGTGTAAGTAAAGCATAAGAAGCAATATTAAAAGGGACCCCCAAAAAGAAATCAGCACTTCGTTGATACATCTGACAACTTAGTTTATTATTCCTTACATAAAATTGGGCAAAAGTATGACAAGGAGGTAATGCCATTTCGTCTAGTTCAGCAACATTCCAAGCAGTTAAAATATGTCTTCTGCTATATGGATTTGTTTTTAAATCATTAATTAAATTTGCGAGTTGGTCAATTGAATCATCTATATAATCACTTGAAGATATCCATTTTTTTCTGCCAGTTTTCCAAGAACGCCACTGAACACCATAAACCCTACCTAAATCACCATTAAAATTAGCTTTAGGTTTCCAGTAGCTTGCTTGGGCATTGGCAGTCCATATGGTTTGTTTTAGATCTCCTTGTTCTGTTTTAGCATTTCTATCTCCATATAATATTTCTGCCAATCTTCTTTCATCACCACTACCTTCTAAAAACCACAGAAGTTCACTTAAAACAGATTTCCAAGCAAGTTTTTTTGTGGTTACAGCAGGAAATCCTTCCTCTAAATTAAAGCGCATTTGATAACCAAAATAGCTTAGAGTACCCTCTCCAGTTCTATCTTCACTTTTAACTCCATTTTCTAAAATAAACTTTAGCGCATCATTATATTGTCTCATTTCTTCTCCAAAAAAATTTTTATAAATTTACCACAAAGGCTATTAAAGTCAAGAAATTAATTTCAAACTATTGCCTAAAAAAATAAAATCATTTATTCATAAAAATAATTTAAGAAAGAATAATAATGACTCCGGGAAATTACTACATTGGTGATCTGTTTTTTGTTTTACAAGAAGAATTTGAATTAATTAAAAAATCATCTTTAAATGAATTTATTTTGAATCAAGATAGAAAAATAGCTATTTATCCAACAATCAACTTAAAGGAACAATATCAAGATCAGTTTGGTCAAGATTATTTAATTGAAAATGGAAATATTGGCTGTATAAGGATTGAAGATGTAGATTCTATTAATGCCGATTTCTCTAAAGGTAAAATCATTTCTTTTTATGACTTTTTTGATACTAGAGAAACATTAAGTAGAATCTTGTTTGGACATATATGTTTATCAGTTTATTAATTATTAACTGCGTATTTTTTTATAGTTTTGATAATCTTGTACTCTATGATTATTCATAATATAATTAAACACAACTTCTTTAATGTCATCATCTGAATTTATTTCTATAAAAGGTATATTATGATTAATTAGGAAAATAGGTATTTTTTTAGCTATTAACAAGGATTCATCTTCAGTATGAATTCTACTGTTAAATGAATATTTGTGATTTCTGTTAATTAAAAAATTAACATTATCATAAGAATGATATATCTCAAAAACTAAATCTTTAAAGTATGATGGATAATTTTGAGGAGCATAGAACACGGAATGTAAAAGTGGAGCATCAGTAATAGCAAATTCTGCCTCTTTTGAATCCAATAAAATTCTCAATTGTCTCTCTTGTTGAGCAAAAATATAATTTTGATATGCCAACAAATTTTCATTACCTGCATGTATGTATTCTTTTACAAACTCTAAAGACACTTCAGCATCAACTTGAGATTGTTTCATCATAGATGTTAACATCATTGCGACAGTGCTTTTACCTACTCCAGGAGCCCCGAAAAAATTAATAACTTTCATTTATACCCCTTGAGAAGATGTAGCACTTAAATTCATTAAAGAACCACCTTTTGATAATATCATATTTTGGTTTTGTATTTCTGTTGCTAATAATTCTAGCCCACCACTTCTTAATCTTGTAGCAATAGCTGATGAAGAACTAGGAGAGAATAAAACTGTTGGTTTAATTTTCTTTTTTCCATTTTGTAGAGTTTCCATTCTTTGGTGTATCATTAATCTAAATACGGATGAAAACATAGCTTTTACTTCATTTTCGTTAGCATTCTTATGAGACATGGCTAAGTTCATAAAACGACGTAAAGCAATCATTAAATCGGCACCATGCATAGTAGTTACAACTAAGTGACCGTTAGCAGCTATTTTTAAAACTTCTGAAGCCATTGCTGAATCTCTTGTTTCACCTAAGAATAAAATAGAATTAGAGACAGCAGGATAACATCTTAAAGAACTTTTTATAGCATCAGATATTCCATCAGAATCTATATTTGTTTGGAAGCAAACACCTTTTATGTTAGGATTTGTAGTATTGTCATAAAAACCTTGCAATGGAAGCTCTACTGGGTCTTCAATTGTTAAGCAAAATGAGCCATATGTTTTTAATCTATATGCTATTGAAGCAGCCGCAGTAGTAGACTTACCCTGACCCGTTTCACCAGCTATAATAACTAATCCACCATTATTAAGTCTATCGTTTAATAATAATTCAATAATATTATTAGGCATACCTATTTCTTCTATTTTAGGAATAAAACTAGGCAACCTTCTAAAAATAAAAACCTTACCCTCTACTGAATCAATAGAGTGTCCACGCAAAATGATTCTTTTACCTTCGTGGTATAGCTCTAGAGCAAACTCCAAACTTTCTGCCTTTTTTGCTTCTTTTAATAAAACTCCGACAATATCAGCATATTCTTTCATATGCATTATCTGTAATGGTCCAGGATACATAATACCAAATAAAGGAGCCTCACTTGGTATATAAAAGTCTGTTATTTTGTGAAAATTCTCAGGTAATGTTAAGTGACTAATGTTTATTCTCATATTTTTTCTCTATTTGTTGTATTTAATAATACATAATAAAAAAAATAACAAAAATCAACAAATAAAAAAACCTCCCGAAGGAGGTTGTTTTTATTACGCATTTGCTGATTAATATGAATCAAAAAGCATTGTTACTGTGTCAGCGTTACACTGAGTTGTAACAGTAACTGGGTTAACTTGAGTGTTTGTTCCTAATGCTTTTACAACAGTACCACCAATTGTTACTTGGTCAAATGAAGCACCTGCACCAGAAGCTAACTTAACACAAACGTCACCAGGAATAGCATTTGTTGTAATACGGAAACCAGGAGCAGCACCTAAAGCTTGAGGGGCAATAGTAACAGCACCACCAAAGGCGTTAACCAAAGTTGAACCGCCAGTGTGCATATCTTGTGGTGATATACGAGCGTTTCTAACAACAGTTTCTGTTAAACCTGTGTAGTTTTGTTGGTTTCCGAATAACTGCTTAATACCAGCACGGATAGTTTGTAAGTTAGTGTTTTCTGTATTAGCTTTAGATGTAGTAGTTACTTTGTTGTAAACAGCATAAATACCAATAGAAGCTAAGGCAATAAAACCAACTACCAATAGGATTTCCACCAATGTGAAACCTTTACTCTTTTTTCTTAAATTTAATTTCATTTTGTTTCTCCCTAATTAAAATTAACACATGTTTTATCATGTATAAATAATAAATAATCTTTGTTTTTAAAATGTCAATAGTAAAAACAAAAAAAAACTTCTTTTGAAGTTTTTTTTGTAATTTTATGTAATCAGTATGAGTCAAAAAGCATTGTTACAGTATCTGCATTACAAGCAGTTGTTACAGTGGCAGGATTAATGGGGTTATTAGAACCAATTGGTTTTACTATAGTTCCATTTGCAGTTATTTGTTCAAAAGTTCCACTTGCCGTAGCAACCAATTTAACACAGACATCCCCAGGAACAGAATTTGAAGTTATTCTAAAACCATTAAATGAACCAAACAATTGAGGAGCAATAGTAACAGTTCCTCCAAACATATTAATTAATCCACCTGCTGCACCAGTATTCATTTGTTGTGGAGCTAAACGAGAATTTCTAATAACAGTTTCTGTTAATCCTGTAAAATTTCCTTGATTTCCAAATAATTGCTTAATACCAGTTTTTAATGTTTGTAAATTATTGTTTTCTTGGTTAGCTTTAGATGTAGTAGTTACTTTGTTGTAAACAGCATAAATACCAATAGAAGCTAACGCAATAAAACCAACTACCAATAAGATTTCTACCAATGTGAAACCTTTATTCTTTTTTCTTAAATTTAATTTCATAATTACCCTTTTTCTAATTTTAAAAAGGGGATTACTCCCCTTTTATTTTTATTATTATTTTTTCGCTGAAGCAGCATCAGCTACAGCACCATTCAACTCAATAGATGTGTAATAGATAAAGCCCACAGTTAATCCAACTAGAACTAACATTAGGTTTCTAGCCATACCCATTTTGGCTTCAATATTTGAAACACTGGTCTCTAGGTTTCTTTCTCCTATAGAATAAACAGCTTTTTCAAAGCTTCCTAATTCACTATAGTCTATAACATCATTTGCTGTTTCTTCATCTAATAACCCAACATTTAAGTGTATGCCGAAATTTTTTCCACCTTTTCTAAGGTTTCTTTGCATTTCATTTATATACTTTCTAAGCCAAACATCAGATGATTTTTTAATTTTTTCTAATGCATCGTTAAGTGGGGTTCCTGATTGCATCATGGAAGCTAAACCAATTAGAAATGAACAACCTTGATAAACCTTATATACAGACCAAGGAGGAAATTTGTCTAATATTTTTCTAGATGGACCAATAAACTTACCAATAGTAGATGAGATTATAAATCCTAATACTATAGATACAGAAAGCACTACATACCAATATCCTATAAGAGCTTCAGAAAACTTATAGAAATACTGACCCATTTGAGGCCATCTTTCAACAGGTAAAAATTCTAAGTATGTTGGAGCCATTTGTTTGTTAAACATGGCAATGAATCCCATAATAACCATTAACATGATTATAGGATACATAGCTCCACCAATAATAACACTTTTAATTTTAGCTGCTGAGTTTCCGAACTTAATAGCTTCAGCAAGACCCTTTTCAATACCAGAACCATCCTCTCCAGCTTGAATTAAGTTTAACTCAGCATCTGGAACCCAACCTTGCACTGCTGTGCTAAAGGAAGCTCCAGATCTCATCTCATCCAACCAAATACCAATAATCTTTCCTCTAGGATCTTTCTTTAAATCATATCTTTGTTTAAATTTTGCTAAAGATTCAAAAACAGGAAACTCTTCTTCTGTAAAGGATTTTAGTTTCTCATAAAGCTGAATCCTTGTTGAAAGACCCATCTTACTTTTTAAGTACATCTTTTTAATTGGACTAAGTTCTTTTTTTGCCATTATTTATCCTTCCAAAGCATTTCATCAATTGGTTTAAAAGCACTCTCTACTTCTTTAGGGCAACACAATCCATTTAAACATTTTTGGAAAGCATGCTCCATGCAAGTTTTCCCTAACATATTTGTAGAAGCAGGGTCTTTATCACTAAGGTTTCTCCAATAAGACATCAATCCTATTGTGTTTGCATCTATAATTAGTTGTTGCATTTGCATATCAACTTGAACTACTTCTGCACAAACAGTTCTTCCTTTAATTCCGCTATATTTACATTCTGGGCAACCACGCTCATTTCGCATTAAAATCTCATAATCTTGTGGATTACAAACAGTTTTAATTCTTTCATACAGTTCTTTTTCCTCTTCTGAAGATTTTGGACCAGAAGCATAATCATTAAAATCTATAGCACAAGATTTACACAAAGTTCCCATTAGTTTTTGATACAATAGACCCGTTAAAAAGTCAGGAGAACCAAGAACAGTTCTTTGTAATCCAAAGTCCATAAAACGGTCAATAATACCTAGAGCAGAAGTTGCGTGAACTGTTGTTAAAACTTGGTGTCCAGATTGAACAGCTTTTTTAGTTAAATCACCGGATATCTTATCACGAACCTCACCAATCATAATAATATCTGGATCGCCACGCATGCAAGCCTTAATTGGCTTTTCAAATGGAGACATCTTTGTTGGATCAAAATCTTTACCAATAACAACAGGAATCTGAGTGATTCTTGCGATATTATATTCTGGAGGATCTTCAATACTGAAGATTTTCAGTTTATAACTGTTATAAGCATTAATATACATCAGTAAGTTTTTCATTGTAGTAGACTTACCTGAACCAGTAACTCCAGCAATAATTAAAGAACCCACAGGTCTAGCTGAAATATTTAACAACATTTTTACTTGCTGATCAGTATATCCTAATTGTTGTAAAGGAGTAAATTCTTCTGATCTACCAATAGGTAACACACGCAAAATAACATCATATCCATCTGGATAAGCAGGAACAGACTGATAACGAAGCTTTAACTCTTGTTCTTCAATGTTATAGTTAACAGCGGCTTGCTGACAATCTCTAGGGTCAAAAGAAACTGCCTTTGTAGAAGCTAAAACGTTATATATAACACTACATAAATTGTTTGCCTCTAAAGAAGATAATCTATTTTCAGAATCATATTCTGTCATCTCTCCATTTTTTCTCATTCTTATCACACCACCTGAAGGTCTAACTTCAATATGAACGTCTGAAATTCTTTCTTTTAATGCATATGCGATAACTTCTTCAAACATAACAATAGCCTGGCTGTCACTACTATTGCTTTTTTGTTGTTCAATCATTGCCTTTTTCTCGTATAAGGCATTTAAAAGAGCATATTCAATAACCCCTTTTTTAACAACTTTGTATCCTTTATTTTCAGCATTTTTAAGTAATTGCATGAAAGCAACACTGTTGTATGAAGTTTTAATAGATAAAATCCATACCATTTTTCTATTATCTGCTGAAACATCCCAAGCTAACAATTCTTTTCTATTTTTTTCAGATAATTCAAGCTCTTCTTTTTCAGAAGACACAAGTTTTCCTGTGGGGAGTTGACTTTCATCATTGATAGAAACCACTGAACTCATTGAACCTATATTGTCACTCATTTATTTATCCCCTTTAATCTTATTAAAATATATTTAATAATATAACTTGCTAATGTCAAGAATATTTAATCAATAAAAAAAAGTCACTAAAATAGTGACTTTTTTGGTTTTAATTATCTTACTTCATAGATTTGTTTGATTGTGTTATCCCAGTATTAAAACTTTTCATAATAGATTCAGTAGCAGATAAAGCCTCTTGATCTTTTGGACTTAACTGACTAAATCCTTTGTTGTCTTTAACTGAAAGATTTGGGTTTGCCTGAATATTAGAAGGCAGTTCAGGTGGTTTAGCATTTGTTGAATCTTGGTTTCCACCTTTATTTTTATCTCCACCACCGCCACTATCTGAACCCATAACTTCACCAGAAGATACAAATATTCTAGAAGAACCTCTGGCTAATTTATTTTTAACATCTTTTACTTCAATAAAGTTTGGAGTTATTTCTGTTACAGTTCTACCATCGGGCATTACATCACCTTTTTGTATTACATAACCACCCTGACCACCTGCGGCAATCTTAGCTGATAAGTTTCCGTCAAATCCATAAATCATGAGAACTTTAACTTCCACTAAAGGTGGTAAGTCCTCTTCTATAGCGACCTCTTCTTTAACATCTTCTTTAGCATCTTTAGCTTTTTTAGATTTAGATTTTTTACTATCTTTTTTATCATCTTTTTTATCAGTTGGAACAGGAACTTGAGGAATTCCTGGAATGCCGTTAACATTTACAGACTGACCAGGCATTTGTGGTGTTGCTCCAGGAGCACCAGGTAATCCCATTGGAGCTTGACCAGGAACCATTAAACCACCCATAGGACCTCCTTGCATTCCTCCGAACGTGATAGAGCTATCTCCACCCATTCCCCCAGGACCTCCCATTTGATTTCCTACTTGAGCATTCTTCTTGTTCTTTTCTTCAATTTCTAATTGAACTTTAATCTCGTCCTCATCAATTTTAGCCAACTCTCTTTCAATTCTTCTTAACTCCAATTGAGATTTTCTTTTAGATATTTCTCTTAATAGTGGAGTCATTTCTCTTTCAAAAGAGTTTCCTTCCTTTACTTTTTCAGGAGCAGAAATTACAGCCTTTTCTGTTTGTGCTTGAGCCATTCCACTAGAAATTGCTATAGATAACATTATGGCTGATAGTTTAAATTTTGTTTTCATTGTTTTCTCCATTTTTTATTTCATTAACATATTATTTTTATAAATCAAGTTATTTTTATCTAGCCTGTGGTGGTAAAGGTGGTGGTGCTCCTACTGGAGGCTGTGCTCCATTTGGCACAAAAACTCCGTTGTTTGCGGGTAATCCTATATCTTGTTTAGTCATATTTGAGCTGGCTGAAACATCTCCATCTTTATTTTTTATATAATAATGAAATGTAGCTGTCCATTTTAAATCTTCAAATTTGTCAGCATCCAACTGAACCTCTCTTACACTTGTACCAGAAAAGTCAACATTATCAGCTAATTCCCTTAATAACTCTAACCCTTTACCTTTAACAATGATTTTACCCATTGATATACCTAAAGATTCAACTGTTTTTGGTCCCAATTGAATATTAGTATCTCCCTCGTTAGGCTGAATTGGTTTTCCAGGAACTTGATAAACTAATTCATTAGAAGATTCAATTTCATGTTCAATTCCTACAATTTTCATTAATTGTAATTGTGACTGTAAATCAAATCCAAACTTTTTAGCTGTTGGAAGATTATTAATAATATCAGAATCAGTCTTGACTATATCTTTAGAATCAATAACAACTTTATCAGAAACAATAGCCATTCCTCCTAAAAGTTTTGCTTTTGGATAGTCTGATAAAAACATTCTAGCAGTATTAAATCCAGTTCTTTCAAACAATGAATCACAGTAAAGCCTAGGAAAGCTATTCTCTTTATGTTTATTTAATAAATCATAAGCACCACTTCCAGATGTAGCTACAGCCATATTACTTGATTGTTTAATTGCTATTTTAGGGGATATTAAATCATAATAACAACTAATAGCTTTTAAATCCCATCCATGAGTTCCTATTTGTACATTACCTACTGTTTCATAAAAAGCATTTAAGATTTTTGAAGGATTTCCTGATAAACCCAAGACAACCTCATTAATAGCTTCTGATTTATCCTTAACAGAATCTCTTTCATATTTTTCTAATGCTTTTGCATAATTGTCTTCTCTGATTCTTTTTTCTTCAGCTTTTTGACGCTCAAAATATTCGGCTTTTTCTTTTAATGTTCTACCTTCAATTAACAAAGATCCACCCCAAACTGCCGCTATGATACCAACCAAAGCAACACCAGCAATAATAACAGAATTAGGAATACCAATTAGTTTTTCAAACTTATTTGGGACTTCAGTAAATTCTGTTATTTGATTTAGATTTTTTTGAGTTATTGACTTAAAGCCCTCAAAAATAGAAATAAGCTCATTAGAAGAAGTGAAAACCTCATAAGTATCATTTATTAGAAGTTCTGTCATTCTGTCTTTAACTTCAGTTATGGATAATATAGAATCAAACTGAGGAGCAGGAATACCACTTTTAATAACTGCCATCCAAAATCTATCTTCCCCAATTTCTTCTAACACAATCCAATCTGGATAGTTGCTAGTTACATCTCTAGCATCTTGGTTGGCAATAGCTAATGTTAAAGCTGCTGATGGGGCTTTTCTATCAATTTTGCTCGTAAGACCTAAAGCAAAAGTGTCTTCATACTCTACTAATACACCAAACCTATTGTCTGTTTTTTCAGCAATCTCTTTTGCTTCATTTTTAGGATTGGCATCACCAGGTAGAATTTCCCACTCTATACCTATCGTCCACTTTTTACCTTGTATATCTATTACTTGCATTTTTAACCCTTTTTGATTTTATTTTTACATCATATTATCTATTGTTTGAATTATTATTAGCAATATAAGGTGTTACAGTTATTACAAGATATTGATATGAAGTATCAGCCTTTTGTCCACCACCCATCAATATGTTGCTTGGATGACCAGTTCCACTTTTCTGCATATTAGCAGTTTTTTGCTTAAAACCACTCAACACCAAAGTCTCTCCAGAACGTAAAACTGCCCTCTGTAACATACTCTTTAATGTTGAAGTTGGCAATTGAATCATATTGGGATCTGTTGCAGAAGGGAAAGATTTCAATTCTTCTAGTTGACTTAAGTTCATTGCATACTCTAGTAATATATCACCCGCTGGTTCAATCTTAGGAGTTACGTTTAAGTTGATACCTTCAGAAATCTCATCTGGATCTAAGGATACAGAAACAGCACCCGTTGTAGCATCTGTAGAACTTGTTCTCTTCTTTAAATAACCTACTTTTCTATTGGTTGCGATTGGAGTAGGCTGACCACTTAATGTTGTTACTGCGAACTGATTTACTATGCTTGTCTCACCTAATGTTGATAAAGCTCTTACAACAAATTGAGGATTGCCCCACATTTGTTTTGCTACACCAATATTAAAATTACCAGCCACACCAGAAACAGGACCTGTTCCAACTTTATTGTAAGTGATTCCTGTAAACTTGCTAGAATTATTCCAAGCAACACTTGATAAATCTAAGCCGACATCATCAGAATCATTTCTGTTAACTGCATAAATGTCTACATTTAAGTAAATCTGTCTAGTTAATTTTGCATTTAGATCGCTAATAGCTTTATCTATTCTTTTGTGAACCAAAGGTATATCTTTAATAGTAACTGAACCAGTTGATTCTAATACTGCCATACTTCCACCCGGTGATAGCTGGGCTAAAATATATGTTTTAACTTCTTCCCAAGTTGTTATATTAGATTTTCTTGACACATTAGATGTTGAAGTTCCACCTGTAGCACCACCACCACCACCACTTCCACCAGTTGATTTAGTAGTATCACCTTTTAAATCAACATTAGATGACATTTCTGTTACACCAGAAAGGGCAGATATATTATATGTTTTGGTATCATATCTATAAATTTCAATAGCATTTCCATTCCACTTCCAAGATAAATTAATTTTCGCACACAATAAATCCAATCCCTTTTCTAAAGAACCGTTATATACGAAATCAAAAATCATTAAAGGATTTGCCTTTTTTTGTTGAGCACCAGCACCACCTTGTGAAGAAAGTATTGTTCCTACACCGCCTGAAGCATCATAAACATCAGGGGTTAAAATAAACTTAATCCCCACACTTCTTTGCATCTCTGATAAAACTTCTGAAACCATAATGGTTCCAGGCATAGTCATTGAAATTTTCTTCTTGAAAAACTCAGGCAATTCTTTTTCTTTTTCTACTCTTGGTAGTGGCATTGGGTCAACCCAATTTTTTGTTGATTTACCAAAATTAGTAACATTAGATTCAGAATTACTTGCCGCCGCTGCTGAAGATTTAACATAGGAGCCTTCAAAATCTTTTTTAACAATATCCTGATTTTTTTCTAACTCTTGTGTTGTTTTAATACTAGCAGTACAACCAGACAAAACACCAATAGCAGTACCTAAAGCTGTTAATGATACTAATGATTTTTTAATTTGTTTCATAATTTATTCCTTTTATTCTGATGTTTAGTTTTTCTTATTAAATTGTGGAAAACCTGATTGTTCAAAAACCCAATTTTCAACAACTAATGTTTTGTTTTGATAGAATTGGAATGATAATGGAACTTGAACTCTTGATGAAGGTCCATAGTCAACAGAAAGTTGCTTGATTGGTCCATTTTCAGAATCAAATTCTCCTATAATATTATGAGATTGACCTACACTATAGTCTTCCCCAGTCCATACTAATCTGTAACCAGCTGTATTTGCCCATTTTTCAACATTGTCTCTTAATGATAAAGTTGGCTCTAAGCTCCAAGTTGGTGGAGCTGGAGGTGTGGCTTGTGTAGCAACCTCCACTTTAATTTGTTCAACTTTGTCAGCATTATTTTTAGAATCAGATGCCACTTCTTTAACAGTATCTGCTGCTTGTTCAGAAGAACCAACTGCTACATCTTTAACCGTTTTTGGAGCTTCAGTCCCCTCTAAAACAAATAGTGCTTTTTTCTCTATCTCTTTAGGTTTTGTTATGGCATTTGATAGTGTTATAACTTTCTTATTCCAATCTATAACAGTATTTATATTATAGTTTTCAGAAATATCAGTTAATGTCTCCACCCAAGATTTTCCACCTTTCCAAGAAATACTTTTTTTAGTATCTAACTTGCTATCTTCTGTATCACTTTTCTTAACAACCCAACCATTAGGAGTAATTTGCTTCATTACTGTTAAAAGAGGAAGTTCGTTAGCAAACCCCTTTAATGGAGTCTGATTGAAAGTTTTATTTTTTGGTTCTCCAACCTGAGTCAATTCCCCTCCAGCAAAGCTGTAGAAAGGTGCAAAAGCAAACATTATTCCGATTGCTAATTGACTAAGTTTTTGTTTATTTGTTTTGTTCATTTTAAATCCCCTAATGTTTTTTTATTTAAAATATGATAAATCTTTAAATGTTTTTTTTATCACTGTCAAGAAAATTAATATTTTATATTTTTTTTCTTCTCCAATAATGCACAGCATATCTTCTTTTATCACTAAATAATGTTGAAAATTTTCTTAACGCATTGGGAAGAGTATATCCTTTGTATTCTAATACATAAAAAAACACTACTGCTAGAATACTTAATCCAAAGAGAAATTTGCTAGGATAAAGTAAAAACAATACGAAAAATATCATCAATCTACCATCAAAAGGTCCTATTTTTACTTGTCTACCACTATTTATCCACGCTGTATTTTGCATCCAAATTGGACTTGACATAATTTTCTCCCTTATTCATCCTTGGCATCTTTTTTATGCCCTTTTGTTATTTTCTCTATTTCTTTATACCACTTTTCTGAAATTAAACCTGCATTAAATTTTTCCTCAGCATCTTGAAGAAAAGTTCTGCCATGTTGTAATAGCATTTTTCTAGCTTCATATGTTAAATTATCAACTCCAGCTTCCAACAAATGATCTACAATTGCTTCTGTAAAAACCATATATTCTCTAATAGCAACTCTTTTTCCATCTATTGAAGGTATAAGCATTTGAGCAACAACCAATTTTAATGATGTTAATATATCTATAGCTCTTGAATTTTTTTCTTCAGCATCAAAAACGTTTACCATTCTTCGAACAGCATCAGCTACACCATTACTGTGAAGTGTTCCATAAACTAAGTGACCTGTCATTGAAGCAGTAACACCTTCGCCAATAGTCTCTTTATCTCGCATCTCTCCCATTAATATAATAGAAGGCTTTCTTCTTAAAGCATTTCTTACACCTAAAGCAAAATCCCCTAAGTGTCTACCTATCTCTGTTTGAGCAATGCTTGTTGTTGGTTTTGGAACTTCGTCATAAACATATTCAATAGGTGCTTCATATGTCAATATTTTCAAATTAGCATCTGGATCTCTCATCCTCCAATCCAAAACGGAAGCGAGTAATGTTGATTTACCAGAACCTGTAGCACCAGCTATAATAATTAATCCTTGTTTTGGAGATATATTATTAATTATATCTTCTGGTAGATTTAATGTTTCTAAAAGTGGAGCTCTACTTGTAATTGTTCTTATTGTTATTTGAAACCCATTTTGTCCATCTGTAAATATAGAGGTCATATTAACTCTATATCTCATAACTTTATCTCTTGATACTCTTATATTCCAAGGTAGGTCAACATCTTCACCACCATTTAATTTTGAAACAGCACCATCACTTTTATATATTGCTCCAATTATTTCTGTTAATTCAGACTTTGTTAATCTTCTATCAGTAACACGAATCATTTTTCCATGAATCTCACAAAAGATTTGTTCTTCATTTTGTATTGTTATATCTGAAGCACCATTTTCAGTACACCATATAATAAATGGTTCTATATCATTTGCTGAAAATCTTGGTGGCTCTTTAGGATATTTTAACTTAACAACATTTTCTGACATTTATTACTTTAACTTTCCATTATTTTGGTTTGTTACAGGATATTCAACTTTCCAATCTTTTTGATTTGGATTTAAAGAAGAGTGATCTGTAATTCTAAATACTTGGTCATTAATCGCCATTTCTTTACCACCGCCAGTTACACCAAGATTTTGTTTTGCTACTATAGTAGGAGTTATAATTCCTTCTTCTAATAAAATTTTATATTTAATCATTCCTAAGTAATCTCTTTCCAACTTAGCATAAGATGATTCAAAAATTCTATTTGCTTGGTCTATACCTAATTTCCAACCTTCTTTTATAGACTCATCCCAAATTCTTTTTTCTGTATCGTTTTGTGGTAAGTATGCTTTATCTGGAGAATCAAAGGTAGGATATGAAAACTTTAAATAGCTTCTCCAAGTTGGATATACAGAAACAAATTTTGCAGGAACTTCAATTTTATAAATTTTATCTGATATTCTAATTTCATCATCTGAATTTTGAGAATAATTACTTAAACCTTCAGTCAACACTGGAGCTAACACACCATTATCTATAGTAGTTCTTCTGAAATCAAACATCTTATCTAATTCAAGCGACTTAATTTCAATTTCTTTTCTTATTTGATTCATTCTGTGGGCTAAACCACTAGAAGCTCCCAATGAATTAGCAACTTCTCTTAAAGCATTAGACCTCATTTCAGAAACATTATCCGTATTTTTAGCTTGAGCAGAAGATATTTTATTGCTTAATAAATCTTCCATATTATTAACATTAATGCTTTTGTTATTAATGTTTGGTCTTGGATATTTTAACCCTTGATAAGATTCAGTAATTCCCTCTTGTTCTGTTGGTGCTATTTGCGCTAAAACAGTTCCATTAACTCCACACAAAAAAAGAGAGGCAATTATTGTTTTTTTTCCAAATTTATTCATGAGATCTCCAAATTATTTTATTTATTAGTAATTGTTATTGTTTTATTTTTATCTGAAACAATAATATTTACTTTTTCAGTTTTTTTCTTCAACTCTTCTAAAGCATTACCTAATGTTATATTAGAAGCTTTTAGTGAGACATTAAAATCTTTTATGTTTTTATTGTCAATAAACTCATATCCCAATGCTGTAGAAAACATATTTAACAATTCTTTTATAGAATTATTTTCCCAATCTAATACTTTTAATTTTTTATTGATTGGACTTTCTTGAACATCTTTTATTTCTGTAACCTTTGTTTCTGTTACTTGCACTGGCTCAATTTTTTGTAGAACTACATCTTTATAAGCTTTAGGTATTGTTTTATCTGATGCTAACCTAGCATCTAAATCATTATTGTGCTTAACCATTTCAAAAGTTCCTATATGTTCATTAGATTTTACTTTACTTAATAAATCTAACTGTTCTTCTATATTTTTTGAAGTTTTTGAAACTCTTTCTGAAAATGGAACACCCACAATAATTGGTTCTTTATCTACTTGTTCTTTTCCTGTTTGCTCTATTTTAGTTGGTATTTGAGAACAACCTATTAAGGACAACAGGGATAATACACACACTAGGGTTGTTGTTTTTTTCATAATTAATCCTTTTAATCACCCGTTAATTTACATGTTTTGTTTAAGAAAAATTAAATGCTTTGTCAATAAACATATAAAACTTCTATAATTTCAAATCATACTATTGATTAAAAAAATATTTTTATTTATATCTTGCAATGGAAATATAAATATGGAACATTTATTAAAAGAAGCATTAGAAGGTTTTCAATTAATTCAAAGAACTGAAAAAACTAAAGAGGATTACCTTTTAAGATCTCAGCAACTATTAAGACGAGCCAAAAAAGAATTAGGCATAACAGAAAAAGATGATTTGGATGTTAGGCAATTTGTTGTTTGGCTTGTTGAACAAAAAAGTAAAATTGCAAGAACCACTTGGAGGCAATATAAGAGTGCTGTTGTTTTTTATTTAGAACGACACCCTGATTTTCAATCATCTAGTGAAGCTTTAGAATATTTAAAAGAGATCACATCAGAAGGGGCTTTAATTCATACCAATAAAACAAGTAGTTTAAAATTGAAAAAAATTTCTTTTGAAGATTGGCAAAAATTAGACAACTTTTTAACACTGAAAAATAAGAAATGGCATGAACAATTACGTGCCTGGTTGCGTGCTTCTATTATTACAGGGTTGAGGCCAGTTGAATGGAAAAATGCTTTATTGACTAATCATGAAGGTGAGTTGGTCTTGAAGATAAAAAATGCAAAACACACAAATGGTAGAAGTCATGGTGAGGAACGCACATTAATATTGAAGAATTTATCTAACGAAGATTTAGAATCTATTAAGAAACATTTAAATAATGTCAGAACATTTATTGGTATGGATGAATATGAATACTTCTATAATGGCTGTGCAATAGCACTGTATAAAGCATGTAGGAAATGTTGGCCAAAGAGAAAAAAACATATTACCCTTTACTCCACAAGACATCAATTTTCAGCAAACGCAAAATCAAGTGGATTCACCACTTTTGAAGTAGCAGCAATGATGGGACATGCCGTAGATATAACCGCAACCATTCATTATGGTAGAAAAACAGCTGGCAATGAATCTCTTGGTATTCTACCATTGAAAGATGAAGTATCTAAAGTTAGACAAACTAAAGTTGGAGATTTCAAATCAATTGCTAGAGGTGCTATAGATGTTCAAACTGGAGGTAAAAAGAAATAATGCTTGAAGTTATAGTTATTACCTTATTAATGGCAACCGTTTTAAATCTTGGATTGAAAAAGATGTTTTTACCTACGATCATTGGATATATAATGACAGGCATTATTATATCTTATGGATTAAATTTTCAATATGAGATAAAAACTGAAGATATTGAACATATAGCTGAATTTGGCGTTGTATTTTTGATGTTTACTATAGGTTTGGAATTTTCCATTTCACATCTAAAACAGATGAAAAAAGAAGTTTTTATTTATGGTAATTTACAAGTATTCTTAACTACAGCTATTGTAGCATTTATTTGTAATAACTTTTTTAATTATGGGATAAAGTCTTCTATTATTATTGGAACAATTATTTCTTTGGCTTCTACTGCTATAGTTTTAAAATTATTTAATGAAAATGGAGAAACCAATACAATCTATGGAAAAAACACAGTTGGTATTTTAATTTTTCAAGATTTAGCTGTTATCCCCATCTTATTAATGATTAATATTTTTGCTCCAGAAGAAAATACAAGTCTTAGTTCTTTATTAAGTCAGACAGCAATTAGCGCAATTTTTTTACTTGGAATAATGTGGCTTATTAGTAAATATTTATTAACTCCACTTTTTAACGAGGCTTTTAGTAGTCAATCTCAAGAAATATTTCTTGGGTTTATATTTTTAATTTTATTAGGATCTTCTTATATCGCATATAATCTTGGGTTTTCATACTCTTTAGGTGCTTTTATAGCAGGTCTTTTAATAGCTGAAACAAGATACAAACATCAAGTTGAGGCAGACCTTATTCCATTCAGAGAGTTACTTCTAGGATTATTTTTTATAACTGTTGGCATGAAGTTAGATTTTGTTTCAATTTGGGATAACTTTAAGATTATTATTATCATTCTGCCCATTATCATGTTGGTTAAATTTTTAATTATTTCTTTAATACTTTGGCACCAAAAATACAAACATGTTATCAAAACTGGCTTGGCTTTGTTAGGATTGGGAGAATTTTCTTTAGTTATTATTGATTTAGCGAAAAGTAAAAACTTATTAGATTCCAACACAGCACAAATCTTGAATGCTACAGTTATTTTATCTTTAGTGTTAACTCCATTTATTGTTAATAATTTAAAAGCAATATTAGATTTTATAATGTATTCTATTTTAAAAAAACAAAAACAAATATCTAAAGATCAAATGCTTTTATTAGAAGACCATATTGTTCTTATTGGTTACGGGAGATTAGGTAGCTATTTAGCAAAAGAATTTAAAAAAATAAACATGAACTATTTAATTATAGAGGGAAACCAAACTAAATATGAAATGGGATTAAAAAATAGTGAAAATATTATTTTAGGAAATGCTACTCAAACCAACATCCTAGAAGCTGTAAATATTAAGAAAGCAAGAAGTGTTTTTATATCAATTGGAAACTCAAGAAAACTTATCAGTATTTGTTCTGCAATAAGAACATTAAACGATTCTGCAAAAATTATAGTCAAGGTTAACACTCATGAAGAAAGAATGCTATTAGAAAGCGAATTTATACATGATATAGGTATAATAGTAGAAACAGAAGAAACTTCTAAAATTATGATTGAAGAAGCCAAAGAAATGTTGGCAACTCACAATTAAAACAAACTTAATTTAGGTTTATTATTTATACTAAAGTTTTCTATTATTTGGTCTTTTAATCCAGTAATTCTATCGTTTTGTTTGAAGTGTGCTACAGAAAAGAACAATGTTTTCTTTTCTCCAACTAAAATTACACGCTTTTTACCTCTAGTTACTGCTGTATAAAGTAAGTTAGCATCCCACATAAAAGTATGACTTTTAGACATTGGAACAATTACATACGGATAATCTGAACCTTGGCTTTTATGTATTGTTATAGCATAAGATAAGTTTAAATCTGACACCTCAGAACCACTAAGTGATAACATTCGGTCTTCAAAAGAAACATTAAGAATACCATTTTCTTCGTCAACTGAATTTATTAATCCAACATCACCATTAAATATATCTAAATCTCTATTATTTTTATACTGCATCACTCTGTCACCCTTAGAGAAACGAACTTTATGATTTTTATCAGTTGAAAAATGCGGATTTAATATCTCTCTTAACGAAGTGTTTAGATTGTGAGTTCCAACTTCAGTCTCTTTTTTTGGTGTTAATATTTGAATTTCTTCATGCCTAACACCATTATTGATTAATTTTTTAATTATATTTGCTATTTCGTCATGTATCTCAGAATTACCTTCTTTTTCCACAAACACAAAGTCTGATTCTGAATTTATATCATATAGCTCAGGAACTTTTTTATTTATTATTGAGTGTGAAGCCACAATAATATTACTGTTCAACGCTTGTCTATGAGGAACAGATAATCTTCCAACTGGTATAAACTCTGAATCTATAATATCTTTTAATACATTACCAGCTCCAACAGAAGGTAGTTGGTCAACGTCACCTACAAAAATAACTCTAGCTTCTGAAGGGATTGCTTTCAAAAAAGCACTAGCAAGCCAAATATCTATCATAGATGATTCATCAACTATAAAAACATCACCCTTTAGCTTATTTTTTTCATTATGAACAAATTGACCCTCTTTAAATCCTAAAAGTCTATGCATAGTAGAGCCTTTTCTGCCAGTTGACTCCTCAATCCTTTTAGCAGCACGGCCTGTTGGGGCACTTAATACAGCTTTAACTTGTCTTTCGTTAGAACCTTCTACAATCACAGCATTCTCGCCGTTATTTTCAAAATACTCTAATAAGCTCTTAATTGTATGTGTTTTTCCAGTTCCTGGTCCACCAGTTAAAACTCCAATCTTATTTCTTAGTAAAATCTCAGCGGCATTTAATTGAGAGTCATCTAAGCCATTAGGATTTTTTGTTAAGAAAGAATGTATTTTTTCTCTTGTTTCAGTTTCGTTTTCCGCAAGAGGAAATTCAAAAATTCTTTTTAACTCTTTTGCTATTTTTGCTTCAGTGTTATGAATTTTTTTATGTGCTACACCTTCTTCTTCAAATAAAGTAAAGCTATCTTTATACTTATCTGGAAATACTTTAATCTTAATAGTTTTTGGTATTAACAAATCTTTTTCTATTAATTCTTCAATTTTATTTTTTATCAAACTTTCATCAATCATTAAAGTTTCATTTACCTTAATTATTAAATCTTTCTTACCAAAAGCTGTATGTCCTTTTTCAGATATTTCTTCCAATGTGTATAAAATACATTTTTCTATACGCTTTTCATCTAAAGGAGAAATACCTATAGATTGAGCGATTCTATCTGCTGTTTTAAATCCTATATTAGGAACTTCTGTTAAAGCATAAGGGTCATTTTTAATAACATAAATAGATTTTTCTTTGAAATGGTTAAATATTTTAACACCTGCCACATCTCCAACACCATATAATCTCATTGTAGCAACTATTTCATATACACCCCTCCATTCAGACCAAGAGGATTTAATTGTTTCTAACTTTTTGGCACTAACACCTTCAATATCCAACAATCTTTCTATTTGCTCATCTAGAATAGATATAGTTTCTGAACCAAACTTATTAACAATTTTCTTGGCTGTTTTAGGACCAATACCATAAATTTTACCAGAACCCAAAAATATCTCTATTGCTTTTGGTTTAGTAGGAATACATTCTTGAATAGCACTAGCCGTAAATTGTACTGAATCCTCGTATTTACCTTTTTCAAATATTCCCCAAACCTCAACTTCTTGTCCTTCAACAACAGATTGAACCATAATTAAAGAATTACCAACAACAGTAAACTTTCTTCCAGCAAATGATTTTCCGTCTATTTTTGTTGAAATGTTAGGTTCATTTTCTGATAAATTAGCTAAAAAAACAAAAAAACCAGAATCTTCATCGGTGTATATGAATCTAGAAACAATACACTTAACTTTTTGTAATTCTACTTTTTCTTCTTTTTTGGGGTTGTAAATAGTTTTTTGTGAAACATTTTTGAATGTGAAGGCCATAAGATTATTCCAAATAATGTTTATTATACCATTAAAAGCAAATAAAATCAAACATTTAAATCATATTATTGAAAATAATCTTTAGCATTTTTTTGGAAGCAATATTTACTTTTCTTATCTACAAAGTATTCTTTTTTATATTCATAGGTATATTCTTTTTGACTCCTATCAAAAATTAATACTCCTAAATAAACATCTTGTTCTTCAATGTTGAAAAAAACAGGCATATTTTTGCATTTGTTAGCCTTACAATCAAAATGTTGTTGATTATAAAAAGTATTGTCTTTTTTAAATTGAACCATAATTTCATATGGATCATTTGTTTCACTACTAGCACTAACTTTTATTTTATTTTTATATTCATCTATATTAAAATCAATTTTATGAAAATTTTTATCTTTTAAATATTTTTCTGTGTTTATATTGTAATTCATAATATTTGAATATTCACTAGAATCATTTTTACTTTTAAATCTTAAGCTTATATTTAATATCTTTTTATCTAAATTCTTTTTGACTAGAGGATATTGTTCTAAATAAAGAAATATTCTATAGTTGTTATCTACTTCAAATAATGTTTCCAAATGCATATTTTTTTCAAAAATATTTTGGTAGTACACTATAGATTTCAAATGATCAATAAAAAATGAACCAACTTTTTCTTCATTAAAAAAGACATCAGCATATTTTTCTTTAAATTTATTTTTATTGTAACTTAAATGAACAGCATTTAGATTGTGTTCAGTTTCTTGTCTTTCACAATTTTTATTATAACTAGTTTGAACAAAAATATCTTTCTTATAAATGACATCATCATTATCTTTAAATACAAGGTATATTGAAATTAAAGTTATTCCAACAAGCAATATTATGGGTAAAAATATAAATTCTTTTTTCATAGGTTTTTAATTAAAAGAATAATGTACCAACAAAAACAAAAATAATCAATATTGATTTTATTAAATAAAATTAGATACTTATAAAAACGACCTAATTATGAACAAAAGCAAAAAAATCAATATTGACATTTATTTAAGTTCTCAAAATCAATTTACACCTGCTGGAGAAATAATTTTTAACGATTCCAATGGTGAATGTGGATTTCTTTATAACAAAGAATACATATATAAGAATCTTCCTTCAATTAATCCATCTACTTTAAATTATACCAATGGTGAATATTTTTTAGTTGATTCTCACATTAACTCTAAGATCCTAGATAAAACATTTTGGGAGCTAATACCAAGTGAAGAAGATTGGGGACATTTAGTGTTATGTAAAAAATATCCAGAATATGAGTATTTCAATAATGTAGAAAAACTATATTTTTTAGAAAATAGAGTTGTTGGAGGCTTAAATTCTTATATACATCAAAAAAATAAAGAAGAAAATATTGTAGGATTAGATTGGCTAGATCAAATTAGAGATGAAAGTATTGATTTCTATAGACAAAGAATTGAAAAAATAACTCACATAAAAGCAATTAATCCTTTAAGTAGTTATGGGGGAGTTAGACCCAAATGTATGTTTGAAGACGACAATGGAGAATATTGGATAGCAAAGTTTAATCTTCCTGACGATCCTTTTGATTTTGCCATAGCTGAACAAGTAGCTTTAGATATGGCTAAAGATTTAGGCTTATCTTGTGCTGAAAGCAAAGTAATAAAATTGCCCTCAGGAGAAAATGTATTTTTATCTAAAAGATTTGATACTAAAGATACTAAAAAGTTTCACAGCTTATCTTTATATTCTTTAATTCCAGATGAACGCATTAAAGATAAAAATGCATCAGTCATATATAATTTAATTAATAGCTATTCTGATTTTGCCAATAAAGACACTATAGATTTTGTAACTAAAACAATTTTTGATATTGGCATACATAACACAGACAATCACTTAAAAAACTTTCGCTTGATTTTAAATGAACAAGATAAGTGGCAACTTTCACCATTTTATGATATAAACTTCTCTGACTTTACTAGCTCACACACTTATAGTCCTCTTGATGTAGACTCATCTGAAATGTTTTTAGCTAATCCAAATATTATAGAACTATTCTCCAATAAGTATAATTTACCATATGAACATATTGAAAATAAAATAATTGATATTTTTAATATTCTTGAAAATTGGGAGTCTTATTTTGAAAATTTTGACATCAGTGAAGATGATAAGGAAAAAATTGGAAATACAATAATGTATGGTTTATATAGAAAAAAATATATTAAAAAGAATAACTCAAATAATAAGGTTAGCCCAAAGAATATCCCTAAGCTAACCCCAAATAATAACAATTAATTAGTAACCCGCTCTTTTTAATAGCTCATCAACGAGTTGTGTATAAATATTAGAATCATCATCTGTATATACACCAGAGTTCTTCATCCCCTCTTTACGTTGTTCTACCAACTTTTTAGAACCTTCAGGCATATATGTCGCAAGTAATTTTCTTGCTTTTGCTGGACCAATTTTTTCATATAGTCTTGCTCTAATAGCAGCATCTTCAGCAGTTGTAGATAATGCCCACATTTCTATAGCTCCAATATGAGCACTTAGAAGCTGAGTATATTTACCTGTGTTGGTAATAAACTTTGCCATAAATACACCAGGCTTACCACCTCTAGGACCACGAACAGTGCCTTTAGACAAATAGAATCTTTCAGCAGGATCATCCATACCAAAAGTCTCTACTAGATTATTAATATCTTTTTCGTTACCACCATCCATAATGAACACACCAGTAGCAAAAGATTTCATAGTTTCATCAAAGTCTTCTAATGATTGGGAAGCTAATGTCACATCTAAGTTCCACTTTCTTCCCTCTCTCATATCAACAATAATTTGTTCTCTTACCATTGCTGAACTTGAGGTTCTATGAAATTCGTCAAAGCATAACCTTTTGAAATCTTCTTTAGTATCTTCAATTCTTTTCTTATGATACACTTTATATTCTTGTGCTGGTATATTCTCAGGTATAACCATATGAGATGGGTAAGGCATTTCATTAACTGTTTCTATACCAATTTTAAAATCTTTACCTAAAATATATCTTGCCAACATATACATAACCGCTGTTTGTCTTTGTGCTTGTACACCACCTGATTTAGCCACTTCATCTAAATCTAAGGAAACAACTCTAGCTTCTCCAATATCAAAAACCGTAGGTCTTCCTAAAATTTTATATTGGTTTAAAGCATCAGTAATAGATCTATTGAAATATTGTATTAATGTTTCACCAGTGCTTACAACAACTTTACCATAAATATCTCGTATTTTGTCATCTTGAGCAGACCCAGCAGCATCAGCGAGTAATGGTACAGCATGTCTTTGCGCCAACATCGCTTCATGAACTCTTCCATTTTTGAATAAAGTATCTACAACTTCCCACCAACTAGTTCTATAGTCTATAACTGAACCAATATTTTCTAAGGCTTCATCTACTTTTCTTTCAACTCCAACATCGTATCTTTTGGGCATCCCCTTTTCCGAAGTTTTGCTATACATGTCTTGGATAACAGCTTGAACCAATCCAGACATACCCTCTTCAGGTCTTTCCTTGTTTGGATCTGTCACTAATAACAATAAGAAATTATTTAAGAAAGCAATTTCCTCTGCTGTTGGATATCTACAACCTAATTGAGTATCAAATGGATTAACACAGAATTCTTCTGTCATTCTCATTCTATAATATTGCACCAAATGTCTTTTATCAGCAGGCAATGATTCTTTTAGTAATGAAATTAAACCACTTGAAGATGGACCTATATCCACAATTCCAATTCTTGGTAATCTTGGTATACCTGGAGCTAAACATAAAGCAAGATTTGTAATGTTCATTAATACAGATTTACCTGAACCTGGCTTGGCAAATATTAATTGAATCCAAGTAGTTTGTTGTGAAGAACCTGGTTGATAAGGCATAAGTTTAGCATCAGGAGAAACTAGCAATACAGCACCACTTCTCCAAGCTGATGTTGGTCTAGAAAGTGGCAACATAAAAGATACAGCACCCAATGGAGCAGCTGAAGTAGTCGCCACACTTCCAGAAGTTACTCCCAATGTGCTAGAAATAACTCCAGCCAAAGGATCTCCCGTAACTTCTGAAACTAAAGATGAACCCCAACTTTGAACAGATTTTGATAAATTTGAAAGATTGCTCTCTATCTGTGATTCAGTACCTTTTTTACCCCAAGTGCAAAGTGATATTCTAATCTTTACAACAGTTTGGTTGTAATTATCACTCATTTCTCTTAGCACCTTAACACCATTATTTAATAGCCTATTATTTCCAGACACAAATCCTAAAATTGAAGCAAATGTAGCCCTAGAAGATACGGCAGACAATCCATCACCTTCAATAAGGAAAGAAATTCTCCAAGGATACTTACCTCCTATTGTTCCAAACAATGCGGCAAACGGCTGTATTTCTTTTGGTAGCAAATCTACATAAGCAGGAGCATAAACTTTATTTCCAATTTGAACTAAATTATCACCTTTAATTACAGCATCTCTTGGACAAACCTGCCAACTCAACTTTGGCCAAACTACATCCCATTCTTCTGCTTTTGGCATTTCTCTTCTTATGTTTGGAGCTATTTTATCTCCAGGAAGAAATGGCTCCCAATCACTATTTGTAAATTCTTCATCCACTGATTGTCTTATGTGTCTGGCAGCATCTCTTACACTTAGTTTTTCACAAGATATAGCCATACCGTAAAGCATTTGCTCTATATTTTCTACAAAAGATAAATGAGCATTTTCTATTAATCCATTAGCTGCAAACGGATCTCCAGCTTGCCCTTGTGGAGCTCTTTGTTCTAATCTAACCTTCTTTTTTTCTTTTGCTTCTAATGCTAAGTCTTGTTTTACCAAAATTGAAGGCTTAGTCCATAACACTAAAAATGTCTCTTCAAAGTTTGCTCTATTTGATATTAATTTAACCCTTTCATCTAAAATCTCTTCAAGATCTAAGTTTAATCTTTTAGCAGTTTCATATGATGGATTTAATGCTTGTCTAACTGTAGATTCACTTCTATCTGGGTCAATACTAAACCACACTTGAATAGCATGTCCAGATTTGGTCATAAATGGATCTACCCCACCAGAGAAAGGTTCTGATATTTTATTATAAAATGCTTCTGTATTTATTAATGACTTGTAGCCATCAATTCTTATTACTGACATTAAAGATCCATCTTTGGCAACCAAAGAATATTCATTTTGAGCAGTTTCTAATTCTGAGTAATCAGCAAGGTTTTGTTTTAAAGCCCCACTTAACCACATAAAAAAAGAATCTAATCCATTAACTAGTCCATTCAACATAAAGAAATACCTTTTCGTTTTTATAATAAATAAAAATAAAACCTCCCTTTGTCAAATATTTAGTATTGATTAAATTATTTTTTTATAGTAGAAATATTTAATGGAAAATAATAGTGTAGCAATGGAAGTTGAAGATTTGGCTAAAATTGATTTTTTTATACGAACTTCAAATATTAAAAACTCTATTTTAGAGGTTGATTCTTTAATACTTGGTGATGGGAACACATCGTCTTTGGCTAAGTTTAAAGATGCAGCATATAAATTAAATGAGATTGAAAACTTAAATTGTAGTCTTAATGAAAAACAAACTTGGCAAAATTTATTTAGCAAGCAAGTTAAGTATTCTGTTGCTAGAGCAAAAGAACTTAGAAACAAAACATAATAAATCAAACAATTAAATTCATTGGGACAAGTAATCCTGCATGAGGCGCTAGTTCTATTAGCTTATCCATTTTGTCTTGAGTTACACTTACAGTTACTCCACCATAGCCATAAGAAGCAATTTCAAATCCTGCTGAAGCCAACATCATTGCTGAGGTCATTGTCATAAATCTATCTGCTGCTTTTAACCAACAAGCACGAGGAGATACTAGTGTCTTGCTTCTAGTTTGTGGGTTTATAGATCTATTTGCTAGCCCAATCCAAAAATTTTCCGCCAAAATTCCTAAACTATAAGAAAAATCTGATAATTCCCCTAAGTATGGCAACTTTATATTTTCATTTAGTTTTTGAAATCCATCTGCAACGAAAACAGCCTCTATGGTTAAATCAGCAAATCTACTTAAATATAAAAGCTCTGGCTGACAGACCCAATTTCTTTCTTTTGATTTACCCCCTTCTCCCATAGCTTCACCTAAATTTAATAACTTACTTAAATCAACATTTAAATCATCTGATATATTAAACCTATTAATACTTATTTTGGCTACGAAGGGTCTTTCCAAACCCATTAAATAATTTATTTTTTTATCTTCTCCTATAGGTAAATCATCTGAAGATATAAACTGCCAATCCCCATTCCAAAAAGGGATTGATGTATCTATAATTGATTTTGCATGAAAATATCTAGGACGTTTAAGAGTTATAAAATTAGATTTTTCTGTTGATACTGATTTTTCACAAATTACTAAATCTTGATATGCTCTAGATAATGACTCATCTACATGAATTGAGATGTTTTTATCATCACCTAAGATTTCTAATTTTATTTCTGAATACAACTCTTTTTGGTTAAAGCTTTTTAAACCGTAAAATTCAATTGCTAACCTCATTATTTTATTAAACAACATAGACAGAATTTCGCATATTTCAGCAATTGGGGTTTTGGGAGGATACAACCCTAACTCTTTCATTATTTGTCCAACATCTGTTCTTAAATAACTTGAATGCTTTAATTTAGGTTGTTTTACAGCACCTGATTTCCATAGTGTTTGTTGTGACAAGTTAGTTAACCATTTAATTGAGTTTGAAAGATCTCCAGTTCCTTTAATTCTATAGGCAGGTCCGCCCTCTACTGAAGCCCAACCACTTCCAGGCATTGGCAGAGATTTTCCATCTTCCATATTTTGCAGATCAAACATAACACAACCAAATTTTATATTTGCTGTGTCATCAAATAGTTTATTTATATTTTTATTTTCCATTTATTTAACAATTAATTTTTCCCAAGTTTCTAGTGGTATGTCTTTAAATGTATTATTTTTCCAATATTTTGTTTGTATCGGAAATCTAGATCTTAAATTTAATAATTTAAATGGCTTTAAAAACAACTCTCTTCTAGAGTATTGCTCTTCTTTTAAATTAATTAAAGCATTAGCAAATACTGAAGGATCAGAAGCTCCGTTTTGTATATGTTGTTCAACAACTAATGCTCTTTCTGATAAAAAGTTTTCAAGCATTCTAGCTACTCTTATGAAATTATGAGTTTCTTCATCCTCATTTCTACTCTCTTGCTCTTCTATAGCTATAAATATAGCTCTAGATAGATAGTTTAATTCCTGTTGTGAAAATTCTGGTAGCCAAATAATCTTACCACCATTTGTCGTTGAAGCTGTATCTAAATGAAAATTTTGATGGCATAAAGGACAAACAGTTACCAAATTATCAGAAGAATTATTAGTATGATCATCATCTAAATGATGTATTTCTTGATGTCTAGATGATGTAAATCCACAATAATAGCATTTATAGTTATCTCTTTTCCAAATGTCATTCCATATTTGATTATTTTTCCCAGGATTGCCTTTTGAGTCTTTAAACTCTTTATCAAATTCTGTGCCATGAGTTGAGGACATTTTCCAACTCCTTCTATTCGCACTTAACACTAAGTCTCTTTGAAATTCCATATTTAATCCTAAAATATTTTTTTATAAGATTAAACTTAATAAGAAAAAAGTCAAACCCTTAGTTTGACTTTTGATAACATTTGTAAACAAATTAGTAAGAACTACTACCACCTCTACTAGTTCCACCCTTCAAGCCTAAAGTATCTGTTCCAATCTTCAGAGTAGAAGGTAATGCCAAAAATAGAGCCGCTGCTACAACCATAGCAATTGGAACAGCCAATTTTACTTGTCCCTTACTTTCATTGTGTTCTTTAAATTTTAAAATTGCTTTAATGCCAAAAATAATACCAAAAATATATGACATACCAGCCATTAACTCTTCAAGACCTGGCAATTGACCCATCATTGAATTTGCTATTGAAGCAACAGTTTTATCCGTAGCGGCGAAAGCAGCAATTGGCAGTAAAATTGTTATAAAAACCAGTTTCTTTTTCATATAATTCCTTAAAAAAAGCCTATCATTAAGATAAGCTTTTATATATCAATCAACTAATTAATTAATACTTCTGATATTTCCGCCATCTAAAGTTGTGCCTTTAGAACCATTTCCAAAAATACCACTCTTTGCTGTTTCTAAGAATGATGGTAATGCTAATAATAAACCAGCAACAATTCCTAATGTAATAGGTTGAGACAAAGGAACTTGCCCCTTACTCTCATTGTGCTCTTTCAACTTTAATACAGCCTTAATACCGAAGCCTACGCCAGCAACATAAGCAACAGCAGAAAGAACTTCTGCCACACCAGGCATTTGTGATTTGACTACACCAGTTACCTGATTTAAACCTTGTGCCATAACAGGGTCAGCAGCCAACAAGCTTAATCCAGCTGTTCCCACAGCAACGGATAAATATTTTACTAGATTTTTTTTCATTTTTGTCTCCCTTATAATCTTGGATAATTAAATACTAATAATAAAAATAAAAAAGTCAACACCTTCTTTTTTATTTAAAATGCTAGAGGCATTCCAATACTGTTTGCTAATATTTCTGCTGTTAATTTTGCATTAATTGCTGCAACTCCACCAAAAATATGAGTAAGACCTCTACCTATAGCACCTTCTTTTCCTTGACCAGCTTGATTTAATAACAACCAACCTCTAACAAAAGCGATATAACCTATTAATCTTATGAACCAAAGAACACCCTCAATTCCTTTTTGTGTCAGTTTTCCTATTGAAGCAGTAGAAGAAACAAACATATCTCCAGTCCCACTACCACCCATCGCCATTGTTTCTTGAACAATCAATAAAGCACTAGGTAAGGAAAATAAACATATACCAACTAAAAACATAGTAATTGGCACTTTAGGAGACATTTGTGGATTGCTTCCCAGTTGAGCAAATTTAAATATAGAAGATAAAACAAAAAATAATCCCATAGCATAAGTAGATGCTTGAACTAAATTGCTTAAAGCTATAGATGAAGATTTAAAGTTTCCGAAAACACCATCTAAGGTTAATGCTTGAGCAAATGCATCTGTAGGAATTAACATTATTAGTGCTAATGATATAATTATATTAAATTTGTTTTTATTAATCATAAACTTTTCTTCTTATAAGATAATAGTATTTGAAATAAATTAAAAATCAAGTGTAAAAAAAAGTCCCGAAGGACTTTTTTTATTTTGAAATTGTTCTCTTATCTGTTACTATTTCAAATGCATCATCATTAATCTTTTTAATCTTCTCACCTGTTGGTAAGGTATCTCCCGCTTCGTAAGTTGCCAAAGAACCATCAGAGTTTTTAACCCAAGCTCTTCCACCATATATGGAATGAACTTCAATCTTAGGCATATTTACTTTTACAACTTCTTTTTCTTTTGCTTTTTTGTTGGTTGATGAAGATATTGTTGTAACTGGCTCAGATTTATCAACTAATAAAGAATCATCTTTTACTTCTACTTTTTCTACAGATTTAGCTTTAACTTCTTTTTTTTCTGCCTTTACTTTCTTTTCAGATTTAACGGCTTCTTTTTTCTTGCTGTACTTTTGTTTTACAACAGGTTTTTCTTCTTCCTGTGCATTTACTTCTTCAGATTTTTTTTCTTCAGCCTGTTTTGCACTTTTAATTTTAATTGATTCTAATTTAGTTTTTCCTGTTGTGACTACAGTACCATTTTCTAATTTAACAAGTCTTTCTTCAACTTTTTTGTTGATATCTTTTTGTTCTGTTACAGCAGATTCAATAGCACCAACTCTTGTTGATACATCAGTAAGTTCAGTTTTAAACTCAGATGTTTGACGGTCAAACATAGACTTTAATTCTTCTGCCAACATAATAGAAGCACTTGACTCTGAAGCTACGTTCGCACCTGGCTTCACACCAACTGCTTTTAAGTTATCTAACTTAATTGCTGGTAATGAAGGAATAGCAGGAACTGAATTATTAGTTGCAACTGGGGGAACAGATGGAACAGTAGGGGCTTCAACTTTTACTTCTTGCACCACAGGTGGGGCAGGTATAGTTGGAACAGATGGAATTACTGGAGCATCTACTTTTAACTCAGGAATACTTGGAACAGATGGGATTACTGGAGCATCTACTTTCAATTCAGGAACACTTGGAACTGGAGGGACTGCTGGATTTTGTGGTGCAGCAGGATCTACTACTCCAACTGGATTTTGACCTGCCACAGGAACCTGAGGTGCGTTAAGATCTACAGGTGGCACAGCAGGAGTAGGAGCAGCTACTTGTGCTGGTTGCTGTTGTGGTTGTTGTCCACCGTCTAACATTCCACCTTTTATTACAACAATATATGCTATTGCTCCAACAGCAGCGATACCAGCGGCAATAAACAACATTAAGTTACTTTTACCACCGCCAGAATTTGCTACTGGTTTTTTGTTAGAAACTTCCTCTTCTATACCAGTAACTTGGCTATCAAAGTTGGCGAAAGTTTGATCTAACATATCTTCTGTATTTTGTGTATTCTTTGTAGACATTTTTTTTCCCTCTTATTTAAATTAAATTTAATAACAATTAACAATATATAAATGATTGTCAAGATTTTTAATATTACTTAACATAAAAATCTTCCATTAATAAAACACCAATTGCAGAACCAGCATTTACTGTTATTGTTGGCTTTATACTTTGAACTTGACTTCTTGTTTGATTAGCCAATTCCTTACCAACACTACCTAATGCTTGCTGAGTAACTTGCTTATCGCTTAACTGTCCAGTCTTTGTCAATACTGAACCATCAGCATTTTGTGTAGTTGTAGTATTTTGTGAAGCTAGAGCATCAGCATAACCCCCTAAGAAAGCAGCACCCAACAATACACCATACTTTAAGAAATAGTGTCTATCAACATCACTTGCTAAACCAGTTCTGCTAGAATTAGGGTCTATAGCAATAGCACTAACAGCTATACTTTTTTCTTTACTAGGAACAGAAGCTGTCTTAAACTCTATAACAACCTTTTCACCTGATGTGACCATTTTTCCAATCAACCTAGTTCCTTTTAATTTTCCAGAAACAATTTTAGCCAATACTGGGCTTGGTTCATCAGAATTAATAGCAGTTTCCAAAACAGCATTATATATCGTACCAGCTTTATCTAGCAATTGTTGAGATGGTTGCTCGTTTATGGTTGCTTGAGATGGTTGGCTACTCACCTGATTTTGCTGAGCCATTTTTGAAGGATCTAGCCCTCCAAAAGTTGTTTCTGCATTTGAATTTTTAATTTGATTTGCCCCAGATAATAATGCTATTAACACCCTATCTTCTTCTGAACCAAATTTTTTCTTTTGAGGTTTCTCTATATATTTATAAACAACCTGTGGTTGAGTTGGTGCTACTGGTTGAACTTGCGTAGGTGTAGGCTCAACAGGTGGCATATTCTGTGAAGTATTAACTTCTTTTTTCTCTCCAGAAACCTTTTCTTCTACTTTTTTCTCAGTTTCTTCTTTTTGAGTTTCTGCTTTTATTTGCTTATCTAAATCATCAATCGGAGAATTTGTATTAAAAGCTCCTTTGTTAACTGGTGTAGCAACAAATGTCTTTTCTTGTTCTAGTGCTTTCTCAGCTTCTAATTTATTGCTTTGCTCTACTTTTTCATTATAAAGTGCTGAATTAGAAGCACCTGTTGCTGTTTTTACATTTGGAGCTTCTACAACAGCAGCAGAACCACCTGTAATTTCTTGCTTTACGTTGTTTTTTGTTGCCATATAAGCACCAGCAAAAGCGATTAGCACACCAAGCCCAATACCAAACATAATAATATTTCTTTGTTTAGGATTGTTTTTTAATGTTTCTATTTTACTCATATTTTTCTCCATTATCTTTTAAATTATTAATATCCACTGATTGTAAACTCGCCAAATCTTCCATCAGCTACTTTAAACAAAACCACAGGAACTGGAACCATTTTATAAGCATATGTTCCATCAGGGCTAGAAGTTACATTATCAAAAGCTGGAGACATTACTTTATATCTTGTTCTTACATACATAGAACCATCTTTTGTTAACCAAGCTTGAGCAGCACCAGTTGAAACTTTTAATTCTTTGGCTCCATTAGGGGCAACTCCTTGAAGAACTGAAAGTAATGCTGTATCTATTGAAGATGGTAAACCTATAGTTGAAAAATTAGAATTTGGTCCTTTTGCCTGCACTCTTACTTCTGTTGTCACATCAACTTCTTTTTGTGCAGAAACAAATTCAATATTTAAAGGAGTAGGTAAACCTTTTAATATTAATACTAAATTTCCTGACACAAATGCTCCCTTAGGAGTTACAGACAAAACATATCCATTGGGAGCAGGGTTGTCTAATCTCTTAACTGAAAAATCATCAGTTGATAAGCCATCATAATTTAGAATTGGCCAAGGTTGACCAGACATATCTGTAATTATTATTGTTGATGTTCTGTTTTTAAATAATCTTACAACTGGAGAAACAGAACCAGGTGATAAATGAGCAACCACCATTCCATTATTGGATTTTGGGGTAGCAACTGGACCTTCATTCAACACCTTACCTTTTTTGTAAAGCTCTCTGTTTAATTCTCTGATTCTTTCATTTGGTGTGTTGATAAAAGTCATTACTGAATCAACTTCAGTTTGCTCACCAGAAGAGCTTCTTGTTACCGTTTCCTGTATTGGTGGCAAACCAGCTGGAGGCATACTTGGAATCGCTTGTTGATTAACTTGAACATTTCCGTTCATGTTATTAATACCTTCATTATAATTTATACCAACATTACTCTTGTTTCCACCATCAGAACCAAAAGGATTAGTTGCTTGGGCAAATACAATACTTGAAACCCCTAAAAAACAAGAAGACAATCCAATATTTATTGCTAACTTTTTAAAAAGTTGTTTTTTATTGTCTTTTTTCATTTTTGCTCCTATTTTAATTTTCTAAATAAAACTTATTGAATATAAAACATAAAGTCAAATAAAACTAAAAGTTTATTGACCTATTGTTTTAGTTACTACTCTCTTAATTCCTAAACCTTCTGGACTCTTAATTACACTAACCCTGCTTAATCTCACATAAAAATCAACTCTAGATTTTTGTGAATTAGCACCAACATATGACACATTTAATGGTATTTTTGCTTCCCAAGTACAAGCACCATCTTCTGGATCTATAAATGGCTCTTTAGTGAACTCTGCTATACCTAGTATCTCATTTGTAACAATCCATTTGTTCTCTAATACAGCACTTAAAGTTCCTGACTCTTTGAATGAAGTTAGAAATTCATTCCAACCATCAGTGGTGAAATATTGAGTAAAATCTTGGAATTGATCAGCATAATTAATATAATCATATCTGAATAGTTTATTTGAAGCTGATGTAATAAATCTTTTAACCTCAGCTTCAGACTTTGACTTACAATCTTTAATTGGCAATAAGTTAATATATGTTCCATCTTCGTTTATTGGAACATATTGTGCTGGAACTTTTTGATTAGTAAAGAACATAAACACTAGAATACTAGAAACCATTGTGATCATTGAAGTAAAGAAAACTAGTGATGCATTTCTATACATCATATAAAAAAATTTATTTCTAAGAGCAACAACAATTGAAGATTTAGAGGTATGCCCTTGACCTTTTTTAGCTTGCTCTCTATTGCTTGCACTTAATTTAATTTTTTCTTTTTCCATATATCCTCTTACAGTGGTGTCATTATATATTCATGAATTGCTAAACTTTTTGGATTTACATAAGAAGGAACTTTCCTTATTAAAATTTCCAACATATATTTTTCTCTTATAGGTTCTTTTCCGCCAAAATAATTTACCAATACAGGAGTTTTGAATCTCCAATATTCTTCATCTCTAAAAAAACCACTGCTAATTAAAATAGGCTCTTTAAGTGGTAACACTGATATTTCTAACTTTTTAGAAATTACTGTTTCTCTGATTTTTGCGGTTTCTAATGCCTTTAGATATCCAGCATATCCTTCTGAAGTAAAGTATACAGATGCTTTATTAACTTGTTTGTCAAAGTTTAAAAAACCAAAAGAATAAGTTTCTCCAATTGCTTCTTTAATCCACGCATTTACATTTTTTATTGTATTGTGAGCAGTAGGTAATGTTATCTTTACTAGTTTTACTGTAGATTCATCCAACTTCCCATCTTTGCGAACAACACTATAAAGATCAGCAGGAGGTGTTTCATTTTTCTTAAACAATGAAGTTATATTTAATAATGCACTTAATAATAAAGCGAAAATAGAAAGTCCAAAAAATAACCAATACTTATTAGATACAGGTTCTTTTAGCATTCTTTCTGTTAATGCATCATCTGGAGTCTTATCTAAAAAATCTAATAATCCTTTCATATTAGTTCCTTAGTGTTTCTAAAAATATTACTCTTCCAGATGGTGTAGAAGCATAAAATTCTGGTTCTGGCTTCGTAAAAGCAATACCTATAGATAAGACCATAAATACAATAGATATTAGATTGAAAAAGACAGTTGCAATAAGTAATCTTTTAGTCCAGACTTTGGAAATATCAGTCCTTTTAAATGCCATCAAATTATAATCTTGAGATTCATTAACAATATTAAAATTTTTTGGCAAATTATCTATTTTATCTTTTTCTTTTGGTGATAACATAATATTCCTTTATTTAAGATACTCTAAATAAGCAGATAAAGATTTTTCTGTTTGTTCATGCATTAACATTAAAGACCTAAGATATTCGTCTTTTTCGGCAAGTTGTTCTAAGTATTCATATAGTGATTGATTAGAAGCTTCTAATATAATTATTAAGTTATCAGCCACATCATCTGTTTTTCTATTTGAAAAAGTTGTTCTCTTTTGAATTAATGGTTTTCTATTTTGTATCTCTATTGTTTTTATTTTTTCTGCTTTTGTTGCCAAATCTAAAGCAATCTTTTTTTCTGCCTTACTAATTTCAAAAAAGTTAAAAGCAAGCAAATCTACCCCTAGTTGAGCAGCTTTAGCTAAGTTAATCCCTTTAATAATTTTGTTCAACTGAATTTTACTATCCTGTTGTACAGATACCAAATCTAGCAATTTTAGAATCTTTATAGCACTATTAAGTAGTGATGAGTCTAGCTCAGATTCTTCTGCTATATCTGCTACAGACATAGATTTTTTCTTATTTATTAGTATATCTAAAACTAAAGCAATATTTTCTTCTAACATTATATATTTTCCCTTTTATTCTATTTCTATACAATTTTAGATAATATTGTCAATATGTAATAAATTTATCTGTCAGTTGGTTTTCTTAATTAGACTATTGATCGTGTTAATCAATTCTTGCTCATTATAAGGTTTCCCTAAAAATGCATTTGCTCCCAGCTGAAATGCTAAATTTTGATGCTTTTCAGCTGTTCTAGATGTTATCATTGTTATTGGAATGCCATTAAACTTTTCTATAGTTCTAATATGTTTTACTAATTCAAAACCATCCATTTTTGGCATCTCAATATCTGAAAGTATAATATCTGGTGTAATTTCTTGAAGCTTTTCTATAGCATCTTCTCCATCAGTGGCTAGTATTACTTGAAAATTATTTCTTTCTAAAATTTTAGATGAAGCCTTTCTAACTGTTAAAGAATCATCCACAACCATTACTTTTATCTTTTCAGTATTTGTTTCTACATTAGAGTAATCAGGCAATATATTTTTCTTATAATGTTCTAAAATTTGGATTGGGTTTATAACCAATGCTTGTCTACCATCACCTAGTATCGTTCCACCTAATACACCAAAAAATTTTCCATATATATAACCCATTGGTTTAACTATTACTTCTGAATCCCCAATAATTTTATCAAAACCTAAAGCCATTTTTTTATCAGCATATTTGATTAGTAAAAAAGCATTGTGATTATTAATTTTAGGTGGCTTTGTAATGTTTTCTAATCCTAATAAATGCCCACAGTAAAAAAAGTCACACTTAGACCCATAGATGTTAATTTTTTTATTCTTATAAGCATCTACTGCCTCTTCATACTTTAAAGAACCAATACTTTCAATTAATAAGTTTGGTATTGCTAAAAGTTTTCCACTAACAGAACATAAAATTGTTTGGCTTGTGGCTACATCTACAGGCAACTTTAATTTAAATGTTGTTCCTATATTTTCTTCTGTTTTAATTTCTATTGTTCCGCCTACTGATAGAATCTCACTTTTCACAACATCCATACCCACACCTCTTCCAGCTACTTGAGAAACATTATCTGCTGTAGAGAATCCAGAATGGAATATTAAGTTTATTAATTCATCCTTAGAATATTCTAATTTAGGGTCTATTAGATTTTTCTTTATACCTATTTCTTTTACTTTTTTTATGTTTATACCAGCACCATCATCTGATATGTTTATAATTGTTAAATTTCCTTCCACTTTAATTTCTAAAGTTATTTTACCCATAGGATCTTTATTTAAAGCAGTCCTTGATTCTGGTGCTTCTATTCCATGTGCTAAAGAATTTCTCAATATATGCTCTATTGGGCTTATTACTTTATCTAAAAGTAATTTATCAATCTCTAATTTTTCACCAATAATTTTTAAGTTTACTTTTTTATTTAATTCTTTTGCTGTATTACGAACAACCTTGTAAAATCTTTCTGAAAATTTGTCTACACTTACCAATCTAATTTGCATTAAATCATTCATTAAATTATTAGTTGATATTGATTGTTCATTAATAGAATTGTTTTGTATTTTTATATTATCTTCTAAAATTCCTATTGAACCTTCTATATCTGACAAAACTTCATTAATTAATCTTGTTAATTCTTGCATGCGAGTAAACCTATCAAACTCTAAAGGATCAAACTCATTTGCACTTTCTTTTGTATCCATTGTTGATTGAATTTGAGACTCGGCTTGTAATTCAACTTCCTTAACCATTTTGTATAACTTTAAAGAAGCTTCTTTTAATTCATTTAGAGATCTTTTGTTGTTTAATACGCTATCCTCTAAAGAATTTTTAAGTAACCTTATAGAACTAGCGTTATTTATTGTGTTTTCTATTATTTTGTAAGGTATTTTTATAAACTGCTTTACTTCTTTTTTTTGTTCAACAACATCTTTTTTTAATTCTAATTGTGTTGATAAATTGGATGCTACTTGAGATAAAGAATCGATTTCAGTTTTATCCTTATCTTGTTCACCTTCTTCTTTCAATAGAAGGACGGATGAATCTAACCAATCTATCTCTATATCATTTAAAACTTTTGCTGGATTTTGAATTAAAAAATTTATCTTCTCTAATTCTTCTTGAAAGAAATTTTTAAATAACTTTATATCTATATTGTTTTCAATTATATGTTCTAATATTGTTTCAATCTTGTGACTGATATTACCAGCTTTATTTAAACCAGACATCCTAACACATCCTTTTAATGTATGGATATATCTTTTAAACTCTGAAATTTGTTCACTTGTCAGTAATTCATTATCAATCTTATCTATAATAACTTGGCTATTGTCCAACATTTCTTCTGATTCTAGTTTAGAAATCTCAAATATTTCATCGTCAAACTCATCTAAAGTTGTAGACACCTTTTCTTCTATTAAATTAATAATATTAATATTGTTAGACACAATATTGGATAGAGAATCAGAATGAGACTTATCTTTAATTACTAAGGATAAATCTTCTTCAATAGCACTTTTAAAAATATCTTCAAGCATAAATTCAATTACATTTTTTTAATCAAATCAACCAATACTTTAATGTCATTTCTATTAACTTCTAATGCCTTAATAAACATTTTTTCTTTTTGTTCTTGATTTGCTTTAAAGTTCTCAAAACCTTCTTCTAAGTTTGATATTTTTTCTATTAGTGACTCATTTTCAGCCTGAGTGCTTTCTAATTTATCTAGAACATTTTTAATCAATGAATTCTTTTCTTCTAAAATATTTTTTATTTCTTCTTGAAGCTCTAATTTTATTTGTGCAATTTTTTCCATATCTATTTCCTCTTCTAAAGTGTTTTCTTCCAATTCTGTTATAGTTTCAAACTCTAATATCTCTTTTTCTAATAAGACTAGTATTTCCCTTAAACTTTCATAGAAAGCAACATGATCTGAAGCTTCCACTGATTTGAATATATCTAAATTATCAACAACATGCCTTAACTTATTAACAGAGGTTTGTGATAATCCAATATTCATATTGTTTGCAGTAATAGCCACACTCTCTATATGATTAGCAAGCTTTGTAATTTTTGACAATCCAATTAAAGATGAAATTTCACTTAATTCTTGGGCTAAATTAATAAATTCTTGATCTAATATAATTGGTTCTTCAAAAGATATATTTATAATATTTTTGAAAGAGTTGATAATAGCATCGCTTTGGATATTAAAATTGTCATAATCCTGTTTTTTAATTTTAGTATTATCTATAACAACATCTTCTTCAATAACATCTAATGTTTCAACCTCAATATTGGCTAAATCTAATTTAGTTTCTGGTTCATCGTTAATAAAGTCTATATTATTTTCTAACTCATTATTATCTTCTGATTTTTCATCAACAAAAATTTCTGAATTACTTGGCAATTCCAAATTATCTTTAGAAGATTTTTCTTCAATAATTTCTAAATCATTACTGATTTCTGAATCTTGAGTGACTTGAATATCTCCACTATTATCAACAATTTCTGATATTTCTGTCTCTATATTTTTTTCTGTATCATTAATAATTTTATTTTCTTCATTACTTACTTCAAAAGAGTTTTTCAATTCACTGTTTATTTGTAATAACTTATTTTTAATTTGAACTATATCAAGATTTACTAAATTGTTTATTTGTAAATCACCAATCCATTCTTTAAATTTTTCCGTTGTTTCAATAACTGAATCTAATATGTCTTGATTAAATGTTAATTCATCTGATACACATCTATTTAAAGTTTGCTCAACCATCCAAGCAACTTCGCCCATATATTTTAAACCAACCATTCTACCACTACCTTTTAATGTGTGGTAGAATCTTCTAATATTTGTTAATGATTCTTTATTGTTGATATTATCATTTAAAATTTCAAAATCTTTTTCTAAATTTTCAAAAACTTCTTGAGCTTCAATTAGAAAAATCTCTGCTAACTCAGGGTCATTTGTTGAATCGCTCACCCAAGATACTTCATAAATTTCTTCTTTAGAGGTAATATTCTCTTCTGAATCATAATTGTTATCAATAGAATTATTAACTTCCAACTCTTTACTTTCTAGAATATTTGTTGGGGACTCACTTATTGGCTCATTTCTTAAATCGGCTTGGATATTTTCTTCTATTGTTTCTTCTACTACAGCTACATTTAAATCTATATCTTTCTTCTTTTTGTTTTTAATAGCAAATCTTGTTGTTTCCAACTCTTTTAAAAGCGGCCAATCACCGTTAGATAGATTGTTAATAATACTCTCTTCTTTTTCTGAATTCATGTATTCTTCTCCACTAAAACTTTTTATAACTTCTTCTTTGTTATCCATATTTTGAAAATCAAAACTACTTTCTATGTCATTATTGCTTAAAAAAACATTTTCAACAGTTTGTGGATCATCAATTAATTTTATTTTATGAAATTTGGAAACAATATTTTCATAAATTTCATCAGCCTCTATAGCATTATCATCAGAATATGCCTTGACCATTAAGGAAATTCCACCTAAAAACTCTACACTTTCTTGTAAATCTAACATGTTTACATCTAAAGATTGTTTCTGAATTATTTCTCCCCAAGGAACCAAGATAAAATCTATTACTTTTAACATTTCTTGTTTATCTATTGATACAAATATGCCTTTTATTTCTGATAAAATTTTAGGGAGAATACTTATTTCATCTATATTTTCACCATTATTTTTCAAAAAGTAATCTAATGATTCTTCAATATTTTTAAGCTTTTTATTATAGTCTTCAAATACTTTTGATAAATTATCTTCCGCATTAATTTTTGGTATAGGCAATTGATTTACTTCTGTATTAAAAGAGCTAAATCTTTCAATTTGAATATCTACCTGGTCTTCAAAATCTTTTAAACTACGAGGATCTACAGTTTCGTTTATATAGTTATTAATCCCATGTTCTAAAAGAATTACTCCTAGAGATAATTCTTGGCTAAAGTTTATGTTTTCTTTATTTTCAATATTAATAAAGATAATAATTTGTTCAGCTAATTTTTTAATTGATGGGTGATTTTCTAAATAAACAGACATCTGTTTAATTTTTTGTATTAAATCATTAGCCCTATTTTCTGTATAATTTGATTCATTAACTAATATCTCAGCTAAGGATTTTATTTCTACAAATAAAGATTTAATCTCATTTGACAATAGATTTTCTTCGTCATTAAAATCCATAAAAGCACTTGCTTCATCTATTTGGTCTAAATAGTAATTTAAATCAAAAAAACTTTCTGTTTGTTTAAAAATTGGCATCTCTACTAATGCCTGATTGTTTTTAATAATTTTCATTTCAAACAACAAGTCTTGGATGTATGAATTTTCTAAGCGAAACGAAGAAGTCTTATCTCCACTTGAACTATTCTCTATAAAATCTTTAAATCCTTCAACAACTAATAAAGTATTGTTTAATATATTTAGAATATATTTTCTATTATCATTAGCATAACTGTTAATATGTTCATTAAATTTGGGAGATAAACAACAAACATAAAGTTTGGACAATCCAAAAAATATATAACTATTTCTATTGATTTTAATTTTTTGTAAGAAATCTAAGTCTTCATATATTTGGTGACATAAGTTATGAATTAACTCTATTTCATTCGTTTCAGAATTACCTATGTTTTTAATTTTTTCATTTAAACTAAACACATTTTGTTTTAAACCCTCAAGGTTTTCGCTTAGTTTTATTTTTAAGTATTTTTTTATATTTTCATTTACAAAAATTCCAAATCTTAGATCTTTTTGAATTGTTTGATTGAAATCACTTTTTAATTCTAAGCGAGGATAAAATAAATCTTTAATAGAAACCTTCACCTCTATTAATTCCGCCAACTGTTTATAGTCATTAAAAAATTTAGTTGGTTGATCAAATCCAGAATCTACAATTTTATTTAAATATATTTTAGATTTTTCTATTATTTGTTTTGATTTTTTAAGGATTTCTAAACTATTTACTAAATTAGACTTTCCAGACTTTACATACAATATACCTTCATTTGAAATATAGAATAGTTTGGCTAACCCTTTTAAGCCAATTATATCTAAAGTTTTATATAATTTATCTAAAAATTCTATTGCAATATAATCATCTGGTTGTTTTTTTTGCACACCTATAATTTCTATATTCTTATCTATATTCTCAATGCTTTTTTGAATATATTCTTCTAGAAAAGATTTAACAACCTTTAGAGAGCCTAAATTAAAATTTGTTTCCATATGATCCCACTAATATCTATATAAGAATTAGTCTGTAAAATCCTCTTTGTCAATACTTTTACTTGTCAATAACGAAAGATTGAACCGAGGCTGTCAACTCTGATGATACATTATCAACTTCTGAAATTGCCTTGCTTGTATTTCTAGCAGATATTTTGTTTTCTTCAGTTATATTTAAAATACTTCTCATATTTTGAGATATCTGTTTGGCAATTTGTGCATTACTCTTAACATCTTCAGCCACTAATTTAATTGTATTTTCTAATAATCTTGATAATTGTGCTATATCGTTTAAAGATTTTTCAACGCTAGCAGAAAGCTCAACTCCGCTATTAACATCATTTGTTGTTGTTTCAACTGAATAAGCAACAGATTGTATATCAGTTTGAATTGTAGATATTAAAGCAGAAACTTTTCTTGTAGCTTCTCCAGCTTTATCAGCAAGTTCATGAATGGCATTTGCTACAATTTTAAAGCCATTACCAGCCTCACCAGCTTTGGAAGCTTGCACAGTAGCATTTAAAGCTAATATGTTGGTTTCTTCTGTTATGTCTGATAAAAGATTAATAACCTCATAAATTTGTTTTGAAGAATCTGATACTTTTTTCATTAAAGATGAAGTTTCTTCCATGTTTCTATCAATTAACAACATAGAGTTCATTGAGTTCTTAACATTTTGCATACCAAAGTTAGAAGCTTCAGTTGATTTTTCTGCCATTTCCAATATGTTTTTTGTTTTTTCGGATATTGTCTCTATCGCCGTTGTCATCGCAGTTATAGAATTATTAACTTCAGAAATTGAATTCCCTTGATGTTCTGTTGAAAAAAGAAGTCCTTCAGCAACTTGATTAATTTGTTTTGTTTTGTCTTTAATTAGTAAAGATGAATTTTGAATTTTTTTAACAACAACTGCTAAAGAGTCTATTGTTGAGTTTATTGATTCTGCTATATTCGCAGTTACTCCATCGTTCACAGTAGTTTTTTGTGTTAAATCACCGTTTTGCAAATGACTCATTTCATTTAATAATTTCAAAATTGATGCCTTATTATTATTGGCTTCTTCTGTTAAATTTTTTTCTTTTTTCTTATTCTCTTTAGTATAAAAGAACACTAATAATAAAATTGATGTAACAATCAATAGTATACTTAAATAATATATTAAGTAGTAAGTTTCAATGTCTGGATTTATATATTCGGATTCAAAAAGTTTATCAATTTCTTGTATAACCACATTAATTTCATCAAACATAACTATACTTGATTCTTTTATGATCTTAAACTTTTCTAAAATTTCCTTTTCTCTATTTGTTAAATCAAATAAAGGCATTAATGAATTCCATTTAGTTGCTATCTTGTTATAATTTGAAATGCCTTCTGGAAATATTGGTTTAATATCTTTTAGTTTATTGCCCTCAGCAATTTCAATTAGCAATATTTTTATTTCCTCTCTTCTTTCATTTAACAGTTGAAAATTATTTTCATTTTCAACTTTTATTAAAATATTTCTCATGTCATTTAGTTTTGCTGTTAAAGAACCAATCATTTCTAACTCTTGATTGTTAGCCTTACCATTTTTATATATATCAAGCATTGAGCTAGCATCACTAAGAATTTCATCAATATTTTTGATGGCAGATTCTTTGTTCTGTACAATTAGGTTTTTATTTTTCTCTAATTCAGATATTATATTGATTGAGTTTTGTATTTTTAGTAAATTTTTATTTAATTTTTCATATTTAACACTCAATTCTTGATTATTAATTTTAGGAATATTACTTTTTATTTTTTCATTTAAATACTCAATTTCTTTCCAAGAGTTAAATATTTTTTTTGACTCATAGTTGTTTAAACCTAGCTCTATATTTTTTAGCTGATAATTTATATTTAAGATATTTTTTTCTGTTAGCCTATCAACCCCTTTAGCCTCTTCTTCCAAATGGTTCATTAACGATGTTCCAACTATACCAACAACCAACAGAGACCCCAAAACCACAGCTTTATATTTAAATGGAACTAAATCATGATCTTTATTATTTGGTTCCTCTATTTTTAATATTCCCTCTATCTCTTCATCTCTAATATCTTTTGAATAATCTTCATCGTCTAATAAGTTTTCATCTTTTTTATATATTTCTAAAAGTTCCTCCTCTTCCATTTCTTTAATTCTTGGATTTGTGGCAGCAACTTCTAAGTTTGTGTTTAAATTAAGTTCATCTACTTCAGGGGACTCTACTTTTTCATTTTTTTTGAAATCTTCCTCTGAAAAAGAGTTATTTTCTTCAAAATTGCCATCATCTTTAACTGTCGATAATGTTAAATCTAAAGAATCTTCTTTTTTACTTTTCTTATTAAATAGTTTTTTAAACACCATAAATATTTCCCTTAAAATGGATTTTCATCCCTTAAAAACTTAATACAACTTTCTATATTTAACATAAAGAAAATTTCTTTTTTTGTATCATCTACAAAAATTTTACTTATGAAATTAAGTTCATTTATCTTTTCTATAATTATTTGAGCCTCAATACAAACTGAACAATTTTCTTTGAGCTTTTTAATATTTATAATCTCATTTATAACTTTTTTATTGTCATATATATTAACTAAATTTTTAAAATTAATTAATTTTATGGACTCCATTAAAATCCCATAATTTTCTTCATAATTTTTAAGGTAAACAATATTAAAGTTATCTTTTATTTTAGCATTCTCATAATCAGACCTTCCTTCCATCATTAAAGGTATAATTTTTTTTAAATTAAAAATAGTATAAATATTTCCTTGTTCTTGATTGTATCCTAATAACCAAGATTTTGTTCTTATTGAATTTTCAAAAACTGTTTTTGCTGACAGTGACTTTAAATCTTTTAACGATATTACAATATTTAAATTATTTATATTTGTGGTTAATCCTAAAAATTCAGAATCGTTAAACAGAAACATCTGTTCATTTTTTTTTTGATTTGATATTTCTTGAAATTTTGTATTTAAGTTTTGTTGAAATTTGATTAAGTCAACTTTCGTATTGGGTTTTTCTAGAGTCATTTAATCCCCCAAAAATAAAGATACAGTTTTTCTTAACTCTTCCCTATTTAATGGCTTAACCAAATATGCTTTAGCTCCTTGTTTTTCACCCCAAATTTTATCTGTTGGTTGGTTTTTTGAAGTACACATCACAACAGGAACATTTTTCAGTTTATCATTCATTTGTAATTGTTTTGTAGCTTGAAACCCATTTATTCCAGGCATTATTACATCCATTAAAATTAAATCTGGGATTTCTTTTTCTGCTATTTTTATTCCTATTGTGGCATTTTCTGCTTCAAATAATGTACAATTTAGCCCCTCTAAAAAATTACTTATAATTTTTCTCTCAAAAGCTGAATCATCTATTATTAATATTTTTTTATTTGAAAGCATTTTTTCCTCTTATTTTTTTGCATATTTTTCAGCAACAGCTATTATTTCTTCTTTTGTAAAAGGTTTAGTTAAATAATCAGTGGCACCCATCATTAATCCCCTTGCCTTATCAAATTCTGTGCTTTTTGAAGATAAAATTATTATAGGAGTTTCTTGAAACTTTTGATTTCTTCTTACAATTTGGCATGCTTGTAATCCATCAATTTTTGGCATAATAACATCTAGAAAAATTATTTGTGGATTTTCCTCTTCAACTTTTGTTAAAAACTCCAAACCATCTTCAACAGAAACAACAGAAAATCCTGCTCTACCTAAAAACATTTCAGCACTTTTTCTTATTGTATTACTATCATCAACAACCATTATTTTCATATTTTACTATCCCAACAATTTAAAAAGATTTAAAATAATAATAATTAAAAGTCAAATAAATTAAGACATAAGCAATTTCTTGACTAATATATCAAAGAATTATATAATTTTGACTTATTGGAAAATATTATGGCAAAAACAGATGGGTTTTATTTTATTCCTAAAAAATGGTTAGGAGATGCGAATATAATAGCAATGGATTGGGATTGTAAGTCTATGCATTTGCATTTGATGTGTATTGCTTGGCAGCAAGAACCAAGAGGATATTTATTGGATGATGAATCTTTATTAAAGAAATTATTAGGAAACCCTACAGATGAAGATTGGAATAATAGAATTAAACCTCAAGTTTTTTCTTGTTGGAAAAATGACATATTAGAAGTTAATGGAGTTAAAAGGAAGTATTGGTATCAACCAGGATTGTTAAAAAATCAAGAATCAATAGAAACAATTAAACCTAAAAGAACAAGAAAGAAAAAAACAGAAGATTTGATAGAGTTTGACAATCCAAATTACACTGGTTTTAATTTGGAAGAAATCTTAAAAGCTAAGCCATCAGCCACAATTCTTCATGAGTCTTCATCTCAAGAAGAAAGGCATAGCATCTGGACAATTGGAGTTCAAATATTATCAAAACAAAATGGTAATCAAGCAAAAGCAAGAGGTTTTTTGGCTAAATTGATAAAAGAATATGGAGATAAGGCTGTTGCTGAGGCTGTTGCTCAATTAAGTTTAAAAGAAGTTTCTCCAGTTGAGATACATTCTTATTTAGTTGGAATATTACGAAAACAACAAGATGTTGAAAAGAAAAAAACTGGACGCGGTAGCGTCTCTTTATAAAAAGGAATTTATATGTATCATTGGGAAGATTTTAATATTAATGTTGGCGAAGAAAACTCAGCTTTGACTGAGGGAATTTTAGAGGCTGGTTGCCCAAAATGTTCACATACTACACAAAGTGGAAAAAACACTCTCTATATTAATATGGAGGATCAAAGTTGGTTTTGTAAGCATTGTGGATTTGCAGGAAACCTTTTACAAGGAAGTCAGCTTGCCCCTAAAAATGGAACACAGTTAGTTCCTTGGAGACTTAATCCTTATATTCAACAATATGTTCCCAACTCTAATTTATCTAAAAGTGCAATAGATAACTTCAAGAAAAAGAAAATATCAGAATCTACTTTGTCACATTTTAAAATTGGACAAACCAAAACATATTTCCCTCAACTTGAAAACAATATGAATTGTATTGTTTATCCATATTATCAAGATCATCAAATAGTCAATCTTGTATATTTTTATGGAAAGCATAGAAACTCTGAAATTGGTGGTGTTGAAACTTGCTTCAATTACGACAAAATTGATCTAGAACACACTTATTTAGTTTTTGACGAATTGGAAGTATTTACATTTTACGAATCTGGAATAGAAAATGTGATTTCTTTATTTGGTGGACTAACCTATGATAAAGATAATTTTGAGAAAAGTTCCAGTCGTGCATTAGAGTTTTTACAAAACATAGAAGACAAAATAAATAAAATTAAAAAAATAACTCTCGCCTTACCAAATAATGACATAGCAAACCACCTAAAGGATGAGTTGCTTAGAAGACTAGGCAAAGAAAGATGTTGGGTTGTACAGCCTCCAGAAAATAACTATTCTTGGAACGATGTTTTCTCAGAGTATGGTAAAAATAAAATGATTTTCTTGTTGGACACTGCTAAACCAATTCCAGTAAGGGGCATTTTTGAAATTGATGATATTGAAGACAAATTTGATGATTTATATCACAAAGGTTTAAAAAGAGGTGCTTTAACTGGTTGGGACACTTTAGATGAATATTATACTGTAGTTCCAGGACAATGGACAGTTGTTACGGGCATACCAGGGCATGGTAAATCTAACTTTTTGGATGCTTTATTTGTAAATTTAGCTAAACATGAAGATTGGAAATTTGCTATTTTTTCTCCAGAAAACCAGCCATTGGAGAGACACTTTGCTAATATTATGGAAAAATATTTTGAGCAACCTTTTGACCTCGGTAAAATGGGGCGAATCAGTGAAGACCAAAAAGAAGATGGTAAAACTTGGCTAAAAAAACACTTTTCTGTTATTCTTCCACACGAAGATGATAGTTGGTCTATTGATGGTGTTTTATCATTAGCTAAAGTTTTAGTTTTTAGAAAAGGCATAAAAGGTTTGGTAATAGATCCTTGGAACGAATTAGATCATTCAAGACCATCAAATCAGACTGAGACTGAATACATTTCTTCTACCTTAACTAAACTTAGACAATTCGCTAGAAATTATAATGTACATGTTTGGTTAGTAGCTCACCCTGCAAAACTTTATAAGGATAAAGATGGTAAGTATCCAGTTCCTACACCTTATGACATTTCAGGTTCTGCTCACTACAGAAACAAAGCAGATAATGCCATCACTGTTTGGCGTAATGTTGGACATGAAGATCAAAGCTGTTCTGATATTCATGTTCAAAAAATTCGCTTTAAAGAAGTCGGAAAAGTTGGTTTAGTTAGCTTGCGATATGATTTCATATCAGGTGCCTTTATTGATGATATAGACCAAGATAGGCGCAGAAAAGCATTAGAAGATGGGGAAGTTGTTCCCACTGAAAAATTAAGAAAAAGATATTAAAAAAGCCCTTAGGGGCTTTTAAGAATAATTATTAATAGTAGGTTATTAAATCAACTAGGCGATGTCCAGAATTCATTCTGTAATTCTTTCTCCTATCTTCACCTCTATTAACTATAGAAGTAAATGAAGCAGGTTTACTTTCATTTTTCTCTACAATTTTGGGCTTATCTTCTTTGTTCATACTACTATTATCAGGTTTCACATAATAATTCATTATATTTCTCCTCTACGAACATATTCGTGTTTTATGAGTTCACTATTAAACTCATGTTAAGATATTACGCCTAATTCTTACTTTAAGTCAACACTTTTTTTGAACAAAATAAAATAAAAATCGATTGACTCAAACTTTGAAAAAGTATATAATTTTATGAGATATAACTAAGGAATTAAATAATGGCATATAATGCAAAACAACAGGCATTTGAGGGATCTGAACAAATGGGGGCTTTTAGTGGCTATATTCGTAGACCAACCCCAAGTTCTTCTGGTATGACTGCTCAGATCTTTGGGGAAAATGGTGATGATGCAGATACTATTCTAGCACTTTCTTTAAGTAAATATCAAGATGCTGAAGTTTTAGTTAATATTTATTTAGTTAAAGATTCTTTTGGACGTATTATGAAAACAAATGACAAATACCCTATTATTTCTTCATTTGTAGGATTTGTTAGAAGATCTACGCCAAAGAAAGATGGCATGGTAGCACAATTTTTCGCACCAAATGGAAATCACTCTGATAGTGTATCTGAACTTAGTAAAAGTGAATATCAAGATTGTTTAGTCTTCGTTGATGTTCGAGGAAAAAAAGCACTTGAACAACTAGAAAAAGTTGAAAGTGAAAATATTTCTGAAATCGATAAGAATTATTCTATGAGAATAACAAGAACAGAAAAAGAGGAGTTTCAACGTAGAGAAAAAGCATATCGTAAAATGAATGAAATTTTAGAGATTAGTGACTTTTTAAATAGAATTGATGTTATATCTAGCATAGGAAATGTTGAAGAGTATAAAGAATGGCTCACCAAAACACAGACTTGCGCTCACATTCAAGACAAACCTTGTTTAAATCATAGTACATTTTTACAAGTTTCAGGGTTAATTAAACCATTTAATTATTTACCTATTTGCGAAGAACATACGGAAGAATTACTCGATTCTGAACATGTAGAAAAAAATATTTTATTCTATGAGATGAAACATAGGTTACTAATTAAAAAATGGGTATGGGATAGATTTAAAGAGCAATTTTCTTATGATGGTAAAAGTGAGCCAGAGCCAAACAAAATTATTGAATGGGCAGCCAGCAAGAAACTTCAAAAATATTTGCCAAACAAGTATGTTCCAATTATTTAAGGTTTAACTTATGTACAACATATATAATAAAGTTTGTGATGGTCTAACGGAAATTAAAAGTAATTCTATAGATTCAATTTTAACAGATCCTCCATATGGTATTAACCTAGAAGATTGGGACCAAATGCCTAATAAAAAAATTTGGAGTGATTGCTATAGAGTTTTAAAACCTGGCGGATTCTTATTTTGTTTCAGTTCAATAAAATATCAACATCTGTTTACTTCAAATTTATTAGAAGCTGGTTTTGAATTTAAAGATGTTTTATTATGGGTTTATTTAAATGGAAGAGTAGCACCTATTGATTTAGATAAAAAAATTGATTTAAAACTTGGACTAGAAAGAGAAGTTATTGGTGAATATAAATATGTTCAAGGGTCTCCTAACAGTAACAAAAAAGATACATACACTAAAAAAACTAAAAAAACAGCACCAACTGAATCTTCTAAACAATGGGCTGGTTTTGGAACTGGATTAAAAACAGCATATGAACCCATTATTATGGTTCAAAAACCAATAGAAGGAGACTTGGCTTCTAATGTTTTGAAATATGGTGTCGGGGCATTAAATTTAGAAGAAACAAGAATACCTTATGAACTTGGTGAAGGAAAAGTTGGACACAACCCTCACCCAAAAGGAAGAGTTATGTCAAATATTATTCAAACTGAAGAATTTGGAGAATATCAGAAGTTTTTCTTTGTTGGTAAAGTTAGAGATGGTAAAAAAACAGGCAACATACACCCTACAGCAAAACCTGTGGATTTGATGAACTCTTTAGTCACTTTATCTACCATTAAAGGACAGACTGTATTAGATCCATTTATGGGTTCAGGAACAACAGGAGTTAGCAGTTTACTTTTGGAAAGAGAATTTATTGGGTATGAACAACTAAAAGATTATTTTAATATTGCTGAAAAACGCTTAAAAATAAAACAATAATGACTGAACAACCAATATCAGTTGATGATTTAAGGCTAATTGATTATGAATCATATGAAGCAATTATCTTTGATTGCTTCGGCACCTTATTGAATATTGAAAAAAAAACATATCCTTATTATTATTATTTAAAAAAACATTCTTATTTAAATAAAAAAACTTATTCTTCTATTATGAAAGAAGGTTTAATGTTAGAAGACTTAAGTGAATTTTTAGGTATTGAAGAAAATAAAAATATACTTAAAGAATCTAAATACCTTTTAGATGTAGAGCTAAATAATATCAGTATGTTTGAAGATGCTAAACACATTTTAGAAGTTAACAAGATATCTCCCAAAATTTTAATTTGTTCAAACTTGGCTAAACCTTATGGTAAAGTTTTAGAATCAATTAAAGAAAACAAAATTTTAAGTTTTGAGGTTGGATTTATTAAGCCAGAAATAGAGATATATGAAATCTGTTTAGAAAAATTACAAGTTCAAGCTAAAAATGTTTTATTTGTTGGAGATAGTTTTATTTCTGATTATCTAACACCACAAAAAATAGGTATTAACTCCATTTGGTTAAACAGAAAAAAATAAGGAGGGCTTACCCTCCTTATTTAATTTAGCAAACATTTACTATTTACTTTTTACCAAACCTATTTGTTCTAGCTGGTGCAGGCGCATCATCAGTTGGTGTAGCAAATGGATCAAAATCATCATCTAAATCCATTTGTGGCTGAGGTGCCTGTCTTGCTGGAGCAGCAGGAGCTGCTGGTGCTGCTTGTGCTGGACTAGCCGCTCTTGGAGCAGATTGATATTGAGCAGGAGCAGGTGTTGAACCACCATCTTTTTCAGCAGTATTTTCTTTTCTTGCTTCAACGATCAATTTTAAATTTTGATGAGGCTCTGCTTTGCTACCAGTAGAAGTTCTAATGAAAGCATGGACATGTCCTTTTGTTCCATTTGCATGCAAATTATTTACCCAATAGCTATTAATTTCAACAGGTTTTCCATTAACTTTCTCTAGCTTGTTAGGGGAAATCTGGATAATACCGTTTACAGCATAGTTTCTACCTTGAACTTGTTCTGACTGAGCCATATCAACGAAACTCTTACGATGTGACAACTGATATAGAGGATTTCTGTCAGCATACTGGTCTCTATTTGGCTCACCAAAAGTTAACTGTAATTGTTTATTGTTGCTAGCAGGGAAAGATTTGTAATGACAAACTTCAACTTGCATTTCGTCAATGTGATCTTTGAATTGCTCATGGTTAGAAACATATTCAATATATTGATCAACAAACGCAAGCATTTCTTCACCACTAATTGGATGAGCTTGTGCTTTTATTTCTTTACCATTTTCATCTTCAGGACCAGGCATCCAATCAAAAGGAATACTAGTATCTACTACTTCATAAATATCTGAACCATCAACTTCATATTTACGATCTGTTTTCATTAAAGCACGGAATTGAACACCAATAGTTGGCAATGTAACATTAAAATTACCAATCTTTTGTTGAGCAGCTTCTGCTGTTTCATCCATTTTTTGCTTAAGGTTTTGTAAGCTTTCATCATCATTTACATCAATACCCTTATTATCCCAATGTTGAACACGAGCAATTCTTTGTAGGCGATTTTCATCGCTTCTAGAAGTTAATGTAAAAATTCCTTGGAATGTTTTATCAGGCTCAGGGTTTGGAACACCAATCACACGTTGGACTTCAGTAACAGCCATTCCTTGACCATTATCTTTCTTTTGAACACGGCTTCTTTGCAAAATAACCTTAGAACCAACTGGGTAATTTTTTTCCATTTGTTTATCAATAGAGTGTCCCATCCAAGTTGTGTTTCTATCAATACCCATAGCGGAAGCAGCTTTTTCTCCACGCTGATATTCTTCTGGGTTAACGAATACTTCATATTTCTTACCTTTGTCGTCTTCTACTGCCATAGTTCTAGCAGTAGTGTTATAGCCTAACACTGTGACTAGACGATCATATTGATTTTGTTGATTTGAGCCAGTATTGGCTTGGGCTTGAGTTTGTGGACGCTTAATACCACCTGTAAATGCTGTCATAGATTTTCTCCTAAATTAAAAATTGGGTTTTACTTTAAAACAATTTGTTTTACTGTTTTATAATTATATCATGGATTTTATAAAAATCAAAGTTTTTTGGTAATAAAAAATGGGATTTCTCCCATTTTTTTTATTTTCTACCTAAAACCCATTTAGCAAGCTTTTCTGCTTCCTCTTTTGAAACTTGTGGGTTAGCGGGCATAGGCATTTGTCCCCAATTACCCTTACCACCTTTCATGATTTTTTCTGTCAACATAGCAACAGCTTTTTCATCTTTTGCATATTTTGCCTTTACATCGTTATAAGCTGGACCAACTATTTTTTTATCAACAGCATGGCAAGCCAAACAGTTTTTACTTTTTGCCAATTCTTCAGAAGCAAAGGCAACATTTGAAAATCCAACTAAAATTAAAGATGTAGTGATAAATAATTTTTTCATGAAAATACTCCTTATTTGTGTAATTCAAATATAACACAAAACATTAAGAATATCAACTAGTTATATAACTACCCTTTAAAAAGGTTTTAAATTTTTACTCTTTATATATTAATTTCATTGATATTTTTTACAATTTGCCATATAATCTCAAAAATTTTAAAATAATATGTACCAAGAATATCAACCATTAAGTAAGAAAACCGATGCCAGCACATATGTTCCGCCTGAGCTTTTTGAAGCACAGAAACAAGCATTTGCAAAAATAGATAAAAAAATATCTCAAAATTGGGACGATTGGGTAGCAAAGAAATTAGACCTATCTGTAGAAAAAATGTGGGAGGTTTTTTCTAGTGAGCAAATAGATTCAATAGGTATCTGTATTTATAATTTTGAACACAAACAAAACTTCATTATTGGTGACGAAACTGGTATTGGTAAAGGTAGAATTTTAAGTGGAATATCTCGTTGGGCATGGAAATCTGGTTTAAAAGTTGTCTTCTTTACTGAAAGAGAACACTTAATGAGTGAATTTTGGAAAGACCTTCATGATACAGATAATATTGTTTTACTAAAAAACCCTATAGCATTTCACTCTAAATCTAAGATATTCAACCCAGATGGAACAGTTGCCTTAAAGGGGACACCAAAACTTGTTAAATCTATTGAACAAGATGGTTTTCCTCTTGATACTAATTTAGTTATGACGAATTATTCTCAGATTAGCTTGAAACAACACAAAAAAAACAAAAAAGATATCCTATTAGACTACTGCGATAATGCCATTATGATTTTAGATGAATCCCATAATGCCACAGGAGATTCTAACACTAAAAAAATGTTAATGAGCTTAACTGAAAAGGTTAAACATGTTGTGTTTTCTTCTGCTACATACATGAAGGATGAGAGTCAATTAGATTTATATCAAAGCTCTATTAATTTTGATGAAAGCACATTAGAACTCTTAAAAAAGATATTACAAAACGATCAAAAAGGCACCCTTAGAAAAATATTTACTTATGAATTAACCAAGAATCTTCAATTTTGGAGAAGAGAGCATCAGCCTTTAAATGTTGGATGGCAAACAGTATTTTGTGAAAATGAAGATTTCAACAATACAATTATAGAAGAATATTCTGAAATAATTAACGGATTATTTTTAATAGTTAGTAACTTAGCCAAAGAAGACACACTAGAAAACCAACAAGCTAAAAACTCTTGGTTTGCTTTAGGGGCTACAATTAATCGTTTAAGCAGAAATCTATTGCTAGTGTTAAAGTTAGAGTCCCTAGTTGAAGCAGTTCAAAAAAGTATTCAAGAAAATCATAAGGCAGTTATTGTAATCGACTCTACTTTATCTAGTTTAGTTAAAAAAATTACAGCTAAAGATGAGGAAGCTATTAATGAAGAATCTCTAGAAGAATCAGAGAGTTCTGACGACCAGGATGAAAGTCACTATGCTTTAAATTTTCAACAAGCAATTTTATATGTTATTGATGAAGTCTTGGGTGAAATAGTTAATAAAGTAGGTGTTGAACAAGAAATTTTCATGCAATATCAAGGACTTAAAGAGAAAACTAAAATTTTTTCCTCACTTAGTATTTCTCCAATAGATACAATTATCTATAAATTATCTGAGAAAAACATAAAATGTGCTGAAATTTCAGGAAGAACTTTTCGCTTAAATAATCAAGGACATATTGAAAAATTAACAAAAGATCCTAAAACTAAAATTGTTAAGGATTTTAATAGTGGTGACTTTGATGCAATTATAATTACAAGAGCTGGAGCTTCAGGTATTAGCTTACATGCTAGTGCGGCATTTTTAGACCAAAAAGTTAGAGATTTGTATGAATTAGAAATTACAAACAGACCAACATATAGGCTTCAATTTATTGGACGTGTTAATAGAAAAAATCAAGTGGCACAACCTAGGTTTTTTACTGTCGTAACCAAATTACCATTTGAACAAAGAATATTAAATGTAGAACAAAGAAAGTTAAAAACTTTACAATCTCATATAAGTGGTGATGATGAAAAGTTAGGGCAAGAAAATATTTATAACTTTTATAATGAATATACTGACCAAAGCACTAAATTATTTTTACTTAATCACCCTCATTTAGCTTATCAGATGGGTATTAACTTAAAATCCCCAAAGGGTGATTTCTATTATATAGATAGCATTTTAAAACGTTGCATTGTTTTAAATAACTTACAACAAAATGCTTTATATGATTACTTGATAGCATCAGTTGAGTCTTACTATAAATTATCACTAAGAAAAAACATTCCAGACATAATTGAAATGGAAAGCACTAAAACATTTTGGCATAACCTAGATAAAATAGCACAAGAAGACTTTAAAAAAACTTATGGGAATTTCCCACAGTTAAGCATAAACCAATTTAAATTCCCTTGGGTTGGACTTATGAAAACTAAAGCCACATATCATACTGATGTTGTTTTTAGTAAAAATCTTCAAAAAGAGTTAGATAAAAATATTATTAAAAACGATTCTTTAGTACCGTTTTTTCAAAACATTGGATCAACAATTATTTCTAGACAAAAATATAATCAAGAGTTTACTTATGGTACAGCATTGCCCATATTAACTCACATTAGAATTGGTAAATGTGTAACAATAAAAGGCATACACGGTAAGATTTATGGATACATACACGATGTTATTATACCTAAAGTTCCCGATGCTTATAAGTATGAGAGTATGATACTCATACAAATTAAAACCATTAACCCTCACTTACACAATAAAATCAATTATGCTAATGAAGACTACTATTTGAGCTTAGATGAGTTAATTGAATCAGATTCAATAGAATTTGTGGACACTCCTATAAAGTGGGAACAATTTGATAGACCAGCAAGATCTTTTGTTAGATCTAATTATTGTTTTATTGGACACCCAGTCTATATGCAGTTTTTACAACAAGCATATTCTATAGGGGAAGTTGAGTATTTTAATTTTTACAATAAAAACCAAATGTGTGTTATCTTACCAAGTAATCTTTCAGAAGAAACATTATTGTCTTTAAGAAAACCAATTTATAAAGCTAATAAAATAATGGATGGATTGATTGCTAAAAAATTCACTCACTTAACAACTTCTTGGCAAGATGAAAATGATGTTAAGCCAATGTTTAAATTAGAACCTACTTCTGGTGGTTATAATGTTATGGTTGCTACCGAAATAGCAAAAAACTATGATATTATAGATTTTCCTTTAAAGAAAAAACTTCAAGAATATAGAGGTAGAATGGATGGTTATTATCTATATTATCTAGCATACAAAGACATTCGTGGATTACTCTATATGTTAGAATTACGCAATATTGTTTGGTTTATTTTAAAATAATTAAATCTTAAAATTGGATACAGATTTATTTATTCTATCTGTATTTTCTTTTACATTATTGGCAATTACTTTTGTATCTTTAGCATCATTTTGTGAACTATTAGCAACTTGTTTTAAATCGCTTATTCTTGTTGCTATTTGATTAGTAGTTTCTACTTGACTTGAAACTGACTCATTTATGTTTGTTACAGCAAATATCACTTCCTTATTTTCTTCTGTTATTTTATTTACTATTTTCATAGCCTCATTAGCTTTTTTAATACCTAAATCAACTCTAGATAAGCTTTCATTAATATTATCAACACTATTTTTCATTCCTATGTTTATTTTTTCTATTAATGTAGAAATTGCTTCAGTTGAGCTAGATGTCTTTTCTGATAATTTCCTCACTTCGTCAGCGACCACAGCAAAACCTCTTCCACTTTCACCAGCTCTTGCGGCTTCAATTGCAGCATTCAAAGCTAGTAGATTTGTTTGAGAGGCTATTTCTTTAATTGAATTTAATATTACACTTATTTCATTAATTTCACTTTCCAATCCCATTATGACACTTGAAGTTGAATTAACTGTTTTTGAAATTTCCAAAACACCACTTGAAACTTCTTTCATTGATTGATTACCCAATTCAGATGATTGTCCAGCATTCATTGATTTTATTTTTGCTATACTTGTTTGTTCTTTTATTTTATTTATTGCTATTAACAACTCTTCACTAGCTTCTGATAATGAAGAAGCAATTTTATATTGTTCTTCTGAAGTTACTTCAAAGTTTGTTGACTTATTGTTTATTTCTTCAGTAACCTTAGTTAACGATTTAGCATTTTCATTTAAATCTCCCATCATTTGATGTAAAGATTTTCTCATAGATTCTAATTTAACAGTTAAATCTTTCATTTCTACGGAAGGTGAGTCTTTAATTTCAATTTTTAAATTTCCCTTTTCTAAAGCATCAATATTAAAATTTAAATCAGATAAACTTTTTTTAATTCTAAAAAAGGCTGGCACAGTTATGAATAATATTGTTAATACTCCCATTAATGTAGCGATTAAATTAAACTTATCCATAATATTAGATATATTATTATATGCTTCATTATTATGATTAGCATAATTAGTAGCCACTTTTACTGTTTCTTCTACACTTTTTCTATGTTCAGCAAAAATATTTAATAGTTTTTCATAATTTTTATTTTCTTTTTTTTCTAAATTTGGAATAAACTCTTGTTCTACAAAATTAAAATAATTATTGGCTGTTATTGTTTGTTTTATTAAAGAGTCCTTAACTTCTTTAGGGATATTTTGCTCTTCCCAATACTTGTTTCTTTCTAAATATTCGTTTTTTAGTTTAACATAATTTTCCATTTTAAAGTTGTTTGTTAAAGCAGCATTTGATAGTAATAATTGAGCTTCAATAATATACATTGGAGGAGGTAAAATGTCAGCTACAATATCTTTCCCATATATTACATTTTGAAAGTTTGAGTTCGTTAAACTAGTTGTTGTAATAGCCGCACCGCCAAGCATTAATAAAATTGCTGAAGTTATTATTTGTGCTTTATTTACAGTTAATTTCATGATTGATCTTTCTTTTTTAATTTGATTTATTTATAAAAAATCTATATCATAAGTCAATTATTTTAAGGAAAAAATGAAAATAACATTGATTGTCGCTATGGATGTAAATAATGGTATAGGCTATAAAAATAAATTATTATGGCACATACCTAAAGATCTCAAATGGTTTAAAGAACAGACTAATAATAAAATTATTGTTATGGGTAAAAACTGCTATCTTGACATTATTTCTTACACAAAAGGTAAACCCCTCCCAAATAGAGTTAATGTTATTTTAAGTACTAGCTTATTACAAAAAGACGTTAATCCAGGGTTTTTAATATTTAAAGATAAAAAAACTCTCTTAGACTACTTCGGTTATGAAAAAGAAATCTTTATAATTGGTGGAGGTCAGATTTATAATCAATTTATAGATATAGCTGATGAGTTAATAGTCACACATGTTCATAATGAATATTTAGCAGATGTTTTTTTCCCTAAATTTAAGGCTAAAAATTTCATTAAAACATACGAACAAAATGAAAGTGAAAACAACATTAACTTTACTTTTACGAAATATAAGAAAATAACTTGATTTTTATTTCTTTAATACTTATAAATATACGAAAATAGAAAGAAATTATGACCAGAGTAATTATTGCTGAAAAACCAGATATGGGCAGAAAAATAGCTAGTGCATTAGCTAAACCACATAAAAATGGAAATGGATTTATAGAAACAGGAGAGGGAATTGTTACTTGGTGTATAGGGCACATAATGAAATCATTTGAGCCTAATGAATACAATCCAGCTTGGGAAAAGTGGAGTTTTGATCAATTACCAATGCTACTTGAGGATTGGAAAATAAAAATTGATCCTGATAAATCTAAGCAATTTAAGGTTATTAAGGAGTTATTAGCAAACTGTTCAGAGGTTGTTAATGCTGGCGACCCAGGAAGAGAAGGACAATTGATTGTAGATGAAGTTTTACAATATTTAAAATTTAAAAAGCCCTCAAAAAGAGTATTGCTGTACTCTTTAGATCAAAAAAGCATTAAGCAAGCATTCGCTAATTTAGAAGATAATCAAAAATTTTTTCCATTGTATGAAGCTGGAGTTTGTAGAGGTTATGCTGATTGGTCAATGGGCATGAATGCTACAAGAGCATATACTTTATTAGCACAGAAAAATGGTTATAAGGGAGTTTTATCTGTAGGTAGAGTTCAAAGTCCCACCTTAGCAATTGTAGTTAAAAGAGATGAAGAAATAGAAAACTTTGTTCCTCATGATTACGCTATAATTATAGCCACATTTGTTCACAACAACCAACCTTTCAATGCCTATTGGAAACCTAACGATAGTACACCAAAAGAATGGTTAGACGAAGAAAATAGATTAATAAACTTATCTCAAGCTGCTCAAATCGCACAAAAAGTAATTAATAAACAAGGTATTATTAAAAATTACGAGGAAAAAGATGGCAAAGAAAATGCCCCTCTACCCTTCAATCTTTCAAAAATGCAAATTTATGCTAATGCCAAATGGGGTATGGGAGCAAAAGAAGTTTTAGATGTTTGCCAAGCCTTATATGAAAAACATGAACTACAAACTTATCCAAGGACAGATTGCCAATATTTACCAGAAAATCAATTTGGAGATGCCGCTACCATTTTAGATCATATTAAAAACAGTCATCCACAATTAACACAAGCTGTATCTGGAGCAAATCCTCAATTAAAAAGTGTGGCTTGGGATGATAGTAAACTTGGAGAACACTTTGGATTAATTCCAACCAAAAAAGAAGCAGATCTTAGCCAATTAAGCACTAATGAAAAAAGAATTTACCAAGCTGTTTGCGAAAGATACGTTGCTCAATTCTATCCAGCCTGTGAATATAAAACAGCTGCTATTATTGTAGAGTGCGAACAAGAAACATTTAAGGCTAATGGAAAAATTATTCTCAAACCAGGTTGGAGAGCAATTTTCAATAATGAAGAGGAAAACGAAGAAAAATCTAACGATGATGAACAAGAACAAGTTTTCCCAAATATTGCCCCAAATCAACAAGTTATGTGTTCAAACACTAAGAAACAAGATAAAAAAACAACACCACCATCTAGATTTACAGAAGGTAGTTTAATTAAAGCTATGACTAGTGTTCATACCTTAGTTTCAGATCCAGAGCAAAAGAAAAAACTTAAAGAGAAAAAAGGTATAGGGCAAGAAGCGACCAGAACACAAATTATAGAAAATTTATTTAAGCGCACTTTACTTGTAAAACAGGGAAAACAAATTATTTCTTCTTCAGCAGCAAGAAGTTTGATTCACGCCCTACCTAAAAAAGTAATTGATCCCGCATTAACTGCTGTTTGGGAGGATGCCTTAGATAGAATTGCGGAAGGAAAACTGTCATCTCAAACTTTCAGAGAAAAACAGAATCAATGGGTTTCTCAACTCATAGAGGAAGCTAAGAAAACAACTATTGGAGCAATACAAAATACTGCACCGCAAAATAGCAAAGGAAGTTCTAATTCAGGTAACAAGATTAATGTTGCTGGAAAAACAGCGCCATCTTCTACTAGCAAAAAAACCAAAACTTGTCCTAAATGTAATAAAGGTCAAATGGTTGAACGAACAGCTAAGGCAAGTGGCAAGAAATTTATAGCTTGTAACAATTACCCCGCTTGCAATCATGTAGAATGGCCAAAAACGAAGTAATTTATTTGACTAGAGTTTTTTTATTGAAAATCAAATTCAAAGGAAACTATAATACTTAAGCATAAAATTTAAACAATAAAAATATTTACAGCACACATCATTTAAACCATATTTTTTTAAGCATTTTATTTTTATGAATTCTTAAAAGCATTATAGATCCTAGAATCCATATTAAACCAGCAAAAAAGTTAAATATTCCGTAATAGAACCTTAAGTTATTTATTTCTTTTGTTATTTGGGTATCTGCTATTAATACATTATTTACATTTTTAGTGAATAAAATCTTAATTGCTATGCTTGTGTAAGCACCATCTTCATATGACATGTCTTTTTTAATAAATGGATTTTCGTTTGTGAAAGTTAATATGTCATTAAAAACATAGAACGACTTTAATTTATCTTTATTATTTAAAACTGTATCTAAGTTTTTAATCTGCCAATCCGTTAATTGATATCCATTTGTAGTTATTTTATTTAAATTTTTATCAAAACAGTTTAAATTTAAGACATCACACATTTTTGTTAAAGTATTTAAATTTTCTTCTTTTTGTATAATTTCAATATTTTTTAATTTAGCCTGGAAATTACTATTCCACCAACCCTCTATTAAAGCAATATGAGAAAATAATGTGATAAGAACATAAACAAAAGAAAACATAAATAAAAAGAATGTTTTAAGGTTTTTTTCTTTAATATATAAAGCAAGCAAACCAATTAATGCTACCAATGTCATATAAGCACGAATGTATTGTTCACTAAAATGTTTATTTGTTATGCTTGAGATTATTTCTTGTATAAAAACATATATATGTTGTGTAGGAAATATCGCTAATATTAAACAAGCTATTAAATAGTGTCTATAATTATTACTTCTAAAAAAAGCAACAATAAAAATAGCCATTGGCATTTCAAATATTACTCTACTCATAGTAAAAACACTGTAGTCAAAGTCTGAATCTACTACAATTTTTGGATTACCAGAAAATAATATTTCAAAAAAATAGACTCCATAGAATAAAAAAAGTCCAACTATTAATAACATTAATATTTTATTTTCATTTTTTTCAAATATTTTTTTAATAGATTCCATCTGATTTCTTTGTGTTTTGTTTACAATAAATAATATAAAACTTAGAAAAAATCAAATAACCTCAGTATATTCTTGCAATTAGCCGAAAATATAATAAAATTATATATTATAGAGTAAAAATTATGGCATTTAATCCAATTAAAAGAATTGTTGAGACACCAACACCCAGTGAACAACCCAGTAATAATATTACAACTGAAGTAGATTATGCTGAATTGGTTTATCAATCAAATATTCCAGAATCAGATTTAGAAACCACTAAATTTGAAGGACAATCTATTGAAGATTTAGAAAAATCAGGATTACAAACAATTAATTTGTTAAAAGTAGCCTCTCAGAATGTTACAGATAAAGTGAAATTTAATATTCCACTTTTAGAGTCTATCCCTTTATCTTTTTTATTAGAATCATTAGGTGCTAAGAAGATAAGTGATAATGCTTACCAAATTAAGAAACAAGAAATATCAATAAAAGATAACAAGTGGTACAATAAAACTTTACACAAAGGTAATGTTAATCCTATTTCTTTGGTTAAACACTTAATATCAATAGAAGAAGGCTTGGATGAAGCTGAAAATCAAAAAATATTATTTATAGCTGCTTGTAAAAAATTAACTACTATTCAAGAAAAAGCACACAGTAATGATAAAATAATGGATCAAGCATATTCTCTTGATCCAACTCAAGACAAACCAAAATATACTCCTTCTGAAGCCGTTAAAGAAGCACAAGAAAAGTCAATTAATAAGAATCAGAAAATTGATTGGAAAGCTTTAACTGAACAACTCAATAATATTCCTTTAAATTTAGTGATGGAACATATTGGAGCAAATCCAAATGAAGACGGACAAAGAGGTAAATGGAAGATATGGAAAACTGGACACAACCTTCAAATCACTGGGCAACAATGGCATAGCTGGAATGCACAAAAAGGTGGCTTTGGTGGTATATCCTTATTAGCTTTTCAACTAGGCATTGAAAATAATATTGATGATAGAAATGAAGATAATAAAAAGTATCTTAGAAAATTGGCAATTAAAGAATTACTACAAGTATTTGGAGCTGAATATAATTTAAATAACTTAGGTGGTGAAAATATTGATAACACATATTTTAAAGAACCTTTTAGTATGCCTCACGTTATTGATTTCAAAATTAATCAAGTAAGACAGTATTTAAATGAAAAAAGACAGCTCCCAATGTGGATTATAGACAAACAAATTAAAGCAGGATCTTTATTTGCTGGATACCCATCTGATTGGAAAGAGGAACCAAATTTAAATAATCCAGACAAACTTAAAAACGATAAAGTTTGGGCTACTTTTTTAGCAGTTAACGGTAATGCTGCTGAAATGAGGGCAATAGATAGAAATGATCAGTTTGCTAAAATTTTAGCAAAAGGTTCTGACAAAGAAATGGGTGGCTTTTTAATTAAAGCTGAAAAAGAAATCAATGAAAAAACTGTTGTAGCATGTGAAGCATCAATTGATACAATGAGCTATCATGCTTTTTACCCAGGAAGAATTGTTACTAGCTGTATGGGAGTTAATTTTAATTTAGCTGTTAAATCAGCTATGGAAGCACTTGACCATGAATTTAAATTTCAATTAGCTTTTGATAATGATTTAGCAGGTAATGAAGCAGCAGTTCGTTTTAAAGAGCAATTAATTCATGAAATTGGAGAAGAAGAATACAATAAAAATTACCAAAATGGGCAAATAAGTTATTTTGATTTAGGTATCAGATGCTTAAAGAAAACCATAGAAAAAGGTGGAGTTTTCTATTTTGATGTTAAATATGACGACATGGGTAGACAAGCCGCAATTTTATTCCAAGAACAATTATACAAAACAATGTCTAAAGAAGTCGTAAAAGAATTAATCCAAAAAGGTAAGATCAAATATGCCAATATTGCTCCAGTTTATGGAATGATGGTTGAAGATGATGCTCCTAAAAAAGAAGCTGAAAAAGCATTGAATTTATTACTATCTAACAAAAAGCTTTATTTAGTTTTAAAGCAAGGCGATGATGATGAAAAAGATGATATTAGAGCAAAAAGATTGGCTTTTGAAAAAGAGTTTAATAATTTAGCTAAACAGCACATTGAAAGACTAGAAAAAGAAGGGCAAGTGATCTATAAAAAACAAGCCTTAGCGAAAGATTGGAATGAATTTTTTATAGTAATGAAGAAAGACCCAAGATTCTTAGAAAAAATGCAAAATCTTGAACAAAAATATTCTCACTATAGTGAAAATTTAGATTCAGGAAAAAAAAGCACTAAAAGACCATGAATAAAACCCGCAATTGCGGGCTTTATTTTATTGGGATAATTAACTATTATTTGCAGCTTGATGGTAAATATTTAGCATCAACACCGCCAGTAGCACCAGCAGCACAAGTCCAAACTAGCACTCCTGAAGCATCAGGTGTTCCACTCAATTGAAGAGTTTTACTTTGAATGTTGGCATTAGCACCAGTACCGAATGTAGCTGTAACAACTACATCAGTAGCAGCATTACCAGCAATTACAACACCAGATACATATTTACCAACAGCACCAGCATAACCAGCAGCAGCATTGTCAGCAGGAAACTCACCCTTGTCAGCATAGTATTCAGCTATTGGTGTCTTTGTTCCGTCAAGTAAGCTAGTTGCTTCACTAACTTGTGCTCTTACTGTATAGTCTTGATATGCAGGTAAAGCGATTGCAGCCAAAATACCAACGATGGCTACTGTAATCATTAATTCAATTAATGTAAAACCCTTTTTAGAGTAATTTTTAACAACAGATTTCATATATTTTTCTCCTTTTATTATGATATTTGTTTTGGCTATTTCTTAAGCTTCTTTAATTTATATTAAAAAAAAGAACACAGTCAAGAAATAAAACAATATAAAAGATAAAAGGTTAAAATATTAAATGAATAGTTCTTTGTAGTGCGGTTTCCATTTAAAAAACTTTTCCATTTTTATGAAATTATCAGCATAATTATCACTGCCCCTAACCTCTTTACTGTATTCTAGAGATTTTTTCAAATGCTCTTCTATAGGAAGATCAGTTACAATTTTAGCTAATCTTTTCACTAAAACAACTCTATCTTTTGCTTCTAAGATTTTTTCTTTTAATTTTTCATCTTCAATATGATTAATAATGGACAGTAAATGCTCTATGCTAAGGTATTTATTTACTATATTAGCCGCATTAACTTTTCCTACCTTGTAAATACCAGGCAAGTTATCTGCTGTATCTCCCATTAGAGCTAACCAATCAGGTATTTGATGAGGATGAACTCCAAACTCTTCTTTAACCATTTTTTTATTTAATAAGCTATAAACCTTTTGTTCATTAACTTTCTTTTTTCTTAATAAGAAAATATCATCATCCACTAGTTGTGCTATATCTTTATCTGGAGAAACAATGACAACTTGTGAATCATATTTATTTTTTAATAAATAAGCCATACTCCCAATAATATCATCAGCCTCATAACCAGAATAATGAATACTAGGTAAACCTATTTTGTCTTTGAAAATAATTTTTGCATTTTCTCTTTGACGATGCAAGTCTGGGTCTGTAGGTGGTCTATTTTTTTTATATGCGGGATATTGAGATTCTCTAAATAATGAACCATCTGGTGGATCAAAAATCATGAAAATTTCATCAATTCTTTCTAATTGGTAAGTCAATCCGACCAATGTATCCATAAGACCATGAATAATTTTTTGGTCAACACCCTTAATGTCTAATTTTGCCTCATAACCGTGAAAGGAGCTATGAACGAATGCATTAGCATCCACAATAACAGCTACTTTTTTATCTAAATTTATACTCATATTAATCCTTTTAGGAATAAACATTTTAACATAAAAATAAATATATTTCAATAAAATAAAAAAACCCACAAAATGTGGGTTTTGATTTTTAGCTCATTGCTCTACGACCACCTGGACGCTTGCCAATTGCAGCTGAACTTTGCATCTTATCATAATCCGTAATAACCTTGATAAGGATTTCACGCTTACCTGGACCGCAATCTGGTAAATCGTTAATAGCAACTGCTATTCTTGTGCGAATATCATTTTTCAACTCACGACCATCTTTTGTTGGCTGGCTAAAATCAGTGATGTAAGCAGATAATTTATTCTTCAAATGCTCTAATGAAAAGCTAAATTCTGAATCGTTCAATTGAAGAACTGCCGTTCCAAAACGCTTGATACCTTCTTCTAATGCTTTATCAGGATTGTCATTCTCAGAAATAAAGTTTACAGCATAGTCACCAGCAGCAGTAGCAAACTGATAACCGAAGGAAATATCTTCAGGGCTTGCACCGTTAGAATATTTTTTAGATAGCTTTTCCATATCAGGCTTGTTTTCCAACACAAACTCACGAGCCAAAGGATCAGCCCCACGAATCATTGAGTTAAAGTAACCAGCTAATTTTTGTCCAATCTCAGGACCCACCATAGAGTAAGCCAAACTATGAATTTCTTCTAAAGATTCATTCTCACCCTTACCACGACCACCGTTTCTTTCAACAACAGATCTTACAGATTGGATAAGGTTATCCCAAGAACGTGGGCAAGCAAAACCAGATTTTTCGCTTGGGTCTGGCAACACAGAGAATTCTTTCTCATTACGATACAAGAAGTTAATAATACCCATATCACCCAATGAATCATTGTAGTATTCATAAGCACGATTTGCGAAATCTTTAACTGTATCTGTTACGAACATAGGAATAACACGAGTTCTTAAAGCAGATGATAATTCAGTTGTATATGTTCCGTCTAGAGAACCTAAGTTACCTGTAAAACCAATACAAGCATTATTAATCTTCATACCTTGGAATGAACCAAACTGAGCAACAGGAAGAAGAACGTTTTGAATAACTTGAGCAGCGTTAGCAGCATCGTCAAACAAAAGAACACCACCAGCACAGTGATCAAAAACAGTGAAACGATAGTTTACAGCTTTCTTCAATACTGAAATTTTCTTTCCATTAGCATCTTCAATTTCTTCTGCTTTTGGAATACCACCGAAAGTAATAGCTGAGTTTTCACCAGCACATTCTTGAACGACCATAACAAAGTCATTTCTTTGTGGAACATAATCATCACTTACGTGATCTACAAAACGCAAACCCAAATCAGCACAAACTTCTTTGGCAGCAACAATATATGATGCTGTCTTTCCTTGTCCTGGAGGTCCCATTAAAAATAAGGAAAGATTCTTGTTCTTAGCATGAACTTTAGCATCAAACTTTTTGCTATAACGCTCAAGCCAAACATCTTCAATTTTTTTATTAACGCTCAAATTGAAAGCAGTCTTTTCTTCATCACCAGGAACTTCTGGATTTTTTCTATAAAGTGACAATAAAATGTCATGCTTTAAAAGCTCAATAACCTTTTTGGTGGACTTATTTGGTAGGTTAACACTCTTTGATAATTCATCAATACTTTGGCGCATAATTTTTTCCTTCTAAAAATTTAACTTATACATATATTATAACGTCTATTTTACTCAAAGCAAACAAATATATAATTTTTTTTTCAATAAAAATTACATTCTATTTTTTCTTGTATTAGTATTATAATCCCCATCTTTTTTATCTAGATTTGCTTGAGTTCCTTCTTCAATACAATACACTTCCGCAAAGGTTCCAACATCTCTATTCCATTGTTCATTCCACATTCCTGGAGTGGTTACAAAAACTATTCTCACACCCTTATTTATATGATCTTCAAAATCTACTCTTCTAGGGGGACTATCGCAACAGTCAGTAAAATAAACAACTGATTTCACTTTTTTCTTCTTCATCATTGGAGAATTTAGAGCTTCGTTCAAACAACGAGCAAAGTCAGTTCCTCCATTACCAAAAATTGGAACACCCTCATTCATTAATTTATTAACATTATGCTCATTAATTACCATAGGTTCTCCACGCAAAACAGTATCAGCAGACATAAGAATAACTTCTCTAGCAGTATCTCCAGTGCTTGACACACCTTTTTTTAAACTTAAAGCTTCAGATAAAAATTCTTTTCTCATGTTTCCACCCGATGTTGAACCAGAAGTGTCTACTAAACATAAAACTGCTTCGTCTGGAGCCTGTGGAATTAATGCCCCCATATAGAAAGGATCTACACCCATACTTTTTTTATCTAAATACCAAGGAATAGCTGCCTCATCATCAGTTTCTTTTAGTTTTAAACCATCTCCTAAGAAATGTTTTCTGATACCCAATTTCCAAACAATCTTACCTTTCTCAAGACCAGACACTAATTCAGCAGCTTCTTCAGCAATATGCTGTCCAGGATATTGTCCATTAGCTTTTGAAGCTTGAGATATGGCAGTTTGAATAGCATCCACATCATTAAGTTTTGCTTGATCTTTCTTTTTGCCAATAGCTTCTACATCACCAGCTTTAGGAAGATTTAATGCCTTACCTACAGTGTCTTGCAAACCTTCTTCTTCAATAATATCCAATAGTTCTTCTGGAGTTATATGGTGAATTGGACTATATTCATCATCACCTTCATCTCCTTGTCCACCTTGTGAATCATTCTTTTCTGAACCACCAGATTTATCTTTATCTCCACCTTGTTTTGGCTTTCCTTTATTTTGTTGACCAGAACCATTTTCTTGTCCTTCTCCATCTTGACTATCAGAAGGGTCAGAATTTCCTGAACCCCCTTGTCCACTTTGATTACCTTGACCTTGTTGTTTCTGTTGTTGCTTTTTCTTTTGTCTTTCTTGTAGCAGTAACATTTCAGCAACAACTTCTTCAGCCATTTTGTAATATTTATCTGCTTCTTCTGGTTTCATTCCATGACCAATTTCTGCCAATAGTTTTACTGGTTCCAATTTAAAACCTTTCACAAGTTTTCCATTAATAACCATATCTTCAGCAATGTTAGCAATTATTGGAGGGAAATTTTTCAAGCGATCAACGTGGTAATATAATTTATGCATTAATTCGTGTAGCAATAAGAAAATAACACCACTTTGTCTACCATCACTGTCTTGTTCTTGTGTAACTAATTTTCTCATAAAATCAGCATCAACGAACACGTGGATACCATCAGTAAATGCAGTGTTCGCAACCTTTTTAAATCTTGGATGGTCATACACGAAAATTGGGGTATGCATAGAGATTAGAGATAAAACACCAAATCTTGGAGCACTGCTATTTCCCTTATCAATCATTGTATTTCCACGTAAGAAAACTAAATAGTCATGCATTAGTTCTGCCATATCGTCATTAGGTCCAGCATATGGTTCACCTGTTTTAGGATCAATCAATGGTTCACCTGTTTTAGGATCTACCGGTCCATCTGAACATAATTTATCGTGTACAATTATACCATTTTTACCGCCGATTTTAACTGGAGTTTTTCTAATTTCGCTCATAACAATCCTTAAATAAAATTTTATTATATATATTTTACCACATCTAATCTAAATTTCTAGTATTTATATTAAAAAAAATATATTGCCAACAATTAAGTTATTTGATAGTATACTTTTACCAACAATAAGGAGGATATATGGACTTAAAAATTATTGGCGAACATATTGAAGTATCAGAGCCTATTAGAGATTATATTACACAAAAATTTAATCATCTACCAAAGCCAGATAAAATGCATCATGCGGAATTTAGAATTGGAAAAGATGGTTCCCATCAACAACATGTGAAGTTCAGCGCTAATTTTAATCATAGAAACTTAACTGTTGATGTTAAAGCCGACAATGTTTATCACGCCGTTGACCAACTTATGAAAAAATTACATATAAATTTAACTAAAGAAAAAGATTCTCAACATATAAATCATCTTCATAAGTAATAAAAAGCCCAAATGGGCTTTTTATTTTCTTTTTATAGAAGACAAACCTTTTAATTTTGGCTTTTCTTCTACAGCAACAACTTCATCTACTTTTTCAACTAATTCAGTTGTTGTTTCTTGAGTTATTTCTTTATCTTTTATTTTCTTAAATTGTCCTATTATTTTGGGTAAATTTTCTTTTAATGAAACATCACTTATTAAATCTACAGAAGTTAAACCTTCTTTATTTTTTTGAGTTAAAGGGATATTTTTTTCTATTAATTTAAAAAATAAATCATAATTTTTAGTTTTAACAGCATAGTGTCCTGCATTTTCACCTTCTTTATCAACCAAAGATAAATCTGAAGTTCCTAAATCAGTCAAGTAGTTTGCCATTTCTATTTTATCTTCTTTTATAGCAACCATTAAAGGTGTTTTACCATCTTTAGTTTTAGCATTTATGTCACAATATTCAATAACAGCTTTAGTTACTCTTTCAGGCGCATTTTTTATACATTCATGTATCAAAAACCAATTTAAATAAGGAACTTTTACATCTAAATTTGCTTCTTGATTATACAACTCTTCAACGATATCCCAATTTTTATGTTGAGCAGCATATAGTATGACAGCAACTCCATTTATTTCATGATCTACATACGGCTTATCTTCTGCTTCAAATAATTTTTTAATACGCTCACAATCACCGGCAATAACTGCTTCATTTAATTCATTATTTACATTGATTTTATTAAAACTTTTTTCAAACATAATTTTTCCTATTAATTATATTCATTATAAACCATAGTTTTATAAAATCAAAATAATTATTCTCTATTTCCAAGCTCAACACCTCTTAAAAAGGCAATATCTCCAAAATTTTCTTTTGGTATATAGTTTTTTTTTATTGCTTTTTTTAGTATTGAAACAAAATCTATGTTGTAATCTTCATATTTTCCTAAAATCAACACATATTCTATTACCTGTGTAAATTTTTCTTTACCAATTCTGTTTTTTATTTTTTCTATGGAAATATCAGAATCTAAAACCATCGCTAGCCTAGTATTATAATATCTATCTTCATTATTTTCATCTTTTAGTATTTCTTGAAAATCTTTTTCTATAAAGCCTCCAGGATAAGCAATACCATAATTTTCATCATCATAATCTAAATCTAACTGATTATTTAAAAAGAATAAATCTTTTTCTTTCAGATAAATTTTGAATAAACTTAAATCAGCTTTATTTTGCTTAAAAAAATCCAACCATAAACTTAAATCTCTATCATCCATTTTAAATTAAATCCTTAGGTGTACAACCTTCTTTATTCTTGTCTGTTAAAGATATTCCTTTTTTTGTTAAATAATCAATAATTTTCTGATTTTTAACCGTCATACCAAAAGCTATGTGTAAAGCATTATTTTTATGTTTATCAAATTCAAAAATATCTATATTATTTTTTTCATAATGCTCAAATATTTTCTCTACAAAATAAAGATCATCAGTTGCGACTGCTTTATGTGTATAGCAGAAGAATTTATTATCCTTACTCGGAAATCCTTTGTTGAGGATAGCATTAAATAAAGTTTTATTTTTTCTAATCATTACCTCTAGCAATATATCTGTTTTTGGCTTATCTTCAAGCAAAGATATATCTATATCTTCACTTATAATAGCATTAGTCATTTTAGATATATCTTTACAAGTAAATATATCATTGATTTCTTCTTTTGTTATTTTTCTTTTCTTGCTCATACAATTAATATGTCACTGTTTTGTTGTCTTCTTTTAATAAACCATTTTCTTGAGCATATTTCAAGAGCCAATCAACATATTTTTTACCACCAAAACAATCGTCATTTTCTCTATTCTTTTTCCAAAATTCCATAACACATTTATTGGCATGATCACAATCAAGACATTCTGAGTTTTGGTCTCTTAACAATTGTTTTCTTAAGTAAGATCTTCTTTCTTTGCTCTGTAATACATGAGCAAAGTCTTCTTTTAATATATTACCAAAATATCTCATGTACTCTTGATAACCATTTTTATAATCAGGCAAAACAAAATCTCCGTTAGGCAATAAAAATAATGTTTGACCTGCTATATTTGCCATAGATGGTTGTTTTGATTGGTGTAAAATAAAACTTAATTGACCAATTTCTGGCACAAAAACACCTTTCTTTTTCTGACTAAAATAAAATTCAGATGCCTCAATCATAAAATCACTCCAAGCATTCATTGTTGGAGCATACTTATTATATGCTTTACCATCGTTTTGTTCATTCCACATAAAGGGTAAAAATGAAATTTCTTTGACTTTTAAATCAGAAAGGTATTCCATTACTTTTGTCGCACCGTCTTTCAATAATTCATGATTCACTACAGAGATTGTTCCAACTTCTAATCCAAAATCTTTGGCTTGTTTTATTTTTTCTTCCCATTTTTTAACGTAATTTTTACCACGCATTAATCCATCAAAAGATGTTTGAAAGTGTCCCTCACCATATTTCTGGAAGAATGGGAACCAAATGTTTGTATCTATTGTTAATAATGAAGTTAACACTGTATGTTTGGTAAAATAACCTTTTTCTTTTGTAAAAATACTATTGAGAGTATTGGTCGCTGTTAAGAAATAATCCATACCCATTTCTGTAGGTTCACCACCATACCAATAAAATACTATAACTTTATTTTTAATATTTTTCTTTGAGTAATATTCATCAACTTTTTCTGCTGTTATTTTTAAATTTTCCAATGACATTATTTCACTGTTTCTTCTTTGCTCTTTTGTTAAGTAACAATGAGGGCAATTTAAACTGCATCTCAATGATGGCATAAGAGTAAAAATAAAAAATCCACTTTCTATGCTAAAAGGTTGAATATCTTGATTCGTAAATTCAACATTTATTTTACTAATATAATCGTTTGGCTTTTTATTCGTTAAAGAAAAGTGTTGTAAATTAAAATTTTCCATAATTAGTTATCTTTTAAAAAAATTATACAAGTAATACACCCAATGTCAAACCAAGTATTGATTTTATTTATTTATTTATCTATACTCATTTCAATTATAAAAAAACAAGAAAATATGGTGGTTTATGAGTCAAGAAGAAGTATTATCTCAAGAAGAAGTTGATAATTTACTAAAGGGCATTACTGGGGAACCTCAAGAAACAAAACTTGAGACAACTACAGAAGATAATGGTATCAGTAAATATAATTTAGCCGAACAAGAAAGAATTGTTCGTGCTAGAATGCCTACTTTAGAAATCATTAATGAGAGATTTATTAGAAATCTACGAATGGGTCTTTTTAACTTTACAAGAAAGACTCCTGATGTTGCTGTATTGGATACTAAAGTTCAAAAATTTAGTACTTTTTTATCTGAACTTGTCGTTCCCACAAACTTAAATATTGTGACATTTAAGCCATTAAGAGGTTCTGGTTTGATTACATGTGAACCAAAATTAATATTTTCCATGATAGATACACTTTTTGGCGGTAGTGGCAAATTTCATACTAGAATTGAAGGTAGAGATTTTTCTAATACAGAAATGAGAGTTATTAAAAAACTTTTAGAGGTTATAGCTGAAGAGTTTAAAAAAGCTTGGTCAGGCATTTTTCCATTAGAATTTGAATATCAACGATCAGAAATGCAACCACAATTTGTTAATATTACTGCCCCCAATGAAGTTGTTATTTCTACTTGTTTAAAAATTGATTTCGCAGATACTTCAGGATTGATTTATATCACAATACCATATGCTACATTAGAGCCAATTAAAGACACTCTATATTCATCTGTTCAAGGCGAAAGTTCACACTCTGACAATAGATGGGAAAACAGCATCAAAAGTCAGATTAAAGATGCCCAAGTTGAATTAAATGTTGAACTTGGGAAAATGCAAGCCACTTTAAAACAGCTAACTCAAATGAAAAAAGGAGACTTCTTTCCTTTAATAGTTGAGCCGACTGTTACTGCTACCATAGATGGTCTTCCTGTCTTTTCTTGCTATTACGGCAAAAACAATGGTAGATATGCTATAAAGATAGATAAAAAATTAGATCAGAATAAAGGAGACAAAAAGAAATGAGTGATGAACAAAATAATATAGATAATAATGAACAGGTTGTTTCAACTAAAGAAACAAACAACGCATTTCAAGATTTCAATACTCCACCTCAACAAACAGAGGAAGACTCTGATTTGAATTTAGTAATGGATTTGCCAATTAATTTAACAGTAGAATTAGGTAAAACACACATTCCAATTAAAAATTTAATGCAATTAAATCCTGGATCTGTTGTTGAATTGGATTCATTGGCTGGAGAACCTTTAGATATTATGGTTAATGGATTTTTAATTGCTCAAGGTGAAGTCGTGGTTGTAAATGATAAGTTTGGAATACGACTAACTGACATTATTAGTCCTAACGATAGAATTCGTAAAGCTAATAAAAAATAATTTTAACCAAATAACAAAAAAGCCCAAAAGGGCTTTTTTTATTTCTCTATAGTTATTTGATTTGATTCCTTTTTCTCTTCAGTATCCAAATCTTGATTATCAACAATATACGGAGTTATAAACACCATCAACTCACCTTTTGTTTCATTTTTAATGTTTCTTTGGAACAAGTTTCCTAACATTGGAATATCTGCTAGCAAAGGTATTTTTTGAATATCTTCTTGATTTTGAATTTCATAAACACCACCTAAAACAACTGTCTGTCCATTATTTACAGTTACTGCTGTTTCAATTCTTTTTGTATCTATTGATGGAATTGTCCCTCCACCAGCAACAGGAACTAATTGTCCAATACTATCTTTGGATATTTTTAAATCTAAAACAACTTTTCCATTTGGTGCTATTTGTGGAGTCACATCTAATTTTAACGAAGCTTTTTTAAATTCTACTGTTGTTCCCCCATTTGTTCCTGAAGTAGCAGTATATGGTATTTCAGAACCTTGTTCTATAGTAGCTTTTTTATTATCTGCCGTTAATAACCTTGGGTTAGATATTATTTTTCCTCTATTGTTATCTTCTATAGCAGACAACTCCAAGTTGATTAAATTTTGTGTAGCTGTGTTCAACAAGGTAATTCCAATTGCGCCAGGGTTTGCTCCATTTACGGCTCCAGCAGCCAAATTAGAAAGCAATCCAGAAGCATTAGCAGCTCCTTTTGTATTGAACTGCCCATTACCATTTGTTTTCGTATAGTTTATACCAAACTTTGCTCCAATATCTTGTCCAAACTTTTTATCGGCAATAACAATTTTAGCCTCTACAAGAACTTGTTTATTTGCTATATCTAATTTTTTAATTATTTTCTTTATTTCTTTTAGTCTTTCTTCAGTGTCTTGAATAAATAAAATATTATTCCTAGCATCAACACCAACACTTCCTCTTTTAGATAGTATGTTGATACCTATGGAACCATTTTGACCCCCCCCACTCTTACTGTTCGCCTCTAAGACAGCTTTCAAATCTTCAGCTTTATAGTAATTAACTTGGAAAAACTCTAATTTTAGTGGTTCTAATTCTAGGTTTTGATTTAATAAAGAAATTTTTGTTGCATTATTTCTTTCCACTTCTTCTCTTGTAGCAATCCAAATGACATTGCCATCTTTAACTTTCTGTAGACCTTTAGATTCCAATATAATATCTAAAGCTTGATCCCAAGGAACTTCTCTTAACCTAATACTCATTGTTCCCGTTACAGCATCGCTACTTATTAAGTTTAAACCAGTAAAGTCTGCTATTACTTGTAAAATTGCTCTTACTTCCATATCTTGAAAACTCATTGAAAGTTTTTTACCAGAATATTTTAAATTTTCTGCGCCATTCTCATTTTCTTTTACATCTATAACAAATCTTTTACCCAAATTGAATGAACTATAATCCCAATTGCCATCAATATTTATATTTAAAAATAAATCTCCATTACTTTTTGATACTTTCATATTTTTAATGATTGAATTAACTGATATAGCATTGATTTTATTAATTAATTTTTCATCAGCATCTAAGTTTTTGAAAGTTACCAATAAATTATTTTTTTCCTTTTTGAATATTGGCTCATTTAAGTTTTTACTAAAATCTAAAGTTATTCTGTTGTCAGTGTTGCTTTCTTTTTTAATATTAATCTTCTCCAACTCTAAAAATGAGGATGATTCTTTATTTTGTTTGTCTATTTTAACCCAAGAACTATTCACATCTTTTGTGTTAATTTTTAATTTAAAAATTTCACCTGTTTGTAAATTTTTAAATTCTGTAGATTCTTCAATTAATATAGTTAAATATTCTTTGCTAATTTTATAATCAAAAGCTACATTTTGATTTGTTTTAACTATAATTTTTAATTTACCATCTATTTCTCTAAAATAAACCTTATCAATCAGTGGATCATTTTTAGCAATATTGGGTAAAGAAAAATCTTTTTTAATTGATTCTGAAGATATTATTATTTCATTATTTTCAGGACTAGCAATCACATTAAAGCCACTTACACTCTCGTTTGCTAAATCAAAATTTATCACACTTCTTAACTTCTGATCTAGCATTTTAGCTTTAGGAACAACATTAGAATCTTCTGTCTGTTTTTCTTTTATAACTTCACCAGCAGTGCTAGCACAACCAGCTAAAAATATTAAACTTGAAGAAGAAATTAATCCTAATTTTAGATTTTTATTTTTCATATTTTTTCCTTATTTTTTATCAACACCTTCAAACAAAAATATTTTTGTTTCTCTTTTTTCCCATTTATCATAATCTTTGAATCTTTCTTCTAAAATTATTTCTCCCTCATTTAAAGAAACAATTTTTCCGTAGTTCAACCCCATATAATTGCCCTTTTTTACATAATATAAGTTTTTATTATTATCTTTTATCATTGCATGTATAATATTATCTTTTTTGACACTACCAACCATCCTTAAAGTTGATAAATCAAATTGTTCTAGTTCTTCTTTTTGCCTATTTAAATCTGGGGCATATTTATTTTTAAATATATCTAATGTTGATACTTTCCCTATTCTTGAAAAAGGATCAGAGTTTGCCGTAAACTGTGTAGGCTCAAAAACTTTTACTTGTGGTAATTTTTCTATTTTACCTTTAAGTTCTTTTTCTTGCTTTCCCATCCAATCTTTTAAATCAGCATGTTCACCAAAAGAACAGCCTACTGTCAACATTGGAAAAAGTAAAACTAAAATTAGTCTATTCATTCTTTAGTCTCCTTTTTAGCATTTTTATCTTCTTTTTGTGGCTTGCCCTTACCCTTTTTTGCTTTTTTCTTTTCTTCTGCCAACTTTCTAGCTTGCTCTTCTAATTCTTCTTGGTCTAAATATCTGAATGTTTTAATCTGGGCTATTAAAGCAACTTGATTATTCTTATCCAAATTTATTTCCATATTATTGAAAATAACAACCCTAGATAACTGAGATAGATCAGCAGTGAATTTACCGACAGCTTCAAAACTTCCTATTAGTTTAATATCTATAGGCAATTCAGCATAAAATTCTTTTATTTTTTCTTGATTAGGTTTAAATAATTCTACGCTCAAACCTCTTAGAATTGCCGCCTGATTGATATCTATCAGTAACTTCTCCATTTGAGACTTATCAGGTAATTGTTTTAATAAATTATCTGAGTCTTTTGTAACAATTTCTAATTGTTCTTTATATAAATCCAAATTAACTGCTTGTCGCTTCTTTTCAATAAACTCTTTTTTTAATGTCTCTTCTTTTTTCTGATAGCTATCTAAATCAGAACTTAATGGCTTAATATCTACAATAATACCAATAATAAATACTAAAATTAAAGTGAATACTCCTATTAAAATTTGCACTGAAAGTGGCCAAGTATAATATTCTCTTGGATTTAAATTTTTAAAATCTTCTTTTATTAAACTTACTTTTTCTAATATAGTGTTCATTGGTTCACCTTTTTAGGACTATTATTACTAGAAACCTCTTCCTCAGGTCTTTCTATTTTTAAAACCAAAGAGAACTCACTTATTTTAATTTCTTTTGCTCTATTTCTATTCTTAATAGCCGTATTATCTACACTTTTCGCTTTTATTTCTTTTAAGACTGGCTCTTTAAACACATTTGATTCATCTAACCCTACCATATAGTGAGAAACTTTATTGTTTGAATATGTTTGACCTACTATAATTACATTATCGTTTTCCTTTTTAACACTATTTAAAAATGTATCTTCTGGGATTTTATTAGCAACAGTGTTTACTATGTTAATAGCGTCAGATCTATTTGCTTGTAATTGTTCAACCACTTTTCTTTTTGCCAAAGTTAATTTTATTTCTTCTTTAAGTTTAGCAATTGATTTTATTGTTTCATCTAACTTTTTATTTTCAGTAGCAATAAAATTATTTCTATTTTGTTGCTCCTCTAATCTGAAAGACATAACACCATGACCTATTCCAGTTAATATTAATCCACCAAGAGCAAAAGCTCCCATTAGGATACCAAACCTCTTAATTGCTTGAGATTTCTGCTTCTCCCTATAGGGCATCAAATTAATTGTAATAAATCCATTTTTCATTTTTAATAATCTCTTAAATATTGTCTAACTGCCAAAGATGTAGCTAGGAATAAATTTTGCTCATCTTTATTGAATTTTTGAATATTTGAAATTGATTTTGTGGCATTTTCTAAAGGCTTTGCTATATACGGCTCATTTAAAACCATCAGACCCTCTTCTTCTAAGAGACCATCTATAATCATTTTTTCAAAATTTGGATGTCCCGCCACACCACCACTTAAAATAATATCATCTATTTTTATGAGAGAATGTGCTGAACTAAAATAAGCCAATAATGTGAAAAATTCTAATTTATAATTTAATAAAAAACTGCTTTCTATTTGTAAAAATGTTTCATCTTCACTTCTTTCTTGCTTAAGTTTTTCAGCTTCTTCAAATGTTATGCCAAGATTATTCATTAAATCAATGGTTAAGCTATGTCCACCAAGCTGAGAATCTTTTGAAGCAATTAACTGTCCATCCACATAAGCATACATTCTTAGCATAGAAGCAGAACAATCAGCAAAAATATATGTTCCCTCATAAAAACTCAAACCTTTCATGAGTTTCAATAAATTTTCTATTACATAACCTTCAACATCTAGGATTTCTAAGCTCAATCCTGCACCCTCAATCAAAGCCTGTAAAAACTCCACTTTTTCTTTTTTTGAAGCTACCACCAGCACTTCAGAGAAATCTTCTGATTCTTGCTCCCCCGTATATATATAGTCAATAGACAAATCATTTAAACTAATTTCTTCTGGTATTATCTTTGAAAACTCATTTTCAACCATAAGTTGTAGCTCTTCTTGATTGGATAACTTAGGAATATATATATATTTAGATATTACATTGTTTGAGTTTATACAAGTGGCTACACTTTTAGTTTCACAACCAGCCTTTTGCCAACATTTATTAATTAATTCTGATATCTTACCTAATTCTTCCTCTTTAAATTCTCCATTTTCAGAAATCAACTCTCTAGGAACTGGAACCATAGCATAAGCAGTTAGTTCTAAATTATCTAAATTTTCACCACTAACCTCTAATATCTTGATGTAGCTATTACCTATATCTAAACCGATAATACTTTTCTTTTTATTTAAAAAATTTGATATTTTATCAAACATTTAGGTTCCCTTTTTTTATTTTTATCTATTATAATTGCTCAAAATTAATTAAATTATAATCACTTACATGTCAAGAAAGGCAAAGATAGCTGAAAAAATATTGTTAATTTTTAAAAAAAGTAATATAATAAAACTCTATTTTAAAAAGGTGGGAAATATGAACAAGAAACCATTTGGACTAAACATTGCTGTTAAAGCTGCGCTTCAAGCAATTAAAGAGGGAGTAGCACCTCCAAGTGTAGCTTTAAGCAATCTATTTTATTTGCAAAAATCTGATATTTTCCCTCAAGCTTTAGATGTTTACTTTTTCAATAAACCTAGGATTATCACATCTGAAGCTGAAAAGAAAATTTTAGTTAAGCTATTGGACAACTTAAAGCAACCAAATATTAACAAAGAAACAATGTTAGAAGATGCATTTGCTGAAGGCTGGATATTTAAAAAATCCCCCCCAAAGCAAGGTGATAAGCCTATTTCTCAAAAGAGAAAACCTAGCTTTAAAAACAAGACAACAGTAAAGAACCTCCCTACTGTTGTTGTTAAAAAAACAAAACTAGGTTAATATTGACAAATAATTTGTTTTGATACATAATATTACAAAACGAGCCTTTCGCACTAGCAAAAGGCTTTTTTATTACTATAAAGGAATTAAATATGGAAAACTCTCGTGAACTTATACTAATAGCTGAAGCTGTTGCCAAAGAAAAAGGACTATCTAAACAAGAAGTCCTTGATATTTTGTCAGAAAGTGTTGAGGTAGCACTTAGGAAAAAATTTCCTGAGGGGGCACTCGTTCAAGTCGAAATAGACGAAAAAACGGGAGACATGTCTGCTTGGAGACTATTTGAATTGGTTGACAGTATTGAAAATATTGAAGGGCAAATGCTCAAAAATGAAATTGATAACGAAGAGGTTATTGACGGTTATGTTTGGGAAAAGTTTGATTTTGCCCTTACACGTCAACAATTTAATATTGTAAAACAAGTTGCTTTACAAAAAATTAAAAATCATTCTCGTGATAACTATATTCATCACCTATTGAATAAGCCTATTAATTTGCATTCAGGAACAATTAAGGGGAACAAAAAAGATTTCTTTTTGGTTGATACAAATGGTGTAGATATTATTATTTACAAAAGAAATATTCCAATGAGAGAAACCTATAAAAACGGAGACAAAATTCGCTTTACACTAAAAGAGCAAAATGGTCACTATGTGGGTGATCGTGCTTCTGAAGATTTTCTTTTAGAACTATTTAAAGAAGAAATCTCTTATGTTGAAAATGGTGAAGTTTTGATTGCTGCTATTGCTCGTAATCCTGGTTTTAGATCTAAGGTTATTGTTGCTCCATCAAAATCTAACGGCAAGATTGATGCTGTCAGAACTTGTATTGGAGCTAGAGGTGTTCATGTTAAAAATATTCAGCAAGAATTAAACGGTGAATTTATTGATATCATTGGTTTTAGCGATGACCCTGCTCAACTATTAATTAGCGCTATCTCTCCAGTTAATGTAACTAAAATTGTTATGGATGAAGATGCTAAAAAAATGGAAATTGCTGTAGAAGAGTCTGGTTTGGCTTTAGCAATTGGTCGTGGAGGAAAGAATATTGAAATGATTAGCAGACTTATTGGCTGGGAGATCAAGGTTTATTCTGAAAACGAATGGGAAACTAGACAAGTTCAAGAGCAAGAAGCATTAAAACAATATTTTGCTTTTGGCTTGAACTGTGATGCTGAATTAGCTGAATATGTTGTTGAATGTGGATATCTTTCATTAGAAGAAATTGCTTATATTCCAGAAGCTGACCTTGATTTTGCAGAACTTGATTCTGAGACAATTGCCGCTTTAAAAGAAAATGCTGAGGAAACCATTAAAGATGCAGAAAAGAATAAGCAAGCCGAAGGTATTAAAATACTATATTCTTTAGGTTTTGAATCTGATGAAGTAGAAACTTTATTAAATGAAAAAGTTCATACTCTTGAAGATGTTGCTGACCTATCTACTTATGATTTACAAGATTATCTTCCAAACATTGACATTGAAAGAGCAAAAAATATAATCATGAGAAGTAGGCAAGAACAAACAGCCTAAAAATGAAAAGGACAATATTTTGCGTATCACCAAGTTAACTGATTATGGAATTTTGTTGCTTTGTGAATTGAAGCAAGATGTTGTCCTATCTTCTAAACAATTAAATCTAAAAACTAAAGTTCCTTTAGCTACTATTAATAAAGTTATGAGACTTTTGATAAGTAGTAATATATGTGCTTCCAAAGAAGGTAAAAATGGCGGTTTTTATATTTTAAAGCCATTAAATCAAATTTCTATTTTAGATGTAATATCAAGTATTGAAGGTCTTTACGATGGTCTTACTGATTGTGTAGACTCTAAAAATAACCTTTGCGCTTTAGCTGGTAGTTGCAAAATAACAAATAGAATGAAATTAATAGATAATCAAATATATGATTTATTAAAAAATAAATTTATAAGTGATTTAATCTCTTAAAACTTGACTTATTTTTTCTAGTTATTAAAATCATACTAAATTGGTATGAGTTAAAAATATGGAAAATAAATTAATAGAAGAAAAAATAAATTCCCAAGAGTATGAGCTAGGTTTTTCTATGGACATAGAAAATGAGACTATACCTATTGGAGTCAATGAAGACATAGTAAAACTTATTTCTTCTAAAAAAGAAGAACCAGAGTGGTTATTGAATTGGAGACTAGAAGCTCTTAGACATTGGAAAACAATGCAAGAACCTAAATGGGCTAATGTTTCATACCCTGAGATTGACTATCAAAATATTTATTACTACAGCACACCAAAGAAGATAAAATCTAATAATGGTGAAATAGATCCAGAATTAAAGGCTTATTTTGAAAAATTAGGTGTCCCATTGAATGAGCAACAAGTTTTAGCTGGCAATATTGCAGTTGATGCTGTTTTAGATTCTCAATCTGTAGGAACTACTTTTAAAGATAAGTTAGAAAAATTAGGAATCATTTTCTGTTCTTTTACTGAAGCTGTTCATAATCATCCTGAGTTAGTTAAAAAATATTTAGGCACTGTTGTTTCTTATAAAGACAACTACTTTTCTGCTTTAAATAGTGCTGTTTTTAGTGACGGAAGTTTTTGTTATATCCCTAAAAATGTTAAATGCCCTATGGATTTGAGTACATACTTTAGAATTAATCAAGCAAATATTGGACAATTTGAAAGAACATTAATAATAGCTGAGGAAGGTGCATCAGTGTCTTACTTAGAAGGTTGTTCTGCGGTAAAAAGAGATGAAAATCAATTACATGCAGCAGTTGTTGAAATTATTGTTTTAGACAATGCCTCTGTTAAATATGCAACTGTTCAAAATTGGTATCCAGGAGACAAAGATGGTAAGGGTGGCGTTTATAACTTTGTTACTAAAAGAGCAGATTGCAGAGGTAAAAACTCGCATGTATCTTGGACTCAAGTAGAAACTGGTAGCGCTATAACATGGAAGTATCCTTCAGTTATTTTGAGAGGTGATAATAGTGTCGGTGAATTTTATTCTGTAGCCCTAACTAATAACTTTCAACAAGCAGATACAGGAACTAAAATGATACATTTAGGAAAAAACACTAAATCAACAATTGTATCAAAGTCTATTTCAGCTGGACAATCAATTGGAACATATCGTGGATTAGTTAGAGTAGGTAAAAATGCAACAGGAGTTAGAAACTTTACACAATGTGACTCTTTGATTTTTGGAGATGCTATTGTAAATACTCATCCATATATTGAAACATTTAACAATTCTAGCACTCTTGAACATGAAGCAACCACAAGTAAAATATCTGATGAACATCTTTTTTATTTACAGCAAAGAGGTGTTTCTGAAGAGCAAGCAAAGAACTTATTAGTAAATGGTTTTTGTAAGTCTATATTTCAAAAACTACCCGCTGAGTTTGCTGTAGAAGCTCAGAAATTATTAGAAATCAACCTAGAAGGAAGCCTTGGATAATGGAAAACAATATGAAAATTCACAATTTAACTGTTCAAAAAGGACAAAAAGAGATTATTAAGGGATTAAATCTTAATTTAGAACCAGGAATTAATATTTTAATGGGTCCTAATGGTTGTGGAAAAACAACCTTAAGTTATACTATTGCTGGACACCCAGATTGTGAGGTTCTTTCTGGAGAAGTTTTGTATAAAAATACAAATATCTTAGAGCAAGAAATTCAGGATAGAAGCTTAATGGGAGTTTATTTGGCACCACAATATCCAAGTGTAATTGAAGGATTATCTCATGCGGCATTAATGAAAGAGGCTATTAATATCCGTCAATTAAAAAATAACAAAGAAGAATTAGATGAATTTGATTTCTTGACACTTCTTAAAGAGAAAGCTTCTAAATTTAACTTTAACCCAAAAGATTACGTTAGAAACTCTTTAAATTATGGCTACTCTGGTGGTGAAAAAAAACGCAATGAAATGTTACAGATATCTTTGTTAAATCCAGGATTCATCATCTTAGATGAAATTGATTCAGGTCTTGATATTGAAGCTATGAAAGATATAGCCACATTTATTAATGAATATTCTAAAGCCAATAATGCGACCTTTTTAATTATTACACACTATCCAAATTTTGCTAAACTTTTAGAAGTTAAAAAGGTGTATGTTATGAGAGAAGGTAAGATAAGTAAAACTGGCAACATTGATTTAGTTTCTGTTGTTGAAAACGAAGGATTTGGAGAATAAAATGAGTGATATTTTTAATCCAGATCATTATTTAGATAACAACTTATTAAAGGAAAATTTAAATAATTTATTTGAACTAGACTTAAAAGAACTCTACTTAAAGAGAAAAAAACATTTTTCTAATTTTAAATTTGTTATATTAGAAAACAATAATATTGTATTTTCAGAAGTTGAAGACTTTAAAAATCAAGTAAATAATCAAAATATTTACATTATCAAATCTTCTTCTTTATCTTTGAATTTAGACTTGTTTTTAAAAGGTAAAAATAATTTAATTATTGAAGATATAGCAAAAACAAATTCTCCAACATCTATTAACATTAAGTCTGATGGAGAAAATAATTTTTATTATTTTACAAATTATGAATTAATAAATATTTTTTATAATACTATAAATATTAACTCTAAAGGTATTTTTAAATCTTTATTTATTACTAAACCACAGTTAAAAAAACACAAGAATAAAATTACTTATAATTTAGAAGAAGATTCAGAACTTATTCATAATAGCTTTACAGAAAATACTAAAGGACAGCTTCAAGATGATAGCATTGAAGTAGTTCATTCAAAAAAATCAAAAAGTAAAATAAATTATGTAAGTTTGAATCACGGAAAAGTATCAACACAAGTTAATTCTGTTATTCCCAAAAATGCTGATAATTGTGAAACATATCAGTTGCTTTCTCATCTTGTATTGGAACCTAATGCGGTTACAAATTCTAAACCTAATTTAGTTATTAAAAATAAAAATGTGCTAGCCTCTCATGGAAATAATATTGGAGGATTTAATCCAGAACACTTATTTTATTTAAATCAAAGAGGAATTAATACAGAAGAATCAAAGAGAATTTTAGGTAAAAGCAAATATTTCAATATGATTCAAAACGATTTATTGGTTGATAGTCTCATCTCTTATTATGAGGGAAACACAAAATGAATACAATTAAAGAGCAATTCCCAATTTTAAAAAATCATCAAGGGCTTGTTTTTCTAGATAATGCTTCTACGACACAAAAGCCTAATATTTTGGTTGAAGCATTAAGCGATTATTATTATAACTACAATAGTAATGTTGGAAGAGGAATCTATAAATTAGCTGAAATATCTGAAAATAAATATCAAGAAAGTAAAATTAACATAAAAAACTTTTTTAATGCATCAAAATATGAATTACTAGTAACCTCAGGTAGCACTGAATCATTAAATATTGCTGCACATATATCAACTAATTTTAATAAAAAGAAATATATTGTTATCCCCTTCTTTGAGCATCATGCGAATATTCTTATTTGGCAGTCTTTGGCTAAAAAATTAAATTTAGAAATATATTGGATTAAAGATTTAGACAATTTTGAGAACCCATCTGAACACTTAAGACATATTAAAGAAAACATATCAGTTATTGCTTTGACACATGTTTCAAATGTTACTGGAGAAATAATACCCATTCAACCTTGGATTAATTTTGCCAAAGAAGTAAATGCGATATCGGTTATAGATGGTTCTCAGTCTGTGACCAGTTTATTGATTAATTTAAATGAAATTGATTGTGATTTTTTCGCTTTTTCTGCACATAAGCTTTATGGTCCTATGGGGTTAGGGTTTTTATTTATGAATCCAAAATTTTTAAAATCTGACCCCTTAAAATTAGGTGGTGGTATTATAGAAGATGTTACTTTAGATGGTTATGAACTAACAGATGGTGTTAATAGATTTGAAGCGGGAACTCCTAATGTTGCTAACACATATGCTTTCAGTAAGGTCTTAGATTGGTTAGCCAATAATCAATGGGATAATTTACTAAAAAAATCAAAAGAGATAACAAGAAAGCTATACATAGAATTGGAACAAATAAATATCAAGCCTATTGTTTTATCATCTAGTTTTTCTAAAACTCACATATGTTCTTTTAATATTCCAAATATTCACCCTCATGATGTTGGAACTTTTTTATCTAACAAAAATATTGCTGTTAGAGTAGGTAAACACTGTGCTTACCCACTTCATCAACATCTAAACTTAAACTCCAGCGTAAGAGCATCAATTGGAATATATAATGATGAAAATGATATTGATTATTTTATAAACACACTCAAAGATGTTCAGAATTATTTTAAATAAGGAAATTATAAATGGATAATAGCGAATTAGATGAACTTTATCAGACTATGGTTTTGGAGCATTCAAAAAAACCTAGGAATTTTGGAACCATTGAAAATTCTTTGTATGCCAAAGGAAAAAATCCTTCATGTGGTGACGAGATAGATTTATATATGAGCCTAGAGAATGATCACATTAAAAATGTTAAGTTTAAGGGGCAAGGTTGTGCTTTATGTATTGCTTCAACATCCATATTTACTGACTTAATAAAAGGAAAAGAAATCGAAAAAGCAACAGAAACCATCAATGAATTTGTTGATTTTATAACCAAAGAAAACGATACTAACATTGAAAAACTAAAAATATTTGAAGGGATTAAGAAATTTCCACTTCGTGTAAAATGTGTTTTACTAGGTTGGAGAACTGCTGAAAGTTTATTAAAGAAAAAATAAATATGGAACTAGTAATTAATAACACTAACCCTCAAATCTATATAGAAGATGTAAAGGATGTTTTGAAATCTATTTTTGATCCAGAAATAGATTTTAGCATCTACGATATTGGACTTATTTATGAAATCCATGTCGATTTAGAGAAAATAAAAATTATTATGACTTTAACATCAGTTAATTGTCCTGAAGCACAATATATACCAGATAAAGTTAAAGAAGATTTAGAATTTAAATTTCCAAACTTAATAGTAGAGGTTGAAATAACATTTGAGCCAGCTTGGACTGTTGATAACATGAGTGATGAAGTTAAATTGAGGCTTGGACTACTGTAAGGCAACTTGCTTTTTAAGATTTTTTCTTTTAGTTTAAAAGATAACAAAAATCGGAGCAAATTAATGTTTTCTAGCATTAAAAAAATATTTTCTAAATCATCCACAGTAGATAAAAAAGATGGTTTAAATAATTCAAATATGATGGGGCAAACTATTGGTGGTGTCACAAAAACAAAGCCAATGCAACAGATGAATATTAATAAAAATCCAGTTGTTCAAAAACAAAACATTATCTTAAATAAACTTGAAGAATTAACCTTTAATCCAAAAACAGAAGAAATAGCCACAATTTTTTCTGAAGGGGACCAGTTTTTAACTTTAGATACAATAAAAAATCATTTTAGAGAAAAGCAGGGAAATGTTGATAAAAGAATTTGGTATATGTTAATGGATCTACACCAAATGTTTGATAATAGGGAAGAATTTGATAAAACAGCTATTGCTTTTGCTCAATATTTTGGTACATCACCGCCCTCTTGGTTTGAAACAGTCAATAAATCTCAACAAGATTTAGGAATGGATAAAAATATGGTTATTTTTCCTAAAATATTTGACGACAACTACGAAGAGGAATTTAAGAACTTTTTTAGAGCTGCTCGTAAAAATCATTTTTGTAGAATTAACATAAGCCAATGTAAATTTGAGCAAAATGATTATCATGTCTTAGAAAAATTTATTGAACTACTTCAAAACCTAAGAAAAGCAAATATTCCAACGGTTTTGATGGGTGATAATGGTATACTCAGATTTATACACGATTTTATTAAAGATTCAGATATTATTATTGATTTGAATAAGTCATATTTAAATAACCCTCAAATAGTTTGGTTAGCAAACTTAGAATTTTTGCAATGGAAAAATAGTTTTGAAGAATTTGAAACATTCTCTATAAAGTATGCTGATAAGTTTGAAATATCTCCACCAGATTGGGAAAAGATAGCAAATGCCACGATAGAGAACACAGTAGAAGTAGATAATGATTCTTTTTTAATTGAAGAAGCAGAATTAAATACCAATAACATACAGAACGTATTAAAACATATAGATGAAAACATTCAACTAAAAAATAATATAACTTTAGATTTTTCGAAAGTTAAAAGAATAGACTTTAGCACTGCTGGAATTTTAAGTTATCATACTCAAGAAATTACAAGCACATCCAATGGAAATAAAAGCATTTCTATTAAAAACCCAAATGAAATGATTTTGGTTTTGTTACAAATTTTAGGAATCAATGAAATTATAAACATTGAACCTAGGAAAAGAAATTAATAATTATTTGACTTATTACTAAAAAAACATTATCTTTAATAGATATTTTTGTAAAAAAAATAATACTAATAATATATACAAGGAGGAAAGTAATGAATATATTAAAAAAATATTCTAGCTTTTTCTTGGTTTTTTTAGGAATGTTTACTCTGAGCCATCAAGCATTAGCTCAAACAAGCAAATTTGAAGTGCCTATACTAAAACCAAATAAAGTTTTAACTTTTTATGATTTTAACTACGGCGACGTAAAAAATTATATCTATAAAAAAGAAAAAGCAAGGAAAATTGATATTTTAGTTAAACATCTTGCAAAAGAGTATAAACTAAATAGTCCATATACTAAAGAAATATTGTACACCCTTTATAACGAAACAGAAAAATTAAACATTGATCCATTGTTGTTTTTATCTGTTATAGAGGTCGAATCTTCTTTTGACCAATTTGCAAAGTCTCATGTTGGTGCTATAGGTCTTTCTCAAGTTATGCCTCAATACCATCAAAATAAAATTACTGTTATTGAAAAAGAGAATTTAGATTTATGGTCTGTAAGGGGTAACATCAAAGTTGGTGTAAAAGTTCTTCATGAATATGTTTCTATGTCTAATGGAAACATTGAGGAAGCTTTACAGAGATATAACGGAAGCTTAAACGATTCAACAAGAAAATACTCTAAGAAGGTCTTGTCTAGCTTTAAAAAATACAAATCTCTATTTTCTTAATAGAAATAATAAAAGCCCCAAATTGGGGCTTTTATCATTAATCAAATTACTTCTTTGATTTATTTGGGCTTACAGCTTGTGTAGCTTTATTACCAACTTCAATAACTGTCTTCATACCTTCAGCCATTACTTTGTTACTAGCCTCAACAGCACTCTTAACGTTTTCATTAACTGTTTTAGTATTATGTTCCATAATTTCTTGAGAAATCTTAACCACTTTATTTGGGATTTCTTTAATTGATTCTTTATCTTTCAAGCCATTCATAATTTCTTTTTGTATTGCTACAAAGAAGTTAAATTGCTCTTGAGTATATTTCAAGAAATTTTCATTCATACTTTGGAACATTCCCATTGAGTTTTCAAATGATTTTCCAACAACCTTATCTGTAATGAATTGGTTGTTTTTTTCAATTTGCTCAACAGTAGCTTTGTAAGCATTGCCAAAATTTGTTTCAAATTGTTTAGCTTGCTCTTCTACAAACTTCTGATCAAAATTAGTTTTCACCATTGTTTCAATCATAGATTGCATTTTTTTGTGGTTTTCTTCTGTAATCTTAGCAACTTCTTCAAACTGACCCTTTTGAGACATTAATGCCTCCATTTGTTCAGCAAAAGTTTTCATAGCTTTTTGAGTGTATTCCTCACCCATTTTTACAGCCTTTTGAGCTTGGTCTCCAAAAATATATTGACCTGAAGTAATGTTTTTCATTACCTGGTTTTCAAAAAAGCTCTTCATAAAATTTTCGTTCATCAACATGTTCATAATTTTTCCTTTCAATTAATAAGATTAAGTTTTGTTGCAATGCAATATTGTGCGCCAGTTTTCTATTAAAGTCAATCTAAAAACAAAAATAAATTAGAGATTTAGTTCTAAAAATAAAAAATATTTGACTTTTATGAAAAATCTAATACATTTCTAGACAATTTGATAAATAACAAAGGCATTATATGACAAAAAAAGAAAAAAAAGAAGTATCAACTAAAAATATTTCTACTAAAGTATTAAAAAACAAAACAACTCAAGATAAAGTTGTTACCAATAAGAAGGATAAGTCTTCTGAAACCAATCAAAAAACAGAAATAAACCAAAATGTTAAAAAACAACCAAAAACTACAGCCAAATCTAAAATTGTAACACCAAAAGACGAATCAAACACAGCAAAGAAAAAAACACCTACTAAAAGCAAGAAAGAACCTGTTGGTGTAGAAAAAGATGAAAAATCATCCTTACCTCCTATACAAAATCAATCCAATAATGATTATGATTTAAATCGTATAGATTTAGACTTTGAACATGAAGTGTACGATGAGGCAGATATAGCGTCCGCCTTGGAAATGGGATTTATAGCACAAGCATTAGAAGCACATAAAGCAAAAGTAGCTAAAGAAACACATCCAGACTTTGATGGGGAAAGTTGCCTTGATTGTGGTGAAGAAATACCACAATTAAGATTGGATATGGGTAGAATTAGGTGTGTTCATTGCCAAGAAGCATTAGAGAGAAAAAATAAAATGCATGGAAGATAATAAAAAAGACCCTACTGGGTCTTTTTTATTTATTCAAAACTTTCTTTTAGAGTCTCTTCGGTTATATCTAATATATCCTTTGTAAACTCTTCATCTACTTGCATAGCGAGTGCCAAAGCTTTAATACTCTGTTTTATATACTCTCCATCATCTGTTTTATCTTGCTCTTCTAAAAGTTGCTGTTCCATTTTTTGAACAAATTTACTTGTTTGATCTGCTGTAATTTCATCTTTAATTAATGTTGGAGAAACCTCAACTTCAATTTGTTTTCCAATTAAATTAAATATTTGTTTATTAAAATTTAAAGGTATCTGTTCCAAATCTTTTTCTTTAGAAGGAATCCACTTCCATACAGAAGGAACATGATCCGCACAGTCAGTACTAAGCCTAGTTATATTACCAGGGTTATGTGCCATCATTTCTCCATATAGTTTAGATTTTTTAGTTTTATGTATATGTCCATTAACTAACATTGATACACCCTTTATTTCTTTTATAGGTATCACACCTGGATAACTTTCTCCAAAATCTAAATTTTCATGTGTTAACCAAATTACAAAAGGATTTTCAATTTTAGCTGGCACTTTAACATCTTCAGGTATTTTTGAACCATATGGAGTTGAACCAATTAAAACATCCCTATTATCTATATTCATATGTATATGAAAACCATTTTTTTCTAATGTATGTATTACTCCAGCCTCTCTTAGCAAGCTCATAGCAACATCATCACTTAAATTAATCTGACTTTTTTCATGATTTCCCTCTACACTAGCACAAGGATCTTTTAACCTTTTAAGTATCCTTATTAGTTTAGTAAGCATTTCAATATCATTTTCATCATCAACATGAAACAAGTCTCCTAACATAATTAAATATAAGTTTTCTTTTATTGCCAAATCTACTGATTGAGATATTTTGTCTAACACAACAGCTGTAAAATCTTCATCCAATCTTTTGCCAGGCTTCTTGCTCCATAGGTGAGGGTCTCCTACAAACAAAATGCCATTGTAGCCTTTAATTTTATTCATGCTTTTCTCCAATTAAATGTTCTTTTGTTATTTGTTGATGACAAGTTGGGCAAATATGATTATTTTCTTTCATGAAATCTTCAATTTCTTTGTTTATTTTAATTTCCCAACTTTCTAGATTTTCCTTTTTAGCACTTAAATCTTCAATTAGTAAATTTTGATTTTCTATATTGTCTATAAGTTCACGAAGATTATTAAAGTCTCTTTCATCTTTTAACCTTGGCTCAATAATTTTATCAGTAGGCACAGTATCTAAATTACTTGCTGACTTCAATAAAGAAATTCTTTTTATAAGTGTAGCAATTTCCTTAGTTTCAACTAAATCAACATCTGAAATATCTGTTGTAATATCTACAATATCTTTAATATATTTTTCTCTATAGATGTTTGAAATAATTCCAGCTAATTCTAAAGTGTCCTTTGGGGATTCTTGATTCAGAATTTTTGAATAATTAATTTCTTCAATAACTCCAATAGTTTCTAAATTAACTAAACCTAATACATCTTCTTGTAATTTTGCAATTAAAGACCCTTGATTAATAACCTCTAATGTATTTTCCTTTAGTTTTTTAGCACTTAATGTTAATGATTCAATATTTCCTAAATTTTCTAGTTGTTTATTGAGAATATTAAATTTTATTTCTCCATCTTTTACTATTTGTTTGTTCTGACGAGTTTTATTTTTAATATTTTCCATCATTTTTTGTAAAATAATAGACTCTTTACCTAAAGATAATATTTTTGCCTTATCTTGAGGTTTTGTATCGTTTGACAATAAAAACACAGGTTGTTTTTGATTACCAATATGAACATCAATATCTTCTGTTGTTGAAATATTCAACTCTTTAGCAATAAATCCAGGAGTTAAACTTGAATTAAATTCACTCGCAATTAAAGCATTATTTTCAAATAATGAATATTTAACTTTTTGTGGATTTTCTTGATTTGTAGTTTTAAATCTTTGCCATAAGATTTGTCTGTTCTTATTCAATTCAATTAAAACTTGTGCCTCATCACAAAAATGCTTGATATAACTATCATGAGAGTCATTATATGATACTGACTTTAAAGCTGTTGCTAGCACACTCTTACCTATATCATTTTCACCTATCAAACAAGTTAAATAAGGATGTAGCTCAAACTCTGTATCTTGATGAGACATAAACTGTCTTAACCTAACCTTTTTAATGATGTCAGGATCTTCTACATCAACAGGGGTATCATGAACAATATTTGCTTCTAGATTTTTTCCATCTGATTCTAATCTAATAACTCTTCCATAATCTTTAAAATAGTTCCAATCATGATGTGAAATGATTATGGTTTGTATTTTTAATTTTTCAGAAATTTCTCCAATAATTTTAGCAAAGAAAGGAACATGATCTGGCTTTAACCAACAATCTGGTTCATCCAATACAATAAACTTTCTATGAGGCAATCTAGACAAAGCAATTAATCTTAATCCTGTTGATACGATATTGGCAATAGAACCACCATTACCTTCATAGATGTTTTCTCTTTGACCATCATTTAATGCTTCAATTCTTAGAGCAGGCAAGTTGTGATAAGTATATAATTCAAAAATAATGTCTTTATCTTTTTTTAATACATCTTTCACAAAATATGTTAGTAATTCACTAAAAGCACCTATATTTTTTTGATGAATAGCAACCTGTAAATGCTGTAAAAACTTCAGGTAGTCTGGCTGCTTTGCTAACCACTTTTTTGCTTTTTCAACATTTGCTACTATAGACTCTAATTCTTCAAGTAAAGCACTCTTCTTACCTAACAACATATTGGTTAAATTTACACATTCTTCTACTTGTTTTATATCTAACTTAGACATAGATTTCCTTTAAGAGTTTTGAGCTTCTTGTTGTAGTTCTTTAATTTTAGTATTTTTTTCTTGAACTTCTTTTTCTAGTTTAGCGATTTCTTCTTCATAAGCAGTAATTTTTTTCATATTATCTTCTTCCCAAGAAGTTAATAGGCTTTTAAGTTCTTCTAGATCTTCAGTCCCATATTTTTCTTTAGCTAGAACTGCTAATTTTTCATAATTCTCTCTTGCTGTTTCAATTTTAGTATTAATTTGAACAGCATTTTGAATTATTGATTGACTCTTTTTTTGTAATTCTTGAAACTTCTCTTGGGCACTTTTCATTGCATTAAACTCCTGTAAAATATTGTCAATTATATCACACAAATAAATATAAAAGCAATAAAAAAATAGGCCGAAGCCTATTTTTCCTTTTAAATCCATATTTTAGAATTGGAAGTCACAGTATACATGTGTCAACACACCCATTGGAGCCGAGGCACCGTTTAATGTTTGATACCAAACTTGCCAATTTGGACCAACAGTTGCAGCTCTTAACCAGTTAGCAGTTACTGAGTTTAAACTAGCAGTTACTGAAATTGGGTTAGGATAGTTTTGAGCGAATGTTGAACCCCAAGCTACATAAGCAACCCTAGTTGAACCTACAACACCAGCATCCAATAATGATATAGTAGCATTAGTGCTTCCGTTTACATATCCTAATGTTAAGTGGTTTTGAGGTATAATCTCAATTTTAGGAACACCAACAGGACCACAATCTGGTCTAGGAATGTTTACGAAATTGTTTGCGGCAATGTTTGAATATCTGATACCACGAGATGAATATCTTGGTAATAAGTCACTTAACCAAACGTTAGGTATTATACGACCTGAATTTCCTTGCACTGGACCACCAGTATTAGAAGAACCTAAATAGATATCTCTAGTGCTCATATCATTCATCGCAACAACTCTTGTTTCTGATCTGATTTCTGATTGCGCTCTGATCACGTTATTAGAAATAACAGCTTGACTACCTACAACATATCTTTGAGCAGTTACATCACCGGCTCCATTACCCCAACCTGTGTATGGACTAACAACTCCTGTTCCAGAGTATACATAATTTCTACCTTCAACCACATTTGAAGCAAACAAATTAGTTGTGTTTATGCTTCCTGAATTATTAATAGTTCCAGTATTTAATGTGTTAGCCAAAACACCAAATCCACTTAACCAACCATTATAGGTAATATTGGTAGCATTATTAATGTCCCAATTACCCATGTTCACATTACCCTTCATGGTATTTGTTCCATCTAACTTTAAATACATATTATCGAAAGTTACAGATGAAATTAAAGATGAACCAGATCTGAAAGCAATTTGTCCAGTAGCATTTATTCCACCGAATCTAGTATTATTCTCTGACCAACCAGCATTATATCCTGTAACTGTTCCAGCACCCGCAGCAACCAAACCTCCATTTGCCCCCATTGAGCGAACAGCATAACCAGCCAAGTCTAGTCTAACTGGGTTTAAAGCTCCACAAGCCAAACTTCTTTCTTTACAAACAGGAGCACTTGAAAGAACTAATCCAGTTAAACCAGCACTTTCATTTCTTACTTGTAAAACATAGTTACTACCAAAAGCATTGGTATTATTAAATGTTGATGGCAAATAAGGTCTTCCACATAATACTGTAGGCACTGTAGGATAGCAATTTCCCGCACCAGTTGTTCCGTTACTGTTTATATTTCTTAATAATTGCATATTAAGCGTTGTTGTGGTATTCGCAGGAATATTTGCTAATAAAGCTGCTGACTCTTTTGATAAGTATGTAGTCAATGCATCGCCTACATCTTTAAATTGTTCACCTACAATTTGTGCTCTTCTTTGGTCTGATTTAGCACTTTCATATTTTAAATAAGACAATAATGCGGTTGTACTTAACCCCATAACTAATATTAGTTCTATTAAAGTGAAACCCTTGTTTTTCTTTTTTAAGATCATAAACTCTCTCTTTTTAAAGGTTTGTTATTAATAATAAAAACAGAAAAAATATAAATTTCAAGTTTTTTCCTTGTTAAGTTAATTACTGCCCCCAAATAACTTGAAAAATAATCATTTAAATACTATAATTGTGAAAATTTGATAAGGAGTATCTTTTGGAAAATAAACAAAATATTTTAAAAATTGTGTTATTAGTTCTTTTTATAGCTATCGTGGTTAACTTTGTAAATTCAAATCAAACCAAAAATAATAATAACTTTGCTGAAAAGAATTACACATCTTTTCTTCAAGAAGTAAAAGAGAATAAAATATCTCAAGTTACTATTGTTGAAAAAAATAATGGTCCAAGAGAAATTATTGTAAAACCTAAAGAAGGAAAAACTTACTCTTTTAATGCCCCTCATGATGGGACTCTAGTTTCTAAACTAGTAGACTCCCAAACAGAAATAATCACTAAACAAGAACCTGGACAAGGTTGGTTCTTAACATTTTTCTTCTCTTGGGGTCCCACATTACTTTTTATTGCTGTGATGATTTGGATTATGAAAAAAACCACTGGTGGTGGCAGTAAAGGCTTATTTAGTTTTAGTAAGAGCAAAGCACAGCTTATAGACCCTCAAAAAATTAATGTAACCTTTAAAGATGTTGTTGGTTGTGATGAAGCCAAACAAGAAATACAAGAGTTTATTGATTTCTTAAAAAATCCAGAAAAATTCTCTAAATTAGGTGGAAAAACACCTAGGGGAGTATTATTAACTGGTCCAGCTGGAACCGGTAAAACTCTTTTAGCAAAAGCATTAGCAAAAGAAAGTGGCGTTCCATTTTTCGCAATGTCAGGTTCTGATTTCATTGAAATGTTTGTTGGTGTAGGTGCCTCACGTGTTCGTGACATGTTTGAGGAAGCTAAGAAAGTTGCTCCTTGTGTTTTATTTATTGATGAAATAGATGCTATTGGAGGCAAACGAGGTAGTTCTAACTTTGGTGGGGGTGGCCATGATGAGAAAGAACAGACACTTAATCAAATCTTAGTTGAATTAGATGGAATGGAAACTAATAAAGGTATTATTTTGGTTGGAGCAACAAATAGACCTGAAATTCTTGACCCTGCATTGTTACGTCCAGGTAGAATTGATCGTCAAATCATAGTTGCCCTCCCCGATATTAATGGAAGAGAAGGTATATTAAAAATCCACAGTAAAGAAGTTCCACTTTCTAGAAATGTAAATTTACACAAAATTGCTAGAGGAACACCTGGTTTTTCTGGTGCTGAATTGGCTAACCTAGTTAATGAAGCTGCTATTTTTGCTGCTAGAAGGGCTTCAAAATTTGTTGAACAAATAGACCTTGAAAAAGCAAAAGACAAAATCATGATGGGGGTTGAAAGACCAACATTAGCAATGTCAGAAGAAGATAAAAGAGATACTGCCTATCACGAGTCAGGACATGCTATAGTTGCCAAAATGATAAAGGACTCTGATCCTGTCTATAAAGTTACTATTATTCCTAGAGGCAGAGCATTGGGGGTAACAATGCAATTACCAGAAAAGGATAGATTTTCTCATAAAAAGCAATACTTACTAGATAGGATAGCAATTCTAATGGGTGGCAGATTAGCTGAAGAGATTTTCTGCGACACTATGACTAATGGAGCAAGCAATGATATCTCTGTAGCCACAGCAACTGCTAGAGCTATGGTTATGGAATGGGGCATGAGTTCTTTAGGACCAGTCGCTTATGGCGACAGACAATCTAACTTTTTAGGCAACAGTGGCATTAATACTGCTGGTCTTTCTCCAGATACCTTAATGAAAGTTGATTCAGAAGTTAGAACCATTATTGAAGAGCAATATCAACGTGCCAAAAACATCTTATTAGATAACAGAGATAAAGTTGAAGCAATGACTAATGCTTTAATGGAAGTTGAAACTTTAGATGATTGGCAAATTGAAAACATAATGAATGGTAATCATTACAATCACAATCATGAATTAATAAATCCAATTATTGAAGAAGAAATTATGATTACAGATGGAAGTAAAATTCTTACTGATTCAGATAAAAAACCAATAAGCTTTATTCCTGATACATTAACCTAAAATAAAACCGCCATTTGGCGGTTTTATTATATTGTAGGTCTAGATCCAGACGACTTATTAAAAACTGGTGTTACGTTTTCTTTTTCTGCCAACTTACTTAAAAATGACTCGTGTTCTAACTCTTCTTTTTTTGAAAGAACAGCTTTTTTAAGCTTTAATCCACTAAATCTTTTTATTTCTGGCCTTACCCAATTTGTTTGCTCTAAATCTGCCTCAATATCTTCTGCTGAATGTCTGTTGTTAATTTCAATATAACAGTCAGCCAACAATTGGCAGTCTAACAATGCTCCGTGCCCTTGCTCTTCACGCTGTGACAAGTCAATATTGAATCTTTTACACATAGCATCTAATGAATGACTTCTTTCTTCTTCAAAAAGTCTTTTTGACAACTTCAAAGTACATACAGCATTTTTAACATAATCCCAAATTTTTCCTTTATTAATTCTGTCTAATTCACTATTTACAAACTTAATATCAAAATCAGCATTATGTATCAACAATTCAGAATCTTTAATGAATGCTAAAAACTCTTCTGCCACTTCTTTAAATAATGGAGCATTTCTAACTTTAGCATCGTCAATTTGGTGAACTTTTACAACTTCTTCTGGAATATGGCGCTCAGGATTTAATAGTGTGTAATAAGTTTTACCTGTTCTTTTTCCATCAATTAACTCTACAGCACCTATTTCAACTATTCTATGTCCATCTTCGGGTTTTAAACCAGTTGTTTCAGTATCAAATACAATCTGTCTTTTCATATCAATCCTTTAAATATATCTTATTATTTTACCTTATTAAAAAAAATTATCAACAATTATAGTTTATTAATTTTTTGTTCTAGTTCTTTTTTTGTTAGCTTTTCTTCTAAAAATAATTTATCTGAATATTTTTCTAATTTATTTAATAGTTCAGAATCAAGAACAAAACCTAACATCCAATAATCTTCACCACAATTTCTCATTAACTCATCTTGTGCTTTTGAATCCATTACTAATCCAAATATTTTATCAATTTGTTCTCTTGTTAAATTTTCTATATTCATAATTATTTCTTTGTTGCCATTACCTCATCAATTCTGTAGCCATCTACATCAACTATTTCAAAAATAACACCATTTATTTCAATTTTTTGAGCTTTTTTAGGAATACATTTCATTTTGTACATTAAAAAACCATTAATTGTTTGGTAGTTAGATTCGTTCTCTAATTCTTCCCAATCAAATAGTTTTTTAACCTCTTCAATAGAAGCAGTTCCATCAATTAACCAAGAATTTTCATCTCTTTTTACAATTAAGTTAACATCTTCTATCGTTGAAACCACATTACCCATTAGTGTTGCTAATACATCATTTAAAGTAATTAATCCAACCAACATGCCAAACTCATTGAAAACACAAGCTATATCTTGTCTTGTCTCTCTAAATCTATCTAAAACTTCCAAAAGAGAAATGGAATCTGGTAATGTTAAAATACTCTTTAAACCCTGTTCTTTTAATATATCCCTATTAAATACCATTTGTTTTTTTGCCAATATTGTTTTTAAAATATCTCTAGACTCTATATATCCAATAATATTGTCCAATTTAGAATCACAAACAACAAATCTTGAGTGCGGATGTGTTAATAATTTACCCTCTATTTCTTCTTGTGAATAATTTATATCTAAATACACAATATCATTCTTAAGTGTCATTGCTGAAATTATTGTTCTATCTGTTAATGAAAAAACATTTTCTATTATTTTATGTTCATTCTTTTCTAAAATTCCATCTTGAGCACCTTCATTGATAACAGCAGATACCTCATCAAAAGTTATTTTATCTTCTTTTTTTATTGTTACACCTAAGATTCTTAATACAAAATCAGCCAAATAAGACAATAACCATACAAAGGGTTTAAGCACTCTAGATGTTAACATTAACGGCTTTATGGTTAAACATGCAATTTTTTCAGGATTTGAAAAAGCCATTTTTTTAGGTATAAGCTCACCAAATATAATGAAAATAGTAGTTATAAAAAAAACACTCATAACCAAAGATATTGTATTTATCAATGTTATATTTTCTGTATAATTTTCTAATGCTTTAGCAATAATTGGTGTAAAACTTTGTTCTCCAAAAATACCTGAAAGTATAGCTATTACATTTAAACCAATTTGTATAACTGTAATGAAACTACTTGGATTATCTCTTAGCTCTAAAACCAAGTCTGCCCTCTTATCTCCTAAAGTAGATAATTGCTGTAGTTTTGTTTTTCTAGATGTTGCTATTGAAAACTCAGCAACAGAAAAGAAAGCATTTAAGCACACCAGAAAACTTATCAGTAAAATTATTTCTGTATTATTCATTTATTTATTCCATTTCTATATTAACACAAGGTTAACTAAAAAAATAATATAGGGCAAGACTGCCCCATATTTTTAATCAATTAAATCTTCTAATTCACCATTTAATATTTTTTTTAATTGGTGTGATTTTTTACCAGTTATTTCATTTACCACAAAGTTATGATTGAAATAAAAAGATATATTAGCATCTTTAGGAGCTATTGAGTTTTGCCACTTATCTTTTTGAGCTTCTCCAATTTCTTTGTCTTCTTTTTTATCTAATTCAATCTTTAGTTGTTCTAAAGCAATTTTTTTATTCTCTAATTGAGATCTTTCATTACCACTAGTAACAACCAAACCTGTAGGAATATGAACTAGCCTAACAGCAGTTAAGGTTTTATTTTTATGCTGTCCACCAGGACCCGTTGATTTAAAGAAATCCCATCTTAAGTCTGAATCCACAATGTAAATTTGTGATTTCTCAGAAACTTTACTTAATGAAACCTTACAAAAAGATGTGTGAGTTTTATCATTTTTACCAAAAGGTGATATTCTTACTAACTTGAATATGCCAAAGAAATTCTTAAAGATATTTTTTTCTGAATCAAATTCAATTTCAATATTAAAATCTGTGTTTTGTATGATTTTATAATTTATTTTTTTTCTATTAAAATATTTTTCTAATATTTTAAGAATCATGGAGCAGAAGTCTTTTGATTCTAGCCCACCAGATAATGGATTAATTTTAATTAATCTTTTAGTATTCTTTTTTGTGTCAAAGAGAACCCCTGCCGAACTGTTCTGCATTGAATTTGTTAGTTTGTATTTTTAAATGTTTCATTTTTTCCTCCTTTAAAACATTTTAATTATAAATATATAAAGGAAAATTGTCAAAAAATATTGCTAAATTTATATAAAAATAATATAATTTTACAAACTTAGAAAAGGATTATTATGTTTAAATTTTTAGCAAAAGGCATTAAAATTGAAATGTTTGTGGGGATTTGCGATTTTGAATACCAGAAAAAACAAACAGTCATTGTTAATGTGGAAGCAAAAGGCACACCATCTTTCAACCCTACCGATATTAATCAATGTTTGGATTACTCTAAAGTATGCACTTTTGTTCACACTTGGGCAGACAGACCCCATGTTGATTTAGTAGAAACACTTTTACAAGAAGTTTTACAGTTCTGCTTTAATTCTGATCAAAGAATTTACGAAGTTTCAGTTGAAATCTTAAAACCTGAAGTTATCGCAAATACTGAATATGTTGGTGTAGCAGCAACTTTAACACGAGAGCAATTTATTAATAAAACTTTTAACTAATTATGACTATTATGAGAAAAACTGTTGTTATTACTGGTGCAAATCGTAGAATTGGATTATTTTTAACCGGATATTTCACTTCTTTAGATTATGATGTCATTGCAGTTGTTAAATCCCCAGATGTTAGCAAAGAACTCCAAACACTAAAGGCTTTAAACCCTTCTAGTATCGCTATTATACAAAAAGACTTTTTAACTTCTAGTATTGATTGGGATTTTTGGGACAATCTAAAAAATGTTGATGTTGCTGGATTTATCCATTGTGCTTCAATTTTTAAACACGATACTATTGAAACAACTACAATCAAAAACTTAAGAGAGCATCAAGTTATTAATTGCGACTCTTTTGTAGAAGCTTGTACTAGCTTTTGTCAATATCATCAAAATACGCAACTTGCTTCTCCAGCAAGCTTTATATCTTTTATTGACTCAAAAGTTGAAGATTTAAATGTTGATCACTATTCCTATACAATTAGCAAAATAAATTTGGCGGCAAATATTAAATTTTTAGCAATGACCGGTGCTCCAAAAATTAGGGTCAATGGCATATCTCCAGGATTAACTTTACCAAGTGGTGAACAAACACAAGAAGAGTTTAATAATGCTCAACAAAGTTTACCTTATGGTTATGGTGTGAATTTAGAAGATATTGCACAGTCAACAGCATTTTTAATGATGATGCCCTCAGTTAACGGACAAACTATTACTGTTGACGCTGGACAACACTTACAGAAAAAGAGAGATATCATTATTTCTTAATTTCTACAATCATAAAAAAAGCCCCAATTTGGGGCTTTAATTTTTTGTGACTTCTTTAAATAATTTCTGAATCTTCGCCACTGCCCTTAACAATAAAGACAGAAACAATTTCGTCAGACTTGCCCAAATCAATCAGTTTAACACCAGTTGTTATTCTACTTGAGACTCTAAAATTAGAAAGGTTAATTCTATTCACAATTCCTTTTTTAGTAACAATCACAATGTCATCAGTTAGATCATTTACATAAGAAGCTTTAACTAGTTGACCACTTCTATCATTTTCCTTAAATGCCTTCACACCCTTAGAGTTTCTAGAAGTTTGGCGATACTCATTAACATATGAAAGCTTAACCAATCCAGTTTCAGTAACAGTTGCTACAATTCCGTTTTCATCGTCTTTATCAACAGAAATAACTCCAATTAATTTGTCTGTTAATTTAGTTCCTCTGAGTCCAGAAGTTACTCTTCCTTTTTTAATGCTAAAGTTTTCAATATCTGTTCTAGAAACAGAGTTGTCAGCTTTGAAGAACATTAAGTCGTTCTTTGGTGTAGTGATGTGAGCATCAAATATTTTATCATCTTCAGCAATTCTCATAATTTTAATACCAGCCTTAAATACAGAAGACTTTATATAATCTTGAATCTTACCTCTTTTAACCATTCCAGATTCAGTAACTAATGTTAAATCTCCAGTTTCTTCAAAGTTTACAGATAAAATTTTAGCAATCTTATCTTCTTCTTTCTTATGAGGTAATAAGTTGTTAATGTGAACACCATTTAAGTTTGTTCCAACCTCATAAGCGAATATGGTAAATGCTTGACCTCTTTCTGTAATAAACATTAATGAATCATGAGAGAATGAATCAATTGTGTTCACAATGAAATCATTTTTCTGAAGATCAAATTTTCTATTGCCTTGAGTTCCACGATTTTGTTCTTTAAACTCCTCAACAGGACATCTTCTAATGTAACCTTCATTTGTATACATAATTACACAATCTTCTTCTTTAACTAAAGAGCCAAGATTTGTTTCAAGCATCACAGCATTACTTTCAGTCAATCTTTTTGAATATGGTAAGTTAGTCCAATATTTATCAAAATCTTCTTTTGTAGTCATAAATGCTTCAATTTGGTCATCGCTATCTTTTTGAATCATTTCGTATCGTTTTTGTTGATTTGCCAAGATTTCTCTGAACTCAATATTTTGAAGCCTTTTTTCTTCCAACTCAGATTTCATTGATTCAATCTCTAAACCAGTTAAACGCTTAAGGTTTAATTCTAATATAGCATTAGCTTGAATTTCATCAATTTCAAGCATAGCAATTAATTGCTCTCTAGCTTCTCTAACCTCTTTAGAAGCACGAATCAAAGCAATAACCTTATCTAAATTATCTGGATGAACAGCTTTCATTAAACCTTCTAAAATCTTTTCACGAGCTAAGTTTTTATCATACAAAGTTTGTGTTCTTCTGATAATAACTTGATTTCTATGTTCAATGAACTCATCAAGAATATCTTTCATTCCTAAAAGTTTTGGTTCACCATTCACAATAACTGTAGCATTATAGTTAATAGATGTTTCTAATTCAGTTAGCTGAATTAATCTATTAAAAATAATTTCAGGTTCATAACCATGCTTCAAATAAATACAAAGACGATTACCAGTTTTATCTGACTCATCTACAACCTCATAAATACCTTCAACTTCTGGCTTTCCAAAGTTAGGATGATCTTTATCTGAAATTGGCATAGCTAGCTCAGAAATTTTCTTCTTAAGTTTTTCTTTGTTAACTTGATAAGGTAATTCATTTACAACAATTACAGTTCTTCCATCAATGATTTCCTCAGTCCATTTTGCCCTAAGTTTCATCTTTCCCCTACCAATAGTCCAAGCATCATACATACTTGAAGTGCCATGTACTAAACCTTTTGTTGGGAAATCTGGGGCAGGAACCAAAGAAACTAATTGCTCAATTGAAGGATCTGTCCCTTCTTGCTTACAAGTTACCATATATTTAACAGCATTCATAATTTCAATTGGATTATGAGGAGGAATGTTAGATGCCATACCAACTGCAATACCCTGAACACCATTGATCAACAAATTAGGAAAGGCTAAAGGAAGAACAGTTGGCTCTTGTTCGCTACCATCATAGTTTGGTTGCATATCAACTGTATTCAAATTTATATCATTAAACATTGATTCTGAAAACTTATGGAATCTTGCCTCTGTGTAACGCATAGCGGCAGCACTATCTCCATCAACAGAACCAAAGTTTCCTTGTCCATCAACCAAAAGCATTCTCATACTAAATGGTTGTGCTGTCCTAACCATTGCCTCATAAACAGATGAGTCACCATGTGGGTGATACTTACCGATAACATCACCGACAATACGTGCTGATTTTTTATATGCCCCCTTATGGCTTGAACCTAACACATGCATAGAGTATAGGATACGACGCTGCACAGGCTTTAATCCATCACGCACATCAGGTAAAGCACGTGATGTAATAACGGACATAGCATAATCTAAGTATTTTTGCTTAGCAATCTCTTCAATATTTCCAAAATGTAAAACACTTGTATCAATTTCTTCTTTTTTCATATTCTATTCCTTTATTAAATATCTAAGTCGGCAAGTTTAGCATTGGTCATGATAAAGTCTTTACGTTTATCAACTTCAACACCCATTAATTCTTCAAAAATTCTATAAATTTCATCATGTTTTTCAGGATCAAACTTAACCTGCATTAAGTTTCTACTCTTTGGATTCATAGTTGTAACATCTAACTGCTTTGGGTCCATTTCTCCAAGACCTTTAAATCGCTGGATACTTATGTTGGACGGAACTCCATTTGGGAAGGCAGATTCAAGCTTTTCTTTATCTGCATAGTAGGTGTATTCATCCTTTTTCTTAGCAACATATAATGGAGGCATAGCTAAATAGATATGTCCATTTTTCACTAATTCAGGCATTTCATTTAAAAAGAAATTCAAGAATAATGTAGCAATGTGAGAACCATCCACATCAGCATCAGTCATAATCACAATTTTATGGTACCTTAATTTTTCATAATTAAATTCTTCACCAAAACCACACTTTAAAGCTCCAATTAAACTCTTTATCTCATCACTTTCTAACATTTTTCTATTATTAGTGATTTTTGAAATGTTCAAAATCTTACCTTTTAATGGAAGAATTGCTTGTGTTCTTCTATCTCTAGCTTGTTTAGCTGAACCTCCGGCTGAATCTCCCTCAACCAAGAACAACTCACACTCTTCTGGCTTTCTGCTTTGACAATCTGCTAATTTAACTGGACTGCCTAAGCCCCCCATACTTTGCTCTTTACGAACTTTGCTTTGTTCTTTCTCAAACTTTTCCCTCATTCTTTGAGCAGAAATAACTCTTTCTACCCATTGTGAAGCAATTTGGGGATTTTTATCTAAGAATTTTTCTAAGAATTCTTTAGCGGCTGCATAAGTTAGTTTTTGACCTAAACCCGTTGATAGCTTTTTCTTAGTTTGATCACTAAACTTTGGCTCTTGTGTAGCAAAAGATATAACCAAGTTAATTCCCTCTATAACATCTTCTGTAGCGAATACTTGCTTTAAATCATTATGTTTTACAGCATAATCAATAAGAACTTTCTTAAGAGCCATTTCAAAACCCTTAACATGTGTTCCACCTAATTCAGTATAAATATTATTAGCAAAAGATAAAATATTGTTTTGATAATATTTATTTACATAGTTAAAACAAATTTCAACTGAGGAAACTTCGTCTTTTGCATTAAAATAAATATTCTTTTCAAATAATGTTGGAGAAACCTCCTCTTCATCTTCTGAAATCTGCTTGGGTTTTAGAATATTAGTTTGATCATTAACTAGATCTTCAATACCATTCTCAGAATAATACTCAAACTTTTGACCATTCTCATCAATTAATGTAAATAATAGTTTTTTAGTTAAATATGAAGTTCTTTTAATGCGATCTTTGATATAATCAGCACTTAAATGAATGCCTCCTTCTTCCATTGCCTCAGGAAACATTTCTTGATCTGGAGAAAAACGAACAGTTGTTCCATTTTGTTCTTCTGGAGTCATGTCCCTAATAACCTTCAATGGCTCTACAGGTATACCTTTTTCAAACCTTTGGAAATGAACTTTACCATTTTTTCTAATTCTTAATTCTAAATATCTAGATAAGGCATTAGTAACTGTAGCTCCAACTCCATGAAGACCACCAGAAACCTTATAGCCAGACTCACTGCTTTCAAATTTACCACCAGCATGTAAAACAGTATAAATAATTGTAGCGGCAGAGATGCCTTCTTCTGGGTGAATATCTACAGGAATCCCTCGTCCATTATCAGATATTTCCACGCTATTATCTTCTAGATGAAAAATAATATCAATTTTATTGCAATAACCAGCTAATGCCTCATCAACAGCATTATCTAAAATTTCAAATATTAAATGGTGCAATCCATTTCTATTAGTTTCTCCGATGTACATTCCAGGACGTTTACGAACCGGCTCTAATCCTTTTAGAACTTTAATTGATGATGCATTATAAGTCATTTTCTTCCTTTTCTATTATATGTAAATTATAGCATATTTTTTATCATTTGTGTTAAAAATGTTAAAAAAATATAAAACAATACGGAACCATAAAATATTACTGTTCCGCACTATTATAACATACAATAAAAAAGGATATTTGGCAAGTTTTTAGAGGTCTAAATTTATGATTTTTAAAAAGATTATAACTCAACAATCCAATCAAAGCTTAGAGTATCTGTTAAACAGACTTTTTTGATACTTCCATCTATAAAAAAGTGCTTTTCTTTTGGATATTTAAAGTATTCTTCTTCACCATTTTCTTTTAGAACATATATAATGACTGGATGTATACTTTCTCTAATAATAAACTTGTTCTTGCTTAAGATAGTTGGATATAAATCTTTTATAAACAAAGGGTGATCTTCTCCACGCATAAGCACATCATATTTTACCAACCCTTTTTCTGTATAAAGCTTAACAGTTTCCCAATAGCTTAAATTTTTATCTTCTAAAAGGCTGAAACTATATGAATAAAATTTTCCGCCCATTATTTCTTTTAAATTAACCCCTTCAAAATAATCTTCTTCAGGGATGTTGCTTAACATTATTTTCTTTATATCTACATGATTAACAGGTTTAAAATTGATTCTTCTAATTTTAGTTTCTGATAAACCATTTTTTATGAATTGCATTTTTGGTTCTATTTTTCCAAAATATCCATTTCCAATAGCTTTATTTGTGTCCTTATTCCACTTAAAAATTGTTTCAAATAGGGCTTTATCTTCTTTTTTACCTAAAGAAAAATAAAAATAATCTTTATCAAGATCATAACAAGATACTTCCGCATTTAAAGTTAAACCAAAATTTTCACTCTTATCTTTAAATTCTTTAAACTCATACTTACAATAATCATTTAAAGATAGTCCATTATGTAAGTGAAAATTTTCTACATCAAAAATCTTCTCTATTTCTTCATAGTTTTGCTCTAAAAAAATACGCTTAAAATTTTGAACCCAATCACCTTTTTTAGAAAAATTAAAAATCATTATTACTCTCCAACAATACGTGTTTCAAATCCAACAAAGACTGTTCTTTGTATGATTCAACTTTTGCACATATTACTTTTGCTGTTCCATAAGCAACATCTCTATATATATGATCATATACTACTTGATTGTTTACTACTTTATAATCCATAGTCATCCAACCTTGAGGTAAAGAAGATAAATACATTTTTTTTGCTATGGCTATAGGTGTAAAAAACCTTTTTTCAGAAGAAGGGGCGATTCTTTTCCAAACTAACTTTTTTAAAATTTTACTATCATACAATCTATTATGTATTCTTACTTGTAATATTTTTTTTATATCGTTTTGATATGAAATGAAATCAGAAACTTCTGGAAGTTTATTTTTTTGATTAGAAAAGAATAAAAAGCTAGCATTAGTATAGTTATCATTTTCAACATAATCTATTCTATAGCGACTATCTAATAACACCAAATTTGCATTTTTTTCTTTTACCTTATCAATTAGTGTGTCTACTAACTCTTCTATTTTTGAAATATTTTTATTTAATAAGGTAGATATTTCTTTGAAAAAATCTTCTTGAAATATAATATCATAAGCCCAATAATCTTGCTCTTTTGGTAAAAAAAAACCAATAATTATATTTTTATCATCTGATTTCTCTAATATTTTAAATGCCAACAATAAGTTAATTATAGGATTAGAGCCAACTATTAAATGATCAACTACAAAAGAAGGGCTATATTTTCTAAAAAATCTATAATTATAAAATGGATCACACAATACATTTACTATTTTAGCTATAGCAGAATAACCCCTAAACTTATCTTTTCTTAAAAATTGCAACCATATATTAGGTTGCAATTTTATATCTTTTGATAAAATGATATTCTCAGACATTATTTCTTTTGTGTTGTTCTAGATTTTTTATCTAATTCTATTAATTTTGTTTTAATATCTAAATCAGTAGCCTTAATAGAATCTTTTTTGAAAAACTCTAAATTCATTGCTTTAAAATTATGCTTTGCTTTTAATTTATTGTATAAATCTAAATTATTATTTTTATATAATTCCGCATAAGTCCAAAACGGAATTGTTCTTATGCTTAGTAATGAAATATATTTTTTATCTAAATGTTCAACAATTAAATCATTAGTTTTCTTTAATTTTTCTTCATTTATTTTTTCATCTGAACCTACAAAAACTTTAGGAGCAAACGCAAAATGAATTGGAGCAATTTCATGAACATTCTTAACTGTCATATCTCTTTTTGAAATAGCATTTTTTAATAAAACTTCTAACACTGTTGGCTCAGATAAATAAATAGCATATGCATAAGCATTAAAATCTATTGTATCTTTAGTGATTAAAGTCTTTTTAACAGTTTGTTCTGCTATGTATTTTAAAAATTTTTCTCTAACAACTTCATCTAATATTGGCTTATCATTTTTTAGCAAATCTTCCTTAGACATACCGTACTTCTTAATAAACACGTCAGGGTTTTTATTTTCTTGTTTCATATCCTCTAATACTGAAACATAATATAGTGGAGCAACCATTGCTTCAGATAAAAGCTGTCTATCTGATTTTTCAAAAGTTTTTAAATAATCTGTATAATTTTGATTTCTATCAAACTTCTCTAGAAGAGTTAAAGCTTCAGCACTTTTTGACATATAATAAACAAAATAATCTTTCTCTTTCCCAGTATCAAAACACTTAGACTTCAACAATCTTTCCATTCCTTGAACATTGTTCACTTTTGCTAATAATGCCAGATCCATCATATCTGGATCATCCATTGATGTCATACAATTTGAGGGTGATGTTTTTTGAGTTTGAGCTACGGCAGAACCCATAAAGCCAAAAGCTGCGATTAATGCCAATAATATTGTTGTTTTTTTCATTTTAAACGCTCCAAAATTATAAAAATAATATATTAAACTAAATAAAAGTCAATACTTTTCAATACTAGCAGTAGCCAGTGTTATGACTTCTTGAATACAATTTTTAATCATATTATTTTGTTCAAAAAAAATTACTTTACTTGTTCCATATAGGTAATATTTATTATCAAGTTCACTTTTAAAGCAAACTTTATCTTTTTGAACATCATTATTTAATGTCATCCAACCTTGAGGTAAAGAACTTAAGTATGTTGCTTTTGAAATAGCTAAAGCTACATTTTGTTCTTCTTCGTTTTTTTGAAATGTTTTTTTGAAATTCCAAGATAACTTAGATAAATCAAGACTATTTGTGAACATTTTTATAATTTTATCATTTATAAAGTTTTTAATTTTATTATTTTGCTCTATAAAATATTCATTCTTTACTATTTTGTTTTTTTGATTATCAAACCAAAAAAAAGAACATTGGGTATTGTTATCATATTCAACATAATTTATCCTATATCTATCATCTAATAATAATAAATTAAAATTACGACCCTTTAGTTTTCTTATTATAACATCAAAAACATCTTCTATCTTTACACAATTAGAAAAATCTTCAATATTTTTAAGTTTAGTTAAAAGCTCTTCAGTTCCAATAATATTGTAAGACCAATAATCTAACTCTTTAGGTAGATATATTCCAACATTAATTTCTTTTTTTCCTATATTTTTTGTGATTTTCTCTAATATTAACAAGTTTAACAACATATTAGAACCAACAATTAAACTGTCAAAAATAGAAACAGGTTGGTCTCTAAGAGGTAAAAACTTATTGAAAGTTGCTGTTTGCTTAATTCTAAAAACAATAGAATCTAAACCTTTTTCTTTTTTAGCTATAAACTCTTTATATTTAAAAGGAAGGGAATGTATATTTGCTGAATTTATTTGATTCATTTAGGAATAATACGTTTTTAAAATTATACTGTCAATCAGCCTTGTGCAATTGACTTGTTATTAAAATATTATAATATGAGATTAAATCTTATTGGCAAATATATACATGAAACAAGAAAAATTTGATTATGAATTAGGTTACGATATAAGCGATACTGACATCAGCAACGCAAGAGAAGTAACTAAAAAATGTAATGGCAAAAGATTTAGAATTTTTTTAGAAATTGTCACTACTTGTTTTGGAAATTGTTCTGGATGTTCACTTTCTTATGCACATCGTAAAGATATTTCTCCTTCAATGAGTATAGAACAAATACAAAAAACTTTAACATATTTTATTCCTATTATTAATAAAAAAAATCAAATTAGGACAACTATTGTAAACCTTGGTACTGGAGATTATTTTTTAATGGATAAAGATTTTTTATTATCTTTATTTAAAACTATTAGAGTATTCTTTGACCAACTTAACACTCCCAGAAATGTTTTAAGCATGTCTACCTCACTATTTTTGTCAGAAGAAAAAATATTAGACAAAATAGCAGTCATGAAAAAATATCTTCATGAAACACAATTTGCTATTGACGGTGTAGTTGACCCAGCAATGCTAGATAAACATTACGACAGATATGTTAATAATTATAAAGCACTTGTTAAGCACTTTCCTTTTTTTGATTTAGTTGTAAATATTTCAGATGCGGTAACACCTAAAGACATTACAAAATTAACATCTTTCTTGAAAGAAATGGGTATTTTAAATTTTGATATCCAATATGCTATTAACAATACCAATACATATAGAGTAAAAACAAGCCAATCCAAATTTAAAGAACTTTTAACAACTATTTATGATTTATTAGGTGATGAAGTTGATAATGTATTAAATCTTAGTATTGCTATACCAACAACTAAAAAAACAGATGAAGTAGATTCTATCTTTGAAGTAATTAGGGGTCATGCCAAAGAAATTGTAAAAGAAAGAGTAATGGTTAAATCTAATGGCAATATACATCCAATTGGTTTTGGGTTTGGAGATATTCTTTTAGACGAAAGATACAACTTTCCTGCCATAGGAACTATTGAATCAGATTTTGATGAACACCAGGCGGAAGATATAATCTTCAACTTCTTAAAAGATATATTTATTAAAAATAAGAAATGTCATACCTGTGAATATAATCTACAATGTTACAGCACAGGCTATTCTTTTTATAACAAATTTGACACTAGCAAGACTGAATGTGAGAATGTGGGACTTACTATTTTTGAAAATCTAAACAATAATTAAAACTAAAAAATGCAATCTATTAATCAAAAAATCAATATTGATAATAACTTATATTTAAAAACTTTTTTTTATTTTGTATATCTTAGCTTTTTAGGGAATTATTTATTTTCAGCTAAAACAATAGATATTCTATATTTTTTCTCTAATTTTGGGGTTAATTTCGCATCTATTATTATACTGTTTTGTTTTTCCTTATTTATTTACGATAAAAGTAAGATTCCACAAATCAGTAATATATTAATTTTTTCTGTTTTATTATCTCATATATTAACTTTTTTTAATATCAACAATAAAATTATTTTATTTTTATCAAATTTATTACACCTACATATCTTTTTTATTGCTTTTTGCTTATGTGTTGTGATTATTTCAATAGGTATATTTTTATTATCCAAATTTGATAAGCGACTTGTATTTTTTCCTATTAGTATTATTTTTGTTTATCTCGTTTATTTTATCATCCAATGGCATTCTTTTAATCAACAAAAACAAATATTTTTAGATTTTTATACTGTTGCTGTAAACAACAATATAAGTGACCTTAATGAATGTGGTAGTAAAATGGCTTGTGTTAAAACACTTCCAAATGGAGATTTAAGTTTGGTAATTGAAAATTTTAAAACTAGCTCTCAAGATGAACAATCTCAGCAAAAAGTAAAAGATTACCTTATATGGGCAAACAAGAAAATTAAAGATAGCAAAGCGGAAACAATATCTTTATCTTACTTGGATAACTTCACAACATTCAAAGATGATTTTTATCAACCATTAGCTATGATTAATAAAACTAACCAATTATTTTTAGTAGACTTTCAGAATGGAAAAATAATAAGTGATAGAGGCTATGATTTTTATAAAAGAATAACAGGAACTTCCTCTGCTTTATGGATTTTATTTATGCACCTTTTATTTTTGTTTCATTACATTTATAAAAAAAGAAAGAATCTAATTAAAAAATGAAATATCAGTTAATTTTAAAAAACATAATAATCTTTATTGTTTTATTACTAGGAACATACGTTTGGGGCAAATACTTGTATGCTATTATTAGCTCAGAAGACTTGTTTAGGTTTGTATTTACAAGGCATTTATTTTATACACTTCAAATCTTACTTAGCACCTTCATATTTTTATTTATTCATGCGACAATTACACATAACTATTCCATAAAAAAAATTCTTTTTTATTTCTTATTATCTAGCCCCTTGGTTTATTTCCGTGTTTTTCATGAATTACATTTTTTTATAAGAGAGCAAGGTTTATATTTTGATATTTTTAAAACTGACCCAGAAAAAAAGAATGTCGTATCTTTTCAATATGCAAGAATATTAATTTTAGGGATAACCTCTTGCTTAATTATTGGCTCTTTTATTTTTGTGCAAAGAAATATGAAGAAGTTATTCTTAATTATTTTTGCAGCAGCCTTTTTTATATTTTCTTATAATGTCCATCTCCAAGTTGGCAGAAAGGCATATAAAGATTATGAATTCTTCTTAACTGAACAATTTGAATTAGCTTTAAATAATCAAAAGCATCACGAAGTCTTTTGTAAAAACTTGGGGTTTGACTGTTATGTTCTTGATATTGAAACAGCAAAAAATTTTAATCTATCAAAACCAAGCATTATTAACCGAATACTCGAAACCCAAGATACTGCTGAAGAATCGAATAAAATAATACGAGATCAAATTAATGTTTTTTTGAAATCCAATCTTGAACAAAAAGTTTTATCAGAGTCTTTTTTTATTACTGATAATTTAAGAGCCACTAATTATGGTTTTAAAAAACTTCCAAACAATAAACTTTTCATATTGATTGATTTTAAAAGTTTGGCTTATGCTTTAGACCTCTATTTGATTTACTATAGTCTTCTTACTTTAATATTTATGTCTTTTTGGATTGGTGCGCTTGTGTGGACATATAAAAAACACAAGCATATACAACTATAATGTATTCAAATTGGAGTCGCAGGCGAGGATTCGAACCCGCATATAATGGATTTGCAATCCACCCCCTAACCTCTCAGGCACTGCGACATAAAAATTGGTGGTAGTAACTGGGATCGAACCAGTGACCTTGAGGTTATGAATCTCACGCTCTAACCAACTGAGCTATACTACCATTTGGCATCCCGCCAGGGACTCGAACCCCGACCAACGGTTTTGGAGACCGGTATGCTGCCATTACACCAGCGAGATATCCTAAAATTTGGAGACTCCTGACCGACTTGAACGGTCCTCTTCGGATTTGCAATCCGAGGCACAACCTCTATACCAAGGAGTCCTATATTTTAAATAACCAAAACAAAAAAGCACTAGATTTTTGCTAGTGCTTTTTTGTTTAAATTAGTTGATTATTTTTATTTAATCATCCCAACCTTCAGACAAAGCACTAGCAGTGGGGTTACACCACATACACATCCAGCACATTTTTTGTTTCAAGTTGTTCATTTATTTTCCTTAGAATGCTAGTATTTTATTCTTTATTTTACATAAAGTCAATACAAAAATTACAAAATAATTTTTGACAATTTATAAAAATAATAGCATATTATCATTTTTTAAGGAAAGCTATGAAAGCGAAAACAAATTTAGCAATATTAACAGGTGGAACATCTGAAGAGCACAAGATATCTTTACTCTCTGGTTATAATATAGCTAACTCTATTAATTTAGAGAAATATAATCTTTATATTATCGGTATCCAACAGAATGGTGAATGGCATTTATATAACAATTTAGATTATCTTAATAATCAATCTAATCCAAATGAGATATCACTAAAAGTGGGAGAACCTGTTGTATTACTTCCTAATAAACAAAAGCAATTATATTCAACATCTAAAAATAATGTTATCGCTGAGATAGATGTTGTTTTCTCTGTATTACATGGTAAAGATGGAGAAGATGGAAGCATGCAAGGATTGTTAAACTTATCAGGAATACCCTATGTTGGTTCAAAAGTTATAGGTTCTTCTGTAGGAATGGATAAACATTACACAAAGAAGATTTTAACACAAGCAAATATACCCACAGCAAAATCTTTAACATTAAACTCTTTAACATATAACTTGGGTAATATTCTCAATGAATTAGGTGATATACTTTTTGTAAAACCTGCAAATCAAGGAAGCTCAGTTGGAGTTAGTAAAACTAAAACTCTACTAGAACTAGATGAAGCTATCAAATATGCTTTTCAATTTGATAATAAAGTTTTAATAGAAGAGTATATTAAAGGAAGAGAATTAGAGTGTGCAATCTTAGGTAATTTAGACTTAATTGCTTCTCCTGTGGGAGAAATTATTACAAAACATGATTTTTATTCTTATGAGGCTAAATATTTAGACCCAGAAGGAGCTTATACTAAAATCTTAAAAGATGAAGATTTACCTTTGGGTATTACGAAAAAAATTCAAACAATGGCAAAGGAAGCATTTTTAGCTTTGGGCTGTAGAGGTTTAGCTAGGGTAGATTTTTTCTTAACTGAAGATAATCGTCTATATATCAACGAAATCAATACCCTTCCTGGATTTACAAATATTAGTATGTATCCTCAATTATTTTTAGCTGAAGGATACTCATACCAAAAACTTATAGAAAAATTGATTAATTTAGCCCTAGAGTAATTATTTCACAATCCAATTTTTTGGTTGGTATGTAAATGTTCTTGAATTATTGTCCAATGTTTTAAAGATAATTTTTTTTATTTTAGAACCAACCAAATTTTGATTAAATATATTAATTTGAGAAGAGGACTGAGGATTGATTTTACACTTAGAATTTGAAACATTACCCAAATTATCTTCAACAGATATTGCAAAAGAGCAAGACCAATTAGAATTATTGGATATTTTAATTTGAACATCTGCCCTTTTTTCTTTTTTCATAAAAGAACCCACCTCTTTAATATTATCAACTAACATTTCAAATTGTGAGGTATGAATTATTAAAACTGAACCAAACAGATCGTTTTTAGTATCATATGGTAAATAATCATATTTTTTTTCTAACTCTAATAATTTTTCAATACTTTTAGGTTTTTTAATATAAATAGACTGTATTGAAGATACATCATTATATATTTTATCAATATCCTTTTTTAATTCTTCATATTCTTTTGTTTGTGTAAAATCTTTTACTATATTTTTTTGGTCTATATTGAATATTTGTTTCTCTTCTTTTCCTTCAATAAGTCTACCTGGTTTTTTAAATTCAAAAAACTCTTCAAAAATAGGTTCATCTACATTATCATTATCTAGTTTTCTTTTCCAATATTCAGACATTTGGCTACTTTTTTCAACACCATAACCATTTTCAAAACAAATAACTAAATTTTTCTGGGCATCTTTATTCCCCTTATTGGCATAGTCCAACCAATCGTCTATTGCTTCAAACCAATATAAGTAATCTTTATTCCCTATTAAAGTGATTTTACCAGACAAAAATAAGGGCAAAAATTCATTTTGAAATTCGTACTTTTTATTAGATAAATACTCTGTAACTTCATCTTCCAATCCATCTACATGTTCCATATTGCTTTCATGTATTGGGTTATGAAGCCCTTTAACAACAGATATTTCCTTAATCATCTCTAGGAATTTTACTTCGCCAACTGTCTTCCCAAGTTCTTTAGCATATTGAAAAGCAACTTCAGCAAAAGATTTTTTTTGAACCTCCAAAATTTTAAAGGCTTTCTTAAGTCTATTATTTTCAGCCTGTAATGAATTTATGATTTTTTGTAATTCTTCTTCTGTGCTTATAGACTCATTTTTTTTATCTATTTTAAAAATTGAATTATTCATTTGCTTTTCCTTAAAGAAAGTGAATTATAAACACAATTATTTTTTTTGGCAAATCAACCTACTTTGATGAACCTTTCAATATTTCTATTAAATATGCCATGTAACACTTTACTAGCTTTTTCAAAATGTTGTTCCATTTCATGTCCAGCTAATCCATATGCTACTATTCCCATGTCTTGATAGTATTTTTCAGATGGCCATTTAGATTTTTTTAATGGGAAACTGTTGATCAGTAAGCATTCATCAGCGGCTACTATTAATCTTTCCTTTTTGAGACTGCCACTGAAAGAACTCAACACTTGTATTGCTATTGGAACTTCTCCAATATCTACTCTATTAAAATTCCTTGCCATTAGATGAACAACATATGCTTCTATGTGATGGTCTAAAGCTAAATTATTATTTCCTTCACTTTCTACGACCAAATCATAACAATGCTTAACATACTCTATAAAATGCTCCATAAGAGTCTCCTACATATATAATTTATATAATATTTGCTAAAAATCAATTTTTTGTTATATAAAGAAAAACAAATAAATAAAAATGAAGAAAATAGCAATATCTTTAATAACAATATTTTTAAGCATAAACCCTGTATTGGCAGAAAACACATCGCAATATAACGAGGAAAATATTCAAGAATATAAAAGTGTTTACGACCCATTAGAAAACATCAACAGATATGTTTTTGAATTTAACAAAGGGGTTGACACATACGGAATTAAGCCAGTAACAGTATTTTATAAAGACAATACTCCGAGAACAATACAAAAAGGTGTCAGTAATTTTTTAAGCTATATTGAAACACCTTTAAATGCCATCAATTTTGGACTTCAAGGAAATAAAGAAAAATTTGGAGATTCTTTAGGAAGATTTCTCTTAAACACCTTTGGTTTTGGAATATTAGACTTTGCGAGCGAATTAGACATACCAAAAGAAAAAACCACTATGGGGGAAACATTAGGTTATTGGGGAGTTCCAGAGGGACCTTATGTAGTTCTACCACTATTAGGAGGCAACACACTAAGAGATAATGCAGCAAATATTGCTTTTGAAATGAATTATGGAATTACAAACCAATTTAATGACCCATTAAAGTATTCTAGTATTGGATTAAAAGTTATTGACACTAGAAAAAACCTACTTCGTTATGATGGATTTATTGAAGAAGCCGCTATAGATGAATATTCTTTTATTAAACAACTCATAGTAAATCAAAAAAGAAAAAATATTGAAGATTTAAAAGAAGAATCTTTAATAGAAAAAAACATTGAACCACTTGAATAATAATATATTTTTTATATTTTATTTATTATAAAAAAGCTAACGGAAATAATTTATGGATAATCAAAAAACACAGTTTAAACTGTTATTAAAAAAACTACAATCAAAGCAAAAGACACTTAATGAAATGAGTGGGCTTTTTAAAAGCCTTTCTGAAGAACTTTCCCTTTCAAAAGAAAATAATCTTGCTTATGAAAAAAACCTAATTGAACTTCAAACTAAAGTTTCTAAATTTCAAGAACAATATGAAAAACTTTTAGAACAAGATGCTATTCCCGTTAATCTCATTGATATAGAAAAAGATAATAAAAAGAAAATTTTAATTTTAGCTGACTCAGCTGTTGTGAAAGCTAAACTAAAAAAACTTTTTTTAGGCAAAAATGTTGAATTATTTTTCGCCAAAGATGTTTTAAATGCTAATAAACTTAAAACAGAAAAAAACATAAATTATGACCTTGTAATAACTGATATTGAACATGCTGTTGAAAGCATTATTGATTTAATTGAATAAATCATCTTTTATTTTTTTAGCAATTTTCTCAGCAAGCAAAACAGGAACAGCATTTCCAACCATTTTATAGCCACTTTCTATTTTTGAATACACAAATCTAAAGCTATCTGGAAATGTTTGTATTCTCGCACATTCACGAACGGAAAGCCTTCTGTATAAACTTTCGTTCTCTTTACTGAAAATAAAGTTATCTTTAGCTATTTTTACCATCTTTGGTGCCTGAGGATGTAAAGGTATTTGTCTAGCTGTTGCCAAAATTGTAAAGCTTTGTTCATCCCATGCTCTAACACGATTTCTTGATAGGAACATACTACTATGACCCCCCAACATATATTCATGATTATTAATTGATTTATTATTGGTTTGTCCATTTTTGGTGCTTAATGGAATTCCCAAATCAAAAATACAGTCTTTTAATGTTGTTTTTTTAAGTAGTTTTTCAGGAGGTGTAAAACTTTTTTGGAAATCTTTCCTATAACCCACAAAAATTAATCTTTCTCTATCTTGTGGAACCCCATAATCACTAGCATTATATAAGTTTACATTAACATTATATCCAGCCTTTTCAAAAGCCTCTAAAAATGAATCTAAGTCATTTTTATGTCTTTCAGCCAATAATCCAGAAACATTTTCAGCAACGAAAAAGATTGGTTTTTTATCTTTCAATACCCTTATGTAATCCCAAAAAAGTTTACCCCTATCGTCTCCTGTTCCTCTTTTTGCTCCAGCCTCAGAAAAAGACTGGCAAGGTGGTCCACCTATAATACCTATGCAAGATGGTATTTCTTTTTCATTAATTAAATTAATCGATTTTTTATTTAAAATTGTATTAGGAAAATTTACCTCATGAGTTTCCCATATATTTTTATCATATTCATTAGACCATATTACTTGAAAACCAACATTTTGGAATCCCAAATCTAATCCACCAGCACCAGAAAACAAAGAAATTATATTTAAGTTCATTTTTTACTCCAATATAAAGAATAATAGAATAAAATTGATTTTAAATCAATAACAGCTAAAATATAAATAGGTAAATTAAAAATAAAGGAAATAACATGACACCAACTGATAAATTTGACCAATTTGTTCAAGATAACAAACTAGAGTTATCTTATAAATTTGTTCCATTTAGTATATCTAGAAATTCTGAAGAAAAAGATAAAACACTAAATTGGAAAGTGACTTTAAAATCACCAAAAGGACAAATGACTTTTGATTATCAAAAAGGCATTGGCCATTTACCTTATCCACAAGGTATTTTCACTAAAATGAAAAAATATCAATCTCAAGAGTTAAATCAAATATTAACTGATGCTACCGAAAAAGGAGTAGCACGAAAAATTACTGTATCTAATGGTGAATTAACAATTAGAATGGGTAATGCTGAATTTCCAAATCCAACCATGAAAGAAATTTTAGAATCATTAAGTATGGATTCAGATTCTAGACATCATCTAAGTTTTGAAAGCTGGGCAAAGGAGTATGGCTATGATGCTGACTCTATTTCAGCAAGTAAGGTTTACAAAAGTTGTCAGAAAATAGCAGAACAGCTATCTAAAGTTTTAGGTGGTGAGTCAAAAATAGATGACATTAAGAATATCATTTATGATTTAGACAACGATAACGAATCAAGAATAAAAATAAAACCATAAAAAAAGCCCCAATGGGGCTTTTCTTAATCAGTAGAGTTTTCTAATGAACCAATTTCAATTTCAACTTCAGTTTCACGATTGAAAATATTAACTCCAACTTTTGCCTTATTTTTGGAATAATCAACATTTTTAATAACACCATAAAAATCTGCAAATGAACCATCTTTAATACGAACTTTGGCACCATTTTCAAATACAATTTTTGGTTTAGGTGCTTCTGAAGAAATTTGTTCTTTCATTGAAGCAATTTCTTTATCAGATACTATTGCTGGTCTGCTTTTTGAACCAATAAAACCAACAACACCTCTAATACCCTTTAATACATGCCAAGTAGCATCAGAGTAATCCATCTCAATAAAGATGTAGTTAGTATAAAGACGCTTTTTCTTTTCTACTTTTTGACCATTCTTTAATTCAAAAATAGTTTCAATAGGAGCGAAAATTTCTCTAATAGGAACACCTTGAGTGATTTTCTTCTCTATTTCTTCAGTTACCTTAGCCTCATAATTGGGTCTAGTTTGTAATGTATACCAAGCCATATTTTTCTCCTAAATTTTAATTGCAAAAAAAACCAACCCTCTTAAGGTCGGTACAATTTTGTTATATATTACACTAAATAGGAAAAATGTCAAATGTTTTTATCTTATTGTTATTTGATTTTTGTTTTTTTTGTTTTACTTTAGGAAAAAAGGGAAAAATATGAAAAAATACAATGTAGCAATTATAATCTTATTATTTTCTAGCTTAGTTTTTGCCAATACAAACAAAGAAGGTATTGAGCAAACCCAATCGCAAGAATCTATTGATTGCACACCAACAAAAGTAATTACCAAAAAAGTTTTTGTTAAAAAGACTAAAAAAACAGCAAACAAAAAACCTATTTTTTTAGAGCCTTTAAAAGAGCAACCAATTGTTGAAGAAAAAACAAAAGAAAACTATGTTGCTTCAAATGAAGTTTTTCATATTCCTAAAAACCTTAAATTAGAACCAGAACAAGTGCAACTATTTTCTAAGCCATTAAAATATTCTGACATTAGTTATTCAACCATTAAAAATGGATCATTCTCTGAACTATCATTATTGGATAAACGCACAAATGTTAATTTAGATGAATATTATTTAGAAAAAAACTCTTTAATAACCACTACAAATTTAGACTTAATAAATCTAAACTTCTCACAAAAAACTCATATTTATTCTCACAGTAATCCTATTTTAATTCCTATAGAAAGTAAAAATTGTGGCAGATATTTTGTATCTTATAAGCTAAAAGATGAAGAAAAGACATATCAGCATTCAAACTTCTTGAACACTGAGGATAATAATAATTCTATATGTTTAATTAATTTACAGAAAATAAGCCAAAGTAATGAATACAGCTCTGGAAATGATTTTAATTTAATTAATGTTTTCTTTAATACTTCAGAATTAAAGAATCAAAAAATTAATTTTACTCTACATATAGGAAAAGATGGAGAAACATTTTTCCCTAAAAATACTACAGCATTCGCAATAAGAGAAGATTTATCAGAATTTTATTTATTACCTATTAAAAATAAAAATCAAATTTCTGGAGTTGAATTTTCTGAAAAAGTATCTAAAGGCAAATATATTGTTATTTTAAACTATGAGTATAATAATGAACAAAAAACCTTTAGAACTCTTGTAACTGTCAATTAATTTTGATTTCTTTTATTTATTGAATATAATATATAGGGATATATATTATGAATACAGCAAATAAACTAGAGATATTAGTAAAAGATTTATTTAGGTTAGGTGACTACAGTAGTTGGGCAGCACCAAAACAACCTGAAAATAGTGAATGGTTTGCTAAAAATAATAAAAAATATGATGATGGTGAAGCTGTTGCCAAAAGATTAGAAGAGCTTATTAATTTAGGGGCAGATATCACAGATAAAATTTACCTCATATCTAATGTAAACAGATTGGAGCCTGTAATTGTCGCTTTAAATCATGGTGGAAATCCTAATCTTCCAGGAAAAAATGGCATCCTTCCTTGTGATAGAGCAATAGATAGAGGAAGAACTAAAATAGCAGAAGCCATTATTTCATCCCCTAATTTTAACTTTAAATCTAATTTAGATGCCAACACACTATTCTTAGCAATTAACAATGGAAGATACAAATTGGCGATGCAAATAGCTGAAAAAAACCCCGAACTTTTAGCAACTAAAAATTCTTCTGAAAACTCAATTATTTATTGCCTTTCTGAATACTTATCTAAAGGCAATAAAATAAACTCAAAAGTTTTTTCTTTTTTGGAGCAAACTTTAAAATACTATTCAGAAAACAATATCAGCTTTTCAGCTAGAGAATCTAAGAATAACAAAACAATAGCTAACAATAGTATTGAAATTGCTACTTTTATTACAGAAAAAGAAGCATTGAAATTAGAGACCCTCTTGCCAAAAAAAGAAAACAATGATAAAAAAGATCATTTCAAAATAAAACTTTAATGATTATTGGGCAACACTTTACAAATAAAAATATTTTTAATCATCCCATATTTAAGTCTTGGCTTAATAATGCTTTGATTAAAAGCAAAAACAAAACTATATTAGAGCCTTTTGCAGGTAAAAATTCTATTATTGATATGTTATTAGGTTTAAATTTAATAACTCAATTTAAGTCTTACGATATCAATTCTGAACATAAAGATGTTATCCTAAATGACAGTATAAAAGACTTTCCCACTAATTTTAAAATATGTATAACCAACCCACCTTTTTTAGCAAAACCAATAGCTACGAAAAAAAATATTGATATTGATATATATCCATATTTTGATTTGTATGAAAAATGTTTAGATTTGTGTCTATTTAATTGTGACTATGTAGCAGTTATCATTCCTGAATCTTTTATTGTTACTAAATATTTCAAATCTAGACTTTTTTCTGTCATTTCTATTACAGAAAAATCTATTTTTAGCTCAACTGAACACCCTGTATGTTTAGCCTTATTTAACAAGAATCCAACGGAAGATTTTTCTGTTTATAGAAATGAAGTATTCTTGGGAAATTTTAATGAGCTAAAAACTAAAGCAAATAAGTTTTTAAATTTAGAGCCAAATAACAATATAATTTTTCATCATAAAGAAGGAGAAATTGGACTACTAAATATAGATGCAACATTAAAAGATAAGAAAATATCTTTTTGTAACGGTGATATTATATTAAGTTCTGAGGTAAATTCTCAATCAAAATTAAGGACTAGAATAAAAATAAAGAATTTAAACCACAAAAAGTTAACACATCGACAGATTAAATGTTTTATTGAAACTTGTAATTTAATTCTTTGGGAATACAGAAAATTAACTAATGATATTTTTTTAACAGCATTTAAGGGGCTAAATAACGATGGAACATATCGTAGAAGGTTGGATTATACTACCGCAAAAAAAATTTGTTCTTTAGCCTATAATATAGTTTTCAAAGAATAACCTCTTCATCATGTAAAAAATCTAACCTTTCAGCCCATTCTATTGCTTCTAAATACTTTTCAGACAAAACTTCATTTTTAATATTAAATAAGTATAATGATGCGAAAATATCTATCCATTCACCTTCTTCAATATATTTAACTAAATTTAACATTTTTGAAAATTTTCCATTATTCTTTAATACTGAATCTTTAATTTCTTGAGAAACATCAATAGAGTTAAGAGAAACTTCCAAATCTACATCCAACATAGCATCTAATAATGAAAATAAACCAGTTATAAAGTAACTATCAACATCTTTTTCACCAATTTCTTCAGCCAAAAGCTCCATTAGTCTTGCTCTAATCAAAGCAGTCTTAGCTACTTCATCTAATCCATTTTTTGCCTTTATTGAAGAGAACAGTATTGTTACCCATTTTAATAATTTCTTACTTCCCAAAATTGTTAATGCTCTTTTTAAATTATTTATTTCTTCCCCACCGCCAACACCTACGGCATTTAAATATCTTAGCAATTTAAAAGAAATGGTTGGATCTCTTTTAATGATAGATTCTAACTCTGTAAAATCAGCATCATTATTTACCAAGTTTATGAGTTTAATCATTACTTCTAAAGATGGATTGGTAATTTTAGAAGATAAGTTTATTGGTTTTGAAAAAAAGAATCCTTGGTAGTAATCAAAATAATACTTTTTGAACAAATCAAATTGATTTTGACTTTCAACCATCTCCATTACAATAACTTTATTATTTGTTTTACATAACTTTACATATTTTGAAAGCTTTTCTAATGATAAATTGTTCTGTAAGTCATAGTTTATACTTTTAAATTTAACCATGTTTACAACTTCAAACCAACTTTTATATCTCTCTTCAAATACTATTTCAGAACCAGCTATCGTAAATCCCTTTTCTTTTAGAATTAGCATTTTTTGATATATGTTTTCTATAATATTTTTATTTTTCGGATCACTAGGCTCTTGAACTTCTAATATTACATTTTCTTTATTTAGCATTTCAAAAGAATTTATTGACTCATCGTGTTCTAAAACACAATTTAAAGATGCTTTTTTTCCAGCGAGAAGTCTATCTAAATTAAAATTAGAAAATAAGTTAATAATTGTTGAAGTATCTGATTCCGCAGTATGCCTTATGTTACTTGAGCTATCTTTTGTGCTAGAGCGATAAAAAAACTCATACCCAAACACTTCCATCTTATGATTTAAGATAGGTTGTCTAGCTGTAACTATATTTGTTTGGTTTTGTACCATTTTTATTAAAAATTAATTTTGTTTTTTGATATTAAATCATAAAATTAATAAAATCAATAAGAAATCTCTAAATCTTATTTTTAATGATTTTGTTATTGTTTTTATTAGATAAAATCTTATCAAAATAAATCTTTTCTATGTACGACTTAACAAATGGATGATATCCAATTATATTAGTATAAAAGTCAGACAGACATCTTGCTTCTTTTTTAGAACCAACCGCCCTAAATCTTGAAGTCATTTGATGTAATCTAACAGAATCTTGCTCAGAGTTATAATCTAGAGGTATACTTTTTGCTACACTTTGAAAATACTCAATAAATTTTTCTCTAAAGCCTCTTGTGCTATTTGCTGAAAACATTTTATTTCTAAATGTGCCACCAGAGTTAGAGCATCTATTTGTTTCCTCAATTAAAGCATATCTGGTTGTATACAAATAAAACCCCATTCTAGGTCGCATCACGTCATCCTTTAGTGTTGACTGATATGAAAAAGTAAATCCTAAATCTTTTATTCCAGTTGTAGTATAGGCGAGGCACATCATATGTGCCATAAGAAGGGCATTAAATGTGTTTTCTTTGAACTGGTCTTCAGACATTTTTTTTAAAAAATCTATACTAGACACATATTCAATAATTTCTTTTTGTAGGTTATTTGACATTATTTCAAAATATTTTTATTATTTTACCATAAATTAAAGAGCAATCAATATGCAAAACTTAGCAAAAAGACACTGGGGGCAACAGCTGACTATTAAAGAAGCAGCTGATATTATCATTGATTGGTGTGTTAGGGCTAGAGATAAGAATGTTTTGAGGAAAAAACCTCCAACTCTTTTTTATGCTTATATAGTTGAAGATACTCCTCAACTACAATACCTAAGTAATATTAGCCCAATATTCAAATACTCTCAAAAAGATATACCTTATGTAGACCAAACTAGGGATGTTTTATTGAGATGTTTATCTGTAGCTTTAAAGGCACATTTCTTTTTATTTCAAAATGATAAAGTTGCTCACGAACCTTATTTCTTCACAATTCCTTCACTTTCAGAGCCAAATAAAACAATCCACGGCATTGTTTACAAAATTGATAAAGAAGACAAATCAATTATTGTATGTGAAAAGGATATCAGTCTTCTGTTTGAAAATAATAAAACTGTGTATGATTTCCATACTGTTGTTATAGAAGATAGTTTCAAATGGTTTTCATTAAAAAATTGGTATAGAATTAAACAAGAGTCAAACATTTCTGAAAATTTAGAAAAACCTTGGCTTAATAAGAAAAATATACAATTAGCACAAGATGCAAAAACACTTGATGAGCTTAGGATTGTAGCAACACCCATAGATGTTCCATATGAAATAAAAGATTATATTAAACCATTAGGAATTGAATGGTCTAAGAATATTAAAACTTGGTATTTACCAAAAGGTTTTGATGTTGACTCAGTTATTGAATACATTGAATATATCAAAAAAAGCAACCCTCAACTTTTCAACAAAGAACCTATAAACATTAAAAAATAATGCCATTATTAATAATTTCTTTTACAATTTTATTTTGGGTTTTTATTGTTTTTTTAATTAAAAAATATAATTTAGAAAAAGAAGGGTTATTATTTTTAATTTCTTCTCCATTATCAATATATATTATATTGATATTTCAAGATATTGTAGATCTGATTAAGAAGAAAAAACAAATATATGATTTTTATAAAAAAAATCCTCAACCATATTATATAAACTATTTCAGAGAAGAATTGTATTTTTTAAATAATTCTATAATCAATAAAATCAAAAAACATTTAAAATTAAAAAAAATAATTGACATAAACTCTAATTTTTTAAATAAATTTTTTTTTTCATTAGAGTTGTCAATTCAAAAAGAAGAGTACTTTTATAATTTAACCCCACTACAATCTTCTTCAAATGATTATAAATTATTTAATTTGAATCTTACAATGAATGATATTTGTATTCTCGTGAGAAACACCCTCACAGAAAATGAACAATCCATTATTAGAGCAGATAAAATATTAACCTATAGAAAACCTGGTGATGAATTTTTAGATGTTGGAGAAACTACAACAATTCTATACAGAATATGTCAGTTATCTTCAAACTTTACAAAAATTTTAAAAACACATTATGAGAATTATTTTAGCGATAATGACATTAAAACAAAGCTAATATTATCTACATCTGATAAATTTAAGTTGGATAATATTTTTAATTTAATTTTTTTATTGGATGACAAGCATTTTGATGAAAAAGAAATAAATGAACTAACAAAAGAATCTCAATTATTGAATATTTCTGACCAAAAACTATGTTTCTTGAGTTCTTATAGTAGCTATTCTAAAGAATTTCAATATAAATATATCCCATTAAATTTTCTTGACCTAATAACTGAAAAATTTAAAAATAATCTTTTTATAGAACGCCTATCTTTATTAATAGAAAATAATAAAAATCTCTACGTTCAACCCACATTTAATTTAGAGTTGCAAAAATTTCTTGACTTCATAAATTCCTTAAGATTGGTAAATGAATTAAATGATAGATTGCCCCAAAATCAATCTAAATCAAAAATTATTAAAATATGAAATTATAAAAGTTTCTAAGTATTTTATACTTGTAAGAATTTCTTAAATTTTTAACACAATTATCAAACTCATCCTTAGCTATAATTATTAAGTTTTGATTAATACTATAAAGCTCACTCCAAGATAAATCTTCCAAGTATCTCCACTCTGTCCATTCTTCTTTATTTAAATCAGATTTTTGATATTTATTGGACTCAAATCTATAAATCTCATATTCTGCTATTCTTTTATTAAAAATAACAGAAAGCAATACATCTTTCTTTTCCCTAATAGCATTGTTGAATATGTTACTCAACATATATCTTTTTCTTGTTTTAATGTAATTCATAAGCTATCCTCAATATACAGATAGCTTATTTTTTAGAAAATTCAAGTTTCTCCAACTATACTAGAGACAAAATCTTCAACAACTCTCTTGCTAAAATAGTTACTTGATATTGAAGCATTTTCATGAGCGACTGATATAAATGACAGCGCATTTTTAAAACGAGATGATGAATATCTTTCAAAAAGCCAAACTATATCCAACAACCTTAATTGTGTCGTTTCATAATTTTTATCATTTCTAGCATTTAAATATATTTCTTTATCTTCAAAAGAAGTAAAAGCCACATTAATGACAAACATTTGGTCATCATAGTTTTTATAAAACATCTTCTTACCAAAATAAAAGTTTTTACCATAAGGTATTGGGCTTGAAGAATATTTTATATATCTTTTAATATACTTATCTTCTAAGAAAAAGAAAAATCCTTTATTTAAAGGTAAATCACCATCTTTTTCTACAGCATTTAAATGTTCCAAATGTGACATGAAATGACCAGTTTTTTCTACACCAATTATAAGCAACTGGTCTTCTTCTTGCATTCTTATAATTTTATCAGCCATAGCCGTTGAAACCCAAGAGGCATAATTATAAATCGCAAGAGGACCATCCAATATAAAAGCACAGTCTTTAAATAATTTATTTTCTTCAAATCCATTTTCTTTTGAAAAGAACAATAAAGAATTGTCCAATAAATTCATGAAAATAATCTTTTCAAAAAAGCTCATTATTTGTGTATATAACCCATCATTAGAACCAGAATATGAAAAACCTTCATGAAAGTGTAGTAAATCTGTTATAAATATATCTCTAGGATTGTGTTTACACTTACATTTAATTGTATGGTGTAATTCTATTTCTTCTGTATCTAGATTTTCCAACCTAAAATCATCAACAGATAACATTTCTCCTAGATTATGAGCACAGTATTCACAAGGGTGTATACAACTTATATCTTCTGGCTTCATTAATAATAAATCAATATAAGTTTCTAAAAGGGTTTTAGGCTTAAACTCTAAATCAGATTTTTCTATCAAGACATCCATAAATTTATTATAATTATTTTTCATATAATCATATATAGAATATCTAAAAAAATCTTTAGGATCTTCATATATTTCTGAAGACACATTGAACCCAGGTATAGTTATGTCAAAACTTTGAGATAAGAATATTTCTTCATACTCTTTTGGATGAGGAAAAGATTCTGATTCATATTTTTTCATTAATTCTAATTGAATAAATGTTTGGTTGATTTTTAATATACCAACCTCTGCCCCTGGAAAGCCAGAGTTAAGTTGTATTTCCGTCTTTGACCCATCAAAAGCAAATACATATTTAACTCTTTCTTTATTTTTAAAGTCGGCAATTTCTTTTGGTTTAACCAAAATATTATCATCTATCTTTTCAAAATTAGATTTTTCACGAGTAATTAGTTTCATATTACTCATAAACTCCTGAATTTTTTTATTATTAACTAATTCAGTTATAGTTTTATGTTTAGCATACTCATTAGCATAAGGCATTTATTAGCTCCTTACCTGAAACTTATCAACTTGGATTGGAACCACAAATCTATTAGATCTTGTTTTCATTCTAATAAAACCCTTATCTTCAGCAGCCAAAATAGAAGCAGAAAAATCTTCAAAATCATAATAATTTTCCAATGCCCTTACCTCTTCTTTATTGTTCAAATGAGATATAAACCAATTATTTGTATTTTTAAGAATATTTCTTTGTATTGAAGAAACCTCTTGAGTAGAGTATGCCATACCTATATTAAATTTAGCACCCTCTTTAGCAACTCTCGCCCATACATTCGTATTATCCTCTTCAGAACCTCTAGGAAGTAAATTGTGTGCTTCTTCTACGAATACAATAATGTTAGTTGGTTCTTGTGCATTAGAAAACTTTTTCGCATTTTCATGGAAAATCTTTAGCAAAATTCTATTAGCAGCAATTTTATTCATTTGACTGTCTCCCAATGCTTGGTCTACAATTACCAATTTTCCAGCTTCTAAGTCTTTATAAATCATATCTACATAATCACCTTTAGCTGAATTTACATTGTGGAAAACTTGTGCCTTTGCGATTTGCCTAGAAGCATTAGGATATTCAAACATGGTGAGCAAAACTTCCAAATCATTATCTGCCCAATTTGTCCCTGTACTCCCTGGTCTTCTAATATATGCTCTGTTAAAATTATAATACGTAGATTCTGTATCTCTAATAAATTCACTTAAAAATTTAAAAGCTTTTTGTAATTTAGAATACGTTGAACCAGCAGTGCTTAACTCTGAAAGTATTTCATAGCACTCAGTATATTTCCTCTTTTTTTCTTCATACTTTTGCTGTTCTTTTTCTTCTAAATTTTCATAATCCTGAATACCTTTAGATAATGCTTCTAACAACTCTTTGTTGAACAAGTTATTTTTTAATACAACTCCATTATTAGGAGGTATAAAATCAGATTTGCTTAGTAGTGTTTTATACACCAACAGTTTTCTCTGATATCTTGTTGAGGAACCTTGGTCTGAAGAATCAGGCTCTTCAAATCTTAAGTTAATAAAGTTTCTAATGTAATGTGCTGAAGAATTAGCACCATCACTTTCTATTTTATTATCTATTAAATCTTTTCCTACAGAGATTAGGTTGTCATCATAAAAGTTAATTTTCATAATTACTCTTTTAGGATCATTTTTATGCTCTCCTAAAGAATAAACCTGAATATCCTCAGGGCTACCAGTTTTTTGATTGACTGGAATTTTCCACAAACTTTTTATTGCTTCTGCCTCTCCAGTTTTATCATCTTTATCTTGTAAGTTTTCATTTGCATATTCTCCGTTTGGGTCAAAAATAACTTGCCCTATCACTTTAGGGTAGTCATTCGCAAAACGCATCTGATAGATTGATTTAACAATTGTTTTTACAGTATTTGATTTACCAGTTCTAGTCATACCAAAAATAGCAGTTTTTTGAGCTATTAAATCTCTTGGGTCAATTTTTACTGGAACCAAATCTACACCCTGATTAATTCTTTGTGTAGAAGCATATCTCACTCTACCAATTTTAATGCTTGAGTTCATATCTACGCCAAAATTGATAATTGCTTGAAGTGCTTCATTTGTTGGCTTGTAAACCTTCAGTCCTCTATTTGGATAATAGTTTGACACATCAGAGCCAAAAAATAATTTTAATTTATCATCATTTTTTTGTAAATAGAATGTTCCAATTACACGACACTGCATTCCCGCAAAAGACATTAATCTTTTAGAAGAAGCATCTAACATTTCTTCCCAATGAACATTATCCTCATTAGTTCTTTCTGCTGTTTCTGCCCTAATTTTTCTTCTATCCATATCACTTGGTAAATCAGCAGTATCTAGAACTCTTAATAAAATTACAGAACAATCTTCTTTATCATGCTCTTCTAAACTTGAAATATCTGGCAGTTTTGGAGCTTTTGGGTTAATTCTTGTTGCCACAAGGAATGCCTGAGATGGTATTCCTCCAACTTTTTGTCTATGATGGTCACTAATTTGAATGATTGCATCACGGTAATGCATCTCAACAACTTCACCAATGTAATTTTCAGTTTGCACTAGTGAATATAAATCTTCAAGATTTGAACTTTGTATATTTTTTTCTTTAATTTGTTGCTTTAATGTCTTTTTTTCGGGTATTCTATTTAAAATATCATCTAACATATTGGATTCCTTTTATAATCTTGTGGATTTTACCATGCATGCCACAAAAGAGTCAACTATAAAAAAAAGCATAAAAATATATTGCTTTTTGAAAATAAATACCTATATATAACCAAATGTTATTAAGGAATATATGAATAATAATAAATTTTTAAAAAGTAGCCTTTTCTCCACTATTAAATTAAGAAAAAATGCTAAGATAGTTATCTCAAATCAAAACAAGCCAAAATTAAACCTAAAATTGGCAAAAACAGTTAATATTAATATTAATTATAATTCAAATAAAGAATATAAAATTGTAAACAATTAATAGTCAGGAATATATTTTAAAGTAATTTCTATGTTATTAATTTTTTCATGTTGAATCATTAGCAATAGCCACTTTAAATAATCATCTAATATATCAGGGGATGCTGACACCTCATTAAAATTGCAAACAAGTATATTTTTATATTCTTTTTCAAAGAAATCATTATTCATTGAAATTAAAAAAAGACTTTTGTCCTCTTTTTCTCGTTGGATTTTTCCTAAAAATATTAAATTTTTCAACTCAAAATTTATCGCATACTTCTCATGTAACAAATTAACAATTTGTTGGTTTAATTCTAATTTTTGATTTTCTCTATTAAAAAGAAAAGGTAATCTGTATCTTTTTTCATTTACCTTAGATTTTTCTAAAATAATTTTATTTTTTTTATAGTCCAAAAAAATAAATTCAAAAACATTATCTTTTATCTTCTTCATTTTTATCTTTATATTTATATTTGTTATCATAATATTAACAATTTAAAATAACAATTCAATTCAATTTGCAAAAAAATAAAAAAATATTATTATCGTAGAAAAATGGAGATTGTATGAAAATAGGCTTTGTTACTGATTCAACTTGTGATTTACCTTTAAATATCATTAAGGAAGAGAATATATATATATTGCCCAGTAAAATTTTAATAAACGGCAAGTATCATTATGACTATAGAGATGAAAAAACAATCCAAGATATTTATACCTATATTCATTCAAACAAGAAGTTGTCTACAGAAGCACTTTCAATAGAAGAGATATCCAATATTTTTTGCGATATTTTAAGTGATAATGATTATGATTATTTAGTTGTTTTGACAACTATGGCAAATAAAAGCCAATTTTTCTTAAATTGTACAGAAGCGGCTATTACAGTAAAAAAGCAATGCCAAGAAGCAAGAAAAGAAAAAGGTTATTCTTTGAATCCAATCATACATGTTATAGACAGCCACCAAAGCTCTGTTGGCATGGGGATATTATTATCAACTATCATTAAGAACTCAAAAGAGTTTTTAAAATTTGAAGATTTTTTAGATAACATTATTGATACACAAAAAAGAACTAACATGCTTTTCATACCAAATGATATCAAAAAATTATTTTTTGACGAAAGAAATAAAACCTCCGATATTTTAAAAGTAACAAGCTACTTAGCCTCTCAAATAAACACAAAGCCTACTCTACTTTTTAAAGATGGAAAAACAGAAATAATATCAACTCAAATCGGAATGAAAAGGGCAATCAATAAGGCTATTTCTCATTTAGTTTCCATAATATATGATAACCAATTAGCTGAACCAATCATACATTTAGCCTACAGTGGTCCAATTGAAGAACTTAAAAATAATAAAAATTATTTAAGATTATTAGAAATTATTAAAGAAAAAAATATTAAAATATATAAATCAAACATCGGGGCAACATTAGCAAGCCACATAGGAATAAGATCTTTAACTATAGGATACATTACAAAATAAAATAAGCCCCTTTGGGGCTTATTTATTTTTACTACTTTTTAGGTTTTTACATTCTTGACTTAACACAATAATAAAAACTTAGCTACCATTTAAAATGGAAACGCCTTAACAAATTACCGGCGAAAATTGCAGTTTGGAGATATACCCCTAAAAAAACTTTAACTGCTGTAATTTTTAATTGTATTAATTAAAAATAAAAAGTCAATACATAATACTTGCTTTTTTCAAAAAAAACAAAATATAACTAAAATGTGTTGCTTTAACTTATAAAATTTTATATCATGATGCAACGCAACAAAACAACAACACAAGAGGTTTTAACATGCAATCATATATTATCAAAAGATTAAGCGAAAAAAATAGGGGTAAATGCTTAGAACATTTTTTAAGATTAGATCCAGAATCTGTTTATACTCGCTTTTGCTCACCTTTAAAAGAAGAAGCATTAAGTAATTATGTGAAGAAAATGAATTTTGAAAAAGATGGTATCTTTGGCATCTTTGATATTGACTTAAATATAGTTGGTATTGGAGAGTGTGTCATTGAATCCAATAGGGATTCTGCTGAAGTTGGATTCAGTGTTGAAAAACCATATCAAGGGCAAGGGCTTGGCAATAAGCTAATGGAGAGGGTGGTTAGATTCGCAAAAACTCAAAATAAACACCATTTGGAAATGGTTTGCTTGAGGACTAATGCAGCAACTATTCATTTAGCAAAGAAGCATGGTTTACATATCCAAAGTTCTTACGGTGAAAGTCTTGCCGTTATAGACATGGAAGAAGTTAATCCTGTTTTAGAAAATTTAAATGAAACATTAGATGACTCAATGGCAACCTATGCTTTACAGCATAGAGAAACTATTCATAATTGGAAAGAAGGTCAAAAATTAATAGGTGAAAGCATAGGTAATACATATGCTGGACTCATTAAAATGATGACACCTCGTATATTCTCATAATATATAAGCCCCATTGGGGCTTATTTTTTTATTTAATAAAACTGTAAAACACCTATCACATGTTTTTTATCGTCTGTAACAATTAAAGCATTTATATGTTTATTTCTCATCAAATCCTCAGCCTCACCTATTTTCTTATCTTCAGAAATTGATATTGGATTGCTTGTCATAATATCTTTAGCACTCAACTTAAATACTTTCTCTTTATGTTTTTCTACTGATCGCCTTAAGTCTCCATCAGTAATTACTCCAACTAAAGATTCGTTTTCCACAACCACAACCAATCCTAATTTTCCTTTAGTCATTTTATGAATGACATTTTCAATTTCTAAATCTTTATTTACTATTGGCACTTTCTTATGCATTAAATCTTTTACTGTAGTTAATAATTGTCTTCCCAAGCTACCACCAGGATGCCTAAAAGCAAAATCTTCTGGTTTGAATTTTTTTAATGACATTAAAGTAACTGTTATAGCATCCCCCATAACCAATGTAGCAGTTGTTGATGTTGTAGGAGCTAAATTGTGTGGACAACTTTCCTTTTCTACTTCTACTAATAAAACAGCATCAGAATGTTTTGCTAGAGTGCTTTTTCTTTTTCCTGTTATTGAAATTATTTTTAAACCTATTTTTTTTAACACAGGAACTATTTTAACTAATTCATCTGTTTCTCCACTGTATGATATCAATATAGCAACATCATCTTTTTGAAACATCCCTAAATCCCCATGATATGCCTCTCCAGGATGTACGAAAAATGATGAAGAGCCTGTTGATGATAATGAAGCAGCTATTTTTCTTCCAATATGTCCAGACTTACCCATTCCAGAAACAATTATTTTACCTTTAGTTTCTAATAAAATTTCAATAGCTTTCGTATACTCTTCTGATATGTTTTCGGAAATTTTTAATAAGGCATTAGCTTGCTCATTAAATACTTTTTGTGCCAATTTAATACTGTTATTCATATATAAACCTTTTAGTTATAACGAAAAACAGCATAAATATAAAAATTAATTTTAGCAATAGTAAATAGAAAAATTTGATTGTTGTAAATAATTTGGAGCGGCTATCCGAATTCGAATCGGAACCCCAACCTTGGCAAGGTCGTGTGCTAACCGTTAAACACCATAGCCGCAGATTTGATACATAGTCTTTTCAGTATCAATAGAAAGTATTAGACGGGAAACAAAAAAATTTATTCTAGCCCCTTTCTTTGCCAAATTACATAGGAATGGCCCATCCTACGAAACATAAGTCTTAACTTATGCTTCAAAAAATATGGTCGGAGTACAAGGATTCGAACCTTGGACCTCCTGCTCCCAAAGCAGGCGCACTACCAGGCTGTGCTACACTCCGTTAAGCTTTCTCCCTACGGTGGTAATTATATCGTATCAAGAACCAAGGAACCTCAATCCCATCACATACGACCTCCACCCACTTCCCGACTAAGGAGAATTTTCGCATTGCCAGCGCTGGTTTGGTAAGACCAGAACCACCCTTGGGAGTCACCCCACTTCTCATTCTACGGGTCATAGTATCCGCTAACAAAGCGGAACGTCTTAGCTTCGGCAGTAGGGCTTGAACCTACGATTGCGGCTTCAAATCGCATATGCTGGGTGCCGCCGTTTTACCAATAGTACCCTCATATTTCCTCAGTTACATTATCTCTGTGTTCATCTAATTCGACCTGTCCAGACACTTCCTCTGGCTCTTGTGGTTTTATAGCCTATGCGATTGATATCTACTATAAATTACTAACAGACTTATCTTAACCTACTCAATACTACTCTTCTACTATCTAAACTATACCGAAAAACTTGGTTGCGGGGGCAGGATTTGAACCTACGACCTTTGGGTTATGAGCCCAACGAGCTACCAGACTGCTCCACCCCGCTATAAACTTTACATCAACTATCTCTGGTTGCGGGAGGTGGATTTGAACCACCGATCTCTAGGTTATGAGCCTAGTGAGTTAACCGGACTTCTCTATCCCGCTTCAAATTCTTGGTGCCCCATGACAGAATCGAACTGCCATCCTCGGATTACAAAACCGATGTTCTACCATTTAACTAATGGGGCGAAAATCTTTACCACACTATTTTTCCTATTATACACCGTGTGCTATGGTGAGTATATGGTGGACCGTAACGGGATCGAACCGTTCCTTAAGGCTTGCAAAGCCCTCGTGCCCCCAACAACACTTACAGCCCATATACAACAATCAAATTTTTAAAGAACAATTGTAACTTTTCAGATACATCAAAAAGAAAAAGCACCTTATTTTAGGTGCCTTTTGTTTTTGAATCTGGTTTTTTTATTTACCATCTATCTCCACAAAAGACACGAGCTACAGTACCACCCGCTGGGGTTTTTGTAGTTGCTGTAGTTGTTGGTGTATGTTTTTGCATTTCTTTCCTGAATTAATCAATATGTGTATTGTGCCATTAAAAATAAATCTTGTCAACACTTATTTTTAAAATATTTGCTTATTTTATAAAAATCTTTAATTTATTTAAAAGGAAATTAAATAATGATAGACAAAGAAAAAGAACTTGTTTTAAAAGTTATGCCAATGCCATCTGATACAAACATTCATGGAGATATTTTTGGCGGTTGGATTATGTCTCAAGTTGATATTGCTGGTGCTATACCAGCAGCTCAATTATGCAAAGGCAGAGTTTCTACTGTAGCCGTTAATAACTTTGTATTTAAAAAACCTATTTATATTGGAGACTTGGTATCTTTTTATGCAAAAGTTATCAAAGTTGGAAATACATCTATTACAGTTGAAGTAGAAGTTTGGGCACAAAGACAAAGATATGAAGACACTATTAAAGTAACTGAAGCAACATTAACATATGTAGCAATTGATGAAAATAGAAATCCAAGAGTTTTCCAGAAATAATAAAGCCCCTATTGGGGCTTTTATTTCTTAATTAATTATAATAGACCGGAATCTAGAGTTTTTTTGGCTTCTAGTGCTTTATCATAATACTCCTCTAAACCATCCCAAATTTTTTGGGCATATTTTTCATCTTTTGAATCTAGTTTTAGAGCTATATCAACTAAGCAAACATTATCTTCTAGACCAAACCATTCTTTATGGTATTTACCTTCTTTGTAACCTTTAGCTTGCCTAAAAATATTTAATGTATTTTTTTGCACATATTGTTCATATATATTTTCCACCGTTAAATCAACATCTTGGCAAACACTAAAGAATAAACTTAAAGAAAATCTCTTTGCACAAGCTAAGCCTGCCATTAAATCTAATTTATCTAGTGTCCCCAAGTCTTTGAAATAATAGATGCGCTTATCAAAAACTACATTATCAGTCATAGCATTTAAATCAGACATTACAACTTTTAGAGCCTTCAGTTCATCACCTTCTTCTAACTGTAAATATCTTGATAAATAAAAATGCCAAATATCAATTAATTCCATTTGCAATTGGGGGATATCTTTCTTTTGAGCTTTCCACCATTTCCAACCATGATGTTCAACTGCTTCAGCAGTTTCTAATGCTGCTGCCCTCATATAATCCCAACCTTGTTTTTCCCAATTTGGATGAACAGTTCTGTTCATTTTGTTTTGCATTTCTAACATTACTTTTATTTGAGTTTGGTTTAACATTATTTTTCCTTTTAAATACTTATTCAACTTCTATTTCTAATTTTTCTTTTTTATTTTCATAAATTTTAGTATTTCCTAAAAATTTAATTATCTCTTTTTCTGAAAAATCTTTTGCTTTATATCTACTAAAATTTCCACCTTTGTAAACTATTAAGATAGGATAATTAGCAATCTCCATAATGTCACACATTTGCTCGTCTTCTTCTGTTAAATTTCTGATAAACTCAAAGGTTTTTAATCTTGGTAGCTGACCCTCAATTTTAATTATTGTATCCCTAATTTCTTTAACCTGGGATGAATCTGCATCTTTTTCGTGAAAGAAACACAATACAGGTAAATCCTCACTTAACATTGATATAAAATCTTTTCTATTTACATTTTTCATAACTTTTCTCCTAGGATGATATCATACCCTTTTTTATGAAAATAATCAACCAAAACTTGACATTTTTTATACATGTAAATATAAGTTTAAGACCTCATGGAGACCGTTGATGTTTAAGATGAAAAAAAATGACCCAGTTGCTAGCTCTTTAAAGAAATATGCTGAAGGGAAAGGTATGCCACTTAAAAATATTTTATTATCAGATGAACACCTATCAGATGTTTGTGATATATTTTATCCTAATTTACCTAAGTTAGTTAGAATGACTATGAATAAAGATAAGTTTGTAGTTTTCTATAAGCAGCATAGAGAGTCTTTTGCTGAACAAATCGGAAATATTTAATTATTATTTTTCGTCATTAATAATAACATGAACTGAATCTTCAATTACTATCTTAACTTTTATTTGATCTCTTTGGAAAGATAGAGAAACATCATTAATTGCTATCTCATTTTCTTTTGGTAAACCATCATATGCCATTGAATGGATAAAAGTGTTTATATGATTATCATAAATATCATCTCCCCAATTAAATAAATCTCTTATTTTTTCTGGGAATAGTTTCCATTCATAGGATGCTAACGGATGATTTTTTCTTTTTACATCATTTATCATTTTTTTATATATGGGGCTATTATAAAAAGCAAGAATTGATTTCTCTCTCTTTTTTAAATCTTCAGTAAAAGATATGTATTTTTTATTATTCTTTATATTAAATGTACCCATATTTACTCATCAAAATTAGAAAAATCTTGTGCCCACTTAATTAAAGGAACCCATTGAGCAATTTCTCTTTCAAAAATATTAGTTTTTGAATCAAAGATTGTCAAACCATGAGCAGCTAAATGAACATAAATTTGCGCTTGTCTTATCATCGTTGGACTAAACAAACCTGTAGAACTTATAAATTTTGATAATTGCTCAGCAGCTTTGGTATTAAAATCAACCATATTTCCTATAATACATAAATCAGTTTCTTTTGATTGAGCATTAATAATCTCAACTATTTCTTCTAAAAATGACTCTGTAGATAAAATATCAAAATAACCAGGCTTAAGAGGAACTATAACCTTATCTGACATAGAAACTAATTTTTGTAAAGAACCAGCTCTAATACCTGCTGGACTATCAATAATGACAATATCAATATCTTTTTCTTCTGTTTTAATAGCACCATTATTTATTTGCCAAGCAAAAATCTTAGGCAGAACTTCTGGACGATGCTCCAGCCAATTGTAAGAAGATTGCTGAACATCAAAGTCACCTATCAATACTTTTTTACCTTGATTAGCAAAATATCCAGCCAAATTAGTTGAAATTGTACTTTTACCAACACCACCTTTGTGATTTAAAATAGATATCACTCTTTTTTTCACTATAGATACTCCTAAATATGGAGACTATATTATAAGAATAAATAAAAAAAAGCAATAGCAAAAAAACAAAAAAAAACCAACCGTAATGGTTGGCTTAAGCTAGCTTTTGCTAGCATGTCTGAGCCGGGAAAAACTCAGTACATTTACAATTATTATATAAAATAAAAAGTTGTTTGTCAATAACCTTGCAAATATTAAAAAAAATATTTACATTAAATAAAAATAGGAGAGTCTATGCTAGTCGTAAATTTATTAGGTGAACCAGGAGTTGGTAAAAGTGTAACAGCTGCAGGACTGTTTTATGAGCTTTCAATTAATGGATTTAAAGCCGAAATCATACAAGAAGTAGCCAAAGGGTATGCTTGGGAGACACCTAAAGATAAAGATGGGAATAGTTTTGAGCATCCAATTTTCAGTCAACAAATTTTTATTTTAGGTGAACAAAATAGATTACTTGAAAGAGTTAACGGTAAAAGAGATATAGCTATTATGGAGTGTCCTTTAATTTTAGGGGCAATTTATCAACCCTCTAATTATTTTAAAAGTTTTGAAGCATTAGTTCTTGAGCAATTTAATGCTTACAATAACTTTAATATATTATTAGAAAGAAATCATGATTATGATTATATGGGTAGGATGCAAAATGAAGAGCAATCATTGGAGGTAAGAAATAAACTTAAAGATTTCTTAGAAAAACATAATATACCTTATATAAAGATGAAAACTCATGAAAAAATTAACCAAGAAATATTAATTAAAATAAGAGATAAATTTTTTCCTAAACAGACATTAAAAACCATTGAAAATTAAAAAATAGACTTAGGCTTTGTTGGTTCGGGGAAGTAAAATGGGCTGTGATTATTTAAATGTGTTTTTTCCCAATATATATTTTCTTTCACTACTTTGGCAGGTGTTCCAACAGCCAAAGAATTTTTTGGTATTTTCTTTCCAGTTAACAAAGACCTCATACCAATAACGGAACCACTCTCAACTACTGAACCTCCTAAGATTACAGCTTCATAAGCTAACCAAACATGATCTCCAATAATAATTGACTTACTCATATTTGTTCTTTTATTTGTTTTTATATCAAATATTGGATGAGAATCATCAGTTCTGATTTGATTGTGCTGGGCAAACATACAATCTTTTCCAATTTCAATACTTGTTTTTTCTGCTGTAGATAAGTAGCAATGTTCAGTTACTCTTAATTGTTCACCTATTTTAATAGTACAATCTAAACCAATTCTTATGATACCACCAAAAACACAGCTTTTATCAAAACTCAATAATCCATTATCAGCATCAAATCTTATAATAGTATTATTAAATAATGTTAATCCAGGTTGTATAATTAATTTACAATTTTTCCCTTTGAAGTGTACTTTTACATTTTTAGCTTCTTTAGCAACACCTATGATTTGATTACCGTTTTCATCTTGGTAATCTTTTATTTCTGTTATGATTGTCATTTAAGTCCTACTTTAATTAATAATTAAATCTTTTTCACTGACTTCTTCTTTTTTAAATTTTAATGCTTCACCAAATTTATTAATAAAAGCCATTGGATTTTTTACTCTTTTGTAGCAAAACTTTTTAAAGCATAAATACTCTTCATCTATACCAATTCTTTGATTATTTTCTGTCATAAAATCTTCAAATTCATATAATTTTCCATTATTGAAAATATATTTATAAATATTTTCTCCACCCCAAACGGCAATAGGTTCAACAAATTTTGAATTTTTAATGAAAACATCAACTTTTTCAACAATTTTATTTCTTCTGCTTAATTCTTCCTTAATAATCTTCTCATGTTTTTTAAGTTCATTAACTTGAGTTTTTTCAAGTTGTTTATCTGTAATTCTTTTTGAAACCCAAAAGAAAACTATGAATAGAACAATCCACATAAAAACATTGTTTGTTAAATTTTCCATAAATCTGTGTTTTCCTTATAAACTAGAAAGATTATAATATAAAAAAACGAACTTTTCAACCTTTATTAAACACCAAGAATAGTAATTGACTTATTTTCTTATTATTATATAATGATGAATTAAAAAATGGAGCCAGAAATAGAATGAGCAAGCAAGCAATAAAAAATTTAATGTTATTTTTATTTGTAAACTTATTAGTTGCTGTAGTTATAATTTTTAATGATTATTATACAGAAAAAGTTAATATAAGAAAAAAACAATTAGCGGCAACTCAAACTCAAACTGTTGCATCTCAAGTTCCTAATATGGCAATTACTGAGAATAAGAGTGCCACATCTGCTATTAATCCCCCCATAAGTGCTACCAATACTTTACCTACAGCAACTGACACAAAAGGATCTACCACTCCCGTTGTTAATAATACTCAAACTAGTGACTCTGTTTGTATTGCTATGGGACCATTTAATTTAGAAGAAAAAGGAACTATTGACTTCATTTTGAATAAATCTAAGGAAACACATCTAGCTGAATTTGAAAAGAAAAATCCATATAAAATATTTTGGGATTTAGGTAAAGACCAAGATGTTGCTGAAAAACTTTTTAAAGTTCAAAAAGAAGGTGCTATGAGTGACTCAAGATTTGAATTAACTCAAAACTCTAGTGGTAATTGGGTGGTTGATATTACAACAATCAAAGGCAGTAAAAGTGTTGTAGAAAAATTAGCTAAAGACTTAGCTGCAAAAGCAAACAAACTTAATGCTGGCGGTGATTGGAAGTATGAACAAATGAAGGAAAGTTATTTTTATATATTCAAACAATATAATCAAATATCTCCAAATACTATAAAAAATATAGATGTTCTTCTTAAACCAAAAAAAGAGCCTTGCTAATCAATTTTTAATTATTTTTACAGGGTAGTTTTCCAACTTAATTTTATCTAAGAATATCTGTTGCTCTATTTGATCGTCAAAAGGACCAACCCTTACTCTAAAAAGAGATTCATTTCCACTTTTCATTTCTGAGATACTTGCCTTATAACCTTTGGACTTAAATTTATTTACTAATTGTTCAGCACTGTCTTTGTTTTTAAATGCTCCAATTTGAATTGATTCTTTATTAGAATTCTCAGAGTTTCTAATACTATCAGACTTAGTGTTGTTTTCTTTAGGTGCTACAACATCTTTCTTTTCAACATCTTCACCAACAGATATTTCTTTACTTGCCTCTATTAGGTTCTCAGTACTTTCTGATTTGATATTATTTGTTTTTTCAATCTTATCTAAGTTTTTATCTTTAGGTACATTGTACAATGGCAATATTTCGGAAACTATTCCTGAAAAAACTGGAGCAGCAACAATACCTCCATAATAACTTATCTTTTTAGGTTCATCTACCATAACACCAACAATTATTTTTGGGTTAACAGCAGGAGCAAAACCTACAAATGAAGATATATACTTACTTACATATCTTCCATCCTCCACCTTATTGGCAGTTCCTGTTTTACCAGCAGTAGTATAAAATTCTGTTTGTGCTAATTGAGCAGTTCCTTCTTTTTGTGTTACAGACATTAACATTTGTCTCATTGTATTTGCTGTTTTTTCTGAAATAACCTGTTTGCACTCCCTATCTTTTTCGGTTTCAATTTTAATTAAAGATACCCCACACACATGTCCATCATTTGTAAATGTTTGATATGCTTGAGTCATCTGTAATAAATTAACAGCAACACCTTGTCCGAAAGCTATGTTTGCTTGCTCAATTGGTTTCCATTTTTTCCAATTTCTTAGAATACCCCTTGTCTCACCAGGAAACCCAATATCAATTTTTTGTCCGAATCCAACATCTGTTAAAAGTGTCCACATATCTTCTGGAGTTAATTGCATACTTACTTTTACAGTTCCTATGTTAGAAGATTTTTGAATGATTTGAGCTACAGTTAAAGAGTCCTTTGGGTGTGTATCTGTGATTCTTTTGCTTCCTATCTTTACTTCTCTTGTATCAAATAATGTATTTTCATTAACTAATTTTTTTTCTAATGCTAAAGAAACAGGAAATGGCTTCATAATAGAACCTGGTTCATATATATCTACCAATGCTCTATTTCTTAGTTTTTTACCATCTAAATTTTTTCTTGTGTTTGGATTATAGTCAGGCATATTAACTAAAGAAAGTATTTCCCCAGTATGGGCATCCAATACAACAACAGAACCTGCTGAAGCATTATGTTTCTCTATTGTATCAGCCAAGAACTTCCTGGCAATTGTTTGGGCTTTAATATCAATAGTTAATTTTACATCTTGCCCATTAACTGGCAATGTTGTTTCCCCTATTTCACCAATGACATCACCTCTCCTATCTTTGAGAACAACTCTTTCTCCATTTTTACCTTTTAATAAATCTTCTTTTGCTAATTCAATTCCCTCTTGACCTTTATTATCTAAATTAATAAAACCAACCAAATGAGAGGCTATTTCAGAACTAGGATAAAATCTTTTTTGTGAATTTTCAAAAAATACACCTGTTATTTTTAAATTTTTTATTTTTTCAGCAACATCTAAATCAACTTGTCTTTTTATGTATATAAAGTTTTTATTAGAAGTGCCCGTTAATTTTTTATCAAATTCACTTCTAGATATATTTAATATTTTTAATAAATCTTTTATTTTTTCATTTTCTTTTTGAATGTTTAACTCTAATGGGTTCATTACGATGTTTTTTGTCATATTTGTAATGGCTAGTATATTACCGTTTCTATCCAATACTTTACCTCTAAAAGAAGGTATTTCTATATGACGCATAAATCTCTCATTACCTCTTTCCTGTAAGAATTCACTATTGATAACTTGGATATAAATTGCCCTTCCTATTAGTAGACCTAAAAGAATAAAAACAAATACCATCATAAAAACAGAACGAAAAACAGACAAATCTGCTTTAATTAACTTTCTATTGCTCACATTACACCTTTTAAATTAAATTGTTTTTCTTGAGTTCTTCTTTTACGTAACCGTAAATTACTGGAGAAAGAACTGCTCCTATTACACCAAAAATTGACTCAAAAACCAACATTGCAATTAATAATTCCCAAATGCTAGTTTTAATTTTTTCTCCAACTATTTTAGCATTAATATAATACTCTAACTTGTGAACTACAATTAGAAAAATTAATGAATAGATGGCTACATTAAAAGATACATTTAAGCTTATTAAGGTTATTAATGTGTTGCTTATTAAATTTCCAACAACAGGCAGTAATCCAAATAAAAAAGTTAATACCACTAAAGTTTTCGCATAAGGCATATTTACATCAATAATTGGTAAAACTATTAAAAGATATATACCAGTTAAAATAGCATTAATTGCTGATATTTTAACTTGAGCAAAAACAACCTTATGAAACACATCTAAAAAAGTTTTAATTCTATTGAATAATTCTTCTTTGAATATTTTTACTTCAGTTTCAATTTTTGAATCTAATTTAATTATAGCGATCAAAGCACCAATAAACATTCCTATTAAAATGTGTATTAATCCTACTGTTATATTTTTAGAGATTAATAGCATATCTGGGGCAGATTTCTTAACAATACTTAAAAAAACCTCTTTTAATTCTATTAAGTTTTCAGGTAAATAATGATGAAATTTTTCTGGTATATAAAACTTCAATAATTCTAAAGTTGAAAAAGCTTTTTCTCCTAAATTAGCAAAATTATCTTGCCCTACAGTTAATATGTAATAAAAACCAGAAAAAGTTAAAGCTAAAATCAAGAAGATAATTAAGCTTAAAAATAAAATAGTAATTTGTTTCGCAGTTTTTGAGTGAATTTTTGTTTTTGTGAAATCGTGTAATGTGTTTACAATAATATACATTGAAATGCCACCGACTAATGCAGTCATTAACTGATAATGGAACAACATAATTATCCCAAAAAATATTAGCACATAAGTTGACATTCGAATATTCTTATTTACATCCATACAAATCCTAAAAATAACCAGTGTAATATAATCATTTTTTGTTTTTTGTCTAGTATTTGAAGTTTTTATTTCACAAACCTTTTTTTTTCTATATAATGTAATTAACTAATGAAAGAAATTTACAATATGCAAGTGTATCATTTATATAGCGATGGAAACTATTTTCCTAAAGCAAAAAAATCTGGTTTTGGTGGCTATATTACTTCACCTACAGGAGAAGTCCTTGTTGAGTATAGTGAGCAAATTAAAGAAAAAGAACATTCACACAGCTTTGAAATATTTGGCATTATTAGAGGTCTTGATATTGCAAAAAGTAAAAACATAGAACATATCGTCTCTCATTGTGACGATAAAACTACAGCTAAAAAACTAAAGGAATTTTTTGAAGATGGAATTTATGGCATTCCAAAAAATGTAAAAAAAGAACTTTTTGAACAGGTTATTGAATTATCTAAACATTTTAAGAGCATCAAATTTGAATATATCCCAAGAACACAAAACAAATATGCTGATGCCCTTTCTAGAAGATATGCTGGTCTTATGGAGGAAAATTTCATAAGACAATATAATCTAGAATTAAACTTTTCTGAATCAAAGTTTGAACAATCACAAAAAACTAAAAAGAGAATATTTTTCTCCCATCCTTGTATTGTAAGAAACCACAACAAGGTGAATCCATTTTTAGTGGCACAAGTAAGAAATAAAAAAATAAGAAAAATATCAAGAGAAGAACAAAAAGAAGATTATCATTATTTATTTAATGAAGTTTTTCCTGTTGGTGAGAATACTATTGTTAGAAGTTTTTTTTATAACAGTAAAAATGAAATAATTTTAAAAAAAGATTATTCCATTAATAGTCTTGATTTTAATTTTGATAAATACTGTGATATTTTTACAGATAATTTATCTATTTTAAAAAACAAATTGAAATCTGATAAAGTTTGGATTTCTTCAAACTATAGACTTGGAAACTATATTTTTGAACAAAAGGAAAAGATTCAAGAAGATTTATGGGAACCCTTATTGAAAGTTCACAAATCATTAAATGGATTCAATAAAGTATTTTTTAATCACTTACATTTTGAACATATTTATAGCCCTGAAATTGCTCCTCAAGAAAAGAAAAAGAAAAAATTAGATGAGGAAATTTATACTTTGGAAGATTTAATGGAAAAATTAAGCCAAAGTGAATTTATTAAAGATACCAGTAAATATTTTGGGGAAATTATTAGGCATGAGCTTAGAAGCTATAAAAGTATTTTAGAAAGGGAATTGAATTCTATTGAAATTAACGAAGTCATTCAAGAAACTGTTGCCAATTTAAAAGCCAAGGGTGTAAACAATATTCCACAAAAATATAACAAATAATATTTGTTATTTGACATTTATTATCAACAATTGTAATTTTTAACTTGTTTTATGAATATAACACCTCATATTTATATTAAAATAAGTTAAAATTATGGATTTCTATAAAATACTCAATGTAAAAAAAGATGCTACTCAGGACGATATTAAAAAAGCATATCGTAAATTAGCCATGAAGCATCACCCAGATAGAAATCAAAATAATAAAAATGCTGAGGAAAAATTTAAAGAAATACAAAAGGCTTACGACACCTTAGGAGACCCCAAAAAAAGATCAGAATATGATTATTTAAACAACAGAACTTCTAAAAATAAAAAAACACAAGAATATGAAGCAAATACTGGTGATTTTTTTAAAGAGCACTTCTCTGATATTTTTGATGATCACTTCTCTGATTTTTTTAGACAAAAAAATTATATTCAACAAATTGAACTACCCATTAATTTTTGGGAAGCAATAAAAGGGACTTCTAAAAACTTTCAGATAAATTTTGATGAAAATGGCACAATCAAAACTTATGAAATAACAATTAAAATACCACCAGGCTCTGACACGGGGGACAGTTTCATTATTAATGTGCTTGATGAAAAAATCCAAGTTATTTTAAATGTTAGCCCCGATTCAAATTTCCAAAGAAACAATTTAGATTTATTTTTAAAAGTAGATATTCCATTTAATCTTGCGTTATTAGGAGGTAAAGTAACCTTTCCTCATTGGGAGGGAGAGTTAGAAGTTAATCTACCATCTGGACTGAACAATGGAAACCAAATACTTTTAGCAAATAAAGGTGTTCAAAAAGGTTTTTTTAGAGGGGACTTATATCTTGTTGTTAATTTAACTGTTCCTAAAAACCTCACTGAACAACAGAAAAATATTATACAGCAATTTTCTGATACAGAAAAAACTAATAAAAATTGGTTTGAAAGTGTTAAGAAAACTTTATCTAAGTTTTTTTAAATTTTAATTTTCTTCACTTTTGTTGTATTCTTATTAGCACTAGAAGCAATCTCAGCCATCATCATCATTTTATCAAATATTTCCAAATTATTTTCTTCTGTTGGTAAAATATCAGACTGATTATGAATGACAGAATTTAATAGAATTGTACCTTTTTTAATTCCTTTTGAAAAAGGATGATCATTTAAATACATCTTAGCCTCTTCAAAACTAATAGGAATAGTTTTCAATGTTTGAGAAAACTTTACTTCTCTCTTCTTCTTCTCATTACCACTCTCATCAAGAAGAATACCTTCGTCTATCATAAAATCATCATCTATTTTTTTATTGTATGAACTTCCAATTGCTTTAAAAATACCCATTCTTCTACTAGAAAAAGCAAAGAAGCATTCTCCCTTTTCACTTATATATATTGCTGGAAATTTGTGAAATATTTCTAAATGTGAAAAATCACAATGCGTTATTTTTATATCTTTAGTTTTTCTTCCCCAGAATAACATCTGACTATCAAAGTTATTCTTTATCTTCTCTATTTTTTCCCAATCAGAAGCAGGGATTTTTACATTCTTGTCTTTTTTGGAGCCACCCTTAACTTCTGTTAAGACTATTTTTTTCATGTCATCCAATAAAATCTCATCATGATAAACCGAAGGGTTTTCTTCATCTTGCTTTTCAGAGAAGATAAAATTTAAGGCCCACGTAGCTAATAAGTTTCTTTTTGTTCTGTATCCAGCATAATATGAAGGCTCAAAATAACCCTTACTATAGAAGTCAAAACACTGATCCTTTTCATTAAAATCAATTTTTAAATCAAATATATTTTCTTCTCTTATCTCTAAAGATTTCAAATCTATATTTTTTGATATTTCTTTTTGAGAATTAATAAAATTATCTTGCGCTAACTGTGAACTCAAAAAATGCTTTTTTACATTTAAATAGAATTGAGGGTTTATTACAAAATAGGTCTTTTTTTCTATTTTTTTATTTCCTAGATCTTCTTTAAAAAAATCAGTTGTTAGCATATCTGTAGGATTACTTTCGGTAGAAAACTTTGGATTTATTAAAGATGAGGAGTAAATAGAGGAACTTTTTAAAAGTTTGTAATTTTCTGGACCAAGAAAATCTTTAGCCAAAACAATAAAATTTTTTGTTATTGGATGTAACTTCATAATTAAATCAGGTGTTTCTAATTTTAAATTAGCTTCTACATCCTTTTCATATTCTAAACTTGAATCTTCAAAATTTTTCTTGTTTTCTACTTCATAATTCTGTAAAACAGAAAATAGATTTTTTAATATTTCTTTTTTATGTTCAACATTCCCTGTTTTTTCAGTAGTATAAAATCTATACTTTTTTTCTTGCAAATAGTATGGTGGAAAATTCAATTTTAAAGTTTCTTGAATTTTATTTGATAAAGACTTATCTTCATATGACAACTTTTCACCCATATAAATAGACACATCATAGTCTTCTGAAAGCACATCTTCTCCATAAGTAGTTTGAGTATGAGTTAAACTGACTTTTATCCAATCAAGATTGGGCATCTCTATTTCTAAGAAGCTATCTCCAATAATTTTTTTTTCAAAAGTTTTTTTATTTTTTGCCATTTTAATATAATTTTTATTCTTATAATTACATTATAACAAAAATATTGATAAACAAAAATTATTGTGTTAGAATTCAAAACAAAACAAGGAACCCCTTAAAATGCCACATTATGTGTTAGAAAATTGTATTGCCTGCAAATATACTGATTGTGTTAGTGTTTGCCCAGTAGACTGTTTCCATGAAGGTCCTAATTTTTTAGTTATTGATCCTGAAGAGTGTATTGATTGTGCCCTTTGTGTTACAGAGTGTCCCGCTGAAGCCATTAAATCTGATGGCGACCTAAAGAAAACCGAGCTTCATTTTATAGATATAAACTTTAAGTTATCTAGAACTTGGCCCAAAATTACACAAAAGAAACCCCCATTAGAAGATGCTGAAAAGTTTAATGGACAAAAAAATAAAATTGATTTACTAAAAAATAAATAATGAACAACCTAACATTTACTAGAATTATTTTGCAAATAGCCCTTGTTGGAGCAACCTTAACAGGAGCTATTTTTGGCTTTTGGATTAAAGGTGATGACTTAGAGTTAATTAGGATGATTGGAGCAATAGTTCTAATTTTATTTTTTGTTATATTTTATCCTAGTTTTTTCAAACAAGCGCAAACCAATTAAGAGTTAAGAAAATAGCTTTTCTAAACTTTCTATTAGCTCAGTCTTGGCGATACTTGGATTACCCGCTGTTTTATTCTTGATTTCAGTCCAATCAATGGTTTTAAACTTATTTAAAACTTCAGAATTGTTTTGCTTAATGAAATAGTGTGAATTTGGAGATACATTGTTAAAATCTAACTTTACTTTACCCGCAGCAGCACCAACTCTTTGAATAGCAAAGTCAGCTTTATCTTTAGTAACAAAATCAAATAATAGAGATACTTTTTTTCCTATAAACTTTTCTCTATTAATTTTTGCCTTTTTCCATATTTGAAAAACAACAGGAACTCTCCTATTTTCTAAGCCAAAAGAAAAATCAATACTTCCTAAATCCAATTCCTCAACTAAATTAAATCTTAAGTCTAACTTGTTTTTTACTGAATTCTTTGAAAATGTTGCAGGTAAAATCATAGCAATAAAATCAGGATTTGATTTACCCATATGATTAAAGAATTTAATTGCAAGTGAACTATTCTTACCAAATGGAGGATTTCCTATAAATAATTTAACTTTATTATTATCTGAAAACACTTTAGTTAAATCTTCTTTTAAAAAGTCTGCCTTTTTAACTAAGTTGTGTTGAGGCATGATGTCTAATGCCAAAATAGGACTTCCAAAACCCAAATTAATAGCACCATCTATAAAGGCACCGCCGCCAGCACTTGGTTCGACCCATTCGATATTATTTTTATCTAAATGCTTTTCCAAGCAAAGTAAGCAATTACTAACTGTTTCTTTTTGTGTAAAAAATTGGTCTAACTCTCTAATCCCTATCATATATGCTCCTATTTTGTGTAATTTTAACATAATCAATTAAAAATGTACAGAGATAAATCTTGCTTTATTTATTTTTTATATAATTATAAATAAACATATCATTATAAGAGGAAAAATATGAATAAAGAACACCCTTTTTGGCAATCTTACTTAAACTTGTTAGATTCTGTAGAACCATTATTGAGTGAAGAAAATAAAAAACTAATAGAATCTTTAAAAACTTGCAGAAGATCTTTAATAGTAGACATTCCCGTAAGGATGGATAGTGGTGAAGTTCAGCACTTTACAGGCTATAGAGTTCAACACTCTTTATCCAGAGGTCCAGGTAAAGGTGGCATCAGATATCATCAAAGTGTTTGCCTAGAAGAAGTTATGGCACTTTCTGCTTTAATGACCATCAAATGTGCTACAGTTAATTTACCTTTTGGAGGAGCCAAAGGTGGAGTTACAGTAGACCCAAACAAACTTAGCTTAAAAGAAAAAGAAAGATTAACTAGAAGATATACATCTGAAATTATGAGCTTAATTGGTCCAGAAAAAGACATTCCAGCACCAGATGTGGGGACAAGCCAAAGAGAAATGGCTTGGATTTTAGATACTTTCTCAACTAGTCATGGATATACAATTCCTGGTGTTGTGACTGGAAAACCTATAGAACTAGGTGGTTCTTTAGGAAGGAAGGATGCTACAGGATTAGGTGTTTATTTTGTTACTAGAGAAGCACTCAAAAGAAGACATAATTTAGCACTAAATAAAACTGTTGCTATTCAAGGTTATGGAAATGTTGGTTCTTCAGCAACAAAGTTTTTTGTTCAAAATGGTTTTAAAATTTTAGCAATTCAAGACCACACTGGAACAGTTATAAATCACGATGGAATTAGTATTAAAGATTTAGACCAGCACTTGGGAGCAGGAGGTAACTTTTCAAATTATAAGGATACAACAACTAACCCAGAATTGTTTTGGGAAACTAACGCAGAAATATTAGTGCCAGCGGCATTAGAATTACAAGTTACAAAAGAAAGAGCTTCTAGATTAAAATGCAAACTAATTGTTGAAGGGGCTAATGGTCCAATTTGTCCAGATGCAGAACAATTATTGGCAGATAAAGGTGTTATTGTTATTCCGGATGTATTAGCTAACTCTGGTGGTGTCATCGTCTCTTATTTTGAATGGGTTCAAAACTTTAATAGAGATATTTGGAATGAATCTAATATTAATCAAAGACTTGATGAGTTTATTAGTAAATCATTCAAAGAAGTTTGGGAAGTAGCAAAAGATAAATCTTGTTCATTAAGAATGGCGGCTGTATTCCTTGGGGTTACTAGAGTCTTAGAAGCCCACAAAACTAGAGGTTTATATCCTTAATATTTAGATCTTATGCTTTCAATTTCCTAGGTTTAAATTCTATATCTTTTAAGCCTAGGTTTTTTTCTTTTGTTTTTTCTAATTTTACAATGACTTGATTTATTGGGTGTAATTTATCTAAAGATTTTTTAGCATCTTCAACTGTCAATTCAACAATCTTATTACTATTTTTTTGCTCTTTAATTGAATAAATTTTAAAATCATTGCTTTTTTCATTTAAATACAATGATATCATCTCTTTGTAATTTGATTTGTCTTTGGGGCTAACAATTAATAATTCGTAGCCAGATTGCTCCATTTCTAATTCTAATTCTAAATCTTTACTCATTTTGTATCCTCACTTTTATTTTCTATCATAACATCTTTTTTATGAAAATCTAATTTTATCAATACTTTATCTATACAATTTTTGTCCATATCTAAAACTTCAATTTCAATATTATAATCTGATTTTTCTATTTTAAATACATCTCCGACATCTGGAACCCTTCCAGCATAATACATAACCAAGCCACTTATAGTGTTTACTCCAGATAATTTTAAATCTTCAATATCTAGTTTTGATTCTAATTTATCCAACACAATTAATCCATCTACTATATATGAACCATCTTCTCTTCTTTTTATTTCTTTATCTTCTTCCTCTTGATGAACAGCTATATCACCGACAATAGAAGACATGATATCTTTTAAAGATACTATTCCAATATTCTCTCCATACTCATTAATAATAATTGTCACATCTTTTTTTAATGCCTTAAAGTTTTCTAAAACCTTACTTACCGTTACTGTCTGAGGTAGATATAGTGGTTCTTCTATATAGTCTTTTAAATTAAAATTATTTCCAACACAAATTAAAGAAAGAATATTTGAAACATCAATAAAACCTAAAATATTGTTTATATCCCCATCTACAACCAAGATTTTTAAAAGTTTATTTTCTATTATTTTATTTCTATTTATTTCAAAACTATCATTTATATCTATATACTTCCACTCTCCTCTATGAGTCATAATAGAAAGAGCACTTTTTTCATCCATATGTAATACATTCGCAACCAACTGTTGTTCATTTTCATGAAACACACCAGCTTCTGTTCCTTGACCCATTAACTCCTTAATTTCTTCATTTGTTACAGTATTGCTTTCAAATTTATTTATTTTCAACAACCCTAAAATAACTTCACTAGTTGTAGTAAATAACCAAACAAATGGATATGTTGTTTTTGCCAACACACTCATTGGTATAGCTATAAAAGCGGCAATTTTATCTGATATGGCTAAGGCAATACTTTTAGGTATAATTTCCCCAAAAATAACAGAAAGAAATGTTATTAATGCTATCACTAAACCACTTGCCAAACCAAAAGAAAATTTTTCAGTTAGTCCTTGCTCTATAAAAAAAGTTGCCAATGGTGCTATTAATGTTTTTTCTCCAACGATACCACTAAAAATACTAATAGAAGTTATTCCTACTTGTATTGTAGATAAAAACATTCTTGGGTTTTCTTGTAGCAACAATGCCTCTCTAGCACCGTTATATCCAAATTGCTTATTATCAACTATTTGTTGTAGTCTACTTTTTTTAGCAGAAATAAGAGCAATTTCACTCATAGCAAAAATGCCATTTAATAAAATTAAAAATAATATTAATAATATTTCCATATATTTACTTTATAAACTTAGATTAATTCTCTTATTGAATTCAATAAGATTTTTGAGATTTCTTTGTCCAAGTATTCTTGGCTTAATGAATCAATTGATTTTTTAGATTTAGTATCTGCATGGTGTATTCTTTTAACACCTTTAGGAATTTCTTTCAGATACATTCTTGAAAGCTTATGAGACAAATCATCTTCTGTTCTGCTGTGATATGAAACTTCTATAACTTCAAATAAGAAATCAAGCATTAAAAATTGTGTTAAGAAAAATTTATCTGCTTTACTAATAGCCTTTTTTTGATTGTTAAAAAGATTTACACTTCCTAGGGAATCTGTTTTTACTTTTACTGTTGAAAAGTTTTTGTTTTTCAACCATTTTATGCCTTCTATTATAGCATAGTCTTCATGTTGCTCTATAAAGGGAACATTCGTTAATATTTTATAAAATTTATCAATAACTTTACCATTTAATATGGCATAACCACCGATACCACCAATTTTATGTAAAACACCTTGTTTATCAATGTATTCACTTAAACTTCCATCAACATGCAAAATGGGTATATTTTTATAATCCATTACATCCTCTTATTTGAAGAAGATTTTTTATCAATATTTAATTTTGTCATAAAATAACAATAAATCCTTTTTATTTAAGTTAACTTTAATTAAATATTCCAAATTAGTCAACTTTTAATATATCATTTCTGTTTAGTAAAATATTGACGAAAAAACACAATTTAGTTTATAATCAAAAATCTAAAAGGAGAAAAGAATGTTAAAAAAGCTATTATTTTCAATTGCCGCATTATTTGTAAGCTTTAATATTTATGCACAATCAACAGATAAATTTTTATCTGGAGTAGATTATATAGAAGAACCAACAAAAGAAGCACTAATTACCAGTGAAAAACCTGTTTTTATTGATTTCTTTTGGTATGGTTGTGGGCATTGTTATGCGATGAAACCACAAGTTAAGGCACTTGTTGTTAAACATCAAAATAAAATTGTTTCAAAATCTTATCCAGCAACATTTGATAACTGGAAAAGTGGGGCTCAAATTTTCTTTACCCTAGAAGAAATGGGAAACTTAAACACTATGCATGATAAAGTTTTTGATGAACTTCATTTAAATAAGAAGAATATTTTAAAAAATGAAGCATTACTGTTTGAATTTATAAAAGCCAATGGCTTAAACATAGAAAAATTCAAATCAGTATACTCTTCTTTTACTATTCAGACTAAAGTTAACAAAGCGATGCAAGCAACAAAACAATTAAATATTGAATCAACACCTTATTTTGTTATTTATTATAAAGGTAAAACGTATAAAACATCACCTTCAATGGTTGGGGGTTATGATAAGACTATTGCTGTTTTAGATTTTTTACTTACAAAATTCAGTAAATAATATTTAAAAGTTGATTTTTTTTAGTATAATTATTTTATGACTATTAAAAATCAACTTAGAATAACCAAAAACAATCTAATAGAGAACAATACTATATTTAAAAGTGTTTGTTTTAATTCTTATGTGGGAAAAGATTTAGTTGGTTACTTGAAATTAAAATATATACCACAAGAAAACTTATCCCTACTTTCTGACTGTATAGGTTATTTGATAATAAGATCATATTTTGATGACCCAAAATTATTAAATGATTACAAAACAAATAATAAAAAAAATATACTTTCTAAATTTTGTACTAGTTATTTGAATATTTCAAAGGATGAACTTGGCAGTAAAGATAAACCTTCCATAGATGAACTTTATTTAAATCTTTCTGAAAAGTTAGAACAACAATATAACAAACAAAGATTAGACTTTATAAATTATTGGGTAAATAAGCCAAGTATTGAATTGGTTAGAGTATTTTCAGATAAAGACATTAAAGTTACGGATTATTCTGATGGAATTGGTAAAAAAATAGAAAGAACCCCTATTGATTGGCAAAAAAAAGGGATCGGTTCTTTAATGTATGAAGAAGCTATTAAATGGTGTTCAGATAATAATTTAGAATTGTGGGCGAGCAAAACTAGAACCGAAGAATCTAAACATGTTTGGAAAAAATTAGAACACTTACCTATATTTTTAATCACTTTACATCAAAACTTAAAAAATTTAAATTCCAAAGAAATTAGACCTAGTGTAAAAATTAAAATAAGGGGCTAAATCAGAGCCCCCTAATTTTAATTTATTGATATCTTTTTAATATTCTCTACTTGCTTTTTCTTGGGTAGTTTCAATTCTAGAACACCATTTTCATATTTTGCTTCTATTTTTTCTTCATCAATTGATGTTTCAAAAGAAAATGTTCTAGACTGTTTGTAATAAGAACGCTCCATCTTTAAGATTTTTGTTCCTTCGGCTTCTTGTAACTGATTTTTATTTTCTACAGCTATTGTTAATACACCATCAGAAAAATCAACCTGTATATTTTCTTTTTTAGCACCTGGCATGTCAGCATGGATTATAAACTCATTTTCTTTTTCTGCGATATCTACTTTTATGACATTAAAATCATAATTTTTAGATAAAGGAACCATTCTAACTGGATCTATTAATAAATTTCTAAACATATTTTTCTCCTTAAAATAAATTGTTCTAATAATATAGATGTAATTGCTTTTTTAAAAAACAAGTTTTTTTTTGAAAAAATTTAAGTTTGACAAAAAACTGTTTTCTATTTAATATTTTCAATCGCTAAAATCAGGAGAATTATTACATGGAAGACTTTACTTCTTTTATTATGTCTTTAGACACCAATCAAGCTATTCCTATTGGATTAGCGTCTTTGTTAGGTGTTGGACTTATTACTTACTTTTTATTAAAACCAAAAAACAAAAACAAGGTTCTATCATCAGAAGATGGAGAAATCAAAATCATATCTAATGATCTAACTGATGTTCCTACTGAATCTATAGAGCCTATAAGCAGACAAGAACCTTCAGATGACAATTCAATTTTTAAGTCAATATTAGAAGATTCAAAAATTTCTCGTTTAGACGAAAGTACTATTGATAAATTTGATGTTCATTTCAATCATGAACAAAAAGAACCTATTACAACAAATAAACTATCTGAATCAGAACAACTGCTACACAGTTTGGCATCTGATAGTGAAAAAATTGATCAGCAAAGAAAAGAACAAGAAAAAATAGACACCGAAAGCTTTGAGCAAGCATTTGGAGGATTGAACCTAAATAAGTCTAGTCAAATACAAAACCAATCAGTCAAAAATGACTTATTAAATGATGGATTAGCCGAACAATTTGGTTCAATAGCAAAAACTATAGAAGAAGAAAAAAGACAGCCAGAAAGTAATAATAAAGACTGTTTTGATATTTGGGTGAATTATATGGGGGTCAAACAAGGGAAAATGTTGTTAATGAATACTTTTGTTAGTCTATCTAGCCCTTGGGGTAGTATTTCAGCAATTAATGAATTGAGTACCCATATAGAAAAAGAAGTGGAAGCAGATCCATTTGGTGGGAAAAAAAGCTGGGCAATTATATCCGTTACTGAAATAAATCGTTAAAAATAATTTTTTTCTCTTGATAACTTATTAATTTTTTATTAGTTAATAAGTTATTAGTGAATTTAATATGAGTTATTTATCTGTATTTGAATGGTCAGGAACTATTTTAGCACTTTTGGGTGCTTTTCTATTGGCATCTAAAAAAATTAAAATGGAAATCCCATATAGTATGTGGATAGCAAGTAATATTTTATATATTTGGTTTTTTTACAATACTGGAAACAATGGACTTTTAGCCATGAATTTATTTGGCATACTTATAAATTCATTTGGTTTTTATCAATGGAAAAAAAGTCAAAATAATATAAATCATAATCTAACCAATATTCTTACTATTATATCTATATTATTTTTAATAGCATCCATCATAACTTTAGCTCTATACATAATGAATAATACCAATAATTATTTAGAATGGTTTGGTTCTTTACTTGGTGTTGGTTCAGCAATATTTTTATCTTCTAGGCATAGGCTGTCTTTTTTATGTTGGGGATTTTGGAGTTTAGCTAACGCAGTATTAATTTATATTGGTTTATTTAATAATCAATTTGGTTTTGTTGTTTTACAAATTGGCTTTATGCTTAGTAATGTTTATGGAGGATATGTTTGGTTTAAGGCATTTATTCATGAACATAGAATTATTCAAATAGATGAGCCTACACATATTTGAATTTTCTTAATATTTCTAAACATTTATTTTTTGAATCCTCAGTAAATCCAACTAAATCATTTATATAAACTATTTTTTTTGATTCATCTCCATATGTTGGATTAAAATTCTCATATTTTATATATAAATTGTTTGGAATTAAACTTTTTCTTCTTTTAGCTCCCAATATATCTCCATAACTTATAATGTAATTATAACGTTCAGCTTCTTCAATAATTGCTAATTCATAAATGTTTTTTGTTGAATAATGGTCATCTATTATTAAAGCCACATCATCATTATGTTTACAGTAATTTTGTATCGCCTTTAATCTATTTATATGATTTTTGGTGTTTAAAACTTCTAGTTCATTTACAATATTAAAATTATTATTTGTAAACCAATTTTTTAATCTATTTAAATCTGAAGTCCACAGCCAATCATCCGTTATGACTAATTTAGCATTTAATGTTGATATTATTATATTTAACTCTTCAACAGCTAATTCATCAAAAACTGGCATTATTTTTGATGATTGATCAATACTATTTTCCACAAACAATTCATTTTCTTTTTTTCTTAATGTTTTGTCTGGTAATAATGTAGCTTTTAAGTTTATAATAATTTTATTCATATATTTATAACCATGAAAGCTATAATTATAAAATAAAAAAAAAGCAATAGATTAATTTGCTTCTGTTAGATTAATTTTTAATTGCTGAAGTATTTTAGTGTGCATCTGTGACACTCTAGCGGGGGTTACTTCCATTACATAAGCAGCCTCTTTAGCATCTAAATCTTCAACATAAAGTAACTGCATTAATATTTGTTCTTTTTCATTTAATTTTGAAATTTCTTTCGCAACTAACTTCATAAGCTGTTTTTTTCTCACGCCTTCTTCTACATCATCTTGAGAAGAAACTTGAAGATAATCATCTGTATCTTCAAAAGAAATTACAGAATGAACATGGTTTTTATTTAATACATTAAAATAATCTTCTATAGATATCCCACAATTTTCTGCTATTTCCGAAGCTGTTGGTTTTTCTTTTTGATTTTTTATTAATGTTTTTGTTGCCTCATCTATTCTTTTATAGAGAGATCTATCATCTTGAGATAAATGATCGTTTTTTCTTAAATCATCTAAAATGCTACCCTTTATTCTAGTAATAGCATATGTTTCAAATTTCGCATTGTCCGAAGGCACATATTTTTTTAATGCCTCCATTAAACCAATATAGCCAGACTGAATTAAATCATCTAGCTCTACTGTAAAATTTATTTTCTTATGTATTGAAAGAGAAACCTTTTTTACCAAAGGCATATACTCTTTTATCAATCCAGAATAATCTAATTGTTTTTTGTTATATACTAAATTCATACCTTAACTGAGTAATAAATTAATCATACCTTTATCTTGCACCATTTTTTCAGCAATCGCTTCATGTGATACAGTAAAAGTTTTATTCTTAATTTGCTCAGCTAGGCTATTAAGTCTTGCTACTTTTCCCATATCCATTTCGCTTTCCACAGATATAGATTTAGCAACTTTTTCAGAAGAATCAATAGCATTTGACTCATTTTTTTTATTTACAGACTTATTATTCTGTATTTGGACTGGATTTACTCCAGCTGTAAGTTTATTAATCATACTCATACATATTCCTTATTAGGCAGTTTGAGCCACAGATATTTCTTTCCACGCCTCTCTTAGATTAACGAAGGAATCCCTAATTTTATTAAATGACTCTATATCATTTTTAATATTAGCATTTGTAATTCCAAATATAGCAGACACATAAAATGTCTCTAAGTTTTTGGCGACTTCACCCTGTGACAAATCAAGATATGATAATAAACCAACTTCTATGATTTGTAAAATTTTTGTTATAGATTCAGATTTAGACTGATAATTTTTTTGCTCTACACACTCAACAACCTTATTTAACTCTAATATTATTTTGTCATATATTAGTACAACTAAGTCTACTTTGTTTGATGATAGAACATTAGCTTGATTTTGCATATCTATATAAATATTCTTTTTTTGTGCAAACATATTCTTCTCCATTAATTATTTGATTTGTTTAACATATTAGTATATCCAGTCATTGAACTTTCAACTGTAGCTAATTTATCTAACATGTTCTGTAAGTTTGTAAACTGTTTTGTATACATTGATTCATAATAAGATAGCTTATTAGTCTGGTCTTCTCTTTCTCTTTCAAGTTTATCAACTTGATTTTCTATTGAAGTTAGCTTTTTAGATATGGCACCATTGTAATCATTTACTTTACTGAAACTTGAAGTGCTAGCTAAAGTATTATCAAAAAAACCATTAACTAAGCTATCCAATGTAACTGTAGCAGTTGTAGTTGTTGATTGGGTTTGCCCACTTTGCCCAATCGGAGTAACTGTTGTAGTTGTTAAAGTTGGGAAAATACCATTTGCTTCATCAGCAGCAATTTTTTCCACTTTACTAGCATCAAAAATTGCCATACCTGTTCTATCAAAAGAAATACCTATTTTTGATGCAACAACAGGATCTAAATCTCTTCTTATACTTGAAAATGCTGATTTTACAGAATAATCAGTAGAATTTTTTGCAATTGTTTTAGCTGAATTGTAATTATCAACAAAAGACTGTAAAGCTGACTTTAAATCAGCAGTAGATAAATCAGATGTTTGATTTTTTTCTACATTTTTTATTGATGTTTGTAACTTCGAAAAAGAATCTTTGATTTTTGATAAATCAGAGATTTTAACATTATAACTTGAAATTTTTTTAGAATAGGAAGCTACCTTAGCTTCGTGCGGTTTCATCATCGCACCCACTAAAGTAGCTATATCCAAACTTGAACCGATACTACTGGCAGACATTATGCCACCTCATTTAACAAATCACCAACAGATGCAGCTTTTCCATGAGACTCTAAAAACTTATCAATTTGCTGTATCACTTTTAACATCTCTTCTGAAGGAAATTGTTTTAATACTTCCCTAGTAGAATTGTCTATGAACTGAACGACACTTTGACCTGTTTGTGAATCTTTATGAAAATTAACACCAACATCTTTTCTTAATGATAACTCATTAATTTCTTTCACCATTTCTTCAACTTTTTGAGCCTCCAACACATTATTTTTTGGAATATTTTTTTGTGCTGGAACACCTGACTTAACTTGAGATAGGGCAACAGGAGTAGCATTAGACTTCACACTAATATTGTTATAATTATTATTTTGAATGTTTTCTGAAATCTGCATTTTAACCTCCGTTTATAGTTGACTTCAATATTGGGGGAAAAAATCCCCCTTTATTTATTTATATCAAATTATCTTAGTAAAGACAAGATTTGTTGTGGTTGCTGATTAGCTTGTGCTAACATAGCCACACCTGCTTGCTGTAATACTTGTGATTTTGACAACTGTGCTGTTTCAGTAGAGTAGTCAGTATCCATAATACGGCTTCTAGCGGCAGCTTGGTTCTCAGCAGCATTCTGTAAGTTCTTTACAGTGAAGTCTAAAGTATTTAAAGCAGCACCATAAGAACCACGGTCAGTGTTAACAGTGTCTAAAGCTGTATCTAAAGTTGTGATAGCTGTAGCCGCACCTGCTGTGGTATTCAAGTTACCTGTAACAGTGTATGCTGAAGCATCTGTAGTAGTGATATCAAATGTATCGCCGTTGTTAGCTCCAATTTGTAAGCTAAATGTACCAGCATCACCAGCAATAATGGATAAACCGTTGAATTTAGTTTGAGTAGCCATATCAGCTATACCAGTTGCTAAAGATTGATATTCAGCATCCAAAGCTGCCAAGTCTTTACCGTTATCAGCATATGAACCGTTAGAAGCTTGAACAGCCAATTCACGCATTCTTAACATCATATCGCCAATTGTTGACAAAGCACCATCAGCTACTTGAACCATAGATACACCATCATTGGCGTTTCTAGCGGCTACGTTTAAACCACGGATTTGACCTTCCATTCTAGTTCCGATTGCTAAACCAGCAGCATCGTCTTTTGCGCTGTTAACTCTCAAACCAGAAGATAATCTCTCCATAGCTGTTGACATTGTGTTTTGTGTTTTAGAAACAGCTCTTTGTGTGTTCAAAGAAGCTACGTTTGTATTTAGAACTAATCCCATAATTTTTCTCCTTTATAATTATTTCTAGATTTTGGGGCATTTTGGTGCCTTAATTTTATTAACGAAACAATTAAAATATAATTAAGTTTATTATATGAAAAAAATTAAAATTAATTAAAAAATTGACATTTAATGCATCAATGATATTAAATAAGCATAATAAATAAGGTAAAAATTATGGAATTATTTCAATTAAATTCAATTAACTATATAAGCATCCTATCTTATATTATTAACTTCTCTATTAGTATAACCATTTTTATTCTTTTTATAAAAGCATATTTACGTCTAAGTAAATATAATGAAATAAGTATTTTAAAAAGAGGCAACTCTGCTTTAAGTTGGGCACTATCAGGTATAGCGATTGGTTTTGCGATTAACATAGCAATCATCAGCTTTACATCAAAAGGATTTTTAGAACTCTTAATTAAAATTATTATTTCTTGTTTCATTCAGCTTTTAATGTACCTCAAGATACCAAACCTATCTTCTTATATGCAAGAAGAAATTAGAGAAAATAATAATATAGCTATTGGTATAGCAACTGGAGCAATATGTGTGGTTATTGGCATCATTAACGGAGCTAGCTTTCATATATAATATTTATGAGTGATAATTTTTCAAAAATAAAAATAGGGACTAGAGGCATATATAACAATATGTCTTTTACTGTTGTGTCTCAAATTAAAATCCAAGATGTTTATGGATTTTGGAATGAATGGGGCATACTTTTTGAAAATGGACATAAAGGTATTTTAACTGACATTCTTAATAATTTTTCTATTTTTGTTCCATACGAAAAAGAAAATAATACTTTTCTAAAAAAATATCTTAATATATCATTTCAAGATATCAAAGACTTCCCTAAATTTGAAGATATTAATATAGATACATATTATGAAGTTGGACTTATTAACTATTTATCTATCAAAATCACCAAAGGACTAATTGAAGAAAAATATGGTATTTTCAACTTGCAGTTAGAAAAAAATATTTCAATAGCCATATTCAAGAGAGATGACTTCTTAATGAAATGTATTTTTGATAATGAAGGAAAACAATATTTTTATATTGGGGAAAATATTAATGAATTCAATTTGAATTTATTCAATATTCAAACATTAGAAAGTATACATAATAAAAGTGGTGACTTTAAGGGTAAACTAAGTGGTTTTTCTTGCCCCAAATGCTCTTCTCCCAATCCAAAAATTTTAGGATTCACACATATAGCTTTTTGTAGATCTTGTGGAATTAAACTAAACATTCAGACACATGATATTGAACCATTCAATAATGGATTAATAAGTTCTGATAGAAGTGTAGTAGATATTACTTTACAGTGTGGCAACACAGCAAACATTGATGGAAATAACTTTATTGTTGTTGGTGTTCTACTAAAAGATATAAAACTTTCAGATAGAACAGAGCAAATTGTAGAATATTTTTTATATCAAGAAGGTGGTCATGGACTATTTGAGTGGATTGTTGAAAATAGAACTACTGGAAAATGGTATTTTTCCACCCAAATACCTTTAAACTTTAAGATAAATACACAGATAAATTTTAAAAATAAAACCTTTAATCTTGAAAGCAGTCAACCTTATGTTGGCAATACTATTGCTGCTTGGGGCTGTTTCCCATTTGATGTATTCTTAAAAAACGATGTTCACATTTTTAATTACATATACGAAAACAACATGGATTTCTTAATTAGAAAACAATTAATAAACAATCAATTTGATTATTCTCATCAAGAAATAATATATCAAACATTAGAAGAGATACCTTTGAAAAAAATAATTAAATATTTTCATATATCTAAAGCCCATATTGTCAGACATAAAAATTAAAACTTATTTTTATATGCTTTCTTTTCTTCAAAAGAAAATAAATCATCTTTAGTTAGTCCACTTGTAGGTATTTGAATGAATTCTTTTTCTCCATTCTTGGTGAACAATACTGAAGAAAGCATGTTTCCATAAACAGAACCAGTATCTAACCAAATTCTATTATTTAATTCAAGCATATTCATTTTGTGGGCGACATGACCGAAAACATGTGTGAAATTAATTTCTTCCGTCAAAGTAAAGTCAAGTTCTTTTCTCATGCCCTCAACCCCCCTCTCAGGGAAATAATAGTTTCTTTGTGAACGCATCGCATTGCTGCTTAGCTTCCCTAAATATTTCTTCTTACAAGGAGCATGGGTAGCATATACTGTATCTTTGTTTGTGTCTATTTTTAAAAATGGTAAACTTTTCTCATATAAATCAACAACTTTTTTCGCTACCTTTTCGTTTTTCAATAAAAAAGGTAGCGATGAGAATATTTCTTCCTCATTAGGAATCGCATCTATTTTACCAAGCAATCTTTTGGCAACATATGATTCATGGTTTGCTGTCACTAAATAAGCACCACTATTTACTAAACTATCAATTAAGTTTACTGTTCTCTCAGTATCCCCACCTTTATCTAAGTAATCTCCAAGCATAACAATAGTAGCATTTGAAGGAACCTTTTTCAATAAGATTTCTAATGGTTCAGTATGCTCATGGATATCCCCAATGATTACTAGATCATCTTTTGTGCTTAACTGACAGGAATCCCAAAGACTATGGTCTTTCAATTGTAGTTCAAAATAATTATTAATGGTTTCCACATTTGAATGATATGGAAGTTTTCTACTGAAATCTTTGATGTCTTTATTTGTAATAAATTTAAAATTATATTCTTCTTTTTTAAGCTTTTCTTTCCAATCCTCAGGAGGATTGATATTATTTTCAATAAAAATGAACTCACCACTTAGCTTGGCATCTTGAATGGCACAACTATTTAAATCTTGTACGGAAACATTATTGAAGTTTTCAATTTGTTTTTTTAATTTTAACTTTTGTTCTGAAGTTATGTTTTCATCAAAAATTATACCAGTATGCATTTTTAATTCTATATTCATTTTAAAATCCTTTTATGTATTGATTATATCATAAAAATGTCATAGTAAAAGTTTTTTGTTTAAATCTTTATTTTAGTTTTTCTCATGTTATAATATAATTATATTTAAATCATCATCCTTTGGAGCAGATATGAAAAAACAAAAAGAAATTAACATTAAACCTTATTTTGATTGTGAAGAGCAAACTAATATTGGATTAACTCAAGATTCTTGGGTTATTATTCAGGCTAGCACAGATGATGCATCAGAAGTTATTTACTTCAACCCAAAAGCAAATCCAGATGAGTTTGAAACCTTTTCAGACTTTGTTGAATCATACAAAGAAAATGATTTTTATTTAGCAGATTCTGACGGAATTGAACAAACTGAATCTAAAAATAAAAACTATGTATCTTTATCTTCTACATCTTCTAGTGTTGACCAAGACTATGACGAAGATTCAGGAAAATCATGGGAAGTTATTGTTGGCACAGCCTTAATAGCTGATATTTATAACGGAGGTATTTCTAAAGATATGCTTCCTGAAAAAGTTAAACAATTAGAAAAAAGTGCTGATGATTTAGCTAGCGAAGCTGCTGATTCACAAGCAGATGCTGAGAGTTACCGTAGAGACCCTTATGCTTACTATGGTGTTAAAAGAAGTGATTTCTATTAATGTATAATCAATTAAAATCCTTATTGCCTTCACAAAATGGCAAAATAGAATACGCCTCTTTTTTAGACGTGTTTCCTTCTTTGGAGTTATTAAAAACAACTCCACAAGATCCTTATTATCATGCTGAAGGCGATGTATGGACACACACAAAAATGGTATGTGATTCCCTAGTTGAACAAAATGATTATTGGCAATCAGGTCAAGATGAACAATTTATTATGTTCTATTCAGCATTACTCCATGACATCGCAAAACCAGCTTGTACAAAATATGAAGAGGACAAGATAACAAGCAAGGGACATTCAAAAAGAGGTGCTATAGATGTTAGAATAGATTTATGGAAAAAAGAAACACCTTTTCATTTAAGAGAATCTATCGCTAATATTATAAATTGTCATCAAGTTCCATTCTTTGCTTTCAATCAAAAATCGAAAGATAATCAGGCAATTAGAACACCAGAATTTTTAGCCCATCAATTATCTTGGCAAATGCCTATTCATTTATTAATTAATGTAGCAAAAGCAGATATGCTAGGTAGAACCTTTATTGGTAAGCAACAATCTATGGATGAAATAAACTTATTTCAAGAATTATGCTTAGAAGAAAATTGTTTATACAATCCCAAAAAATTTTTCAATGATAATACAAGAATGAAATACTTCTCTTCACAAGGAGCTATTTCTCCAGATTATGAATTTTATGCCGAAAATGGATCTAAGGTTATTGTTCTATGTGGTCTTCCAGCAAGTGGTAAGAATACCTGGATTGAGAAAAATAATTTAGATATTCCAATCATCTCCTTTGATGATGCAAAAGAAAAATATGGCTTAAAAGAAAATGACAATATTGGGTTTGCTATTCATGAGACAATAGATGAAGCAAAGAAATTGTTAAGAGAAAAAAAACCATTCATATGGAACTCTACGAACATAAATCCTCAAATGAGAAAAAAAACTTTAGATTTACTTTATTCATACAATGCTACTGTTGAGATAGTATACTTAGAAACTGATGAGAAAACCTTAAAGCTAAGAAATACTAAACGAAACACAAGTTTAACCAATAAAAGAATAGATGAGATGTTATTTAAATGGGATGTTCCAACACCTATTGAATCTCACACCATAAAATATGATATAGAAAATCAAAAAATATCTAAAAAAATAAAACCTTAATTTTTGCAATTGTAAAATAATCATTTATAATTAAATGAAAAAGGAATTTAATTATGAATGAAACAAATCCATCAGTTGTGTTTTTAGATGCTTACAATTTAATTTATAGAGCATATCACGGCAATCAAGGAAACCTAACTAATTCCGAAGGGCTACCAACAAATGCAATATATACAACAGTTAAAATGTTAAAAAAAATACCAGGTCAATTTAATAATTTAGCTTATTGTGCTGCTGTTTTTGATGGAGGTAAAAACTTTAGAGAAGAATTGGACGAAAATTATAAGGCTAATAGAAAACCAATGCCTGATGATTTAAAAGTTCAAATGCCACATATAAAAGAAGCTTTTGACATCTTAGGTTGGCCAAGTCTAAAGTCTGAAAATGTTGAAGCTGATGATGTTATAGGAACATTGGCTCTTAGATCAGCTAAAGCACAATATAATACATATATCATATCTGGAGATAAAGATTTTAGACAAATTGTCTCTGATAATTTACATGTTTTGGATACCATGCAAGATGTAGTATATGACCCATTAACGGTAAAAGAAAAAATGGGAATAGGACCAGAAAATGTTGTTGCGTATTTGGCACTATTAGGAGACTCAGCTGATAATGTAATGGGGGTTGATAAAGTTGGCAAAGGAACAGCTGCAAAGCTTTTAAACGAATTTGGTTCTATAGAAGGTATTAGACAAAATCAAGATCAAATAAAAGGTAAAGTTGGAGAAAACTTAAAATTGGCTTTTGCAAATGGTCAGATTGATAAAAATTTAGAACTCATTACTCTTAAAACAAATTTAGAAATTTCCTACACTTCTAAAGAACTTAGATTGAAAGAGATAGATCTAGATAGATGGAATAATTTTTGCTTAAAAATGAACTTTAAAAGTTTAATGTCAAATTCACTAAGACCTTAAGCTAGGACTACAAATTTAATAATCAATATTAGTCCAATAACAAAAATTAATGTTAATACTATACTAGTAAAAATTAATGTTATTGGATTAATTATTTTAATATCTTTATCAAACTCTTCCCTTTTTCTTATTCCCAAGAAAGACCAAAGAACTATTTTTATTGTCCTTAAAAAGTTTTTCATTTCACTCTTTTACATCTTCATAAAAACTTCCAGCAATTTTTTTTAATTCTTTGGGTTCATATAAAGATCTTAATTTTTTTAAATCCAATTCTTTATATACATGTGCCCCAGTTTTAAAAGCTGCTGTTAATATATCTTTATCATATTTTACAGAATCGTCAGCACTCTCAATTGCCCAACCTGAGCGTGATACACAAGCCAATACTAATTCCTTATCTTTTTTCAAAGAGTAAGGAACTTTTCTTAGGATTGCCCTTGCTGTAGAAGTATTATTTTTTGGAGAAGCATCTAACAGCTCTAATAATAATGCTTTATCTTCAGCCTGTTCAAGTGAAAGATCTGAAATAAAAGAATCTCCACCTTTTGATATACTGTATTTTAATAGTTCTTTATCTGCCAATACACTTTTATGAGCATATACCAAAGCATTTCTGAAACTTGATATTGCTTTTTTAACTATTTTCTTATCTTTTTTTATTTCATTATTAACACTGTCTAATATCGCACCATCAAAGTCTACAAATTTTTCTATAAAATCTTTATCAGAAAGCAACTTATCACCAACAATATACTTAATTCTGTTCATTAAAAATAGTCTAGAACCAACACAAGCTTTAGCTAAATCTAAAATAAATTTAGCATCATTTGTTAAACTTTTATCTAAATGTTCTTTTTTAATATTGGATGAATAGTTAGCTATAATAAACCCTTGATCGCTCTTTATGTCTTTTGGTAAAAACTCAAACACCTTACCTTCAGTCTTTTCCATTAATTTTGATAAAAATTCTTTATCTTTTTGTAATGTTGGGTCTATCACAGAAATAGATTGACCCATATTTTTTACATAATATGTTTTTTGTGCCAAATCAGCCTCTACCAACATTTCCATAATTTTTTTATCTTTTGAAAACTCTTTAACTTTCTCTAAATAGTTAGTGAAATGTTGATTTGATTGTGAGGCTGACCAACTATCGGAAGAAGCAAATTCTTTTTTAAAGTTTTTTAAAGTTGCTTTAATTTCAGCAATTGCTCCCGCATTAGCACCCTTAGAATTTGCAACGGCAATCTTATGGGATTCTTTTATAGTGGCAATTAACTCTTTACTCTGTCTATATTCTTTTAATTTTGCTGATGCTCTTGCGAAAAAGTCTTTATCTTCTTTCACTTTCTGACCTGCGGCGGTATAACAAGTAACAGGTGAATACCAAACATTGCTTTCAAACATTGCACTCCAAACTAATTCGGCATCATTTTTTAATTCATCAGATATAAATTCAAAAGATTGATAATCTTTTTTAAGCAATAACATTAAAAATTCTTTATCATTTCTATATTTTTCAGGTAGAAACCTTAAAACTTTGCTGTTCATATATATTGAAGAAGCAACATCTAACATAAATTTTCTATCTTCTTTTAAACGATTTGATATAAATTCAATGTTAGTATCTTTAGCTTTTATAGCATCAAAAGCCAAGCTTTTATCATCTTTAATTTTTTCAGTAGCATGTTGAAAAGCATCTTGATGTGGCCAGGCCCCTAACACTTCTGTAATTACTTCTTTATCACCTCTCACTTTTTCACCAAAAAAACTTAAGGTGTTTTCATCAATTAATTTCTTTTTTGATAATTCAATATAGAAGTTTTTATCGTTTACTAATTTAGGATTTTTTTTCAAAACATTCTTTATCATTTCTGATGATTTTATTTGAGATATAACTGAATCGTAGTTTTCCATATAATTACCCTTTGTGCTAAGATGACGCTATTTTCTTAAATTAAAGGAAAAAAGTCAATTATTGATATTTTAGCTATTTGTGATAAAATTTAAAGAAGGAAACTTATTATGAAACTATTAAAAGACTACTTTACACAAGCTGATTTACTGACTGCGGAACAGAACATTAAAAAACAGATTATTGATTATATATCTAAAAATAACTTAATCATTGCACAGCACACTTACAGTTCAACTGGACTCACCATAACACAACCAGGAAATCAAACTAACTATTTAAAACCAATAAATGACCATAAAAGATTTATTATGAATGATTACTCTATTCATTCTTCTGAAAAAGCAGGTTCTTCTAGTCATAAAATAAGCATTGGCTTGGGACCACAAGCAAGCAATAATACATTTTATTTGGAAATATTTAGAAATCTATCTGAAAAAGATCAAAAAATACTTGTAAAAACATTATTCCATGATTTTTTAGGCTATAACGGTTTTTTTAATAATTTAAATAAAAGCTTAGATACAAATGAATATTGGTTTCACTTACGTAATATTATTCCTTTTGGGAATACTACTAAAAGTGTTAATGATGCTAGAACAATTTTAACTTCTTTACAAAGTAGAACAATTGATACTAAAGAAAAAGTTTATTCTTTGCTTTACACTATTCAACATTACAAACAGATATGCAAAAGACCAGATGTTCAAAGTGGTTTAGTTAAGATTATTTCATCCAAAGTAGAAGATGCTCTTATTCCTGAAATTGAATCTTTCTTGAAGATTAAAATAGAGCCACAACAAGCAGTTGTTAATTTTTTTGATAATCCAAATCAAATAGTTTCTTTAGTGATTAATAAAGAAAATCTATTTAAAGGTATTTCTTTTGAGAATGTCCCTCAAGCACGAGTAGATAATTACAATAGATACTTTCAACATATCAATAATTTTTTAACCACTACCACAGTTCAAGAAAAATTGAATATAGACTTTATAGATTTCGTAGAATTATCAAGCAAAAAAAATCCAGCGAGAGTTTACATTCACTCTAATAATCTTGGATTTCATCACAATATTCAGGAAATTTATTTACATTTAATTCAAACATGTTCACATAAACTTATTGACAATTATAAGCAAGAGACCTTAAATGAAGCACTTGATAAATCTTTAAACTTTTATCTATTAAATAAAAATATATTGAAAAAACCAAATGAAGAAATTGGAACCAAAAGTAGAACAATGAAAATTTGATGCAAAAAACTAAGACCCTTGTGGGTCTTAGTAAAAGGAGACAAAACTATGATAATAATTCTAATATATTTGGCTGGAATATAAAAGTTTTATTTCATAATTTAATGATACAATAAAAAAAAGAAAAATCAACACAGAAAATTGTAATTAACGAAATAATTTAAAAAAAGTTAAATTGGACGCTTACCTCTTTTAACAATAATTTTCTGTTCAGGGTCTATATATTCTGTCGCAAATCCATCTGGTGTTGAATAATGAATGATTGATATCCCACATTTTTTTATAGCACCCATACAAGCAGCACAAGGTCTTGCCATTCTTTGTTCACCTTTAGGATTTAAATTGTAAATATACAATTCAGCATTTTTTAAATCTACACCTTTTAATTGTTTGAGTATATCCATTTCAGCATGAATAGGATGATGAGAATTTTCTCCCATATCAGTTCTTAATTCATTATATTTTTTTTGTAACGGATGACCCTTATCTGAATTGTATCCTCTAGCAATAACTTTACCTCTTATTGCTAATACTGCTCCCATTCTAAATTTATTAAAATTAGAAACTTCAGACATTGACTTTGCCAGATTAATAAATTTTTGTAATCTTGGGTGTGCCTTAAGGTCTCTTGTTGCTATATGCTCGTTTACAGTAAATGTAAAATTTGCATGTTCTAGTATTGTTTCTTTTTTTTGTTTCATAGTCTTAACCAATTATTATATTATAATTAATTAAACTCAAAAATCAAAAATCACTCTAAATATCTGAAACCCCTTTTTACAATCATTTCTGCTTTCCTTCTTCTTCCCTCAATTACGGCTTCAATAAAAATTTTAAACATATTCATTATTTTTTTCATACAAATATCTCCTTTAAATCTATTTAAGGGAAAACCCTTATAAAAGTCAAGGTTATATTTTTATTTTTCTTTTCTCTTTTCCAACACTAATATTTTGCTCCATTTCTTTTGTTAAGCTGATATAGCAGTATTGTGTATTCCATTTTTTTGCTAAAAGTGACCAAAATGACATTTTAAAAGTATCTATAAGAACACCTAATGAACCACTTACTTCAACATTTAAAATATAATCATTAAGGAACTCCAAAGGACTCTTGTAAGTAGGAGCAATATCAATTCTATCCCAAGATTTAACATTAAAACTCTCTATAAAGTTTATCATTGTTTCATCTTGAAATAAAATAGCATTCATTAAAGGATTCAAGCCATCTTTATTAAATTGTTGAAAAAAATAACTTTTTTCTGACTGACTTAAATCATTAATTCTTACCCTAAGGAGATTTTCTATTTTCTCTTCCAATAATAAATTTGATGGCAAATTCCACAAGATATTTTCACCATCCTTATTCGTTATTCTTATATCTATATTCTTATTTCTCAAAATAAACTCAACCCAATTATTAAATGCTAGCATTTCAAATAACATTAGATTTTTCTTTTCATTTAACACAACTTCTTGTGTCAAACTTAAATCATAGTTTAGTAAATTAAATAATGCTTCTTCATTTTTTGCTTTTATCAAAATAGATGCCAAAGATTTTTTAGCAATGGGGGACAAATTTTTAAATTCTTTATAGCATTTAATTTTTATTTGTGCTGGAATATTATCAAATATTTCCAAATAGGATAGTAAAACATTTAAAGTCACAAATCTTGTTGAGTCTACTTTAAAGATGTTACCTCTGTAAATTATGTTTTTTATTTCAATAAAAATATCATAATTTGGGTTATTTCTTTTTTCGGCAGGAATAAATTTAGAAGTAAACTGATGATTTTTATTGTATGTTAAATATATGAAGTCATTAATTAAAGAAATTAGCAAAAAGCAATCTAAACGAGCCCTTTCCCTTTCATTAATTAACTCATTATTAATTAAGAAATTGAAAATATTATTGTTCTCAATGATTTGATTTTGTTTTATAATATCATTAACAAAATTTTTATTTATATTAAATTTTATTGGAGGCAAATTTATTTTTGCTCCCAAAAACAATAGCTCATCTAATTCATAAAAATCTATATTTTCTTCTGATAAAATGATATTATCAAATTTTTCTTGAATGTGATTTTTGTTTAACATTTTTATTTATATAATTTCTTCGTAAAATTTTTTGATAATTAAAAATATCTTATACTTAAAAACACAATTAATGTCAAATCATAAGTCCCTCAGATTCAAATATAATGGGACTTGACAAATAAAAAAATAATAATATAAAGCTTCTTATACAAAAAATAATTTAAATTGAAAAAATTGCTAAAAAAATAGTATTTTATTGAAAAAGCTCTTTACAATTTAAAAAATAATTTGTAGTATTTCTAGCGAATTAACTAATAGATAAGGAAAACACATGAACTCACAAGAAAACCAAGGTAAAACTCAAAGCTTTAGTTTTGATGTAAATTTAAATGATCATAAAGGCACCATTATTAAAGTTATTGGTGTTGGAGGTGCAGGCAATAATGCTGTTGACCACATGATCAGAAGCAATGTGCAAGGCGTTGAATTTATAAATGCCAACACAGATGCCCAATCTTTAACAAGAAGTTTGGCACCTACTAAAATAACACTTGGAAAAACTGGTTTAGGAGCAGGTTCAAAACCTGAAGCGGGACGATTAGCTGCTGAAGATTCAAAAGAACAAATTCTTGAGGCAATCAAAGGTTGCCATTTATTGTTTGTTACTTGTGGAATGGGTGGTGGCACTGGAACTGGTGCTGCTCCTGTAATTGCTAGAATCGCAAAAGAAATGGGTATTCTTGTAGTTGGGGTTGTTACTAAACCTTTCTGGTTTGAAAACCGCATGAAATCAGCAGAAGCTGGTGTTGATGAATTAAATAAAAATGTAGATTCCTTAATTGTGGTTCTAAATGACAAACTTATTGAAGTTTATGGTGACGATGCAACTGTTGATGAATGCTTTGGTTATGCTGACAGTATCTTAAATAATGCTGTTAGTGGTATTTCTGAAATCATCAATGTTCCTGGATTAGTTAACGTTGACTTTGAAGATGTTCGCACAGCAATGGGCGAAATGGGTAGAGCCATGATGGGTAGTGCTGAAGCTTCAGGACTAGATAGAGCTAAAGTTGCCGCTGAAAAAGCAGCTTCATCTCCATTGTTAGAAGGTATAAAATTGTCTACAGCTAAGTGCTTAATTGTTAATATTACTGCTGGAAGAAACCTAAAAATGTCTGAAGTTAGAGATGCTATTCAGTCATTACAGAGCTTTGCTTCACCAGAAGCTTTTATTAAGTATGGAACTGTTTTTGACGACACAATGCAAGATAGTATAAGAATTACTGTAATTGCCACAGGCTTAAACAAAATCAATAACGGTTCAAGAGATGACTCTATGAATTTACATTCAGGTGCTTTTGGTAGAAACCCATTTACCCATAATGATTCTGGTTTCCCACAGCAACAAAGAATGCCTGCTCAGGAAGCCGCAACTGGCACGCATGGTGGTTTAAATATTCCTATGGTTAATACAACACAACAAAGAGTAGAGCCAACTATTAATACCTTTAATAGTCAACCTGCTAAAACTACTCCAACAGAAACAAAGAGAAGTGCTCCTTTATACGACATTCCAGCTTTCCTTCGTAGACAATAATATGTCTAACTAAAAAAGACCTCAAAATTGAGGTCTTTTTTTATGTTTAAAATTGATTTGATTTAAAAACTTAGTATAATATAAAAAAAGGATTCTATATGAAACAAAATAACAACCCAGAAGATATTGTTTATTTCCACAAATGGACTTCTACTCAGCCTATATTAGCAGAAACATTTAGCACTGTTGTTTTTGAAGATGGCGGGCAACAACATTGTGAAATTGGTAAAGTAGAAATTATTGAAAACGACTTAGTATATTTAAACTATGGTTCTGAAAGACAAGTTTATACTCGCTCTGGACGTGGTTATGAATCCGAATACCCAAATGGAAGAATTACACTTCATGGCTGTCCTATAGGTGTTACGCTTACACCAGAACAATCTCAACATGTAAAACAGTTTTCTTCAACAAAAGCAGAATTTGATGCTAAAATTGCAGAACAAAAGAAAAGAGTTGAACCTTTTATTAATAATTTAGCTTCCGAATATGTAGCCAAAGAAAATATTCGCAGAAAGCAAAGAGTTGTAGAGCAAGAACAAGCAAAACAAAGAAGAGAAAAAATGATTAGTGAAGCTCTTGATAAAATGGAACAATTTTTCAATAGACCTAAAAATCAAGAATCAGAAACCACAAAAACAAATCAATCAAATAAAAACAAACCTCGCTAATTGCAAGACACTCCAGACATATTAGTTTACTTTCATCAATTTAAATAATTGACAGAATATGGGGTTTGTACTACATTAAAAAAGTACACTAATTATTTGAGAGGAATTATTTTATGTTTAGTGAATTTTCTTGGTGGCATGTTGCTTATTTGCTCATTACCACACACATTACTATTGTAACTGTTACAGTATATTTACACAGAGGTTTAGCTCATAGATCTTTATCATTTTCAAAACCATTGGAGCATTTTTTCCGTTTTTGGTGTTGGCTCACCACAGGACAAAACCCAAAGGAGTGGGCAGCAGTCCACAGAAAACATCATGCATTTTGTGAAAAACCAGAAGACCCACATAGTCCAAAAGTTTATGGCATATGGAATGTTTTATTTAAAGGAGTTGTTCTTTATAAAAAAGAAGCTAACAATCCAGAAACAATTAAACGTTATGGACATATGACACCAGATGATAAACTATCACACTTATATTCAAAGTATAGTAAAACAGGAATGACAGCTCTTGGTATTCTTCAAGTTTTATTATTTGGATGGCATGGACTTTGGATGATTGTTTTTCAACTTGCTTGGATTCCATTTTGGGCGGCAGGTGTTGTAAATGGTATAGGACACTATAAAGGCTATAGAAACTTCAATACAACAGATGCTAGTACAAATATTTTTCCTTGGGGAATAATCATTGGAGGGGAAGAGCTACATAATAATCACCATGCATATGCTACATCTGCAAAACTATCCTTTAAATGGTATGAATTTGATATTGGTTGGGGTTGGATTAAATTGTTTCAATTTTTCAATCTTTTATCTATTCATAAGGTAGTATCTTTACCACAAATTGAAAAAACACAAGAAAGTTTATGTTTGGAAACTATCTTAGCTAATAAATCTTATGTTTTAAAAATGTTTTATAAGAAAACAAAGGGTCAAGTTATTGATAATCTACGTATGATTAAAGAATCTAATCCATTACTTAAAAAGCATACAAATAAAGAATTAAATTTTGTTTTCTATCATGATAAAGCAAGTGCTATTGATTTGACAGAAAATCAAAAACAATTACTTTCTGAAATGCTAAAGAATAAGGTTTTATCTTATATATATCAGGCTAAAGAAGAGCTTCTTAACTTTTGGAACAATAAGACTGCAAATACTCAACAAATGAAAGAGCAAATTATATCTTGGATAGAATCAATTAAAAAGACATCTATGGAAAATAATACTTTTAAATGTCTTGATACTTTTGCTTATAATTTAACAAAATTAAAAGCAACTTAAAATTAATAAAGCCCCAAATTGGGGCTTTATTTATATTTCAATTATTTCTTTATTTTTTCTCGCAATTTCTTTTGAGTAATTTTTTTTGTTTGAGTTAAACTCTTCATGATTTCTTTCTACATGTTTTAACGAATACCAATAATTAACCATCATACCTAGAGACTGTTTTAGTCCATTATCTGAAGTATCTGCCATCCAATTTGTCCTATAAATAAAAGCCCCATTATTTAAATGAAACTTCAATACTGGATCATTTGCCCAATTGTTTTCAGTATTAACCAAATATATACTAGATAGCTTCTCTAATATTGGCTTTATTTTTTCTTTTAAATATACATTATCTAATTCATTTATATTTGTTGGATTTGAAACCAATTGTTTTATTGTAGATTTTATTTGTTCAAAATTATCAGCATTAATAATTTTAAACCCATGTTTTTCTTTAAATAAATCATCTAATTTATTATTTTTAATTTGCTCCTTTAACCAGGCATTAAATCTTGGTATTGGGGATAATGTTACAAAATTCTTTAAATTAGGAAACCCTTTCTTTAGTTCTTTAACTACTCTTTTTATTAAAAAATTACCGAAGGAGATTCCCCTTAATCCATTTTGAGTGTTTGATATAGAATAAAATATAGCTGTCTCAGCGAGATCTATATCTTCTAATTCTCTATTTTCATTTAATATTTCTTGGACAGAATCAGCTACTTTTTTCATTAACGCTATTTCTACGAATATTAGTGGCACACCTTTAAGCCTTGGATGAAAGAAAGCATAAAATCTTCTATCCTCTGACAATCTGTTTTCTAAGTCTGTCCACGATTTAATTTTATGAACCGCTTCATATAATATAACTTTTTGTAGTAGAGAAGCAGATGAATCCCAAGTAATTCTTTCTAAATTTAAAAAACCTATATCAAACCAAGAATTTAACAAATATTCAAAATCTTTTTCTAAAGGAATCAGATCAGAACTACCGCTATCAATAAAACCTAATAAATCTTCTCTCATCTCCACTAGCAGAGAAATACCATTTTCCAAAAAATTAAAATTTTTCAATATCTTTTTTCTTGGACTCATTAAAGCTTTTTTAAGATCGTAAATATTTATTTCTTTAAATTTTTGATTTTCATCTACATCTTCAACAATTTTAGATATTTCCTTTTTGATTTTTTCTTCATCATGCTTAAATGAAAGTAGTAATAATAATAATTCTTTTCTTCCATCTTTATTTAATTGAAAATATGTTTGCCCTATATCCGCAGCCCTCTCTCTAGCAGCAACTTCACCACCAGACTCTTCTATTGAATCAATCATTAACTTTTTAATTCTTTTCTTATCATTTGCAGACAAGTTAGGAGAATCATTCTTCTTCCTTTTCGTGATTGAGGATAAGAAATCTATGATTGAAGTTATCTTATTTTTTTTTTCTGTTGTTTTAGTTTTAACATTTTCCATATTTTTTAACTTATATAAATAAATTAAAAAATCAATAATTACCGTTAATTACTTTGCAATTCTCAATTTCGTTGCTTGAATACTGACGAGGCAATACATGTCTATATTTATTTAAAAACCTCAAATCTAATCCATAATCTTTATTTCTTTTAGACACTTCTTTTTCATTCCACTCAATAACTTTCTTCGCATATCTTCTGGAAATCTGATTTACTTTACACATATGTTCTAAGGTATCTTCAAAATATCCCATTTTCCTTGCTAGTCCTATATGTTTTACACGATGGCAATCTGAACATAAAGTAGTTAGTCCAACCAAAGACTGAACAAGTTTTCTATCATTAAAATTCCAAACTTCATGACACTCTAATTTTTCCCTAGCACCACAAACATCACATTTGTAATTTGATTCTTTATATATGGTTTTTGCTAAAGTTCTCCAATCTGCTTCAGACAATACGGCACGAACATTTTTATAATGCATTTTATAAGGTATAAGTTCTGGTGTTAATTTTAACTTCTTCGTCCATAATAAATTAAACAGTATGAAGAAAATAAATAAACCAACCACATAGTAATAGCCGTACTTTATTATAAAATCTAAAGTTTCAAATATCATATTAACCTTCTTTTTTCAGGAACAATTTCTTCTTTAAAAAAATCATTTACTATATTTGTAATATTGTCAATAATTTCTGTTCTTATTTCTTCATTAGCAATAACATAACTACTGTTATTTTTTTTATCTGTTTGATTACATATTTCTACGGATACAATACCTTCTAATTTTTCATACATTAAACACGGTATATTCTGATCATTAAATTTTTCTACATCTATTCCGACATATCTTGCCATACTATGTAATGCCAAACACAACAATACTCTATCTTCTCTCTCTAAAATCAATTTTGATTCTTTTTCTTTAATTGAAATATTTTTATATTCTGTATTGCTAATCAATGGATTTAATAAACTTTCAACCATCCTTGCCAATATTTCCAAAGGCTTGTCATAATAGGAAAACTTTATATTTGAATTGGCTTGTTTATTAACAAAGTTTTTTACTATATCACTCCCCAATGCCAAAAAGAATCTTTCAGCATATACTCCATTATCCTTATATACTATTAAATTATATTGTTTCATTATTTGATTAATATTAGTTGTAATCTTCTTATAAAAGTATGGAAGCAAGTTATTCTTTATTTCTAATTTAGATAGCTTATTAGATTTTTCTAAAATATTGGCAACTATGTCATTTATTGAAATACCAGAATTTATTTTTTTATCCCCTTCTATAGAGATAATAAACTCATCCTCATTTAATGTAAAATAGGAATCTTTGCTATTGGATATTTCTAATAAAATAAAATTTACTACTTCTGTAATTTTTGAACGCCACAAAATTAATTGTTTTTCAGTTTCTGACAATTCTTCCCAGACTGATCTTTTGTAATCAATTAAATGGTCTACAATGTCCATTGTTAAAGATATCTTTAGTTTTTCTATGGAGTTTTTTATATTTAAATAAAAATTTTCAGCAGATACACCGCCTATTGTAGCTGCCATCATTTCAGCCATTATTTTTAGGGGCTTGTGCCTTATTGTTTCACCATTGGCTATACAATCTAAAGCAATATGACTAAATGTACTTAAATGATTATCTGTTTCTTTTTCTTTATAAAAAGCATGAGCCGCCAATCTGTCTAAAAAGTGTGTATATTCATGAATCCAAGTAACATCTAAATCTTTTTTTTCTGTATTAATAAAAATACTAAAACTAGCATTAGTTTTAGATTGAAAACCATCCCATTCATCATTGTCAAATAAACTGTTCGAGAAGATAATATTTAGATTTTTATAGCAACCCATATTTCTAGTAGGCAACCCTACTTTCCTCATACTCTTAGCTATCTGACCGTGGATTCTTTGTATGTCTTGATATTTTTTTTCCCAAGTGGTTTGATCAGCCAAAATATGAATTGATGCCAAATTAAATTCATCTAGCATATTTTTGATTGACTGCTCAGTTAATTCTTTATATTTTTTAATATCTTCCTTATCTATAACAGAAGGCTTTAATAGTTTTATATTAATTAAGTCTTTAAATGAAAGTAACTTATTAATAGAGTTGCTATTTATAATTTTTTCTTGCTCATTTAGATTAAATAAAAATCTTTTATGTATACACTCTTGAATATTTGTAAAAATAGAAACTATAACATCTATCCATTTTTCCTCAATATATTTATTTGCCACATTATATTTTATTGATTTGAAGTCTGATTCAAAATTTTGAAGGAAGTCATTAAAATTACTTTCATCTAAGCCGTTTACCACTTTTGTTTTTGAATCAAATAAATATTCAATCTCTTTTTTAAATTCATTTATACAGCTATTGAAATCTTTTGTATTAATATTTTTATGCAAATAAGAACTAAAGCTAAATACTGCCAATATTTCTTCTTTTAGTTTATTCCAAGAATTTTGTAAGATTTTTTCTTTGTTCATTTACTACTTTAAAAACGAGAAATAACCTTACACAAAAAAATCAAATAACGCAAGAAGGCTTATTGTGGTTTATTTTTATTTTTTTTCTCTAACTCTTCTATTTTTTCTTGTGTTAAATCAACTGTATCTAAAGCAACCTTTCTAATGGCCGCAATTGCTGATAAAGCTACTCTGGTTGCTTCTTGTGAAGTCTTATTTTTATCTCCATATACCATAGCAGCCTTATTACCAGTTTTTCTCATTTCTTCTGACAATTCATTAGTGTAGTTTTTTGTGCTTTCTAATACTTTTTTAGTAGACTCTCCCAAAGCTTTACCTAATGCTTCAGTTCCACCATTTTTATAAGTATTTTTTGTGTTGTCAGCAACTTCTATAGCCTTTTCTTTGATTTCTTTTGTTGCTTCAAAAGCCAATACACCAACTTTTTTCATTTTATCTAGAATACTCATATTAACTCCAAAATTTAATACTTATATTCTAGTAAAAATAAAAATTAATTCAATGTTTTAATTTTAATTCCATCTTCAAAGGTAAGCACCTTCTCTGGGAAACTTAAAGCTGCTAATTTCCCATAGCTTCCTGGTTGCTTATTATTTTTTCTTTCAAGAAATCTAGCCCCCACTGAATAATCAACACAAAAAACATTATTATTTTTCCCATGCCAAGAAGTATCATGTATGTCTTTAAATACATTCTCATCGTTTGAAGATAATTCTGAATTATGCTTTCTCCAAAAATGTCCTATTACCACAGGCTTTTGTGAATCATAGAAGTCCCACCAATTTTGTCTTTGTACAAATCTCCATTTTCCACTAGCAAAAAACATTTTATTAGCCATAACTTCTACACCAGAAGTTAAGACTCTTAATGGATTATTCATTTGATGCTTTAATTGATATTCACATGTATATTTTAAAAATGGTAATTCAGCAGTATGGTCTTCCAATTCATCTGCCCATTCATCTTGCTCTAAATGATAATTGTGAAGTAATCCCGAAAATTCAATTTCTTTATTTATGTTTTTTTCAATTTCAATATAGCTATTACCTATTTCTCCTAGGGGTATGTTTTTAGCTAAATTAATTTTTTCATCTACCCAAGCAGCATGAACAATTCTTAAATGTTCATTTTCTAATGCTATTGGTTGTTTTGAAAGAAAATCAAAAATTTCAGCTTTTTCAGTTTTCTCCACCACCTTAAAAGGCAAATAATCAGAATCTTTTTTAATTTGCTTATCAAAATACCAACCAGAACCACTCTTAGCTTTATGTTGGAGAACATTTATTTCATGGTTTCCTAAAACCATTTGTCCATTTCCATTTTCAATAATATTTTTAATAAAAAAAACCACACCAGGACTATCTGGACCTCTATCAACCAAATCACCAACAAATACTAACTTTCTATTTTCTTTGTGAAATCCATTTTCGTCATAGCCAAGCACAGCAATTAATTTTTTTAACGCATCTAATTCTCCATGAACATCACCAATTATATCTAATTTACCCAAAAAAAGTGGTTGTAACAAGCTCATATTAACTCCTTTATTTTTGGATTATACTTTAAAATACTATAGATGACAATTGAAAGTTTTCTACCTTATGATATAATATATAAAAAGGTTTTTTTATGAATAATAGAGAGTATTGGTCTGGCAATTTAATTAAAAGTTTACAACCTAATGAAGTTTTTGTTTTTGGATCTAATCCAGAAGGAATCCACGGTGCTGGTGGGGCTAAAGCAGCTTTATTATTTGGAGCAAAATTTGGAAAAGGTAGGGGGCTAATTGAACAAACTTACGCCTTAGTAACTAAAAATCTTCATGCTGGTTTTAAAGAAAAAGACACAGGTATCATATATGACAAAGAAGGATACTGTTCTGTTAGTAAAGAACAGATATCAAATAATATTCAAGAATTGTATAATTGTGCCCAAAACAATCCTAATAAAAAATTCTTAATTACATTTCAATATGAATCTTTTCCAAACGGCAATCCCAAAAAAAGCTTAAATGGATACAATTCTCAAGAAATGTTAGAAATGTTTATCATGAATAAAGAAATTCCCAATAATATAGTGTTTCATGAAAGCTATAAGCAATATTTGGAAAATATAAATACTACACAAAACAAATATACCCCAGAACAATATACTTTTTTCTTTCATTTAACTTCACCTTTTAGCAATTTTCATCCTTCTAAATTTGAATATAAAGATTTAACCTTTATTTCTAATGAACAGTTTATGATGTATTCAAAAGCTAAAAACTTTAATGATGAATTAACTGCTAAAAAAATCATCTCACTTAACAACGAACCATTAGCCAAGGATTTTATCGAAGGAAAGATTTCTAGGAAAGAAATAATTCAAGATAAAGAACTTTCAGCGCAATGGCAAAACTTAATGATGAAAGCTAAAAAATTAGGGCGTGGTGTTCAAAATTATGATGATGATTTTTGGAATAAAAGAAGAACCAATATTGTTTTATTTGGAGCAAGAGAGAAATTTACTCAAAATCCAGAGTTAAAAGAAATATTAATGAATACAGGTGACACTCTTATGGTAGAAGCATCCCCAAGAGATTTAATTTGGGGCATTGGCTTATCTGAATATGAAGCAAAAAAAACACCCCCAGAAGAATGGAAAGGGTTAAATCTTTTAGGTAAAATTCTAGATAAATTAAAATTTGAGTTCAAAAATGAACTTAATATAAATAAAAAGATTAAACCTTGAAATTAATTTATATTAAAAATGGACAATCAAAAAAACAACTTTAATCCTTGGGATTATGTTCGCGTGGTTGATGTTCGTTGAGAACCAGATTATCAAGCAACTTCAGATGAAAAAATAATTGTAGCTCATCGTGGAAATCCAATTTTAGGAAATAAAAACCCAATGAAGGTTCAAACCATGAAAGAAAGAGATAGAGTTATTGCTGAATATCAAAAAGATTTGAAGGTTGACTTAGCAGTTCATGGCCCCATTTATCATTCATTAAAAGAAATAGCTAAAGATATTATTGAAAACAAGCAAAAAATTGCATTTTCCTGTTATTGTAGCCCCCTTCTTTCATCTGCTATATTTTAATGAAAAAGTTGTCCAGGATTCATTTTGACAAACTTATCAAAGTCTAATACGATTCAATTAATTTTATATATTGAGGAAGAACTATGGGAAAACATATCATTGAAGGAAAAGACGGAAAAAATATAGAATTAAATTTTAGTTTTGATAATGGGTTGCCTACTAAACCAATCATTGCACCAGATTACGATATAGGATATTCGAAAGAAGAAAAGTTTTATGCTTTATCTATGTATTTTTCTGATGATGATGTGGATAGTTTAGGAGATTACAATATAAAAAGTATTTACACATCAAAAGAACTAAATGAATTGTGGCTACTTATTAATGATCACTATGTTGTTTTTGGAGATTTAGATGATAAAATAATAGAAGAAGCTGAAAATAAGAAATTAGTTTACTATTTTTTTAAATCAGATGAAACCTTTATTACTGGAATAAGAATTGATTGATACGGAAATAATATTTTTAAATAGTGGAAATATATTTAATTTCTAGTAATGATATGGATAAATTAATAGATAAGTTTTTAGAAATATCTATTAATAATGCATTAAATATAACAGAGAAAAAAATAAATAATGATGAAAATTTCAAAAAGATATTGGAAGATAATTTAAATTATTATGCAAAAGAAGAAAATGTGAAATTAAATTCTTCTGATTTATTAACAAATTTAAGAAATCAATTAACACAAAAAATACCAACAAGTAATATTATAATTAATCAAACTCAAGCAATTTTTAATATATCGAATATGAGAAATAAATATATTAATTCTGAAAATGAAACTCAAAACAAGTTAAAAATGTGAGAATAAAAAATGAAATTTGGGTTAAAAAAAGAAGATAGAAAACATAAAAGTCTAACCCCCGAGGAGTTAGATTTTGGTATTCCTAAACAAGAGGGAATTATTCAAGAAATAAAAGAAAAAGAATTTAATCCTTGGGATTATGTTCGCGTGGTTAATGTTCGTGGAGAACCAGATTATCAAGCAACTTCAGATGAAAAAATAATTGTAGCTCATCGTGGAAATCCAACTTTAGGAAATAAACACCCAATGAAGGTTCAAACTATGAAAGAACGAGATAGGGTGATTACTGAATATAAAAAAGATTTGGAAGCTGATTTAACTGTTCAAGGAGCAATGTATCAAGCATTACAAAATATAGCTAAAGATATTGTTGAAAATAAGCAAAAAATTGCTTTTTCATGTTACTGTAGCCCACTTAATTGTCATGCTCAGCTTTTATTACCAGTTGTGGTTGAAATGGCTCAAGAATTCATTAATAATAAAAATAATAAAAAATTTAAACCTTAAAATCATTAATTAATAATTGTTTTTCATTGTTTTTATTTGACAAAATAAAAAAATCACTTTTATAATGGTTTCATTTAGGGACTATACAAATGAAATTAAAATTTTCTTTAGGGATTTTAACATTATCTTCAATATTTTTAATGAGTGGTTGTGCTAATTTAAGTGAATTAACAAAAGAACAGAAAAATAATTCTAATGTTGAAAAAATACAACCATTAAGCAAAAACAAATTAGAATCAAGTGAACAAGGACTTGTATTTGATAAAATTAAACAAACAAGTACAGCACTTAATGAAGAAAAACGTCACAGCTCAGCAGCAAATAAAGTTATTGGAGATATTCCAAACTTAAATGAAGCAACTACTTATGTAATTCGTGACGAAATAGTTGAAACAAAAATTGCAAAACAAAAAACAATCAACACAGATCCAAATGTTCAATTAGTTGGTTTACCCACTGGTTTACCTGGGCAAAATTATCAACCAGCCAAAGTTGATTTAAAAGAAATGAAACCTATTATAAATAAAGAGTTTCAAAATGTAACCATCACTACTCCAGAAGAAGATAGCAAAACTGTTATTTATAAATCAACAAAAGTTGTTAAGCCATATATTGTTAAAAAAGGTGACACACTATATTCAATTAGCAGAAAAAATAATGTTCCCGTTGATTCTTTAGCAAAACTTAATAAAATTAAACCCACTACTGAAGTTAAGGTTGGGCAAAAACTATTATTAGAGTCTACAGTTACTTCTAAATCTTTATCTAAGAAAAATACAGGCAATAAAGAATTAGCAACCGTTAAAAAGACTGTTAAAAATAATAAAAAAGATGTGAAGAAAACTAATTTAAAAGACAAGAAAACCAACAAAAAAGAAAAGAAGCAAAATTAATGGATAAGCAACAACAGCAAAATCTTGATAAATACTACACTAAGACTGAAGTTTCTAGTTTTTGCTATTCTGCCTTATTGAACATTTGTGACTTATTAAATTTAAAAAATATACTTATCGTAGAACCATCAGCAGGAGATGGTTCTTTTTTATCACATTTTAAACAAGATTTTTTAGCTTTTGACATAGCCCCTCAAAAAAATGAAAACATAATAAAACAAGACTATCTTTCATTAGATTTAAAAAATTATTCAAAAACAATATCAAATTCTAATATTGTTTTTTTAGGTAATCCTCCCTTTGGTAAAAGAGGTAAATTAGCCCTATCTTTTTTAAACAAAGCTCTGGATGAAGGTCATATTGTAGGTTTTATAGTTCCTTTACAGTTTAGAAAGTGGTCTATTCAGAGCAAAGTTGAAAAAAATGCCTTCTTAATTGGAGACTATAATTTATCTGATGACTCTTTTTTATTTATGAGTAAGCCCTATAAATTAAGGTGCTGTTTTCAAATTTGGACTAAACAACCTAATAATTTACCCAATTTAAGAATATTAGATAAGCCGAGTATTTCTCACCCAGATTTTGAAATGTTTCAATATAATCGCACTAAGGAAGCTGAGAAATATTTTGATTTTGATTGGGATTTTGCCGTTCCAAGACAAGGATACCTAGATTATAGCCAAAAGATATTCTCCAAAGAACTGTGCAACAAAAAACAACAGTGGATATTTTTTAAGGCACACAATAAAAAAGCATTAGCAAAACTTTTATCTATTGATTTTGAGAAACTTTCCAAAAATAACACTGGAACCCCTGGTTTTGGGAAACATGATGTGGTATCTGAATACATTAAATTATAATTTGTTGCTAAAAAACAACTAAAAATCAAAAAAATCTAATTTTTTGTTGTAAAAAATTGACAGTGTATTTTGTTTTTACTACATTAGTTGAAGTAGTTCATTACGAATTATTTTAAACTTTATTAAAGGAGATTTATATGAAAAAAAGTTTACTAGCTATGGCATTGGTTTCTGCTTTTGCCGCACCTGCTTTCGCACAAAATGTTGAGGTATATGGTGTAGTTGATGTTGGTGTTGAACATGTTGATAACGGTACTACTACTGTTACAGACATGAAGAGTGGTATGCAAAGCGACTCTCGCATTGGCTTCAAAGGCGGTGAGAACCTTGGCGGTGGCTTGAAGGCTGAATTCTTGGTTGAATCTGGTTTAGATATGACTAACGGTACTAATTCACAAGTTGGTACTCTTTTTGGTCGTCAAAGCTGGGTTGGCTTAACTTCTGACACAATGGGTTCAGTTCGCTTAGGTCGTCAAATGAGCACATTATATACAACTGCCTATGCTGTTGATCCAGGCAAGCTTGGTGTTGGTAGTGCTTGGAGAGGCTTAAATGGTGCTTCTTTTGACGGTCAAGTAAATAGTGCTGTAACATATACTACTCCTTCATTTGGTGGTTTTAAGGGTGAAGTTCAGTATGGCTTCGGTGGTCAAGATAAAGAATCTGACAACAGAACATTATCACTTGGTGGTTCATACACAGCCGGTCCTTTAATGTTGACTGCTGTTCACTCTAAGCAAAATGGTGTTGGTGGTGTTGGTAATGTTAAAGACACAATGGTTGGCGGCACTTATGACCTTCAACAGTTGAAGTTGCACGCTTCTTGGTCTGAGACAAAAGAAGACGCTGGTAAGGCACAAGGTTATATGTTAGGTGTTTCTGCTCCTATGGGCAAAGGCACTGTTTTAGCTTCTTGGGCTCATAACAAAGTTGATGGTGTTAGCTCTAACAGCGATGCTTACTCAGTTGGTTATACATATGGCTTGAGCAAGCGCACTAATGTTTACGGTGCTTACACATATGTTTCTAACGAAACTAATGCTGCAGCAGGTGGAGCCGTTGTTGACGGTAAAGACGTAAGCAGATTTGGTGTTGGTGTTCGCCACTCCTTCTAATCAACTCAGTTGATATAAAAGCTCCTTCGGGAGCTTTTTTTATTGACTAAAATAATATTTTTTATTATCTTCAAGCCTATGATAAATAAATTTGCTCAACTCATTAATATTCAACAAAACACTATTTTAAAAACATATCTAGTTTGGTTTTTCCTTGGTATTTTTGGAGTTCATCGTTTGATTCATTTAGATGATAAAAGTGGTAAATACATGCTCTATACAAATTTAACCGCTATTGCTGTTTATTTTGTTTTTGGAATGCTATTAGCAGCTCCTATCTGGCTAGGACTTTTTATTTGGTGGGCAATAGATTCTTTTATAATGATATATTGGTTTCAAAAACCAATACTAACAAAAAAATAAAGCCCTTTCGGGCTTTATTGCGTTATTTTTTCCATTTAGGATTTTTATTTATAACGATTCTCTTTGTTAGAGACTTCTCTATATAGTCATTTGCCATTCTAGCATTCATTGTTACAGTTTCCTCATCAAGATAAACTTCTGGATATCTGTAATATAACCAGCGATAGCACATACATAACTTCACATAATTTTCCACCTCATACAAAGCAAAACTATCTACTTTATTTGGATACCCAATCTGCTCAGGAAGTTCTGGTGATGAATTAACTTCTCCATGTATGTGATTGTTAATCCATTTGTTAAACATTTTGCTATGTGGCTCACTATTCAAATCAATAGGAACACAGCAATATGTAAACCCTTGTTCAATAGGAAGTTTTTTAGACTTTATTAAAGCAGCTATTTCTATCATTGCTTCTAAGTTTGCTGTTTTATAAATATCATGATTCTTTATTAACTTCTCTTTAAAGAAAATTAAAGCTGAATATAAATCTTCTTTGCCCAACACTTCACAAATAGTCTTAATCTGCTCTAAATTAGGAGCAATAGATATTCTAGTATCTTCTGCTTTCTCATATCCCAAGTATATTGCTTTATGAAGTAAATTTCTACTTTCTAAAGAATTATCAAATAAAACACCGACATCTCCAGAGTCAGAAAATCCATATCTTCCTGCTCTTCCAGCGATTTGTTTTATTTCACTTATACTTAATTTTCTCATATCAGTGCCATCAAACTTTTCTAATGTAGAGAAGAATATTCTTTTAATAGGAAGATTTAATCCCATTCCTATAGCATCAGTAGCAACCAATATTCCATTTTCTCCAGATTTAAATTTAGCAGCTTCGGCTCTTCTAACCTCTGGTGATAGATTTCCATATATTACAGAACATTTTTTATCTTCTGCTTCTATAGCACTCTTCATTTCTAAAGCACTTTTTCTGCTAAATACAACCACACAATCACCATTTCTTAAGTCTTTTAGCTTAAACATTGGATCACGATAATTTAACGGTGTTTTTCTTTCTAACGTTTTGATTTCGTATTCTTCATTAAGTGCTTCTATTACTGGAATAATAAACGGTAGTGCCTCTTCGGAACCAACCAAAATAACATGTTTAGCACTTACCCCAATTAAAGCTTGTGACCATGCCCAACCTCTAGATGAGTCAGAAATCATTTGTATTTCATCAATTATAGCAGCATCTACAACTTTATTAAATTGACACATTTCAACAGTGCTGCTTGTATGAGTTGCCCCTTCAATAAGTTGTTTTTCTTCACCAGTTATCAAATTAGCAACAATACCTCTCTCAGCTAAAGCTTCTTGCCCTTCAGCAGCCATTAATCTTAACGGTGCCAAATATAGACCAGTTTTACCTTTTGATAACTCATTTAAGGCATGATAGGTTTTACCAGAATTAGTAGGACCAATAATAATTGTTATTTTTCTTTTTAGTGAACGTGCCAATGGGAAGGAATCCTCATATGACTCAAAATTTAGCTCATTCTCTATTTGTTCAATATGATTAATTTCCTTAATTTCTTGAGTCCACAAGTCATATATTTCATTAGACCTTTCTAAAAATCCTCTAGGTTGCTTTCCTGGTTTTCTCCAAATATTCAAAATTCTATTTTCTAATTTTGGAAGAAACTTTATGGCTCTTTTGTCTAAATCTTTAATTGACATATATTTGTCAAAAACTGTTTGAACTTCTTCTGTTGGATTAAATTTTTGGATTTTATCTTTACTCCACTTTACAAATTCATCCTTAATTCTAGAAAAATCATTTGGAGTTTCAGTAACTATCTTTCTAAACTCTTTCCAAACACCTACTTCTGCTCTTACACTTATTTTATGTTCCTTATTATTTAATCCCACAATTTGTAAATTGTAGTCTTTTCTTAAGTATACATTTTCATAACTTTTGTTAGCTTCAATAAAAATACCATCTTTTCGCATTATTTTTGCTAAATTTGTATACATCATTTGTAACTGATTTTTTAGCTTTGGCTTTATCTCTTCTACTGCCCTTTCTTTTGTTTGTTTTCCTACTTTTTCCACTTGCATAATTGGGGTTGGTTTTTTTGCCATACTTTTACGATACTTTCTATGTTTTTTGTTTAATTGTATTTTCTCTTGTCTGAAAATTCTACTCTCTTTAATGTATTCATTAGCTACTTCTCCTTGTGTTGTTGGTTTTATATCTAAGCTTTTTAATTCCATGATTTCCCCTATGAATAATATTAATTTTTTGTAAAACAAAAAGCCAACAGTGAATCATCCAACTGTTGGCTTTTAATTTCTTTGTTTGTGACACTTCATAATTATGAATGTCGGGTTTTATGTTGTAAAAACTTATATTAATGTTCATTAAAATTTTTATTTTTTTTATATTTTGCTATCTTTTTAAAAAAAAATCAAGTGTTCTTTTCTAAAAACTTTACAGAAATACATTCATATAAATTCATTTCTTCCATAATAAGCCCTATTCCTCGCTCTCGGCAGAAAGTAAAATATTCACAACTCAAACAATCTTTATTTTTTTTCATATTTAAAATGTTAATTTTTTCATTTTTTTGATTGTCAGCAACAACAATATCACCAAATATTCCCATCACTAAATTTTTATTGATTTTTTCATCAGTATCATAATATGTATTATCTCGCCAAGACAAATAGTTTTCATCTACCCAATTTTCCACATACAAATCCTTTTCTTTATGAAACAAAGTATTGTTCCATTCTTTTTGTAACCAATCAATTAAATCTTTTAATTTTTTATATTCAACAATGTTTTCATTTAATAAAGTTTTTGTAAATGATATACAGATTGGTCTCTGTATTCTCTTAAGATTTAATAATACCTCTTCTTTTTTTTGTTTTAATAAATCATCATTTAAAATCCAAAAAAATTCTTTTTCTTTATTTGTATTTATAATTTTAATAAACTCTTCATTTAATTCCTCATTGTTTATCCAACAATAATGAACATTGTGTCCAATGGTTTCTATTTCGATAATATTTTCTACTTCTTTGGCATAACAGCTAACATTTTTATTCCTCAATTTTTTCAATAACTCTACACTATTTTTAACTTCTACATTATTTTTCTCTAAAATAAGTAAATTAACATGAATCTCTTCATAATCTTGTATAAGATCAATTAAGCTCAAAGAAAGATTTTGTTTTAAGTTTAAGAATAGAAATTTTTTCATACAAAGAATGCTTTACCATCTAGTTTTATTGACAAATAATAATAGAATCTTATACTAAAATCAAATTATACTAATAATATGGAAAAAATAGTCACCCACATCTCTTTTGAATTGTTTAATTACTGTAATGGCAGTTGTACAGGATGTATGCTTTCTTCTTTAGAAAGAAAATATGAACTAGAAACTTCTTTAAGTGATGTAGAAAAAGCTCTAACTAAAGTCGCAAAGTATGGAGAAAAACATAATCTACTATATTTGCCAGTATTTTCTTTTGGAGATACCTTCAAATTAAAAGAAGAAACACTTTTTGGTGTTTATGATATTTGCACTAATAAATTAGGCATGCCATTCGGCACAACAGTAACTTGTGTAGATAAAGATTTTACTGAACAATATTTAAAAATAGCTAAAAGAATTTACAATGAGTTTCCAAAAACCATTATAGATATCACAATTGATCCCTTTAGATTGAAAAGTCCCAATCAAAGAGAAAATTACATTACTAATTTAAAACATGTAATGGATAATTCTAGAAAAATGCATCTCCAAGTTTTATTAAGCCAAGCTGTTCTAAATAAATTCACTCCACAGGAATTATACGAAACATTGCTAGTTCTTGGAGATAAACATAATTTCTTCTTATCTTTTTCACCCACAAAAGAAAACTTGGGAGATAATAGATTTAAATATGATGTTGTAGACGCTTATAAATATGTCACTGACTTTTATTCATTAAATCCTAAAAATAAGCAATTTAATGAGTCAGAAAAAAATAGATTCAAGGCTAACGGAAAATATTCTCATTTTGCTCAAAGAGTCTTTCATATTTCCCACGATTTTAATGTTTATCCAGTTAACTATTCCATCTTTGGCGATGTAATCATGGATGAAAGAAATAAACTAAACTCATTTGGCAATATACTAAATAGTGAGCTAGAAGATATTATTAATCCAATGAAATTAAAAAAATTAGATGTTCTTAATGGTCTTGAAATGGAACGTTCTAATTTTGACTGTTCTAACTGTAAGTGGTTAGATTCATGCACATATTCAGGTATTGGCTTAATAAGGCACATATACAAAGGATATGAAAATAGAATAGGACATTGCTATGGACCAGGCTTTGAAAAATAAACAATCAAATAAGGAGATTTTATGAATAAAATAGCTCAAGTAGTAGTAATCGGTGGTGGACCCGCAGGATGTGCAGCAGCCTTAAGTGCTCACAATAATGGCTGTAATGATGTTGTTCTCATTGAAAAAGAACCTTATGGAAGACATAGAATTGGAGAAATTCTTTTAACTCAAACGATTTTAGAACTAAAAGATTTAAATATCCATGAAGAAATGGCAGAGTATGCAAAACATTATAAATGGGGTAGGAAATTTGCGGCAGCCTATGTTCACGGAGAAGATAGAACACCTTGGAAAGTACAAAACAATCATCCACTGTCTAGCCCATTAGACCAACCACATGTTCCAAGATGTTTTGTTGATGAAAAAAATCATCTTTGGTATACATTAATGGTAAAAAGACATGAATATGATGAAGCCCTAAGAGCAATTTGCGAGAAAAAAGGAATTAAAGTAATTCATGGTTCAGTTAAAGACTTTCATATCATACGTGAAGAAGAATCAGACAAGTCTACAATTTCTTCTTTAACTATTGAAACACTTAAAGGTGAAACCATTAAAATGCAACCACAGTTTATTATTGATGCTACTGGACAACAAGCATTTTTAGCTAGGAAAATTAAAGCTAGAAAAACAATAGACGATTGGGGATTACAAGCAAGATACACTTATTTTAATAATGTAGATTTTGACAATGCTATGAAAAACAACCTTTTTAAAGAAGGTGCCAATATTTTATCCTTTGAAGATGGATGGTGCTGGATAGCTAACTTAGGAACTGATGTTACTAGTGTTGGTATTGTTAGTAGACATTGGGATAAGGATGAAAAACATTTTTGGAAAAAACTTTCAAACTTACCAGAGTTTAAAACTTTTGGACTAGATAAATCTGTAGTTGTTGATCACAAGGGTGAAGCAACCTCTCAAGATAATCTTTATGTTCATCCAAACTATAGATTTAGGAGTGAAATCATGAGAGGGCGTAATTGGGTTTGTGCTGGCGATGCCGCCATGTTCTTAGACCCCTTACTTTCACAAGGTGTTACTTTGGCAACCACTTTCGGAAAACAGTCTGGAGCTTTAGCAAAACTTATTACTGAAGATGGATACGAATCAGTAGATTTACTAAGAGATTATGAAAAATCATATATTGGTGAAATAGAAGTTTTGAATAAGGTTGTCTCTCAATGGTATACTCCAGAGTTTAAGTTTGATCAAAATTGGCTAAATACTGCTCAAAAAATATCTACTATTTTTGGTAGAGAAATTGGTAAAGATGTAGAATCTTTTAGATGGGTTTCTAATTTAGAAAATATTCATCATATTTTGAAAGACAAAAATGATAAAACATTTTTAAAGGAATTGAACGATGTTAATACTATCAAAATGATACATGACTTTGAAAAAGACAAGACCAATTACTTAGAAATTTAATCATTAATATCTAATTAAAACTAGCCAAATTTGGCTAGTTTCTTGTTTTTTGGAATATCAACAACATATCACTACAATATAAGGAGATATATTATGAATATTCAAAAAATGACATCAAAATTACAAGAAGCAATTCAGGAAGCACAAAAAATTGCTATCTTAAAGAATCATCAAGAGTTTGACAACATTCACCTTGCTCATTCTTTACTTAAACAAAAAGATACTAAATTTTCTTTAATTCTAAAGAAACTTAATGTTGATTTAAATGAACTCACAAAAAAATTAGATTTAGCAATAAATAACTATAATACTGTAACCAATCCAAATGATATACAAGTATCAAGAGAACTTTATAAAACAATATTACTCATGGAAGAAATCTCTAACCAAAGAGGTGATGAATATGTCAGAGGTGAATTATTTTTAATTGCAATCTTAAAGCATGAAAATAAACTCAAAACCGTATTGCAATCTCTTGGATTAAAAGAGAATAAAGCTGAAGAAGTTATTAATAAAATCCTTCAAGAACCAACAATGAGTCAAAACCAAGAAAATAACGAAGACTCATTATCTAAATACACAATTGATTTCACGCAAAGAGCAATAGAAAATAAGCTAGATCCAGTTATAGGAAGAGATGAAGAAATTAGACGTTCCATGCAAATTTTGGCAAGAAGGACAAAAAATAATCCAGTCTTAATAGGAAATCCTGGGGTTGGTAAAACTGCCATCATTGAAGGTTTAGCACAAAGAATTGTAGCAGGAGAAGTTCCTGAAAACTTAAAAAACAAAAAACTTTTATCTTTAGACTTGGCAAGTATGGTTGCGGGTGCTAAATTTAGAGGTGAATTTGAAGAACGTTTAAAATCAGTTTTAAGTGATATTGAAAAACAAGCGGGTGGAATTATTTTATTTATTGACGAATTACATACTTTAGTGGGTGCTGGTAAGGCTGATGGAGCTATGGATGCTAGCAATATGTTAAAACCTGCTTTAGCAAGAGGTGAACTTCACTGTATTGGAGCAACCACACTTGACGAATATAAGAAGTATATTGAAAAAGATCCTGCATTAGAAAGAAGATTTCAAAAGGTTTTAGTTAACGAACCTAGTGTGAATGATACTATTGCAATACTTAGGGGATTGAAAGAAAAATATGAAATACATCATGGTGTAACCATAACTGACGACGCCCTAATTTCAGCTGCCAAACTTTCCAACAGATATATAACGGATAGGTTTTTACCAGATAAAGCTATTGATTTAATTGATGAATCTGCCGCATTGATTAAAATGGAAATTGATTCAAAACCAGAAGCTATAGATAAAATTGAGAGAAGACTTATCCAATTAAAAGTGGAGTTAGCTGTTGTTGAAAAAGATGCAAAAAATTCTGACAAAAAAAATGTTATTTTAGATGAAATAACAAGTCTAGAATCAGAGAAAAACAGATTAATGAAAATATGGGAAGAGCAAAAAGCAGACAGCTTTTCAGTTCAAGAATTGAAAAATAATATTGAAACAACCAAAGAACAAATAAAAACATTAAAGAAAAATGCAAATTGGGAAGAAGTTGGAAAGCTAGAATATGAAGTTTTGCCAAAATTAATACAAATGCTTGCTGATAAAGAAAAGGGTTCTACAAAAGAATTGGCATCAACAACTGCTAATGAAAAACTTTTTAGGCAGTCTGTGACTGAAGAAGAAATTGCTTATGTTGTATCTAAGGCTACAGGTATTGATGTTGATAAAATGATGAAAAATCAAAAACAAAAACTCTTAGAAATGGAATCTTTTTTAAAGCAATCAATTGTTGGGCAAGAGCAAGCAATAGTAAGTATATCTAAAGCCATAAGAAGAGCTAAGGCAGGTTTGGCAGATGAGAATAAACCATATGGTTCTTTCCTATTTCTTGGACCAACTGGAGTTGGAAAAACAGAGATTGTTAAATCTTTAGCCAAATTTTTATTTGATTCTGAAAAACAAATCATCCGTATTGACATGTCTGAATATATGGAAAAACATTCAGTATCAAGATTAATTGGCGCCCCTCCAGGCTATGTTGGCTATGAAGAAGGTGGCTTATTAACAGAATCTGTAAGAAGAAAACCATACTCTATCATTTTATTAGATGAAATAGAAAAAGCACATCCAGATGTTTTTAATGTATTGCTTCAAGTTTTAGATGAAGGTAGATTAACAGATGGACAAGGCAACTTGGTTGACTTCAAAAACACTGTTATTATCATGACTTCAAATATTGGAGCTCAAAAAATACAAACAGAAATTGAAAATGGCAATCAACAATATTCATCTATTAAATCAATTGTTATGAACGATTTAAAAGATTATCTCAGACCAGAATTTATCAATAGAATTGATGATATTGTAATCTTTCACTCATTAAATGAAGAACATATTTTAAAAATTATTAAACTTCAATTAAATAAGCTCTCCGAAAGATTAAGTAATAAAAATTACTTGATAGATTTTGATGAATCTGCTCAAAAACAACTTATTAAGGTTGGTTATGACCCAATTTTTGGTGCTAGACCAATTAAAAGAGCAATTCAAAATGATATAGAGTCTTTTTTATCTGACAAAATATTAGAAGAGTCTATTATTGAAAATCAACCATATAAATTAATTTTTAAAGAAGGTGAATATAAAATAGCATAAGTTGATTTTTATTAAACATTTTCATATTGTACAAAAAATACACATATGAAAACCTTAATAAATAATAACTATTTGAGAACTGCCCTTATTTTACTTTCTGTAATAGGGGCACTTCACATTGGAAAAGAACTTTATAATTTTGGATTTTACACCTATCATCAAACTGAAATTGAATTCTCTAATTTTTTAAATTTTTCTTTAAAAATTTTTCAAAATATTATTTTCTTTTATTTATTGTTGAATATTTTTCATAAATTCCCTCTGAGATATATTGGCATCTTAGCTCCTATTTCTTATTACGAACAACATTACAACTGGTTTTATGCCATACATTATTTTTTATTAAATAATAATCTTTATGATTATTTTAGCAATGAACCTTATAATATTAGTCCCGAATACCCAAGAATTTGGTTTTTTATTTTTATAATATTTGGATTACTTGTTTCATTATTTTTTAAAAGAACTAGAACTTTTAATAGGATATTTTTATTTTTTGCTGGAGCTTCCTGTTTATCTACTGGAATTTTATTCCATACAGTTATTATATCTGAAATAAATTTCTACAAAAAAACTTTTGAGGAAACTCATATTAAGTTTAATGGTATAGTAAAAACAACTGATAATATTATGGTTTTTTGTAGAACAAACCAATATTCTTGCTTGTCATACAATAATGCAGAATATAATGATTTTATAAATGATAATAGAATACCAAACTATATTAAACCATATTTACCAAAAATAAAAAATCTCTTAGGAACTTCTGAAGATTTTACTTTTTTCGCAACAGCTACTGACTTCTCAGCACCAAATAGAATTATGGGGCAAAAACCATTTGTGATTATGAAGAACAAAGAATTCATAACTCTATCTGTAGATAACTATAGATATAAACTTTTATTAGCAAGAAACCAAACTATTTTTGCAACACTAGGTTTCGCTTCACACACTATTTGGTTTTTTGGTTCATTATTTTTAATTTGGTTTCACCAACGAAGAAAAACTAAAAATAGAATGTTTTTGACAACTTAAATTTTCATCTTTTTTCTGCTTTGATTAGCATTAGGGACTTCTTTAACCTTTAGTTCTTCATCTAAATGTAAGGCAAAACTTTCAACTAATGTTTGATTTATAAAAGAATCTATTTCATCTTTACTAGCTATATAATTACTACTACTCATTTTAAATAAATATTCATCCTTTAATGCCCTTACGTCATTCAATACATTAGGGTTACTTTTGAAAGCATTTTTAACCACACTTGAAAACATTTCTTTTTTATCAAACTTTATTGAACATAACCCAGTATAAAACAATATTTCATTATTCAAATCTTTTTTAGTTAAATAATCCATAAATTTATTTTTATCTGTTTTAATAGCACCAAATATGATTTTTTTTAAATTTAATAGTGTTGTAATTGGATATTTGTTTAAAAAATGAATTAAGAAATCATTTGACTGTTCTGAACCTATTAACGTCGCATTATTTTTTATTTTAGATGCCAAATACATGTCATCATAATCATTTATATATTTAAAGTGAACTATCTTAATTCTTTTATTAAGAGATTCTATAAAAAAATCTGCCTTTTTTTCTTTTGATAAACTTACTTTAGAATTTAAAAAATCTAAAATTTGTTCATTTTGATTGAAGAAAGCTAACTTATACATCTGCTCTCTATGGTGAGCATTTACAGTTGAATTACTTAATAATTTTTTAAATTCTTCAAAAGAATTATCTACAATATATTTTCCTAATTTTTCAATCATATTTAGCCCCTTTTAAATTATAACAGCAAAATATAAAAGAATCAAAAAAAGCACTTGATAATTTTCTATATTATAGGTTATAATGCCCTGATATATAAAGGCGGGAAAATGAGAACAGAGACTTTAGAAATTATTCAATTAATAGAACAAATACAACAAAACATTTCTTATAATAATGAAGAAGCAATAAAAAAACTTTCTGAACAATTAAATACAGTTATTTCTGAAAACTTTGAAAAATCTAATGAAGAGGTTTTTACTGAAATTCTCAATATATCAAAAACAAAACAAGATAATTTTTCTGAAATACTTTCAGAAGAGTTAGATTTTGAGATTGAAAATGTTCTTTATGAAGATTCAAACGGTAATGATATTGACTCCACAATGTTTCTGATGCCTTGTTTACTTACTAGTCAATTAGATAGATTTAATGTTCCAAGTATTGCTCAATTTGAAACAGTATTAAAAAGTGAGCTTGTTTCAAAAGGGATAATTAAAAATAAAGATCAGTTCACTATTGGCACCATAAGACTTGCTGAAAGTGATATTGAAACCATGTCTAAACAAGATTGGTGGAATATTCATAGAGACATTATTGATGAAAAACACGCTGATGCTGACACCAGGAAAGAAAATGAACAAATTAGGAATACTGTTGTTTCATATGATCCAGCCTCTAGTGTTTCTATTTTTTATTTAGTAGCAACAATTGAAAATAAAGATAATAATTCAACAATATGTGATGATCTTTATGAATTAGAGTCTGATATAGACTTTTGGGGTGATTTAATGAAAAAACATGAACCAAGCGGTGTCAAAATTACAACACTTCCATTAATGCCTATTTCTGAAGGAATAGAAAATGCTCAATTCATCTTGGAAGGTGTTACATTTGAATTGTTTTTTGAGCATGGCATGCAAGAAAGTTCTGCTATAGCATACTCTCAAGTAAAAGAAAATCCAGATAAATATGTGGTATTTTTCTTTGATGATGAAACTAAATATTTAAATGCATTCTATTATGTCAATATTTATCAAGATTCTCAAAATTTTATTTGTCATTTAGTTGAACTATGTTTAAACCAAGAAGAGGCTCCTCTTTACGCTTTAAATGATAAAATTTCTCAACAACAACTCGACACTTGGAAAGATACTAAACAAATGGTCGACTTTGAAAAGTATATTAATAATTCAAATAAAATTGATTTATTAGAAAGCATTAAATTTTGTTCTTTTTCTGATACAATATCAAACAACAATAACCTATTACATTGAAAGGGTAAAAAATGACTACTAAAGTTAAAATAAATACAGAAGCGATTGTAAATGCTGTTTTGGAGAAAAAGCAATTACCCTATTTTCTAAATAGTGAAAATGAGCTAGCATTTAAAGAGAACATGAAAGAACTGTATTCATTTCTAGCTCAAGAACATCCAAAAACATTAGAGTATGGTGGAAAACAAGTAAGTGAAGCCACTTGGAATGATTCAAAATTTTTTGGCTCTTTATTTACTTCAATCTTTAGTCATTGGAGTAAACTTTTGTATCAAAAAAGTATTTTCTTTGTAGAGATCATTGATGATTTTCCAAAAGAATTAGAGCTTGAGATTGAAGGGGAAACATTTATTGTTTTTTATCTCCCAACCTCTGAACTTCTTTCTAAAAGAGATGAATGTATTTATGAAACTGAAGAAGAAAGCATTTTTGACTTTTTTGATTGGCTAGAGGGTGAAATCATCAGTGTTGAAGGAATTGCTAACTTATTTAATAAATATAAATCATTTACTGAAGTTTTTGTAGAAAATACTATTGAAGAAACAGATGCAGACGGAGATACGACCATAGAGCTTTCTGATTCTTTTTATGAAGATATTGAAGAACTTAAAAAATCTGTACTATTAGCATTAGAAGACACTTTAAATTTGGATTCCAATAATATGTTAACTTTTGATAAAATTGAAAAGGAAAAGAAAATCTCTCCAACAGTTTTTGAAATTGAATGGAATGGGATACCCATTGAAATGAAATACCCTTTTGACTTAACTAAATCTTTAGTAGACAAAGAATTTCCATTAGAAATTCTAGATAATCAAAATGGTTGGTTGGCACAGCAAAGCCATGAAGTTCAAGAAACCATCACAGGACTATGGGCAGATTTTATTTATAATAAAAACAAAGATACTCAAACCCTTAGAGAACCCTTGCCTGATAGCAAATTAAAAGTTACTTGGGATGATTTTTCAGAATATTTACTTTATTGGTTACGCTTTGACTATGCCCAAGAAGTTAAAAAAATTGACAAGAAAATTCGCTCTACATATGAAAAAATAACCTCTCAGAATAAAGTTAGTGACTTTAATTATGTAGATAATGCTTCTGAATTTATTAAATGTATCCTTTATATTGAAAAACAATCAGCAATCAGCACAGGTAAAGGTATTATCTTGGATGTTGAAAATATTCAAAAACAATACTTTTATGCACTTAACAATGAACATGTACTAGAAGAAATTTGGAGCATTATTGTTCAAGATAGAATTAAGAAAGCTAAAGTTACAAGAACTTTTGAATATCAGTTTGAATCTTTGAAAGATAAGTTCCCAAACTTTCAAGAAGTTATTGATTACTATTCTGGAGCCATGTATATTTTTGAGCAAACAGGAACACCTCCAGCACCAGTTCTGTTATTAGGTTCCCCAGGGCTAGGTAAAACTCATTTTGCTAGTGAAATAGCAAAAATCATCGGTTCACTTATGACTGTTATTCCAATCTCTTCTTTAAGTGCTGGTTGGATTATCAGTGGAGCAGCCTCTCAATGGAAAGATGCCCAAATGGGTAAATTAGCTCAAGCCCTTATTAATGGTGGCAGTATGTCTCCTGTTATTGTTTTAGATGAAATAGATAAAAAGAGCGAAGGCAACTATGATCCTTTAGGCTCACTCTATCCTCTTTTAGAATATCAAACAGCTAAAGAGTTTGTTGATGAGTATATAGAATTTCCTATTAACGCATCCAGTGTTCTATGGGTAGCAACAGCTAATAACTTAAACTCAATTAGTGAACCTATATTAGACAGATTTGTTGTTTTTGATATTGCTAAACTAAACCACGCTGATACCATAAAAGTGGCTAACAATATTTTCAAAGAATTGACGAATGGACTTAATCATACAGATTTGTCTGAAGATATTTTAGACATGTTGAAAGATAAAACTCCTCGTCAAATTAAGCAAATCTTGAAAAAAGCTTTAGCTTATGCTGCCGTGAAACGTAGTCAAGAAATCAGTCTAAAAAAGGAACATTTGGATTTAAAAGCTAAAATTAAAAAAATTGGTTTTTAATATTTGCCAAAAAAAGTTTTTTCATTTATACAACTATTTTAGTTTATATGAAAGAACATCAAATACCAATTCAGTTATCTAATTATGCCCACTTTATTGTGGGCAGTTCTCGTGATGTTTTGAAAATAAATACTAATCCAACAGATATAACAATTTCTGAACCAAGTAAATCCTTTATTAATAGCTCTCTAGATTTGAATGATCATAACGAACAATTTTTGGCGTCACTATATTTAAAAGATATTGAACACATTTTCCCAAACAACAGTAATCTTAATTTAAATATTTATATTACATTACCTCAAATTAATAACTTAGAACTAAATAAATTTACACCATTAAAAAATAAAATTATTATTAAAAAACAAACAGATAACATAAACTTTCCAAATTTAAGACCAATCAACTTTATACAATCTAATGAATTTTGCCCAATTAATCTAAAAGAAGAAACAGATTTTTATTATGGGTATTTTTTACATAAATTAACTCACAATGAAAGAAAACTATTTTTAGATTTTCCAAACTTAAGGATAACAGAGAATAAAATCGGAGGATTTAATCCATTTGTTGATATTTCTTTATATGAAAAAGCAAACTTTGATTTTTCTGAACCAATCATTCCATTACTTTCAATTAACAATAATCTAATTTTTCAAAACAAAAAAATATCATTAATTTTTTTTGCAAAAGAAAATTTTTTGGATAATCAAAAAAATCAAGAAATACTTTCATTTGTCTCTGTTGTTTAACTTTACATTTAGGTAAAAAATATTTAATTTAATAAGATTGAGGAAACACAATGAAAGAACCCATATTAAAAAAAGCAATTGACTCTTATGATTTTAACTTAACCTCCATTAATTATGAAGCTATTCCAACTTTAAATATTATTAAAGATAGAAGCTATTTTTATTTTTCAAAAAAAGAAAATATAGATGTAGATAACTATAAAGAAAACATACGTTATATTTTAGGTTTACATAGTATTAATTTTCAATATTGGGATATGACACCTCAAAATATTTATACTAGATACTCTCATAATGAAAAAATTGGAGCTATAGCTTCATATGAAGGCTATGGGAAGCTATATTCATCAATTATTTTAGCAAACAAACAAATTGAAACATTGACTCATGAAATGATGAGAGATTTTTTTGGTTCTATACCTAGTTTACATGGCCGCATTATTATATTAAAAGAATCTCTTAACAAAACTCTGTTTGAATTAGCTTATCAAGTAATAATGAATGATGTTGTTAAAAATAATTTAGTTGATACAACAACAGCACAAAAAATAGCAGACATTCTACCAAAAAGTTATTCAGATCCTTTTCTAAAAAAAATACAGCTAGCACTGTTTGAAATATATGAACTACTGAAATTTAAATACCCAAAATTACAAGTTGACTTAACAGTAGCTGCCGACTACCAAATACCAAAAGTATTGAATTTTTTAGGGATACTAAATTACAATCAAAACATTGCAACAAAAATAGCAAACAAAGTTATGATTCCAGAAGACTCCAAAGAAGAGATGTCTATAAGAGCGGCAGCAATTCTTGCTTGTGAAGAAATCTCAAAAATTCACAATTTGCCTACAGGGTATGTAGATAAATACTTATGGGAACAACGCAATAACACTAACGATAATTTTCACTTAACCAGAACAAATCGTTATTGATCAAAGGTATTAATTTTTTTCTCTATTTCTTTTTTGTTAGCTTTGATTCCATAAGCATTTAATAGTCTCATGGAAAAGTCTAATAAACTTATTTTTTTATCACTATTAATTTTTTCATGTAACCTTAAAAATCCAGATAACTGAGCTTTTTCATATGCATCATAATTAAAACCAAACGTGTCATACAATATTCCTCTATATGTTTTTCCCTGATTTAATTCAGCATCAACCAATTTGTTCATAATTTCACAAAAAACAAGTAATTGTTGCTCTTTTGTTAAGCAATTATAAAAAGACTCTCTTTCTGATTTAAAATCTTCTTCTTCTGTATTTTGCTTTTCTAATGGATCTAATATGTTTTTTTTCATTGTTTGATTTTTAATAAAATGTAATATATATTATGTTTGTAAACAAACAAAGTCAACAAATGAAAATTAAGTCAATTTTAAAAAAAGGCGATGATTCAACGAAGAAAATATTTAAGCAATATTTAGAAGAAAAAAACCTTTGGGTTTTCCCAGAGAAATTAACTAGTGAGTTTTACAAGATAAGAAATCAGATTAATTTAAATGAATTAAAAAATGATTATTTTATCTCTAGAGTCGTTAATAGTTCTATTGATAAAATAATTAATCACAAAGAGTATTTTCAATTTTTTTCCTATTGTTTAAATAATAATCATAAAGACATATTGATTTCACAATTAATTATTAAAACCCCAAAAACAAACTCAGACCATTTTAACGAATATATTCTAGATGTTTTAAACTTAATATCAAAAGACGAAGACATACTTTTAAAATTTATTAATAGAAGTGCTTTTTTAAACTCATCTTGGATTTTTTTTGGAGATTTCTTAGAACACATCAAAAATCCAAATTATATCAAGGATGTATTGAAAACACTTGCTAAGACCACTGCTTTTTCATCATCTGATAATCAAAAAGAAATATTCTCTTTATTTTCTAAAACACAAATAGAGCAAGACTATTTAATTCCGTTTTTCAATAAAATATCTATTAATGATAAAGTTCAATCACCAATTGTCTCTTTAGATATAGAAAAATCCATTATTCTTAGTTTATCTAAAAAGTATCTAATTAGTGTTAATTTACATAATAATTTAGGAAGTAGCCTATTAATATCAACCATTGTTGAACACCTAAATTTTATAAAGTTGAATTTTGTTCATTTAAAAATTTCAAAAGTTTTTGTTGATTATGTTAAAGAAAATAAAAATTATAATATTTATTTATTTTGCTCAGAAGAACAAATTGGCTTGAATTCTTACTTACTAGAAAAGATAATTTTTTTGATAGCTAACCAAGAAAGTTTAGACGATTTAAAATCTTTGGTTAACAACTACTCATTGTTTATTAGAGAACAAAGTAGTCAATATATGTACTTAAAACTCAATAGAGAACTAGAATCTCCGATTAAAATAGAAACTAGCTCACATAAAATTTAAATATTTTTGGAAATTTGATAAATTGCCATTTTTAAGGAATCTTCCAAAATTACATTTGAACTCTCAAACTTCATTCCTAAATGGTACCAACTAAAATTAGTGTTTTGAGATATTAAATCCTGTGGCAATATTTCTTCATTTATAGCTTTAGCATATGATATTTTCATAGGAACGATAAATTGATTATTAACCTTAAATGGCAACTCTATGAAAGCATGATGAAAAACCATTCCGTTTGCGATCTCATTTTGCGGGGCAGAAGCTAGAACTGCTATTCCACCCAGGCTTATATTAATTGCTCTTAGCTTTGATAATTCTTTTTTATTTTTATCTAAAGTTACAAATATATCAAAAGAATCAGGAACTGTTATTCTAGGATGAACTCTTCTTTGGACTCTTATCATTTTAAATGGAGCTGAAATATTAATTATTACCTTGTCTTCTACAACCTCAAAATCTCTTATAAAGCATTCAGCATGAGTTTGTATTCCCCCCAAATTAAAATCTATTTTTAATATTGCATTTTGTTTTAATAGGTGTATTTTTTCGTTGCTTTTGTTGCGACTTATCACCAGTTCTAAATCTTCATTTTCTGTCATTGCTAATTGCGATTTAAACTCACAAATTTCTTCTCTATTATCATCTAAAATTGAAACAAAACAGAATGTATTTTCTTCACTGGCTGTAATTAAGTAATTCAACCTTTCTATTTCTGAATCAACATAAAAATTATATGTTTGGCTATCTTGATTATTTAAGACCATATTTTTCCCCATTAACTCAGAATATTAAATAAAAGATTAAAATCAACTATTATGTTTTTAATCTTTTTGAAGATTTATTATTATTATTAGGCAAGGCTTCATCTAATTTTTTAGCTGAGTATTTTTTTCTAATTAAATCTACATCTAAAGATATATCTTCTGTTATTAAATGAGAAACTTTTGCACAAGCATAATCAATTCTTTCAAACAAATCATCATCTATATCCTCTTCGTCACCCCAATATTCTCCGTTTATAAATGGCATTATATAAGTAGGTGAATATCCTTCATCACTGTATTCATATTTAGGATCTAATGTAATACTATCTATAGAAGGTGTTTTTATAATTATTTCTGCCAATGATTCTTCTATATAATTTTCAATAAATTTATCCATTTTGTTCTTTAATTCTTGGTATTTGTCAATAATTTCATTTTTATTATCATCAGATAACTCGTTATATTCAAATTCATTTTTTGGGATTTCAAAAGTTATTTTTTCCATATATTTTCCTATTTTTTATAATTATATCATTTCCCATGTTAAAAATCAAAAATATATTGTATAATTAAACCATATTTAGGAACTCTATAATGTTTAAAAGTAAGACAAGACAATACACACCAAAAGAACCAAAAATTTTTGACCCTCAAAGGCTATATAACTATGGCTTATGGCTTCTTTCTAGAAAAGATTATTCAAAGCATGAATTATTCACTAAAATGAAAAAATATCAACCAGAAGAAAAGATCATAGAGGCAACTCTTCAAAAGTTACAACAAAACTCTTTTTTAAATGACCAAAGGGTTATTAATAGTGTATATCAATCTTATTCAAAAAAAGAATCTAGTTCAAAAATAAAAAATAGACTCATCCTTAAAGGTATAGATAGGGATGATATTGATAATTTTTTGTCAGCCAATACAGACCAAAATAAAGAATTGGAGTCAGCCACTACTTTATTGTTTAAGAAATTCAAATCTTACAATCCCGAATTAACAAAAAAATATTACAGCACCCTTGCCAACAAAGGCTTTAGTTGGGATATCGTATCTAAATCAGTTTCAAAATTTAAAAATCAGGAAGATTGATTCATTTTGCTAGTGACAATTTTTTGTATTTTATAATACTTGTGTAAAAACAACAATCCAAAACCAAAGAATATCCAGAAGAAATGAGCTATTGCAGTAAGTAAGGCAAACCATATTTTTGCCAAAAATCCTTGAGATATCATTTGCTGATTATCAAATGTGCATAAAAACTTATTTTCTTTAGCCCTAAAGATACAAGCACTAAAAGTTGTGTCGGTACCAACAAAGTTTCCTACAGATTTTAAATATGGATAATTTTTATTTTTATCATTACTAAAATATTTTTTAGCTTCAGATATAAACACATCTTGATCTTCTTCTTTAATTGAGTTTAATAATATTTTTTTACTCTCTTGCTTAAATTGTAAATCAAAAACATAACAATTTTTATTCCTACAAGCATAACCAATAGGAACTTCTATTAGCTCAGTATAAAATGATTTAATTTTTTCATCTTTTGATAATTTCAATGTTCCCATTGGTATTGCAATATGGAAAAAGAAAGTAGTTACTATCATAGAACCAGCTATTAAAAACATAAATACTCTATCCATTGTTCTAGTTTTTTTCATTAAAACCATAACAAAAAGAGCAATAAAACCTAATATAAACAATACAATTCTTGTATATTGAGGATTTACTTGTGTAGCCCCCTCTCTCATAATAGAATTGTAAACACCTAAATTAAATACAGTTTCATGTCCATATATATCTATCCACTCATATATTGGCAACAAAAATACAGCTATTACCGTTAATGTAAATTGTATTAAATTTAAACTTTTTTTGAACAGTAATATTAATAATAATACAAAACCTAAGGTAATCATTTTTGAATGAATTAAGAAAGAAGTATTAGACAAATCTTTCAGAACCTCCATTTGAAAAAGTGAACCATTAAAGAAATGATATACTGTTAAATTTACAGGATAAGCAATTTTAAATGATATAAAATAAAATAGAACTAATAATTGAGCAGCCACAAACCATTTGTTATTCCAAATTGGTAAATCACTAATTAATTGTACTTTTTCTTTTACATCATTTTTAAGTGATATTATTTTTTCTTTCATTTTTTGTTCCATAGCTATTTTCTAATCTTTCTTTAGCCCAATCTATTGCTTTCTTAATTCTTTCCACCACCATACCTCTTGCTTGATCAAAAGAAACCCAAGCATATTCTTCGTGTTCAGGTCTTCCCAGTTCTGGATTTATTCCCATAACCACATCTTCTGTTGTTGTTTCAGCAATAAAATAATAAACTACTTTCTTGTATTTTCCAAAAGGTTCAGTTTCATAATAAATTTTACCCCAATTGAATTCCAATTCTGTTATTCCAGTCTCTTCTTTAACTTCACGAATAGCAGCTTGTAATTTATTTTCATCTTGTTCTATACCACCCTTAGGAAAATCCCAAAAGTCGTAAGATTTCATTAATAATATTTTATTATCCACATCATCTTTTCTTATTATAATTACACCCGCTGATTGTTCTTTTCTCATATAAAATCCTTAAATTGTAAAAATTATAAATCAAAAAAAACAAAAAAGCAAAATAACGATACAGCAAAGGAAATAGCAATTATTTATATACATCTTGCTAAAAATAAATAATTTAATATGATTTAAAAAAATACAAATAATTATGATTGAACAAGTTTTTTTAGGAAACCCTAACAGCCTTACATTACATATAAGAATTAGCAAAAAATGTAATGCAGACTGCTCTTATTGTTCTTCTTTTGAAAAAAATGCTTCTGACTTGATGGACATAAAAGATTTAGAGAAAAGTTTGTTTTTTCTAAAAAGTAAAATCTTAGAGTTAGGCATTGGAGGGGATAGAGAACATTTGACCGTTCAATATATTGGTGGCGAACTTCTTACTATTCCAACATCCTATCTTAAAGAATTTTCTGAATTAGTAAAAAAAGAATTGTCTCCCATATTTAAAGATTTTAGGCATGGCGGGCAGTCTAATCTTATTGGTTCTCCTAAAAAAATAAATTCACTATATGAAATATTGGATGATAATATTGGAACATCTTTTGATTTACACACCACTCAAAGAACAGTAAATAAAGACCCAAACAAGTATAAAACCATCTTTATGAAAAATGTTTCTCATGTTAAAAAATATTTTGGTAAAAATATTTCAGGTATTATCGTATTAGACAAAAAAATGTATCCATACATACAAGAAGAAATTCAAATACATAATTCCAGTAAAAGACACCTAACAATTAGACCAGTTTTTAATGGTGGAAGTCCGATTGAATCACTCACTTTAGACGAAATTGAACTTGCCTTTTTAGAATCTTACGATAATTGGATAATGAAACAACAGGTTGTCATAGAACCATTTTATTCTTATCTAAATAAAAGAATTCATACACATAAAAGTTTAGATATTTCTCATATATCTGGTTGTCCATCTCAACACAATTGTGCAACATCATCTATAAATTTAGAACCAAACGGTGACTTATATATCTGCCAAGATATGGCTGACTCTAAAAACTTAATTATCGGCAATGCCATAAAGAGTCATTTTGATTATGAAACTTGGGGTAAAATCAAAGAACGTAGTAATAAACTTTCTTCTGATTGCTTATCTTGCGATTATTTCAAAGAATGCCAAGGTGGTTGTATGCTTGAAGCAATACAACAGAAAAATGATATGTATGGAAAAACAAATTATTGCCAAATATGGAAGAAACTATTTAAATCAATAGATGATTCAATCAATACATACGGAATTGAAAATATAGAAAAATGGCTACAAAGAATAAGTAGATATTAATAATTCTTTGTTTCTTGTAATTTTTTATTTACATAATGTTTCATTATGGTCATAGCAGGTATATTATTACTTTCTTGTGCCACTTCTATTGAGGTTTGAAATTTTTGATTAACTGCTAAAGGGTCTAAACCATTTTCCAATAAAATTTGGATAATACTTAATGTATTTTCTGTTAATTTTGAAGAAGCAAAATGTAGTAATGTATCTCCACCATCTGTTGTGAAAGATAGATCAATACTTTTCTCACTTAATAAAACCTTCTTTAATTCTAACAAATTCTGCTCTTTTACAATTTTTATTAGTTGTATATTATCCATATAAATATCCTTTTTGGGTAATTTTATCACAATTAGTATTTACTTGTCAAAGCGACCCTCAAAATATTCAAAATCCGCATTATTATCCTTCATTAAAACTTTATTTTGAATAGGGTTTTTATCAAACTTAGTTTGTGCATATTCTTTGTTATTGTTAATATATTCTTTAAAGAATAATAAAAAGTCTTTAATATCCCAAGGACATTCAAATGAATCTTCATTTTTATTTTCTAACCATGAGTAGCTTCCTATTTGCAAACAAGCACCTATGAACTCACATCCAGAACAAGATTTTTTTCTTAACATTTTTGTAAGAATCAAATTGGCTTTGCTTTTAGCATCTTTTTCTAAATTAGCAAAGTTATTTATTTGTATATTAGAATTGGTTAATCTTTCTTTAATCGGAACAATATTTGATATTAGACCAGGCTGACACAATGAAGCACCACCTAAATTATCAATATAGATATTTTCAGTTAATTGATTTGTCATATTTTCAATTAAATCACCACTTAGTAACTCTTCATCTTTTAAAATATTCAGAGCCCTTGATAAAAAAGGAACAAAATTTATTTCATATAAATGATCTGCTGCATTTAGTATTAATAGTTCTTTTAGCCAACTAAACATTTTTTTATGGTGGTCGTTTAGTAACCACATAAACTTTGTATTTTTATTCATAACCCAATTCATTTCAATATGCTTGAATCCATAATTTATAGTCCAATCATGAAATTCTTTTGGTGTCATAGTTTGAAATAAATCCTCACCAACATTTATCGTTAATTCTGTCATCCCACATTTCTTTTTAAAATATAGAATATTATTAATATATATATTAGAAAATTTTTCAGTTACTAACATTTTTTTAGGGTCAAAAACAACTTGAATAAAGAAAGGCATACCTTTAGCTAAAAATAAGCTATAAAATAAATCCATTTTTTCTTTGATAGCTTCTTCTTTTCCAATAGCAGATGCCGTTATTAATGTAGTTGTTTTATGTTTTAATTGATTTGGCACTATTTTAGAGCAAACCTCTACAAAATTTATCATTTCTTGCTCAGCCAATAAGAAATGATCACCTTGTCCTAAAAATAATGATACTGACTCTATGTTATCTGAATCTTGCTGATTTAAATACTGAAATAATTCTTCAGCCTTTTTTTCAAACATTTCCCAATCTATATTGGATTTAGACATTCTTTCTACTGAAGATAAAGCACAACCAGAACAATTGCCCCCACACCTAACAACTGTCTCTAATAATATTTGTATATTTTTTTTCATTTGATTAAAATTATTTTTTTGGTTATATTCTCTAAAACACTATAAAGAATATGAGAAAAATATCAAGTTTAGAATTATTTGCAGGTTGTGGAGGCTTAGCTATTGGACTAGAAAAAGCTGGTTTTCATCATGTCTTACTTAACGAGTTTGATAAAAATGCTGCTACAACACTAAAAACTAACAGACCAGAATGGAATGTTTTACTGCAAGATATTCACCAAGCAGATTTTACTCAATATAAAGGTAAAGCTGACTTAATTAGTGGAGGCTTTCCGTGTCAAGCATTTTCTCATAGTGGTAAAAGATTAGGTTTTATGGATACTAGAGGAACACTTTTTTATGAATTCGCTAGAGCAATCAAAGAAGTTGACCCCATGTGTTTTTTAGCTGAGAATGTAAAGGGCTTATTAACCCATGATCAAGGTAATACAATTAAGACTATTATAAATGTTTTTGAAGAATTGGGTTATTTTGTTTTTGCCCCTTTATTATTAAACTCAAACAATTATGATGTAGCTCAAGTAAGAGAACGAGTTCTTATTTTTGGTGTTAAAAAAGAATTTAAGTCTTATTTTCAATTTAATGCACCCCTTAAAGCAACATCGCCAACATTAAAAGATGTTTTTTTCAAGGGTAACTATTACGATATAGATGTTGACCAAATTAAATCAGTTGGGAACACATACTCTAAAAATAAAGAAAACATATTTGCAAAAATACCAGAAGGTGGTAATTGGAAAAGTTTGCCTTTACAGATGCAGAAAGATTATTTAGGTAATATGTTTTTTTCTGAAGGTGGAAAAACTGGAATACTTAAAAGATTGTCATATTCTAAACCAAGCGTCACTCTATTAACTTCTCCCAGTCAAAAACAAACAGAGAGATGTCATCCATTGTATCATAGACCTCTGAATATAAGAGAATATGCCAGAATACAGAGTTTCCCAGACGATTGGAAATTCGTTGGAAGTATCTCTTCTCAATATAAACAAATAGGTAATGCTGTTCCCGTAATGCTAGCATATCATGTTGGTAAACAAATATTTTCTCAACTTGAAAATTTTTATAAAAAACACCAATTTGACAATATTTAATAAAATTAACATAATGTTTTTTATTTTAAAAATATGTTAATTAAATCTTTATTATTTTCTTTTTCATTAATTTTCGCAACCAATATTTTGGCTGAGAATGTTATTTATAAATGTACTGATTCAAGTGGCTCCGTTACTTATACAAATAAAAAAGAAAAACAAAAGTGTACCAAGACAAATTTGGCAATTATTGATAAGGGGACTATTATTAACAAGAGTGTTCCTTTAAACTCTAAAGAAGAAATTCCCAGTGAACTTATTGTTCCCGGTTTAACTACCCCAAAAACACCACCATCACGATTACCTAACGATATAAAAGTAGACCCAGAAGTTGAAATTGTAAATAAAGATAAAATAAATGAACCAATGAAAGGAAGATAATTATGGATAACGAAAAACAGGATTTAGAAAAACAACTACTTTCAATTTTAGAAAAAAAGGAAAGCTTCTCTAAGGAATTACATTCTTTCCAAAAGGAATTTAAGATTTTATCTGATAATATAAATCATCATATATCTGTTGTAAATGACCTCACTGTATCTGAAAATAGAATTTTAAGAAAACTACACCAATTAGAATCTTCTAATATTAATTCAGAAATTTCTAACTCTTTAAAAAATGGCATCATTGATAAAATTAAGTCTATTTTTAATCCAAAAATTAAAATAACTGAAAAAATTACTCCCTTATTAGAGCAACCCAAACCTCTAAAAATTGAAGAAATTAAATCACAAAATGCTAGTGGAAATAAAGACATTATTGAAAATCAAGATCCTTCTTTAGCTAAACTGTTAACCGAAGAAATAATGAACGAAGATTGGCCTCTTTTATCTGAAATTGAGGAAACACGTTTTTCTTTAAAGAACAAACAAAAACAGAAATCTAAAGGTAGCACCCAAAAAGAAAAAGTTGTTATATCTTCCACTTCTGAAATCAAACCTAAAGTTAAAAAAACAGCCAGAAAAACAGCCATCAAAAAACTCACAACCATAGATGATGTTGATAAGGCAATTGCTCTTGTAGCAAAAGAAAGTTCAAACGAAATTGCTACTGATTCCAATGTTAATTTATCAGAAAAAGAAACTAATATGATTAACAATGTAGAAGTAAAAGATACAGTTGAAATTCAAACAAGTGACGAGCAAATATTGGAAAAACCAACTTCTAAAAAAGAAGGATTAATGTTGTGGGTTAAGTTTGAAAATCCAGAATATAAAGAAGAAAAAATTGCTGAATTACATGCAAAATATAGTAACTTCTTAGTTGCTAAATTTGAAAATCTTTCTTCTGAATATATCTACTCTATTAAAGGACCTAGCTTTAAATTAGCACTTAGAAAGATCCTTTCTTTGGAGAATGAATTTTAAATTTTCATTTTACCTTTTTTGGTTAACGATACACCACTTTCTGGATCGGGGTCTGTGATTTCAAAATCAACAGACTCTTCTTTTTTAGGCAACTCATTTTCTAGCTTACCTGACAATATAACAGACCTTGCTGCCAAATCTTGAGCCATATCTTCAGCTGTTTTTCCATCCAGATTAGCAATTTCCGTATCAGCACCAGCTGCTATTAGCAACCTTCCAATTTCTACATCATCTGGAGTCATCTCTGGTTTTGAAATATTATAATGTAATGCTGTATTTCCCAATCCATCTCTTTGGTTCACATTTATAGCATAGTGGGTTAATAAAATTTCTACCGATCTTAAATCTGATTGAACAGTAGCAAAAATTAAAGGTGTTTGTGGTGTATCTTTTTCACTCTTTGGTATATTCCACTCTAGAAGACACTTATTGTCTACAAATATTTTTAAAAAATCATGTTTTTGTTGTCTTAGGGCAAACCAAAAGGCATCTTCAAAGTTTGCTATAGGCTTAAATGAAACTCTAGCTCCAGCATTTAGTAGGTAATATGCCAAACTTAAATCATCATTTTGTATAGTAGCAATTAACGGAGTAATATGTTCATCATTACAATTAATTGGCGCACCTCTTTTTAGACAAGACTTTACATTCTCTTTTTCACTCTTAAGACAATAGCGAATAAGCTCTTTAGATAATTCTTCATTTTTTTTGAAGTCTTTAGAAGCTCTTGTTAGATAAACATTTAAATTATCCCAATTTTCCATATATTTTTCCTTATTAAATATTTATATTATTTTTTTACTCTGTCAACCATTTTTTATTGACAGTATTATTTTTTATTCATATAATGACCATTCAATAAGGAGATATAAATGGCAAAAGAAGACCTAGATAATGAACACACTTTAACTAAAGAAACCAAAAAAGCTATAGAAGACATTATTTACCAAAAGAAAAGTATTGCCAGAGATCAAGAAGCACTCAAAGAAGCTATTGAAGCTGTTGCTGAAAAGCTAGGAGTTAAAAAAGGAGTCTTGACACGACGCGTAAATCTTATTATAAAAGAAGAAGAAAAAGGTGGCGAATTAAAAAGCCAATCAACTGACCTTGAGTTTGTAGAAAAATACTTTAATATTGAATAAATGAATCAATTAGGACAACAACTTTTATTAACTTTATTTTTAAATAAGATTTAATCATGTTTCAATTTGTTCGTCCTAAATTTCGTTTCGGCTTATTTTTATTAGATAACAATAAGCATAATTTCCAAAAAAACAACAATAATAACTCTCATTTACCTGTTGTTTGTCATGCTGACACATATGAAATAAAAGAAGATGGTTCTATAGTTTTTTATCAAACTATTAAAGCACAAGATGACAAAAGATTTAAAGTGCCAGTTCTTTCTTATCCACATGGAAAATGGGATGCTTGTGTTCTATTAGATGACAACAATGACTTTCCTGTATTTAAAGGCTTTTCAAATAATACAATTTCTTCAAATCAATCTTCAGTTTCCCAAGAGGATTCATTCAGTTCAGGCGAAGATAATGATGCTATTCAAGAAATAAACAATAATTTTCAAGAGAACATGTCAGAAAAACAGTTTTTCTCTAATAATGTACAAAATCAGCAACATATTATTGGACAAACTCATGGTCATACAACTGGTAGTGGTATGCCAGGAATCACAAATCAACATAACCCTCAAGAGTTTAAAAAACAAAGAGAAGATTGGTTAGAATTAGAAATTAAGGCATATATTAAAATAAATGATCAATTTAATATGTCTGATTTTTTGTCTAATATTCAAAAGAAACCACAGAATAAAACTTTTAAAATATCAGAAACAGATATCGTCTGGACTTCCTCTAAGCTAATTAGAGCTAAAACAGTAATGAGTAGACCATTTTCTGAAACAAACATTCAAAAAATTCTTTCTTTAATTTTGCCTGACATTATGAAAAGACAATGGGATGGGAAAATGGCTCCCATCTTGCAAATATTACAAGAGAGAGAAGAGACTAAAAATGCCACAGCTATAGATTTAGCTGTTTGGATGGTTCAGAATAACTATTGATTTTTAAAAGGAGAAAAAATGACAAATCTTTATGTTCCCCCACCTGTTGAAACAAAGGCTGATATTCAAAAGAAAATTGAAATAGAAGCTCAAAATCTTATGTATTTTGAATACATGGAAAAAGAACAGGCTTTCAAAGCAGCTAAACAATATGTTGAAAACAAGTATAAAGATGTTGTTTTGAACCTTAAAAAAATCGGAGAATATCAATAAATTTGTTGCGTTAAAAACATTTTTATTGTAAAATATACAAATCATAAAAACTGGAGAAAATACTTGGAAAAAAATCATTTAATCAATGAACAAATTAAAACAGCTAAAGTTCTACTTCTGGATACAGAAGGTGGAAAAATTGGCGAAATGCCCTATAGAGAGGCCATGAAAATTGCACAAGAACAAGAACTAGATCTTATGCAAGTTGGGCAAGCCAAAGACTTAGCAATTTGTAAAATCCTTAACTACAGTAAATGGCTTTATCACGAACAAAAGAAAAAACATAAGCAAGAAGTTAAGAATAAAGCTCAAGAAATGAAGAGTATGCAGTTTAGACCAAACATTGGTGAGAACGATTTTCAACTTAAAATTAAAAAAGTTTCTGAATTCTTGGTAGAAAACCACAAGGTTAAATTGGTTGTTAAATTTAAAAACTATAGAGAATCAGTTATGCACGATTTAAATAAACAATTTATAGATAGGCTTCTTGCCACCCTTCAAGAAGTAGGTAGTTTAGATGGTAAGGTTAATACAGGTGGAAGAGAAATCTCTTTTATTTTAAAGCCATTTAAAAAGCAACCCGCTAAAGAAGCTTAATTAGATTAGATATAAAAAAGCCCCAATGGGCAAGCCTCTCTCAATTCGTGTTGATAAAAATTTAGAAATTAGATTAAGTCCTTGATATTCAAGGACTTTTTCATTTTTAGGTTAAAAACTTTTTTGTAAGTATAATGGATTTTGCTAAGTTGTTGATATTAAAAGAAAAAACCACTCTGTTGTGAAAATATCAACACATTTTCAGAGTGGCTTGCTTGCCCTTGGGGTTGTTCAATGGGGACTAACTTCAACTGATAGTCTTATTTTATTATCATATGGTTTCTCTCTTACGAAAGAATTAAATATTCTACCATTGTAAGAAAACTCTACATTGTATCCTCTAACAACTTTTTCATACTTGTTTTCAGTATTACACATTAAAACTTCCCTTTCTACAATTCTTGGGGCACCTACGATTTGTTGTTGATTATTTCTTTTTGCCATATTATTACCAACAATAGCTCCAGTAACTGCTCCAGCAGCTGTTGCCAAATCTTTACCAGTTCCTTTACCAACTTGATTTCCTAAGATACCTCCCGCTAAACCACCAATTATAACACCAGCAACACTATCTCCTTCTTGCTGTACCACTCTTGGCTCTGGATAAACTTCTTCTTTAACAATTTCTTTGCGACAAACCTCTGTAGGCTTAACTACTTCATCGTAAACTGTTTCTGTAGATATAATATTTCCATAATCTGAATAGCTAGTGCTTTCCATGACCTTTAAATCTTTTTTATATTTTGGTTGGGCAGCCATAACGCTTGAACTAATTAGCATAGAAATAACAGCTATAAATATAGTACTTCTTCTCATTTACTTCTCCTTTTTTGAAATATTAATATATAACGAAAATATAATAAGATTTGATGACATTTGCAAATTAATTGTTTAATATTTATGTTATTAATAATATACATAAGGAACCATCATGAAATCAAAATTTAATTTTTCTAAAATCATTCTTATTTCATCATTAAGCTTAGTTTTTTCTCAAGGTTTTGCAAAAGATGTTTTAACTACCACAGAAGATCAAAAAAGAATATCTGTTACAATTTATAATGATAATTTAGCTTTAGTTAAAGATGTTAGGCATATTCATAAACTAGAAGAAAATATATTATGGAAAGATGTATCTTCACAAATTATAAGTGATTCTACTCAATTAAGAAATGTTGAACAAACTAACTTTCATCTAATTTCACAAAATTATGATTTTGACTTATTAACCCCAAATAAACTATTAGAAAAATATATAGGTAAAACAGTAACTGTAATTAAAACTAATCCTCAAAATGGAACAGAAACAAAAGAAGAAGCTACTGTTTTAGCAACAAATTCTGGTGTTATTTTGAAATATAATGATCGCATAGAAAGTGGAGTTCAAGGAAGAATATCTTTTAAAGAATTACCTCTAAATTTGAAAGAAAAGCCAACATTAACTTTACAAATTGACCCTTTAAACGATAAACCTTCAAACTTAGAATTAAGCTATTTAACTAAAGGTATATCTTGGAAAGCATCATATGTAGCAAATCTTTCTGATAAAGAAGAATCAATGAATCTAATTTCTTGGATTACTCTTACTAATACAAGTGGTGCCTCATATAGCAATGCTAATGTTCAATTGGTTGCTGGGGATGTAAATCAAGTAAAAGAAAAAATGAGAGTTGCACCGATGATTGCAGATGCAATGCCTATGTCTATGGCTATGGCTAAAAGTGGAGCAAAACCAACAGAAGAAACATTAAGCGAATATCATTTATACTCTCTGCCATACAAAATTAGTATTAAAGATAATCAAACAAAACAAGTTTCTTTATTTAATTTACCAAATATAAAAATAAATAAACAACACACACTTAATGGTAGTGATTATTATTATCATTCTTTAGTTGGTAACTTAGGTGAAAAATTAAAATTTGATACTACTATTGATTTTATTAATACTAGCGAGAATGGATCTGGAACCCCTTTGCCCAAAGGAATCTTTAGAGTTTACAAAAATGACTCAATGGGTAATGCTCAATTCTTAGGGGAAGACAATATTGACCACACTGCTAAAAAAGATAAGGTGTCTATAAACTTAGGTAAATCTTTTGATTTATTCGCAGACAAGAAACAACTAAATTGGGAAAAGGTTACAACCAAATCTAGACACAATTTTCAGTTTGAAAGTGAATACGAAATCAAAATAACAAACTCTAAAAAAGAAGATACTTTTGTTACCATATTGGAACCCATACCAGGTGATTGGGAAATGTTAAACTCTTCACATCCATATACTAAAGAAAATAGTAGCACAGCTAGTTGGAATATAAAAATACCAACCAATAAAACAGTTACTCTTAAATATAAGGTTAGAGTTAAACAATAATTATATTTACATCCTTATCGTTATATACTAAAATTAACATAAGGTTATAAATATGATGACATTACAAGAAAAACTTTCACACAGTACACAAAATGAAGTTAAACAATACTTTTTTAATGCTTGTGCAAAAAACCAATTAGGTGATGTTATTTTCATGCTCAACAATAATTATAAAATATCTATTGAACTAGATGATTTTATGGCAATAAGAACTTCTTGTATGTTTGGCTCAATTGATGTTCTGAAATACTTTTATAAAAAAGAAAATCCACAAAAACCAATTAATATTCATATTAAAAATGACGCTCCTTTTAGAATGGCTACCAGAATGGGTAAATATGAGATTTTAGAATATTTAATTTTTGAAAAAAACCTAAATAAAACAAAAGAGATAACAGATTATTTAAAAAAGAATCCTAATAAAATTGTTTCTTCCATGTTTGATGCTAGAGACATGAATAAACAACTTAGCTTTGATTTTAATCAGCAACCACATAAGGTAAAAATGTGAATTATTATTCTCAATATTTTTTAGACTATCACAACTTAGATCAGGACATGCTCAATAAAGAGTTTATATCTTCCTCTTCAAGAGGAAATATAGAACAGATGAACTATTTATGTTTTTCATCAGAATTAGAGATTAAAGCAGACTATAGAAAAGAATCAGTTATTCTTTCTTGTTTAAGATGTGCAATTCTACTGGAGAAAGATGATTCATTGAATTTTCTAATAAATATTTTAAAAATTCAGAAAACCTCTGAAGTTCAAAAAATCTTAGACGAATACAAAAATCCAACTGCTTTGTCTATGTTTTTAAATAGAGATATGTGTCTCAAACAAACAACAAGCAATAATAAATTTAAAATTTAAAACCCATTAACCAATAAATCCACCTTTGGTAAGTTATAAAAATTGAAATCATAAATTTCTAATTTAGCCTAGTTTTACAACTAACTAAAAAGGAAATTTATGAAAAAAACAATAATATGCTTCAGCACTCTTTTATTTTTAACCACAGCATTTGCAGAAGACTATAAATGGGAAGCAAAGATAACCCCCAGTATTACCACAATTAAACCTACAGATGGTTCCCCAAAATATGATACTCAAGGATTAACCACAGCTTTAGGTTATAATTGGAATAATGACCAAATTGAGATTTCCGCAACAAATACACAAGCAAAATCCCCAATCAATGAAACTAGCTCAACATTATCATTAGGATATGAAAAATCACTATGGGATTATAAAGATTTTTCTAGCACATTAAAATTTTCACTATCACGAGAATTTAATGCAGGAAATTCTGCCAATTCATACACTTTAGAACCCAAATTTATGTATGATATAGATGGATTTCAACCATTTTTAAGTTTTGCATACAGTAAAGATTTCAATGGAGGAACAGCAACTAAAAATACTCTTTGGGAATTAAATTTGAACCTTTAGATTCTTTAGCTATACAACCAAGCTATTTCTACGTTAAAGATGGCAGTGAAAAAACTAATGGTATTAGATTGGAAGTTGTAAAAAGTTTTAAATAATTTTAAAAATATGTTGACAAGAAAATCTTTTTGGTAGATAATACACATATTGGTTAAATTAATTAATAATTAAGGAATAAAAAATGTCACACATCAGCTATTATTATGAACATGAGGAACACAGCACAAAAGGTGCTTGGGTTGCTTTTGCTCATTCTAAAGTGGATGTAGTAAAAATGTAAGAAGACTTACATAGCGACACAAGGCACCTAATAGGTGCCTTTTTGTTTTGGATCGTCAAAACTTAAATATGTTCTTTAATGTTGAATTTTTGGATAGGTGGGTGAGTGGTTAAAACCAGCAGACTGTAAATCTGCCGCCTTCAGGCTACGTAGGTTCGAATCCTACCCTATCCACCAATATGTTCCGTTGGACTTCTGGTGAGGTCATCACCCTTTCAAGGTGACTAGATGGGTTCGAATCCCATACGGAACACCAAATTTAAGTGTTTTCTTTTGAGAATATTTAAATTTGATGCTCGGTTCGTCTATCGGTTCGGACACTGGCCTTTCACGTCAGGAAGATGGGTTCGATTCCCATACCGAGTACCATACTTTTATTAGTGTTCTAAACATTAATAGAATGAAATAGTTAAGTAAGTTATGCAATATATTCAGAAGGCGCACCTGTGAGCATAATGTAGGGAATTAGAGTAAAACTATTAAATGGATGGCTTAGTGTAACGGGAGCACGCACCTTTTCAAGGCATGCCGAAGACTGGTTCAATTCCAGACCCATTAAGAACACTAATAAAAGTATGGATGCTTAGTCCCGTAATGGTATCGGGGGCGGACTGTAAATCCGTTGGCTAAGCCCTTCTCTGTTCGAGTCGGAGAGCATCCACCAAAATTTATCGTATAAGACTAGAAGCTGGTCGCTTGGCTTTCACCCAAGAGGAACGGGGGCAGTACCCGTATACGATACCAATTAAATTAATATAGAAAGGAGAAAATATGAAAACAGACGAAATGAAAAGAACAATCGAAGATTTACTAAGTAGAACAAAAGATGCTTGGCAAGTAGGTTAAAAATAGTGGTATTTAACCTTTACTAAAAATCCACTTCATGAATAATACATAAGGAGAAACTATCATGAATATAAAAGAGATGATTCAAAATAAACAAGTTAAATTTGTAAGGTACCAAAATAAAGAACTTTGGTATTCTACTGAATGTGGTTTTGAATTCCCAGTGCCAATATCTGACACAGGTGAAGCAGCTTTTATGAATCAAGATAAAGCTATGTTGTTTATGAGATGGATTAGAAAACATATAGAACATATTGATAATGCAAAGCTAGAGCAAACATCATAAGTAATAGCCCCAAATTGGGGTTATTGCTTTTTTTAGTAAAATGTTTGATATTAATAATATGAAAAAAACATTACTTTTTATTTTTGGCATAATTATATCTTTTCAATCTTTTGCTTCAAGCTTTTCTTTGACACTTTGGGATTCCTTATCAGGAAACAGCACAGCAAATATATATTTTCTTCATGAATTTTTAACTAAAGAATATAAATCTTCACCAATAGAAGAAGATGGATCTTACTTTTTTAGAGGTAAAAAGAAATTTTTTGGTATCAACAGTGAAGAAACATTTATTTCTAACGGAAGCTCTACTTATAATTTTGTAGGAATAACCTTAGAAGGCAATCCAGATGTTGTTGTAAAACAACTTGAAAAAGCATTAGCAACTAAATTTATCAAAGAAAATCCTCAAGATAAATATTCTAAATATTACCGAAGAAGTGGAACAGAAATTTTGTGGCTCGGAGACAAGAAAAGTAGATTAATCTTTAAAATATCAAACGATAACTTTAAGTATCACAAAAATCCTTTTATCATTCCTAATTAAGCTTAGAAGGCTTTAATATTGTTTTTGTTTTATTTTCTTTTTTAGGTCTTTCTGCCAAAACCTCAGGTTCTTTTGGACCTTTATACCCATACTTTTCTAATTCATGTAACATGCTTATTGACCTAAACTTTTCTTCTATTACTTTTTTACCTTCATAGTCTACTAATTTATAAATTTTAGGTGTGTTAAATAATGTCACTTTTTCCAAAGCATAGTCTTGAATAGTTTTATCGTCAGCACCCCTTACTTTTAATGAGGCACCATTTTTAACTAGAGTTTCTATAATATCAAAATTTTCTAAGGATATAGCATAGTGTAATACTGTTTTTCCATCATCATCTAACATATTTGGATTAACACCATTTTTAACTAAAAACTCAACTGATTTAACTGTATTTTCTTTAGCTCCTCTTGCATAAACAACCAACTCATGTAATGGAGTTCTGCCAAGTTTAGATTTTTGTGATATTAAATTTTTAAAATCTTTATCTGAAATAAGCTCTTTTACTCTTTCTAAATATTCAATAGAACTTTTATTAACAGCTAAATGTATAATACTCTGATTAGAATCATTCAATAATGTTAAATTAGCTTTATTTTTATGTAAAAAATCCAAGAATTCAACATCTCCATGCATTGCTGACAAATGCGCAGCTGTATTTTTATTATAAATCTTATAATTTATATCTGCTCCATTTTTCAAATATTCAGATATCTTATCTAATTGTTTCATTTGCAAAACAATTGGAAAATTGTTAGCTAATTGTCTTTTCTTTTCTTTTATTTCTACTAAATTTTCTTTTTGAACAAATAATACATCTTGATCTTCAGCCTCATGCTTTAAATCTTCCAAAGCTTCTTTTCTTATTTCTTCTTTTGGGGTTGGAGCATCTTGTGCAAACGATAAATTGCTCATTCCTAAAAATACAAAAGCTACTAAAACTCTTGTTTTATTCATTAAAATTTTTGCCCCATGAATGCATCAAATCTAAACTTTAATAAATCTTGATTAATTAAAGCAATATTATTAAAGTGTTTATTTCTAGAATATACTCTAGAGAACATTTCTTTTCTTAAACTTCTTAAAAATTTAGACATTAAATTTTTTTGACTATCATTTTCGCAAATTATATCAGCCAAGTCTTTTTGTGATTTTAAATCAATACACTTATCAAAAAGATTTTCAAAAGGCACAGTATCATCTAAAGCAATGGCACTCATAGATAAAACAACAGCTTCACGAGCCGCAGCCATTGTTTGTCTTTTAAATTCTGGAGAATTTAAAAACAAATCTATTTGACTAGCATCATCTGTATGTTCTTTGATATAAATATTAACATAATCTAATACTGACTCCATCAAATCTTCAGCATTTAAATTAATTTTATTTATTGAATCTGCCAAGTTTTCAAATTTTTTAACATCCATAAATTTACCTTTTGTTGTATAAAATAAACGTTTATCATGAGATTGTCAAGAATGAAAAAAAGAGACCTAAGCCTCTTTTTTTTATATTCTTACATTAGTTATCTCAAGCCTGGAACAGCATACTTATTAGGAGCACCGTTTACTACAACTTGTCTATTAATATCATAGCTAACTGTATATGAATTTGGAGGAGTAAAATAGTTTTCCATATTCGCATATCTAGTTACATCATATCTTTCAACTGCGGCTTTATCTAAAACTATAGCGAAGTAAGATCTTTGCTTAGCATAATCTAAATGTGCCTCATTAAGAACTTTACCAGCTTCCCTTAAAATGTCTTGATTTTTTTGTCTAGCAAAATTATCATCAGGGTTCCAACCAGAAACACTCCCTACGGTTGTTTTGCCAGCAACTATACCTTTAAAATCCTTACTAACCTTTTCTAAATTAGCATAAGAACTTACTAGGGCATTAGCATGTCTTTCTAAAGCTGCTCTTGCCATCTCATTATCGTCCAAATTGTTTACTGCATTTCTATTGCCACGCAATGCTGCCAATCCTGGACTTCCTTTTGTAGTTACCCAATAAGACTCACCATTTTGAGCTCTACTTTCATAAATTATTGGCTCACTAACATAGCTAGTTCTTGAGGCATATCTAGGAATACCAACATTTGGAGTCTCATCATTATAACTCACTCTTTTGGCACACTCTTGCTTTATTCTTTCCTCTTCTGAGTTATTAGCCATTACACCACCAATAACCGCACCTGCAGCAGTGGCTAAATCTTTACCAGTTCCTCCACCTACTTGATTACCCAATAGTCCACCAAGCACAGCAGATCCACCAATTTTCCAACCATTTTTTCCTGCGGCATCACAATCTATTTCTGAATTGCCAACACTTTTGCTTCCATTAGACACGACTCCACTTAAAACACCAGCACCTAAGATAATATTTTTAAAGTCACTTGCTTGAGCCATACCACTAGATATGCATAAAGCACCAGCAACCATAGCTGTCATTCCTACTTTTTTAATTGTTTTTTTAATTCCAGCAGATAAAGAATTAGCAATGTTCTCATCTTGTAACATCTGTCCAAATACTTCAGCACTCATTTTATCTATTTTCATAATATTCCTCTTTTAGGTTTACATATATATATTTTAATTGATATTTTAAACAAATCAACATTAAATAAAAAAAACTGCTAAAAATAGCAGTTTTTTTATTTTTATCAAGCCTGAGGAGGCTGATTTTGTCTTGATAGATAATCTGACATAAAATCTTTATATATAACTTTCGCTTTTGACAAAATTTCTTCAATCATTGTAGAAGCCACTAATTTAAACTCATGCTCACCACCATAAAAATCATACAATTTCTCTCTGATTATCTTTTTGAAATCATCGCTATCTTCTTTTGAAATAACACTAGAATAGTTTTCAATAACATATTTATTTTCTGGTCTAAAATCTGCCAACTTATCTTTTCCTAAAATATTTTCCAACATTAAATATTCAAAGAAATTAGAAACAGGATAAATAAATTTATCAAAATTAGGTCTTGCTAACATCTCATCAACTACATTAGAAATAATTTCTTTATATTGAACCATTGATACATCTTTAGAAACTAAATTGCTACCAGGAGGCAATAATGCTATTGAAAAATCAACGTTATTTGATAACTGAATCAGATATTTCACTTCTAGTTTACCAGAGGTTATTAGGTCAACAGGAACTTCCATAACTACTGGAAGATTTGTTAGTCTGTAAGAAATTACGACATCCATTAAAGATTCATCCAACATCCCATCTTCATCAACTTTAAATACAAAACCTATTTCCTCTAAATTTTGTGGAGGAGTAGAAAAATCTGGGTTTGTAGAATCTTCATTAATCGTTACAGAATAAGCTGATTTTAAATCTTTGTTCTCATCTTTAAAAAGCTCTTGCAATAGCATAATCATTTCCTTTTTTTGTTTTTTTTATTGTATAGATAAACTTAATAAAGTCAATAATTTACAATTTGATTTAATTTAAATTTTAATTTAGACTTTATTAAATTAATATATTATGAATAAAATAACATTTTCATTAGAAAAAGGCTTTAGGGTTTTTAAAACAGAAACTAACTTTTTTCATTTTTTTATGGTTCAATTTGAGATTGATGAAAAAAATATCAATAATGGAGACTATTCTTTTCAAATATTGAATGATAATATTGGAAAACAACATAAAAATATTTACATAGATAAAAATAAAAAACGAATAATTACTTATAATTCCCACGAAGACCCATTGGTGTATGAAGATAATAAATACTACATTTGTTTTCAAATTGATATAGATTTATTAAAAAAATTAAAGGGTGAATCTAAAATTTCTCTTTATTCATCACAAAATAAAACTGTGGCAACAACAACTGTTTTTGATTTAAATGAAAAATATTTTAAATATGATGGAACTCATTATAGTTCTTTAGTAGATAATAAAATAACTACAAAGAAAGAATGCTTCCTTACCCTGCATCTAGGTGATAAGGACGGAGAATACTCAGAAGAAAGATTTTATTTTAAAGCGAATGATTTTTTTGATTTTTCTGATTATATTAAAAAATATGAATATATAGGACTCCAATGCTCCTATGAAGATGAAGAACCAGAGATTGAAGAAAAACACATCATTGTAGGACAAAAAGGTATTTATCTAAGTGGTTACTTAAAAATAGGAAATAATATAACTATTCAACCTCCATTATTTTTTAAACAAGAATATCAAAAGGAATATTTAGAAAAAGATTTCTTGCTTATAAATTCTTTGACTGAACTTTTTGAATTTTATTTGAAAAACAACAACAAACCTAAATATTTTGAATCTACATTAAACTTTTTACTTCCAGGATATTTAAATCAGCTAACCTATAATCAAGATGGCATATATTCTAACAATCAATTATCCAAGAAAAATCATTTTGTTTTAGATGTTTGTAAAAACTGTGACAAAAACTATAAATGTTTACAAGCTATACCATCTGGACTTAGCCAAGAATTATTTAAAAAGAATATTTTTTTAGAGCATCACCAAGATTGTAATATTTATACTAAAATCTTATAATCCAATCATTATCCAATACATCTGTAACTATAACCTTTTTTAAATTTTCCACTTCAAAACCCATCTTTCTAGGGTAAGGGAAAACTTTTGATGTTCCGTTTTTATAAAACAAAGCTATACTAACAGGATAGTTTTCATCATTAGTTATTATTTTTTGTGAATCTATAATAAATGGTTTATCTTCAAATCTAATATTATCAAAAAAAATACTTCTTTTTTCTATTTTGTTTTCATTTTCAAATTTAACAAAAAAAGTGTATGTCCTATTTATTTTTATATCATTATCAATAAATTTTGCACTATAAAACCCATTCTCATCAAAATTAGCACCCTTTGAGAAATACTTTAGCTCTAACTGATTACTTACTATTTTTTCTATTGGCAATCTAGATTTAATAGCCATCCCTAAATAAACAATTTGATTATTTTCTATTTTGTATTTGGCAACAAATTGAGTATTAAAATTATTTGATGCTATTTTATTTTTATTATCAATAGTTATACTCATTTTAAATGTGATTTTATTTTTTTTATTAATTACATAAAACCAAATTAAATTAGCATTACTTCTTATTTTCTCTACATGAATTACATCTATGTTAAAATTTGAATCTAAATCAAATATGCCAGAATATTCATCAAAGCTTTCTTTTTCATAAGCCCAATATTCTTCTAATTCCATTCCATCTTCCAATTGAAAATCTTCTGAAACCAATTCGATTGGTAAAGGTTTTTTCTCTATTAAACATTTAAGCCATGCTGTGATTGTATTTTTCATAATTTAATTTGATTTTTCTAGTAAAAAAGATTATAACATTATTATAGAAAATTCAAGTAAGGGGAACCATATGATTTTTGAAAGAACGGGCAGCACGCTTGGAATAATGGATGATCTTCAATTTGCAATACATACTTATGATGGTTGTTCAAAGGGTTGTTCTGGCTGTATTGTGGATACACATTTTAAAAATAATAGATTTAAACCAATTTTATCTGAAGAGCAAATGAAATTAATTCATTCAAGAGTTCAGGAATATTTTGAATGGACACAAGAAAACCTAAACACAAAGGAAAAGGGCTACTTTGGTAAAAATGGTTTTAAAATTAATCATTTTAGTTACACCTTTAGATTTGGAAACCATAGCGAATTACCATTAGAAGAACTTCTAAAAATTAGCAACACAATGGATTCTCCATTTAAAGTTTTTTCAACAGCACCCACAGATGATATTTCAAAATTTTATGAATTAACAAAACCTGAAAATAATCCGAACAATAGTAGATTCTTTTTGGAAATAATTTATGATCCAATTAATGATGATCCAATAGCTATTCGAGATATGATTATTGAGATGAGAAGTTATGGTATTTTAGGTTATCCAGAAGTCCTAATTACAAAAAGATTGTTAGATCAATTTCCAAACCCAAAAGATTTTGTTGATAAATGTATTGTTCCTATCGGAGACATAGAAACACAAGTACAATTTGGAAGATATAGCCCCTCTAAAACAAGAAATTTTAATTTAAAGCAAGTTGTTAAATTAGATGATGAAGTAGTTTGGCTAGCGGGGGTTGCCAATTGGATTTTAAAATACAAACTTAACATTCATCCCATACCAATTGCTGAATATGCAGTCACATTACTTGATGAATATAAGGAACATAGCATTATAGATGTTAATGGTAATATTGATGAGTTAGTTGCTCAATCTATGCCTGATGAATTTGACCTTCAAATTACTAAAGATAAAACAAGAGATATATTTTTGAGTAGTATGTATATAGACCATAATTTAGACTTATATGTTTGGTCTGAATCTATGGGGCAACATGTATTAGATAGTAATTTTGGATTTCCAAAGTTAGGAAATATAAAAGAAAAACCTATACACGAAATAATTAGCGATCCAAATGGACCACTAGAGAAAATGTTACATCAAAATATTCTACACCTTATGAAACATAAAAAATGTGCCGGATGTAAATATAAAAGCTTTTGCGCATCTCATGCGATACCATTTTTTAGAAAGTTCCAAGAAGATGATGGCTTGCATTGCTATGGATATATCCCAGTTATAAGAGAATTTCAAAAAGATTCAGTATTTTTACAAAATATGATTGATGGCTTCAAAAGGTTGGAGTTTTAAATGAAAAAAAAATATAGCAATGAAATACAAATAGAAATTGATGATGTCTATGGTTGTCCAGGGCATTGTCCAGGATGTGTTTTATCAAATATAGAAAGAAGAAGTATTGACCCAGATATGAATTTTTCCATATTGGAAAAGAGTATTCAAAAATTAATTGACTATATACCTACTCTAGAAAATTTAGATAAAATAAATTTAACATATGGTATAGCCGATCATTTGATTATGGACAATGACTATTTAGAAAAAATATTTAGACTTGGAGCTAAACTAATTAAGTCAGCCAATTTAAGCAACCCATATAATGGTGTTTTTATAACAAGCAGTATGATTGGTAAACACGAGCTTGTAATGAACAAAATAAAACATCTTCACTCTATTAGTAAAGAGGTTGGAGTTCCTTTTTACATTATTGCTGTTTTAGATCCTAAAAACTTATATCATAAAAAATTTGCTGATGTTTATAGAACAAATATTATTGAAACAAACAATCTATTAGGAAAAGTAGACCTATCTATTAACTTAAGTCAAGAAGCAATTGAAATGATTTCTCCAAAAGAATTATTTGAATTTGCAAAGATTAATAATTTTGACGAGGTTACTATTAATTGGACTCCCACTTTTGATAATTTACAATTTGTTTATAAAAACCAACAACAATTAAGTAAGTGGTTAATTGAATTTGACAAGCAAATCCAAACTCATCCTGAGATGGGAACAAGTTATAGACCCGTTATATTACGAACAATAAACAGCTTAAAATGTGAAGAGCCAGATAATACATTTTCTTTCCAAGAAAATTTGTTTTCTAACATGCCTGAATTAGTTAAGAAAAGTATCCAAATTGATGAGAAAGGTAATATCTTTCCAAAATATGAGGCTATTGGAGATATAGCTCATACACCAAGATTAGGCTTTGAACCTATTGGGAACGTACAAGATGAAATAAATATTTCAGACATGTTTGAGCAAAAGTATAATCAAATTAGAAAAACAATTACAAAACAGTTTACTTTAGAGCCTTGTGTAAGCTGTAAACATAATTTGTATTGTTCTAATAGTGGATTTCATATTTATAGTTACATTATTAAACAAGCCGCCAAAACAAATTTAAACTATAAAGAAATTATGGACAATCAAATTAAAACAGAAGGTTGTCCTCATATCGCTAAAACTATGTTTGACTATTATGAAGAAGAAGCATTCAAATTAGATGCAACTTGCTCAAATAAGCCTTGATACCCATTAGGGCAAACACTTTTAGCACCCAATCCAATATTAGCAACAGCTGACAAATAAGCACCCGTTAAAAGGCAGGTGTTTTTATGTTCGCAAAATACACACACTTTATTTTTATTTAAAGTTTTAATGGCATTCTTAATATCTGGGTCTATCTTATACTTCTCTAACAACCTTGGGTAATCTACCTCACCCATTGTGGAAAAATGTCCAGGAGTTATTTCTCCATCTTTACTTATGAAATAATATGCCCCTTTTCCATAATTATGATAGTTTACAATATCTTCTAATGAAGAAAAATTAGATGTTTTAATTACACCCTCTATGATATTCTTTATGTTTAAGTCAAAATCTTTTGTTTTTTCATACAACTCTAAAATCCAATCATTTAATCTTTTCAACAACTCATCACTAAGATTCTTCGTGAAAGGAAAAACACTTATATTAAATGGAGACCCATTATATTTTCCATTTTGTTGGAAGTATTGCTTCATCTCTTCAATATTGGGCAATGACTCAGGATTTATGTTTAAAACTAAAATATCTCCAGTTTCATCATTAAGACCCCAAGAAGATCTTTCTGAGCTTAAAGCACCATAAAATGATTGGTAATTTCCCCAAAAGCTCTTTGATGCTATCTCTGAGTTTATCACAATGTTAAAATAAATTTTTCTATTTTTTTCTATTAAATATTTAGCTCTTTCTATCATAACAGGCATCTTACCTATTAATGAAGTTGAAACTTCATATTTAATGTTAATATTAGAGTATTTTTTTTCTATTTCACTTATTAAAGTTAACAATAAATTCAATTCATCGTAATCTAAATTTAGAATATTACCTCTACCAAATCCAATAATTATATTATCGTTTTTTTCCAAATTGGCTTTATTTAAAATTTCTTCAATTTTATTAAGAAGTAAATCATTAAATACTTGAGATGACTCCCTTTCTTGTCTCGTCAGAAAACATCCAGCACAATTACCCGCACACTGTAAAAAATATTCTATATTTAAAATTAACTTTTTATTTTCCATATCTGCCTAAAATAATAAAAACCTCAATAGAGGTTTTTATTATTACATATTTTAAATATTTATCAAGGAATGATTATCTCCAACCACGAGCACCGTGACAATTACTGTGGCATACACCGTGGCAAGCACTATGACAAAATGTAGTTACACCCTGAGTGTTAGTAACAGATGTAGGACCAGAATATCCTGTTCCAGCAGGAGCTTGGGTAGAATCTTGTCCATTGGAAGCATCATAGCCAGCACCCAATTCTACTAGGACATCTTTTTTGATAGAACCATAATTTTCTGTAACCACATTAATGTTTTTACCAATATTTACAATGGGAGATTTTTTGGTTAACACAGCTTCAACATAAGATTTTATTTCTTGCTTTGCTTTTAAATCATCTTCTGATAGCACAGCAACTTCTTTAGACACATTAATATCTATAGACTTTACTTCTCCAATAGAACCTTCTTCAATTTTACGTGAACCTTCTTCACTCAAAATATATGGAGCTGTTGCTAATGCAGAAACAGAAGCAGTTACTAATGACAACAAAATTTTATTTTGATTCTTCATCCAATTTCCTTGATTTTAAAATATAACAATTATCTCCAACCACGCGCCCCGTGACATGCTCCGTGACATACACCGTGACATACACCGTGACATACACCGTGGCAAACACCGTGACAAGCACTATGGCAGAATTGAACTTGACCCTGAGTATTAGTTACACTTGTTGAACCGCTCCAACCACCAGTTCCAGTAGAACCACCCTGTGTAGAGTCACTACTGTTACCCCAGTCCATACCAACTCCTAATTCAGCAAAAACTTCTTTCTTTAAATTTTGCTCTTTACCATAGTTTTCAGTAACGATATCAACAGACTCCCCAATTTTTACCATTGGCTCTTTTCTAGTTAACATAGCTTGCACATGCTCTTTGATTTCTTGTTTCAAAGCAACATCTTCAGCAGAAACTTGCTCTTTATTTACAGCTATATCAACTACTTTTTTATCTTGCTCTTTAGCATCAGAAGCATCATTATTAGCTGTTTCTTTTTCTATTAAGTAAGGTGCAGCAGCTAAAGCTGATATAGATGCTGTTAGTAATGAAATTAATATTTTATTTTGGTTTTTCATTTTAGTTCTCCCGTTTATACTAATATAGTACAAAAAAAATCAAAATCAATACTTTAGCAACTTTTACCGAAATATTTTACATATCTTGGTTTTAACCCCGAATCAACCTTGGATCTGACATATTTAATAAACTTTTTAAAACCAGGACATTCTGTATCTAATGTAGGGTCAAAAAACTTAAATAAAACACCACATCCAGATTTGCAAATTGGATATTCTTCACAAGTTCTGCATATTTTTTGAGGCTTACTTGCTTCTAAAACTTTTCTCATGAAATGCTCAGTTGCTGTTACTTCAGCAATACTTGTATTGAATATATTTCCTGACCACTCTGGAGTATTAGCACCACCTGCTTCCAAGCAAGTTGCTGAATTTCCATCCCAATTAATATCTATACTTCCTGAAATAATAGGGCACACAATATCATCTAGTGGCTCATTTGAACTAATAGCACTTAACATACTTTCAAATGGATTTACCCATAAATTTTTATCAATCTCTCTTCTTTCTAAATACCATTCAGCAGACTCTATTAAGAAATCTGATGTTTCGTGGAATCCTGGCATAATAGCACTCATGTTTACCAAACCATCACCCTCTGGGATAAAGAAACCAAAATGTATTTGCTTAATACCATTATCATAAAAATAATTTAAAATATTTTTTGCTCCAAAGTCTACAACTGGTTTAGTTACAGCTGTAGTTATACCCAAATCAATTCCATTGGCTTGAAGTAACTTAACATTTTCTAACCACTTCTGTTCTAGTTTAGGCTTATATACACCCTTTAAGCTAACAAATCTTGATTGCACCTCATAAGAAGTTGTTACCCTATCAAATAACTTTGCTATTTCAACAATATCCTCATGTAATAAATTAGATATCATCATTACTTCAGCAGAAAAACCAGCTTCCTTAACAATACTTTTAAATAACGGGATATTTTTTTTGAAGAACTCTAATCCTAACATAGTAGGTTCTCCACCAACAAAATGTATTTCTGCATGTCTATAGTTAATCTTTTTCATATGCTCTACAATTCCTTTAGCAATATGAAGAATTTGTTCATCAACCATAGTTTTACTGTTAGCTTTCACATCAGAATGTATATAGCAATGGGTGCATCTTAAGTTACAATCTCTTGTAACATTTATTTGATACAAAAATGTTTTTTCTTTTTTTTCCATTTTCAATTCCTTTGTGTAGACATAACAGAATTCTTGATTGTTTTAAACAGTTGTTTTGCTCCAGAGCATTCTCCAGACTCATCCCATTTTTCTACAGCCAAACATCCAGAAGAACATATTTTTAAAAAATCACAACCTTCACAACTTTTTTGTCTGTCTTGTCTTGTGCTTATAATGTTATTTTTTTGCTCAAGAGGTGTTCCACCTATCCAAATTACTTTTTTATTACTAAGATTCTTGGTTAATAATTTATTTTTATTATCTTGTTCGCTTGTTAATGCCGTGCAACCATGCTTATAACCATTTGAATCTATTGTGTGAAACCTAGTATCACAAGTTCCAGACCAACAACCATACCCTTGATTTTTATAGCTTAATATATCCCATACATTTGAACTTTGTTCTCCTGAAGCATTCCCCTTAACAAGCCTTATTACTGACTCTAATAGACCATCAAAAGGTGATATGTTTAATTGTATTTCTGGATTAGCATTTTTAAATGTAACATATGCCTTAAAGAATTTTGACATGTTTTTAGAATATTCAGCATTACTTAATCCTAACTTATTCCAAGTTTCTCTAGCCTCACCAGTATTTGTTATTCTTTCAAAATTTAAAGTTTTAATTCCTTTTTCTGATATGAACTCAAAAAAATCAAAAGGGTTTTTAAACTTCTCAAAAAATAACTTTGTAACAGTGATAACCATATATAAATCCAAGTCATTTTTTTGTGCCAGCTTTACATTTTCCCAAAACTTTTCTTCAAATAGCTTATTTGTTTCTTCGTTTTTAACAGATCTTTTAATATGTCTAATACCAAAATCCCAACTTATGCCTACATGTGAATTGAAATATTTTTTATATAAATTTATCCATTGTTCAGTATTTTCTGAAAAATTAATTAAATTAGTTTGAATGCCATGTTGATATATAAATCTTTTATCACACTCCACATTATTAATCGCATCTTCTAAATATTGAACACCCAACATGGTTGGCTCTCCACCGTGCCATTGAAGATATAATTTGCTACCCTCTTTTACATTAGCCTGTTTCATTAAAGTTTCTGTCAAACCTTGATTTTCATAAAATTTAGCATCTATTTTTTTAGGATTACTAGGGATGTAGCAATGTTCACAATTTAAATTACAACCTTCAAAAAGTCGCACATACACCATATGATCATAATCAAAGTGTAATTTGTCTTCATTATTTAAAAAATTTTGTATAAACATAATAGTATTCTCAATAACTTAATATATTCAAAAAGAAATAAAAATCAACATTTTTAATTGTTTGCAATTTTTAAACCAGCGCCTAGTGTACTAGAAGAATCTTTATGTCCCTCTGGAAGTCCTCTTTTTGAGTTTAATTTTATAGACAATTTTAAATCAGTTACAGAGTCAGCATTTCTTAAAGCCTCCTCAAAAGCTATTTTTCCATTTTCATAATGCTCAAATAATGCTTGGTCAAAAGTTATCATTCCCAACTCTTTACCTTTTTTCATAGCCTCTTTTATTGTTGAAACTTCACCTTTAAAAATTAAATCTTGTATGTATGGACTATTAATTAAAACTTCTACAGCAGGAACTCTTCCTCCCCCCAAAGATGGAACTAATCTTTGAGAAACTATAGATTTTAAATTTAAAGATAAATCCATTAATAACTGATTTCTTTTCTCAGATGGAAAGAAGTTAATTATTCTGTCTAATGCCTGATTAGCATTATTAGCATGTAATGTCGCCAAGCATAAATGTCCAGTTTCAGCAAAATTTATAGCATATTCCATTGTTTCTTTATCTCTAATCTCACCAACTAAAATTACATCAGGGGCTTGCCTTAGAGTATTTTTGAGTGCATGTTCCCAACCTTTTGTATCTACTCCAACTTCTCTTTGTGTTATAATGCTTTTCCCATGTTCATGAACGAACTCTATTGGATCTTCAATAGTTATAATATGTCCAGCTTGATTTTGATTTCTATGACCTATCATGGCGGCTAGAGTAGTAGACTTACCTGAACCCGTAGCTCCAACAACTATAACCAAACCTCTTTTTTCCATTATTATTTTTTTAAGAACTTCTGGAACACCTAAACTTTCTATATCAGGTATTTTAGTGTTAATTATTCTTAATATCATTCCATATTTTCCTTGTTGCACGAAAGCATTTACACGGAAACGAGCTAAACCTTCAACAGCTATAGCAAAATTACATTCTAATTCATTAATAAACTCTTCTTTTTGTTTATCATTCATTATTGATAAAACTAAATTTTTCACATCTTCACTAGATAATACTTGATTATCTATATTTACCATCGCACCATTTAACTTCATAGATATAGGTACTCCAGAAGTAACAAAAAGATCTGAAGCCTTGTTTTCCTTTAATGTTCTTAGAGCAGATATAATTTTTTCTTTATAATTATTTTCCATTTTTACCTCACATAAATCAATCATTACAAATACTACTAGATATTGTCAATAAAAATATTTTTTATTGCATCTTGCCAAAATCTAAAATATGTATAAGAATTGTCACCCGAACTAAGAAAAAGGATTTTAGATGTTTAGTGAAGAAAGTGAACTGTCTTGTAATTTTGATCATAATCACCCAATTGCTTCTAGGGTAAGCGGGGAAGTAATAAATGGTAGAAATACTTTAAAGCATATAGATAAAGCAATTTCCATCTTTGGAGGAAGTAAAGCTAAGGAAGATAGTTGGGAATATATACAATCTTACAAATTAGCTCACGAACTTGGGAAACGTAATATTTCTGTAATTTCAGGGGGTGGCCCTGGAGTCATGGAAGCCGCCAATAGAGGTACGAAAGAAGCAATGAATGAAAAAGCTAAAGCTATTGGATTAAATATTAATATCGCAGCTGAAATTAATGATAGAAAACATCAAGATATTAGTATAGATTTTCAACATTTTGCTTCTAGAAAAATTATTTTTACAGCACACTCTGATGCTTTTGTTGTTTCTCCAGGTGGCTTTGGCACATTAGATGAACTTTTTGAAGTAGTGACACTTATGCAAACAGACAAAACACCTATTGTTCCTGTGATTTTATTAGGTAGAGATTTTTGGCAAGGTATGGTTGATTGGGTTAGGGAGCAAATGGTTGGCAAAAAACTGCTTAGCGAAAAACATTTTCAATATATTCAAATTGCTGATAGTTGGGAAGAATGCATAAAAATCCTAGAAAAAGAAAATATAATTTGACATTATTTCATTTTTCAATAATGTAAAAAAACATTGAATAAGGGGTAATTATGGCTATTAGACCAAAAAATTTAAACAGAGGAAATATCTACTTAAGTGGAGGAATGCAGTTTGCTAAAAATTTAGGGGCGGGTTGGAGAATTGATGTCTCTGAAAAACTAAAAGAAATGAAATATTTTCCATTAGACATAACTGAACTAGATGTTGCTTACAATGCTCAACATGGAAAACCAGTTCTTCCTAAACCAGGCGAAGAACCAGAATCCTACAAAGCAAACATGCGCAAACACTTTATTGAAACTGATTTAAAATTAATTCGTGAAAATAGCGATGCTCTTATTGTGTTTTATGATGAATCAGCAAGAAGAGGGGCAGGAACTGTTTCTGAAGCACAATATGCTTACAATATGAACATTCCAATTTTTTTAGTTACAGAACATAAAACAATGGAAGACTTTTATGCTGATGTTTCTGGTTGGCTTATCGCCTTAAGCACTGCTCATTTTATATCTTTTGATTCTTTATATGATTATTTAGACAAGCTTCCAGAAGGAATATTGAAAAAAGATATTTATGGCAATCATGGTGTTCATAATCAATATTTATGCAATCTTTCTGGAGAGGTTTTCACTAAGAGAAAAAATAAATTTGTTTCACAAATTCATCCACTTTATTCCCAAAAATCAGTAGATGTTGTGCATGATATTTATGAAAACCATAAAGATAGATATGATTTTTTCATGGAGTATTTGACAAATACCACTGGCGCTCAATTCAAAAATGATTAATTTTGAAAAGTGTGTTATAATAAACAATAAAATTTAAAAAGGAATCTAATTATGCCATATATTAAACAAAACTTTCGTGATGAACTTTATCCACTAATTGATGCTTTGGCAACAAAAATCAATGAGATTCATGCTAAAAATCCAGCTCAAACTCGTGATGGCTTATTAAACTTTTCTGTTACTGAAATGCTTAATGAATCATTCCCAGATGCACGCTACACTGATTTTAATGAAATCATTGGATTCTTGGAATGCTGTAAGCTAGAGTATTATCGCAAAAAAATCGGACCTTATGAAGATGAGAAAGAAGTAGAAAATGGTGCCGTTCGCTCTTTTGATAAGGGTGCGAGAAAAGGATATTGATTAATTTAATCATACCCCCCAAAGACCCTCTAAGGGTCTTTATTTTATTATGAAAAAAATAAATGTTATTGGTGTTTTTGATAGCGGAATTGGAGGATTGAGTATTCTTCGTGAATTGATCAATTTGATGCCAAATGAAAACTTTTTTTATATAGCTGATATTGCTCACTCCCCTTATGGAGAAAAGAATCAAGATTATATAATTGATAGAATAGAAAAAATATCTTCTTATTTAATTAATCATGAAAATTTTAATATTAAAACATTAGTGATAGCCTGCAATACAGCTACAGCTTACTCAATTGATTTTTTAAGAAGCAACCATCCAAGCATTTCTATAATTGGAGTTGAACCAGCTTTAAAATTAGCAAGCAAATATAGCAAAACAAAGAGAATAGGGGTCTTGGCAACTTATGCCACCATTCATAGTTTAAAATTTAAGTTATTAAAAAATAGCATTATTGATGATGTTGAATTTATATGTCAACCTTGTAATGAATTGGCTAGCTCTATAGACAAAGGCAATATAATATTAGCTACTCAATTGTGCGAAAAGTATATTCGCTCTCTTGGAAAAATAGGAATAAACAAAAATGAAATTGACACTATTGTTTTGGGTTGCACCCATTATCCACTTATAAAAGATACCATTCAAAATATTGTTGGAAATCAGATTAATTTAATTGATACAGCAGTTCCAGTAGCAAAACAAACCAAATTAAAGACTATGCTAAATTTATCTAACAATGAAACTAAAATATTTTTTGCTACTACAGGGAAAAAAGATATTTTAGAAAATGCATGTATCAAGTTTTTAAATATAGAACCTGAATGTTTTTTAATAGATATTTAATTGACTAAATTTAGTTTTTTTATTATTTTACACAAATAATAAGGAACTTATATGAATGATAATGATAATAGTGTTGCAAAAATTTTAATAGCAGATGAACTTTTAAGACAAGAACAAAATAGAGCATCTTGGGATAAGCAAAGAGCATTAAATGAACAGTCATTAAGAAATCAAGAAGAAGTAGCAAATCTTAAAAAAGAAAATGAAAAGAAAGCAAAAGAATTAGAAGACAAACTAAGATCTGAAGCAGCAGAAAACCACCACCTACAACAACAATATAATGATCTTCATCAAGCTTTTTTAGACAGATCATACAATAATATTTATCATCAAAGCATGCTTTATGGAACTAGATTTTTATTATTGGATTTAGCAAAGCAACTTAATATCCCAGACAATATACTTATTAAAATATCATTATTGTCTACTGATAAATATATGAACAACCCAAATGAAATTAATAATGATCTAAAAAATTACTTTATTTCATATTCAAACCTTTTAAAAGAAAGACATTATGAGTATTTGCTTGAAAAAAAAGATTGGAAAACATCTTATAATAATCGTCTTCATAAAACAATGAGAGAGGCAAGAGCAGAAATAGCACAATATATTTTAAATCAAACTGAAAAAAATCCATTTTTAATGAGCTTACTAGCAAATATTGATTCTAGATTTGGCGATTTAGAAGAAACTAAAAAAATACTTGATGAAATACAGGCTGAATTTGATGCTGAAAAAGCAGAAGAAAATAGAAAAATAGCCCTTAAAGAAGCAGAAGAAGTAGCTAAAGAAGAAAAAACTAAACAACTGATAGTTTGGGCAAAAGAAGAAAAAGAACTATTAGAAAATTCAAATATTGTAATTCATCAAGGGCAACCCCTGAAAGATTTATTCCTAGAGCACACTAATAAAAATTATTACTGGATACCTTTACTTAAATTTTTATCTAGAGCAAAAATAGAAATGCTACAAACAGGTGAAGAAAGAAAAAAGGGTGGCTTTTTTAATTCACAAAAAGATGTTGTTGTTACTATGAAAATACATATAGAAAAATCCAAGGATTCTGAAATTCAGAATATGGATTATGGCACTTTTTTACCATTAATTGTTAAAAGAAATGAAACAAGTGAAGCTTGGCGAACTTTTGAAGAAGATGAAAATGCTCAATATTATAATTTTGGTTATGTTCCCGTCAAGACTAAATTTGAAAAAATTCAGATGTACTTAGAGCTACAAAGACTTGATGAGAACAGAAAATATATTAAAACAAGATATCCTTTTACCTTTATATTGAATAAGCCTTTTATAGCTTCTTGATTAGGGCTTAATTCTTTTTGTATTAGAAAGTTTAATCTTTGAAATACTGATATTGCCTTTGGAATACTTTAACGAGAAATCACCAAACTCAATATCAGATTCTTTATGTGCCTTACCAACACCTAACCAATTATCTAATTTATTTTTTTCTACATATTTACCTAAAGAAGAAAAAGCATAAGATAGTAAGTTATTTAGCCTATACTCTTCTAGGTTTTTAATGTTAATTTCTTTACCAGAAAGTAAACCCTCTAAACCGTCTATTTTAGCCATATCCAAAGCAATCTTATTTAAAGCATTATTTTTTTCTCTAAAGTTTTGCATCAATTGACCGTAATTGGGATAGTGTTCTTTTATTTTTGGCAACCCCTCATTTCTCCACCAATTTCTTGTGAAATCAATATCAACATTAGTTGGATCTTCAATCCAAGGAATATTTCTTTGCTTTAAATAATTATAAATCTCATCCTTGGGAACATTCAACATTGGACGACAAAAAATACCATTAATTTCTTTCATCGCAGAAGAACCCCTACCACCACCACGCATAATTTGCATCATTGTAGTTTCATTTTGATCATCTTGGTGATGACCTAAAAAAACATAATCATAATTAGCTTCTTTATAGAAAGATAATCTTGCTTCTCTACCTAGTTGCTCCCAACTTTTCTTAGCTTTTTTTTCCATATGAATATCAATATCAATTAATTTAATATTCATTTTTTCACACAATAATTTTGCCAATTTTAAGTTTTTATCTTCTCCCTCATTAATTGGACTATTACTATGAGTAAAAAACACAGCTTCTAAATCAAAATTAAAGTGTTGTGCTTTTTGCACCATAATATGAAGCAATGCTGTTGAATCTGCACCAGCTGAATATCCTACAGCTATTTTTTTACCCTCTAAATTAGGCATTTTTTGTAAAAACAAATGTACTTCTCTATTAATATTCATCTTAATTTCATTTTATTTGGTTGAGAAAAATCTTGTGAAAAACAATTCTTTCTTAAATTTTCTATTTCTTCATCTTTAACTTCTAGTGAGTTTGTATCTTTATTGAAGCTGAAGTTTTTATTAAACGCCAACAAAGCATTAGCCATTATAGCACTTTTATCTGAAAAATTAATATTTGACATAGCACCACTCTTATTAAATAAACTTGAAATATCAGCTTTATTCTCTGTTGGATTAGTTGCAAGTTTTTTAGCAGCATCTAAGTTTTCTTTAGATATATCAATAATTGTGCTTATTAAACTTTTTGAAAATAAATCTAACTGTTTACTGTTGATGTTATAAACCTTACTTACTTCAACACCTATTTCTACAGCTTCCATATATTCATCTTTAACAGCATGTAAAATAGCTAAATTTTTAATTTCTTGATACATGATGTCTGATCCAAATTTAACATCAGCTGATTTGAATACAGAATCTAAAATTCTATTTTTCAACTCTTTTTCATTATTATTATTTAAATTATTAACACCATTTTTATCTAAGATATGCTCAAGTTTCACACTGAACCTAGCAATATCACTCAAAAAATCAGCATGTTTATTGTGATAATTTAATACATTCTTAGTTAAAAATGATACATTATTTTGCAATTCATTAACTTGTTTAAAAGTTTCAGAAGGCAATAAGTCATTAATAATATTGTTTAAATAATTAAACACTTCAGCTTGTTTGTTTTGTACTCTTACTGTATGTTGCTCATCAATATTTTTCAAAATACTCCAAATATCTTTTGTTTCTTTTAATTTAAATATGCGCTTGCCACCCTCTAACTCTTTATTGTAAGTCAACTCAGGAATGATACCATAAATAAAGTCGTGATATGGATTGTTGTATTTTTTTAGATCTCTATTGTTGTAGAATCTTCTCATTAAACCATCTAGCTTTTCTTTGTGCTTTATGTCTGCCATCATATCTAACACATTGTGGATACCATCATCTACCAAAACAATAGGTTCATGATAGTTTAAGTTTAATTCATCCAATACATCACTTTTCATTTTGTATTTTGAACTACTATTAACGGTAAATAATCTTTTTGTATCAAAAAAGCTCATATGTTCTTTGATGAATTTATATTTACTTTCTTGAGAAGACTCAATGCTAGCAGTGACAATATAAGCTTCCTGCCCCATTTCTACCATTTGTTTTAAAACTCTGATCATTTTTTTATTAGCAATTACATGATCTTGATAAACATTAGGTAAGCTTAAATAATCCAAAAATGGCTGACGAACCATTGGCTGATCAAAGAAATCCCAGCTTTTAACATCTTCTAAGGTGTAGTTTGTTTTAAGCTCTTTGTTTATATATTTTAAAGCACCAGTATTTAAGTCAACAAAAACCTCATCAAAATCAAAAAGAACTACCATAATTTATCCCTTATTTATCTATTACTCTATATATTTTAGCTTATATGAATACAACAATCAACTTTTTAGATAAATTTATGTTAAAATATTGCCATATTAAAAAGGATTTAAAATGGAACGAATTCCCTATGATGCCACCACTGAAGAAGAAGTTATTCAGTATTTCAAAATTAGACAACTTCAATTAGCAGAACAAAATTATTCTTGGGATAACAAACTTTATAAAAACGATTTTGGTTACTTTATTAACTTAACTGATAAATCAAACAATAAATATCAAGGATTCTATGTTTTAAAACAAGATAGAAATAAGGGTTATAGTAAAAAGATGATTAACTCTCTTGATAACATTATCACCATTAATGATTGCAAGATTATTTCATTTTTAGAAGGTCAGAAAAAATATCATAAGGTTGTAACTGGAAGTTTTGATACTTTAGAATATAAAATTGTTGAGAAATTTTATGGGAATGGAGTTGCTCAAAGAACCCGTGCTTGGTTTATGAATCATATTGACGAAGGTATGATTATTTTAGAACACCTTAATAAAACAAAAGCAGCTAAAGCTGGATTTTGCTTGCACCCACTTACACAAGATGATAATAATTTACAAGATAATTTTGAATATTTGGTGGATACAGTTCCATCTTATAATTTAGGTCTATCTTTAGAATATAGGAACATAGCAAATGCTTATTTAAGTAAAAGAGAAATCAAAAATATTTCTGAAATTACACTAAGTCCACTAAAAGACGTGAATGACATGCTTATTGCAGATAAAATCCAAAATTATAAAGATTTTCTAATTTATCATAAAAATACCCACCCACGTTCTAAAGAATTAGATCATTATTTCAATAATTGGCTAGATAAATTGGAATGTAGAGAATCTTTCTTATGGTTTAAAGATTTTTCAGAACAATTTAATAACAAGGTAGAGGTTATATATGTTTGACAAAATCAGAAATAAAACTAAAATGTTTTCCTTTAATTTAAAAACACATGAACAAGATCAAACTATCTATAATATCAAGCATTTTATTGTCATCTTTAACTTTTAGCATCAACTCTAGAGCGAATGAATCTGCAATGCTTGAATCAGCATATACAATTGTCTACAATGATATTAACATTACAATTCCACAAAGCATTGAAAACAATAAATTTAATACCAAGAGTTTTAAAGAAATTATTTTCAATGTTTTAACTAAAAGTCTTTCTTACATAGGAACTCCTTATAAGTGGGGAGGCTCTACCGAAAATGGTTTTGATTGCAGTGGGTTTGTTCAATTTGTTTATGAAAACAGTATTGGACTTACACTTCCTAGAACTTCCAAGGAAATGAGTGAAGTTGGCACCATAGTAAAAAACTTTAAAGAACTTATGCCTGGCGACTTGGTTTTTTTTAATACTAGAAGATTTAACTTTTCACATGTAGGTATCTACTTAGGTGAAAACAAGTTCATTCATGCTCCAAGAACAGGACAGAAAGTTAGAGTTGAAGAAATAGACGAATCTTATTGGACTAGAAGATTTAATGGAGCTAGGCGCATACTTTAACTAATTCTTTGTTTTTACAAAAAAAATTATTATAATTAGAGTATGAAGAAATTAAAAAGCATACTCCAAATAGATGAAAAACAATTTTCAAAACTATGCACTCTAGTCAAATTAGGGTTAGTAGATGATATTTCAAATTGGTTTGATGAATATATAAAAAATGATGAGAAATTAGAAAAAGATTTAGCTATAAAAATATTATCTAATAACTACTTTTTTTCATTTGAATCTACATCTTTCAATAAAGAGTATTTAAATAAAGAAACACTTATAAGAGAATTGGCAATTCTTTCAAAATTAAAGATTCAAAATCAATTAATTGTTCTTTCTTCTACAACATTAAATGATATTAACTTTGCTCATTTTTCTGTTATCAAAAACACTAAAGAAAATGTAGATATACTACTTAAAAGCAATATTGTCTCTGAAATCATTACAAAACTCTTTCATGAAGAAAAGTTTCAAGATATAGATAAAATAAATAAAAAATTTGGAGTTAATTTTTTAGAAATGCTGGGCAGTAGAGTTACTTTTGCCCATGAAGAACAATATTCTAAAGGAACTTTCTTCTTAGATTTAAAAGAAAATAATATATTTTCTCCAAAGCATGATATATTATTTTCTTTTAAAAATAGCAAACGAGAATATTTAAGAAAAAATAATATAGAATTACCAAGTATTGAAGAAGCAAGAAATATAAAACAAGCTATGCTAGATGAATTGGCTAATAATTCTTGGATTGATCGTAAAGATTTTCGTGAAAAAATAGAATCATTTTTAAAAACATATATCACAAATAAAACATATGAAGATTTACATAATGATTTACCAATTTTAAAAAACACAAATAAAAAATTAAAAGTATAATAAATAAGCCCCACTTTGGGGGCTTTAAAATTGAATTATTTCTTATTTTATTTTCTGAATTAGCTTTTGTGGTACTTCCCTAAAAAACCTACTCTTAATCATTTTATTTCTTTGACCATGAATAAGCCTTTCTTCACAATTGCTCATATATAAAGCCTCTTTAGCACGAGTTATAGCCACATACATCAAACGACGTTCCTCTTCTATCATCGTTGGTTCAGCAAACGAATTAGAATGTGGGAATAGACCTTCTTCTAATCCAGAAATGAATACAGCTTCAAACTCAAGACCTTTGGAAGCATGAACTGTCATAAGTTTTACAACATCGGCAGTATCATCCCTTTTCTTACTATTAACATCAGATTCTAAAGAAGAAAATGCTAAAAACTCTTCAATGTCAGCATTTTTATTTTCTGTCATAAAAACTTCTGCTGCTGAAATTAATTCATATATGTTATCTAATCTTTCAGGACCTTCTTTTTTATCATTTTCATACATAGCCTCCAAACCTGAATCAGTAATACATATTTTAACCATATCATGCAAAGATTTACCCTTGCAAGATTTATTTAGATGATTTACTAAATCAATAAATGGTTGAAATTTCTTTTTACTTTTATCATCCAATTCTTGGCAAGCCTCAAACAAAGACAAATCTTTTTCTTGGGCTAAGACTTCCAATTTTTGAACTGCCGTAGGACCAATTGCTCTAGCAGGAATATTAACAACTCTTAAGAAAGCTAAATTATCTTTAGGGTTATGCGCCAATCTCAAATAAGCCATTCCATGCTTTACTTCTTGACGATCAAAGAATCTAAATCCACCATAAACAATATAAGGAATTGACATAGCATTTAATGCTTTTTCTAATGAACGAGACTGTCCGTTTGTTCTGTATAAAATAGCCATATTACGGTATGGAATATTAGCGCGGCGAAGTCTCTTAATTTCACCAGCAATAAAAGAAGACTCCTCTTCATCATTTAAAGCATCATAAGTTAAAATATGGTTATGTGCTTTTTTAGTAGCAACCAAATTTTTACCTTGACGATTTGTGTTGTGAGAAATAACAGCATTAGCTGCTTCTAGAATATTAGCACCAGAACGATAATTCTTTTCAATCTTAATTAATTTAGCATCAAAATCTCTTCTGAGTAAATTAATATTTTCTGGTTTAGCACCACGGAAACCATATATTGAGTTATGTACAACTATACCATCTGCTATAAAGTTATGATATTTTTTTACATCTATATCAAAAACACTTACATCTTTAACAGAATATTCAATTTCTGAAATTTTCAATAATCCTTTAGTATCATGTAAAATTTCATCTCCAATGACAATATCTTTTGCTCTTTTCAATACAAATCTTTCATTTTCAAAAAAAGCACAGAAAAATAGATAATTATCAATGGGGGGTTTATCAAAGAAAACAGTTTTTTCAAAATCTTCTATATTGTTTGAATAAAATTCTTCTCCTGTAGCCACACTAGTTAACTTATGTAGTTCATTTGGCTTTCCGCCATAAAGTTGACAAATATGAGTTGCTACATCAGTTGGTTTATCTTGAGACTTAACAAAGAACACATGAGTATTAGTTGACTCAATTGAACCACCTTCATATTTCAAATTAACAAAACCCTTAACTCCATTTGATGAGTATGTTTTGGAAACCTGTGATTTACTAACTCCACTAGAAGATTTCACAGCAACCCAATCTCCAACTTTAACATTTGAAATCTTTTGACTTATTCCATTTGCCATCTTTACCATAGTATTTTCAGCAAAACATTGGTCATCGTCCCCGACAGCAAAAATATTCTTATGCTTAGAAGCCAACATTTTTAGCCACTTGTATTGCAACTCATTTGTATCTTGAAACTCATCAACTAGAATATGTTCAAACTTTTCAGCATAATGTTCTAAAATATGTTCATTATTTTTAAATAGTTCATAGCAACCCAAAAGCAGTTCACCAAAATCTACCACATTATCTTTTTTACAAGCTTGTTCATATAACTCATAAATGGTTCTTTCTTGAGAGTTAACCTTTAACTGATTAGATCTCCAACCCACTTCTTTATAACCACTTATTTTACTTAACAAATCTGACACATTTAAGTTCTTAGGATCATAATGATTAGCCCTTAACATTCTTTTGAAAAATGACTCTTGTTCACTAGAATCCATAATTGTGAAGCTTCTTTGTAATCCAGCCTCAACAGCATGATATCTGAGAATTTTATTACAAATACCATGAAAAGTTCCAACCCAAACATTTTTAGTATCTAGTCCCATTTTAGACAATCTAGAAAGCATTTCCTTTGCTGCTTTATTTGTAAATGTTACTGCTAAAATATTTTGAGGTTTAACTTCTAGCTCTGTAATAAGATAGGCAATTCTAGTTGTTAAAGTACTGGTTTTTCCAGAACCAGCAGCAGCTAAAATTACAGCTGATTCGTTTCCTAAAGTAGCGGCTGATAATTGCTCTTGGTTTAATTTGTTTAAATGATCTTTGAGGATGTTCTTATCCATATTGTCCCTTAATAAAAATAGGGTTAATTATAACATATAAAAATATTTTTGTGTATTATTTTTTTGTCAATTGTTTACTTAATGAAACATAGAAAGAATAAGTAAAAATAGTTGATGCAGATAATGCTATTGTTATAATAAAAGCTTTAACTATTATTCCCTCAAAGTAATAACTTAACATTCCAAAACAAGCAGATATTGCTATGGAAAACAAAATTACAAAAAACATTCTCCACATTTCTTTAAAGTGTGTGGAATCTCTATTTTCTTTTATGAAAATTAACTTCAAAGGAATGAATAATACATATGATATTAATGCCATCAATACAAAAGTAATAGGAAACACTTTTAATATTGTTCCAATATCCTTCATATTAATATCAGCCTCTATTGAAGCATATACTAACATAATTAAAGTTGACCAAATGGCACCAAAAACTGGAGAAAATCTTAACATTTAATTTTGTATTTGCATATTTAACATTGTTGAGTTGGTGCTATCTTTATCACCAATAATTTCTTTAGGTATATACCCATAACTCATATATTTAATTAGCATCATTTTATTATCTTCACTTTTACTGATGAATTTTCTTACATGAGTAATAAAAGATTTATAACCAGAACATTCGTCAGCCTTTCCATCTACTTCACAAGCATTACCAGTAATTGGGCAACCAGATTTACACCAAGATGAGTTTTCACAAGTGTAACATTCATCAATTCTATGTCCAGCCTGTTGAATTCTAATCCACTTTTTTCTTAAAGGACTAGATTCAAAAGAATTTAAACCTGTTTTAATATTTCCATAGCTATCTTCAAAAGAATCTTTATCTGGGCAATTATTTAATTTTCCATCTGGATTAATTACAATGAAATCACTTTGACAAGTTCCACCCCATCTGTCTCCAGGTTGATCAAAAAGGATTCCTCCAATCGCAGCCCCAATTGGTTTAATGAAAGCAGCAACACCTTTCTTTTCTATAGATTCAACTACTAAATCAAATAAATCAATTAAAAATTGTGCATGGTCTCTGTTGGTAGAGAAATTAGGTAACTTTTGTCCAATAGATGTATATCTATCAATATTCCAAACCCAAAAATCTCTATCTTCAAACCATTTATAGATAAACTTAGCATTAGAACAATCTTCTTTACTTGGCACCATACCAGGAATTACAAATATTCCATCTTTTCTAGCTAATTCAACTTTCATCATCCATAATTTCTGATATTCTTCTGGGGAGCCTTTTATTATTCTAGAAGCAAAATCCATACTAGAGCCAACCTCACCACGAGCACGAGCTTTAATGATTGGAGCAAATTCACTCTTATAAGGGATTAAACTTGTTTGGAACCCTTCTATTAATTGCTCTTTTGTAAAATATTGGTCTATAATTTTACCAGCATTTTCATAATAAGAAGGAGATAATACTAAAGGTTCACCACCGTGCCATATAATAAATATCTGATTGTGTTTTTGTTTTTGCATCATTTCTTTTAAAAATGACATAACTTTGTGGAGCATTTCATCAGACATTTTATCTTTATTTGCCCTAACATCTAAAGGCAAATAGCAATGAGCACAATCCACATTGCAAAAATTGGTTGGTTTTAAATATGCTGTTATCATTTTTTTCCTCAGTACTTGACAAAATTGTATAAAAAAATGTAATAAATGTCTAGTTTAATAGAAATAAGATGGATCACATGGATAAAAATTTTGATAGGCATTATTTAATGCATACCCCTATTAGTTTTTTATTGCAAAATAAAAAGCATGAAGAGTTGTGTAATTTTTATGATGACAACGGTTGGACAATTATGCATTATGCAGTTGGAGGAGCCGAAATTTCTAAAATAAAAGAGTTTCTTCATTTTAATATGGATTTTAATAAAAATTCTGAAAGAAATTATATTCCCGAAGATATTTTTATGATTAATGACAAAAAGAAAAGTGCTGACAAATATCCAATATTAACCAAAATACCTTTTATTCAAAAAGGATTTACTCCAGTTCACTTAGCTATATTTCTATATAATCATTATTTGAATATGAATAAAAGTCTTGGAGGTAATGATTTTTTCTACAATAATATTATAGAAAAATATCAACAAATTTTAAACTTACTATTAACGAAAGAAAGAGTTTCGGAAAATCACCCAGATTCAAATGGGAAATCATATTTAGATTATGCTTTTTTAACTGAAAATATCACGATAATAGAGCTTATTCACATGTTAGACCCTACATTTAATACATTTAAGCAAGTAAAACCAAATACAGCCAAAAAAATATTAGAGGTTATGGAAATAAAATATAAAGAAGGCTCACATGACTATCTGATTAAACAATTAGATACTAAAATCTTAGAAAATACCCTTCAAAATAAGCTATTCAAACATACTGAAGAAATAAGAAATAAAATCAGTAAAATTTAAATAATTGTGCTATAATATCCATTAAGGAGAATGTTATGCAATTAATAGATATTGGAGCAAACTTATCAAACAAACAATTCAAATATGACTTGGACAAAGTTGTATCTGATGCTCTAACTGCAAATATTTCAACCATTTATTCAACCACAACGGATAAAGAAACTTTTTTTTCTAACTTAGGTTTATCAAACCAATATGATTCCATTTTTACCACTTGGGGATTACATCCACATAATGCTGATTACTTAGAAGATTTCATAGCTAGCACTGAACAATATATTAATAATCCTAAAATTAAAGCAATTGGAGAATTTGGCTTAGACTTTTTTAGAATGATTAGCACACAATCTAATCAAGAAAAGGCAATGATGTATTTTCTTGAGCAATCAACAAAATTAAATCTTCCTCTTTTTATGCACGAAAGAGAAGCACACACTATTTTTGTTTCATTATTTAAAAATCAACCTACCAATAACAATGGTGTAGTTCATTGCTTTACTGGAAACAAAAAACAGCTTTTGAGCTATTTGGATTTAAATTTGTATATTGGACTTACAGGTTGGATATGTGATGAAAGAAGAAATCATGACATTTTAGATGCTATTAAGTTTTTACCACTAGATAAAATCTTAATTGAAACTGATAGCCCATATTTAAAACCTAGAAATCTAAAACAGAGAAGTCCACGCAATGAACCTAAAAATCTAATTTATATTTTAGAAAAAATTGCTGATATAAAAAATAAACCTATTGAAGACCTTGCTGTTATTTTATATAATAATACAATGAGGTTCTTTAATAATGAAAAATAATAATTTATCCAATACATATTTAGTTGGTGGTGCAGTTCGTGATGTTCTCTTAGGGCAAGACCCCAAAGACAAAGATTATGTGGTTGTAGGTTACACACCTGAAGACATGACCAACTTAGGTTTTACACAAGTTGGTAAAGATTTTCCTGTATTTCTTCATCCAGAAACTGGTTTTGAATATGCCTTAGCAAGGAAAGAAACGAAGACTGGGGTGGGCTACAATGGCTTTTCTGTTGAAACAGATAATGTCACCCTTGAAGATGATCTGTTCAGACGAGATTTAACCATTAATGCTATGGCTATGGATGAGCAAGGAGTTTTAATTGATCCGTTTAATGGACAACAAGACTTAAAAAATAAAATAATCCGACATGTCAGTGAACACTTTAAGGAAGACCCAGTTAGAATATTAAGAACAGCAAGATTTAGTGCTAGATATGGATTTTCTGTTCACCCAACAACGATATCTCTTATGAAGTCTATTGTTGATGAAGGTGAGTTTGACCACTTAACTTCTGAAAGAGTATGGAAAGAGTTTGAGAAAGTTTTAACTGAAAAAGAAATTTTAAAGTTTTTTGAGGTTTTACAAGATTGTTCTGCTTTAGGTAAGTTACCAGGTTTTTCTGAAAATGTTAACTTAGATTATTTAAAATATGTTGAAACAAAGGGTGATTCCAATAAAAGTCAAAAATTAATTTCATCTTTTCATTTTCTAAACATAGAATATTTAGAATCTTGGAAAATGCCTTCTGAAGAAAAAAACTTAATTTTAAACTTTAAACAATTTCAAAATAATCATAAGTTTTATTCTAATTTAGATGTTGAAGATAAATTATTTTTTATTTCTAGAAGTAAATCAATTCATGACTTAAACAGAAACAAAGATTTATTTTATAATATAGTTGATTATGTTTCTTGGAAAAACGATTTAAAATTAGATTTTGAACAAGAATTTTCTATTTTAAATCAAGATGTTCAAGAACTTAAAGGGATTAATTACAAAGACTTACTAGAACAGGCTAAAGTAAATGGTGAAAAACCTCAAAACTTTATCTATCAAGCTCAGATAAATAAACTATCTCCAAAGAAAGGATTCAGATTAAAATGAAATATATTTTTGTTGATTTTGATGGTGTATTGCACCCATCTCCTTCTAATGGGGAAATATTTTCTCAATCTAAAATTTTTTCAGAGAAACTGTATCAGCATAAAAATAATTTTCATATAGTCATATCGAGTTCTTGGAGAGAAACATATGACTATGAAGACATTGTTGAGGCATTTGATGCAAACATCAGAGATAGAGTTATTGGAGTTACTCCAATTTTAGAAAACAATCTTCACCCACTTGGACGATATAATGAGATAATATCTTATTGTAAAGACAATAATATTTTAGAATCTGATTGGTTAGCAATTGACGATATGCCTCATTTATTTCCAAAAGATTGTCCCAACCTTATAGTTACAAATCCAAAAACTGGAATTACAGAAAAAGAATTAGAACTATTGGAATCTTTTCTAAACAAACCAAAGAGTCAATTAAAACCATAAAGATTTTTTACTACCTTTAGTAAATCCTTGTCATGCTTTCTGAAGTAGATATCTATTTTATCAAGAGTATCTTGTTCTACTCCCCAAATAATTTCAGATAAAGCTCCAGCTATACTACAATAAGTATCAGTATCACCACCAACACTCACTACATTTCTTAAGCAATCTTCAAAGCTATCAGATTCTAATACACAAGCTAAAACCACAGATAAAGTTGTTTTAGAGGTTACATCGTAATCTAAATAAATCTGGAAATCCTCCAAGGATTTCAATTCACAAACATCATATTTTACAAGTGTCTCATTAATGATTTTTTTATATTGTTTTTTATCTTCATTACATATTCTGTAAGATATTTCTAATAAACAAGACACACAATCAATAGCCTCTTCTGTATTGTGTGTCACTTCTGTTAATTCCTTACCTATTGCTAAAACTTCAGTTAATGATAATTGTTTATTTTTAGCATAAACAATTAATGGAGTTATTCTTGCTAAAGCATTATTGCCATAACTTTTGTAGGGTTGATTTTTCCCAGTTATAATCCACTGATTAAATAGAGAACCAAATCCTCTATTTAAATATAACGCACACCAACTTCTTAAAGTTTTATAGACATAATCTTTTCTTTGATTAATTGCTATATTTTCCCAATTTAATAAGATATCAGACACAGCAACCACTAAAATAGTTTCATCAGTAAATCTAGCATCTTTTCTGAATAACTCAAAAAATTTGCTTCTGTGATTTTCTACTTCAAATGTGCTACCTACAATATCTCCAATAATAGAACCAAACATAAATAACCTCTAGTTATTGATTATTTATTATATGTAGGTTTTTTTGTCAAATTACACTGCACCAGCCATTTTGAATATTGGTAAATACATAGCAACAACTAAACCACCCACGACAATACCTAAAAATGATATTATGAGTGGTTCCATTAAGCTAGACAAAGAAGCAATAGCATTATCTACTTCTTCCTCAAAGGATTCTGCTACTTTATTTAACATTAGATCAACAGAGCCAGATTCTTCACCGATCTGTGTCATTTGTATCATCATATTAGGAAACACTTTTTGATCATTCATTGATATAGTCAAGCTTGTTCCCGTAGATACATCTTTTTGAATATTTCTAGTGGCATTCATGTATACATAATTACCAGAAGCACCAGCTACAGAATCTAAAGCATCCACTAAAGGCACACCAGCTGTTGACATAGTAGCCAAGGTTCTTGCCCAACGCGCCATGATTGCCTTTCTTATTATTTTACCAAAAATTGGAAGTTTTAATAATATTTCATCTCTTCTATTGCGGGCACGCTCACTTTTCTTGAGTAGATTCAATAAGAATATAACAACACCCGCTAAAGAACCAAACATTATATACCAATAAGATACGAAAAAATCTGATATACTTATTACAACTTGAGTTGGCATTGGCAATTCAGCGCCAAAAGAATCAAACACAGATTTAAAAGAAGGCACAACGAAAATCATTAAAATAGCTGTCACTATACTAGCAACCCCCATAATTGCTATTGGATATGTTAATGCTGATTTAATTTTCTTTTTTATACTCAGCATTTTTTCTTGATATAGAGCAATTTTATCTAAAATTTGATCTAAAATACCAGCCTTTTCTCCAGCAGCTATCAAGTTGCAAAATAAATCATCAAATTGTTCAGGATGTTTTGCGAACGCCTTAGCTAAACTAGTTCCTGTCTCTACATCATTTTTAACATCATACAATAATTTTGATACACTTGGATTTTCATGCCCATTGGCGACAATATCAAAAGACTGCATTAATGGAACACCAGCTTTCATCATAGTAGCCAATTGTCTTGTAAATGCAGATACATCTTCTGGCTTTACTTTTTTAGCAAAAAACGTATTCGTTTTCTTTATCTTCTTAACTGTTATGCCCTTACCTCTTAAAGTAAGTTTTGCATTTATTTCTGATACAGACTGTATATCACCAGATACTTCTTTTCCTCTTTTGTCTATTCCAACCCAAGAAAACTGAATATTTTTAATAATATCTTTTTGAGCAGCCTTTTTTCTCTCTAGTTTTTTTCTTTCTAAAGTTGCTAATGCCTTCTTATCTTTTTTGTCTTCTTGTTTCATTATTATCTCATTTTTTATAGAACATAATATATTTTATTGGAAAATCAATTTTGAATACTCTTACCTTCTAGTAAGGCAAAAAAATCTCTTACAATTCTAGATATTGAAATCCCATTTTCTTCTAAGAATACAAAATAAGAAATTATATTGTCATTATCGCTATCGCTAAATCTTTTATTTTTTAAAAAAATTAGCATTTTTTCTATATTTAATTTTAAATCTTTTTCTAATTTTGCCGCACCAAATATATAATCGTCAAAATTTGTAAAGTTTTCTTTTAATGTATTGTGACCATATTTGTAATTATCCTCAATAATTAAGAATAAATAGTAAATAAAAACTCCAATTTCATTAATAAATACAGATTCATTTTTATATTCTGTTTTTCTAATATTTTTAATTATTAATTCTTGAATCCTTTTTTTAAAAATATCAACACTACCTACTTCTATAATTATTTTTTGATATTCTTCATTAAAATCTTTTTGAACCTCTTTAGAGTAAACAATATTAATATCATCCAAGCTTTTCTTTGTTATTTCTTGAAATTCATTTCTTATATTTTTGTCTTTAAAAACTTCTTTAAACCAATTTAACATAAAAACCTCACATACTTATCATTGTTTCTGTCAAAGTCCCAGGCTTTCCAAAATTTGGAGTTGGAGTTTGACGAAGCTCTTCAGAAGTTTCTACAAATATTACATAAACTATTTTGTCAGAGTTTGGATTTACAGTATATTCATAACCTCCATAACCAGCGGAATTATTGCTGTTTGTATTAGTAGATGTGACTAAATTATCTTTTAAACATCTATTTGCAACACCACTAACTTCTTCTCCTGGGGCTGCATTTGAATAATCGCACATTCTGTATATTCTTATATTTGAAATAAAACCCATAGAATCTTTATCTTTATCTGAAGATTCCAATGAACTGAATGGCAATATAAATAAAGCTGACTTTGTTTTAACTGTCATGTTTTCATTCTGATTAGGATTTGCAAATGGACTACCAACAGAAGGCCAAGTAAAGTAACCATTAGCATAATAAGATAATAACAAATTACTATCTGAATCAACAATTGACTGATCTGAATTTAAATTTTCCTTGTTTTTTTCTAACCAATCTATAGCGTAAGATAAACCTACAGTATTGTAAGACATAGATTGATTTTTTCTGGAAATACTTATTACATTTTTAGACATACCAGTATTATATTTACTTAACAAAACTGAACTGATAATTATACCTAAAAGAATCATTATCGTTATAGGTAAAATCATACCTCTACCTTTTTTTAATTTAATTTTGGAGCCCATTTTAAATTCCTTAATTCTATTTCTTCTTTAATAAATCTATATCTAAAGCAAGCCCAATCTGGATCGCCAGTTAACTCAGAAATAGTGTAGTTATCATCTTGAAAACTTATGGTATCATTTTTTGTAATGATACAATTATTATCTTTCTTTTTTTCTTTTATTGGTGATCTTACTAGCAAACCAATTTTTAATGCCTTAATATTACTATAATCTGTAAAAACATTACTCCAGGCATCTATTTTTCCATCTAAATTACTATCTATTCCGTATTTAATTTTAAATAACATTACATTATTCATTATTATCTGTTCATTATTATTTAATAGATTTTTATATTTTAATTTTCCATTACTTACAAAGTATTTATTTACTCTTAAATTACCTAATAAGTAAATAAAAGAACCAATAGAATAACTAGGGCTGTCTACTAACCCATTTAGCTTATTGTAAGGATAATAGTTCTTTAGAGAAGTCGCATATGCTGTTTCTCTTTTTATCGCTCCAGTTGAGTTTTGATCTATGGCTATACTTGCCAAAGTACATTTTTTATTAGATTCAAAAAAAATAGCATCTTCAAAGTATGGCAAGGATGTATTCGTGTTATAATATAATAAATTTGGTATATTTCCAACATTTATTAATGTAGAAGCTTTATTAACAGCACTAGTTAAAGATAATCTATCTAATGAAAAGTTTGTTCTGCCAGAAATAAAAGTAACTTCATCAAAATTACTTCCGTTTGAAGTTATTTTAACTGGAAATAAATTGAAATTTATATCTTTAATAGAATTATCAGAGTACACATTATAACCAATAACATCACACCCCAGTTCTTCTCTAATTGGAAATCCCCAACCTGCCATCATAGCATCCATTTTTATAGGATATAATCCATTATTAGCTTCTGTTAAAATTCTATTAGATTGAACGATAACTCTCTTCTCATCGTCAAAATTTGAATAAACACTCATTATTACTAAAAGAAGAAAAGATGATAATACTAATCCTATAAGAACCTCTATAAGTAAAGAACCTTTATTATTAATCAATTTTAATTTGTTCTTCATTAAACAATTCCTATTTTAATAAAATATTGAGAAAAATTATTATCACTTGGATCTTTCCAATAAACCCTAATAGTCAAGACATTTTTCCCACCTATATTTTCTACAATAATTTCAGGTGGCTTGTCTAGAGAATTAGGAAGAGATGTATTTAACTCTTGTTGCCAATCTATATAACTTTGAGAACTTTTATTTACATATTCATCAATACTATTAGAATCTAAATTTATTTTATTTGCCAAAGAGTTCACCAATTCAATCGCAATTAATCTATTTCCGTGAGAAACAGATTCACTAATAGCATTGGCTTGCATTTTTAAAGCTCCTAGAATACCTATACTAAAAACTAATAAAGCTATTAAAACCTCAACTATTAAATAACCATTATTTTTTTTCATATTAATCCAATACTATATTGTTACAGCTTATTGAAGATTGATTTCCTTCTGGTAATTCCAAACAAGATATAACAGTGCTACCATTAATTATAATTCTTACAGGTGTTACACCTGGTTTAATTTCAGCAGACGAAACTCTTATAGACGTAATCGGACCAGTTCCATAAGTTTGTTGGGCTTGGGTAGAAAAGCGAGCATCTAAATTATTAAATAATAATCCATAATTATTAAACATAAGTGAAATAGCACTAGGAGGACTAACTTCAACTGTTATTTTATCATCCCATTTACCTTCTGATGATTTCGTGGGAGTATCTTTCCAAGCATCTACAACTTTCCAACTATTTCCTTCAATAACAAAACTACCTAAACCAACCGCCATGCCTTCATTTTTAGCATTATTAATTCCTAAGATAATATTTTCGGCTACTGTTCTCACTTTCATGTTTAAAATCCAAGAAGTAAATGATGGCAAAGTAAATGCCAATACAGTTGCCATTATGGTTATGGAAACCATAAATTCAATAATAGTAAAACCATTTTTTTTAATTAACACATTCACCATTCTTATTCCCAACCCAGCAATTTGCTGTATTTATCCAACCATTTGGTAAAACATCAGTAACTTTATTGTTTGCCTCATCTATTTTATATACAAAAGCACCATTTTTTTCTGATGCGGTTAATAGAAAGTTATCAGCACTTAATTCACAAGATATATTGAAGTATTTTAAATTTTGAGGAATAGGTGCTAAAGAATCATTTTGGCAGGCCCCCTCATAAGTTCTATTATCTTGATAAAACTGTTCTAATTTTATTCTTAACGACATTAATGTTGATGTAGCCTCAGATACTTTAACTCTAGCCATATAATCAGAATATGATGGGAATGCTATCATACCTAGTATTCCGATAACAGCAACAACAATCATTAATTCAATTAATGTGAATCCTTTTATTTTTTTAAAGATCATAGCAATCTCCTCTTTTATTATAAACTAAGCAGTTTGGAGTCTTCACCCAACCTTCTGGGAGATTTTGAGATGTAATTAGTGTTGGGATAAATAAAGAGTTAGCAAAATATGATATATAATACTCTAATTCTGGCTTAGAAGTTTTTCTATTAATATTTTTTGAAGATATAAATATAGCATATGTATTTCCACCGCTCGTATATTCTTCCAAACTTATTTTTGCTGTAAAATTATTATAATCAAAATTATTTTCATAAAAATTAGCACCAGAATTACTACCAACTAAACTAAAAGACTCACCAATTTCACAGTTTGAAATTTTAATATCATTTAAATAACATTTTTTAACTTTATTATTTAATTCATTTATTATTGATACTGCCTCCATTACTCTAGCTCTCCAAATATATTCCTTATATACTGGTACAGCCAAAGAAACAAAAATTGCCATTATTGCTAATGTAATCATTGTTTCTACTAATGTAAATCCCTTATTGTTCATTTTATTGCCATCCTGACATTCTAGAATTTACTCGCCAATTTATTTTTCTTACTCCAGAATTTGTTGTTGATTTTTTAGTTTTAATATCTATTGTGCTAATTCCACCGCCAGCATCAGTCAAGAAGTTCTTAAGGTTTCCATAGTTTCCTAATTGAACAATTATTTGACCAACTATCAAACCAACTGAAGACTTTTTACCTATAACTTGTGTTGTATCATCAATATAGCTACCAGAAGCATAATCAATTTGATATATCCAAGAACTTCCACCAATTGTGCATTCTGAAGAACCAGGTATATTTGTTGTAACGTTTAATACACCAGCGGCTAACTTAGGATCTATATTAACTCTTTCTCCAGCCTCTGATGTTAAATCAATATACCAACCCCCATTAGTAGTCCAATCAATGGCATTATTGGAAACCTTGGACTCTCCAGATGTTGTATTTAATGCCTGCTGAACAACAGAAGAATTATTTCTAATTACTCCATAATTAGTAGTATTATCTTTTAAGGCATATATGCTTTGTATTTGATTATTTGTAAAATCAGATGTTGTTAAGAATTTTCCAGTGGCAGCAAAAACTATAAGATCTGAATTGATTTTACCTAACTCTAATGTAGTTGTTATTGGCTGAGGATTACCAGAAGGATCTGTTGCAGTTCCAAGCAATACACCAGAAGTTAATGAAGAATCTGTCAAATCCCACTTCCATATGTTTCCATTCAAATCTCCTGCATATAGATATTTTGCTTTATTATTTGCACTGTAATTTTCAAAATAAGCATTCATTTTTGATATACCTACTTGATTAGTAGAAGAAAAAGCCCCAGAGACTGTTAAAGTTCTCAATACTGCTCCATTATTAACATCTAACTCATATATTTTTCCAGCCCCAGTAGAGTTGTCATATCCAGTAGATACATAAACAACCCACTTATCATCAAAATATCTTTTTGTAATTATAGGATTTCCATATGAAAAACCTAAATCTGGGATGCTGTTTGAACATATTGAACTGTCTGTGCAAACCTCCCACAATGCTTTTGGAGTTGCGGGATCAGTTATATCTAAAGCAAAATAACCTTTTGAACCTGAACCCATACCAGAAACCAAAATTGTTTTCCAAACACCATTAATTAGAACATCCATAGTTTGAATGTTTCCATCAACAAAAAATTCATGATTGATAAAATAGTTCTTATCAGCCAACTTATACATTTTGGATAAGGTCTGCCTTGGAGCAACAGCCCATTTTTCGGCACCATTTGTAACATTAAAAGCATGTAAAAATCCATCATTAGCACCAACGTAAATTTGAGGCACTCTAGATGAATTGGTTGAAACAAATGATGAGTATCCAGTATCTGTCCATTTGTAATTAGGTTTATCAACATAAGTTAAATTACTATTTACAATATCACCCAAAACAAACTCTCTTGTTCTAAATAAAGGGTTTGTAACGTTTGTTTCTTCGTATGTATTTTCACCTTTAAAATAATTAACTAAATTTACACCACTATCAATTAAAGATTTTTGAGTTGTATCTAAAGTAGCACATTGTGCTAATTGCCCTAACGCACATTTATTTTTAAATAAGTTACCCTCTGAGTAGCTTAATATTGAACTGAAATTTAACAAATTAGAAGTGCCCACACCATTGCTCATAAAATATAAATTTCTAGCAGTATTGCTATTTAGCTGAGTTTGTGCTGTCCATAGTGGTGTCAAATTAACATTTCCAGTAACTGTATCAATAGTGTTTGCCTTAATTTCTCCATCCCACTTTACAGTTCTATAGGTTGTAGAATAAACATAGTTATTGGTTTGTGTTATGTTTGGTGATGGGGTTGCCGCTGAAGAAGAAGAACCAACTTGAGCCATCACAGAAGATAATGCATTTTTTAATCCGTCAACCAAAAGAGAACTGTTACTAGCAGAATAATGAACACCACGACCATTTACAGCAGCATGCCATACATCTTCTGGCACCATTCCAGATGGCCAATTTTTAGTTCCAGCTTTTATTGCTTCAAAATCAGAATTTTTTCCACTTATGTAATCTTGTGAAAAGTTTAATTTTCCACTTAATCCAAATGAAACAGTGTAAGTCACCATGTGTTGTGATGAGTTTGGATCAGTGCTAGAAACTGGCACATTATTTGTTCCCAATGTACCAACAGTTCTCAAGTCATTCTTATAATAATACATAGCAACATCTGCCAATGTTGATTGAGATATACTACCGCCTCCGTCATAAGCACCAACTGCTCTAGTAGAATATCCAGCATTAATATTATCTTCATTCACTATTGATGTTCCATCTAGCTTAATACCACCATTGCTGTTTGAAACACCATCACTTGATAAAATTGCAAAGTTTTGCTGACAAGAATATTGAATGGGATCTGGATTTGTCGCAGTAATCATACCACTATTAATTCCAGTAGATATTCCAGCAAAATATCTACCAACCCTAGATAAAGCTTCTCTATTGGGAGTCATACCATTAGCTATCTGGGCATATAATTTATTATAAAAATTTGTCTTGTGGGTTGTATTAAAATCATCTACCTTTAAAAACTTACTAGTTGAAACTGGTGAGCCAGGATTAATTGTAACAAAACCAACTCTTGTTTTATCGTCAATAGCTTCAAATGCTAACCCCAAAGAAGACTTCATAACATTTAATCTATTTCTATAATATGAATACCAATTAGCAAAGTTTGGCAACTCTGCTGTAGTTAAATTATTTCTTTTAAATTTTCCATAACGAGGATAAGTGTAGTTTGAACTTGTATCAAAGTTTTTTTGACATCTTGCTACACCACCTGATGTTCCAGAAATTAAAGCTGCATTCATAGCATCTGAAGCAGTTCTACACCAACGCACCTTAGCTTCATTTGGGTAAAGTGTTGTTTTCGTATTAGAACAATATATGTAATTTGAATCACAAAATTCTTTTGCTATTATAGAGTAATAACCTTGCTTACCCTTTGATAATGGCACAGCAAAAGTTACTCTGTATTTATAATTACCTAAAGGGTATCCTTGACCGTAAAAATCAAAAGTTCCATCAGCAAGAATATTATCTACACCATTTCTTTTACATATTGAAGTATTGTATATTTCTGTTGCTGTTGGTGAAGATTTAGTACAATAAAACACCTCTTTAGTATAGGTTTCTAGATTATATGTAGATGTTGATGTAAAACCATCATATTTAGCTGAGTAATAAGATTGCTGCCCCATTACAGGACCTATTGTGTTTAAAGCAGGAGGAACCTTATATTCTATGTTTTTATTGTAGTATAAAGGATTAAATTCACTAGCAAAATTTGGTTCTTGAGATAATTGAGGAGAGAATGAACCACAACCAACTCTAAAATTATATTTAGTTGAAGTCATTGTTCCATTATAAACATAGGTTGAACAATTATTAAAATAGTCTATTTCATCTCCAATATAATCAGCTCCCATAGACCCAGAATCGTCTAAAATAAACATGACATTTGGCTTTACTGAAGAAGCAGTTCCAGTTTCTAAAGGTGAATTACTTGGGTTAATTAATGGCGCAGCAAAAGAAGTATTTATAAAAATACTGCCAATAAAAGAGACTAAAAAAATATATGATTTTTTCATTTTAAATATCCAATAACTATTTTTTTATATCAATAGCCAGTGGCAATGTCAAACCAACAAGGAATGGAGGGTATCTTGTAAAATTTGGCTATTCGTTAAATAATTCGTCTATTGTATTTTCTTTTTTATTAACACTATTAGATTTTTTACTGATATATGTAAAAATTTGATTACTTATTTGATTTTCAAAATCTAATAAATCCCACTCTTTTTTTTGAACTAACATATAGTTCTCCAATTCTTTTGAGGAAGCTTCTTCCAATAAATTTTCAACCTCAATACAATTCCAATTATTATCAGATAAGATCAACAAATCATTTTCTGAGATCAACTGTTTTTTTAGAAAAAGAGCCACCTTGTATATATTATTATCTAATATAAAATTCTTGTTTTCTATAATTTCAGCAATACTTTCAAACTTCCAAGTTGCCAAAATAAATAATTTATCTATTTCCATATTTGCTATTTTATTTTTCTTTTATAATTATATGTTAGGTTATATTAAATATGAATAAATACATAGATGTCAAATTACCTAATCTTCAATTATTAAGTGGAATTCTTGATACTCCCATTACTTTTGTAGATTTAGAAACAACTGGAATGGTTCACGAAAGAAACTTTGCAATAATTGAAATAGGATTGGTTCATATAACACAAACAAAAATTGAAGAAAAAAGCTCTTTAGTATTTCCTGGTTGTAAAATACCACCTCATATCAGCGAAATAACACACATATATGACGATATGGTTAAAGGAAAGCCAAGTTTTGATTACTTCGCAAAATATATGGCAACTATCGCTGATTCACATATTTTTTGTGGATTTAACTCTAAAACATTTGACTCTAAAGCTTTAGAGAAAATGTTATATAAACACAATTTTCCTCAAAAATTTCAAAATCAAATAGATTTTAGGCATGTGTTTCTCAGATGCAGAAAAAACTTTCAGGGAATTCATAGCCAAGCAGGAAGTTTAGTTCAAGCCTGTTCTTATCATAATATTTTTGTTGATGGGCAAGCACATAGAGCATCTTATGATATAGCAATAACTGCTATGCTTGCTGAAAAATTATTAGAAAAATATGGATTTGGAATTGTTCATAAAGAAGTTGAAAAATTTCAAGATCAACATATTAAAAAAGAATATTATCAACACATAGTCATCAATAGAGTTTCACCTATTTTTTAATTAATAAAATTATTATCTTCTAAAAATTTAGCTATTTCTTTAGCAACTAATTCATACCCTTTTTGATTTAAATGTATCAAGTCAGACTTATATTCTTGTTTAGAAAGAAATTGAGAGTAAATATCTTCTATTAATAAAACATTTTCTTTTTTTGCTACATCTTTATAAAAACTAGCATCATTTAAATAACCAACAGAACCTAACAAAGATGGTTTTGGAGTTGCCAATAAAACCACTTGCGCATTTTTAGCCTTTATTTGTTTTATCATATTAGTTAAATTATCAATAATTGTTTGATCTGGAACTTTTCTTAACATATCATTTCCACCTAGCCCTAGCAAAACAAGTTTTGGCTTATGTTCATCCATTATTTCTGATAATCTATTTAGACCATCCTTTGTTGTATTTCCATTTACTCCAGCATTTATAACTTTTATTTTTATTATTTTAGATAATTGTTCTGGATATGAAAAGCCAGCATATACCCCATATCCATAAGTTAGACTATCTCCAAAAGCAACAATAGTATCATTTCGTGCCAAAGGCTCTACTTCAACTTTTGAGCAAGCAGACATTAATAACACAAGAAATAATAAAATTATTTTTTTCATAAGTATTTCAAAATTTTAATTATTTTATAAATAAAAAAAACATTTATCAACTAATCGCTTGTTTTTTTAGATTAATTTCTATAAGACTATACAAATTAATTATTTTTAAAAAACTTCGTAAATTATTATTAACAGATTGGAGAAAAGATGTTTGGAGCATTCAATATAGGTATAACAGGTGTAAAAGCCGCTCAAATTGGCATGGACGTTACTTCACATAACGTTGCAAACGTGCATACTGATGGATACAAAAGACAAATTGTGCAATTTGAGGAATCATCCAGACCTACAAATACAGTCAGTGAATTTGGTGGACAAGGTGTTTATGTTGGAGACATAACAAACGCTACAAATCCATTTTTAGATAAAATTATTAACGACTATGCCACTAAAGTAAGTAAAAACAGTGAGGCATTAGATGCTCTAAATGCTTTGAACGACATATTGAAAAGAAATGATATTGTAGGATCTTCTATGGATGTTCTTAATGCTTTCCAAGATGTTTCTAATGACCCAACAAGTATTCCAATCAGAGAAAATTTAATGCAAAAACTTACTGCTTTTAAAGATGTCTCAAAAGGACTAGATGGAACATTAGGTGATTTTAATGTATACCTTCAAGATAAGGCTGAAGCAACAATAGATGAAACAAACAATCTATTACAAAGTATTGCTGATGTTGGTAATTTATCTTTAAATGTAGGAGATGCTACAGCTTTAGACTCAAAAAGAAATTCTTTATTAAGTCAGTTAGCTAATAAGATTCAATATACTGTAGCCGCTAACGGTGATTTAATTGGGGAAAATGGCAGACCATTGTTAGCTGGAGGAAAACCAAACTTTTTAACTTATGCTGACATTCCAAACCTAAAAGAAGGATTAGTTGGTGGACTAAATTTAGTTTCTGGATTAGTTAACGACATTAAGACACAAATGCCAACTTCTATTAATTTTTTTACTAATGAAATCAATACAAAACACAAACAAGGTTTTGATATTAATGGAGTAGCAGGGTTAGATGTGTTTAAATCATTTACAAACATTAATGACTTAGAATTGAATATTACTAGCCCATCACAAATTGCTGCTTCAGTAAGCCCAGATACTAAGATTATTAACGGAACAAACACTCAAAATATTTCAGACTTAAGATTTTCAATGTTTGATAATCAAAGTGTTTTTGAGAAATTAAATGAACTACAAAGAAAAGTTGCCGGTTTACAAAATGAATATGGCAATACGGCTGATGCTGCCAATACCCTCTATGATCAATTGAGAAATTCAGACCTAAGTAATGTTAACTTAGACGAAGAAGCATCAAATTTAATGAAGTATCAAAAAATGTATGAAGCAAACTCTAAAGTTCTTCAAACAGCAAATCAAATGTTGGGTACTATTCTCGACATAATCGCATAAGGAAAAATATATGTATTACGCTAGACTTTCAACTGCTCAAATGATCCAAAACGGATTAGACGGAATATATAAGAATCAAGGTATGTCTAATGCAGCTATGACTCAATTGGCAACAGGCAAAAGAACTGATTTAGACCCAGTTGAAGAATCTCAATTATTAAGCTACAAGGTGAGTATTGAAAACCAATCTCAACACAATAGAAACATTGATAATATAACTCCAAAATTTGAAGCTCAAGAAACTAGCATGAGAACAATTGAAGCTCAACTTACAAATTTACAAGACATATTAATTAGGGCGAACAATAGTATTACCGCTGGGGACAAAGGATACTATAATGAAGAGTATAAAGCTATAAAACAAAGTATTATGCAACAAATTAATGCTAAAGATATTTATGGGCAGTATTTATACTCTGGACATCAAAGTGCTGTTAAACCTTTTGATGCTGAATTAAACTATTTAGGAGACACAGGAACTTCTGAAATTAGAATAGCTGACAATACAACCATACAAGTAAACACCGTGGGAAGTGAACTTGTAACAGGAAACCTTAAAAATGTTATCTCTAAGTTGGATGAATATTTTACTAATCCTGCACAACTTAATCTAGATACCACTGTTTTAGATGATGTTCAAAAAAGCTTAGTAGATGTTAGCGTTAATGTAACTAAAATTGGTAATAAAATGAATAGAATTGAAATGTCTAAGAATTCTAATGAAGATGTTATTTATACCAATAAAGTTAGAGTTTCTGCTATTGAAGATGTTGATATGGTAAAAGCAGCAGCTGACTTCGCAAAAGCTCAAGCAGCTTATCAAGCAGCATTAAAAACTCAAGCAACCATTCAACAACTAAGTTTATTTAATTACGTTTAATTATTTACTTAAAGTAAAAAAAGACATATAATTACTAAAGGAGAGAAAACAATGAAACCTTTAGTAATTACTCATAAAAACTGCATAGATGGTTGTTGTGCAAAAAACATTTTATTCACTAAGCTTTTAAATGAAGCAGAATATCTTGAGTTAGATCACTCAAATTTAGATATAAGCAAAGATTCTGATGCTCCTAAATATTTAGCACAAATTTTAAGCAAGAAAAACACGACAGTTTATATGGCAGATTTTTGCCTAGAAACCTCTCTAATTGAATCTTTACTTCAAAATAATAATAAGGTAGTTGTCTTAGACCATCACGAAACATCTATTAAGTATGTAGAACCTTTTGAAAAGAGAATCTTAAATGGTGAAAAAATTAATATCCACATTAACTTTTCTAAAGATAACTCCAAGTCTGGCAGTTTATTAACTTGGGAATACTTACACCCTAATATTGAACCACCAATGGCTATAAAACATGTTTCTGCTGGTGATGTATGGAAGTTTAATTATGGAGAAGACACTAAATTTTTCTATACTGGACTAATGGAAAAATTTGGAGAACCTCAAAATATAACTTCTGAACAATGGATAAAATTAATTAGCATTCCTAATTATCACGAAAAGTATATTTCTATTGGCAAACCAATACGAGAGCAATATATGCAAGAAGTAATGTCTTATATACCAAAAGCACAACAAATTTCTATTTTAGGCAAAAAGGGGCTTATGGTTGAAGCCCCAAAGAAATATACATCTGATTTAGGAAATGCTTTAGCACAATCTCAAAATGGTGATGGTTTTGGCTTGGTTTATTATGAAGATTCAGATACTAGTGTAGTTAGATGTAGTTTAAGGTCTATTGCACCCTTGTCTGTGAATGATATTGCTTCCCACTTTAATGGTGGTGGACACGCTCAAGCTAGTGCTTTTAGATGTTCAAATAAAGATGAATTTTTAAATATTGTCATGAACAATTCAAATGTTAAAAGAATTAAACCGTAATTTTATGTGAAATTAAATGCAAAATTGGTTTGTAATCTCTTACTGTTAAAGGACTAACTTCCATTTTATTTTTAATGTAATCAATTATATCTAAATTTTGTTTATTTTTTATCATTAATATATCAGAAGATATGTTTTCTAAAATTAAATCTAGACACCACAAATCTTTTGTCTTTATATAGTTATCTATAAAATCAAAGAGACAATGTTGATTCTTCTTATCTAAATGATTAATTCCGCCTAATAAATCTATAGATATTAATTTTTCTATTAAATCAGCATCTCCGTTAAATGCTGCTAAATGATAAACATTTTTACCTTTGGAATTTACAGAATTAATATTGACATTATCCTTCTGTAATATTAGTTCCGTGATTTCTTTTTTATTATTTAACACTGAACACATTAAGGCACTATCACCCAACATATCAAATCTATCTATAAATTGAAAATTTACATCTATAGATGTTTCATTTAATAAATATTTAACAATATTTATGTTTCCACTTTGTATAGCTACCATTAAACAATTATCACCTAGTTTATTAGTTGATAAAATATATTCAGGGTGTTGATTTACTATATCTTTTATTTGTTCAACATTATCGCTTAACATTCCAGCCCAATGAAACAATTCTATTTCGTAATATTTTTTTATTTCCATAAAAACCTCTTATAAAATACTAAATCTTGTTACTTAAAAAGTAAAGCAATATAGTTCTTGCAAAAAATATAATTATCTATTAAAAATAAATCAATAGATAAGGAAAATAAAAATGACCATATTAGGAACCTATTTAAATACAATAAAGAAAACATTTAATTGGAAAGAAAAAGCAGATCGTAAAGAGTTTTGGATATTCCATTTTGCTTCTTTTATTATTCAACTAACATTTTTTCTAGCAATCACGTCTCAACTCCCAAAGCAAATCACCAGCAATCCAGAGCTAAGTCAAGTTATTATAGTTAACATCCTTTTAATATCTTTCTTATTATTTTTATTAGGAAACTTTTTCACTACAATCAGTGTAGGAATTAGAAGATTAAATGATTTAGACAAATCAAAATGGTGGATGATTCTTCTTATAGTTCCATTTATTGGGCTTATTTTTTATTTTTTATATTTAGGATTTGCTAAAAGCTCTAAGAATACTGATAATCCCCCAAAAACCGATGATACCTTTATTGAAATAAAATGAAATATCAAAATTTAAGTACTGACTTAAAAATCCTTAATTGGTTTAAAGAACAGCCATCTAGCATTAACAATCTCTCAGAAGATAATTATCACATATTAGAATGGATTTGTTTTGGCTATCGTGGGGCTGAATCTTACAAGAACAATCTGATTATTGAGCTTTTGCTAATGGGTGCTGACATCAATCAAATTAATAAAAATTGTTTTTCTTACATATTTTGTAATTTTTTACCATTACCTAAACAACCACTTAATAATGATGTTGTATTACAAAAATTATTCAAATCTAATTATTTAGAATATTTTAAAAATAATAATGAACTGTTAAAATTTTTTATAAATAGCTATAAATCTCATGATTTCTTTGATATTAAAAAGCAGTTGCTATTTCAAAATAATTCAAATAATACATTAGAAAAACTTATTGAAAACTTTTCAGATACAGATTTAAGTAATAAGAACTCAATCAACTTTTATGAAAACATTTTATTATTACTTAATGAAAACACAGATATTTCACTAAGCTCAATACAGTATACAAATAACAAGACTGCTTTTGATATCATAAAAGAAAAAGTTCCTAACATTGATATATGTAGAAACTTATTGAATCAGATTGAAATTATTGAAAACTATAAATTATTAAATAATAACCTTATATCTAAACAATCAACGATAAAAACTAATTATATTTTAAAGATTTAAGATTTCTTCTTCTTTTTAATTAAAAAATCAATATCTTCAAAAATATCTTCACTGAAAAAATAGCACTTATTTTTATATAACCATTCAGTATTTATAGTCAGCTCTTCCTTCATTAGCTCCTCTAATACCAAAGGAATCTCTGAATCCAAGAAAGACTTACTAAACTTTGAGTTAATCCATTCAGATTTTTCATTTGATGAATTAACTTCCTGAAAGTTCCAAGGTTTTTTTGTTACAATAATTTCTTTTGAATAAAGCAATTTATCTTCTATATATCTAAAAATCATAAAATTTTTACACTGCTTTACATGCTCAATTAAAACTTCTGATTTGAGCATTCTTTTATTACAAGTTTTAATTAGAATTTGTGTAGCATCTAACCAACTCTCATCCTTTAAATCTTCTGCTATTAGTTCTTTTATAGCATCATTTTCTATTAGACTTTGCAATGCTATAATTTTTGATAGCTTTTCTCCCTCATCTTGGTTCATTGAAAGCATTTCTACTTGTTGAATGTGATATTCTATTTCTTTGATTTTTGATTTCTGTTGTAACATATTTTCTCTTAATTATTGGTTCTTATTATAATCGTATTATGGATGGTTAGTCAATTAAAAAACAAAATAATTTTTACGTTAACCACCAGGAATTGAATCTTTACTTACTGCCATTGATCTTGCAACTTGGGCAGAGACTTTTCCTGCTTTTACTAAGTTTAATAAGCATTGATCCATAGTTTGCATTCCAAGTGCTTGTCCTGTTTGGATTGATGAATACATTTGAGGAATTTTATTTTCTCTTATTAAGTTTCTTATAGCTGGATTACCAATCATTATTTCATGTGCGGCAACTCTTCCTTGTCCATCTTTTGTTCTTAATAATGATTGAGATATAATAGCCTCTATAGATTCTGATAACATAGTCCTTACCATATCTTTTTCTGCCTCAGGGAAAACATCTATAATACGGTTAATTGTTTTAGCAGCACTTGAAGAATGTAATGTTCCTAAAACTAAATGCCCAGTCTCAGCAGCAGTTAAAGCAAGTCTTATTGTTTCTAAATCTCTCATTTCTCCAACCAAAATAATATCAGGATCTTCTCTCAGGGCAGATCTTAAAGCATTAGAGAAAGATTTTGTCATCTGACCAACCTCTCTTTGGTTAACCAATGATTTTTTACATTCATGGACAAACTCTATGGGATCTTCTACAGTTAATATATGTCCATATTCATTTTGATTATAATGATCAATCATAGCAGCTAGAGTAGTGGACTTACCTGAACCTGTAGGTCCAGTGACTAAAATTAAACCTTTAGGTTTTGACATTAACTGAGCGAAAATAGGAGGAGCCTTTAACTCTTCTAAAGTTAACACCTTTGATGGAATTGTTCTTAAAACCGCTGCCGCTCCACGATTTTGATTATAAGCATTAACTCTAAATCTAGCTAAACCCGAAACCTCAAAAGAAAAATCACATTCCATTTCTTGGTCAAACATTTTTCTTTGCTGCTCATTCATAATGTCATAAATCATATTTGTGACTTCTTCTTTTGTTAAAGCAGGAACATCTATTTTTCTAACTTCTCCGTGAACTCTAATCATTGGTGGCATTCCAGATGACAAATGTAAATCAGATGCCTTACTTTGAACCCCAAAATTTAATAACTCTATTAAATCTGCCATTTTATTCTCCCATTATTTATATTTTTTAATTATATTCATTAACTCTTTATAAAAAGCCCTCTCAGACTTTATTCTATACTCTTCACTGTAAATATATTCATCAATTGTTAATCCATCATTATTTCTTATGTCTAAAGATGCACCTTGCTCTAATAAAAAATTAATATTTAAGAGCTTCCTAGATTTAACAGCTCTCATTAAAGCAGTATCTCCACTTATCAAATCCCTATGATTTAAAACCTTTTGCGATGTATAACCATGAATAAACTTCAAATCATCTAATGAAAAACTTTCTGCTATTTTTATTAAAGGTGTTTCACCAAATTTATTAATCAATGAAAAGTTAGCACCATTTTCTCTAAACATATCTAAATTTGAACTTGGATAACACATCATATTGGCAGTAATATGTATTACACAATCACCATTTACATTTTGATAATTAATAATTTCTTTTGGGGTAATCATTGCTAACTCCATCGCCAACAAATCCAAATATATTTGCCTTATTGAATGATTGGTAGACTTAATTTGTTGTTCTACGACAGACATAATAGCTGATTTATCATCAAATATTTCTTTAGATATTTCTGGAAACTCTTGGAAAAGTTGTCTAGCAGGCTCTAAATAATAGTCTCTTTGCTCGTTCAATAAGATAGAATTTTGTTCTTTTATTAAAGATTGAAATTTTTTTAAATTATTTATCATTTTTGTATCTCATTTTTAAACAATAAAATAAAATACTTGAAAATCAAATTAAAACCCATTTAAAAAATGTAAATATTTGATATAATACAATTAAAGGCTAAAGATTATGCTCAAATACAATGGAAAATTATTTTTTGACAAACCACTAAATGATGAAGAGGTTATTTTTTTAAATAACTGGCAAAATAAGCTTTTTGAGATTTATGAGAAATACAGCGGAACGATTACTAAAGCCGAAAAAGAAAAAGTAAGTTCTGAATTAGATGTTTTTAGTGGGATAAACTTAAGTAAAGAGCAAAAATGGACTATATTCTTTGCGATGTCTCCTATGATTAAATTTACAAACGATTATATCTTAGTTAAAGGTAGCCATAAAAAAGGCAATATCCGTGAAGCAATTTTGGCTTACCAACATTTTTTCTTAGGAGAAAATCCTGTCATTGCTGAATGTATGAACTTTAAATTTTCCTCATCAAAAAAAATAGAAGGCTTTATTGAGTGTAAAAAAAAGAAACTGAACGAAGAAACCTCTTGGTGCTATTTATTTGAAAACAATCAAGTTTATTCAGTAGAAGTTGCCAGTAAGAAAATATATGACAATCATCCTTCTTTATTTGAAAAAATCTTGAAGGAAGATACTTTTAAAGTAAAATTAGATAAATACTTCCCACCAATAATTGCATATGCAAATTTAAAAAAACTGTTAAACAATAAAGAAGAAAATGGAACTAAAAGAAGAAATAAAATTTAATTTCCACATTCGCCAACTCTTGCCACAATGATCTCTCTTCTAAATTTAAATGGCTCTTCTCCATTTCCTACAGTATAAACAGAAATTATACTACCCTTATCTTCAAGAGATAAGAACTCACCATCTATTGAAAGTCCAATAGCCTCTTCTTTTGACATACCAGTGCAACTTGTATTGAATGTAGCCTTACTCTTACTTTCTCTAGTTGCGATAGTGCTACAATCTAAAGCAGATAGTCCTAATTTTTCTTTTAATGTTTTTAATTTAGCAGACTCTATCATTTCCTTTGTTACACAAAGTTCTTTCGTTGATTCATTTAATTTTATAGAACCATCTATAGATTTATCTGAGCTGCTAACAACCCATTTCCCTGGCTTAGAGTTATCAAACATTAAAACTTTTTCATCACCCTCTTTAGGATAAAAAAACTTATCTTTATTAAGGTACCCTACCATAAGCACACTAATTAAAGAAACTGTTGTTATTCCATATATAAAAAATTTTTTCTTCATCAATATCTCCAATACCCAAAAGTATATAAACAAACCATAAAAAAATCAACCTTAATTGACAAAACTATTAAGTTTCAATACAAATAAAACATTATGAAATTTATAGAATTCGCAATCACTTCTGATATCAACTCATTCTCACCAGCAGTTTTAATGTTAGAATGTTCAGAAATTTGCTCAATTCAAAAAACAGAACACAAAAATTTATGTAAGATTGTAACAAAGCAAGGAAACGAATACTATGCCTTTGGTTTATATAAAACATTAACAAATAGACTTTTTTACACCTTAAGCAAAAAACACAATCTTTATGAGGATGATATTATTAGACCATCTATTAGAGTGATACATAGGAATTCAAGTCTTGAACCAGATTCTGCTTTTTTAGATCCCATTCAATTAAAAGCATTTATATATGGAATAAATGAAAACTTCCCAAGTGAAAATCTACCAGAATACACTAAAGAAGTTTTCTCTAAAATGGAATAACACTTATTCTAAACAATATATAAATCTATCAATGCCACCTATATTCAAAGATTTAATTTCTTTTTTCTTTAAGTAAGATTCGGCAGCACCACTTCTGCTTCCTGACCTACAATACAACAAGTAATTATTCCCTTTTTCTAGTGAGTCTAAATCACTAAGTGGAACATTCTGAGCACCTTTAATGTGACCCGCATTAAATTCAAAAGGCTCACGAACATCAATAAGTTTCCAACCTTCTGAAATTTTTTGCTTTATATCTTCACAATTAAATGTTAAATTACTCATATATTTAAGCTACAGAGTCTAACCAACCAATTAAAGCTGACTTTGAAGATGCCCCCATTTTACTAGCTTCAATTTCACCATTCTTAAATAGATACATAGTAGGAATACTTCTGATACCATACTTTGAAGCTAACTCTTGATTCTCGTCAACATCAACCTTAACAATCTTAATAGCATCATTTTCATTAGCTACTTCTTCTAATATTGGAGCAATCATCTTACAAGGACCACACCACTTAGCCCAAAAATCAACCAAAACAGGCTTATCGCTGTTTAGAACCTCTTCTTTAAAAGTTGCGGTTGTGGCATTAATTACTTTACTCATATTTTCTCCATTTCATAAAATAAAAATTATATATAAAAAAACAAATTAAATCAATCAAAATAAATAACCATTAATCTTGAACGATTATTTTTATCTTAGATAACTTTTGATTCACTCTAGTTCCTTTATCTTTTTCCTTAATAAACAAATTTTCACTTTTGTCTAAATCAGTTAAAATTTCACCATATTCACCATATATTTTTTTGCCTTCTTTATTATTTTCAGCAAAACCAAATGGATGTTTTAAACCAGTTTCTTGTAAAGTATTCCAATCTATCTCTAACTCAGCAAAATGATTATCAAGATTTGATTTAACATAATTTTTTGCCACTTCTGGATCTATTCTCATTCTTCTTAATATTCCATCTGCTTCACCCCTAATAACAGACTCTTTTATTCTTGAGAATACAATTTTCCAAGAACGGCAATAGTGAAACTTTCCATACATTCCATGACCGTATAATGCAGCATCTCTTGAACAACCACCTTCACAATCATCAAAATGCTCACAAGTCATACAAGTTGTTGGAAGTTTATTTTGTCTTCTTCTGATATTTATTGCCGCTGGAGAACTTAATAGTTTTTCAACAGAATCAGTATGTAAATTACCAAAACAGTATTCAGTTGATAAATCAGAAAAGTCAGAACAGTTATAAACTTCACCATTTGGTTCAATATTCATAAATCTACCGCCACAATGTCTTGTCCAAGGGCAGTGACCAACCCCATCTTGCCCAACAGCCTTTTTAAACATTTGATCAAGTGGGGTAATTGTAAAGTTAGGATTATCTTTAATCCATCTATTGTAAACTTCCACTAACATATTTCCATAAGTAATTGGAGAGATCAGTTCACCAGTGTCACCTTGCCTACCTGTTGGTACACAATAGTTAAATCTAATTGGGAAAGATCTCTCTCCACGGGACAATGACCAACTGTAAACATCATGCATCATATGAGCATTAGATTCTTGATAAGTTCCTATAACCATAGGCATAAATCCATCATCTAAAACTTTGTCTAATGAGTTTCTGAAAATTCTAGAATAATTTTTCCAATTACCTTTTAGTGTTCTATTTCTTTCGTCTGGATCAAAGCTTGTAGACAGAGAACCTCCACAAACATGTTCAAATACATATTTCCACTTTTCATTGTAACCTAACATATTAGACTGCATTGAAAAATACATACTCTTTCCGTATTCTTTCATACGCATCTTGGCGTGTTCATCACACTTAATGTAGAAATCAGCACCCATCAACATTGGCTCACCACCGTGCCAAATCCAAGCAGCACCATCTTCCATGTGTGGAAAAACCTTATCAAAAAACTTCTTGAAAGTTTCCACATTCCATTCTGGCTCCCAATTTTCGCCCATCTCTTCTAAAGGAGGGGATGAGCAATAGGTGCAATGTGCATTACATACTCTAGTAGCTTTTGCTATAACTACTAAAATTTTTCTATCTGACTTAGGAAGAATTTGAACCCCTTGAGGTTTAAATAACATATCCCTTGTAAATCCGTTTTCATTACTCATATTTTCCCTGCCTCCTAGAATGGAAAGTAATTAGGATTAGCCAACCTAAATTGTTTTTCTATATTTTCTTTCAATATAGGTAAGGCTTCATCCATTAGTTTATCTGCCAACAAAAAATCCACGTCTTCATTATGCAACATTTTTTTTAAAGTTATTTCTTCAGCATTTTTAAATATAGCAATTGCATTCTTATAAATCAATCTTTTATTAACTTGTTGTCCTATTTTTTTAAATAACAACATTCCAAATCCAGCTGCGATTGATTCACTGTCAATTACAAATTCTTTCAAATATTTTACTAATTCTGTATTCTCTTTAATAGTTAGATATATTGCCGCTTTTCCTTCTTTGGTATGCCAATCAATACCATCAAACAGCCACTTATCATCAATTAATACTTTAGAATAATCTTTACTTATATAATCACCAATATTATATTTTCCAATTTTACTAGCATATTCTTTTTCTTTATCGTATAAACTTTTTAATAATCCTAAAGATATAAAATGTGGCTCATTGTGTATTTTATAAGATATTCTCATTATTTCTAAAATATCCTTATTATCTGTAATAGAATTATTTATATCCATAAAATAATCTAAATTATCTTGTTGGTTTTCTATTAATGGGTTTTTCATTTTTTTAGCACCTAATATTTCCCAAGCCGCCAAAACTCTTCTTACCAAAGTTTGAGTATCATCTAAAAAAATTTTCTTATAGTCATCATAATGTTTTTCCCCATACATTGTTGAAATACCAATTAAATCACAAGCACTTCTATCTTTAATGCTATTTGACAAATCTTTTGCTACTCCGACTATGTAATTTTTTCCACCTAACTCATCTATATTGGATTTTTTTATTTCTGTTTGTAAAAAATCTTTAACTAGTGGTATATTCGCTATTCCAACATCTTCTATCGCCATTATAGATAATCTATATGCTAAATAACTTCTATCTAAATCAAATAACTCTTCTGTATATTTTTCCACAAGGTCAGTGAATCCTTTTCTTACTGATTTTTGTAAGCAAGAAACCAACAACCATTTATTTTGTGGATTATTTTTCATATTCCTAATTTATATTTAAATGCTATCAAAGTCAAATCTTATTGATTTTAATTTTAAACAAACTAAAATATATATATAATATTAAAAAAACACATATGATTACAACAAACTTATATAATGACTTTTCAACTTTTTCCTGGGAACAAACACGAGATTTTGATTTTTTAATGAACTCTATTTTAGAATTCCACAAAAATGGTGGGGATTTATCTCTACCTGTTAAGATAGGAGCATCAATAGATTCCTTCACATTAACAACACTAAATAAATTTATTCAAGAAAATATTTCAGAACATGTCAGATTTAACGAAGAACTTATTAAGAAAGGTGTTCTACCCGGGTTTTGTGATTTAAAATATGACAGAAATACAGGAACAATTATTGAAAATCCTCAACATACTATTTCTTGGATGAGAAATAATTTTAATGATTACTCTGAAATCATCATTGCTAGCATTCAACGATTGGTAAATATATTACCAAAAGATTATAACGATATAAAAAATCTCAAAGGGGTTGACCTTTATGGTAAAGAAAGCATTTTAGCATCCTCTAATTCATCTAGAGAAATGAACCCATTATTTTATCTCGCAGAACAATTCAAAGAACCTTCAATTTATGAAATAATCTTTAAAAAATATCCAAAAATCAAAGATGAATGGATGAAGACAGACAGAAGAAGAGAAGAACAACCAATTTTTCTATCTACAATAGAAGCATCTTATAATGATGTGAGAAATCCAGAATTAGGCATATTTTTCTTAAAAAATGGTATCGGAGAAGAATATTTTTCTGACCCAAAGAATTCTAGCAAAACACATGACTTGATAAAATATGCTTCTTATTCTGGTGATCTAGAATTTTTGAAATTTATTTTACCAAAAGTTAAACTTCAGGAAATAGAAAATAATTTATATGATTATGAACTATCTATTTCCAAAGCTAAAAACAAAGAAATAATAAAATTATTATTAGATAATGGAGCATCTTTTAAACATCAAATTATGCGCAATTCTAATAATTATGATGTCAATTTACTTTATAGTAGGGAAGCAAGCAATTCTTGGATTGTTGATGGTATTTTAGAACATAGACCCGAAGAAATTACTGAATTTAAGAAAAACTATGATGCTCTTTATAACAACTTAGAATATAAAGATTTTTCTTTAACAAAATTAATTGTGAGCAAATATGATTTTCCCTTAGAAAATTATGACATGCTTTATGTAGCAAAAAAACAGAACAGACAAGATACATCCAACACTGAGCTTTATGAGTGGCTAGTTAAAAATGGGGCAGACATAAGAAGATGTGACAAATTTTGCAAATTACTTGTTGATAGTAGAGAGGACGGATTAAAACTTTTAAGAGCCTTAAATAAGACAGGTATTATTGTTTCAAAATCTTCTGATATTGTTTTTAACATACTAAGAAGTAGTCCAACTAAAACTTTTTTAAATTATTACGATAAAATCACAAGCACAGAAATAGAAAAATATAATATAAATGGATTTCCTGCTTGGTGGGGAGCTAGCAACATAACAGATTTTAAGTGGGCTATTTCTAAAACTCAAAATATAGAACAAAAATCTCAAACTCAAGAACCTTATTTTGTTTTTGCCTTAAGAGAAGAACTTCTAGTTAATAAATTTAGTGCTAGAACTCTTATTGAAGAGCAATTGAAAGTAGCTAAAAAAAGAAATCCCAATTTAGATTTAGATATTTCTTATAAAGATAAATATAATAATAATTTTCTACACTATCTTTTTAAAACTGAAAAATACAAAAAAGACAGTATTGACTCTAATATTTTAGATATGATTAAAAGCAATTCAAGCCAAAATATCTTTGAACATCTTATGGAAAAAAATAACCAAGGGAAATCTCCATTAGATATACTTTTAACTCAAGAATATAAAAGTTCTTGGGGTGTAAATCCAGTTCTAGTAAAAATTGTTAATGAAGCAGAAAACTATATTGACTGGAATTATAAGGTTCCAGGAACTGAAAAAACAGCAAAAGATGTATTTTTAGAATATTTTGAAAATGACAACAACATGAAAACCAAGATACAAGCATTGTCTTTGGAACAAAAATTGCAAACAAATGAACCTAAGGCAACAAAGAAATTCAAATTATAATTTTATTTAAATTAAAATATTCATTATCTTTTTGCCATAAATAATACTCTTCTTCAGAAATTAAGGTTAATTCCTTACCTGCTTCTGTGAAAATATTATTTTCCATGTTTTTTGTGTTTAGGTAAAAATAAATCAAAAAGTCTTTTTCTGGCAAATTAAAAGCATCTAATTTGCCAAACAAAATTTGTTCGTCATCAATTTTTTTGAAATCTACTATATTGGTTGTAAATTTTAATGAAAATATGTTTTGAAAATGATTATTTACTAGTATATTTTTGTTTTCATAAAAAAACCAAACTCCGTAATTTTCTTTTTTTAAGTTTTTAGTAGAATTGTCATAATTTTTAAAATTAAAATTTAGCACACTATTGAAAATAGAATATATGCTTTCATTCTCCACATTAGGGACAAATATTTTTATAGCCTTTTTCTCGTTTAAATAATTAATTATTTTTTCTTTTTTTTCACCAAATATTTTTTGATCATACCCTAATTTAATATTTCTTAATAATGACTCAATTCTTAATTTAGAAAGGTCATGAAGTCTTATTGATTCATCATTTATTTCAGTAACACTTAAATCTGAAAAATTAATATTAATGCTATTTAAATATTTTCTTACTAGATTTTTATTAATATTATACTGATCATTACTGAACAGATATGATATTATAAATCTTAAATCAATAGAATTTAATAAAAAATCAATATCAAAATCTTTATTCATTTCTTTATTGATATTATTCAATATTCCTAGCCACATTATCTCAAAAATAGATTGATTATCTTTTAAAATTACATCTATTAGTTTTGTTTTAAATATTTCTTCTATTGGATTTAATAAGTATGACCCATCTTTATTATCATCCAACCAAACAAAAGCAGTATTGTTTTCCCTCATTTGTTTTAATATAACATTTTTTATTTTAGATTTCCCCAATACTGTAGTATTTTCTTTTTTTAAGAAAAAAATATCATTAGCTTTAGTTATCTTATTATATTTAAATCCTAATTTAATTTTCTTATCTAAATCTTTACATTCATCTACATTTTTATTTTCCGGTATTTTTGGAACTTCTTGTAATTGATTTAATAATACATCAGCAATATCACTATTAAGGTTAATTTGAAAATACTTATCTATTTTAGGCTTATCTAATCCTGAATAATCTAAAACTTTTAAAAAGAGATCTTCATTTTTCTTTTGAATGTTTTCTTTCACATATGCTTGCCAAGAAGTATACCCCTCTAAATAAGCAAACAAATTAGAAGCATCATTTATGTTTGATATAGGTATGACACCATTATTTTTTTGAGCAACTAACAGTATTTTTTCTATTGTCTGCTTAATCTGTGTTTTTTTAAAGTTCATTTTGACATTAAAAATTAATTTCAAAAATAAATCAAGATGTACTAAAAACTTCAATTACTTTTAAAACCATACTCGTTTATTGACAATCAATTATTAAATATTTACTTTAAAGATAATGAAACCAATGGAGAGTAAGATGAAATTTTACAAAAACATAAAAGCAGCAACCTTATTATTAGCAATTTTCACATCTGCCACTGCTTATGCAGAATGGAAATTCCCAAGCTTTAATGAAAAAACAGCAGAACAAATTCAATTAGAAACAGAATCTGATAGAAAAGAAATGATTGAAATATGTAAGAATTCCATTAAAAACTTATATCAACAATCAATAGACTACCCTTCTGATTTTCGTTTTAACACAACACAATTAACTGAAAATGTTGAAAGTAAAACAATGAATGTTGCTATAAACTATACAGCAATTAAGAATAATGAACCCATTACTTTAAATTTAGAATGTGATTTTGCACAAGAATCTATTCAGTCTTCTAGTGGCAATCAAAAAGTATGGAGTTTTCTAAGAGAAACTCGCTCTTATTGAACCTTTAATAAATTGACAAAACAATGGTTTTGTATTAATTTAAGCAATTAAACATAAGGAAATTAATATGAAAAAATCTATAGCAATTGCTGTTTTGTCCTTAATGACATCTTCAGCTTTTTCAGCTGTTCCTAAAGATTTAGAGAAAATTGCAAATACAATTAAAAGCAATAACTCTGGGATGCCAGCAATTGAAGATATTAGAAAAACACCAGTTAGTGGTATTTATGAGATTGTCGTTAATAAAAATGAAATTTTCTATAGTGACTCAACAGGTAAATATATTTTTGTAGGAAGCCTATTGAATTCCAAAAATGGAAAACATACCAATTTAACAGAAGAAAGAGCATCTCAACTAGCGGCAATACCCTTTGAAAAATTTAACTTAAACAATGCGTTAGTTAGAAAAGTAGGGGATGGCAAAAGAAAGATTGTTACATTTGAAGACCCAAATTGTGGTTTTTGCAAAAAATTACAACCAGAACTTGATAAACTAAAAGATGTAACCATCTACACCTTTATCCTTCCAGTTTTAGGTAAACCATCGGTAGATGTATCTGAAAAAGTTTGGTGTTCCAAAAACAAAACTGAATCTTGGTCTAACTATATGAAAAACAAGACTATACCTACAATTTCTGATGAAGAATTGGCTAAATGTGATAAAAAAGCATTAGTAGATAATGTAACTTTTGCTTCACAAAATGGAATTATGGGGACTCCAGCACTATTTTTTGCTGATGGATCTTCATTACGAGGCTATGCTCCAGCAGAAGAAATAGCTAAAAAGTTGAAATAATTCAAGACGCATATAAAATATTCTGGTATAATCTTCAAAAAAAGGAGTTTTATATGCGTTTTTATGGTTTCGGCAACTATTATCTTTCTTCCCTTCAACAAGGTCTTCAATCAGCACACACTGTTGCTGAGCTATTTGTTAAATACAAAGATATGGGCAATCAATCTGACCTCGTTTTCGATTGGGCTTCTAATCACAAAACAATGGTGTTATTAAACGGTGGAAACTCCGGTGATCTTGCTGGACTACATTCTGCTTTGGAAATCCTTGAAGCTCAGGGAATGAATCTCCCTTTCGCAAAATTTCATGAAGATGCTGTTTCTCTAAATAATGCCCTAACCTATGTTGGCATTATCGTTCCAGAAAAGTATTATACTATCGCAAGTGAAGTTAGAAACATGAGAAATGTTGAAGTAATGGAATTTTTTACGTTCAATTCTTATTCTGAATGGGAGAAGGAATTAATTTTTATTCTAAATCAATATAGATTAGCCAATTAATTTAATAAAGTTATACTACCCATAGATAAGTAGGTAGTATAACTTTTAATGTAGGACTTTATTTATGCCAATCATGCAGTAATTCTTTTCATATTTAGCTCTAATTTCTATAGCACAAATCCATTTATCTAAAGGATTTCTAATTTCATACATTTCATTGAAAAACAATAACTTTTTTAAATTTTTCTCGCTCATCATTTCAAATTCTATTGCTAAAAAAGCAGTTAAATTAACAGCCGCATCAAAATGATTTGTAATTGATGAAATCTGATTAAATAATTTAATTAAATTATCTTTTTGAGAAAGAATTGGAAATGTTTTTAAATCTACAGAATTTTCAACATCTTCCTCTTCTTCTGTTATTTCTTCTATTTTTTCAAAATTTTTCCCATTTTCATTTATTAAATGAGTTGATTTTTTTATTTCTGTATTATGATGTTCAAATAGAATATTAAACTCAAAATATTCTGTTTTAGTATTAAAATCTGTACCAATAAACTCTTGATCACCAATAATATTTTTTACATTTAAATCTCTAAGGATAGCACTTATAAATGCTAATTTAGAGTTAAAACTGTTTGGTCTAGCATATGTTATTATAAGTTGCTCTACCGATTTCTGTATTTCATTAATTACATATTGTTTATTTAATAAAATACTACCACTAATTACCTCTTGCTTATTAAAACTTTTAGTTTCCATAATTTTTTTCCCGTGATAATTTAAATTACTATATCTTTTTTTTACATTAAATGCAAACCCATGTTTACTAAATTTTAAAAATAGCTTATCATTACTGATATGAATTATTTAAATATATATGGCACCTATGAAGAGCAAAAACAAGCACTTAAAGTAGCTGAGGACGAATTGCTTTTTAGAAAAATCTCTTTAACTTTTCATTTAGTGGACTTTTTAAATCAATATGGAACACAATTGTTTTTAGATATTCAGCCAGAACTTAAAAGAGTATCTTTTTTTGTTAAGAACAAAAACTTTCCCAAAGCTCAAAACAATTCTGTTTATGGATTACTTTTAGACCTAGATTCTTTTGAACTACCTACAGAATTTATTGAACAACACAATGAATCTCTTAACATATTATTTGCTCTTGAAGAACAATTTCAATATAAGAACATCTTTAAGGATACAAAATTACTGGAGGTTGGAAAGAACAATCTAGATTGGTTAAAATATTTATTTGTATTTTTAGATAAGGAAAGTTTAGAACCTATATATTTAAAGAAAATATTTGACAAAATACTTTCAAAAAATAATGATAACAGTATCATTATTAAAGTTTAATTTTATTTATGAATTTTTATATTAAAAAGAGCTTATTTGCTTTCGCTTTCTTTTCTATTGTTACACCCTCATTTGCCATCACTGAGCAAATTGATAAATCAGTAGCATACGAAGTAAAAGAATATTCTGTTGCAAACTTCAATCTATCTTTTGACCCAGAGGATAAAAGATTAAATAAAGAACAAGTGAAAATATTAGATGAATATTTAGGGGAACATGTAAGTATCAAAAAAGATATTGGACCCTCTCACAAAAAACACCAATTGGTATTTTTAATTAAATACATCTATGGTTTAGAATTAAATAGTTTATATGATGACAAATTTATTAAGTTTGTAAAAGAGAAACAAAAGCAAAATGGATTAATCGAAACTGGTGTTTTAGACCCAATTACCTGGTTTTCTGTTTTTCCTCAGCCAAGTGCCTGGAAAAAAGATACAATACAAACTTCAATATCTAATTGGAGAAATATCTTAACAAAACATGCTACTCATAAAAATGATAAAATGATTGTGGTTAATCTTCCAAGTCAACACTTATTTTTATATCAAAGAACAGAAAAAGACTATAAACTACTATTAAAAAGCAAACTAATTATAGGAAAAACCAAGAATCAAACACCAATTAAAGATTTTGAAATAATATCTTTAAAATTTAACCCAACCTGGACGCCAACAGACAATATTTTGGGTAGGAATCTTTTTAATGATAAAGGTGAGCTTAACATTGAATGGGTTGAAAGTCATGGTCTTGTACTTTTTGACGAACAGGGAAATGAAAGACCTTTATCAGATTTAGAACTAATAAGAAACCCAAGATTTGTTCAGCCCTCAGGAGATGATAATGCCCTAGGGAATCTAAAGTTTGAAACAACATCAAAAGATGACATTTATCTTCATGATACAAACGAAAGATTTTACTTTAAGCACAATACTAGACTTTACTCTTCTGGGTGTATAAGAGTTCAAGAATATTTTGAATTAGCTAAACATCTTTCTTCTTTACCAGAAAAGAAAATGCTAGATATTATAGAAGAAGGAGAAACAAAGTATTCTCCTATTAAAAAAGTTCCCGTATACCTTGATTATTCTCAAACTTATTTCAAGGAAAATGGAGAGCCAACATTTTTCCCTGATATTTATTCAAAAAATAAAGATTAATTTTCGTCTAAAGGCAACTCAATATTCCAATGTTTAGGTAAATATTGGGGATTCATAGTATCTATAAAATGCTTTCTCCAAGTTTTTACAAAATCAAATATATTATCCTCTTTAATAATCTTATCCATTAATAAATCACCCCAAAATGGTCTTTCACTAACACCCTTTAAACTTAACTTTGAAAGCTCCTCAAACTTAAAAATCCTATCTTTAGGGATCATAGAAGCATCTATTAGCTTATTGTTTATTTTTTCTAACATTTTTTGAGCAGTAAGAATATCTTTATTCCATTTTTCCTCTTCTGTTAATCTATATGAAATATTAATTCCAGCATCTTTCACCAGTTTATTTTTAAAGTCCATAGCAATTTGCTCATATTTTTCATGGCAATCAATACAGATAGCTAATACATCATGATTGCTTTTTTCTTTATATTTCACAGGCATCCTAGAACGGAACACATAAGGCACTACATGATGTTTATTTAAATTATGCTCAACACCACAAACAACACACTTATTTTCTAATTTTTGAGTATAAAAAGGTATATGTCCCTTTCCACTACCGTTAGGATTAAAATTTAGTTGGAATTTTTTATCGCCCACCCATTTTGCCAAACCTCTATTAATATACCAATTAGCTCTTTTCTCACTTACAAAAGACATAAAATAACCATCTGGATGCACCATTTCAAAAGATTCGTACATTTTTTTACTAGAAGGGTTGATTGGCATAAAATTTCCTATATAATTCTAAAATTGTATTATAACCTAAAATTCACTAAAAAGGAGTATTAAAAAATGAATTATTATGAGAACTATGCCAAACAACTGAAAAATATTCTAGAAGAATGTGAACACACTATCGCAAAAAATAAAAATCTAACAGAAGAATATGTTAAAGAACGAAAAGAACTCTTTAAAGAATTAGAGACTAAGTTTGCAACTGAATTTAATAAGCTACAATGTCTAAATGTTACAGACCTTTACTTGAACACTAATAATATAAACCTACCAAAGATGTATTGGGATATTTATGTATTATGGTTAGAAAAAATGAGAACCATTTATCAATTAGACAATGAATATATGAAGAACTTAATGGGGACTACAGCTAACATCGTTAGAATGAATCCATTTTTAAGTGCTTTTAATTTTTATGATATTTATAAGCACTTCAATATTTATCCAACACAAGAAAAATAATGTTTTTAAAAACACTTAAATGGCCAACCTTATCTTTGTTTTCTTGGATAAGTGATTGGCTATTATTTTTAATATTAGTTCAATTAGATTTTCTATCTTCAATAGCTTTCTCTATTGTTTTATGTTTTGTTGTTATTAAATTGTTCATAATAAGAACAAGCAAATGGAAAAAAATCTTTTTAGCATTAGGATTTCCTCTTTCTTCTTTTCTCTTACAAATCAACCAAGCCAGCTCTACAATCGGTTGGTTAATGCCTTTATTAATTTTACTTATTGTTTATCCACCAAAATCTTGGAATGATGCCCCTATATTCCCTACACCAAAAGATGCCTTATTAGGATTAAACTATATTTTAAATTTAAAAAACAATTCTAAAATTTTAGATTTTGGATCAGGAGCAGGACACGGCATTAAAGCAATACTTCAAGAATGGCCCAAATCATATGTTTTTGGTGTTGAAAACAGTATTTTATTGTATTTGTACACTAAGATTAAATACAGAAAAGCAACAATAATATTTGACAACATGTGGGATGTCCATTTATCAAACTTTAATGTTCTTTATGTTTTCCAAAGACCTGAAACTATGACATCAATATGGAAGAAAGCTAAAAAAGAAATGGCACCAGGCTCTTTTGTTATTAGTTTAAGTTTCCCCATTGAAGATGAAGAACCAATTTATAAAAAAGAATTAGAAAACCACTCTGTTTTTATCTATAAAACATAATAATGGTGCCCACTGACGGTCTCGAACCGCCGACCTACTGATTACTAATCAGTTGCTCTACCAACTGAGCTAAGTGGGCTAAAAAATGTCAGCCGCTCCTGACGAACCAATATTTAATCCTTACGATTTGACCTTGGTAAAAGGTACTGTGCGGGCCTCATCTGTTATTTAAAGAGTGGGGAGGCTTATACACACTCTATATATTGGCTCCAGAGGTTGGGATCGAACCAACGACCAATTGATTAACAGTCAACTGCACTACCGCTGTGCTACTCTGGAATAACAAATTTTGGCTCCCCGACCTGGGTTCGAACCAGGGACAAACGGATTAACAGTCCGCTACTCTACCAACTGAGCTATCGGGGAATAAAACTCACCATAAAAGCACACTAAATCAAAAAATTGCTATTCTATTAAAGGAGAACAGACCTAATGTGCTTTTATGGTGGGGCGGGAGAGATTCGAACTCTCGACCAACGGATTAAAAGTCCGCTGCTCTACCGCTGAGCTACCACCCCAAAATTACCATATAGAAACACACTAATCTACTCTGCACTGCAACTGACGGGCATTCAAAAAATGTGTTTTCATATGGTAGGACGTACAAGATTCGAACTTGTGACCAATAGATTAAAAGTCTACTGCTCTACCAACTGAGCTAACGTCCCAAATAAAAAAGGCACCTTACGGTGCCTTTATTCATTATTTTACAAAAAATTAACGAACAAAAGCACCCCATAAAGGTTTTTTATTACCTTTATTTTTATTGGTGTTTTTTGCGTTCATTAACATTTTAAAATCCTTTTTGTTTATTCAATAATTGAATTATCTCATACAATTATTATCTTGTCAACACATTTATTGATCTATTCCATAAAAATTTTCTATTTTTTTCATGCCTTCACTGAATCCCTGTGTAACGGCTCTTAACTTCCAATAGTTTTTATACTTGTATATTTCACATAGAATTATTTCTGTTATTTTTTCTTTGGTATAATCTAATTTAAAATTAGTCATTACTTCTTGTTCTTTTTTAAGATTTACCTCTAAATCAATTAAATTATTAAACGACTGTGTTCTTTCTTTAGCTTTGTATATAGACAAACAAAATGCTATCTTATTTATATCTTTAGGCACCTTGTTTAATTTTAAATAAAATGATTCATTGGTTGTATTATGCTTTATTTTTTGCCATTTTTGAATAATAGGCATATCTCTGTCAACATCTAAGTGATTATGAAAAATGAAATCTAAATCATTTCTTACTTTATCTTCTTCATTTAAAAGAAAAGCAAATGCGTCTATTTCAAACATTTTAAACTTTTCAGGACTAATCTTCCAATTAATTGATAATTCCAATAGATCTGGAGTATTTTCAATTTGAAATAAATTTGTTGTTTGTCCTTTAATTAATTTTTTTTCAATCATACAATCATTATTGCAGTTATTTTTTAAAGGTCAACTTCTTTGTATTTCTTAATTCCACTAACGATTGCCTTTACTATTTGCTCCTGAAACTTTTTATCTTTTAATTTTTTTTCTTCTATTTTATTACTTATAAAAGCAGTCTCAATTAATACAGATGGAACCTTAGGGGATTTTAACACTACAAAACCAGCATCTTCAATGTCATTTTTATGTAACTCAATATTGTCATTGTCTTTTATTCCAATAAGAATTTTCTCAGCTAGTTTTTTACTTTTTTTAATATTTGAAGTTAACATCATATCCATTAACACTTTTTTCAAATATCCTTCTTTTTTAGATATTTTTGCACCGCCAATTAAATCAGATAAATTTTCTCTATCTGCCAACCACTTATTAGATGCTGATGTAGCTCCAGATTCTGATAAAATATAAACTGAACTCCCTTGGGCATTTTTGTATTCTGCTGAATCAGCATGAATAGACACTAGGATATCAGCTTTTAATTTATGTGCCTTTTCTACTCTGTCATATAATGAAATAAAATAGTCTCCCTCTCTTATTAGTACACCTTTTAGTCCATCTATTTTATCTATCTTATCTTTAATTTTTCTTGCCATCATTAAAGTGATATCTTTTTCATAAGTACCCATTTCCCCTATTGCTCCAGGGTCTTCTCCGCCATGACCCGCATCTATAGCAACAACAAAATAATTCTTCTTTTTTTCTTGAGCTAATTTTTGTTTATTTATACTCTTTATGTCTACCACTAATCTGTGCTTATATTTCTGAATAGGCTCTATATTAAAAACATTAATATCTACATCGTTTTTAAACTTATATATTAGTGTTTTATTTTTTGTATCGTAAGCAATATTTGTTAGATAATCACTATTATTAAAAGCATTTTTAAATTTTGAAGCATATTTTTCTATTTTTAAAGAATCCTCTATCTTAATAGTTAATGATTTTTTAGTTTTATCATATTTAAATCTAATTTCCTTACTTGTTTCTAAGGTCGTTCTAATTGAATCTTTGGATGACCAAACTCTTACATCTATTAAATCGTTTGTCCCTTTTGCAAAAGCATTAGACAGCATTAAACTAAAAAAAGTTGCTGTAAAATAAAATACAATTCTAATAAGATTTTTACACATAAAAAAATATCTCTACCCAAAGGGAAGAGATATTAAAAAACAAACTTTAAGTCAATGTTATTTTGATATAACTTTAACCATTTCTAAAACTTTATTTGAATACCCCCATTCATTGTCATACCAAGCAATCAATTTTACAAAATTTGAATCTAGCATAATTCCAGCTTCTGCATCAAAAACTGATGTACAAGTTTCCCCCAAAAAGTCTGTAGACACAACCTTATCCTCGGTGTATCCCAATACTCCTTTAAGATCTTTTTCTGAAGCACTTTTTACTACTTTGCAAATTTCTTCATAGGATGTTTCTTTTTCTAACTCAACAGTTAAGTCAACTACAGAAACATCTGATGTTGGAACTCTAAAAGACATGCCAGTTAATTTTTTATTTAAACTAGGGATAACTTTCCCAACTGCTTTTGCTGCCCCAGTTGAAGATGGAATAATATTTTCTAAGATTCCCCTTCCACCTCTCCAATCTTTATTAGATGGACCATCCACAGTTTTTTGTGTAGCTGTCGTGGCATGAACTGTTGTCATTAAACCTCTTTTAATTCCAAAATTATCATGTAGAACCTTAGCCAATGGTGCTAAACAGTTTGTAGTGCAAGAAGCATTAGAAATTACAGATTCTCCATTATAGCTCTTATGATTAACCCCATAAACAAACATAGGAGTATCATCTTTTGAAGGGGCTGACATAATTACTTTTTTAGCACCCTCCTGTAAATGCTTTTCTGCTGTTTCTTGAGTTAAGAATAATCCAGTTGATTCAATTATTACATCTGCCCCAACCTCATTCCACTTTAAATTGGCGGGATCTTTTTCCATTGATAATCTAATTTTTTTCCCATTAATAACTAAATGGTTATTTTCAATTTTTATATCACCCTTGAATTTGCCGTGAACTGAATCATATTTCAACATATAAGCCAAATAGTCTGGCTCTAGAAGATCATTGATTCCAACAATTTCTATATCCTTGAAATTTTCCACTGCCGCCCTTAAAACCATTCTACCAATTCTTCCAAATCCATTAATGCCTACTTTGATTGTCATATTTTCTCCTTTAAAACAGCATATAGTTTAACTATTAAACATTAAAAAAACAAGATAGATATAAAAAAAATAGCCCTAAGGCTATTTTTATTATTTTCTACTTGTCCTAGTTGAGTAAGACATAGAACTTAACACTTTAGACATTTTCAAATCAGAGTAGCTTTCACCCTCTTTCATTAAATTATTAACTTGATTCATTTCTTCTGCTACTAAAGAGTTTCCAGCAAGAGCTTGTGCTGAGATAATTGAATTATTCAGAATACTGTAAGCTCCACTTCTATTACCTCTAGTAAACTCTTCTTTTGCCATTTTTTGTTTTTGTGCCATATCTAAAATAGTTAATTGAACCTCTATCTCTTGATTTACTTTTTCCTTACTAAAATCTTCCACAGAAAGAGTCTCATAAGATAGCTCAACAGTATCCTCTACTGTTTCACCTTCCTTATTTGTGTATGACAATACAGCTTCACCAATAATATATTTTGAAGCAACCTTTGCTTTATTATCAAACTCAAAACTCATTAAAACATTAACTTTTTTGCCACCTATTAAATTGCCAATAATAAAAGAATTTTGCTTTTTATCCAACTCATTCAAACACTTAAAACTTATATTTTCTTTTAAATTAAAAGAAATAGTTGCGGCATTACCCTCAATATTATTTAAACAAGAAAACTCACTTAAAAGCATTGAAGATATATCATTTTCATTTTCAATATAATAAGCATTACCTCCACTTATGGTAGCAATTTTTTCTAATAAGTCTTCATTGTAGTGATCTCCAACCCCAAATGTTGATGTTGAAATTCCTCTTTGAGATAATCCGTCTACATTTTTAGTAATCTCTGATACTGAAGTTATTCCTTGGTTCGTTTCACCATCTGTCAACACTATTACTCTATTGATCATCTTGCTTGTCATATTTTTAGCAACTTCAACCCCTGCCTTTAACCAACCTTCGTGTAAGTTCGTTCCACCATTGGCTGTAATATGACTAATCTTTCTTTTGATTACTTCTTTTGTTTCTTCAGATATTTCAATAGCATCTTGTATAACCCTCGCATCATTACTAAATGTTACTATTGAAATGAAGTCTCCAACTTCTAAAAGATCTACAGCTTCTAATGCCGCTTTTTTTACTTGAGATAATTTTGTTTTAATTGGATAACCATTCACATTCAGATTTTCTAAAAAGTTTAAGGCACCACCAACTCTATGTCCATCTAAGGGATTAAACTTATGACTATTAATACCTTCATTCATTGAACCAGATACATCAATTGCCAAGCTTATGTTTAAAGGCATTCTTTTATTTTTATTATTTTTAGGTTTATCAATTTCAATTTTAAATAAAACATGTTTTAACTGTTTACCTTTTTTAATTCCATTGATGTCATTAGTGTGTAGAAATTTAATCATTTTTTTTCTCCTTTAGATTTTTGATTTCTTTTTGTAGTTTTTCAAATAACTCCATTTGATTAGAGTTATTCATTTTAGAATCAATTTTAAGATAGACTCCAAAATCTTTATCAACACAATATTCGTTAAATTGTGTAAATGGTTTTGAGCTTTGTACTAAATTAGACAATAATATTGAATCTTTTTTTAATACATCACGAGTATTCGCAGAATAGGCACTCATACTCTCTTGTTTCGGTAAAGCTCCCGAAGCAAATATTTGGTTATTATTTAAATAATTACTACTTGTATTAGTTTGAATAGAATTTAAAAAATCTAATGCTTCATTTTTTTGTTCATAGCTTGTTTCTTGTATATCTTGTTTTGTGGATGAAGATAATATATATTGCTCAGAAAGACCATTATGCTGTAACAATCTTAATGCAACCAAAGCATTTACATGAGTTTCATCAAACCATTTTTCCTTTGAACCTTGTGGCTTATGTAATAAACCCTTTGTCATATAATCTCTAATTCTTCTAGTGCTTAAAACACTTGATTGTCTCGCATCTTTAATATGTTCTTGTTTATTGCTTAACTCTTCATCAATAAGCTCATTCACTTTGTTTGCTAATTCTTCAATATTTAACTTCATAGCTTTCCTTACAATAATTATTGAAATAATACAACATATATTGTAATTGTCAATAATTATTAATAAAAATATAAAAAATAAATTTAACTTCTTGATTTTTTATTCATATTACTATTATATATTAATACTAATTGGGAGATTATTATGAGCAACACACAATACTTAAGAAACAATCATGGGCATCAGCTAGCCAGAATTGATACTGATGACCAAGGAAATCAAAGAATTTACAATAATCATGGTCATTATTTAGGAGAATATAGAGCAAACTCAAATACAACACATAACACTTATGGACACCAAATTGGTTATGGAAATTTATTAACCACCTTTTTAACAGATATATAACTCTACAAACAAATTACAATATCATGAAAAAAATACAATCTTTACTCTTATCTTTAGGAATTATTTCACTTGGCTTTCTTGGAGTTAATACTACTTCACATGCCGCAATAAATAAAAACCAAAACAAATCTACAATAGAAAAAAAAACAAAACAAACTAAATCTTCTCAATCTAGAAATAAAACATCTGTTATTAAAAAGAATAACAATAGGTTTAAACAAACATATAGAACAAACAACTTTTCTTCGATTCAAAATATAAAATATGCTGTTTTCAATTATGAGAATGGCAAAGTTTATGAATCTAACTCTATGGATGTAGTTTGGCCTGTCGCAAGCTTGACTAAACTTATGACAGCACAAGTTTTTTTAGACAATCATCCAAATTTAGAAAATTGTTCAGCAACCATAACAGAAGCAGACATTGACAACATTAAAGGCACAGGAACTAAATTAGGATTTAATAAACCATATTCCTGTATCAATCTTCTGCAAGTAATGTTGGTGGCATCAGATAATTATGCGGCATCTGCTTTATCAAGATCTGTTCCTGGGTGGAGCAAAGCGAAATTCGTCAATGAAATGAATAAAACAGCTAAAGAATTTGGTTTACAAAACACTAATTTTGTTGATTCATCAGGATTATCCCCTATGAATAGATCAAGTGTTTCAGATTATGCTAAATTAACTATGCATGTTGTTCGTAATCAAGTAATTTCTGACTTATCCTCTAGTGAGTTTGTTTACTCAAATAATAAATGGAATCAAAAGATTCTTTATAGAAATTCTAATAGATTAATAAGGCTAAACGGATTTGATACAGAACTTTCAAAAACGGGATACATAAGGGAAAGTGGATACAACTTAGTTCATCTTGCTGATTGCAAAAATAACATTGGTGTGATAGAATTTGGGGCAAGGTCATCTGAACAAAGAAGCAATTTCGTTAAAGACAAACTTTCTAAGTATGGATGTGCCTCCTAATTATAGGAGATTTTATGCCAGGTGTAATTTTTTTAGATTTTGATGGTCCAATTTTTCCATCTAAAGTATTTCTTTATCCAGAAAATAATGGAGAATACTCTGCTGAATTTTGTAAGAAATTAAATTTACACCCATATGTCAATTATTGGAAAGCAGATCCTAATAGTATTATAATGTTAAACAAGCTATATGAAGTATACCCATATGATTTAGTAATTTCTAGTTCATGGGCAGACTCTTGGCTTCATGAAAAAGAACAGATTAAGTCGGTTTTAGATATCAATAGCTTAAATTATAATTTACATATTGATTGGAGAACACCTAGAGATAAAAATCATACTAGGCATGAGCAAATAAGTGATTGGCTTAAAACTCATAATGAATATCGTTCTAATTATCTAATAATTGATGACCATTCAAGTGGAGATCAGCTATCAGATTTGGATGTTTTAAAAGAGCATCATATTTTGGAAGAACATGTATTTTTAGTGGATATTGATGAAGGCATTTCTTATAAACAATATAAGCAGATGTTTAGTAAACTATTAACCTGGTAATTTACTTTCAAAAATCTCTAGTATTCTCATGCCTAATTTGTCGTTAGGCATTTTTACTATTTCACATAACCCAAACTCTTTTCCATTAACAAAAAATGTTAAAGCTTCCTTACTTTCCTTGTTTAGTTCAAGTATTGTGCCATGATTAGTTTTAAGAAACTCAGAAAGCATCATTTGTTTTTGTCCAAGTTCTACTGATAACCTTACATTTAGTTCTAAAATTAAGTTTTTCTTCATATGTATTCTTTATTTGTGAAAATATAATATATAAAAAAATTATAAAATCAACATAACAATTGATAAAGTTTACAAATTATAATATAATCAAACTCTAATGTTAAAGGTATAATATGAATATTTATTTTGTAAGACATGCTCAATCAACAGCCAACATTGATGCTAATGTATTGAAAACTGCCACCAATATGTCTATTGGTCTAAGTGAAGTGGGTCAAAAACAAGCACAAGAAACAGGTTTGTTTTTTTCCAATAAATTTAATCAATCTGATTCTGTGAAAATTTGGAACTCTCCATATAATAGAACAAGACAAACTGCTAAAGCCATTAAAGATAATCTTAAAAAAGCTAATTTAATCTTTAGTGAAGAAGAATCAATTTATGTAGCAGAAAGACAATTTGGATTAGTGGATGATGTAGCAGATTACCATAAAAACTATCCCTATGAATCCAAACATTGGCAAATGCATAAAGAGCATAGTCATGACTTTTTTGCTAGACCACCATTAGGTGAGTCAGGTTTTGATATGTGTTTAAGATTAGATTTCTTTTTAAAACATGTTTTAGGGTTAGAGACTTCCATTAAAAATCACATTGTAGTAAGTCATGGTGCCGCAATTAGAGGATTGATAATGATGAACCAAAAGTGGACTTACGAGAAATTTAATGAACCCAATCCTTTTAATGCTAGTGTGACCCTAGTAAATAGTGGAATACTTGAAGGTTGTATTTTTACTCCAACAGTGAAAACTGTTTAAACTGGGGGAGTTTGATTCTTTTTTGCTAAAGCATTTACAGTAAAAAATAACTCCTGTTGGGCTTTTGTTGGCAATTTATCAAAACTAATTGCCAACTCATACCAACCAAGCTGTTCTCTTTGAGCAGCCAAATTTAATGGTATAGCATCTCTACTAAAAGGTGTAACCCTTCTTACTCTCATCTTAATATTTGAAAATGTATTATTTTCTAACACTAGTGTTGCATTAGGGAATTCTTTTGGTAATAAATTAATATCTTGATTAGTATTTAATAATACCGCAGCACCGCTAACACTTAAGTTTAATAGCTTTAAATTTTTAAGATGGGTCAACTCTGGATTACTATCTAAATCTATGTTTATTTTAGCAAAAGGAGGCACTTTTACTCTAAAAGATTCTCTTCTTTGATACCTTATCATCCTAAAAGGCATATCCACCGTTAATCCCAAAATTTCAGATGATAAAACATTTACATTTGAAATGTGTGACTCAAAAATAATTTTAATATTATTTAATATCAAAACACCCCAAACACAAGGATGTTTAAAGTTCCTATAAAATTTTTTGTTAATTTCAATTTCAAGGTTTTCTTTTTTATCAACATATAAATAAGATGAGAATTTAACCCAATTATCAAAATTTTTATCATCAAACTCATGTAAGAAAAAAGATATCATAATTTTAGACTGCTGAGCTTCCTTTAGAAAACTAAATTTTTCTAAAGAATTTTCTACTAATAAGTCTTCTTTTTCTTCAAAATCTCTTAATTTTATAGGATTTTCTTCAAAAGCTAAGATTTCTTTTTCTTCTTTTCGCATTTTTTTCTCAAAATATTTTATTTATAGTAAAGAAAAATATATTATAATGTCAACAACTAAACCTTCAAAATGTGTAATTATTGTCAAAAAACAAAAATTATGCTAACTTAGAAACAATATAAAACTTATGCTTATGAAAAAAGACCAAAATACACCAATGATTCAAGCTTTTTTGGAAGTTAAAAATCAGTACCCCGATAAATTAGTTTTTTATAGAATGGGGGATTTTTATGAGCTTTTCTATGAAGATGCTGTTGAAGCCTCTAAAATTTTAGGCATTACTCTAACCAAAAGAGGACAGTCAAATGGTAATCCCATTCCAATGGCCGGAGTACCATTTCATTCCGTTGAATCTTATTTAAATAAAGCTTTAAAATCAGGTAAATCTATTGTCCTTTGTGAACAAGTAGGAGAACCAGGAAAGGGGCTAATGGAAAGACAGGTTTCTAAAATATTAACCCCAGGAACTGCTATTGAACAAGGTATTCTTGATAATAAAGAAACAAGATATTTAATGGTAGCCTTCAAAAGAAATGAATTTATGGATTTAGCTTGGATCAATTTTTCAAGTGGTGAAATTTGGTGTAATACTGTCTCATTCAATTCTTTCTATGATGAAGTTAATAATATTAGTCCAGCAGAAATTCTCATTTCTGAAAAACAAATTATTAATTTCCACCTTCCAGAATTTACAGTAAACACAATTCCCTCTTGGGAATTTGATCAAATAACTTGTGAACAAAATATTGTTAGGCTTTTTGGAGAGCATTATCAACATAAATTTGGATTAAAGAACAATCATGTTGTTACTCCTATTTCTATTTTAATTAACTATCTTCAAGAAACTCAAAAAACTGAAGTTCACCATATAAATCAAATAAAATGGTTTAAGAAAAAAGACTTTTTACAAATAGATTATAACACTAAGAAACATTTGGAATTAACCAACTCCAATAGTATTGGATCATCTTTTTGGGAATCTATTGACTATTGTACAACCTCTATGGGTTCTAGAAGATTAAAAGAATGGATTAATAATCCAACTAAAAATATTTCAACCATTCAAAACAGGCTAGACATTGTAGAATATTTATCATCTGGAAATAAGCCTTATTTTTCATGGCAATCTATCGCATCCTCTTGGTGTGATATAGAACGAATAACAGCTAGAATATCTTTAAAAACAGTTAAACCCAGAGAGTTAGCCAACCTTAGAGATACTCTACGTGGTATGCCTAAACTTATTAGTTGGATACAAAATCTACCTTTAAACTTAAGGGGGTTTATTGAACACAGCATTCCAAATGATGCAGTTTTAAAATTGTTAGAAAAATACTTAATTGAAGAACCTAGTGCATGGGTTAGAGATGGTCTTGTAATAGCAGATGGATTAGATAACGAATTGGATGAGTGTCGAAAAATACAAAATGGACACCATAATTTTTTAAAGGATTATGAAAAGCAAGAAAAAATATCTACAGGAATTTCTAATTTAAAGGTTGAATACAATCAAGCTCAAGGATTTTTTATATCTATCACCAATTCTAATACAAGCAAAGCTCCAAGCTATTATAAAAGAAAACAAACCCTAAAAAATTGTGAAAGATACACTACAAAAGAACTGTTGGATTATGAAGAAAAAGCACTTTCAGCCAAGAGTAAATCTTTAGCTAGAGAAAAATATTTATACTCTCAGTTATTATCTAAATTACAGCACTATATTCCTACACTACAAAAGCAAGCAAAAATTTTAACAGAATGGGATATATTAGCTGGTTTTGCTCAACAATCTTGTGAAAATAATTATGTTCGTCCTCAATTTAATGATGATAACTTTATAGAAATGATTGAGGGAAAGCATCCAATACTATCTAAAAACAACAACACATTTGTTCCTAACTCTATTAATTTAGAATATTCAGATAATGTCGCAATTATTACTGGACCTAACATGGGTGGAAAATCAACCTTCATGAGACAATTAGCTCTTTTAACCATAATGTCTCATTTGGGATCTTTTGTTCCAGCTAAAAAATTTAGCATTCATAAAAACATTGATGCTATTTTTAGTAGAATTGGCGCTGGAGATGATATTACCAAAGGAAGATCTACCTTTATGGTAGAGATGACAGAGACTGCTTACATTGTTAATAATGCCACAAAAAATAGTTTAATTTTAATAGATGAACTTGGTAGAGGAACAGCTACTTATGATGGATTATCATTAGCGTGGAGTGTTGCTCAATATTTAGGTGTTAAAACTGGTGCCTTTCTTTTATTCGCAACACACTATCTAGAAATTACAGATCTTTCTAGTTTATTTTCTAACATACAAAATTATCATGTTAATGCTACCGAACATGATGAACAGGTTATTTTCACACATAAACTTGAAAAAGGAAGTGCTAATAAAAGCTATGGCATCCATGTAGCAGAATTAGCAGGTCTTAATGAAGAAATTATTAATACGGCGAAACAAAAACTCAATACTTTAGAAAATCACCAAGCTCCTAGAAGAGAAAACTGTTCAATTAGTGATGAGTTAAAAAATCTAGATGTATTAGGTATGACACCCATACAAGCATTAAATTGGATAATGAGCAAAAAAAATGAATTATGATCTGCTATACGATTTAAATTGTCAGTATTCCTTACAAAAAAAGGATGCTAGTTCATTAATTGATTACTTTAAGAAAAAACAAGGTTGGGTCTATATTGCCAAAAGTAAAGACAATCCATACTTAAAAATAGGCAGAACATCTAAAGACCCCTTAATAAGAGCCAAAACTCTTTCAAGCACAGGAGTTTTAAATGAATATGAAATAATTTTTTCATTAAAATTTTTCAATCAACTTTGGGGTGAAAAACACATTCACAACACTTTGAAAAAGTTTAGAGTTAATAAAGAGTTTTTTTCTGTACACCAAGATGTTGCTTTTGAAGTTATTTATCAAACAAAAACCCTAGAAGATGAACTCCTAGGGCGTTTTTTAAAGACAGATATGATATTAGATGACTTAGACTTTATTATTTACTCTTTAAAATAATTATTTCAATTCTCTAACAATTCTAAAACCTTGTTCCCAACTTTTTTCTCTAGGTTCATACCAATCTCTCCAAGCAGAACGAACCACTTCAACTGCGTATTCCCAAGATCCTCCTCTAGCTCCCCTATACTTACAATCACCACCTAAGTATGGCTCTCCATTTTTTGTTGCCTTTGAATATCCTGTGACATCTATACAATCTTCAACCCATTCGTCTACATTTCCATGAATATCATATAAACCAAAAGGATTTGGAGGAAAGCTACCTACAGGCATAGGTCCTGGTTCTTCTGAATCTATACATCCTATACAGTTAGCCACATTTTTCCCTGTTATATCATTGCCATTCCAATACATAGTTTTAGTTCCAGCTCTGGCAAAATATTCCCATTCTGACTCTGAAGGTAAACGATAAATCCCCTTATCTGACTCTGGTTTAGTCTTGTTTAACCAATCAAGGAACATTTTTGTTTCATCCCAAGAAACCATAACTACAGGATAATATTCTGGAGCATATTCAATCTCTTGTCCAAACTTATATAATAATCCAAACCTATGATCCTTGACCTGTTGATTATTCGCTTCTTTTATTTTTATCTTACTTTCATTAATATAACTTAAGAACTTTTTGTATTCTCCTATCGTTACCTCATAAATACCAACTTGAATATTTTTACTTATTTTTACTTTATGATGAGGTCTTTCTGAATCTAACACAAATTCATCTTTATCATTTTCAGCAAACATACAATCAATAAAACTACCGCAACCTCCCATTTCAAATTCACCTTTTGGTATAGACTTAAACTTCATTCCCATATGATTTTCAAAATCATATTTTGCTTTATTTTTCATCATTACTTCTGATTGAGGCATTACTTTTCTATTTTTAATATATTCAAATCTATCCATTTTTTTAACTTCTTTTGGAAGGGATACTTTTCTTTTCTCTAAGATATCTATAATACCATTATCTACAATAATCATATTTGTTTCAAAATCTGTAGAAATACCTCTTACTTTTGCATCATTAATCCAAGCATATGGTTTTCTATCTTTAATTACTCTTCTGTCTTTAAAATTAACTTGTGTTTTAGTTTTTTCACAATGCACAGCATCATTAAAATATCTTACACACAAATAATCATCTGCCGCTGACACTTGCTTAACTTTATTGCAAAGCTCTGGTTTTTTTTCACAAATATTTGGTGCGGCATCTCCCCACACAAAAAGTCTTCCATTTTTATCTGAAGCAGCAGCATACCCAAATCCCGAAGCTATACTTACTATATTTTTTGCTTCTTTAGGTATCTTGTGGACATTATTCTCCTTTGTTCCAAAACACTGCACATCACCACTTGTGTTAACAATACAAGTATTTCTAAATGATACTGCTACACCTATGGCATTTATTTTATTTTTAGATATACATTGCCCCAAGTTTTCAGGTTCTTCACATCCCCAGCATTCAACAGAACCATCTTTTAATATAACACAAGAATGCACTTCGCTTACATCTATAGTTCTTAAGCTATCTAATGGATTTTTAGAAACTAAGGCTTTATTTTTCTTTACTTTTTCAGGTATTTGACACTGAAACCCTTGTCTTGGTCTGCCACAACCCCAACATTCAACTTCATCATCTTTATTGATTCCACATCCATGCCCAAAAGATGTAGCAACATTTAACATTGGTTTTTCTGTTGTCCTCATACCACCCAATTCTAAATTCCAACCTTCTGGAACTTTGGATGTATTGCATTGCCCATAATCGTTTAATGGTGTCGCACATCCTTGGCAATATAGCTTACCACTTTCTAAAACAACACAAGCCGAATAAGGAGCAACATCAAAATCAATTATTTTTTCATCAAATTTTTTGACGGCAATTTGCCCATTTTTATTTTCTCCCCACCCTATAATGGCATCAGCTTTTGCCTGATAAGAAAGCATAAGCAATAAGGTAATTATTACTAATTTAAAATATTTAAGCATCGCTTATTTCCTTTGTTTGAATAATTGTGTATAATATTAGAAAACTATATTACTGTCAAAAAAATTATGTCTAAATGTTATATGATGATTGGTGTTCCAGGTAGCGGAAAAAGCACTTATATTCAAAATGTTTTAAATCAAGAAAAAAACTTGATTAGCATTTCCACGGATGAATACATTGAAAAAATCGCTAGAGAACAAAATAGCACATACAGTTCTGTTTATGATACAGCCATTAAAGATGCTAACAATTGGTTTAATGAAGAATTAAGAAAAATCTTTAAGCAATCTACTGATTTCGTTTGGGATCAAACTAATATTAATATTAAATCTAGAAAATTTAAATTAAAACAATTATTTGACCAAAAATATGAAGTTCATGCTATAACTTTTGAGGTTGAAACAAGCATCATTCTTGATAGATTAAGAAATAGGGCAACCCAAACAGGAAAAATTATTCCAGAGTCTATCATTCAATCTATGTTGAAAAGCTATCAACCACCAATATTAGATGAGGGATTTAGCACTATAACAACAGTTAACTCTTTAGGTGATATATTGTCACATCAAAAAAAACATACATCTCTTAAGATTTGACAATAGAAAACAAATATCTTATTTTATCAAAAAAAGAGATAGAACATGAACTTAACTAAAGAAGTATTAATAGAGCAAAGAACAAATTTTTTTAATGATATTGTCTTTTCTTTGCAAAGAAAAATTGGAGAGCTTGATCAAGTTCTTGGGCAAGACTCATATCAAATTATTCCAAAAAATGAAGATTTTTTGAATGACCCAATAAATGGGGAACTGATGTGTGAAATAAATGGTGAATATTTTGGTAAAAAATTTACGATTCTATACAGTATCTGGCAAGTTGGAACACTTCTAAAAATTGGTTTTCTTATTAAAACTCCAGATATTTATGGTGCATTTGGTCAAGATGATAACTCTGAAATATTACATGTTTGGCATGATCAAGGAAGGCTTGTTATTAAAGATATTCACGGTGGACTTTTTTATGATTGGGAGTTTGATGCTTCCGAATTGTATAAAAGCTATCAAATCCAAGAAAACTACAGTATGGGTATAAGACACATGCACTTACGCATACTTAGGACAATTTATATATTTTTAAAACCTTAAAATATATTAGGTTAACTTTCTTCTTTCTGTAATTAATCCCGAACTCCCGATAACAGCATTTGGTCTATCTTCTGTTAAACCTATGCTCTTATCCCTTATGCTTTTAATATTTAGAATTGGTAATTTAAAATTTATTTGTGTATTGGTATGAGAAAAAGTTTCTGTATCTAAAGCTATTCCCTTGGTTTGCTTTGCTATAAAATTATTTACATACAACTCTTCAATTTTTTTTCTTTCTAAATCTTTTTTTGATTCTTTTTTGTGGTTAAAATTTGGAGCAGGATATTTATTTAATGGGTTTAACCTATCATTTAAAGCAGAAACACTTTCCTTTATTTTTTCTGGTTTTAAGTCAACCACTAAACTTGCGGCTACTTGTCCATTTTCATTTTGATATGCACCATCTAAAATTGCTTCTTTATTATTACCATTTGATTTAGCATTGAAAATTAATTCTTGCTCTATTAAGTTTTCATTTAACAATACTACTTCTGGCTCAGGATTGAAATCTAAATTTAACTTTTCTGCAACACCACCAATTAGACTATCTATCTCAGACTCATTTTCTTTCAATTCTTCAAGTGTATTTATATTCTCATTTTTCTCTAACAAATATCCTAATTTAGCTAAACTATTTGTTATGCTTTTAGACATTAGTAAGCTATTTTTATCCACTAATTTATCATCAAAAACTTTATCCAACATTTCTATTGCCTTTTTTTGATATTCTAAAATTTTTTCTTGCTCTTCAAAAATTCTTTCTAAAGAGTAATCTTCTATTTTATCTAATAAAGTATATTTTTTATTATTCATACTTTTATTTTAGCATATCATAAAACAATATCAATATTGCATTCACTCATACAGAATGATATAATATCAATATGGCAATCAATACTAAAATATATTTACAGACACATGCTCACCCTAAAGAAGTTTTAGATGTTATTCAAAAAACTTTAGGCACTGACTTTATCCAATCTGGTCTTAGGGGAGATTTTGATCCAAAAAAACCATCTTCAAAAGACAATAGTTGGTCTTTAAAACTTCCAAAAAATTGTGGCCATATAGAATTATCTGATGTTGACTATTTTTCTCTAAACATTAAAGACCCACTAAACCAAGATTATAATGTTCTATTTTTCTTTAAAGCAGAAGATGACCCTGAAGTTTTGAACAATGAAAAATTGTTAACACCTAAATCTTCAACAATATGGTTAGTTCTGGGTAAAAAATTAGTTGATTTTTTTGGTGGTAAAATGCTATATGCAGACTCAACTTCTAAAGAAAATGAACAATGGTATATCAATAAAAAAGGAATTTTTCCTAAAAAAGCAAAAGGGCAGTCTGGTGATGATAGGTGGTATCAATATCATAATTGTCTTTCTAAAGTTAAAATTTTAACCTCTAAAGACATAGAAGAAATGGAACCATTTTCTTGTTATGATGATGAAAGAACTGTTGCCTTGAAATCATATTTAGAAAAATATCAATTAAGCTTAGACATCTCAAAGAAACTAAGCAGCAAGAAAAACAATCAAACAAAATTAAAAATATAACTCAGGACTAAAAATGACAACATATTATTTAGAAGAATACGATTTAATTAAAGTGTGTGTATTTAATGGCATTAGTAGTCATTATGCTTTTATAAAACAACCACTTGATAAACAGAAGTCTATTTTGGAAGATAGACTATTTAATCCATTATTGCTAAAAAATCCGAAGATGAAACCTTTTGTTGATTCTTTTTTAAAACAATACTCAGAACAATCCACAATAGAACAAATAAAAAATTTCTGGAAAAATAAAATAACAATTGAAGATTTTTCTGAACCAATATTAAATTCTAATTATACTTACAGAGAAGATGCAGATAGACTTAAGTTTTTAAAATCTTTATTTGATAAGTCTCCTAATTTTTTAAAGATTGTTCATTCACATATTCAATCTGTCATTAAGAATAAATTAAACAATACAATTTATACAAACATCTCCGATAGTATTTATGATGCATATTTTCAAATGTTAAAAAGTAAAACTGGGGCAAGTATTAAAAAAAACTTATCACTAAAAGAAATTAAAGATAATATAGACTCATATAAACCACACAAGCCAAATGGAATTAAGAAAAAAATTAATGCTTATTTAAACAGTTTTAATCATGATTCTTTTTTGTATGAAAACATAACAAAAGAACTTGAAGAACACATTAATAATAATGGAACCATAAAATTATTTTGGGAAGAAAAAATCCCCCTATTCACCCAAGATGTTATAAAAAAACATAACAATGAGAAAGTTGAGATATCTTGGGGGAAAACAACCTCTTTATATTTGCTATCTTTTCAAATAAATCCTGAATTTATAGTAGAAAAAGCTCATGTAACACAAAATCAAGCATTATATTTTAGAGGAATTTTTCAAAATTCTCTAGCTGATTTTATTTCTAAAAATTTCAATGGTAATGTAGCTAATTTGAATGGGGGAGCCTACTATTCTGTCAATATCCTTTTTGATAATCAAGACAACAAAAACAGGGCAGAGTCTTTTTGTAGTATTTTACAAAATAATTTAGATCATATAATTACCACATATTGTAAAAAAGAAACCAATAACAACCTTAATAATCAATTAAATGAATATTTCAATAAACTCAATCTATCATTTGAACTTGATAAAACTCTAGGGCAAAAAGAAAAAAATCAAAAACAAGTTAAAAATAAAATATAACCCAACTTTAGAGTGGATTGACCAATTTTACATTTTTTTCTTTTTGTTATATAATTTCAAATTATTGGAGATATATATGGAGTTTACAATTAAGGGTTCTAGCGACCCATTTTTGTCAATACAATTAAAATTAGGAGAAAAGATTTTTTGTGAATCTAACTCTATGATTTCTTTAGATGAAGGATTAGAACTTACAGCTAAAGTTAACGGTGGAATATTGGGTTCTATGGCTAAGAAAATATTTAATAATAAATCTTTCTTTACTCAATTTGTTGAATCCACAACAAAAGATGGCGAGGTGTTAATATCTCCTCAACTTCCTTCAGAAATTAAAATCTTAAATATTACAAATGAATCTCCAATATGCTTGAATGATGGTGCTTTTCTAGCCTCCTCAAATGACATTCAACTCAATATGAAAAGTCAAAAAATTAAAGTAGCTCTTTTTGGTGGCAGAGGTGGATTTTTTATAACTGAACTATTAGGAGAAGGAACTGTAGCAGTAAGTGGATTTGGCACTATTATAGAGAAAAAAATCAGCCCAAATTCTCCCTTAATAGTAGACAATAATTTTGTTGTAGGTTGGTCAAAAAATTTAACACAAGAAATTACCATCAAAACTACACACAAAAACATTTTTCATAATTTATTTAACAGCTTTAAAACTGGTGAAATTATAACTAATAAATTTTCAGGTGAAGGCACTGTTTACCTTTGCTCAAAGAGTAGAAAACATTATATTAGCTGGCTTAGATATGTAACACACATTACCAAATAAGGAGATTTTATGCCTATTTATTTTTTTAGTTGCTCATCCTGTGGATTTCAAAAAGACCATTTGTTGAAAATATCACAATCTGTTCCTTTTTGCCCTAAATGTGGTTCAGATGAATATAAAAAACAACTTACTTCTGCTTCTTTCTCAATGGGGAATACTCAAACCACCCCTTGTGGGGCGGATTTCAGAGAAGTTAAAGAATTAGGTTGTGGTGGTAGTTGTGCTTGCCACCCTAAATAACCTACATTAATCTTGATCTATTATTAACTTACCATTTTTATTAATGAAGTTATAATGTGTCACTCTATAATCTCTTAATAAGCCACCTTCTTTTGGAGTATTTAACAGAGACATTAAATATTCATGAGTTAAATGCTTTATTTTTTCAGCATCTCTAGATCTGCTAAAAACTTCATTTCTCCATTGGTATACCTCATCTAATTTTTCTTCTAAAGAATAAAAGTGATTATTATCATTATAGAAATCATTAAACTTATTTTGTCCTAAATAAATTGAATTAGAACCCTCATATCCTAGTTTTTCTTTTGTTTTTGGATCTGTATTTTCAAAATACATCCAATCACCTGGAACTATATTTTTCTTATTAAAACCATACTTAACTTTTAATAACTTTCCATTATTATCAGTTTTTTCAGCATCATATTCTGGATCTATTTTTTCTAAGTGATCTTTATCTCTTGCCATTCTTTGTTCAAGCAAAGACACCATCTTATTATCTTTTTTGATCCTCTTATAATAGTCAAATAAACCTTGAGTCATAGATATTTTGGCTGCGAAATTACAACCAAAACCATATTTTTTTTGATTAATAAATATATCATCTACTGCTCTAGTAAAGTTTCTATTATTTTTAAGTGTGAAATTTGGATTCCAATATCTTTTATTTAGGAATGCATCATCACCATCGGGCCAAACCCATTCAACTTGGCTAATCCAAGCTACTGTATTTTGTCTTATTTTTATATTATCATAAAGTGTTTCAAAAGAACAGAAATCATTTTTATATGTGAAATTTCTACCTGGATTCATTTTAGCAATTAAAATCTCACCCAATGAAGGAACCTGAACTTTCTTATTTTTATTTCCTAATGTTGGAATTTCTACAATATCCCCCTTAAGATTAAACTCTTTTTGTATTTTTGTTGGATCTGCTATTTCTTGGCTTAATTTATATTGCAATCTTCCATCTTTATAATTTACATTTTTGATGACATATTGTTTAATTTTGAAATCTTGTAATAGCTTATCAAACTTTTGTTCAATATTTATAATTTTATTAGTTTCACAAGAAAAATTAATTCCATCATTAAAATCCGAAGCATAAGCACAGTTTATAAATAAACTAGAAATCGCAGTAATTATATATTTTTTATTATTTTTCATTTTTCCCTCAAAACTTCTTAAAGGGATATAAATAAAAATGCTTTTTTTGTCAAACCTATTTTTTCAATTTAATTCCATAATTTACTAATATTTCTTCTAAACTATTCTTTTCTAGAGGCTCTAATTTGTTAATGCTCCACTTTTTTTGATCTTTAAATAGCCTTAATTTACAAAACTTAAACCTGGAAAAATCTTCAGATAAGTTTTCTTCATATAAGCTGGTATTTTTACTGTCAATTAATTTGATAACTGCATTTTTAACTTGTCCGAAATTTTTCCCACTACTATCTTCTATAGTTATCAAAATATCTATAAAAGCTATTTTTTCTACTAAATTAGTAAATATAAGTTTAATTTTTTCGTCTTCTAATTCACAGCCTGAATTACTTTGTTTTTCTAAAACAACACTTTTGCATTTTGAGTTTGTATTATTGAAAAATATAAAATGCTCATTAGATAAAATTTTTTCTTCCTTATCTAAAAGTAAAAGCATTAAATCTAAATCGAAATCTTCACCATTTGTATATCTCTTGTCCCAATTTAACAATATATACATTAAATCATCAGTTAAAATAATATTGCTCATAAAAATCCTACTTTTAATTTAATCCTATCTTTAATTTCATTCAAGTCAACAAAATCATAATTTGACATGTTTTGCCTTTTAGTATAAAAAATAACCTATGAGAAACTTATTTCAAAAATTACTATTAATTCAATCTATTTTGATTACAAATATAATCATTTTGATAGGAAACTCATCACACTTGAGCGTTAAAGAGAGCAACATTCAATACACTTTAAAGAGTTTTTCTGAAGAAATAGAAGCTAATTTAGCTGAAGAAAACAAATTATTAGAAAAACAAGCATTCATTAATGATTTTTTACAGCAAGAAAAATATCATCTAATTGCTTTACTGGTGATTACTTTTTTATTTGTTTTAAAATTTAACCATTTAAAAACAAATATTAGTTACAACATACAACCAAAACTCCACTCCTCAACCTTGTAAATTAATTTTTTCTTCTCAGGAAAAACTATACTTATTAATCTTTTACAATTTTGGAGAACAAATGAACTTAACTAATTTTTTAAATAAAAAAAACATCAAACGATACAAAACACTTATTGAGCAGATACACGAATATGAGAAAGAACTTTACGGTTCTATCCCAATGGATCAAATACCACATAAACTTTTGCTAATAAAACAAGACGAGAACATGAAGCCAAGAAATAAAATTCTTCATGCAATGGCTATAGCTAGAAGAGCTAGTGATTTTATTTTAGGAATGTCTTACTATGATGTTCAACTTATGGGAGCATTAGCCTTATTTGATGGCTGTATAGCAGAAATGAAAACGGGGGAAGGCAAAACTTTAACCTGTAGTGCTGCCGTAGTAAGTAATTTCGTATTAAATACCAAAACTCATGTAGCAACTGCAAATGAATATTTGGCACAAAGAGATCAACAAACACTAGAACCACTATATACTTTTTTAGGGATTAAAAGTGCTTCTTGTGTCTCTTCTATGGAAAAAAGTGCAAAGAGAGAGGCATATAAATCAGATGTTGTTTATTCAACCGCTCAAGAATTGGGCTTTGACTTTTTAAGAGATAATCTTGTTTACTCTAAAGAAGAACAAATGCAACCATACAACTTGTCTGAAATTAAAGCCATTATTGATGAAGCAGATTTTATCTTGATTGACGAAGCAAGAACTCCACTAATTATATCAGGTGAGTCTCCAGTTCAACAAATAGAATTTTATAAAGAAATTAGAGAGTTTGCTCTCTCTTTAGAAAAAATGAAAAAAGCACCAGAAACCAATCCTTTATTAATTGAGGAAAAAATACCAGGAGATTTTTGGGTTGATTTGAAATATAAATCAGCATATTATAGTGAAACTGGATATCAAAAAATAGAAGATTTTTATTTCTCTAAATTTCCGAACCAAGGCTCACTCTACAATAATGAAAACTCTTGGATCTTACAAGAAGTATTAAGTGCTTTACGTGCCGAATACTGTTATTTTAAAGATAAAGATTATGTGATTCAAGATAATGAAATTATTATCGTTGACCCCAATACAGGCAGACTATCCAAGGGTAGAACTTGGTCTAACGGTTTACATCAAGCAATAGAAACCAAAGAAAATGTTAAAGTTAATCCAGAAACCATAACAATTGGAAGTATTTCAATTCAAAACTATTTTAGAAACTACAAACAAATCTCTGGCATGAGTGGCACCGTTATGAAAAGCACTGATGAGTTTGATGGTATTTATAATAGACCAACCATTGAAATACCAACTAATAAACCAATGGTTAGAGTTAATCACAACGACCAAATTTTTCTAAGTCTTACAGCCAAATATAAAGCCATAATTAAGGATGTGAAATCAAGACATGAAAAAGGGCAACCTATTCTTATTGGAACAACCAGTGTTGCTGAATCAGAGACTATCAGTAAATTACTTAAAGATAAAAACATTAAGCATCATGTTCTTAATGCTAAAAATCACTTTTGGGAAGCTCAAATTATTGCCCAAGCGGGACAACCTTATTCTGTTACAGTTTCTACTAGTATGGCAGGAAGAGGAACCGATATTATCTTAGGCGGCAACACTGAAGCTTTATTAAGTATTCTCAACAAACAACTAAATGATTTAAACGAAAGAAAATCCTTTTTTGATTTGCTATTATCTAACATGGAAGAAAGTGAAGACTTCCAAGAAGAAGTCTCAACTAATGAATTAATTAGTATAGACATGAAGCATATTGATCATAACGATATTCAAGAGTATCTTTTAAACCTTAGGAATCCCGACTATTTAAATAGGTTATTTCAAGAAGGACCAAAGAAAATCAGACATTTGCTACACATTTTGGAGCAAAGCATTACTAAACAAATCTTTATAGTTGAAACATCTCATGAAGACTGGAGAAAGCAAGTCATTGAATTGGGCGGGCTTTATGTATTGGGAAGCTCTAGAAATGAATCAAGAAGAATTGATGACCAATTAAGAGGAAGAGCAGGAAGACAAGGCGACCCCGGAGAAAGTATTTTCTACTTAAGTATTGAAGATCCTTGGGTTAATGTATTTGGTAAAAATCCAATATTCGCAAGAATATCTAAAGGTGTTCAATCAGATGAAGCGATTTCTGCCCCTATTGTTAATAGAGCTTTTGAGAAAGCACAAGAAGCGATTGAATCTTTTCACTACACAAGTCGCAAAGACACCTTTCAGTATGATACAGTAGCTGATGATGGAAGAAGGCACTTTTTATCTTTAAGAAATCTACTTTTAAATGATTACAAATATATATACAATGTTCTAGAGCATACACTTTTGGAAACATACAGTATTGTATGTCAAAATGATTTCCCTATGTTTTTTGACCAACTTGAAATGGCAGAAAACACCTTAAGTGCTGATTTTCCAACACATTTGGATTTTACAAAAATGATTATTGCCTTTCCATTTAACAAAACATATGAAGCAACAACAAAGTATAAAACATTATACAAAATAATCCCAAAAGAATCAGATTCTCCTTCTTTATCTTATGTAAAAGAACATGTTTCTAATGTGCTATCTCAACTCACTGAAAATGATGAACTTTGGCACAACTTAAATCAAATATGCTTAAAAAATCTAGACAAAAGATGGTCTGAGCATTTAGCTTTTATTGATGCTGCTAAAGAACATGTTGGATTAAGAAGTTTGGCACAGAAAAACCCCTTGTATGAATTTAAAACAGTTTGTTATGACTCTTTTAGTTCTTTAATTGATGACTTTAAATATAATGTCGTTGTTGAGTTTAATGGCTTAAATGAAAAATTATTAAATTCACCTGAAACTGAAATATAACTTTGATTTTATGTAATCTATTTAGTACAATATTAATAGGAGAATTATTATGTCTATAGATTACATACATAGCCTTGATTTAAAAAATAGCTTGCAAGATTTCAGTAAAGGTAATTTTTTTAGCTTATTAAAATTAGTTATTAAGAACAGCTATGATGCTTACGATATAATTCAAGATAAAAACTTGGTTTTAAATCTATTATCTTTAAAGCCTCTTAGTGCAAACCAATCTGAAATTATCGATCTTATGATTGACAATCGTGTTGATATTGGAGAAAAACTTACTCCAGATGATGAAAGTAAGATTTTAAAGGTAAATAAAATTTGGGGGATTGAAAATCAGAATGAACTGCCTTATTTTCTATATTTGATACCATATTTAAATGACGAATGCACCTCTAAGCTTTTAAGGCAAGCCAACTTTAGCACTTTAGAAAATAAATCAGAAATTGCTGAAAAACTAGTTATTCATTTTTTTGAAAATGGTTTTGCTGAATCTATTTTAGCATTAAAATCAGAATACTTTTTAATTTCCGCACTAGAAAGATATGAAAACAAATATACCATTATTCGCAATAATGAAGAAAAAAAAGTTAACTTAGAAGAACTTCTTTTTTCAAAATTTTTAGACAACCCAAATCTTTTAACAGCTTACTCTGAAACTTTTTATAACAGTATAGACCACTGTGCTGACAAATGGATTTCACATAAATTAGATGAAGAAAATAAAAACATTAAACAAATCTCAAAATTTATAGATATTAACTTTGACAAATTAAGTGATGAAGGAAAGGAAAGAATTGTAGCAGAAACACTATATAAAACAGATAATCTACAATTAACCAAGGAAGCATTAAAGCACTTTGATATTACCAAAATTAAGGACTATAAACCTACACATATACCTATTTGGATTAACTCTGGCTCCCATAAAGATAAAGATGTTTATAAATTACTATTGAAATCTGGTATTGAACTCTTTGATTACTATCCTTATGGAAATAAACTTTTCATTTCTAGTATTTCTGAAAATATTTACAGAAAAGATGTAATGAGTAATCTTGAAAAACAAGGCATAGAACGAAAAGAGTTTATTAAGCTAATTCTTGAACCAAATCATACACCTGGTATACTAACAAATAATTTCTCATTATTGTTAGTCATGGGAGATTCCAACTTTAATGATCTTATCAATATTTCTATTGAAGATTTAGCCCTTATTAATAAAAATTTTAGAAAAGAAAACTATGATAAAAAATCAGTTATTCAAAAGTTAGAACTTATAAATAACTATATTAGCAAAACTTTTCTTGCCCCCACTTACGATGGAGAGCAAATTTACTACAGAACATCTATAATCAAAAAAGAAATCAATTTTAACTTATGGATTGATAATGAGTATAACCTAAGCAGAAGTAAGAACGAAACTCCCCACTTAGTAAAAGAACACCTTTCATTGTTGGAACAACTCAACCCAAAACAAGAAAATATTTATAATTTTAGACAAGATTATTTTAAAACCATAAAGACAATGTTTGATTACTATAGTGTTCAAAGCATAGGTGAAAAAACTGAATTTTATAATCTTTATATGAAAATTATTGACTATGTATCCACAGATAAAAAATTACCCTGGAATGATGTACTAGAAAATTTAAACAAGAATTCATCTAAAAAGGATTCTTTTGATGAGGGTGGGAAATTAATTTTTAATTATTTACATAAAATTTCTTTAAACAACACTTTTGAATCCACAGTTAAACAGGAAAAAACAGAAAAAATAAAATTAAAGATATAACTCTTGTCAAAAATCCATTTTTCCTATATTCTAGATTACATTTTAGGAATGATATGAAAGTAAAAAAGTATTTAATTTTAACAATAGCATCTGTTTCAATATTTTTTATTTATGGCTCTTTGAATAAAGTTAAGACATCAATTGAATCTTACGAAAACAGCATTCAAGAACAGATTTCTAATTTTAATAACGAGTCAGATAAATTTCATATCTCAAGAAAAGATACATATAACAATTTATTCTTTTCATCAGGAAACTATTTGGTATCCACCAAAATAAACAATGAAGAATATCAAACTAATTTCCTATTAAACTATAGAATACCTCATAATTTTATAAATATTTTCCTTTTTGAAAATTTACCCATAAAATTAAAAGTAGAACTTGGTGGGAATGTGAAGGACACCCTTAAAGCTCAAAATTTAACTTTTTTATTTAAAGGAAACATTAACACAAATGGGGATATAACTTTAGATTCAAAAGAAAATCATTTCTCTCTTATTTTCCCAAAGCCTGAGCAAGAAAATGGAACCGAAGATGATACCTTAAAGCACAAATCAACAGGAATGAAAGTTGATGTATTAGATACTGATTTTTTAATTAATTATCATAAAGCAGAAAATACATTTAAGTTAAACATTAATAATAAACAAGTATTTGCTTATGATTTAGAAGACAAAGAGGATAATATCAAACTTGAAAACTTCAACATGAACTATTCAAGCAATTTAAACGACCCAAATGTTGGCTCATTAGGATTAAAATTTTCCAAAATTAAAGATGGTATAGGTAATATCAATATTGACAACTTTAACTTAAACACAGGAATTGAGTTACAAAACAATAGCTATACCATAATTTTATCTTCAAAAGTAGATACATTTGAAATTATGGATCAAAAAAAATCTAGGATTGATATCAGGTATTCAATTAAAAACTTAAACAAATCCATGATGAAATTCTATAAAGATTTTACATCTAAATATGCTATTGGAGATGAAATATCATCAGAAGATATCTTAGAAGCTAAAAATGCTATTATAGCCAACCTTAAAACTGGAATATCCATACAAATTGAAAACATGCAATATCAAACGGAAGATTCAGAATTCCAAATACTTGGTGAAGCAAAAATTTCACCTCCCAAATCAGAGCAAAAAACTCTAAATCTAGTTGAAAATACAAATTTTAATTTGAAAATAAAAACAAAAGGGGAACTATCTGAAATGATAAATACTCTTCTTTTAACTAATATAGATAATTCAAATAAAATAAAAGATACCAATCCAGAAATTAAAAAGCCAGATTTCATTGATGACAAATTCAACTTAGATCTTAAATATGAAAATAATGTTTTAACAATAAATAATTTTCAAGCTCCAACAATAGTTAATTATTTTATTTTTAATTGGCTAACCACAATCAATAATGAATTGGGATTAGACAGTGTTGATATTAATGAACATACAAAACAACAAGAGATTTTATCTAACATGGAATATGGATTAAAAAAGGGTCTAGAGATCAACAGAAGATAATCTTATATTTTAGTGATATTTTTTTCACCGATGTTATTCTTATTTAGTTTTTCTTCAATATCTAAAAATAAATTAATAGAGTCTACTATTTCTTTATTAATGCCTTTATCTGTTTTTAACCTTAACTTTAAATTTGGATATTTTTTCTTAATTCTTGGATAATGATTTTTAATTGAACTTTCAATTTCTTGTTTTGTGAACCTATCAACATTAAATGTTACTTCATTATTTATTAAATCATCATATATGTCATCATTTAGTATAATGCTACTTAAAAAATGTTTATAATTGTTTTTTTCTAGAATATATTTATTATCTTTTACAATAACACTCATTATTTTACAAATAGAATAATCAAAAGCTTTAAGATAGGAGTCGACCTCTACTGAAGTTAATAAAATATCAATATCAAAATTTAAATTTTTATCCTTAATTTTAATAACCCCCCTTAAGTGTTTATCAATATATTCAGATGTATTTATAATATTTTGCAAATTAGCTGTATTTTTGAATTCTTTCTTATAAAAAACCTGAGAACTAAAATCTTTACTAATTATAAAATACATTATATTGACTAAGTATTCCTTAATCATATCATCAAGACTTTCTAACTCTGTTATCTTTTTTTCGTCAAAATTAAAAAAACCATACGTTTTTAAATTAAAAGATGACTTTATTATCTCTTTTTTAAAAAAGTCCTTATCTTTTGACGATTTGTTATGTCCAAAATTAAAATAATTATCTAGCAATGGTTTCTTATACTTAAAGGCTAAAATTAGATCAATATCTTTTATTTCAGGTTCTTTCATTAACAGTAAATCTCTTAAAGCACCGCCAGCAATTGCCAAATCAAAATTAAACACCTCATCAATTTTATTGAACAACTCTATTTTTTCTGAAATTTTTTCCAAATCTTCCACAACTTTATTTAATGTGTTTATTTTTGCCTTAGAAAATTTTTCTAAATTAAATATACTTTCAAATAGTTCCCATTTCTTTAATGAAAAATCTTTAGTTAAAACCAAGTCTTCAATCTCGTGTTGATATATTTTATGCTTCTTCTTCTCAATGAAGAAATCTATATTCTCTTTATTGAATAATTTAGTTATTGTTTTATAAATGTTATTTTTTTGTTCAGTATTTAAATTGTTAAAGTTATTTGAAATCATAAATGGTTTTTTTAATTAAAAATCTAATTCTTGATTTAATTTTGTCAATCCTCTTTCTTGATTTTGTTTTTTTTTACTTTATTTTAAAATAATATACAAAATATAAAATTATGTTCAAAGAACTTGTCTTACTTAGAAAAAAATACTCTAATTCACTTTTCCAAAAGTGTGATAATTACTTTAATGGTAAACCTATTATATCTGACATAGACCTAAAATTAAAAAAGAACATGGATTATGATTGGATGCTTCAATCTCAATCTTCTAAAATTTCTTTACAGCTATCTAGCTTAAACAAAAGGATAAGAGAGTTTTCTAAAGTTCCAAAACATGATAAAAAAATGATGAATAAATTTTTAGAACTTAAAAAAACTTTAAAAGAACAAGAAAATCATATATTTTTACTACAAGACTCTCACTTTAAAGAGATTTCTTCAGATTATGAAAAAATTGTAAGTTATCTCACAAAATCACTACTGAGTTATGCAGATATTGATACCTATTTTCAAAAAATGAATTTAGCACTCACCAAAAGTGAAAAAAAGTTCATTTTTTATTGTGAACATTGGAAAGATGAACAATTAAATTATTATTCACAAATTAACGAGAATAGCTCTGTTATATTGAAAAAATCTGAGGAAATAGTAAATGAACTAGAAGTATACTTTCAAGATCAGCAAGATTATCATAAAAATATCATTGTTGCCAAAGTAATTAATCTTTCACATTATATTGAAAACTTTAAAAAATCCTATCCTAAAGTTATTCATTTCAAAGACGATTTCTTATTACATTTAGATTTAAAAAATAAATTTTCCTCAATCACTCAAAACTTAGACTTAAAGCACTCCAACACAACCAATTCTATTACTATTGATAAAAAATCAATAGAAAAAGAAGTAAGAGATGTTATGTTTATTTTTTATGAGATATACCACGAAAGCAAAAAAGTTATAAAAAAGATAGAGCTAGAAAAGAGGAGATTTCATAGAATCGCAATACCATCAAAAGAATTAAAGAAAAAAGTATTAGTTCAATGGTTAGAGTACGATACCAATAGCACATTCTTTATGTTTTCCAGATATTTGGAAGACCATGAATTATCTGACAATCAATAATTAAATTTTTTTACGTTTCATATCTTGATTCGCATACACTTTTTTTGACTCTTTCTTTTCTTGTTCATAAAAGTGTTTAATTTTTTTAGTCACTTCTTCTTTATCTAGAAAGTTTTCTAAATCACTTTCAGTTTCATCTTTTAAAAATTTATCTAAATCTCTTTGATGTATTCTCATATAAACCTCTACTTTATATAATTAAAGTATATTACAACTGTTTTAAAAATCAACGAAATATCTATTGACTAATATTAGTATATACTCCACAATACAAGCCAATGGAGATAATAATGGAAGAAAATATTAAACAAATCATTATATTAAGAAAAGATTTAAATATGCGAAAAGGCAAGATGGTCGCTCAAGGTGCTCATGCCAGTATGGGAGCTATATTGTCAATTGCCAAAAAAAATAATAATAGTTATGAAATTCCACTCACAGATAAAGAAGGAAAAAAAACTGACTTGGGTAAGTGGCTAGAAGGTAAATTTAAAAAAATTACTGTCAGTGTTGATAGTGAAGCAGAGTTACTTAGTCTTCAAAAAGAATCCCAAAACAAAGGAATTATTCATTGCCTAATTCAAGATTCTGGATTGACGGAGTTTGGTGGTGTTCCAACTTATACTTCATTAGCAATAGGACCAGCCAAGGCAGAGATTATTGATAATATAACCTCGCACCTTAAGCTACTTTAATTTGAACGAACCAATTGTCTAACTAATAAAAACAATACCATTTCTATATCTGCAACCCTAACAGATTCTGGTATTTCATATTGTTTCCTGAAACTGTTTATGTTTTTAATGAATAATACATAACCATTTTCATTTAATGCAAATCCAAGCCCTCTAGCTAGCACATCATCCAACACTGGAAAAACATTTGGATTAATCATCCTTAAATGCTTACTAGCAAAAGATACACCAAGCCCTGGAATATCATCACCTACTTTAATTACATTTTTTATTTCAGATGGACTTGAATTATTTACATTGCTAGCCAACTTAAACCAATCAAATAACTTACTCTCTAATGTATCTTTGTTCAATCTTTTCAAATTTGCCCATACTCTTTGACCTCTACCCCAAGAACAAACTTCTTCAGAAAAGGTTAGTGCATTTTCTTTAGGATTAACCTTAACTAATTCACCAAATTTTTCTACTCTTCTTGTTTCAGTGTCAACTAACACATTATCAAGATTTGATTGAAATGCTGACGCAGTAAATACTAGTGTAGAAAACTCATTAAAAATAAATTGATTATTATCTAAATCTACTTTGGTTATAAATCTTTCTTGATTATCTAAAAATGGTAAGTTTACTTGCTTACCGTTATAGCTAAAAGATGCCCAACTTAAATCTTCCTGATCTAAATGATACCAATCTGTTAAATCTACTAAATTACTTAACTTTTTCTTGATAGATACTTGTTTTTCTTTGAATAAATTCTTTTCTAAAATAAACTTTAGGAATGATTGATATGTTCTAGCATTTACTTTCATATAATACTCCGTTAAAGGTTTGATTTTAACAGATATTATAATATTAGGCAATCATTATTGATATTTGCTTCTAATATCCGGATTTCTTGAATTAATTAAATGATCTTTTGTAATTATATTGTTTTTAATTAAGTCGTTTATAAGATCTTCTACTAAATTACTACTAGATTCAAATGTCTTATAATTAATACCAAGATTATTTAGATAGATTGGTAAATCTTCTTCAATTTTTTTAGCAGCATCTTCTCCATGCACTCTTTTTTCATTTTCAAACTCATGTTTTCTCAAAATTAAATAATTTATATTATTATATTTATCATTTAAGTTTTTAACGAAATCTTTAAATCCTAACACATAATCTTCTGATGTATAAAAACCTATTAATGGTAGAGGACAATCAGTTACAGCAAAATCATTTTTGCCAACCAATCTAGCAATTCTTCTATTTTGTTCACCTAGTACATAAAGCTGACCACCGAATAAATCAGCTTTACCGTCTTCATAAATCATTTCCTTGAAAAACTCAGGAGTATTCTCAACAGAAAGCCCCATCATTTTCATTTGGTATGTTAAACCTAACATTGCTGTGCTTTTACCAGCACTCGGTGCTCCAAATAAATTAATAATTTTCATAAACACTACCTTCAATTAATTGATATTGCTCCACCTTGTCTAGCTACAAATAATGCCTTACACCAATTTTGATAGTGCTTCCAAAATTTTTGTTCATACTCATCTAATCTTGTAAAATAAGTTTCTGCGTTATCATAATTATCTCTAAAGTCATTATAAAGTTTTCTGCATATAACAGTTCCAATTACACCTTGAATATCATCAAACTTAACAAGTTCTTGAAAGAATACTGGACCGGGATGTGTTATTAAATCATTTTTAGTTTTGAACCCAGTCATATATGAAAGATGGTCTTTAAATTGAACAAACTCAACTTCTGAAGGTGTTTCAAATTTCATTCTTTTACCTAAACACCTATAAGGCTCTGTGGCTGAAATCCCATATGAAAAAATTGGATATTTTTCACTTAAAACGAAAGGTTTTATAATACTCTTATCTTCTGTTGTTATATTTACTACTTCTTTTTGATTGATTTTTTTTAATTTACTAAAAACATTAAACTGCATAAACATTAACACCTTTTCTAATTTTTTTGATTCTATCATATTTTTTCATAAAAATACAATACATAAAAATAAAAAACCAAATTTTGGGTTTTTATTTTTATAACTATTAGAATTTATTATTGAATAATAAAGGAAGTAAATAAAACATTTTCAGCTAGATTACCAGGCTTTTTAATTCCAAGATTTTTCTGTTGATTCTTATATACAGAGTTTATATCTTCTTTTAATGTATCAGCTAATTTTTGTTTTCCTTCTGCTAACAACAACTGCTTATCATCAAACTTATCTATAGTCATTAAAAGAGAGTTTTTAATCATTGGAGCATTTGTCTTTAAAAATGTCTTCTTCTCTTCTTTTTTTTCATCATCTTTTAATTCAAAACTAAGCTCTAAAGATATGAATTTATCAACAGGATTTCCATCTTCTGTTGTTGCTCTTAAATTAGTAACAAACTTTTCAAGTGTAAAATACTCTTTTTTAACAGCTATTTCTTCCTGTTCCTCTTCTTCTGCTTTTGCTGCCGCATGAGCTTTTTGATTCTTCATATAAAGCAATCCTCCCACACCAGCACCACCCAAAACAATTAGCGAAACTAAAGAAATCACTATAAGTTTCATTACATTTTTTTTCTTTTTAGGTTCTAATTCTTGTTCTTTATTTTCTTCTTTTGCCATGATTTCCCTATTATTTGTTAAATATTTGAAAATACTTAACAAATAAAATTGAAAAATCAATAATCAATCTTATTTTCTTGACTTAATTATATAATGTCATATTGCTATATCAACAATATATAATTTTATGCCAATTACAACATTAAAAAAGATAGCTGATTTTGAAATTAAAGAATCCACAAAACAACTAGTTGACTATGTTAATGATATTAATCATCCAGAAAAGAATAAATTAAACACTTTTTATTTGAAAGAGCCAGAGCATCTTTACCATTTGGTTAGTGAAATTATGGTTTTTTATTATATTTTTTGCTTTTCCTTATCTAAAAACTTCAATGGCATCTTTTTAGATAATTTCATTTCCCTTCTTAAACAAAAACCTCTATATTCAAAATTATTTGAAATATACAGTAATGTAATTGATATTGAAGAAATTAATCCACACTTAAATCCAGATCAAATAAAAGCCAAAAAAGAAGAGATTTTGAAAATAAAAGAGCAAATTTCTTTATAAGATATTGCATTTTTTAATAAAAAGCCATATAATTTTAATACATTTTTTATAGGAATATTAATGAAAAAAACTAAATTGGTTTCGGCTATCCTTACATCCTTCCTACTATTTTCAGGAACACACACTTTCGCACAAGAGGAACCAACCAAAAATGGATTATCCGCAAATACAGCAAAAGCTATTGTTGAAACTATAAGTATTCTAAATGGTATTTATGTAGACCCCGTTCCCGCCAAAGATTTTGAAGATAAAATTATTAGTGGAATATTGTCTAAATTTGATTCACACTCTTCATATCTTGATAGTGAAGAATTGAAAAGCTTCTCAGAAGAGATGAATGGACAATATGCTGGATTAGGTATGATTGCTAAACGCCCATTGCCACCAAGCTACGGAGTAAAAATAGAAGAACTTCTAGTTGATGGACCCGCTTTCAAGGCAGGTTTAAAAGAAGGGGATGTCATTATCAAAGCAGGAGATAAAGAATTAAGGGGAAGTCTTAGTGAAAACATTAAGCATCTAAAAGGTAAAGCGGGAACAGTTGTTAAAGTTTCATTCATGAGGAATGGTCAAACTTTAGAAACCAAAGTTACACGAAACTTCATACCAACAAAATCAGTATTTGGTGAGCCTTGTCAATGTAATGGTGCAAATGCTCTTTTCTTAAAAGTTGTTAATTTTAACGAAAACACTGGACTTGAAACTATTGAAAGCTTAAATAAGAATTTAGATAAAAATCCTAGTGCAATTATTCTTGACTTAAAAGATAATCCAGGAGGTATGCTACAAGCCTCTTTGGAACTTTCATCTCTATTCTTGAAAAAAGGAAGCAATGTTGTTTCCACTAAAGAACGTGGAGTTGAACCAATTTACTTGAAAGTTGAACAAGAATCTGTGGGTGATATTTTTTGGGCTAAAAGACAAGAGTTATTTGCTAAGTATCCTAACTTATTAAACATTCCTATTTATGTCATGATTAATGCTGGTAGTGCCTCAGCTTCTGAAATTGTTGCTGCCGCCCTTAAAGACAACAATAGAGCAACACTTGTTGGAGAAAAGACTTTTGGTAAAGGTTCTGTTCAAAAAATGATTCCACTTTCTAACGGTGGAGCAATTAAGATTACTATTGCTAGATATTATACACCTTCTGGAAAAACAATCCAAGCTGATGGAGTTAAACCAAATATTGAAATTGTTGATGATCGCCCTTGGAGAGTTTCTCTTTTAGAGATTCAAAAGAAAAAATATTTAGAGAAAGTTCCAAATAATTTTGAAAGAGAAGCAGATCTCCCAGGACATTTGACTGCAAAATATAAAACCAACAATGAATTGATTAAAGAGTTTGAATCTAAAATTTCAGAAGAAAATATTTATATTGAAAAATCTGAACCTTATGAAAAACGATTCTCATACTTTCCAATTTCTAAAGATGGTAAAATGGATTCCATTACTCAAAGAACAGTAAATGAGATTCTTAACAAATCTAAAGAAGCATTAAAAACTGGAAATAAAGGAAAGATAAAGGAAGCTAACACTTGATTGATGTTTCTAAAGAATTGAAATTTTTAAGTAGGTCTGACGGAGCTAAAATTTTGGACGACCTCAAAAAAAATCAAACAGAATTAGGAATAAAAATTTATCTACTTAATTTTGTCTACTCAATTAATCAACTTAAAGAAATAACAGATAAAAATAAACTAAACTTATCTGTTATTTTTACTTTAGATTATGATAATGAAATAGGACATTTTTTTAGTTTTAAAATAAGAAACAACGTAGGTAATTATATCTATGACAATTTTAAGTTAGCATCTCCCAATAATAAATCTAAAAAAGATTCTTTAATTCGTAAAATACAATCTATATTTAATAATATAAATAACTCGATCAAAATAGATTATCTTAATTCAGAATTGACTAAAAATAAGCCATATCAATACAAAATAACAAAACAAAATTTAGATTTAATTCAAAAACTTATTTTATCTAAGGACTTAATAAGCATTTTAGAGCATGGAATACTTCAAAACCAACTTCCAAACACCAAAGTTGAGCAATCTAATATATCAAAGATTTGATTTTACCTAAAAAATATATATATTTATATTATTCGCAATTTAACAGACAACTTGCAGCGAATTAAAATAATTGCTAAAGCGTTAAAAAAATAAAAAATTTCTAATGCTGTTGTCTAATATTATAGGAAAATATTATGACACAATACAACTTTACAAGTGAATCAGTATCTGAAGGACACCCCGACAAGTTAGCTGATCAAATTTCAGACTCCATACTTGATGCTATTTTAGCTCAAGATCCCAAAGCAAGAGTAGCAGCTGAAACATTATGCTCTGACAACTTAATTGTTTTAGCTGGTGAAATTACAGCTAATGCAACTATTGATTATGCGCAAGTAGCTAAAAAAACAATTTTAGATATTGGATACAACAATAAAGAACTTGGTTTAGATGCTAATCAATGTGATTTTATCATTAAATACAACAAGCAAAGTAATGATATTAAAATAGGTGTTGATTCATCATCTGACGATCCACTTAATATTGGAGCAGGAGACCAAGGCTTAATGTTTGGATTCGCCACAAATGAAACTAAAGAATTTATGCCTTCAGCAATCGTATTGGCTCATAAATTAGTAAAACGACAAGCTCTACTAAGAAAAAACGGTAGCCTTTCATTTTTAAGACCAGATGCAAAATCTCAAGTCACTTTAATATATGAAGGAGATAAGCCTATAGCAATTGACACTATTGTTTTATCTACACAACACTCTCCAGATATGGACTTAACTAATTTAAGAGAGGCTGTTATAGAGGAAATCATTAAGCCAGAGCTACCAACTAATTTAGATATTAAAAATATTAAATACTTTATTAATCCAACAGGCAGATTTGTAACTGGTGGACCAGAAGGTGATTGCGGACTTACAGGAAGAAAAATTATTGTAGACACATATGGTGGTTCTGCACCACATGGAGGTGGAGCATTCAGTGGAAAAGATCCCACAAAAGTAGATCGCTCAGGAGCTTATGCTTGTCGTTGGATTGCTAAAAACATTGTTGCAAATGGATTGGCTGATAAATGTTTAGTTCAAGTTTCTTATGCAATTGGAGTAGCCAAACCAACATCTATATTTGTTAATACTTATGGTACTGGCAAAATAAGTGACTCACAAATTAGGGACATCATATTAAATAATTTTGATTTGAGACCTAAAGCTATAATTAATAATCTATCATTAGGTAGACCTATTTATTTACCAACTGCAAGTTATGGACACTTTGGAAGAACTGATCTTAATCTTCCTTGGGAAAGTATTATTAACTTAAAGTATTAATCTGGTATTACGGCTCTAACACCAGCAGCAGTAACATCTACAGCAGTTCCAACAACAGTAGATGTTACACTAACTGCTGTGCTTGCAACAGTAACAACTGCACAACCATTTAACATTAATGCTGCTCCAATAATCATTATATATTTCATCATTATATTTTACTAACCTTTTGTTGTGTATGTTCTTTTTTTAAATCTTTATCTAAAGTAGCATTTAAATATTGGCATTTCAAGTCCTTAGGGATAAAATCATTAATTAACTCTTTTTTCCTTAAATTTTTCAAATCACCATCATTCATTTTCAGATATTTTTCCATAAGATCTTTATCTTTAAATAATAAATCTTCAATCGCTTCATTCAACAATCTCTCTACTCTACTTATAATCTGATCAGCATAATACAGTGTCTCATTGTCGGTGATATTTACATCATCTATAAAAATTAGAAATTTACTAATGAATGTTTTAGATTGCCTATCTTCATCATAAAATCTAACAGCAAAAGAAACATTATTAGTTTTGCTAATATAAAATTCACAATTAGTTTTGTTCATTTTAATAATTAAACAATCACGAGAAAACTCAATTTTTTCATTTTCTTTTTCATACTTAATATCATAATCTAAAGTATTCATAAAATACAACGACAATACTTTACGATTGATTTTTTTTACCTTGTATAGCCATTTAACTTGATGCTTGAGTTTTTTAAAATAGAACATAAACCCTCCTAAATATGCTATATTTTAACACTTTTACCACAAAAGTACAACCATTAAATCCAAGCTATTTAATACTGTTTTGTGTCAACCTTAGTTTAATGTAAGCGTTATATGGATATGAGCATAACCATAAGGAAAATTATGTATACAAAACACAAAATTGGGCGAGTTTTTATTAAAGAACTAGAAAAAAGTGGTGTAAAACTAGAAGGTCGCCAGGTATTTATTGAGAGAATTGAAGAAATAGACCAATGGCAACAAGGTTTTTACTGTCTAGTTATGAATGGTGATAAAATCAGACTCAAAGCCACTGCTGAAAAAAGATTTTTTGATAAAATTAAGTCTGTATTTGATAAATATAATTTTAGCGAACACACTAAAGAATATTGCCTATCTAAAATATGTGGATTAATTAAATAATTCTTGAAAAAACTCTATAAACCACCTATAATTCTTTAAGGTGGTTTATTTATGAATATATTAATTTTCGCAGGAGCTGGCATATCAGCAGAAAGTGGTTTAAGTACCTTTAGAGAACAAGGTGGCATATGGACAAAATATGACCCAATGGAAGTTTGTTACTTGCCTCATTTTATTAAAATTAAAAACGATTTAACTCAAAGAAAAAAACTATTTGACTTTTATAATGAGTTAAGAAACAGTGTTGAAATAGCACAGCCTAATCAAGCACATAAAGAAATCTACCAATGGCAGCAAAATTTTGGCATTGAACATGTAAAAGTAGTAACATCAAACATTGATGATCTTTTTCAAAAAGCTGGAGTTCAAAATGTATTACAAATTCATGGTAATCTAGAAACAACTCATTGTATATCTTGCCAAAATAATTGGATAGATGACTTTTTCTATTACGACAAAAGATGCCCAAAGTGTAATTCAAGACTCACTAAACCAAATGTAATTTTTTTTGGTGAAAATGCTCCTAATTATAGGAAAATGTATAAAATCTTTAATTATAAAAAAAGAAATCCTAATGATTTTATAGTAACCATAGGAACAAGCTTTAATGTTATTTCAGCAGAAGATATCGTGCAAAAGAAAAATGCGAAAACAATCTTATTGAATAAAGACATAACTGATGATGACCATTGGTTTTATCACCATTTTTTAGGAAATGCTACAGAAACAATACATCAAGCAGAAAATATTATTAAATACTATATTTAAATTTTCTTTGTTTTTTTGGCTGGTGCTTTATTATCCAATTTATTTTCAAGGTCAATTTTCAATAAAGCATTTTTAAGCCTAGAAACCACTCTATCGTCTTTTGAAATTACTGATAATAACATATCAGACTTTCCACCATAAAGGTTTCTTATAGCATCATAAGATAAATTCTTTTCTGCAAAAATGTTTTGATTCACTAAATGGGAAATATAGTTAATTGTATCTTTATCCTTTATTAACATAGCATGATCTATAAACACACAGAAATACTCTGCTAATCTTTCTTTGGATTCGCTTTTATCAGCATGCAAATCTAAATATGCTGGCTCCAGTTTTGTATTTGGAAAAATAAAGTTTTCAATATTTTTTCTATCATAAAAATGCCCTATATTTTTAGCAAAAAAATCTACAGGATGATTAGCACAACCTATTACATGTCTACCTAACATATGTAGGGGTGCTTTTTCTATTAAGAATTTCATTATTCTAATTGTTTCATCTTCGGAATAATTGGACATATATTTTTCTGTCCTTCCATACTTATCATATTTTTCATAATATGTGTTATGAATAATTGAAACAATTGAATGATTTGCCAAATTAGCATTAAAGTTTTCATTTTGTGATTTCTCATCTATCATTTCAACAATTTCATCCAATCCATCTAAAACTATATTTAGATCATAGGTGTTCTTAAAGTATTCCATCACAACTTCAGATCTTGTCTTATCTTTATTTTCTTTAGAACCCCAACCAGCACCATTAATAAATATATTTTCATTTCCTAACAAAACATACAATACAGGGTCTTTATCTTTAATAAAATTTAAAAAATCTTTAAGTTTTCCATCACTTTCCTTGTCATGAAAAAAAGCATGAGTAAAAAAGTGCTTATAGTCAGCATTAACATCTGTTTCAGAGAAAAAACCATCCTTTTCTTTTAATATTGTATAAGCCTTCCATATCTCTTCATTTGTATAATGTTCTTTTATAAACTTTGAAGGCTTATATGAAGACTCATCCTTAGCTAAAAAGTCATAACTATAGAATAAATCTTTTGGGTAATTTTCTATAATAAAATTCTTAATGAAATGATTTTTATCTTTATCAAAAAAATAAAGATAATTATAGTTTCTTCTTCCTGTCTCTTTATCTAGGTCATACTTCTTTTTGAATATATGTAATAATGAAAGATTTTCATCTTCAGTGAATTCTTTAAATTTTATATCAGTTTTATTATCATAATTTAATTCAGACTTTAGTAATGAAAAGAAAGTGTCTGATTTCAAATTTTCTGATAGCTCTTCATAACTTAAGTTGTTTACATAATTAACAAAAACACTGTTATCATAGTTTAAACGATTATTTTTGATAATTTGAACCTCATCAAATTTTTTATCAATTAATAAACTATTTATTTTGCTTGAGAAATATTCAAAAGGTATTTTCTTTTTTAATCCATCTAATTTTGAATCAAGACTACTGCCCTTTTGGTATAACTCAACGAACAAAACCTTAGCTTCTTGCTTACTTATATCTTTTTCAATAGAAAAATCGTAAATGTCTTTCACTATATCTGTTTTATTAACACCAAGATTTTCAAATGAGTAGTTCCACTCTATCTTAGGAAACATGTTAGAAAGTTCTTCTCTTGTAGATGCATATTTTTTAATTTCACCTATTAGAACAAGACAGTTTTTATAGTCTTTATCAAAAACAGATAAGTTTTCTATTTTTATAAGATCTTTTTGTTTACTGCTTAGCATTAACTGTTCATATAATTTTTCATTTTTTTGAACTTCAGTTAAATTTTTATCAATATACTTTTTTAAATAATCAAAATAATCTTTTTCATCTACATTTCTCAATATAGACAAAAATAATTCGTCAGAAATTTTTATATCATTTTCCAACATATCATTAAATATATTATTTCTTATAGGATATATAGCTGTTAGTTTCTTGTAACTAAGTTTTTTCAAATCTTCTACAGAATAGTTAAATAGATTAAATTCATCTTCAATTACCTTAATGTTTTTAAAAGTTTTCTGGTAATTTTTACCCCATTGCTCGCTTAGAAAATCTTCAATACTTTCTGTTTCAAAAGTCTTTAGTATCTCTAAAATATAAAATCTATTTTGTGTTCTTAAATCTTCGTTTTTTTCCGCTATGGACAAATCTTCAAAAATCTTTTTAAAAGTTGGCTCCATTGTTTTATAAAATATTCTTTTATCTTCATATTCTAGATAAGATTTTTCATATTTTTTGGCAAGCTTATTTATAATGTAAAAAGAATTTATTGAAGAGTTTTGAAGTAATATATCTTCAGAAAATGATATTACCTTAGGGTTGAAAAAGGTTGTTTCGTCATCTAATAATTTATCTATTTCATTTTTATGAAATATTGTTGGAACTATTTTTTCGTATAATTTTCTAGTATTTTTTTCAATACTTTCATACATTTCTTGTGCATATGTCAAGTTCACTGGCTGATATCTGCTATCTCTTACTTCTTTTATGAAAGTAAATAATGTATCTTCAGTTATTAAATCTTGAATATATTTATTTTCTCCTATTTTTTCATTAGTAAGATATAGCGACAAAACCTGATCTAACAAATATATTTGCTTGTCTACTAAAATTTTATTGTATTCTTTATCTATTCTTGAATGTAAATTGTAAATATAGCTTTCTTTTGCAAATGCTTCTATTATAAAATCTTTTGATACTATACTTCTAAACTGTTCAAAAGTGGATTCATTTCTTAAAACAAAATCAAAAAAATCAAAAGTTCTTTTTTCTTCTGTATCTTTCCATAAATTTTGAAAAAACTCTGGATTTTTATCAACTTCCCCATTTGTAAAATCTTTTTCTATACTCTTTATTTTAAACATTTTATAGTAATCATATTTATTGAGTAAATCCTCTACACCTTCAATTGCTTTCAACTCAACATAAGATAATCTTGAAAATCTGTTAGTATTTGTGTTAGCTAACAATTGAATCAACATATCCCTATCTTCCTTTTGAAAGGAGAAGTTTTTGAATAAATTTATTGTTGGATTTTTAAAGTTATCAAACACTAATTTTTTAAATACATCCTTGAATTCAGAATCATTAATTAATAACTTTTTGGAAGCAACGACATCAATCATTTCAATTAATATTTCTTTATCTATAGAATTAATCTCATCTACAGATAATTTGACTAATGTTTTAGCAAATATTCTTTTCATTCCATATTCGCTTATATCAATTTGTTTTAATATTTTAGTTTTATTTTTCTTTATTGTATCTAATTCTAAAACAATATGACCAGGCAACTCTATCTCACTATTTAAAAAATATTCTATTTGTTCTTGATTTAATACTTTATTTGAGAATGACTTCGCATTATCTGATAAAAATTGATCTATTTTTTCTTTCTCTTGATCTGACAATTCATAATTTTCTTTTAAAAATTTTAAAGAAAATACATTTAAGTTTTTAAATAACAGATTTTTATCTATCTTCATATTTGAAGATTTTATTTCTTCTAAGATATACCCATTTGTTTTGGATATCTCAACATTTAACAGTTCTTCATTTTCTAATAATTGTGTGTACTTTAATTTGTCCATAATAATATTTATATTTTATACATATAATTTTATCATACAGAACAAAAAAGTCTATTTTTGAATTAATTTAACTGTCCCATCTGCTTGAGCAATTCCTAATATAATTTTATTGGATGGCATTTTTACTCTTACTTGCTGACCTTCATATGCTAAATTCATAGCCTTACCAGTAGCAGTCACCCTATAACCACCAATTCCATCAACCACAGTAACATTTTGGTTATATTGAACAACTATTGGTAATGCTAGATTAGCATCTCTTATGGTTTGTCCCTCTGGCATTAAATTTTTCACTTTTTTCCCTACTACATCCTTAGGATTTTCGTAAAATTTAAAATAAAATCTTGAAACATCTCCAAACTCTTCTCCAATGTCTTCTTCTTTTATTTCTTCACCAACATTCATTTTTCTTTTTGTTATAAGGTAATTTTTTTCTTGAATAATCTCTGCTTGCAAAATAACACTATTAGGCTTTGTAGCATCCTTATCTAAACATTTTATTCCAACAGTTGTTTGCCCAACATCTTTGCTACCATTTGGCATAAAAAAATCTAAGCTTTCACAATTTTGAAAATTAAACTTTTCTAAATCTACTTCTTTAATACTAAGAGTTATTTTTCCATCTAATTTTGAAGTTTTTTCCTTCAAAAATCCGTATAGATTTTTATATATTAGTACATCATTAGAAGCATATGAATGTAACGACACTGATAATAAAAACGCATATAATATTTTATTTTTCATAGATTTTATTTAAAAGCAAAACAAACTTATCACAAAGATCGAAAAAAAGCAATTCACCATTTAAAAGATTAACTTCTTGATTTTTGATTATTTTTTCTTTACCTTTTGATTTATATCAATCAAGGGAAATCATGAGTTACGAATATGTATTAAAAGATGAGGCAGCAATTATATCTACAACAGACAAAAAGGGTAAAATAACCTCTTTCAACCAAGAGTTCGTTGATGCTGCGGGTTACACACCAGAAGAATTAATGGGAAAACCTCACAATATAATTAGGCATGAAGACATGCCTAGATTAGCTTTCAAAGATTTGTGGGATACTATTAGACAAGGTAGATCTTGGCAAGGGATGGTTAAGAACAAAAGAAAAGATGGCAGCTACTATTGGGTTAAAGCTACTGTTACTCCACTTAGTACAGGCGAAGGCTACATGTCAGTTAGAATTAAGGCAACACAAGCAGAAATATCTTCTGCTGAAGCTCTGTATAAAAAAATGAACTCCAGTGGCAATAATATCTTTATTGAAGAAGGTGTTCCTTATCAAAAAAATATCTTCACAGATTTTTATAAAAAAATATCCAGACCATTTCAAAAGTCTTTAGAATTGAAGATTTTATCTGGTTCAGCTATTTCAATATTCACATTATTGGGATTAAATTTATATACTCACAACTACATAAACAATCTTCATGAACAAGTTAGAAATCATGTTGATATAGTTACAAATAATACAGCAACAACTGTTATGATGGTTTTTACTGGACTAAGCATTGTTGCAATAGTAGGATTAAATTTATTTATTTCAAAGAAAATACGAGCTTCATTAGTTAAGGCAAAACTATTTACTAAAGACATTACAGGTGGAAATTTAGTCACACCTATCCCACCTATAGGAAAAGATGATTTAGGTGAATTGATAGCTAATATGGTTGTTATGAGAAACTCAATTCATGAAATGGCAGTTCTATTACAAGATTCAGCAATTTATTTAAACAAGAGTTCATCAAATATTGAAGAGACAAGTATTTTAGCTTCCAAAACTGCTGATGTATCAAGTCAATCTTCTAGCAATATTGCTAAAAATGTTGAACTACTTTCATCTTCTATTAATACAGTTGGACAAAATGCTGAAGAAACTAAAGATTTAGCAAATAAAGCTTCTGAATATGCTAAAGTAGGAGTTTCTACCATTAATAAAACTCTAACTGCTGTAGAGGAAATAAAAGACTCAACACTTAAAACATCAAGTATTATTGAAAATTTAGATAGTGATGCCAAGAAAATTAGTAGTATTGCTGAAATGATTAAAAACATTTCCAATCAAACTAATCTTTTAGCTTTGAATGCTGCGATTGAAGCAGCAAGAGCTGGTGAAGCTGGTAGAGGGTTTGCTGTAGTGGCTGATGAGGTTAGAAAATTATCAGAACAAACTACACAATTTACAGACAACATTACTAATATGATTATTGAGATTCAAAACTCATCTAATCAAGCAGTTAAAGTGATGAAAGATAATGTACAAAAAACAATCAATGCCTCTTTAGAAGCTCAAAAATCAGAAGAGTCTATAGAACTCATCAATGAAAGCTCTACCAGTGTAATCCAAGCAATGAATCAAGTTGTTAAAACTCTTAATGAACAAGCTATTTCTGCTAAAGATATAGCAAATCAAATAGAAGTTATTGCTGAAAATGCTGACAAATCTTCAACTACTATTAATGTAACTTCAAAAGAAGCTATCATATTAAAGGATACTTCTGCTAAAATAAAAGCTATAGTTAATAGATTTAAAACCACACAATTCTAATAGAATTCTTACCATTAAAAAATCAAATATTTGCTATATTTGATTTTTTTTTATACTATTCGTTAATTATAATTAAGGTTAAACTATGTTTAAATTATCACGAATTGCTCTTGTATTGGCTACTGTTATTGGAATTAGCTCTCCAACTATATCCTATGCAGATCGTATTAAAGAACTAGCCAGTATTCAAGGTGTTAGAAATAATCAATTAATGGGATATGGAATTGTTGTTGGATTAGATAGCACAGGTGATCAAACAACTCAAACTCCATTTACAACACAATCCATTGGTAACATGCTAGCTCAATTAGGTGTGAATTTACCTCCAGACCAAGCAAGTAAATTACAATTAAAAAATGTTGCGGCGGTTATATTAACTGCTAACTTACCCTCATTTGCAAAACCAGGACAAAATATTGATGTAACTGTTTCATCAATGGGTAATGCCAAAAGTTTAAGAGGTGGAACATTATTAATGAGTCCCTTAAAAGGCTCTGATGGTCAAGTTTATGCTATAGCTCAAGGTAATATATTAGTAGGAGGTGTTGGAGCACAAGGTGGTGGCTCTAAAGTTAGTGTAAATCACTTATCTGCTGGACGAATTCCCAATGGGGCAACAGTAGAAAGAGCAGTGAATAGCAATATGGTTCAAGGTGATGTTATATTCTACGAATTACATGAAACAGATTTTGGCACAGCTAGTAAAATAGTTAAAGCAATTAATGCTAAAAAAGGAGAAGGTGTAGCAGAAGCACTTGACGGAAGAAGAATAGCAGTAAAAGTTCCAGCAAGTAATAATCAAAGAGTTTCTTTTTTAGGGGAAATTGAGGAAATAAATATTGAACAAAATGCCAAATCAGCAAAAGTAATTATTAACCCAAGAACTGGTTCTGTAGTTATGAATCAAAGTATTAAGTTAGAACCAAGTGCTGTTGCTCATGGAAACTTGTCAGTAGTTATAACAGAACAACCTTCTGGTGGAACTGATATACAAGTTCAACAAACTAATGGAACAATTATGAGTGTTAAAGAAAGCACAAATTTAGCTGATGTAGTTAAATCATTAAATGCTTTAGGAGCAAACCCATTAGATTTATTAGCAATTCTTCAAGCACTAAAAGCCGCTGGAGCACTAAAAGCGGAGCTTGAAGTCATATAAAGGAAATAAGATATGCAAATCGTAAAAAATTCTAATGTTTTAGCTTTTGATCCCACATCTAGTGCTAAAAATTTAAAGAACCTAAAAAATATAGACAATAAAGAGAATGCTAAAGAAGTTTCTGAGCAACTAGAAGCACTTTTTCTACAAATGGTTTTAAAAAGTATGCGAGATGCCACAAGTAAAGATGATTTGCTACCTAGTGAACAAAGCGACACCTATCTTTCTCTATTTGACCAACAATTGGCATACAACATGTCTAAAGCAAATGGTGGTGTTGGGTTAGCATCACAAATAGAAAAACAAATCATGCAGTATATTCAGAATAAAAATACAATGGAAAATGGAGTTCCAATTACAGGTGAGGAAACAAAAACAAACCCAATACCCTTAGCAACTGGTATTCCAACATCAATTCCAAAGAATAATAAAACACCAAGTATTGAAACAACAATCAATAATAAAGTTGAAGCAGAACAAGAGAATAAACCCATTATAGAAATACCTTCAGCGAATATTAATAAAACAAACTTAAATCAAGCTTTTGAGAGCCTTATTGAACAAGCCAAAACATCTAATATAGCCAAAACAAATACAGATGTAGCAGTTAAAGCAAACACAAGCTCTAATTTAACCCCAAAGAACTTTATTCAAGATATACTCAGAGATGGTTTACAAGCATCTAAAGAAACAGGAGTTCCCCCACAATTTATTTTGGGACATGCAGCTCTTGAAAGTGGTTGGGGTAAATATATACCTCAGAAATCAGATGGCAAATCTAGTTTCAATATTTTTAGTGTAAAAGCCAGTAAAGACTGGAAAGGTGAAACTGTAGATGTTTCTACAACAGAATATGTTAATGGAAAGCCAGTAAATAAAGTAGAGAAATTTAAATCTTATGGCTCTTATACGGAGGCATTTTCTGACTATGTAGCCACATTAAAAAATAACAGTCGCTATCAATCAGTTTTTAACTCACAAACCAGTAATGACTTTGCTAAGAGTCTTCAAAAAGCAGGTTATGCAACTGATCCACAATACGCTAATAAACTAGAACAAGTTATCAATGGAAACAGACTAAAACAATCTATTATAGCTTAAATACTTTATCATATAAAATAAGCCCCATTGGGGCTTATTTTTATTGTTTAATGTTTATTAAACTTGCATATTCATGATTTCTTGATACGCATTTACAATTTTATTTCTCACTTGGATTGTTTCTTGTAATGATAAACTTGCTGTCTGCATAGAAATCATTACTTCATGCATATTAACAGACTTATCTCCAGATGCTAATCTTTTTGCTAAAGCATCAGCTTGTTGTTGTGATAAATCAACTTTTCCTAATGTTTCTGATAAAAAATCAGAAAACTTTACCATAGAATCTTTAGAAATTTCAGTAGACTTACCTGTTGCTTGTTGAGCTACAGCATTTAAAGAGCTAATCATATTATTCATTGAACCGATACCATTTATTGCCATTTTAGTTTTCCTTTTTTACTTATTTTTCTTATATAACAAAAAAAACATTATTGTCTATTATTTTGTTTTTTATCAATCTTTATTGTTTAGCCAACGGTTTAATTTATCTATCTTTTTTTGTTTTGCTATTTTTAAAGATTCATCTGTTAACTCTAATGCTGAGTTCTTCAATAACTCCACCATTGCCATTACATCACCTATTTCTTGAATAAGCTCTTCTTTATTTGTTGGGCTATCTGGCATAAGAGGATTCTTACTTTCCAATCCAAATCTAAAAGTTTTTGTAATAACCTTTATCACTTCAGAACACTCTTCTGCCAATATTAATAGGTATTCTTTTTGTTTATCAGTCAATTCGTGAGCTTGTGTTTTCATAGTTTCTCCAATGGAATAAAAATATTAAGTTATTATTATATTTAAGTCAAACAAATTTTATTGTGCTCCAACAACTCTATTTTTACCGGTTTGCTTGGCAGTATACATAGCTTGGTCTGCCTTAATCAAAGCTTCTTGGGCATTCATACCCTCTTTAACTTGAGCAACTCCACAACTAAAAGTGATTGTCAATTTATGTTCCTCATGGACAAACACATTTTTAGCAAGCTCTCTTTGAACTCTTGACATGACATTAATACCATTTTCTACTTCAGTATCACTTAAAATTACAACAAACTCTTCACCACCATATCTGGCAAGGGTATCTTGTGGGCGCAAAGAAGCCTTAACAGTTTCTGCTAAGTGTATTAATGCCTTATCTCCAGCATGATGCCCTAAGCTGTCGTTTAGTTTTTTGAAATTATCAATATCAATTAAAGACACACAGAAAGATTGTTTAGTTCTACGCATAATCGCTTCTGCTTTTTCTAATGCTTCGTTCATACCTTTTCTGTTAAGGACTCCAGTTAAAGAATCTACTCTAATTAGCTCACTAGATTTTTCTAATTCTTTCTTTAATCTCTTAATCTCATTTTGTGCCGCTTCAGCATCATTTTTAATTGTTTGAAGTTCTTCTTTTTTTGCTTTAGATTTTATTTCAATATTTTTTGTCTCTTTTAAAACCACATCTAAAGTTTTATGGATATCTTCTATTTTGTTAGCACCAGCTATTTGTTTAGCTGAATTTTCAATTACATTATGGTAATCATCAGTTTCTTGAGAGAATGAAGCCAAATTGTCCATAAATTGGGCTAACATATCTTGTAACTTTGTTTGAGATGTAACCAATTCTTCTCTAATAGCATTTTGCTTCTCGGATATTAACTTTAATAACTCTTCCAAATCTTGAGATTTAGTTGGATAATCTTGCTTGTTAACTACTTCTTTAACTTCTTTTATTTTCGCATTAATCCACTCATCTTCAAATACCATTTTATTAATACCCTCTATAAATATATTTAAGATATTATTTTTATTATCTGATTGATTATTATCAAGAACATTCTGAACTAACTTAAAGAAATCACCCATTAAATTTTGTAAGTCTTTTTCTTCAACTGTATTTTGAATAAGTTGATTTTTTTCTTTGATTATTCTTAAATCATCATTACTCATTCCATTTTGTTTAACTATTAAATCAACTACTATTTTAGCGAAATTTTTAATTTCACTAGAATTTGATGAGCTTGCATTTTTAAATGGGTTATCTTGTCCTATAATTTGATAGAACAATTCAGCATAATTTTCAGGAGTTGGGGATTTTTGCTGAACACCTAAAAGTCTTATGGCTTCTTTTGCTGCATCTTTTGTTGTAATCTTCATGTGGTCTCACTGTATTATTTATAATAATTAAAACTCTTTTTCAAGAATAGTCAATATTCTTACACGAATAAAATGTTATTTTTTCATTTAACAATTTATTACAAAAATAAATTTCAAAAACTTGTAAAAATGATAATTTTGTTTAATTTGATAAAAATATCAAAAATCTTATGAAAATCGCACTACTCCTTGTCCCACTTATATTCTTACCTGGATGTACAATTATGCATTATGACCCAATTCATTCTGAAGTTGGACAGAAAAAGCAATCTTTGGTTACATGGGAAATTGTTGAAAATCCATCAAATTTTTGCAAGGAAAATCTTAACTTAACTGGTAATAATTCATTAGGTGTATTAGCTTGCACATCTTGGAAAGGTTCAAAATGCACAATATACACAGATAAATCACCTAGCTATGAGTTACTGGGGCATGAACTTAGACATTGTTTTGATTTTAATTGGCACAAATAAAAATAGCACCTTCCGGTGCTATTTAATTTTACAAGTTATCTAAAAACTCACTAATTAGTGGCATAGGTCTAGATGTAGACTCTCCAGCCTTTGACGCACTTGTTCCTGCAATATCTAAGTGGCACCATCCTTTTCCAGGGGCAAATTTTTTCAAGAAAATAGCACCATTTTGAGCACCAGCACCTTTACCTATACATAAATTAGCAATATCTGCCACTTTACTTTCTAGCATTTCTTCATGATCTTCTTCCATTGGTAGTTGCCATGATTTATCTTTAATTTTATCACTAGCAACAGTTAGCCTTTCAATAATAGATTTATCTTCTGAGAAAACCCCAGTATGAACATGACCTAAAGCAACCACACAGGCACCAGTTAGTGTCGCCATATCTATTGTGTATTTAGATTTGAACTCTTTACTATAAAGCAAGGCATCTGCCAAAACCAATCTACCTTCAGCATCAGTGTCTATGACTTCAATAGTTGTGCCATTCATTGCCGTAATAACATCACCTGGTTTTAGTGCTTTAGAACTTGGCATATTTTCGCAACAAGCTAAAATGCTTACCAAATTGATAGGTAGCTTATTTTTAGCAGCATACAAAATTGCCCCTAAGGATGTTGCTGCCCCTGCCATATCTCCTTTCATAGCCGCCATGCCCATTGAAGGTTTAATAGATATACCACCAGAATCAAAAGTTAAACCTTTACCCACAAATGTGATATCACTATCTTTTGATTTTTTGCCATTATATTTACAAATAATCATTTTGGGTTTTTCAGCAGATCCCTTTGCTACACCTAAAAATGAACCCATCTTTAATTTTTCCATATCAGATTCATTTAAAATTTCACAAGAAAAATCTTCTTTTTCTGATAATTCTTTTGCGATCTTAGCAAACTCAGTTGGAGTCAAGTAATTTGATGGCATATTAACTAAAGACTGCACTAATGATTGTGACTCAGCCAATACAGAGCCTTTATTTAGTCCCTCTTCCGTTACAAACTTTTTATCAATAAAAATATGTTTTACTTTTTTATTGTCTTCTTTTTTACTCTTTAAATTCCAATGTTTTTTATGCTCAAACATTATTTTTGAAACTAATAATTTATCATAAACAGCAATTCCATCTAAATCAATAAATATGTTATTAAGCTCAGTTGGAATAACATTAATAGCTTTTGAAATTGAATCTTCTACATTTTTTAAATTTACACATACGAAAATGTAATATTTGTCATCTTCTTTAAAACTAAAAGTAGTGTTTACTTTTTGTGAAGCCAAATCAAAGATTTTATCTGTAGATTTTTTATACTTCTTGTTGATTAAAACCACTTTATCTTTATTGCTAAATGGAACTACAACACAGTTCACATTTTCTAAATGGTTTTTTTTGTCATCAATCAATTTAATAATTGGAAATTTAAAATCAAAATTCATATATTGTTATCTCCTAAAATAATGATTTAAAATTATATCATGACTTTAGTTTTTGAACAATTTTTTTCCTAAAACTCTTCCAATATTGTATAAAATATATGAATTAACCACTGTGATCAAAATATATGCTTTAAAGAAAGATAGTTTTTCCATTAAAAGATCATAAATCCCTATTTTTTTTAAAATATCCAACTGAAACTCTATTGGCTTTTTTATTAAATCCTCATATTCAATAAAAAAATTGAATTTAGAGCCAAAAAATAGCAAGTCAAATGCGATTGCCATAATAGCTAAATATGGGAAAAATAGTATTAACCCATTTCTATCAAATCTCTTTTTTCTGTTCAATTTTATCTTTCTTTACTATTATATTTTCTATTAAATTTTTTGAACGAACCTTCTGTTCTTCATTTTCAAAAATTTTTATTAATTCTTCACTATTTTTCTTTTTGAATCCCAAAGCTATATTTTTTACATTTTGAAACTCTGCCTTATTAATTTTTTGTAACAGTAATTTAATTATGGAATAATCTTTTTCATTCAAGTTTTCTTTTCTAGAAATAATGGCGAAAATTTCATTAATAGATTTTTCACTATTGAAATGAATATATTCTGGGAATTTGTAATAAATTAAAGCAGCATCAGGTGTTATAACTATATAATCTTTTCCAAAATCTACATGCTCATTTATCTTTTCTTTATATTTAATTTTATTTGCTTCAAGAATTGGTATTATTTCACTAAACTCTAGCTCTGTAAAAGAAATCTCAAAAAACTTATTATGTTCAGACTTAAAAATTGTAAAGGTTTTTTCAAATAAATTTTTGAATTGATTATTTAACCACTTTTCAGCATCAGCAAAAGATGCCTCTAAATACACAGGAGTTAATAAAAAAACTAACCCTTTATTACCAATGGCTGGTGAAAAGAAAAATTTAGGTTTAGACTGCTCAGCCTCTAAGAAATACTTAAAATCTTCATCTTCTATTACAGAGATCGTACCTAATTCAGTATTTTCTAAAAGAATACCCCTTTTAGATGCTTTTTCATTAAAGAAATCTCTACATAATATACCATTAAAATTTCTATATTTTTTTGTTATTTCCCAATCATTAGCATTTGTTTTATAACCCTTATCTTTATAATATCTATTTATTTCAATCTTTGCTTGATCTGAGTTTAATTTTTTCATTCTCAAAAACCTTTTTCTTTAATATGTATAATTTAATTACAAAATCATTGAAAATCAATAGTTGATATTAAATCATTTAATAGTAGCGGTTTATAATTTGTATGCTCAACAGAAACATTGATATGTCTGTTAGTCAATTTATGTTGATGAATGTGACCATGTATGTTTCTTACATCATCTGGTAGATGATGTTCATCAATAGGATAATGAGAAACTATAAATTCAAATTTCTGATTATCTATTTCATATTGAAAATCAAAGCAAATTGTTATCGCATCAAAAATATGATAATTTCTAAATAAACATTGGTTTTTTTCAAAATCATGATTGCCCAATATTAATACTTTTTTACCTGGAGCCCCTTTCCATAAAGTTTTTGTTAATTCAATGTCACCAAAAGCTAAATCGCCACAAAAGAATACTAAATCTTCTTCTTTAACTGTCTCATAATAGTTTTTTATCATTTTTTGATTCATTTCAGAAACACTCCCAAATGGTCTGTTTGCATATTTAATTATATTGTGATGAAAAAAATGTTGATCTGACCAAAAATATATATTTGATTTTTTCTTTAATGATTCCTCTATTAAGATGTTTGGATTAGTCCCTAATTTTTTATTAGTAGCGAGCATGGCAATTAAAATATTTTTCTTAATTGGTCTTCTAATTTGCTTATTCCAATCCTCTCTCTCTGTTTCTAAAAACTTTTTATATATTTCTATTGAAGAATTTTTCATAATAACTTGATTATTTTAATGAAAGTTAATAATATAACAAAACAGCTTAAAATACAAGATGAATCTCAAAACATTATATTATAATAATACATTGCTTTACCTTTCAGCAATAGAGAATAGATTTACCCTTGTAGAAAGCTTAATTTCAAAAGGATATCCAAAAGATTTAAGAGAGATACCTTATAAAATTAGAAAAACCCTTAACACTGAAGAACAAAATAAAATAATACTAAGCTATAACAATGCTTTCAATACTGTTTTGAAACAGTTAACAGAAAATGCCAAACACAACTTTCTGATTAAAACCTTCTTAAATAATCAAATAAAACAAAATCCAAAAACATCATTAAAACTAATCAAACACCATGTAGGTGATTGTTTTTTATATAATAACCTAGAAGCTTTTCATATTTTTGTAGACATACTAGGAAAAGAAAACACTTTGGACAATAAATCTTTACAATGGTACTGCTATCAAATTTTTAGAGGAAATATTAGCGACACATCTAAACGAAAATTATTATCCTTTATTGAACAACAAAATGTAGATTGGAATCAAGCAGATTTTTGCTTTGAAAGATGCATAAATTTTTCAATTCAACCCAAATATATTGAATATATATATCAAAAAAGAAAATCAGCACTTGGACAAAATAGGGAAAGCACTTTAAAAAGAACTATTATTTCAGCAATGAGTAGTGCTTTCTTACAAGATATCAGCTCACATAAAAACATAAATAATCCAATTTTAGATTATTTGGCACAAAAAACCGAATTAACTAAAAAACATCCTTTTGATGGATATTTGTGGATATTAAGAAAGTCTTTGCTCGTATATAGTAAAACCTATCAGAACATTAGTTATATTGAAGATTATTTGGTAAATTTATATAACAAAAAACCCGAATGTATAAAATATTTATACAAAAATAAAAAGAAGGTTCCTCAAATTCAAGAAACCATAGAGAAGCTATTTTTACTAACTACTCTAGATGAATCCTTAAAGAGTAAACCTTCTTTTCATAAGAAACTTAAAATTTAATTAATATGCCACATTTGACCCTTTTGGGCTTTTGAAGGAATATTAACTGCGGGGAAGAAATCTATTCCAAGAAAATCCTCAATTTTAGCTACAGGCACAATAAAGTCATCCAACGTGCAAACTCGTGAGCAATTTTCAGCATTAATAGCTTGGGTTTGTGGATATAATATATTGCCGTTATCTACACTTTTAGTTTTTCTTGTAATAATCTGACGATTAGGCATAATAAACCCAATACTATCACCAGTATTAGGATCTACAACAACTTTATAAAGATAAGATGGAATCCAAACATCTGAACTTCCCATTGTTTTACTATTCACATCAAAAATTGGACCAGAAACAACAATAACTTTACCTCTAGATACAGACCACTTACGGACAATCCCTTCCAGTTCTGCCCAAATTCCACGATTCATATTAGGTCCAACTTGAGGAACCATATTAGTCAAATAAAAGCTTTCTTCCATTGCTCTTTCATTTAGCATATTAGCTGCTGGTGCCATATGCCCACGATCAAAACCACTATTGCGAAAATCAGCAAGTGTTGCCTGGGCTGGCTGGGGAACTTTGGGGTTAGGCATAAAATTATCTACTCGCTCAACAAAAGTTGATTTTTGTTGACTTCCAATCAAAACCTCTGACACCCAAAGTGGAGTTTTAGTAGAACTATCATATTGAAGGGCATAATTTTGTTCACATACAAAGAAAGACCTACGTTCAACTTTTTCGTTATTACCATTAACCACAGGAACTCCAAAAGGATAATGTTGAGGACAAGCACCCTTGCCTTCTCCAGCCCTTTGTTGATAAAACTGACCAGCTTGTTGTGATGGATTAGGATTACCTTTTTTATTGATTGATTCATTAATTTTTTTAGAGGCTTCCTGTGCCAAAAAATTAGATACTAAACCAGCAGATGAGGCAGAAATAAACCCAAAACTAACTACCAACCCCACAATAATACTTTTAATTGATTTTTTCATACTAACCTCGTTTTTGTTGAACATGTATTAATTATAATATAAGTAACTTGGAAAGTACAGCTTTTTTTTACTTTAAAACACCTTTTTAATCAGAGATTTCTTCTTCTGACCCCTTTTTGACTGACGAAAATCTTTCATTTAACAAGTTTGTCATTAATTGATTCTTTGCCGCCACAGCTGCTGCTGGGTAAACTTTACCATTAAGTAACTTCTCTTTATTTTTTATTGAATATGAAGCATATAAGTCTATGTTTCCTATACCTTTTTTACTTATCATCAGTCTTTCTTCTTCTTGATATTGATAGTGTTTAAGTTCCACAATCAATTCCGACTCAAACTTAGAGTATGAGTTATTTGCTAAAGTTAATACTTCAGTGTTTATAAACAGTTTATCAACCTCTACAATTGACTTAAATTTAAACCAAGAGTTTTCAGAAGATGGAGTGTTATCTTCTCCTAAAATAATATAGAAACTATTATTTAACTCTAAAATATATCCACTTAAAAAATCATAAAACTGATCAACTTGTTTCTTTTGTAAGAATCCATTACCTAAAAATTTCACTTCTGGATGAATGTCATTCATTTCTTCGCAGAAAGCAAATAAGCTACACCACTCATTTTTTATGTGCTTATGTAACTCAAAATCATTAATTTCATGACTAAAAAACATAGATAACCCTCTCTTAAAAAGCATATTTAATTAAAATATATTGTCAAATAGGTTGAACTTTATTTTTAAGGTGGTAAAATATAAATATATTAATATTTAAAAAAGGGAACATATGGAAAAAGAGTATCACATTACATATTCTATTGATAACTTAACTAATGGCGCCAAAACTGCTGGCTTTAAAGTTCAACGTATGATGACAGCAGCAGGTGCCGAATTCGTATCAAAAGATGACGACTACGATGGATTTATAGACATTGTTTTTCACTACTATGGTAACTACCCAAAATTAGCAGACATTACAAATCAAACAATATCTTCTTTTAAAAATAGTGAGACAAGATTGAGTGTTATTGTTTATCAACATACGCCACAAGTTTTGATAGACATCCAAGATGTTAAAGAACCTGCATCTTTCAATCAATTTCTTTCAGAACTATCTAAAAAAAATAATGCCACATCTGTTGAAAATGATGGGCAAGAAGCAAATATGCTATGCGTTACATTTAACAAAACATCTGACAGAATTTCTTTTCAAAATGAATACTCTTCAAAAGCTGAGAACTTCATGAAGAATGGACAAAACTCTGTAGTTATGCACCCAACTTGGGAAGATGTAACTCTTCTACAAAAAAATAATTCAGAAGAAAACAAGAAAAGTAGCAAATATGGTTATTAAAATAAAACCCCAAAATTGCAAGCCACTCTCAATTCGTGTTGTTAAATTTTGAGAAATAAGACTAAAGCCTTGAAATTCAAGGCTTTTTCATTAGTAGGCTAAAAACTTTTTCGTAGGCAAGTTAAATCTTATCTAACTTATTGATTTATATGGTTTTATAGAGAAAAGCCCCATAAAAAACAACACGTTTTCAGAGGGGCTTTCCAAAATTGGGGTTTTTATTTATTTGATTTTCTTATCTTGAGTGTCAGCATCTAACTCTTGCATAAACAATCTTAGATTATTAACTTGTGTCACCTGATATTTATTGGGAAACTTGTTAACTTCCGCAATAAACCTTGTTACATTCTCTTTGTATGAAGTGGCGATAGTCTTTTTCTTGTCTTCAAAACCATCTTGAATACCTGAATAAATTCTAGCTAAAACTACAATTTGTTGCTCTAATGGGAAGTGCCACATTTTAGCATTTAATTTATCTAGATCAATTTGTTTTTTACCATAAAAATCTTCAACAAAACTGTATTTGTCTACAATTCCGCCGTGACTAAATATTTGTCTAAGCAATAATCCCTTATTAATTCTTGATAAGAACAATAAGTATGGCTGTGGATATTTTCTAGGATCTCTAACATATTCCAAGAAAATCATCTGTAGCTCTTCTACAAGCTTAATGTATTTTTTACTATGTATAAGCTCTTTAATAAACATTCTTTGTGTAGCACAAGTTTGAATATCACTATTTATAGCAATAAAGTTAGGTGGTATTAACTTATTGTTCAACATATCCTTATGTAAGAAATATTGAATTGCTAAGGCAGAGAAGAATACCCCAATTGTTTGTTCATCTCTAGCCAAAAGCTCTTGTGCAACCTCTTCAGTTTGAGTGCTTGTTGTTTTTTCTGTTTTGTTATCTGCCATTTTTTTATCTCTCTTTTCAAATAAATAAAAATAAAATCTATAATTGTCAAGAAAATATTTGTATCTTGGGTAAAAACACTATATTTGTAATTAATTAAAATATTTGATATTAAAATCAAAAATATGATATAATATTCCACTCAACAAATCAAGAAGGAACTTTTTATATGAAAAAGCCAATAGAATGCTCATTTTGTGGTAAAAAAGAAAATGAAGTCAAACAATTAATTTCCAACAATCAAGAAGGAGATAAACTTGTTTATATTTGTGACGAATGTATCTCTGAAGCACAAAATATGATGACTGGTGAAGAGAAAAGTTTAATCGCTTCTGATGGTAAAAATCCTACCCCAAAAGAAATTGTGGCATTCTTGAATCAATATGTTGTTGGTCAAGAAAAAGTTAAAAAAATGTTAGCTATCGCAGTTCACAACCACTATAAGAGACTTAATTCAAATATATCAAAGGAAGTAGAAATCTCTAAAAGCAATATTTTAATGATTGGTCCTACAGGTTCAGGTAAAACACTTTTAGCACAAAGTATTGCCAAAATGTTAAATGTTCCATTTGCTATTTGTGATGCAACTAGCTTAACTCAAGCTGGCTATGTTGGAGATGATGTTGAAACAATCCTTCAAAAATTAATTTCAGATGCTGAAGGTGATGTTGAAAAGGCACAGCGTGGAATTATTTTTATTGATGAAATAGATAAAATAGCAAAACGTGATGCTGGAACCTCTATTACGAGAGATGTTTCTGGGGAAGGTGTTCAACAATCTTTACTTAAAATATTAGAAGGCACACAAGCTCGTATTCCAACTTCTGGCAGCAGAAAACATCCACAAGCACAAGTAGAATATATTGATACAACTCAAATTCTTTTTATTTGTGGTGGTGCTTTCGTTGGCATTGAAAAACTAATAGATAAGCAAAGCAAGGATTCAACTATTGGTTTTACAAAACAAAAAAACAAAGAAGAAGACCAAAAAGCTAAAGAGTTCGCTTTAAAAATGAATCAAAAAGTTTCACCAGAAATTTTAAGTCAATTTGGTCTAATCCCAGAATTTATTGGAAGACTTCCCGTTGTTTGCGTTCTTGAAGAACTGAATGAAGAAGCACTGAAAAACATTTTAACAGAACCTAAAAATGCTCTAGTAAAACAATTTAAAGAACTTTTTAAATTGGAAAATGTTGAATTGGAAATCACCCCAAATGCTGTTTCTCAAATAGCACATTTAGCTTATTTACAAAAAACTGGAGCCAGAGGTCTTAAGGCAATTATGGAAGAAATATTTTCTGAAAAGATGTACGAGCTACCTGAGATGGCTGGACAAAAAATTGTCTTAGATGACATTTATAATCTCAAGTAATCTTAATTTCATAATTTATTTCTTTCTTATATCCCCTTAAATAAATCAAAATATTTTTGGGGATATTATTAAAATACAAAACCTCTCCAAAATCTTCTTCTGGTTCAACCTCAAAACCATTTTTTTCCATATTATCCTTTATTTTTTCTAAAGTTATACCATGAAAGTTTTCTATATACTGAATAGTTGATTTATTTGCTGAAAATATTAACTTCTTACCTCCATCATCTGGATGATATACAGCCCAATATGTTTTTTCTTGAAACTTTAAAAAGCAACCAATTAAAGGTTCTGATTTAAATAAATAATTAATATTTTCCATTTACTTTCCTCTCGAACTAAAAAAACCATCAAATGATGGTTCTTTAGGTAAGCCAAAAACATGATTGATGCGATCACTCACGAGCTATCTTATATTGGTTTTTTAACTAATTGGGAATTTAACAAACTAATAGTAGGATTTTAAACTACTTTTGGCTTACACTTAAATGTTATAACAAATTTGAAAAATGTCAAACCTACTGACTTAACTTATTATTTAAGTAATTTTTTTCGTTTTCTATATTGTTTAATATCAATACTTCTGGATTATCTATAGATAAAAATTCTATAGAATTTTTTAACCAAGCTCTCTCAAAAACAGCACCACCTTGTATAGCATAATTTATTAAAATAATGGACTTTTCTAAACTATTTAGCGCCATATTGAAATCAACTATGTTTGATACGATCATTCCTAATTGGGGTTCAGTAAAATCACAAATATCTTTTGTTATTTTTTTTACACAAACAATGAATAAACCCTCATCTGAAGTGAAAGCTAAAGTTTTAATGAAGCAATATTTGTAATATTGATTATCGAAAATATTCGCTTGTTTTGCATAGCACAAAATCTCCCAAATCTGATTTATAATATTATAATTTTTTTTTATTTGGATTTCTGCGAATAGTCCGTCTATATCTTTTTTAATTAAGTCTTTCATTGCTTTATTTTTTTTACATATTATGATAAAATCACATTCAATATTTAACCACTATTAAAGAATTGTCAAATAATGAAACCAAAATATATTAGAATTTTTAGCGATGTCCATCTTGATTTTGACATCCCTCAAAAATTAAAACACTTTGACCCAAATGAAGGTATTTGGTCTCCTACCCCTCTGTCAACAGATAAGGAAACTATTCTTATTTTGGCTGGAGATATTTGGCATGCCAAAAAACCTTTTAGCTTTATGGGATTTTCTTGGATTGAAAAAATCTCAAAACAATTTCATAGTGTTTTGGTTTTGTTAGGGAATCATGATTTTTGGGGTGGCAATCTTAGAAGTGAATATGATTCATACATTAAATTCATTTCCCTTCAAAAATTAGACAATGTACATTTGATTCAAAATAGTAGCATCAAATTTGATGGGATTAAATTTGTTGGAGGCACTCTTTGGACTGACTTCAATGGTAAAGATCAAACAACTTTTTATAGTGCTGAAAACACTATGAATGATTACAAATATATTAAAAATGGATTAACTTTTTCTAAGTTAAAACCATCACATATTTATGACCAATTTAGAACTACATTAGACTATATCAAATCTAATATGAAAAAGGACTCAGAACATCAAAAAGTTTGGGTATTAACTCATCATGCTCCAAGTTTTAAATCTATCCATCCTGAGTATGCTGATGACAGCTTCTTTTTGATGAATGGTCTTTATGCAAGTAATTTGGAATATTTAATGGAAGAGGGTAGTGATATTAATGTCTGGGTTCATGGACATTGCCATCACTATCAAAATTACAATATTAACAACACTAAGATTATATCTAACCCTAGGGGTTATAGATTTGAACAAACAAGTTATCAAGAAGAGATCCTGTTTGATTTTAATGGGAATATTGTTTCTACAAGTTGAAATCTATTTAAAATATGATTAAATAACAAAAAAGGGATATTTATGGATTTAATTTTTACTGTTTTGGCTTTTTTAGTTCTAATTGGAATTATTGTAACCATTCATGAGGGAGGACACTTTTTAACTGCTATTTGGTGCAATATAAAAGTTATGGAATTTTCTCTGGGTTTTGGACCTAAAATTCTTGAAAAAACTTGGAAAATTAAAAATGACCCAGTTCTTTTTACTATTAGATTATTGCCATTAGGTGGATTTGTTAAGCCTCTTGACCAACAATCCACTTCAGCAGAAGAGTGGGAGAAACTTACTGAACAAGACAAATCTAGAACTTTTAAAAATGCCCCCCGATACAAAAAAGCTTTGATGGTTTTTGGGGGACCCTTTGCCAACTTTGTTTTAGCTTTTGTTGTTTATCTTTTTGCATCTACTGTTATTGGAAATAGAGGCTTACCAGCCACAATTTCTGAAATATCCCAAGATAGTGTTTTTCAAAATAGCGGAATGAAAGTTGGAGACACGATTCAGTCTATTGATGGTAAAAATGTTTATTTTTCTAGTGAAGCACAAACACATATTATTAACGCAGCTTTTAGTGGAAATAACATAAATATAAAAACCGAACAAGGAACCTCTCACAATGTAGACTTTTCTTCATTTAAAATGTACGATATTGATGAGTCAATTTCAGACAAAATTGGATTATTTTTTCAAGGCAGAAAAGGTGAAGTTCAAATTAATCAAATTATGCCCAATAGTCCTGCCGAAAAAGTTGGTTTGAAAGTTGGAGATATTATCCTAGCTTTAGACAATCAAAAAATTAACGAACTTGACCAAGTTTTAAAAACCATTAAAAGTTCTGACAAAGCAGACTTTGACTTAACCATTAAAAGAGAAAAAGAAGTTATAAATGTTTTAGTATCTCCCACTTTTGTAAAAGAAAATGGAAAGCAAATAAGGCTAATGGGGGTTGTTTTATCTGTTCCAAACTCTGAAATGAAAAAAGTTCACTTAGGTATGATTGAAGGAGTTGAACAATCTTTTTATAAACTTTACACATCAACCTGGACTACACTTGTTTCAATTAAAAAATTAATCTTCGGAGAAATTTCTACTAAAGCGATAGCAGGACCAATATCTATAGCAGATTACTCAGGTAAATCAGCAAAAAGTAGTTTTTACACTTATCTATTAATGATCGCAAGCATTTCTATAGCAGTAGGCGTATTTAATCTATTACCTATTCCTATGCTTGACGGTGGACACTTAACACAATACTTTATTGAATCTATTACAAGAAAAGATTTTAGCCCAAAGCAATTAGAGAGGTTTCAATATTTTGGAATAGTTACAATGTCTAGCTTCTTTTTATTTGCTATTGTTAATGACCTTAATCGTTATTTTGAGTTTTTCTAATGACCAACAATCTTGATACTATTGTAATCTTAAAAATTAAAGAAGTTGTTGAAAAATTAAATTCAATTTACAACTTTAATTTAGCAATACCTAAATTTTATTGGGATGTTAATGGAACAACAGCAGGATTAGCCAAATCAAAAACAATGAGTGTACATTTTAATTTAAAGCTAGCCCAACAAAACTTAGATGATTTCATTAAAAATACAATACCTCATGAAGTGTGCCACATAGGAGCTTGGCAATGGGCTAAATTTTTTAAGAAACCCATTCCTAAACCACATGGTGCATGTTGGAAATTAATGATGAGAGAAGTTGGGTGTAAACCAACCAGAACACATGAGTATGATGTCTCTGAAGTTAAAAAGCAAACTAAAAAGTATTTGTATGAATGTGGATGCTTAGAAAAGAAAGAAGTTTCCTCAATCATTCATAATAGAATCAAAAACAAAAGAATTTACAAATGCACTACTTGCAATCAACCTTTGAAAAATGGCTCTTTAAAGTTGACTAAATATTTTTCTAAATCCAGTCCTAACGGAACCACAAAAACAAAAGACACAAAATCTTAAAACTATGTTATAATCATCCTTTTGAAAAAATAGGATTTTTTATGGAAGCCATTATTAATAAAAAAGCAAAATTTAATTACTTTTTAGAAGACTCCTATGAGTGTGGCATTATGCTACAAGGATGGGAGCTAAAGCCTATGCTTAAAAGAAAAGTAAACCTTGATATGAGTCATGTCATTATTAAAGATGGAGAAGTTTTTCTCTTGAATTGCAACATAACCCCCGAAATAACTTCTGATATTTTCAATAAACCAGAACCTTCCAGAACAAGGAAACTTTTATTAAAGAAAAAAGAAATTATGCACTTGATTGGCAAGGTTGAGCAAAAAGGGTATACAATTGTTCCTCATAAAATTTACAAAAAAGGTTCTAAATTTAAGATTGAAATTTGCCTAGCTAAAGGTAAAAAGAACCACGATAAAAGAGAAACAGTTAAGCAACGAGACTGGGAACGTCAGCAAAGTTCAATATTGAAAAATAGGAGTAAACAATGAAAGATTATGAAGTAACTCATACCGACTCTTTTTTTGGTCAGCATAAAAACTTAGTAGTCAGGTGGTCGGCTAGTAATGTTGGATTTGGGGAAGCCTGTGTCTCTTTTGATAAGAATTCAGGTAAATTATTTATTGATTCTGAAATGATGAGCCGTGAATTTATGAAGTCTGTGTTTAATAAGATGATTGACGATGCTATTTTTATTGATTTTGAGAAAATGGAGAAAACAACTAAAGAGCTTAGCCTTTCAGAATTAAATGCTAGATTCCCATTCCAAGAACATTTACTTTTATTACCTTTTTATATAGAAAGCAACCAAAAAGAAACTCAATACAGATGGAATTTAGATAAAAACATTACTATTAATGTTTGGCTTAAAGGAGAGGAAGAAAACATCTTTACTTTATCTCAAAAAATACAAGAAGAAAAAACTTTCCCTAGCAACTTTTTAAAATCTGAAATATGGCATTGGACTACAAAGAAAAGATAAAATTAAATCGTTCCTTTAAACTTTTCCTTCATTATACTTTGTAAGTATTCACCATCTTTCATTTCATCTTTATTTTCTATTAGAAATGTTAAAAACTTTTTAATAGTTGATTCTATTTTCACTTCTTTAGCTGCATCAGATATAAATACATTATTTTGCATTTCCTCTAGCATTCCTGCTATTAACATCCACTTTCTTTCATCCTCTGTCATTCTTACAGACTCTTTTAAGATTAAGGAAGTTTTTTCATATGCATAATGTGGGGAACAGTTAAATAAAAAATCTGCTTCGTTTAATATTTTTTTAAGCCTATTTATTTTAATTCCAAAAGCTTCCGCATCTTTTCTTTCTATATAATCTTTAGTAACCTTTGTCTGACCTTCTAGAAATTCCGTAAAGAGGATTAATTCACAAACTAAATGCTCAAATTGAATTGGACTTAATGAAACAATGTTCTCTACAAAAAGAGAGTTGTTTTTCCACCAATTTTTAAAAAACTCTACTGATAATGTCTCTAACTCAAAAGGTGTTTTATTTGATCTACCTAAATGTCCAGCATCATGGAATGTAGCCGCAAACAATAAAACCACCATTGATTCAAAATATTTTTCAGAATCTTTTTCAATTTCTTTGTCAGCCAAATAAGCGGCAGTCCATATTACCTCTGATAAATGATAATGATTGTGGTAGGGATTTGGGGTAATAAATAAGTTCTCATGTTCACCCAATATTTCCATAACCTTTAGAAGTTTATTGTCTAGATTAAGTAAATCAAAAGAAAGTTGCCAAGCTTTTGATATTGGTTTTTTTGATTCTCTGATGGCCAATACACCAGAATGAAATTTTGCTATACCCATTTGTTTTTCCCATTTGTTATTTTTATTGTTTTAGCAATCTATAACAAAAAAAATATTTTTTTGTCAAATTGTAATTTTTACATAATTCTCCAAACACCTTTATTATTTGATTTTTGACAGAAAAATATTTTTAAAATATACTTTTACAAATCTCGGACAATTATATGAAAAACAAAATAACAATATTTTTAGCATTTGCTTTTTTAAGCAAATTAAGTTTTGCACAAGAAAACTATCTATGGAACTTTTCCTATGATATGAAAATTAAATCAGTTCATTTCAAAACTGAAAGTAATGAAAGGAATGATTTTTTAAAAGAAAAATTTACAAATATACTTAAAGAAAGTCATAAAATTTGTGCTAGTGATAGTAAAGATATAAAAAAAGAAGTTAAAAAGCTGTTTCCTGGTTGTAACTTTTATTATGAAAGTGACGACAATAAGTTTACAAGTAATATATCTTGTAACAACTTAGACTACTCTATTTCTTTATCACCTAAAACACCTAATGATTTTCGAGGAATAATTTCTTTAGAAACAGTTAGTGAAGAGTTTGATTTGAAAGCAGAAGGAAATCTTAGTTTAAAACGAGGAAAGTCTTGTAATCAATTATAAACTTAATACTATAATAAAAACAAAGGGAAAACATGTTAGGCATTAAAATTTTTGATACAGATTCAGAATCTGATTTAAATAATATTTTCAATTTAGCGAATAAAGAAAACTTAGCAATAGAAATAGCACTTTATAATCATAACCAAGATTCTTTTATGAATATAGTTATTGACAACCCAAAGTATAAGCAAATAAAACAAAAAAGTATCCATTTGGACTACAGAAAATATCTTGTAAATAATTTACAGGAGTCTAAATATTACAAAGCTTTTGAAGAAGAGCTATTTATTGCTAAACAATTAGGATTATCTCAAGGAGTTATTCATTATCAAACTCCGAAAAACTATCAAATTCACTTAGAACAATTTAAAAAAGAGAACATTATTAAGAATTTAACAATTCTATACAATAAAGCTAAGGAAGATAATTTTATTTTTTATATAGAAAATACATTTATTTATAAGCACGACCACCCTAGTAACAATTTAGTTTCTCATAGACTACTATGGGACACTATTTTAGAATTAAATTATCAAGATTATTTAGGTATATGCCTAGATTGGGGACATGTAAAAGCTTTCACTGAAGACTCTTTATCTGAATGGTTGGATTTTGTTAGATTTTTAAAAACAAAGAATATGCCAATTTATATGCATGTTCATGATAATAATTCTCAAAAAGATCAACATTTAAGCCTAAAGCAAAGCGTTGAACTAAATTTGGCTCAATATAACCATGAAAAAGACATAAGTTTTATTGAGCATCTTGTAAAAATAAATGAAGAGTTTAAAGAACATGTTTTAATATTAGAGTATAGCAGTGATATTGCCATTGAGCATTATTTATGGACAAAAGAATATTTGGGACAAATTTTGAATGACTAAAATATTAATTGAATTGGTACCAAAAACTTGTTGGTTTACCAACATTAGATCCCAAGTGTCCACAACAGACTGGGATTTATTACGTAAAGAGGCATATAAGAAATATAATCATCAATGTTCCATATGCAAAAAAAAGGGCAGAATGGAAGCTCATGAAATTTGGCATTACGATGATAAAAATAAAATACAAAAACTTTTTGAAATAGTTTCTGTGTGTAATCAATGCCATCAACTTTATCACCTTGGATTTTCTAGTATAAACGGAAATTTTAACAAAAGTAAGTCTTGGCTCAAAAAAATAAATAATTGGACAGAAGAAGAAACAATAGAGTATATAAATATTGTTTTTGAGATTTGGAATCAACGTTCTCAGCATCATTGGGATATAGATTTATCATTTTTAGACCAAAAAGGAATTAATTATAAAGCAATCTCTAAAGAAGAAAGATTTGCTTTTTTGAAAAAAAGTTTTAAAGAAATGAAATAATTTAAAAAAAACAATGATCCTAATAGAGAAAAATGTCAAAATTGCTCAATATGAATACTTAATTAAAAAAAAGTATAGGATATTTGGTTTTAAAAAAAGTAATTTTTTATCACATAAAAGTAATTACCAATCTAATGTCGATGTTTTATTGGCTTCAAAGAGCAACCAACCAACTATTAGAAATTTTGATTTAATCTGCGAAATAAAATCTAAAGAAGACCTAATTAAACACATTACTCATCAAGCAATTATTGTGGACAATGAAAATGACAATAAAAAATTCTTTTTAGACTTTTTATTTAAGAACTTACCTCTTCAGAAAACTATATTAAAAAACCATCATTTTTTTATACATAACTTTAAATTACAAAATTATTTTAAAGATTTTTTAAATACTAAACATTTTAATGATATACGAGAATATACTAATTATTTCAAGAAGACATTTAATAACTCTTTTTGGACAATACATTCTATTGACTTAAAGGATATGCATGACAACCTAATCTTGAAATGGGGAAATGAAGATACCTTTAAATTTTGGATTTACTTTTTTAAATCTAGAAAAAACCAAATCAATGATCCAAAAAACTCAATTAAAATATATAAGTTTTTAACTGAAGTATATTATAAAGATAAGGAAAAATTGCTGAAATTTTCAAATTTCTTTCAATATTTAAGGGCGAAATTTGATGAACCAATTATAAATATTTTTGAAGAAGAAACCAAATATTCAATCCATATCTCTGTAAACTTAAAAAAGATGATTAATAGTTTCTTTATTGATAATTATTTAACATCTAATTATTATGACAAACTGATATTATTAACTGAAGCACTTGTTAAGCACCACACCTTAGATAGATGTGAAATATTTAAGAGTAGAAATACTGTCAACCTTGGTTTTTATCAAAATGAAAACACATTAAATGAGGAAGAGGTAAAAGATATTATTATTCAATTTTTTAAGTATTTAAAAGAAAATCACGTTAATATAAATGAAGAGTATCAAGTTATAAAATGGATTAACTATTATTATTTTAATAAAAACATTCCCACGAATGATTCTAAAACTAAAATTATTAAAATATAATCATTTGATTTATATTAAAAGTTTGTTATCCTTATAATATGTTGGAGAATGTTTATGCAAGAGCAACTGTTTACTAGAATATATAATCACCAAAAAGACGATTTTGTTGATTTGTTCTATAAAAATTTTGATGGTGACATCATAAAATATAAAAAAGATTTAAAATCTCAAATATCCAATTGGAACGGTTTCTCAGAACAATTACAAGCAGATGTTGTTAATTCTGATTTTGACTTTCCTAGATTGATGTATTGGTTTGAAGACCTTGAACACCATTTAGCAGTAAATAAACACTTTCCTAGCTTAGAAAACTTCTCATCTTTATTCGTAATGAAATCTTTTACAAATAATCACATTACACCAACTTTTACTAAAGAATCTAAAACAGAACTTGAGATGATGGGACACAATAAACCCAACTTAATTGCTGTTTTAAATGGCAATAACATTTCCTTCCCTAACAAGTTTATTGATATACAAGTCACACCAAAAGCGGTTAATTTAAAAGAGTTTAAAATTGTCAGAATACAAACTCAGGATGATTATGGTAAAGCCATTTTTACTGATGTTAAAGTTCGTAAGTTTGATAGAAAGAAATTTCTCTTTAATATTCTTACTTTACCAGAATTTTGGAGAAACTTTCATTTTGTTTCTAGAAAAAAGAAAACTGATGGTGCCATAAGACACCCCGCTTATGAATTAAACAAATTACTCAACTCTTTTTATACTCCAAATAAAAACTTCACTATTGGTAATATCATTGGCAAAAATAAAAAAGAAATCTTTGAAAATGTAAAATCTAATGCACCTTTAGAATTAAATGTTTCAAGCTTTGCTATGCATCTATTCTTTAGTCAACCAGGTTTTGTATTGCCACTTACTGCTAGAGAAAAAGAGTGGAGTAAAACCAAAGAGCCTGAAATGACAGTTAGTGTAAGCCATAATGAGATTAGTTTAATTACTGTAAACTACAGCTCACACAGTCAAACTAACAAACAGACACTTGAAGAGTTTTCAGAAGGTTTTTCTGAAAGAGAGCAGGCATTCGCAAGACATTTTGATTTAGGGCAATACTCTGGTGGACAATATTTGTTAACAACCTCAGAAGAGTTCGCTTTTGTTTATGAGACTAATATGATTGAACTATTTGACTCATTATCTAAATTAGACAAACAAGCAAATACTTAAATCTTAATTTTGCTGTTAATGTAAGATTCTATATGTATATGATTTAATAAAATTTTTATTAGATTATCTCCAGATATTATAACAATATTTTGTTCAACTTTAATTATATCTTTAGAATTAGTTCCAGTTTTACCTGTATGAACAAACACTCCACATTTAAATTTCTTATCTTTAATTGTTTCTGAAAATTCTTGAACATGCTTGCTATTAATATAGCTTTTATATCTTTTAGCTTGAACTAAGACCTTACCTTTATTAATTTTAAATATTCCGTCTATACCACCATCACCGCTATAAGATTTATTTCTAATAACCCTAACATTAGAGTTCTCTATTGCTGTTAGAACTAATTCTTCAAACACATAAGGATTAATTTTTCTTAGATATAGCAAAATTCTACCACCACTTTTGGGTGTTAAACTTATTTCTTTTATCTTTTTTAATACTTTTTTTGATTGTCTTATCCTATAGAGATGAGTCCACTTCCCTATAAGAGAAATCCTATTAATAAGTTTAGAAATCCACTTTATTAGATTCATATTAAATCTTAACCTTACTTTTATTTTTTGAATTACTAATAGTTAGCGTGCTTTTTAAATCTTCAGCAGCTATATAAAGCTTTATTTCCTCTAACATTTCTTGAGTGCTTTTTGTAAAAATCTTATGGAAAAAATCTTTACTAGAATTTTTTGAATCTGTTATATTTCCTTGATTCCAAATAGAATTCTTTCTATTAAAAGCTTCTTTTACATAACCATTATTTTTAGCTGCATTTTTTATTAACTTGTAAAAAACCACATAAGAAGCATGGTCTTTTTTTACATAATCTTTATATTTAGTTAATCCCAACAATAATGACTCAACATTTTTATAATTTTCAAAAATATCTTTAGGAATTAAAGACAGTTCATATAGATTTTTTTCTTGAGCAGAGTAGGGTTTATTTTTTTGTTTTTCAAACATTTCTTCAAAAAGCAATGGCAATACACTATTATGGAGATAAGCTTCTTTAATTTGAGAAGGAAACCCTAACTTTGCTAATTGTTCACAAACATCTTTATCTGTTTTTAATTTATTTGGTATAAAGTTATATAACTGTGACTGAATACTTATATGTTCACTCACTAGACCATCTATTTTGTCTTTTTTGAATGCTTGCAATGTGGTCAGCAAAAAATCTTTATTTTCTCTGTCTTCTAAAGATATAAATCTATATGAATTAAAATTTTTTTCTAAACACTGTTGAATAATTAATTTATCTGTTGGAGCAGGCAAATTAAACCATGATATATTAAACCTATCTACATCGTATAAAAACTCTCTTAATTTTTCATCTTTCCTTGCTTTTTCAGAAATGTTATAAATAAAAAATCTTCCTTCAGTATTTATAGTTATCTGCTTCATTAACTCATAGTTTTTAATAAAATTATCCTCTCCAAAAAAATCTAATACTTTTTTTATGTCTTTCTCAGACTTAAGATTCTTAAGAATTTCTTTTCCTAACTTATAATTTTTATTTTCTGTTGGGTTATATTTAAAGTAATTTTCTAAAATTGTTGACACTGAACCATATGAACTTCTTGTTTCTTCCAATATTCCAACAAGTAATTCGTTATGCTCTTTGAATGCTAGATAATCTAATTCATTTAAATTTTTTGATAATTCATATATATTTTGCCCAGCTTGGGTTTTAAGCAATTTTTTGTATGCCTTAAAAGCTATATTTTCATTGTTCATATCTTGTTTTTCTTTGCTACTAAAGTTTGCTCTTTATTATTTAGTGAGTTTTTGAGTTTAATCATTTCACCATATGTGTTTAGCTCTTTTAAAAATTCTGGTAAGTTTTTATTAAAATATGTAAAGAAGTCCCTAGATGATAAACATTTTGTTTCCCCTATGTTTCCTAAAATGAACCCACCATTAATGATATTCTTTTTTGATTTTTCTTTTATAAAGTTATCTTCTTTACCCATCTTTTGTAACAGCTTATAAAAAGAAGAATAAGACTCATGATCTGCTCTTATATGTTCACCATTTTCTACAATTCCAGTAATTAAATCAATTGAGTTATAAATATTATTAAATATTTTTGTAGGTAAATTTAACAAATCATCAAAATTATATTTTTGAATTTTTCTTGTACCATTCCTTTCCCAATAAGACCCCATCAATTCTTTCATTACCCCTTGGTTGCTATAAGCCTCCCCAACTTGCTCTACAAATCCAATTTTTGCCAAAAGTAAAGAAATGTCTTTATCTGCTTTTAATTTTTCTCCAATATGTGAATAAAACTGTTCTTGAACTCTTAAATAATTACTTCCATTATGCTTAAGTTCTAATATTCTTCCAATAGTTGCTAATGCTATTTCCTTATCTGCTTTTTGTTCATCTGATAATTTCCTAAAAGAGTGAAAATCTCTTTTAACAATATCAATAACTAAGTTTTTATTTGTAGGCGATGGCAAATCAAACCAATGAAGCGAAAAATCATCTAAATCCATTACATGGTTTCTCAATACCTCATCTGTCCTCATTTTTTCTGATACACGACAATTCATTACTTGACCAGCAGTATTTTTTATTACTTCTCTCATTAGGCTGTAGTTTTTAATAAAGTTATCTTCTCCGAAATTATTAAATATGACTTCTACCTCATCTGGGGCAGTCATATAAGACAGTAGCTTCTCACCCAATTTTTTGTTTTTAGTTAAATCTTTGTTTGCTATACAATAATCTTTTAAAAACTTATCTATATATCTTCCTCTTGATTCTTTTAATGTAGAAACTAAAGATATTAATAACTCTTCATCTTTTAATGCTTGAAGATCTGTTTCTTTGATAAACTGATCTAAAAAACCAGCACTTGCTACTCTTCCAAGCAAGTTTTTATAAGCTATTTTAATTAATTCATTATTCATAATTTACATCTTAAGCTTTTTCACTTCTTTATTTATACATTTTTTTATTAAATCATAAGAATCTTTTTGTTCTTCTTTCTTTATTAATGATTCTATTTCATTCCAAGAACCAACAAGATTTGCCCATTCTTTTGAAACTGACGACATCTTTCCAAGTTCTTTTCTTAAATCAGGAACAGCCTCCAAGAAACCTACACACCTCATAAAATCAGAATTATCATGAGGCCAATTAATTTCAAATTCACCATCATAGTTTTTCATATTATTGAACCTATGATGATTTTTTAATTCAGGAAAAAATGTTACACACATAGTTGCTGAAGACAATCCAACTCTTCCATTATTAATCCAATCCAATGCTTTTTTTTCTAACTCATTTTCGGTAGTTACAGATTTTTGCTCTAGCTCTAATTCCAGATCTTTCTTATTCGCAAAAGTTTTTAATTTTCCTTCATGAATTGCCGCATAATACTTGTATTCTATTTTACCGTGTTCCACCAATTGAAAAATTTTATTTTCTTTTACCAAGCCAACATTAATTTTTTTATGCTTAAGATGAACATCTAAATTTTCTTCATTTGAAAAGTTCACATCTCCAGAAACAAATATAAATGAATAATCCATCACCTCATCTAAATTTTTTTTACCAGCTTTTTTATCTAACAATTTAAATGTTTCACTCATTTTTACTACATCTATTCCAACAGGCTCCACAATCATTTTATTGCTTAACTTGAAAACATCATAAAAGTTCATAATTTAATCCTTAATTTATTTAATTATACCAAACGATATCTAAAAAAAAAGGGGAACCAATTTGGCTCCCCCTATTTTTAGATTTAAAACTTAACCAACATTATGTTTATGTTTTTTATTAGCTGGAACAACCTCATCAATTAGTCCATATTTTTTAGCCTCTTCTGAACTCATAAAATTATCTCGTTCACAATCACGCTCAATTTCTTTAACTGACTTACCTGTATTAGCAGCCAAAATAGCATTCAACATTTCTTTAATGCGAAGCATTTCGTTCATGTGAATTTGCATGTCTGTGGCTTGTCCCTGCATTCCACCAAGAGGCTGGTGAATCATAATACGAGAATTTGGCAAAGCACGACGCTCGTCACCAGATGAAAGTAAGAATGCTCCCATAGAAGCAGCCTGACCCAAGCAAAGAGTATGAACGGGTGCTTTTACAAACTTCATAGCATCATAAATTGACATTCCCGCTGTTACAGAACCACCAGGAGAATTAATATAGAAATTGATTGGCTTTTCAGCATCTTCAGATTCTAAGAATAACATTTGTGCAACTACTAAATTAGCAATCTGGTCATTTACAGGACCCACCAAAAATACAATTCTTTCACGTAGCAATCTGCTATAAATATCATAAGCACGTTCACCACGGTTTGTTGATTCAATAACTATAGGTACCATAAAAAACTCCTTTTAATTTCAAGAATAGAATTGTAGCACACATTTTGTTTTTATGTCAAAAAAAAAGAACCAATTGGTTCTTTTTTTTACTGTTTTGGTTTTTCTTCGGGAGGTTTAGGTTCAGCAGCTACATTTTGTGGAGGTTTAGAGTTATCATTTTTAGTTTCTTCAACTATCACTTCTTCTTTTAATGATTGAATTTGCATATTATTTTCTCGCATATATTCATCCATTGTTTTCCAACCATCAAAAACAGCAGCCTTAGGAGCTTTCGGATTTGATTGATAACAATCCTCTAGACTTTTACCAGATTGCTTACAACCTGCTCCAATTGCATTAGCATTTTTAATTTGTTTTTGTGCTTCAATCTCACCATTTAAATCTAAATAGTCACAACCAGATAAAGCCAAAAGAATTGGAGCTAAAACCAAAATTTTTTTCATATTTTTTTCCTTATTAATTACCTAGACAGCCACCAGCCATATCTCCACCAGCTTGGGCGCCAATACTAGCACCAATAGCAGTTGCAGCCACCTGACCATTACCTTGTCCAATTTTTGAACCTAAAATTCCGCCAGCTAATGCCCCAATAATTTGTCCACCATTTGTAGTTCTGCAACCAGAACCAACAACTCCACCAACAGCACCGCCAACAGCAGCAGCAGCTAGTCTTCCATTGCCTTTTCCAACTTGAGAACCAATTAAGCCACCAGCCATTGTTCCTATTACAGCACCTCCAGTATCTCCACCAGACCTTTGATATTGAGGTTCTTGCTGAGGAACTTGTCTATAATAATATCCATTACGATATACCAACTGTTCTTGCTGAGGAGCATAAGCAGTTGAATTTGGATATGTAGCACACCCAGATAAAACAACTAAGCTTAATACTGATAATCCAAATAATGATTTTTTCATTTTTTTCTCCTTATGCTTATTTTGAGCAACAAACCCACTAAACACAGCAATTTTAACATGATTTTTAAAAAAATCAAAGTATTTGTCAATTATCAAATAGTTCCAACCATTATTTTACAATATGAAAAACTTTGATTTTAAAATAATTTCATTATAATTAATAATAACAATAAAAATAATAATAAAGACATCCATGAAACAAGCCACTCATTTAGAATTATTAAATCTTGATAAAGCATTTATCAATTCAATTTTATCTTACAGTGTTTATTCTGATAGACAATGGGCTGTAGATTTTAATGAAAACATGTCAAATGAAGAGAATCAAAAAGAATTCCTTAGTAAAGCTGGACTTACAAACTATCAAAATGTTGACTTAAAAAAAACATATGAAGTATTTTTATCATTATTTTCTAGAGAAACCTTTGAAAAAGTTAATTTAGCTATTCCACAATCAGGAACATCTTTTGGCTATAATGATTCTGATTTTAATTTTTCATACGAAAATGGAAATTATGTAGCTCACAATAATATAGCAAAAGCTAGTGTTTTTAGAAGTAAAAATCCAGATGGAACATATTCTTTACACTTATCTTTCAGAGGAACAGATCAGAATGTTAAAAGTTTGTTAGACTATGTTTCTCAAGCTTATATAGACATGGAAGAATACTATAAACTATTTAAACCTTTAGAAAAAGCTGTTTTAGAATATGCCAAAGACCCTAAAAATAATATATCAAACATTCAAGTTAATGGACACAGCTTAGGTGGAGCTATGGTACAAGCTTTCTTTAATTCTGAAGATGTTAAAAAAGAATCTTTAATCTTATCTGGCTACACTTATGGAGCACCTGGAGCAGTTAAAAATTTCTTTAAAAAACAAGCAAACAATTTAGTTGATGCTGTCAATGGATTAACAGATTTAACTTTTGGCATTAAATTAATTAAAAATTTTAAAAGACCCCCTATAGATAATAGAATTACTCAATTCACTCATAATGGTGATCTTATTCCTAAAATTGGTGGATTAGCTTATGACAGTATTGGTGAACATGTTAGATTAAAAGATTCCTCTTCCAAAAACTTTCAAGAACAATTAATATTAAGTAAGCAATCTATAAATTCTAATATAAACCACCAAAAAAGACCAGGCAGAGACAGACTAGCCGTTATGAAATCTATGGTGAACTATCATCAAGAAACTTTATTAGATAAATGCATAGACTATTTGAAAAATAGGTTTGCCTTAAAGCATCACGACATGCTGAGATACATTTTTAATATAGAAAGCCATACTAAAAAAATTATTTATGATAATAATCTTTCTCAAAACGAAGACTATCAAGAAAAATACACTAAAAACCTTAAAACATTTACAGGTTTTAGAAGAACTTTCTCTTGGGAAGTTTCAAAACATCAACAAAGCGACCCAATTAGTCAACATTTTCAAGATAGCCGTTACAAAAAAATGACAGCCAATGGAGAAACCATTTACAAACTACCACCAAAAGTTAACGAAGCAATTTTAGAAATGAGAAAAAAATCTTTTGCTGACAAGGTTAATAGTTTAGCAATTAATGGACTTAAATCAAATTAAAACAGCTTATAATCTGTAGATAAATCTTTCTTTTCTTTTTCAAAATAACCAAAATATCTATACTCTGGTGGATTAGCCACCTTATAAGAACCAATTTTTAAAATTACAGAATTATCTTTTGTTGCAGCAGATAGCATGTTATTCCAAAAATCTTTTTCTTTTTGGTGAGACTCAATTATAGAATCAAAGGCTCCAGGAGCAACATTAACTTTTAATTTTTTTTCACCATTAGAATCTTGATTATCTTCAACCTCTTCTTTTTTGTCTTCATCTTCTAGAAACTTAAGATCTTCAACAGATTCTTTTAAACTTTCTGAAAAATCATCTCTCCTGCTTGGCTCAGAATACATCCACCAGAAAAATCCCTCTACCACATCTCTCATTTTATGATATTTTTTACCTGTGAAAAAATTCATTTTATTATTATTTCTCTCAATTACAGTTATACCAAAAGGATTTTTAACGAATAGTGGATTTTCATTTTCTTCAAAATGCTTTTTTAATCTCCAATCATTCACAAAAACCAAATGTTGGTCATTTAGCACAATAGGAACATTTGCCAACTCATTCATAGGAGTATAATCCACAGAATACTGTTCTTCTTCACCGTCTTTATAGCCACTTACTCTATAAGAAGAATGAATCTCCCATTCGCCTGTTAATTTTGATTCTTTGGGAGAATTTAACCAAGCATTAATATCTCTATCCAAAAGATCATCATCATCTTTTTTGTACTCAACAGACGTATCTAATTCTGTGTAGTAGGAAATACCAATCCAACTAAGTGGCTTTTCTTTTTCTTTTGAAATATCATATGGTTTTCTAACTTCTGCTATATAAGCAGAAACATTCTTTAAGGTCATATCACCCCAAAATTCTGCCCAAGGCTCTAGACAAATTAAAAACTTTCCAACAGTTAAACCATCCTCAAAATAAACATTACTTTCCCACCAACGAGACCAAAATGATAAATCTTTTTGCTTTAAGTTTTGCTGGATAAAATTCAAGGGAATCATAGGATACTTATCGCTATATTTAGCCCTTAATATTCCATCCTTACAAAAATAAATGTCAAAATCCATGATAAACCTCTTAATAATATTGGAAGGATTATATCTCAATAAATAAAAGTTTACAATATAAAAAAGAGGCCTAAGCCTCTTTTTTTAGGGTTTCATTCTAGATTTCTGATTTACAGATAGTGCATACTCTTGATATTCTTGAACTATGCCATTAATGAGTCTATATTCTTGATGTTGACCAATCAATCTTTCTAAAGGAGTTTTTCTTGTAATGTCCACCTCTTTTAAGAAATTTTCTTCAGAAACCTCTTCAAAATTCTTAATTGAAGTATTGTTTTCAGCGGCTCTCTCAAGCGTTGTTTGAGTTTTTTGTAACAACCTATAATCTAACATTTCTTTTACAAGATTATATCCATCATTTTGAATCTCAACTAATGAAGAAGCACCCTTAACCATTTGGTCTACAAGTTTTTGAACATTAATTACTTCATTTTCATCTACATTCTCTAAATAAACCTTTTTATTCTTAGTTTGACGCTTTGGCAAATCATTTTCAATGGCTATTTTAACCGCCTTATCTAAGAACTCTTTTACATGATAGTCCTTTTTATTGTACTCTATATGAGAATAAACTTCTGATAAATCTTGTTTATATTGTAATATTTTATCAATATTAGCCTCATACACTTCTTTTAAGCTTTCAATAGCAAATCCTTGCGCATTATGATATGAAGACTTTAATTGTTCATTTAACATAATAAAACTTAATTTTTTCTTATGATCTTCAATCTGTTCTCTAGAAAGAACAACATCCTCTTTCACTATAGCATAAACGTTTGTTTTTGGAGGTAAAACATCATTGTCTAATTTATATTTAACAACTCTCTTACCATCTTTAGTTAAAAGCTCTTCTCTTTGTTGAATCTTTTCAATCATTTCTGTCTGCACATCACGATCATAAAGAATACCCTGACGGAAACTATAAGAGTCTTGAGCTATAGAATCACTTAAACCATCAGACACATCAAAAATTAATCTTGCTTTAATTTGGAATTTATTAAACAAGTTAATTGCATCATCAACTGTGTGTGAATAAGGATTGTATTCTTTATTCGCAAGCAAACATAATGTTAACTTATCTTCAAAAGCAATATCTCCTTTAGCATCTGTTCTCCAAGGTCCGTTAGCATGCATTTCGTGTTGTATTACATGACCTATGTCATGTTTATTCTTAAATGCTATTGCGTCATCAAATATTTTACGAATCTTGTCTTTAGGAATACTTGTTTGATAATTAACCAAATCTACTAAATCGTTAGTAACTTCTAATCTAGTTGGATCTTTAATTTCTAAAACTCTCTTATACATCCAAGCATCTGTGAATTTTTGAACTATGTCCTTATTTAACTCAAGGAACTCTTCAGTTAAATCTGTTAAACTAGTAGCTTCTTCTGTTAATACACCCATATCTGAGTCAATATCTCCACCACCTCGCAATACATCCTCCATATATCTAGCCTTAAAGTTATTTATATTTTTAGATATACTTATATCAAAGTGATAATTTTCTTGGAAATATTTAATTTCGTCAGCGAATGGTCTTAAAGCCTCGTATTTTTCTTGATTTAAGTCCACCAATTTAACATCAAATGTTTCATCATTTAATAATAAAGCATGAATCATCCATTGCTCAGACATTTTCTCAACAGAATACTTTGTTGAATTTGCAGGAATAGACTTCTCTTCTAAATCTTTAAGTAATTCTTCTTTAGTAGCATTTATTTTAATTTTTTCATGTTCAACTTTATCTACTAAAAAGTATTCTCCATTATCTATTTCTAATAAATAATTATTATTTCTTTCTGGATAGTAACCATTTTCATTCTTTTCAATAAATGCTCTTAAATTAAAATCAGAAAGTCTGTTATTATGGAATAATACGTTTGGAACAATTTGATTAATTTGAGGCACTTGAGTTACAGTGTCTGAATCATATGCCAACTTTTCTTCTTTAGCGAATAAAGCAGAATCGTAAATCCTATTGTTCTTTAATGTATTGTAAAAATTAGGTAAGTTTGCTCTTACAACTCTAGCATCATATGGAGTATTGTGAGCTCCAAATAATACCTTTTTACCTTCATAGAATTTAGCCATCTCAGCATCTACTTCTGTGGTATCTTTTCCATACTTCATTAAAAGTTCCTGAGTAATTCCAGTTAAATTAATCATTTCCTGTGGAACTCTAAAATCTTTATCTTTAACCAAAAATGCAAGCATAGTCGCTTTTATTTCTCTATTAAATGTAACTACACCGTTTTCTGCCTTGTAATTTCTTATCTGCTCATAAGGTAAAGCTTTTTTCTTAGCTATTTTTTCAGCATCTTTAGGCATGAAATATCTTATACCTAATTCAGAATCATACTGCTGTAGTGCAACTTTTCTTAAATTAATAGGTGTTTTTTCAAAATCTTCCAAAGAAATCTCAATAAGATCTGCTATCTGCTCTTCGTTTAACAAATAGTCTTCTTTTCTTGATGTTCTGAATAATTGATTAAAAAATTGCTTTACTGGCATTTTAGAACCACTTTTTTGATCAATACTGTAATTGGTAGATCCAATATTAATCAATTTACTATTGCCGAAACCATTGGCTTCCACGTCAAACACAGCTAATGTATCTATAGAGTTTGTATCAATAATTCCAATAACCATCTTTTCAAACAATTCAAAATTTAACTTGCCATAATCATGATATTTAAAGAATGGGTTATCCATTATTTCTTCTCTTGATAAATTAACTGAATTTTTTGTTTTAAAGTCTCTCTCCCAAGCATCAACAAGAGATTTTGTTTTATCATTACCAGCTCTTATGTCTATAACATTTTTTACTTGCGTAGCAGGAGTTACTCTGTCTACCATAAAAACACCATCATCCATATAGCCTAAAGATAAATAATCTTTAAAATCATTTTTCACAATTTTTCTAATTAATTCAACTGGAATAATAATTGTGCCACCATGAAAATCTGTATGTAAAGTTACATATCCGTATTTTCTATTTGCCACTAGCTCTTCCATAGTCATTTGTTCTGTTGTATAAGAATCAGTCCAAACCATGTCTTTATGTAACTTTAATAATGGAGTTACCTTCTCAAAGTTTGAGACGTTACCTCTTACCACTCTGTTTATCTTATCTATAATTTTAATAGTATCTAAATCAGTTAAGATAAAATCTTTGGCATTTTCAACTTCATTCTTTTTGATTTTTTCTATTGAATTATTTATGAATACATTAATTGCTTCAATAGTCGCATCTGTTATTGGAGATTTGTTTTCATCCATTGCTTTAACAATAAAGCCAGCAGCTCTTTCATGCCCTGGAGTCTCTATCTTAACTTTTAATTGTTTTTCTAATTTATTTTTATCTTTAAGAATGACACTAATATCATAAAGAGAACGGAAGCTTCCAGAAACTTTTGATTTTCCAATATTGTCTAAAGTTAAGCTAAAACCAGGATTTTCATCGTTATAAACTTTATTTAAAAACTTACGGTTAAACACTTTTAAAATATTAGGATCAGCATAGATGATAGAACTGTTTTCTAATCTTTTTTGAGTTACCACTTCACCTCTTCTTACCTCAGTGATCATTTTGCTTTCACTTAATTTTATAGACTTAAATACATCAACCATCTTTTCTTCTAATGAGTCCATAAATGCTGTTTTTTCATAGTCAGCACCTAAACCAAAAATTAAAGGGCGTAACTGCTCAATATAGTTAGGGTTAATATTTGAGTGATCAGTGTAGTTGTCTACATTTTTTATTTCTTGTAAAAATACGTTATAGAAGTCATCTCTATTTAGTTGAGAAAAATTCTCTAAAGATGGATCTTTCTTTTCAGCAAGAGGAATATAATTTTTTCTGTTTTTATAAATTTTCAGTAAAACTTTTGCTATTGTATTTTGTGTATGTATATTTTTTGCTTCTTCATACAATAATTCAGAATTTAATTGAGGAATTTTATCTTTTAAAGATGAAATTACATCAGTAGGTAATTCACCAGTAATGATTTTACTAATTGAATTATTAATATTCATTAAAGGCTGTAATTGAATAAACTTTGTAATAATATAATCTTTTTCAGGCTTATCTGCTGGATGAGTATTCACATAATCTAGTAAGTTCGCAACCTTAAATAAAGTATTTATTTTTTCAAAATTTCTTAGATTGGTTTTTTGAAGTTCTTCATAATCAAATCTGTTCTTTAAAACATTCTTCAGCAACACACCCACTGTTGTAGCTCCAGAGATATTAAAATTAGAGAAAAATTCTGTAGGTTTGTAATGAGGGTTAAATATAACGGTTCTTTCATTTTCTTCAACAACCATTTCATCATCTGGATTATGATGGTCTGTCACAATAATTTTAGCCTTAGGATATTTGTCTAATATCTTTTTTTGTTCTTCTCTTGAATTTATTCCATTATCTGCTGTAACAATTAAAAATTCTTCATCATCATAGATTCCTTTAGTTGATGTAATTAAATCCACATGGTCAACAGTGAAGCCTCTATTAGCATTTCCGTTTACTGTTTGAGCATATTCAACTATCACATTTTTATTTGCTTCTTTATCTATTTCTAAATACTCATTTATAACAGCTTGTGCTAAAGAACCGTCATTATCAAAGTCAGTGATAAACAGAACTTTAACATCTTTTTTAATAGCATCAACAAACATATCAGTTGCTTCTTTTAAATTAGCTATTTTTGCCTTCTCCCTATCAACATAAGCAGTATCAATTTTTTCTATTTCTTTATACTTATACAAAAGCATTCTTTTAGCATACTCAAAATTACCATCAAAATTAGTAGCGAATATTGCTCTCCAATTATCATTTGTTATCGCATTAAAAATTGGCTCTTCTTTTTTATCTAAGAAAATTGCTCTTCTAACTAATTTTTTAAACTCTTCTAAATTGGTATCTGTGATATTGATTTCTGGCTTTTTATCTGACATTTTTTATCCTTTAAACGAATATACATTAATTATACCAAAGTAAAAATCATAATCAATAAATTAATAGCTTTGACAATCAAAAAAGTATTTATATATTGAAAGTAATGGAAAACACTAATAAGAAAAATAAGAAACTTTTCATACAAGGCATTACAAATGATGGACAAAAATTTAGACCTAGTGATTGGGCTGAAAGATTGTGTTGCTCTGTGTCTATTTATAAACCAGAAAATTATCAACAAAACTCAAAAAATTATTGTTTAATTTATTCCCCATATGCAACCCCTATTATTCTAGAAGGCATTCAATATGCTATGATTGATGAAAAGATAAAAGACATAGAACCACTGGCTTTTGACTTCTTAATTAATTTTGCAAAGAACAATAACTTACCTGTTTTAGAGGGCTGCGATATACAATCAGCAGAAGATTTTTAATACAACCCTTGAAAAACAAGATAATTTTTGAAATTTATCTTGAAAGACTCTTGACTTTTCAGCATTTTACAAGTTATAAATTAACATCTTAATATAATAATTGGGCAATATAACATGAATGACAACTTTTCAATTTTTGAAACTAAATTTGGCGAAAATGCCATTATCTCCTTTGATCTATTTGACACTCTAATAGAAGAACCGTTTACAGAACACTCAGATTTATTTGAATTAATGCGTTCTGATGTTGATAAAATTATCGGTAGAAAAAATTTTGATTTTAAAAAAGTGCGTTTGCTAGCAGAAAAAAATGCCCTAAAAGAATCTAAAAATAAAATCATTGACATTAATGATATCTACTCAGAATTTCAAAGAATAACACAATTGGGCAATGCCTATGTTATGGAAATAGAAAAACTCGAATTGGTTTTTGTTCAAAAATACTATCAAACAAAACCAATCGGAAAACAGATATACGATATAGCACAATCACTTAATAAAAAAATTGTCATTTTATGTGACACTTATTACCCAAGATTTGTTATTGAGTCTATTTTACATAAACACGAGTATAGAGACTACCAAGACATCTTTGTATCTTCAGAAATTAACCAATCAGCAAAAGAAGGTTCTCTTTTTACTTATATGTCTGAAAAATTGCAGTGTTCTCCAAAATATATAATTCACATTGGAGACGATGAAATAGCTGATTCAGCTAATCCAACAAGACTTGGGTTTAATACTTTGCCATTGTTTTCAAGTTTAGATTCATATAAACAAACACTTTATTATAGCAAAATATGGAAACCAAACTCAGAAAATCATTTATTATCTACTAGATTAATTAATGGTTTAATGGCTATAAAGTTCTTTGAAATGAGAGAAGAAAGACCTCTTGAAACAGACAAATCAATTTTCAATAATGAATATCATAGAATTGGATACTTTGGACTAGGACCAGTTTTGTTGGGATATACACAATGGATCTTGCAAAAATCTCAAGAAGACTATGTTAAACATTTATATTTCTTAAGCTCTAACGGTAAATTCTTAAAGAGTGCTTATGAAACTTTATCCAAGCACTATTCTCAAGCACCTACAGCTTATGAATTATTAGCATCTTCAAATATTGAAACATTTACCAATTTGAGTAAAAATCATGAACTGTATGAAATACTAGATGAAGATTATGTAAATATTCCAATTAAAGCATATTTCAATGAAAAGTTTCGCTTTGATGTAGAACCTTACAATAGTTTATTAGAAAGATACGGTTTAAATGTTGACAGCATAATTAGCAAAAATACTAATGAGAAACAAATTGAAGCTATCTTTGACTATCTCAAACCAGCAATCATTGAGAAAAATAAAAATGATTATGATTATTATTCAGCTTATTTAAAATATCAACACTTACCAAATCCAGACAAGTCAGCTATTGTTGATGTATCTAATAGGGATAATACACAAGTTTCTGTTTCTGATATTGTGAAGCAGAAAATAGGTGGTTATTACTTGTTCACATTTGTAGATATGATTGAAAATGTTAAGAAACAAGAAATGCCAATTTCTGGATATGTTTCTAATTTTGAAGAAAAGGCATCTTTCAATTGTTTATTGAACTTCTTGTTTGAATCTTCAGATAATTACTTTTCACACTTCAACTTAGCTGACAAAATGCTAAATCCTGTATTTGATGAAAAGGAATATACTAAAAACACTAAAGAAGCTATTGAAGAAATTCAAAAAGCAGCACTTCAGTTTGTTATTGATTTTGAACAGTTATATTCAAAAAATATTAATCAACTTTATTTTAGCTCAAAGCAGATATACTCTCCAATATTCTACTTCTTAAACAAAGATGAAGAAGGCATTCATTTTATGAAAGGAATTAACTTTTCTAAAATAGATCCAAATTCTGATACTATTGCTGAAATAGATATCAAAATTGACAGCAATGATGCTCCAAAAATATTTAACCAAGAAAAGAACACTAGTATTCTTAATAAAATAGGACAACTATTTAAAGATATTAAAAAGACATTATGATTACATTAAGAAGTACAAAATTAAGCCAAATTATAAATTTGGACAAATTCCTTACAGATTCAATTAATAAAGAAGAGAATGAAAAAACTACTTGTTTAGCAATTTGGGGTAAAGAGCAAATAGAAAACAAAAAAGAACTTTCAACACTAAGGTTGATTGATAATCTTTATTTTGGTTTTGGCGATGAATCAAAACCTTATGCTTTACATTTCTCTAAAGACAACAATATACATTACGATGTGTTAACTCATAATAATTTATATTCTTTACTATTGAGTGATTGGATACCATCTTCTGATGAAGTTGAAGAAGCAACTCAAGCTATTGAAATGATCAATAAATATTGTATTAGTAAATATAATCAATACCCTATATATTCTCCTAATGAGAATATAGATTTCTCTAATGATATATTATTAATAGACCAAGCTATTAATTCTGAAAGTATTTCGTCATCAAATGCCAATACTTATAATTTTTCAAGAATGATTGCCTATGCTTTTGAAGCATTTCCAAACTCTAAAATTTATATTAAATATCATCCAAATACAATTAACGGAATTAGCGATGGATACCTAAAGACATTTGTAGAAAAAAATAGACTTCAAGATCACCCTTCTATAAAAATAATAGATGAGCAAGTTAATGTTGCTTCACTTTTTTACTATTTTGATAAAGTTTTTACTGCCACATCAACAGTTGGATTTGAAGCTGTTTTAAGAGGTAAAAAAGTATTTACTTTCGCTGATAGTTTCTATAGTGGTTGGGGCTTTACTACAACAGTTATCGGTAACGAAAAAGACTTTACTAAAACACCTTTAGATATTTTTATTGCTCTATTTTTAAAAAATAGCATTTACTTAAATCCTTTTAATGAAGAACCAGGTACCATTTTAGACTTATTGGAGTATATCTCTTTACAACAAAGACATAAAAACAGTAAAGAAATATTATTTTTTAAACATACTAAAATAAAATCACAAGAAATGCCTTCATTATTAAATAGCGATAAAGAGAACTGTTCTAATGTTAGTCAAAAATTAGACATATTAATGAATAACGAAAAATTAGTAGTGGCGGACTCACAAGAAAAACTTAATCAAATACCTTCTCAATATAAAAAAGCTTTTGTTAGTGATGGATTTTTATTCCCCATTAAACAGAAAAATAAAAACATGCCATTTTCAATTCTTTTTGATACTCAATCATCTTATCTTGAGACTCATCAAAATAATGATTTGAACGATATGATTCAAAGTGAACATCTTACTGCTTTTGAGATTAATCGCAGTAAAGATTTTATAAAGAAGTTTAAATTATTGTTTCAAGAAGAGATTAAGCACACAAAACATAATTTAACTGAATATCTTAAAGAAAATAAAGAAATTATTCTTATTCCTAGCAATACAGAAGAAAATTATTATTGTGCTCACATTGATATTTCTTCAGATATTGACTTGATCAAGAAAATTGCTTCAGAAAATACCAATAAAGCAATTATTTATCAAATTAAAACAATTAAGAAAGACTATAAACTATTTTTACAAAATAAAGATTTAAAGTCTATTTTAAAAGAGCATAATAACACTTTATTTATTGATACTGATAATCATATTAACAACCTAATTAATATTTCAAAAGAAATACATGTTGTTAATGATTATATTGGCTTATTTGGATTGATGTTAGATAAAAAAGTAGTTACTTATAGCAACTCTTTTTATTCTAATAGGGGACTTACAACAGATAAGACTCAAAAAGATGGAAAGCATGTTTCTCTAGAAGAACTGATTGCTTTTACAATGTTGTTATATCCTCGTTACAAACTAAATTCATTCTCTAAATTTATCAGTGCTAATAATTCCATTGATTTATATTTGGACAATAAAAAAGAAGAGTTTAAATCTGCAAATCAAAGCTTTATAAACAGACTTTATAAATTGGTATCTAATTCTTAATGTAATTTATGCTGAAGAAAACAGTTTTATGTATTTTTTTAACCGTTACATCTTCAGCATATGCTCAAAAATGTGTTTATCTCTGGGAACTTAATAGTCTTGGAGTTAGCATTGGTAGCTCAGAAGACGAAGTGTATGTATCTCATAATAAAATCTATATCAACTCAATTTTTTCTCCAAGTAATTTCTTAAGAAAGTTTAATGTTCAAAATATTAACCGTAGCATTAACTATGATGGTAATTTGAATTTTTTAAATAAAAAAGAACTTTACCTAAAAAACAAGAAAGAGTTCAATATAGAATCAAATAAAGAAATTATTTTAGCAGAAGGAAAATCTTTTGATAAAAAATTCCCACTTACTGTAGATAGCACATCTTTTCCATATGTGAAAAATATTGCAAATCAAATTGGACAAGAATTGCCAAATCAAGCCAATATACTTACTAAAAATAAGGTTATTTACGGGGAAATACAGCAACATGTAGATCACTTGTTAACTTCAGGGGAAAACTGGAGTATTTTAGTATACTTTGAGCAACAATCTAAAACTCCAAATAAAATTTTAATCAAAAACGATTCTCAAAATGTCACAGCAATTTTAAAAGAAAAAAAATGCACAAATAAATGATTTATGGTATAATCCCACAATAAAACAAAAAGGTGATTATATGGATCGTTTTGAAGAATATAAGATACAAGCCTCTTTACCTCAAAAAGCTTCTCTAGTATTTTTAAATAGCTATTCAGATGAAGAGATTTTATTTTTTAAAAAAATTAAAAGAATTAATGGGGAAATATCAAGAGAATATTTTGATATTGTTTCCTCCATGAAAGATCAAATTAATGTGCTTATTGGTAAATTAACCCCACTTTATGAATTAGGTCTTAAGTTTGATGTTTATTTGGCAGGAGGTGCTTTAAGAGACCTATTATTAAATAACGAAAACAATATTCGTGACTTAGATATTATATTTGATTTTTCAGGACACATTGAAAACAACAAAAAGAAACTCTCTGAAATTTCTGTATTTGTATTAAATAAGATTTTTGACACACAAATCAATAAAACTCAATGGGAAGAGATGGATACAAAGCAAAAATCATTCTTTATGATTTTTAATCTATTACAAAAAGAATACAATATTGAAAAATCGCATACTTTAGAAGAATTAAAAAATAAATCTTCGTTAAGTAATGAAACATATAAACATCTTTTAAATAAAGATTTGGAAGCTGTTATATCTATTTCCGACTCAAATCTAACTTATCCTATGGATATATTAGTTATCAATACAAATATAGATAAATATTTAGATACTTTTAGTTTTGACTTCTGTAAGGTTAAGCTACAAGTTTTGAACTTAGAAAAATCAAAAATTATTACCAATGTTTACGATTTTTTACAGCTTATACATGTCCCTAAAAATTTTATCAAAGATGCTGTCAGTAAAACCTTAACTTTAAGAATGGACAAATATAGTAGTGTTGAATTTATTGAAAAAATATTAACTAAACATTATGGAAAAATAAAATATAAATACCAAGATTATAAAATTAATTTAGAACCTGGTAATTCAGATATGATGGCTAAATTTAAAGAGACCTATGAAGCATCCATATCTCTTGAAAATCTTTTACCTATAAAATCTAAGCACATTGCCGTTCAACATGAATTAAAAATTTAATAAGTAGTACTTTTGTATTCTTTACAAAAAAGTATTTTATTTTTATAATCCTTAAATGGATACAATAACTCATGGTCTTTCAGGTTCTTTATTGGGAATAGCAACAAGAGATAAATTTAAAAAAATACCGCCAAAAATTTTAGTCTATTTTTTTACTTTTGCAGCTATATTCCCAGATTTAGATATTATTTTCCGCTTAATATCAGAACAGGCATACTTAAAAAATCACAGAGGCATAACGCACTCTTTGTTGCTATTACCCTTTTGGTGTTTGTTATTAACCTTTATATTTTCACTGTGTTTAAAATATAAAATATTTCTCAAAAACCATAATGAAGAAATACCTGAAATAAAAAGTAGAACAATATTTGAATTATATGTTATTTCAACTTTAGGAATTATATTTCATATCCTTGCTGATCTTATCACAACTTATGGAACTATGATACTTTCCCCTTATGACAATACAAAATTCGCTTATGGAAGTGTTTTTATTATTGATCTTGTTTTTACTGGGATTATTTTATCAGGAATAATAATATCAAAATTAATAGGCAAATATTCACTAATTCCAAAAGTGGCACAATTGTTTACAATATTATTAATTACTTATGTTGGGTTTACTCAATTTCTTAAATTAGAAGCATTAGAACTGGCTAAAAATAATTTTGATACAGAACGAACTCAAGAATATTTTTTCACAATATTACCACAGCCACTATCTCCATTTAAATGGAAAGTTTTTGTCCAAGATAATCTTAGAGATGACCTTTACATCACTCATCTAAACTTATTAGAACAAGATGAAACATTGGCTTGGGAAACCGCACCAAAATGGGGCAGAGATTCTGATTTGGTGCCTCTAGCTAAAATAGCCTGGAACGATGAAGCATTTCTTCCTATAAAAACTTTCTTCTCTCTTCCAACTTTCCATTCAATTCAAGAATCAGAAGGTCGTATATGTCTTTTCTTCCAAGATTTAAAATTTTCGAATAAGTTTGTAAGTAATCCCTTCGTTTATGGACTATGCTCCTACTCAACGGGATTAAAAACCATAGAAAAATTAACAAAATAGATGCCCCAACTGATTTTTTTGTGCTATAATATCCCTAATTAAATCACATAAAAATCATTAAAATGAATAAAATCAATCAGTTAGACATTATTGCTACATATTCCGATAACTCCATTTGGGACAAACTGTTCTTAGTAGAGTTTTCTAATAATAAGTATTGGAACGATCAGTTACTAAAAATAGTACCATTTGTGGAAGCTGAAATGGAATCCATTGTTAATTCCAATACTTCTTGGAAAAACACCTTTTTGAGATTCAAAAAGCTTTCATCTTTTGCAGACTATCTTGTTAATTTTGTTCATATCTATAAATCAATCAACAAAACATCTAAATCTACTAATGAATTTTTAGATAAAGCCTCTGAAATTACAGATGATGTTTGGGTTAAAGTTACAACCAATGAATCTATTATTAAGAAAATGAGAACCCTTAACAATACGGTTAAATCTCAAACTAGAAAAGTTATACTTTCTGATTGGCTTAAAAACTTTTTTGAAGCCCACCAAAACGGCTTCAAAAAGAATCAGTACAACAAACACTATTCTAAGCTTCAATCAAGCATAGAAGACTTTCACAATCATAATAATGCCATCCTCAACAGCAATAAGAGTGCTATTTTTATCAATACTTCTGAAAAGGATAAAATTAGTGGCATTCCTAAGTCAGCACTTAGAATCGCACGACAAAATGCTACTGCTAAAAATTTTGATGGATGGCTATTTTATGTCTCAGAACACAATATTTTAACTATTTGTGCAAATGCTAAAAATCGTCAATTTAGAGAGCTTGCTTATAAAAAATATCAAAGCACACACTCTAATGGTCAACATATCACAAAAAATAATGCTATTATTAAAAAAATAATGCTAAATAAGCACAACATTGCCAATGTTTTAAATAAAACTAACTATGCTGACCTTGTTATTTCTAATCATTTGCTTAATACAAAACACAAAGTGAATAAATACTTAGATAAGATGGAATTAGGGGTTGAAGATAGAGCCATTAAGATTATAAATGACATGAAAGCAATGGCTAAAGAAGATAATGTCAGAAAGCTTAAGCCTTGGGACTATTACTATTATTTCGCTCAGCTAGAAAAACAACATAAAAGTAAATCTGTAAAGTTTAAAGATTATTTTTCTTTTGATGATGCATTCCCTAAAATCATAAGCTATTTTGAGAAAAATCTACATTTAAAGTTTGAACTAGTCAGTCACAATAAAAAAGACTTTAACTCTTTTTATTATAAAATTACAGATAATAAAACTGGTAATGTTATGCATCTCATTTTTAGCCCATTTGAAAAGCCAAATAAAAGCGGATGTTATCAATATGATATTTCTACCAAAGCAAAATTTGGAAATGAAACTACACCATCTGTTCAATATATAGAATGTGATATTGATTTTAACAATTTCTCATTTTTTGAACTTTCCTGCTTAATCCATGAATTTGGACATGCTTTCCACAGCTTTCTTTCTCAAGATGAAGATGCTTATTCAAAAAACATTTCTTATTCTTGGGACTTAATTGAAATGCCAAGCCAATTTTTAGAATTTTTAGTCTTTGATTATGAATTTATGATAAAAATTAGTAAAAAAGCAATCTCTAAAAAAGATTTCTTATCACTTATATCTTCAGAACAATATTTTGAAGCTTATCATATTTATAGAAGTATTAAGAGAAATAGAATTATTTTTAATACTTATTTAAACTTCCGTCCTTATTCTCAAACAAATATTCATGCTGAGGTTACAAAAATGATGGAACAAGAAGGAATTATTTACAACATATCACAAGATAACTATATGTCATATGACAACTATCTAACTGACTATGCACCTGTTGGATATATTTATTTACTTTCAGCACAAATAGCACAGAAAATTGAAAGAAATGACATCAGGTTTATTTTTGATAATTTGTTTAATTCATCACAAAGAATTGGATTTAAAAATAAGCTTAACCAATTTGTAGATATTTCTGAATTAGATATTAATTCTCATATCAATAAAGAACTTCCTATTTATACGTATTGACTTATTATCTTTTAGGTTTATAGATATTGAAATATATAAAATATTTTTTAATCTAGATAAAACAGCTAAATTATAATGAACGAAAATAGTAATAAAAATGTAAATGGCGAAAACAAAAAATTAACTGAAGAGTTAATTTGGGTTCGTTCTATGATTAGAGTTTTCTCTAAATTAGAAGGAAAAATTCGCACTGAAATTGGGCACAACGGTGTTTCTAAAATTGCTTTACAAGAAAATTACTATCTTTTTTTACTTGGATTTTCCTTTATCATTACGGTTTTAGGAGTCTTGTTATTTTTAAAATCTGGGAATATTCTCTATTTAGGCACAATAGTATTTCCTATAGGCTCCTGGTTTTACTTAAGTAAACAAATAAAAAAATATAAAGAACGAAATATTTTTAGACTACTAGGTAAACTAAGGTCTCCTCCTGAAAAAGTTATTTTATTGACTGAAGAGTTCATTTTTAAAGAAAGAGATTACTTTGAAGATATTGTTAATTGGCACCTTTCTAAATTTAAACAATTTCCAGCTGAAAAATTTGCTCATTTATTCCAAGGAACCCATTGGACAGAAATGGATAAGGCACAAAACCAGTGTCTTGTTTTAGCAGTATTAATGGTTTCATTGCAAAAATACTTACATAAAAACAAAAAATACTACCTTGAATATGTTAAAAAACTTCCTGTTATGAATGAGATTGAACAAGAAGGATATAGAAAAATAAAACATAAGCAGAATCAACAAAGTGATTCTGATGGTGGTGAACTTCAAACATTTACTTTTGGTGGTGGTTTCGGATTCACAAAAGAAACATAACTTTGATTTTCAATAATTATTTGTTAGTATTTAAAAACAATACATTATTGGAGAATCATATGAAACTTTTAGCCCTACTAACTATTTTTAGCATTGGCATTTCATCAGCACAAGCATTTACTGTTGGAACAAATATAAAACCAAACTACAAACCAACTTATGGACAGTCATTAAAATTGATTAATGTTGGCACACAGAACATTCAATTTATAAACTCTAACACTAATCAACCTATGGATTTATACAGCCACAATAATGAAATGTATTTAGCAGGAAATAGTGGCGATCCTTATTATATAAAAATTTGTTCAGCTTCTGTACATCAATATAAATATCCAAATCCTAGGTATTTAAATATTGTTAGTATTGACGGTTTGAATGTCATCACAGGCAAACCAGCAGGATATAACCAATCAGGATATGTGTTAAACAACGATGGCAGTTGTAATATCATAAAGGGATGGAGAAAGAATCTTAATGAAGAAGCTCAATTTATATTGACAGATTCTTCACAAAGCTATGCTAACCGAACCAATCAAAACGTAACCAATGTAGGGGTTATTGGCATAGCATCATTTAAGGAGAAAGCTTTTGTCTCACCTCCACCTATTCCTGAACCTCAAATTGGTGGAGTTCCTGGAAGATACTCAAATATGGAAGAGTCAACACAATCTAATAAAGGAGCTTCACAAGACTCAGCAAGAATAATGTCATCTGCTGAACCATTAATGAAACAAGAATCTAAACTTGGAACAGGGCATGGCGACAGAGTTATTTCTCAAGCAACAAGAACTGAGTTTGAAAAAGGTTCAGATACTCCATATCGCATTACTAAAATATATTATGATTCATATAAAAATCTAGAAGACAAAGGAATTATTCGCAAAGGATCAATTACACCAAACCCATTCCCAGATTCTAGTTTTGCTCCAGATCCAAAATATTAAAAAAAGCCCAATTGGGCTTTTTTAATTTAAGTATTTTCTAAGTCTATCTAAATCTTCGGCAGTATCAACCGCTATAGAGTTTGTTTCCTTAGCAACATGGACAGCGATTGACCAACCATTCTCTAAAGCTCTCCACTGCTCAAGCTTTTCAACATCTTCTAATTTTGAAGATTGCAATTTCGTCCATTTTCTTAATGAATCAGAATTATAAGCATAAATGCCGAGATGTCTATATACTAAATTTATAGGGATTTTATTAGGTTCATCTCTGTTAAACGGAACAGCAGCTCTAGAAAAATAAAAAGCCTTATTATTAGCTGTTACTACCTTTACACAATTTGGATTATTCCATTCCTCAAAAGATTTCAATGGCACACAAGCAGTACTCATATCTGAATCATCTGTTAATAATCTATTGACCACATCTACCATAATTTCTTTTTCAAGAATTGGTTCATCCCCCTGAACGTTTAGAATGATTTTATTTTTCCAATTAAATTTATTAGCCAAATAAGCCAATCTATCAGTTCCGCTTTGACATTCAGTTGGTGTCATTTCAGCATTTATACCATTTTGATGACATACATCTAAAATTTCTTGATCATCAGTAGCAACCAACACTGGATAATTTGTTGATTGGGAATTCTTTGCTGTTGCGACTATAAGAGGCAATCCCTTAACATCTTTTAACATCTTATTGGGCAGACGAGAAGATTTTAAACGAGCGGGAATAACGATTAATACATCTTTCATTTCAATCCTTTTTGTTTAAAACTTGAGTCAAACACATGTTTTGTTTAGGGTGGATCTCTTTTTTGATGATTTCTAACAATTCTCTTTGATTTTTAATAACCTTTTCTTCTAATTCAACTTCTTCTTCAGAGACATTAGGAACAAACCCCAACTTTCTATATTCAATTGCCCTACCTACTGATTTGGCATGGTCTATACCCATAATCATTCCCTCAGAAACCCCCAAATCTTCATATACTACTGTTAATGTTCCGAAATTTCCCCACAAGAAACCAGCATGCATACCTAGTGCTCTTTCACTTGCGATAAAATCATCCAAAATGTGCGTATGGGCATAAATCACATGACTAGCATAAGGAGCCTCACCCCTCATAAAGCAATCTCTCATACAAGCTAATGTAAACTTTCTGTTTTTCACTAAATCATAGGTGTTGTTAGCACTAAATCTACTTTCGATAATAACCATTTTCATAGGCATATGTTTAAAGTTTTGTAGAATATCGTGGCTTTCTTGTATATGAACCATTTCTTTTCCTTAGTTAAATAAGGGAAATTATACCATGTTTTTTTCATTAAATATTACTTTTATTGATTATTTTATAGAATTAATTTAAACTACTGATATGAAGCAAGTTATAAGAAATTTATGTGAATATTTAATAGCTGATGACTATTTTAATTTTGATTTTCTTTTTCAAAAAGATGCAAAAACAAACGGCTACTCCACAATAGATTATTATAATTTTTTAAGAAGAAACCTAGCTTTCATTAACCTTAATCAAGCCAGAATAGATTACCAAGCAGATATAGTTAATACTAATTTCTTATTGACACGAATTTTTATCAATGAAATACTCATTTTAGAAGAATTTTTTATTTTTGATCCAAAAACCAAACTTCTTCTAGGAACAAACAGCGCAACAGATTGTTTTGGTAAATTGGGTATTTTTAACGATAAAATTGAAAGATTATTAACTATTCGTCCCAAAAGAGGGGTAACACTTAAAAAAGTTTTATTTTTCGGTCTAGACCTTAAAGACCCTTTATTTATTAATAAAGGCACAATGTTTGATGATGGTTATTATAGTGGACACTTCTCTTTATACGAAGATGATTTTCTCACAAAATTAGTAAAAATTAAAATCATTACAGACCAAGGGATTGAAAATCAAAAAGTTATTTTAAGAGGTCTAGATTACCCATTTTTTAAATTAAATAAACCCATTATAATAAATAATCAATTGATTTTAACTGAAAATATTCAAAAAATATACAAGCTATCTATCACCCTAGAAAATGGAGACAAGATTGATTTTGAACAAACAGAAATTTCAAAATTTTTAACTAACACTTTATTTTTTAAATATTCCATAAAAGAAGTATATCAGTCTATAAATGGTTGTGCAATGAATTATTTTATCACAAAATCTTAATTTTATGTTATAATTTTGGCATCTAGGAGAAAATAATGCAAAATCCATTTCAAAATTTGTTTGTTTTCAATGCTTCAAATGACATAAACCAAAACTTCTTGAAAACATTAGAAACACTCATTTCTTTTAATAAAGAAAATGTTAACCATTTGATTAATATTCCTATTGAAAGAAAAATCTATACTAAATTTTCTAGCTTTGACCATTCTGATAAGATTTTTAAGCAACTTCAGTCTGAGGGTAAAATTAATATTAAAGAATCTACACAAGAATCAGAACCAACAATTGAAATTATCCAAACATCTCATATTGGAGACTTCCTCATTTTTAAACTCATTGAAAATTTAAGAAGGCTTTATTCAGCGAATAAGCAAGCTGGAAAAACATTTCCCAAGTTTAATAAAGGAACTAGCATTGAAGAATTAACTTTACAACAAAGTCTTATTTATGATGCTTTTCAACTCATCAAACCTCATATTAAATTTGATAATTCTCTTAACTTTTTTAAAGGAAGCTTTTTAGGGGAAGATAAATATTGCAATAAATCTGACTTATTCTTTTTTTTAAGTTTTCATGAAAACCTTACAACAGAAAATCATGAAAAGCACTTATCTTTATTTAAAGAGTTTTTTTCAGAATACTCTTTAGATGATAAACTTTTAGTAGATAACTTAATTACTTTAAGCTATCCAAATCTTGCTCAAAAAGAAATGAAGTCTAATATAGCACTTCTAAGTGATTCTTTTTATGAAGAACTAATACAAAAATTCTCCAAAAAAGATTTCCTGAAAATAGGAGCCCTTTCCTTAGATTTGTTTATTGAAATGGCCATTAGAAAAATTGCAGCACCTTCTGAAGTTAAGACATTTTATTTTTCTAGACTTCTGAATAATAAAAACTATTTTTCAGAAAAAAACTTTTCAAATGCAGAGATTGAAGCATTGTCAGATTATTTAGCAGACTCTCACGAATGTACAAATCTTATCACTAGAAACCTTAATAGCACAGATAACCGAAATAATTATTTTGTTAATTTTTGTTTGGAAATTATCCCAGCATTAAAAGATGAGCCTTTTTTAATTAATGTTTTAAGAGAAAACTTTTCACCAGGCTTAACTCAAAAAATAATTGCTAAATATGATCTCAGTGATGAGTTTGTTTTTAATTTCTGTTCAGGGGTTTTAAAAATAAATGGTTCCCATCAAATATTAAAAAATCTTGTGCTATTTGCTGATGACAGATTAAGCTCCAACTCTTTACTTAATATTTTGGCATTAGATGTTAATCTTATTGAACATTTAAACTCAATTATATTAAAGAGACAATTAGGCAATGAACTATTTGTTAATGAAAATAGGAAAAATTTAGTTAAAAACATTAAGATATGATATTGACGAAAGTATATCTATAATATAGAATACCATTAATTAATATTTAAAACTTTAAATCATTAATTTTTTAGACTTACCTTTTATTATATTTTTACCTTGAATATTTAATATTCCAATTAATTATATTATCATAGAGAAATAAAACCAGCTACGGCTGGTTTTATTTTTGGTTTATCAACTTAAAAAGTTCTAATGTTTTTAATCGACTTTCCTTATGATTTACAATTGGATGTGGATAGTCTACCCCTAATGTTATACCAAGATTTTTTAATTCTTCTATATATTCCCAAGGTTCATGTAAATATTTAGAATCAACATTCTTAAACAATGGTAAAAACTTTTTAATAAATTGGGCATTCTCATCAAATTTTTCGCTCTGTAAGCTAGGATTGAAAATCCTAAAATATGGCTGAGCATCACATCCTGTAGATGCTGACCATTGCCAACCTCCATTATTAGCACTCAAATCAAAGTCTAAAAGTTTAGAAGCAAAATATTGTTCACCTAACCTATAGTCAACCAATAGATGTTTAGTTAAAAAGCTAGCAGTTATCATCCTTAACCTATTATGCATATAACCCGTAGAGTTTAACTGTTTCATAGCAGCATCCACAATAGGATACCCCGTTTCTCCCAAGCACCACTTTTGAAAGAAATCCATATTATTTTCCCAAGGAAAGTTTTCATATTCTTTATTAAAAGGTTCATAAACAACATGTGGGAAATTATATAAAATTTGAAAATAAAAATCTCTCCAAATAATTTCTGATATCCAAGTGTCTACACCCTCAGAACTAGCAGGATTTACTTTTTTTACATTAAGAGCTTCTCTAATTAATTCTCTAACACTAATAGTTCCAAATCTATTATGAACACCTAAAAAAGAAACTCCAACCACACTTGGATAATTTCTCATTTCAGTATATTTACTTATTTTATTCTTACAAAAATTAGACAAAATTAACTTTGCTTCTTTATTGGAAAACCCAATCCTTACATTAGTAATATTAGTTTTTTCAAAGCCTAAGTCTTCCAATGATGGAAACTTTTCTATTTTAAAACTCGCTAACTTTGAATACAACTCTTCTGATGTGTAATCCATAATATCAGACGATTTAAACTTTTTTTTCCATTGGTTAGAATAATGTGTGAACACCGTAAAAGGATTTCCACTACCATTTAAAATTTCATCTTTAGCAAAAACAGCTTGGTCTTTATAAGAAAAAAAACTCACATTAATTTTTGAAAGATAATCTTTGATGTCTTGATCTCTCTTTCTTGCGGAAGGCTCATAATCCTCATTAGTATAGACACTATCAACTTTGTATTTTCTTGATAATTTGGGAATTGCAATCTCTGGTTTATCATAAACAACAAGTAGATCGCTTCCCAATTCTTGTAGCTCACTTTTTAAATTATTAATTGTGTTCCAAATAAATTCAACACGCTGATCACTTTTCCCCAGTGAAGACAAAATATTTTTATCAAACATAAAAACACACGCAACTCTATCAGAATTTTTAAGGGCGTTATAAAGACCCACATTATCTTGTAGTCTTAAATCTCTACGAAACCAAAATATTGAATTTTTCATTGTTATAGTTTATTTTAAAAAACTTATTTTATACTAAATTGTTTTATTTGAAAAGACCTTTTTTTATGTTAAAATAGATAAAAGGAGAAATAACATGCCCAATTGGTGTAGCAACAGTATAAATATTAGTGGAGACGATGCTGATATAAAAAAACTCTTAACAGAAGCAAGAAGTGATGAATCTGACTTTACATTAAACAATTTGGTTCCAATACCTAAAGAAGAGGAAGAAGATTGGTACAATTGGAGAGTTGCCAATTGGGGAACCAAGTGGGATATTGGCAAGGTTGAACTAGACATGGATAAAGGTTATGTTAACTTTAATTGTGAAACGGCTTGGGCACCTCCAACTGAAGCATTTAAAACCATAAGCTCAAAATATCCAACTCTTACTTTTGAAATTTTTTATGAAGAACCAGGAATGGATTTTTGTGGGAAAGTTATTTTTCAAGATGGGGAGACAATAGAAGAATCTTCTGCCTCTTATTCAGAAAACTTTGGAACTATTGTTAGTTTTGAGAAAGAACAATCCACCATAGAAAATAATATTATTCAAGTCCCATTTTCTTTATCAAAAAAGTTAGACCCATATGAATTTGATACTGAACCTAAAACTGTTAAAGGACTTATGAAGTTCTCTATTGATTTTGAACCAGATGATTTTGAAAGTGCTATAACAGATAAAGATCTAACTTTTATAATGAATGATGAGTCTGATTCTGATTTTGTAGAACAATGTATCAATGAAAATGCTTATGATATTGCTAACACTGTTGAAGAAGAATTTGAAGAAATTAAAACGACAGCAAACTATAACTATTTAAATAAAAATGTTCCACAAAATGGAAACAATAAAAAAAGAAAGAAACTTTAATATGTGGAAAATGTTTATTGATGATGAAAGATTTCCTGTTGATGATTCATTCGTTATCGTCAGAACAGTTGAACAAGCTATAGATATGATGGCGAATAAAGGTTCTCCACAATTTATTTCTTTTGACCATGATTTAGGTGACAACATACCTACAGGAGCAGATTTAGCTAAATGGTTAGTAGATAAAGATTTAGACTCTAACTATACTTTTTTACCTAAAGAATTTTCTTTTTATGTCCACTCTGCTAATCCAGTTGGCAAAAAAAATATTGAAGGATTACTCAATCAATATTTAGAATATAGAAAAGAATTCTTACCAGCAGAAAAAAAGTTTAAACTTTAATTTTTTCTGCTATAATATAATTTTACAAGTAACTAGGAATAACCATGAACTTCGAACAAAAAACCTATAAAGACCTAATGGAACTTATCTCTAAAAATGAAGCATTCTTTTTTAAAGATTTCACTCTTCAAGATAAAACATATAGAATTATGAATTATCGCCTTGCTTCTTGGTCTCTTTTCCAAGAGCCATCAGCACTTAATTGCCGTGGCATCATGTATGATGTAACTGACGAAAACAATATTAAGTTGGTAAGTCTTCCACCTGAAAAATTCTTCAATTATGAAGAAGGTGGTGTAGAACACACCAAAGGAAAACTCGGTGATAAAATGGTTAAAATGGACGGATCTCTCATTTCTACTTATACACATAATGGAGAGATGTTTTTCAAGTCTAAAGGCTCTCTATTCTCTTCTCAAGCACTTGATGCTATGAAACTAGTTAACAAAGAAGAGCAAGCTCAGTTTAAAGCCGAACTGATTAAATTAGTTAATTTAGGATATACTATTAATTTAGAATATACCTCACCAGAAAACCGTATTGTTATTCCTTACCAAAGTGAAGAACTTACTGTTCTTTCTGTTCGTAAACATGAAAATGGCGAAAACTTTTTTGCTACTAAACTAAAAAATCTGTTAGATAAACTTAATTTGCCAGCAATTAAAGAAAATATGGTTCACCATGAAAGTTTGCACAATGAACAAATTGAACAGCTTAAATTTGTTGATGATGTTCGTGCTGAACAAGATGGAGAAGGTTATGTTGTTGAAATCGTTATTGATGAAAGCTATTCATATTTAACAAAGATTAAAAACACTAAATACTTAACCCTACATCAAACAAAGGACAGTGTTAATTCAGCAAAACGTCTTTTTGAAGCTGTTATTGAAGAAGCCAGTGACGATTTACGCTCAATGTTTGCAGACGACCCATATGTATTAAATAAAGTTGCTGAAATGGAGAACCATGTACAACCTATTTTTAATCATATTGTTAAAACTGTAGAAGACTTTCATCAAGCGAACAAAGATCTTGTAAGAAAAGATTATGCCATTAAAGCCCAAAAAGAAAATCCAGACTTTATGGGATTATTGATGAATGCTTACCTTAACAAGCCTATTGACTATAAAGAGTTTGCCAAAAAACATCGTAAAGATATTTTTAACATTGAAGACACACCAGAAGTTGATATGGAAGAAATGCCTATGAATGTTAAGCCTAAAAATTCATTGTCAGTTTGAACTAACTTGCCCTAAAGGGCAAAGATTCTGTTTTGCCTTATCTCATAAATAATAGGGGTATTACAATAATGCCTCTATTATTATCTTTTTTAACTTCTCTATCTCTTCTACAGAGTGTTCTTCAATCCACTTGTGGTATGTTGGGGTTATAATTTTCCAACCAACCTTATTGAGCACATCTATTTTTTTGATGAGTTTGGAACCATACAATGCTTCAATATCATTTTTTTCTAAAGCACCCACAGGCTCTATAGCTATAAACTTTTCATTTTCTTCATTAAAGATACCAAATTTTATCTTTTGCCCACAACTGACAATATTGTTGAATAATCTTATTTTTTTATCTTTTGCTATTTCTTGTAGAATGTCTTTTAATGCTTTTTCTATTTTTTCTACAAATAAATGTTCATTTTCTGATTGTTCATAATCCCAATTTAATATGTTAAAAGAATCTCTTTGTCTCTGTCCAAACACACCAAAATGTTGTAAATATTTTTCATACATTGGTATTCTAGATACATCGCTATAAATAAAAACAGTGTAATATCTAGCCCTGCTGGAAGCAACATTGAATCTGTTGGTATTAGCATAATGACCATTATTTCTAGAATCTTCATCTGTAGTAGTGGAAATTATTACTATATCAAACTCATCACCCTGAAACTCTTCTGGTGTTCCACAAGCTATTCTGTGCTTTGCAAAATCTTCTTCTGTGAAACAATCTAATAAATCTTTAATATACTCCACCTGATCTCTTATCGCAGATATTATTCCTATTGTTGGTTCTTTAGGAACAAACTTATTTAAAATAATTTCTTCTTTATATTTCTCTTCTATCTCTTTTGGTAATTTTTTCCCAATTAAAAACTTAACCGTATTAATTACCTCTTGGGCTTCTGCTGTATTTGTCTTCCCCTGTTTTTCACCTAATACTTTTATTGCTGAAAAACACTTTACCAATGCCTTACTTGGAATCTCAGTCATTATCTTTAATTCACCATCATAAAACTCTTTATTGTTAAATGCTGTCAATCCAGGTAATGATCTGTAATGTTCATCCAACATTACATATTTAAAAGTTTCTTTGTTTTCTTCCGAACGAATCAAATCTAATATTGAGGCTTTTGTAATGGTTAAATTCATAAAATTAGCCATATCAAAATCTAGCCCATTTGGTTTGTATTTATTCCAAATGATTTTATCAAACTTTTTACTCAAACTAAAAGTTAACCCGGAAGCATTCAATCCAAGTTGTTTATGATCACCTACTACACATATTTTTTTAGCACGATAAAAAATGGGAAGCACTTCTGCTAGATTAACCTGTGATGATTCATCTACTATAACTAAATCAAACATCTCACCTTTGTTTGGAAGTATCTCACCTATATTTCTAATTTCTGATAACCACACTGGAAAAACTTCCAATAATTTATTGAAATTTATTTTTTCCATTTTTTCTATGACCAAATCACCCTTATTCCAGTGAAGCATCTTACCAAACTTTTGAACTTCTGAATTTATCACAGGATCTTTTAGGCAATCAAGTAATTTCTTCTTATGAAATAAAGATAAAATCGTTTTCCTTATAATTAAAGACTCTTCTTTTAAATTGTTAATATCATAACTAATTGTTGATGTTATTTCTTCATTAACTAACTTTGATTTGTTCTTTTGATTATTTCCATATTCAAATAACACAGTAAACAAGTTTTCAACAAAAGAACTGAGTATTTTATTTTTAAATAAATCAATAAAATTAATTTCTATATTAAAAAAATTATTAAATTGTTTTTCCAATCTTTTTAAAGCAATTTCATCGTATTTTGTTACGCACTCTAATTCTAAATATTTTTTTTCTATTATTTTTATTTTTTCAACAAAAAGATTATTATTTGTTTTAAGTGGAGTAATATTTTTTTTCAAATCTTTGTCATAAATTGGATTTTTAAAGAAAATATCCAATCTTCTTGTAATCTTTTCATTTTCCTCAAAAAATTTAGCATAACTACTAAATATATTCTCCAACAATGCGTTCTTCATCTTTATGGATTCATTTATTTTCTTGAGATTATTCTTATAAACAGACAACTGACTATTGTAATGGGCTAAATCAATATCTTTAATGGTTTGTTCATTCGCCATATTTAAAATATTATTTTTTAATTCCATCTTACTTTCTTTATTGAAAGCTATAAATGGAACAGAGATATCTGCATCAAAAAAATCTTTAATTTTTGCACTAACGACATCTAATGCTTGAGATTTTTGTGAAACTACTAAGGTTTTTTTACCACTTAAAATTGATGCCAATATAATTGAAGATATTGTGTGAGATTTCCCTGTTCCAGGAGGTCCTTGTATATAAGAAATATTAGAATTAAAACAATTATTTATAGCTATGATTTGTTTTTCTGAAATGTCTAACGGTATATATTCCTTAATAAACTCTTCGTAATTAACATCTTCTTCTTTATTAAAAAATTGCTTCTCAAAACTAAATACATTACTAAAAAACTCATTCAAAACAGTACTTTGAAATGAATTAGCTTGTATTTCATCACAAAAATATTTCAAATTTTCCCAAGTAGATATAGCATCAGGTAAGTCTGATATAAACAAATGAAATTTATCAGCCCTATAATATAAATCTTTCTTATTTATTAAACCATTTTTATTTTTAAGATCTATAATATCTTTATATTCTATCTCCTGCTTTAAAAACTCAACATTAATATTTTTATTTGCTTTCCTAAGTTGAGCAAATAACTCATGAATTTGCTCTTGAAGATACTCTAAATTAGATATTTTTTTTATATTTTCTTCTTTTTCAGTTAATACATTCAAGATATCATTGGCAGTATCGTCAATTTCACTAGAGAAATAATCAGGTAAAATTGATGCAATTAAATCATAATTTAATGTGGCATTACTATAATCTAATTTGTAAGGCAATGATCCTTGCCTAAACTCTTCTTGTTCAAAAATAATAGGCACATTTACAATTGAACCAAATATTCTTTTGTTTTGATAACCTAATACATATCCAATTCCAAAATAAACTTGGCGATTATTTTCTTTTTTCATTTGAGATAGAAATGAAGATATATTTTTAGCTCCAATATCATCTTTATTTATAATATTTTTCTGAAAAAAACTGGCACCAACTTCTACAACATCATTTTTAAGTTTTTTGGTAAACTTAGGAATTAAACAGCGATAGCCATCACCAGGCAAAATTAAATTTTTACTTGTGTCTCTCAAGTAATTAAAATAATCTAATAATACTTTATTCATATTTTATTAATTAATGTTAACTTCTGTAGATAAATACTCAACTCTATCCTTAATATTTGATAGCAGAACATTGTTTTTTCTAGACCCATCTTCCAACAAACCAGTCTGATGATCTATTTTTTCACTCATCTCCCTATATAAAACTCCAATACCTTGTTCTAATGATTGGCTATTTTTGGCTTGTATGTCCATATAGTTATTTAATGACTCACCAATTTGAGATAAATGTTTATGAATAGAAAGATTTTCCTCTCCTCTTTTCAAATTAGCACGTAGCAATAAAAATACCATAAATACATTAAAAATCATGCTAACTAAGGCAAACACTAAAATGAATATATTAATTGACTCCATATAATTCCTTGTAATCCAGAAAAGAAAATAGACTAAAAAAGAATTATTGTCAATCAAAAAAAGCCCTTTCGGGCTTTTTATTGATTTTTAAATTGTTCTCTACGCTCTTGGAAATCTTCCATCATTTTTTTTCTATATTCCTGAGCTTCTTGTAGACATTTTTTTAAGTCAGGTCTTTCTTGAGCATTTTGAATACATGTTCTTTCTTTTTTTAAAAGTTCTATTCTTCTATCTATTGAGCCAACAGCAACAGATTTTAGCTCATTAAACTTATCTTTAGAAACTTCATATTTGGGTTCTCTAATATCTGTACCTTTTGCTTTATTGTTAATTGGCTGAGCAATAGCGAAAACTGGAGCTATTACTAATGATACCAATATAAATTTTTTAATCATACTTCTTCTCCTAATATTTCCATCATTTGTATCATTTCATTCTCTTGTTGTACATCATCATGTAAATAAACCATAATCTGTCCAAAATTATGCTTAAACACACTTTCTGTCTCTGCTTTTAAAATTACACTACCTACACCCACAAACAAAAAGCTAAAAGCTAAAGCTCCAGTAGCCACCAATTTCAAACTAAAGAAATCTGTAAATTTTTGAACCATAGAAGGCTCTTCCTTCTTCATCATCTTTATAGCATTTAGACGAGCAGCTTTTAACCTAGCCTCTATATATGGGCTAACTTCTTCGTTCTCTTTTAGAATCTTGCCTATTTTTTTAGCAAATCCTTCACTGTTATTAAAAAAATTATTTTCTGACATTATTTTTCCTATATTAATAATGAACGAATCTAAAGCATTAAAAGTTTACCTTAATTCATTATTTTTTCGCTTATTTTGTTAATGCTATACAAAAATAAAAAAATAGTGTATAGTTTATATATTTTAATATAAAGGATTTGATTTGGCAACTCCAAAAGAAATAGACGAATTTTTAAAAGCTAATGAAAAAAAAGCTTTTAGAAAAATAAATTATCAAATTAAAAATGAAAATGATAGTTTAGATATTATACAAGAAGCTATGATTAAGTTGGTTCAATCATATCAATCCAAACCTATTTCTGAATATGGCAGTATTTTTAATACCATTCTTCATAATTGCTTAGTAGACTTCCTAAGAAAACAAAATTTAACCAATAAATACTTTAAAGATAACGGAACAGATTCAGAAGAAGATAGTCAGCATATATTATTTGACAGTGAAATGTTTAATAATAATTATTATGAGAAAAGTATTGAAGAAAAAATTATCAATAAAGATAAACTACAACAAATTACAGATATTATTGAAACATTACCAAAACGACAAAGCGAAGCATTTCTTTTAAGATATTTTGATGAGATGAGTATTGAAGAAACAGCAAAAATTATGAATTGCTCTCAAGGTAGTGTTAAAACACATTGCTCTAGAGCAATTATTGCTTTAAAATCACTACTAAATTAATCATTAATTGCTTTTAAAATATTTTCAGCAATTCTTTTAACGACAGTTACAACCACACTATTCCCAGCCTGTTTATATAAAGCCGCATTAGATAAATTAGTTGGCAACTTAAAATCTTTTGGATAACCTTGCAAATTAAAGCATTCTCTAGGTGTTAATTTTCTTACCCCATATTTTGTAAATACAATTGGAACATTATGTCCTCCAGTCCCCATATTAGCTGTTAATGTTGGGCAAACTCCATTTTTCATTTCCCTTAAGTAATATCTTCTATATTGATATATTGTTTCTTCTTTTTTAACCTCTTCAACTATTTTCTTAGATATTGGACTTTTTTCTGCCCTATAATAATATTTTTCATCCACTTTTTTATTAAAATCTATTAAATCTTTTAAAGATTTTGTTCTCATTTCTTCTTTTGGAAATTCAAATCTTTCATAATCTTCTTTATTTTTAAATCCAACTATAAAAATTCTTTCCCTATTTTGTGGCACATTTCCATATGTTAAACCATTCAATACTTTATAATGAACAGAGTAACCTAACTCTTCAAGTGAAGCTAAAATAACCTGGAATGTTTTACCAGAATCGTGAGATGTTAAGTTTTTTACATTCTCTAAAAATACTACTCTAGGACTCTTTTCTTTTATTATCTCTAGAATATTAAAAAATAATGTTCCACGTGTATCATTAAAACCTAATTTTTTACCAGCAATACTAAATGCTTGGCAAGGAAAACCACCACATAAGATATCAAAACTAGGTAATTGTGAATAGTTTACTTTAGTTATATCTCCAGCAAAAACAGCATCTTCTTTTTGTAAATCCTCACCCCAATTTTCTAAATATGTTTGCCTAGCATTTTTATCCCATTCAGAAGCAAATACACAATTAGCCCCATCTTTAAAAGCATAATGAAAACCACCCACCCCAGCAAATAAATCTATAAATTTAATATCCATAAAATTTCCTTTTGGTGTATAATAACTAATCTTATTTTTTTTGCAATAAAGGATTTATATGGATCTAGTTTCAATTTATGAACATATTTTAAATACTTACAATATTCAAACTCCCGCTTTAATGTTCCCAACGATTAGCTTGCTTTTGTTAGCATACACTAACCGATTTTTGGCAATTACAAGTGTTATCAGAAAACTTCATGAAGATATGGAACTAAATCCTTCTAAAAAAGATTTTTTCTATCCACAAATTAAATCATTACATTCCAGAATTGAGCTTATTGTTACATCTCAAAAAATAGGAACAATCTCTATACTTTTATGTATTCTTTCTATGTTTTTGATTTTTATTAATCTATTCTTAAGTTTGTCCGTATTTATTTTAGCTATTGTACTCATGGGATTCTCTTTAATCTATACACTTAAAGAACTTTCTATTTCTAAGGAGGCACTAACTTTTATTTTAGAAGATTGTGAAAAAAATATTTAATATTTTGTCAACTTTATTGAAATCTTGTCCGTTTATATCACTGTAACACTATTTAAAAGGAGAAATGTTATGAAAAAAATTGCTATGATTATCGCTACAATGATGGTTTCCGCAGGTGCTATGGCTGCTGAACCCGCCAAAAAAGAAGAAGCTAAGCCAGTTTCTGCTACAGCTCCTGCCGCTAAGGTAGAAGCTAAAAAAGAAGCTCCTGCTGCTAAGGTAGAAGCTAAAAAAGAAGCCCCTGCCACTAAAGTAGAAGCTAAGAAAGAATCTCCTGCTGCTAAAAAGGAAGAAGTTAAACCAGCTGCTAAATAATTAGCTAATCAAAAGGGTGTTTATAAACACCCTTTTCTTATTTTTAAAAAGGAAATTAATATGAAAAAAATCTTAACAACTGCCGTTGCTCTTTGCTTTTCTTTGGGTGCTTTTGCTGCTGATCCAGCTAAAGTTGAACCAAAGACTGAAGCTACTGTAACACAAGCTCAACCACAAACAAAGGAAGCAAAACCAGATGCTCCTAAAGCAGAACAAAAAAAATCTGTAGTTAAAAAAGCCAAGAAAGCTAAGAAAGCTAAACAGGCTCAACCACAAGTAGAACAAGTTAAGTAAATTTAATCTACTTAATAAATAGGGGGCATTCGCCCCCTATTTTCTTGATTTTAAATTAAAACATATTATCTTATGAAAAATAAGGGGATATTTATGAATAAAAATGAAGTTTTAGAAGCAAGAAAAACTTTCTTTAGTGATGTTATTGGAACACTACTTATACCTCCAATAGAAACCGACTTATTTTTAAATCAAGATAAATATTATATTAAACCAAATTACGAAAACATTATAAATTTACCAGAATTTGGCGACTTAATCATACCAATAAAAGGTAAATTTTTCTCTACTAAATTTACCCTTAATTATTCATTATGGCAATTAGGCACAAATCTTAAAATCGGCATATCTATTACTGATATTGATTTACAAGGTGCTTTTGTGGCAGATAAAAATGATGAAATTAGTGAACTTTGGGGTGAACAAAATGTTCCCAAGATAGACATATCAAGAGGTTTTATTTTTTACACTTGGAGTTTTGATTCACCAGATTTATATCAAAATTATTTAGAAAGAGAAAAATTTATCTTTGGCATACGACACATGCATTTTAGAGCAATGAAAATTATACATGATGAATGTTCTAGGATGAAAAAATAATTAGATATTATAAAAAACAAAAGCACCTTTCGGTGCTTTTGACCCATCTTTGATTACAAGGCTCTGGATGGCCCCGGCTTAGCTAGTTTCTTAGGCCGCTAAAGCGTAAACGTCTGAATTTGCGTTTATAGTTTTTGCTTGATTTACGGTCATCGCCTACCGAGTAGCTTTCAGATTTACTCTTTCCCCAATCGATCCTATTTCTGGCCCATCAAAAGCATACTATGGGAGGGTTCCATAGTCTTACCCAAAACCTAACGTTGGGGCACATAACCTCTATCGGCATGCTTTTGGTGGACCAGGGCGGTACTGCCCCGCCTTCTTGAAGACCTTTCTAAAAGAAAGTTAACTACCATTGATATGAATTATATTATAAGATTATAAAAAAATCAACTATTTTTTCTAACTTTTTTCACTACACCTTTATATAAAATAGGCACATACCACCAAGGTTGCTTCTTTTGTATTGGAAGTGTGTATTCCCAAATTATACCTTTAGGGTTTGCCCACTGATTGTGAAAACCAACCCAAGTTTTGCTTTTTCTCCAAATAATTTCGCCACCCCAACGAATTTTCATTTTCAAAGCCCATATTAGACAATTACTATACATTTAAAAGAAGATATTTCTAAACTATAATTAAGTCAATTAAATTATCTTTTTTATTTTAAAATAAGCATGCTCCCAATCTTTTTTATGCTCCACTTTTAACATTTTAATCAACTCAGCATCTTCACCAAACTCATCTATTCTCATTTGACGGTTACGATCCATTTTTCTTAATAAACTAACTATAATATTGAACATATTTTCCTCCAATATCCAATATTAGTAAAAACCCTAATAAAGTCAACTAATTTTAGGTACAAATTGGTTACAATTAAATGGAAGGCTTACTATTGTTATCCGCAGATGGATTACTTCTAAATTTATCTAATAAACTTTTTATACTTTGTTTATTTTTTTCACCAGCTTCATTTTGAATCTCTGCTTCAGTTTTATTTTCAAACTGTTTTGAATTTTCTTCATGATACTGCTTCATTTTCTCAGTTCCAGACTTAAATAAATCCAACATTTTTTGGGCGCCAGCTTTGGCACTTTCTGATGGGTTTTCGGAAACTTCTTCTGTAGTTTTTTTAGTTTTCTCCCAAACATTACCACCTACTTGTTTGGTCTTATTCCACAAGTTTGATAATGACTCTTTAGTTTGTTCAACTGTTACCTCTTTAGTTTGAACTTCTTGAGCTTGAACACTTTGTGTTCCAATTGCCATATAAGCAACCAATGCTATTGCTAAAGTACTTTTTGCTATATTATTAAATTTTGATAGATTCATAATTAATTTTTCTTGATTAATAAATATATTTTACTAGTATTAAAAAATAAGTCAAAAAATAAAATTATGAAATATTTGTCGGTTTTAATATTAAGCTTAATTAGCTTTCCTACTTACTCTCAAACCAAGACTTGCCCCATCCCTCTAAACACTCCAATTATTTTGATTGATGTTTCTAATGATAAAATTAATTATGACCACTCAAAAACCAGTAGGGAGCTTATTTCTATAGCAAGTAACAATATATCCTCTGGACATAATATAAATAATCTTTTAGGTCTTTTTACTAATAAAAAGAAGTATCTAATTAATCCAGAATTTACAACTTATGGTCATGATTCTCTTGGTTTTTGTTTGGCACTTAAGCAAATAAAAGTAACTATTGAAGCACAACCAACAATTTTTATTTCAAGGGAGGTTCAAAATTTTTCATGCTCACAACACAGAACAGAACAACATGAACTTTTACATTATAAATTTGATCAAGAAGCGCTGAATAAATATGTAGATTATTTACACCAGGACTTAGCAAGGCTTTTTAAACAGCACTTCTACTTTAAAAACAAACAAGATATCAGTAACTTTATGACAGATGTTTCTAAACAATATTTAAATATTGGGGAACAATTTGTTAATAATTATGCAAGACCATTACATCAAAAAATTGATTCTAGTGAAAACTATAAGCAAGAAAGCACATACTGTTCTTATCAAGAAAACTATAACCTACAGAAATTATTAGATAAAAGATATTAAATTAGAACTTAAATAAGCCCATTTGATCTGCAACGATAAACAATCCTAATACGACAACACCTATCAATACTCCTTTTGTGGCATCATTCATTCCACCTTTTGATTGTTTTTTAACAGGCTTGGCTTTGGGTGGCGCTGTAGGAGTAACTTTTTTATTACCTTTGGTAGGAGCAACTTGACCTTTTTTAGCTGGTGCATCTTTTTTTCCAAAAGAAAATGAAAACAAGCCTTTTTTCTCTGGCGTCTTACCTTTACCCAATTTCTTATTAGCAGCTTCTTCTGCTTCAGCAGCGGCTTTTTCTTGGGCGGCCTTCACTTCTTCTTCATCTTCATGATAAATTTGAAATGTTTGCAAGTCTAAATCGTCATTTTGTGTAGCCATTTTGTACCTTTTGCTTGTTTTCTTATTTTTAAAATAATCATAAAAAATTATAAAATCAAGAATTAAGATACAAAAAAAAGTTAAAAGGTCAATATTATCTTGACACAAAGCAAAAAACACTAGTATAGTTAGTCAAGAGAATTAAAAAATGAAAAGATATTTAAACCAAATAAAAGATCAAATAGATAATTATGATGATGAAACCAAAAGGAAAATCACTATTGGTTACTTTGTTTTAATGCTAATGATTATATTTTATAGTTTATACGGCATATATTCAGCACAGAAAAATGCTCAAGAAAACTTGGTTGCGGTTGAAAGGTCTTCGCTAGTTACATTCAGGTTCCTAGAATATAAAGAAACAAGTGATGGAGCTTTTATTGATATAGTTAATACAGAAAATGGTAAAAAATATAAAGATGTTTTTGTTTCTTCCAATTGTCCAAGGGGACCAGAAAAAAAACCAGGCATTCTTATGAAGCTTTATGCCGTAAAATATATCAATTTTAGCACTAATGAAACTATTTATAGATTTAATAGAATATACGACTATATCTGCACAAAGAAAGATATGGCTAAAGAAGATGAGGTTTTGCTTAAGAAAATTAAAGATGCGAGTGAAGCTTACATACAACAATTAATACAAGAGGCAGAAACTGAAGAAGAAAAAAATAGAGGCAAAAAATAATTATTCTTTAAAAGATTTTATTATTTCTTCTATTAACTCTATTTCTTTATTTGTTCTTCTGTCCACTAAATGAACTTTTTCATTTTTCTCAATAAATAAGTATTCCCTTCCGTACCTATTAGCTAACATTTTTACTAGAAACCCCAATTTATTCCCAACAATGATATTATTAATTAATACAACATACTTTTGGCTTTTTGATTTTGTCCAAATCAAATCTCCCACCTTCACTTTTTCCGATTTATTTTTTATTAACTCAATTAATTCTTTTTCTAAATTTTTCAATTTATTTTCTTCAGAATATGAGGCTCTTGCAATCTCATCAATATAATTATTTATTTCATCTTTTTGATGAGCACGAACCCATTCCCAAATTATTGATTTATTTTTAACCAATTCTTTTAATCTTTCCCACAATTCAATATCTCTTAATTTATTTGGAGCAGAAGTTTTATTTTTTAATTTACTTTCAACACCATGAATCACATATTGAGAATCACTGATAATTTTTATTTTACCTTTATATTCAGTTTTCTCTAAGGCCATTATTACAGCAAGCAATTCCATTGTGTTTGAATCAGCATTTTCTTCAAACCCATACCCTAAATTAACTTGATTATTTTTATTAATTTCACAATAAGCCCAACCACCAAAATTTAAATTTTTTGCTTGTGCTGAACCATCTGTATATATTATTTTATCTGTCATTTTAAAATCATAACAAAAACTTATTTTTGTGCAATATTGACTAAAATCTACTTGGGTATTACACTCTTTATCTTTATTTTGATTATCATGTTTGAGAAAAACCCCTTATTATATATTTCAATAAAATATCTTTTCTTTACCAAAGATAAGGTTGTGTTTTTTATGCAACAATTCTCTCTTTTAGTTATTTCCTTATCTATTGCTGTTATTTTCGCTGCCTTTTCAGTCATGAATGGATTTGAAGATAAAATAAAAACAAAAATACTTAAACAAACTGCCCCTATTGTTGTTACCTCAAACTTAAAAGACAAGGATGATTATTTATCTACCATATTAGACTACAATCAAGGATTTACTTTTGATACCTCGAACATTAAAAACTCAGAAATAAATGAAATTCAAGCTATAAGACATAATTTCAGTTTTTTAGTTTTAGAAAAAAATAACAAAGAAGAAAGTTTTAAGGTTAGTATCATTGAAGATCCACTTCAGAAAGAATTATTGTCGATTAATAAACTTTTAGAAAATAAACTTAAGAGTTTTAAATTAAGCGAATTTATATTGGTGCAACCCAATTCTTATAATAAAGATAATAAAAAGTTTTCTAAATTTAAAAGTTATTTTATTAATGATGAAATTAATATTCGTAAAGGTGATTCTCAATACTATGAAGTATATTTATCAACAAAAGAATGGGATAAATTTATTAACAATAAAAATATAAATAAAATAAATATCTTTTTAAACGATCCTAATAATGCAAACACTGTTAAATCTGAACTTGTAAGTAATAATTTTAACCACAATTATGAAATTAAAACTTGGATGGATGTTCAACCACAATTATTAAATGCCCTACAGCTACAAAGAAAGATTTTTTGGTTACTCTATCTAGTTATGTTTATTTTATTATCTGCTGTTATTATTTCTACAAATATCGCATTTTTTAAAGAAAAGAGAAAAGATTGGGCATTGCTAACCATTCTAAACATAGTTCCTAATAGTGTGATTAAAATCTTTGCCTACAAAAATATTTTCACCTTTCTTTTAACCTCTTTTATTGGAATATGTTTAGGAGCATTAATTAGTATTTACAGTAATGAGCTCATCTCTTTTATGTTTAATTTATCAAAAACAAAAATGAATAGAGAATATTTTTTTGGAATTGATAAAATAACATATTTATTTTCTTTAAAAGATATTATTTTAATTTTATCTTTTTCTTTCCTCACCTTTTTATTAAACTTTATAATATTAAGTATGGTTTTTAAAAAAGAAAACATGTCTAACATTATAAAAGGAAATTGAAACAAATGAATTTAATTGAATTAAAAAACATTAATAAATCATTTTTTGATGATAATGAAAAAATAGAGATTTTTAAAAATTTATCACTAGAAATAAAAGAAAATAATGCCTATATTTTATTAGGATATAGTGGCAGTGGAAAAACAACACTATTGAATATAATTAATAAACTTGAACCCATTGATGATGGAGAGATTTTAGAATCAAAAAATTTACGCATCAGCTATGTAACTCAATATGCTAACTTTATTGAAGAAATGAGTATAGATAAAAATCTTAGGTTTGTAGCATTAAAAAATAATAATAGAGATATGATTTATAAATTGTCAGAATTGCTAAACTGTTCACATATATTAAAAAAAAAACCAAGACATTTATCTGGTGGAGAAAAGCAAAGAATCAATATATTAAGAGGGTTACTTCTTAACCCAAACCTATTAATTTTAGATGAACCAACAGCATCTTTAGACCAAGAAAATAAAAAAATACTAGTTTCTTTCATTAATAAAATACAAGAAGAAACGAAAATAAGTATTTTGTTGGTCACTCACGATCTAGATATTATAAATTTATTCTCAAAAAAACATGTTTTTAAGATTGAAAACAAGAACTTAACACTTGCTGAATTTAAATAATATGAGTATGATTTAAATAAAAAGGAAATTATGAACACTAACAAAATAGCATTATCTTTATTGTGCCTATTTGCGATAGCTGGGTGCTCCACTGTAAAATTACCAGACATATCTAGTAATTCAGTTGAAGGAATTGAATCTTATGTTAAAGATTGGCCTTTACTGACTGAAAAAATTGAACATCTATCGTATTCTGAATTACACCAAAAATGTGGTTCACAGAAACCTAAAGGTGCGGAACAAGCAAAAATATTTGGATGTTCTGAAATTAACTTAGTTAACAAAACTTGTACTATTTTCTTGCCTAATAACTATGAATCTTGGGCATTAGCTCATGAAAAAGAACATTGTAAAGGTGGAGACCATGACAATATTATTCAAGACTATTATAACAAATGGATTATTTATAATAACCAAAAGAAAACCAATTGATTTTTAGTAATAATGTATTACTCCTATATAATTACAATATATTAATCATATGGACACTAAAAATAATTATCATAAAAACAAAGTGATTCAAAATAACCAAGAGTATTTAACTAATCAAATTAATGCTCCAACTCAACATGTCAAAAAAACAAACCAATTTTTTGGTTCTTTAAATTTTGACACTCCAGATATATCATTTTTTTCAGATGCTTCAGTTAAAAAAAACACCATAATTGCTGGATATGGTATCTCAGAAAATACTATTTTAGTGTCTTTCAAAAAAGAGATATTGACCACGAATAATAATTTAGCTGAATTGCTTGCCATACAAGAGGCTATTAAGATTGCAAAACTTATGAACCTTAATCAATTAGAAGTTTTTACAGACTGTCTACCAGCACTAGAGCATATTAAAAGATTTTCTATGATGCAAAAATCTTCTGAGATTTTTTTACCTACATTAAACCAACTATCAGAAGATTTAACTTTCTTTTCTTCATACAGAATATATTGGATAGCTAGACATAGAAATGTTTTTGCTGACCAACTTAGCCAAATTAGATCATAACAAATTTTTATTTGTTCTAACTTCTTTCTTAGCAGACATTGCTCTTATCTTATCTTTATTTGATTTTGCTTTTGCTATTTCTTGTTTATGCTTTAATTCTTTATTGAAATCAATTTTATGACTCAACAAATCACTCATAGAGTTTTTCATTTTTTCATGCTCACCAAGCTGAGCAGTTAAATAATCTTGATGCATAAAAGCATGGGCAATTAAAGAAGCTTTATGATCTATTACTTTTTCCTTACCATCTTTTGAATAGAAAAAAGTTAATTCTTTTGCTATTGATTTTAAAGAGTTGGTTGTTGGATTTTTGTTTGAAGCATAAACCTTAGAAGCATTTACTATAGCTTTTTCATATTTTGCTAATGTTGTCATTCCAACTTTATAAGCAGCATAAGTTAATACCTCTTGTTGATTCTTGTTCATTTTATGAAAGGAATCTTGAAAAACTAATGAAGCAAACCTTTTATATTCAGATTGTGTTTTACTTAATAAAGCTACACCTTGTTCTATATTAATTAATTTTTTTGAACTATATTTCTTATTAAATCTATGTATGCCATAATCTAGCTCATTTTGTGGCAACTTTGCTAATTTAATTATATCTAGAACTTTTTCTTTTGAAATGCCGACTGCCAAAAGATCTGACTCTACTTCTCTTGTTGAATTACCAACTCTTTTAGAAATATTATATCCAAATCCTATATTCAAACCTGTTCCTGGGTCTTTGTGTAAATCACCCCTAAAACCTTCCATTTCGGCGGCTAATGCTATAAAATTATTTTTACCAACAAATTCTTTTGCCACATCTCTTTTATTTTCCATTTTGGAAAAATTAACTTGGGGATAATCTTCTCTTAAATTCTCTACATATTTTGGTGTATTAGCAACGAGTGCTTGATAACTTGGATTAAAAAGTTTCTCATTATTATCTGGGGTATTCATTAGAGAAGATATTCCTACTCCAGCTACCACACCAACTAAAAGTCCAGATGCTATTGCATATTTAAATTTACAAAAACTTCTTTCATACCAAGGTTGCTCTCCTACAAAAGTTACATTTTGGGGTTTTGACTCTGATAATAGTCTTTTGGTTTCACTTAATAAATTATTAATTTCTATTGACATTTTGGGTCTCCTATTTAATTTTTGGTTTTTTAACAATACTAATTTTTGATACGACATTTGCTTTAGCTACTTCATTATTTTCTGAAAAGCCCGCTATAATTACTCTTTTTTCTGACAAATTTTTTATTTTATTGATTGGGAAATCTTTGAATTCACATTGAGAGCTTAATGATGAAACTTGTAAAGATATTTTTCCACCACTATTTAAGACAGAAATATTTATTTCTTCCTCACTTTTAAAATCATTAAAACTTAACAAAGAGTATGTTAGAACTATATCTTTGTTATTTTCAATTATTTCATAATTCTTAATGGTTTTTATCATTTAATTTTTCACTAACTTCTTTAATTTTAACAAATACAAAATAATAATCAATAAAAATAAAAATGCCAAAAGATCATCATAAGATAACTTTTGGCATCACTAAAGATAATTAGTTGATTAATTACCTGGTTAATTCATCAATAACCATTAAAATCACTATTAGTGTCATATTAAATTCCCATTTATTTTATTAAAACATAAAAAAAACTAAAATCAACATTCCAAAACAAATGATGGGTTAAACGATTTATTTTCTATTTCTCCGTTTTTTGAATACCCTCTTGGGTTTGCTATTACACGACAACTTTCAATTTCATAATCAAAAGAATCATGAACATGCCCATGAATCCAAATGTTGCTAGCGCTCACTAGATCTTTTAAATCATTAGCAAAACAAGGATTTAACATATTACCCAAATATCTTTCATGCACACTTTTTACACTAGGGGCATGATGTGTAACCACTATTTTCTTGAAATCTTTAAAAGTTTCAAGTTGTTGCTTTATATATTTTTGAGAGTTTAAACTTAAAGTAGCACAATGACTAGGAGTGAAAAACATTCCTGCATACCTTATTAAATTAAAATCATTAATACCATTTTTGGCTCTATTCATGTAGAAACCTATCTTCGCTAACTCTTCACCGTATAGACGAAAATCAGTCCACAATGTAGAACCTATAAAAACACAATCTTCAAAAATAAAGGAATTATTATCTAAAAACTTAATATCATGTTCTAAGCATAAATCAGAAATTTCTTTAGAAACTATAGATATATTTCCACCATAATATTCATGGTTTCCAGCTATATAAATAATTTCTTTATAATTTTTTCTGTACTTTTGAATATATGAAACGACAGAAGATCCAATTCCGATATCTCCAGCTAAAACTAAAACATCAGCTTTAACATTTGGTATATCAAAAATTGAATATTCTATATGTAAATCAGATAAGATTTGAATTTTCACTTATTATCCAGTCTAAATTTAACAAACATCATTTGTGACTTTAAGACAAACTTAATGTTTTCATAGATAAACTCTTGTTGAACATGTAAGTGCCTGGCTTTTTTGAGCATAGGAATAATGTATGTTTGTGTTTCCGTAATATAAGACTCTTGTTTTTTATCTGTAAAAACTGGATGCATTGATTGATGATTATTAATCCTATCAGCACCTTTTATGATGCTAGCAATTGGACAATGTGCCATTTCGTCAAAATATTTTTCAATTTCTTTTGACTCACCACGGTATTTTTTTGTTAGCAACTTAACAGCATTAGTTACTTTTTCACCAAAAAGAGACTCTATTTCATCAAAAGAAATATCGTAATCTTCAGGAACATCATGCAAGAATGCTGCCGCCATTGTTTCTGGGGCATACATTAACCCTTTATATAGAGTTCGCAGATAATGAACAATTTCTAATTGATGCTGAAACTCTGGGGTTTTTCCATCTTTTCTGTATCCAATATGGATGTTTTTTGCATACTCAAGGGCATTTAATGGCAATACATATCTGCTATCGTTCTCAGCCATACCAAGCAGCCAGTATCTCATGGCGATAAATAATTTCTGATAGCTATTTTCTTGCATAACCTTCTCCTTTAAAATTTTTTCTGTTTACCATCCATATTTTTCAACCACTTTTCATTCAAGGTATCACTATTTATTTTGTCTTTCATATTGTTTAGATTATAACTCGGAAAAACTTTTTTGTCTCCCCTTTTCTCAATTATTAGATAACCCTCTCTATTTGTAAGGTTTTCCACATCTTTTTTCATTAATTTATTTTGTAAAGACTCTATCTTTCTAATCTCAGCACTTTTCCTAATTAAAGATTTCATTTCTCCAATTAAAATATTAGTTGTTAAATTAGAAGCTAATTCGTCTCCAACATCTACAAAAAAACCTTCTCTAATTGTATTGATAATTCTTGCTACATTATGTGCATTTATAGACCCATCCAAATTGGATTTTTCAATTTGTGTTAGTAGATTTCTATTGCTTGTTAACGCTTTGCCGACTCTTTTAGAGACAATAGGCTTATTAATTGATGCTAGATATTCATAAAGATAAACAGCAGCGGGAGTTTTTCCAAAAGTAAATTTATTCATTTTATTTCCTATGTTATTGACACAATTATATTTTAATTATAATATAAAATCAATTAAAAAGGAACTTATGATGGATATTCAAACTATTACAAACGAAATTAAACAAAAGCTAACACATGCCGTGAACACTAAGTCTCCAAGCTATGCTAAAACAATTTCTAGCTTACCAGAACAAGAACAAGAATCAAAGATGTCTACTTTTATTACCGATCTTACTTTTGAAATTAGTGAAAAAGTGGTTAAGGATAAAATTAGGAAAATGAATCCAAAGCCAATCAGTTTTACTTTTTATATAAATCGTGCAAAGTATTTTGAACAGACACTAAATGAATTAGTGTCTCAATTAAAAGATGATGTTTATTTTGAAGAAAAAGATTTGGCAGAGGCACTAGCACATCAAAATACCCTAACCCCTTTTATTATAGAGTTCACTGGACACTTCTTAAAAGATTATGGCTATATCGGCAAAAAAACAAGTCAACATAATGAGCTTATTCGCCAAGAGTGGTTCACTTCTATTTTAAAATGCGTAAAAATGAAAGATTATGAAAACATTGAAAATGCTGAAGAAACACTTAATACTCTAAAAGAATTTATCACTATTGGATTTGAAAAAGCTATTAATCAAGAGTATGTATTTGTAGATAACTTAAAAATTGAAGAAAGCCTTAGAACACTTGATTATGTTATTTTTGAAGATAACAAATTATCTCCAGATGAATTTAATTCATTTAGAAAATCCATCTCCATTGGCAATAGAAATTAATCCTGTAATTTCTTAAGAAAATCTGTTACATCTTCTCCACAAGCAATTTCAACTTTTATCCACTTACCTTCTACTATTAAATCTCTAATAGTAGAAGAGTGTAGACCAATATCTGAAAAAATTGAAACTTTAAACTCTTTAGATACTTTATGATGATCGTAAAACTTTCTCCATTTTTCTGAATGAAAGCTATCCACCCCTAAAATTAAAGAAGGGCTTACCTTATATTTTTCTTTAATAAAAGATAATAATTCATAACTGTATGGTGTTTCTCCATATAATTCTTGGAACTCCTTATCTATTTCTTTGATTTTAACCTTGTTTGAATCCAATTTACTAAATAACAATTTAGTCATAGCTAATCTATTTTCGTATGAGACAATGCCTTCCCCCATAGGATGCATGTATACAGGAGAAACCCATATCTCATCAAAATTATCCAAAGCCTGTTGCACCACCTTTAGATGTCCCAAATGCGGCGGATTAGCTGTAATTGCGAAAAAACCTATCATTTAATATATCCCCATCTTATAATACTAATTTTAAAACCAATAAAATCAACTTGATTTTTTTCATTTTTCATTATAGCATAAAAATATGACTATTAAACAATTTCACATCACATATTTTATTGTCGCTATAATTCTAAAGTTAACTATGCTTGGCATCTTTTTATTTTGGTTAATTGACAGTTATTATTTATTTAAAGCATCAGGTGCATTAGAAATTATTAAGAATTTTTCTGATTTTAATAAATTTTCATCAAAAATAGAATCATCCGCATTCACATGGTTGTGGACAGTATTTTATTTAATATTAAAAGTTGGAACTTTAATGCTAATATCTTCTATCTTCAGAAATTTCCCAACACCAATGAAATGGATAAAAAAATGGGATGACAATGAAGAAATACCAAACATATTAGGCAAAAAGATTGTTCATCATTTAAGATTTTATAGCAATGTTTCTTTTGAAGACTTAATTTATTTAAAATCTAACTCTCAATCTGAGAAAATGATGTTAAACTCTCAAGCTGAAGATGAAATAAAAAAACAACTATTTTTAAAATACGACCCAGAGTTTACTGAAGATCTAAATTAATCATAATATGAACTGTAAGGTGTAAACTTTGGTTTTCTTAACCAAGGTGGTAAGTAATATAAGGATTTTACTTTCTTTTTCATTAATTCTTGATTTGAGTTTTCTAGCTCTAAATTTTGTTCAAAAACATGCTCTTTCTCAAACCTTTTAACTAATTGACCAATTTGAAACTTTAAAGCTAATCGCTCCTCTTTATTTGTAGGAATCGTGTTAATCATTGTTTTCTTAAAATTAATTAACTCATTCATTTCTAAGGCAGAAATCTCACCATCTTCTAATGCCATATTGTAAACATACACATATGCCATATCTAAAAAATAACCTATATCTTCATAATTTAGATGATATTTGATTTTATTCTCTTCTAAATGGTTAATTTCTTCTAATCCCCAATCCCCATTTTTTATCTTTTTGGAAATTTCTTCTATAAACTTTTGCTTAGGGGTTAGTTCTTTCATTTTTATTTCCTTTTTTCTTATTTTATAAAATCAATTTATAATTTCAATATTATTTTGACAATATAATTATTTTTATCATCATATGGATATGAAACATACACAACTTAACATATCATTTGAAGAAATATTAGCAATTTGTCATGAAAAGGGACCTATATCTTCTTTAAATCATATTGCTACACAAAAAAAACTATTAGATGAAATGTTTCATCTTATAAAGGTTATTGAATTTTGTTCTGTTTTAAAGTTAATTCTTAAAGGATTATTGTATGATGATAAAACTGTTTATCTTCAATTTTATATTGAAAACAGTGACGCAACAAACTCAATTATTAGTATTAAACATAAAATACTAACTGCCGATAAAACTGAAATGCATAAAATACCTGGTTGGACTCAAACACCAGCCGAATATTCTATCTTTCAACTTTTTATAAAATTTTTAGACAATATTAATAAAGAATTCATTAATGAAAACTTATTAGAACAACCATTTGTAATACAACTAAAAGATTCAAACATAGAGAAAATAAAAGAGGCCCTTTTGAATAAAGAACTTTATTCTATATATCAAGTAGACTTCTTAAATAGAATGTTAGAAAAAAATGAAAAAAAAGAATCTAACACAAAAATATAGTTTTTTGCTATAATCTTCCTATGTATATTAAAAAGTATTTACTTTCTGACTTAACCTCTCCTCAAAGTGAAATTTTAGGGAGAATATCACTTATTCAAGAAATAACACAAGGTAAAACAACATTTGAATTTCAGGACGAATACCTTATTCGCAAAAGTATTCCAATAACAGGAACAAAACCTAAAATATTGACTCCAATTCATTTGGAAAAACTAGCTATAAAAATGGATCAATCATATCAGATGGGACTTGTTCATGGTGATTTACATTTAAAAAATCTTTTGGTTGATCAAGATAATATTGAGATTATTGATTGGGAACCATCTTTAAATCAGATTTTAGGCAATTTAAATACCTTAATGTATACAGCCCCCTGGATTGAGCCTGAAGATAAAAAAAATAGAGAATTATCAATAAATACTGATCTTATGTGCTTTTATAGATTAAAAAATCAACAAAAATACAAGTTTTTTCATGAAAATTCTTGGTTTTTGTTGAAAAAAACAGCAAAAAATGCTAAAATCCCATTTACATTCTTAAACAAGGAGCCATCTCATGAATACACCAGTAAAGCTAGACAAAAAAGAAACATCTGAAATTATCTCTTCTCTTTTTGATAATGACATTGAAAATCTTGATGTTGATCAACTTAAACAAATCGATGCTAAAGATTTTTATAAAGAGGTTATTAAACAGAAAAAAAAGTTAGGATGGAAATCTAAAATTAAAATTCCTTGCAATTGGCATGAAGATAAGGCTATTAAAATCGTAGAAAAACTTGAAGAATGCCGTTTAGTTTTAAATGGTGAACAATTTGAAGAACTTTGGAATATTATTTCAACTTCCGCCGATATTAGTGTTTGGGGTAGTGATACTTGGGCACCTCGTGTTTTACCTAATGGCGCTGTTTTAGTTAGAAATCATCATCGTGTTATTGGCATTGATGACCAAACTTCTGGATCTATCCAAATTTTTAATGAAGAACTTCAAAAACAATTAGTGAAAATTCGCGCCATTGCTGATGAACATTTTAATGGTGATGAAGACCATTACAAGTTTCACTTTGTTCACCGCTCTGAAGAGGGATTTGAGTGGACTGTTAATGTTCCAGAAAAGCTTTCTGATTACGGTCAGACATTAGTATTTATCTCCTCTGATGTGATTGAAAAAGCAAAAGAAATTGGAGAAGAGGAACTTGGAGAAAACCATTTCGTTTTCCAAGATGAAGTAGCTCAAGCCGCTTCCAATTCTCGCTCTGGTCACTGTGTAATTCGTGTTTTTAAGCATTATAGCTTCTTGTATTCAACATATAGAGCAAGTGACGAGTTTGATTCTATTGTAGAAAACTATGCTTATTATTTAGGTAGCGAACCTGATGAAGGCCCCTCTTATCAAAGAGTTAGTGCTGAAGGAAAATTTGTTTCCTCTAGCGTTCGTGGAACTCTTGAAGAAAATGATCCACCAGAAATTTTTAACCACTCTATCCTTAAGCGAGGAACAAGTATTATTAAAACTCTTTTCTCTGAAAAGTTTTATTCTGGATATTCTGCTGAAAAGTGCAATCAAATGATGCAATTTCCTCCTATTTTTGGAGTAGATACAGAAACTCCTAGCACTTATTATGGTGATGAGATTCCATTTTTAGATTATGCTAAAAAGTTTGATGGCAGATTAATCGTAGCAAAAACTTATTATGCTATTTTTGATGATGTTTCCAATTTGAAATCTCAATTTAACGATCATCTTTCTGAAATTAGCACACTTATTGAAGAATGCACACTTAAAGTTTATCTTCCAGTCCCTGGCGATATTAAATACGACAAAGAAGAAGATACATTTGAATATGAAAGTAAAGAGTATAAAAAACGTTTAGATTTGGTTGTTAAAACTCTTAAGTCAATGTATGAATCTGATTCCAAAGAAAATCCTCCAGAAGAAGGAACAGATCCTAGCCAAGCTGAAAAAGATTGGCTTGATGGTTATGGTTACGACCATGAGTTTGCAATTTTTGCCATCACTAAAGATAATGTGAATTTATCCGAAGTTCATCAATACGGATTAAAACTTTCAGGAATCTTAAACGGCTCTGCTACATTAATTGTGCCTACCTTTGGATTTTACCAAGGATATTCAGAGGGAGAATTGGATACAGGTAATGTTAATATCTTCTTAACCTCAGAACAACAAGAAGGTTCATCAGAAGATGACGATGAGGAAGAGTATTACGATGAAGATGAAGAATAAATCATTCATTTTATAATTTTAATGGGGGTTTTTACCCCCATTTTTTATTTATTTTTTTATTTTTTCAAAAAAAACAAAATGTTATTCCCATTTTCATTGACTTTTTTTAAATTCTGCTTTATAAAAATCCAGAGAAATTTTGTTATTTCAAACATTTTTTCTTTCACAAGGTTTTAAACATTAATAAGGAGATTTATATGAACAAAACCCAATTAGTAGACGCAGTAGCAGAAGCATCCGCAGTTAGCAAAGTTAAGGCAGCAGAAGCTGTTGAAGCAGTTTTAGCTTCAATTTCTGGAGCTTTAGCAAAAGGTGACGCAGTTACCCTTGTTGGCTTTGGAACTTTTTCTGTAGTACAGAGAAAAGCACGCGAAGGTCGCAATCCAAATACTGGCAAAGCAATTAAAATCGCTGCCAAAAAAGCACCTAAATTTTCTGCTGGCAAAGCCTTGAAAGAAGCTGTTAATAAGCGTAAGTAATTAATTTAATTACTTAAAAAAAGTCCACGGTAAAATGTGGACTTTTTTATTTCTACCTTCTCATTTTATCAAAAAACTTGATTTTCGTTTTTTTTATTTTAGTCTTTTTTTACATAATAAAAAACTAAAAAGGGGACATTATGAAATTTAAAAAACTCATTACAGGATTAATAGCTGCTTCATTAGCCACATTAAGTGTAAATGGTATAGCAGGAACTGACACAGCAACACTTAATATTAGTGCTACTGCTGTTACTGGTTGCTCTTTTGACGCAAACTCTTACAATATCAACTTTGGAAACTACGATGGTTCAGCATTAGTAACTTCTTCCGTTAATATTGGATTTACTTGTGCTACTGCCTCTGTTCCATACACTATAGAAGCAAACAATGGTAGCAATTTTGATGTAGGAAACGGAGATCGTAGAGTTACTGATGGCAGTGGAAATTATTTAACCTATGATTTATTTAAAGATGCAGGATTTACTCAGCCACTTGGAACTATAGCTAATGCTTCTGAAATATCTGGAACATCTGGTAGTGCTGGGGTTTCTAACAGTATAACTATTCATGCAGGTATGCAAGGCTCACAAGCAATTGGAGCTGCTGGTTCATATACTGATACTGTTACATTAACATTGACTTTCTAATATATAGATTGTTCCTAAAAAAGAACTCTTCGGAGTTCTTTTTCTATTGACTTTATTTTCATTTTTATTTAACACTAATAAAACAATTAAAAAAACATGAATGCAAAAAAATATTTACTAACCACATTTTTAAGTCTATTTTTAGTTAATGCTCAAGCTCAGAACACAGGCGTTGCTTTTTCTCCCCTAAAAGTAGAATTTAAAACATTAGAGCAAGTTGAAACTATCTCAATCAACAATAACTCAAATGAACAAAAAGTTTATCAAATTGATTTGCTTGATTGGAATCAAGAAAACGGAAAAGATATCCTAACTAAGACTAAAAATTTAATTGCCAGTCCTTTAATAGTTAAAATAGCACCAAGAAGTAAACAAATAGTTAGAATAGGATCAAAAAACTTATCCTTAGGACCAAACGAACAATCATATAGAATTATCTTTAATCAAATTCCTTTAAATGGTCCAAAAGGAGTTCAAGTTTTAACGAACATAAGCATACCCATATTTATATCCTCAAAAAATGATTTAGATTTAAAAAATGTCAGTTCTTATGTGGAAATGAGACCAAGATCTCAAAATGGGAAATTAACTAATTTGTACATTCAAAATAGATTTAGTGAACACATGAAGATTATTGGAGTAAAAATTACTCAAAATGGTAAATTAGTTAGTTCCACACAAAAATTAAATTATGTTTTACCAACCAAAACTTCAGACTATATTTTAAATAATATTTCAATTGTTAAGAATATTCCTATAGAAATAGAACTAGAATTACAAGGATATGAAAATGTTAAAAAGCAATTTATCATTAAATAAAAAGATCACTGTTTGCTTAATTTGTAGCTCACTTATGTTTTCTAATGTTGTTTTTGCGCAAACAAAACAGGATGAGAAATTATTTTTAAAAACATATGTTAATGACATAAAAGTAGATAAAAAAATTAAATACCTATTTGTTAAAAAAGGTAACAAATTATATATTAATGGTAAACAATTAAAACAACTTAAGTTACCACTAACAAAAGATTTTATTAAGCATAATAAAGAAAAATATTATTTGGTTAATAAAATTAAAGGTATATCTTTTTATATTGATGATCAAACTAAAACAGTATATTTAAATCACCTAAATCATAAGAAGACAAATAAAAAAATAGCCAATCAAGTTCCAGCTAAAATTATTCTTCCTACAATTAAAAAAGAAGAAGTGGCATTTTCTGAATTATCTGTGAAAGCTAAAGTTGAGGTAACAACAAAAAGCAAGGCAATTGTTAACGAATATCCAACTAAAACAATAGTTAAAGACTCTATCTTTGCAAATACGACCAATTCAAAAGTTAATATAGATAAAGATATTATTCTAGATAATAGTAATTTAATTAAAGATGAGCAACCAGATGAACCACCACGAAATGAGCCTGAAAAATTAGTTAAAAATAGTAATATTAAAATATTACCTTCATTAGATAAAGAAGTTTTGTTATTAGACACCTTCGTAAATGATGCAAAATTAAAACAATCATTTACCTATCTGTATGACAGAAAACTAAAGCGTTTATATATTTCTGAAAAAGACAGCACTAAACTCAACATTAGTAAAAGTAGTGAAGCAATAAAATATGATAATGAGATTTTTTATTTATTAGACACTAAAAATGGAGCCTCTTATAAAATAGATGAATCTAATCAAACTGTATATTTACGTATAGAAAAAAACCTATTTGCTAGAACAATATTAGATGCTGGAGAAACCTCTCATACTAAAACAGCTGAAATTTCTAAAAATTTAACAAACGATAAAGTTTATAAGAATCAAGGTGCATTTTTAAACTACGATATTTATGGACAAAAAGAATCCAATACTTCTAGTTTAAACACATTATTAAGTGCTAACTATTTCAACAAGTATGGAGAAGGTGAATTTAGCATTATTAATAAAAATGTAAAACATGAAAATCAAAATACTCTTGTTCCAGAACAAGATACAGTTCGCTTAAACACCACTTGGACTAAACATGACTTAGATACTAAACATACTTACATATTTGGCGACTTTTCAACAACCAATAATGGATATGGTCGTAATGTATTTTTGGGAGGGCTAAGCTTTTCTAAAAATTATTCATTAAATCCAAATTTCAATAAGACATCTACCCCTGCCCTCAAAGGATATTCAAGTCTACCATCAGTTGTTGATGTATACCTAAACAATTCCAGTAAATATTCATTTAATGTTCCACCTGGTGAATTTAATATTAATAATATACCAAGTATTTCTGGCAATGGACAGGCAAGAGTTGTCGTAAGAGATTTATTAGGAAGAGAAACAACTTATCAGCAAGACATTTTTGCTAACTCTAAAGTTCTTAAGAAGGGTATTGAAGATTACTCTATCAATATAGGAGCAGAGAGATTTAATTATGGAACCGAAAGCAATGACTATAAAGGAATTGCCGCTGTAGGAACCTATTCAAAAGGCTATACAGACCACCTTACAAATGAATATAGAGCAGAAATAAAGAAAGATTATATTGGATTAGGGTTAGGCACAAATTATAAAATTGACTCATTAAAAACAACTGTTGGGGCGCACGGTTGGATTAATAAAAACAAAGATAACCTTGGAAATAATGTTGGAATATATTCAACAACCATAGCCGATCCAGTTAGCTTTAGGGTTAGCTATGATAAATACAATAATCAGTTTTATCAGTTAGGCATGTTAGAATACACTGATAGCTACATTAATAATAGAAAGTCATTATTTACAGCTACTGTTGGAGTAAATGGAAATAAATTAACAAATAAAGATATTGGAAATTTCAACATTTCATATATTGAAAATAAAGCATACAATAATGATAATTCTAAAATTCTTGGTCTAAATTATAATAAAAACTTAACTAAACATATTAATTTGAATGTTAATTATCTTAAAAACTTAGATGACTCTAAAAAAGATATGATGTTTGTTGGTTTAGTTTATAACTTTGATGGACACAGTGTTAATTATAATGCTTCTTCTAATAATGGAACTACAGAGCAGTATGCCTCATATCAAAAAACTGCTAATGACCTTGACCCAGTAAGTTTTGGATATGGAGTTTCAGGTCAAAGTGAAGGACAATACAAAGTTGGTGGGGATCTTAGAACTTCAAAGGGTAATATCGCAGCAAATGTATACTCTCAAAATAATAGTCAAGGCATGACATTTAATGCAAGAGGTGCTGTTGTAGCTATGGATGGAGATGTTTGGGCAACCAAAAAAATTAACAACTCCTTTGGTTTAGTTAAAGTTGAAGGAAAAGATAATTTAACTGTTTATTATCAAAACAAAGCTATTGGAAAAACAGATAGTGAAGGTAAAATTCTAATACCAAATTTAAGCCCTAATACTGAAAATAAAGTAGAAGTAGGTCAATCTTTACCAATTAATATAGAAATTGTAGAACAGCCAAATATTTACCCAAGTATTGGCAAAAGAGGATACATCTCTGAAATTAATTTAAGAGAGAAAAAATCTTTCACAGTTAATGTAAAACTTACTGATAATTCTTTCTTACCACCTGGTGCTACAGCTAAGACTTTTGATTTAAATAATAATATTATTGAGGAAGATTTGCCGGTTGGACATCAAGGATTGATTTATGGAAATTATTCATATATGGTTAAGAAGATTACAGTAAATTATTTTAAAAATGGTATTAATTCTACATGCTCTTTTAATATCAATATACCTAAAAATGATTTAGAAGTAATTGAATTAGAGGGAAAGGTTTGCAAGTGATAAGTAAAAGAAAAATAGCACTATTATTAGGATTAAGTATTTTTATCAATGCTAATGCTGCTACTTGCACTGTTAGTAATGATGGACTTAATTTTGGCAATTATAACCCCTTAGCTCTTACCGACACTACTACAACAGTTAATGTACAAGTTTCTTGCTCTGGATTAGTAAGCAATGTAAGTTATGACATCAAACTTAGCTCAGGAAGTAGTGGAAATATAAACACAAGAAAACTTCTTAATGGTGCTAATGAAATTGTTTATAATATATATACTGAATCTAGCTATACATCTATCTGGGGAGATGGAATAACAGGTAATGCTGTTGTTGGTACTGCTACTGCACCAGCAGAAACAAAAAGTCATACTGGTTATGCTATCATTCCACACTCTCAAGCCATTACGCCTGGTTTATATTCCGATAACATAACCATTACTTTAACATATTAATTGGTCTGTCCCAATAAATATTTATTACTGATTGCCTTAAAACTCATTTCTCCAACCATCTCTTTAAAAACAATCCCTTCACGTAGGGGTTGAAATTTATTTCCGATAATAGACTTACCATCAGATTTCAAAATCAATTCATCTACAGTGTGAATAAGTTGAAAATTGTTTTCTAACACTGGCACATGTTTTAATCCGATTTCCATAATAAGATTTTGTCTATCAATTGGATTAAAATAACAACCCTTATTTACATCGTAAACATCAAATATAAAAAACTCTAACTGAGGAAGATTATAAATATTTCCTTGAATACCTGGACCGACTAATTCTCCCTGTAATGCAATATTGTTTTTTTCAAATTTTCTCAATTTGTTTTCAATATCTTCACGAATCGCAGTAGCCCAAAGACTGTTTTTATCATCCATCTTCAAATCAAGATTTCTACCACAAACCCCAAACTCATTATCCAACATATAACAAGTCATAGAAGTTCCTTCCAGTTTTTCTGTAACTTCAAAAAATTTACCTTGAGATTGGTTAATTTCTAATACAATGTTTTGAACTCTTTCTTGATCAGTCTTGGGGATAGCAGTTGGAAAATTACCTTTCACTAACCCAGCAAGTTGCGTAGGAATCTCCATCTCCCATTTTAGGATACCAAGTTTTTCAGTTACATCGTCACCTTCAGAAACTGTTAGAGCATATTCACCACCCTCATCATTGTATATCATCAAGTATGTGCCTGTGAAATCATCTTGTACTGGCATTAGCAAACCTTGCGAAATTTGACCACGTAGTTTTACTGTACGTAATCTCTCACCTTTTACCCCCTCAAACTCACGAGGTTCTTTTCCCTTAGAAAGGAATGGAGCAATAGCATGGGGAATCCAAGAGTCGATTTCAAAATAAACAGCGAGTTCTCCAACAGTAAACTCGTTCTTTTTAACTACAACTTTCCAACCCCCAACAGTAGCGACTTCAATGGCATCAGCATTTTCAATTGGTTGGATAGCATCAATTTTTCTAATACTAGCTAATTTTCTCATTTATTAATCTCACATATTTGTTTATATGCCTAGATTATACTATGTAAAATCAGCCTTGTACAGTATTTTCTTTTTCTTTTTTGTGGATTTGATTCAAAAACAAAACATGTTTGTTAAACTGATTTCTAATGTATGTCCAGCCAAGAGATTCAGTAATAGCATATTGATTTTTCATAAAAACACCTTTGTGAGTCATGACTAACTTTATATTTTTAATATCTGATCTATTTTTTAAGTCTACAACCTTAGGATTTACTACATCTAATACATAATTATTATTTTTATCAAAACACACCAAGAAAATGTGCTTTGTTTTTTTTCCATTATTTTCAATATCTGAAACTGCTATTTTTAAATTTTCTTTAGGTATACCCTTACTTATTAGATCAAAATATTTAATAATTACGACATCTTCTAATTGCCCATTTTTATTTTTATAAGTCTCTTCTGGGGTTTGCCATTTATTATCTACATTTTCTTGTATTTTAATAGACTTATTCCAACTATCATTGGTTGATTGCAACACTTTTACTAAAGGTGTGTTCTTTTCATCGCCTTTAGCATATGAAAAGCTAAAAGCTAAGCTAGTAGCTAACATTATTAACAATTTTTTATATTTCATATACAAATTATGTTTAACCCTATATTTTTTTCAATTTTTTTTTGATAAAAGGCATTTTTCTGATACAATTAATAATGTAAAAAATCAATAAAATAGGTTATTTATAAAGAAATAAAAATAAACAGATAAAAGGCTTACATGAATCAATTAGAAAATATTTGCCCAGCTTCAGCTTGTTTTCCTGGCTACCCTTTGGAAACATCTGTGGGACTTATTTATTCTAAAAAACCTAAAGAATATTTTATTGAAAATTGGGACTTATCACATATTCAACTATGTCCTCAACACATTGGCTTTATTACTGATAAAAGTGCGAATGAATTAAAGTTAAAATATCCAAAAACCAATTTTAGATTACATGCTAATACTAGGCTTTTCCCAAAGCTAAAACAATTTGATGCTGGCTCCAACATACAAGATGAAGCAGATTACATTCTTAAGCTCAAAACAATATCAAACACCCTAAAATCAAAAGCATACTCTTATCATGCTCCAATAAGTGAGATGTTTAATTGGCAAGAAATCAGAAATAATGTTTTGTTTTTACAAGATTACTTACAAATTCCAGTTGCGATTGAAGGGTTGTATCCAATGAAAAAAATAACATATTGGGATGATAGTTTTTCTGTATATGAAACCTTCTTTAATAGTGATATATCTTTTGCATTAGACTTAAGCCACCTTAATATAGCATACTCAAAAATGTGTAAAAATAAACAGAAAGAGTTTTCTGAATTGGCAATTAAAATGATTAACAGTCCAAAATGTTTAGAGATACATATTTCTAGCAATGATGGCATACATGATGAACACAAAACCATTAATAGTGAAGAATGGTGGTTTAATGTTTTAAATAAACTAGAAAATACAAATACCGTTATATTCTGTGAAAGCAAACAAAATTAAATCTTATTTTTCTTTTTAATACCGATTGGCTTATTATCTAAATCTTTTGATAATTTATTAGCAAACATTTTGGTATTAATATAACTAATAGAAGCTTTGTTTTCACCAATAATTAACAATTCAAATTCTGGATATTTTGATTTTATTCTAGGTAAGTGATTTTCAAAGGATCTATCTATTTCCTTAACACCTCTTCCAGTTACATCATAAGTGATTTTTTTATTTTTTACATCTGCCCAAAAATCTAAATTACAAACAAATCTTCCAATTAAATGAACTGCTGATTTAGGAAAAGCCTTTCTAAGAGAATGGTTTACAAAACAAACAGAAGCCTTACATATATCAAAATCAAAATCTTCCAAGAAAGTTGGTTTTATAAAGTCTGTCAATAAAATATCAACAGGATAGTTTGTATTGAACTTATTTTTATCTAATTTTGCTACTGCCATTAACCTATCATTTCTAGTTAGAGGCTCATCATACTCATTAGAAGAATTTACTTTTATTGAACGATTTTTTTTCCCAAAAAAATCATACGATGGATTTACTTTGTTTAAGCACAAACTTAATATTTTTCTTTTAAGCTCTTCTGAATCTATTGGATATATTCTATCAAATGCCTCATCACTAGATTCTTTTTCTTGCACATCCCTTAATAAACTACCCCAATCTACTTCATTCAACTCATTTGCTGAAAAATGAGCAGGTATTTTCTTCATTATTTCATCAGATTGAAACCCTTGCCAAGATATACTCAACATAAAGTCTAAATCTTTAATTTGATCTTCTTTATCTAAAAGAAAGTCTCTAACACTGCCACCAGTCAAATCTAATGTATAATTTATACCTAATCCTTTTAGCGGAGACAATAAGTTATTTATTTTTTTCGCATCAGACCAAATTTTAAAAAGCACAAAGGATTTATTCCCATCATTTAAATTATCTTTGTTAATTTTTTCTTTAATTAATTCAATATAATCACTCTCCAATAATTCTCTTCCTTGGTCTTTAAACATTTTTGTTAAAAATAGACTTCCACTTCCACCAGATGAAAAATTAGGAATATAGGGCTTTGTGTCATCTCTGTGTTTTACTTCATAATAAATATCCATAGGATCTTCTGCTTGAAGATCAACAAACTCGTTACTATCTTTTGACTTTAAATTAATTAGTTTCTTATCTTCATCTTTTTCTAAACCATACTTTGATTCTAAAAAAGTTTGTATATAATCTTTTATGATATTGAAAAATTTTGTGTACTTCATAGGTTCCTCATCGTTATATTATAACACACAGAAGCAACCCAATCAAATCTTTGTTTTTCTACCTGATCCAGTAGACCCAGCATTTGTTTTTAAATCATCATTTAACATTAAGAATAAGATATCTTTTTCAAACTTCTCTCTTACCAAGACATCACTTTCTTTACACATCTTTAATATCCTATTAACTAATTCATCTATTTTTTCTATTGTTTTTTTATTATCTGATAATACTACTAGTGCTAATGATGTTTTATTAGGTTTTTTAATGTAAATATCCAATATGTCTAAATCTCTTTGAAAGTTATCTGCTATTAGATTAAGTCCTATAGTAATATTGTTGATGACTATTTGTTCAACCAGTTTTTCTTCTTGCCAATACTTATGAACATCAACCTCGCAATAAAACGGTTGTAAATTAGAATTTTTAAATATAGCCATGTCACCTCTTATAATTCTCTTAAACTCTTTACTTATTTTAATATCACTAAAGTCTAATTCTTTAAACATATAACTCATTTTTTCTAATATAAAAGAAAATTGTTTAGACATATTTTCTTTTGATTTAAAAATTAAACTATCTATTGATTTTATTATCCATTCGTTGCCAAACAAATCTTTTTTATTAGACAATAAAATTAACACTTGTAAAACATCAGAATAATAACTGATCTTACCATCACTAATCTTATCTACTAATTTTTCTAAAAGTATCTTAAGTTTTTTATTTTGAATTTCTATAAAATTAATATTATTGTAAGCATAAACTAAAACATTTGAATATTGAATATTTTCTATGTTTTTTTGTTCTATTAAAAAATCAATTTTTGTGTTCCAATAGTCGAATCCAAATTTACTTAATACAAAAATTAAACTATCTAAAAAAACACTGTTATTTATATGAAATATTGGATATAAATCTTTTTCTGAAGATATTTCTATCCCTTCAAATTTATCTATCTTATCAAACTTAAACACAATATTTTCTATTTTATTTTTTGATAAAATTTTTATTATATTTTTAGACCAAACTAAGAAATCTTTATGTTCATGTTTTTTTATTTTAGAATGAACTAAAATCTCATTTAATATTTTTTCATTAAATATAAAATTATTCATATTTTTGGGATGTTATTATTATTTGAAGAAAGTCTTAATTTTGAAGCCCAATATTCAATTTGTTGTTCTATTTGCTCTTTTGTATGTTCTCTGTCTATCTTATCTTCAAACCTTTGAATATAACCCTTAGGTAAAGTTATTAAGGCATCTATATTTAAATAAGAAGCAACAACTGCTCCAGCTAAGTCAACACCAGTTTGACCACCAGTAAATATTTTCTCTATTTTCCAATATTGATTAACTTTTTCAATTACATCACAAACAAAGTTATTAATATGTTCTTGAGAACACTTATGTTTTGATAATGTGTAGATTCCATTTCCAGCAATATTTAATGTTTTAGCATTTTTCAATTTCATAAATTTATATAATTGACGCGCCAAATCAATTGCTTGAGTTTCTTCTGTTAATAAGAAACCTATATATTTATCTCCACCAGCTTTATGTGTTAGTAATTCACCTGCCGTATTTAAATCAACTGCAAATGCCACAGTTACATCTGCTGATTTTGCATTAAAATATGTTCTTGGAGTATATTTTGAGCTTGTATGTTCTTGAACTATTACCATAATAAAATAAATGTTATTTAAAATTATATTAGTTTATTTCACTATCGTCAATTAAGGTATAATATTTTCCACCCTTAATCTTGCAGTTCCCTTGTTTATATAACCTAATCTACAAGCAGCTAAAAAAGATAGATCAATTATTCTATCGCCCAAAAATGGCCCCCTATCATTTACTCTAACCACTACAGATCTGTTGTTCTCTAAATTTGTAACTCTAGCATAGCTTAAAATAGGTAATATTGGACTAGCGGCTGTCATTTTAAACATGTCATAGGTTTCACCAGAAGAAGTTTTTTTACCATTATATTTAGTTCCATACCAACTCCCATATCCGATTTGCACAGAACCATCTAATTGTTTTTTAGGTACATACTCATTCCCAAAAATTTTATAAGGGCGGTTTGGGGCTTGTAATATTTTTTCTTTTTTAGGAATAGGCTCACCGTTTTTATTAATATCAGAAGGGGGATTTTCTGGACCGTCATCTAAATAATATCCCTTCCCTTTTTTAAATGAGTATTCACAATCATATTGTGATTCAACCTCATTATTTCCATTGTTAGATAAGTTAACTGTAGAACAACCACTTAATAATCCAATCACAGAAAGGACACATAATAAATTAATTTTTTTCATTTTATATTTTAGTAATATTGTTTTTTTTTAAATTTTTATCATCTAGATTTAAATTTAACAATTCACAATCAATTATTTTTTCGATTAATGTTTTACTTTCAAATAAATCTTCAACTTTTGAATACTCTTCAATTAGCTTATAAATTACTTTTACCATTAAGTCTTTGTTTACTTGTTGATCATTTTTAGACACCAAATAGAATACAAATCTTTCATCATCATTTTTTAATATATGTAGCTCATCTAGATTGAACTTATAATGAAAGTGCATTAAATATTGTGATATCTTTTCTAGTGTTATATTTAAATCATTTTCTAAAGATAGAAATTTGTACTTCTCTTTAATTAAAGAAATATTAAAAATCAAGTGGATTTTTGCATTTTTATTTTCAATAACTTCAATCACTGATTTTTTAACACTGTCTTTTTCATAAAGATGTTTAAAATATTGCCAATTATTTGGATTTATTTTTCTTTTCAAGAAATCTATGAAAACCACTCTTTCCATAGAGTTTTTATTATATTTTATTTCTTTTTTGTAAATAGAAAAAAGACTTTCTATTATGTGTAAATCTTTATTTTCATAATCGTAGCAAATTAACTCATCCACTATACTTTTTAATGTTCCTCCAGAATAATACTCTTTAGGCTTAGCTATAGATAACAAATGTAGAGCTATTAATTTTCTTTCATCCAACTGTCTTGAATCTTTTACTTTTTTAATCAACCTCAAAAATGGTGTCAACTTAAATAGCTGTTCATCTTTAAAAAATAAATTAAGTAAGCATTTTTTTTGATCTAAGGAAATGGCTGTATTTGTTATAATCCATAAGATTGATTTTCTTTTTTTATCACGAACATCAACCCTAAACTTTATTTTATATGGATATTCATTATTTGAAATCACCTTTTCAAATATTTCATTCGGATATATCTTATCTATAAAATCAATATCTCTTCTTACATCTATCACATTTAAATTGTTTTCTTTTGTAACAAAAAAAGAAGGTAATTTATTTTCTAAACGCCAATCATCTGCCAACTCTTTTTGGTAGGCAATCAATATTCTTTCTATTTTATTCCAAGCTTTTCTCATTGTAATAAGTAATTTAATCCTTATTTATAATACAAATGAGAAAAACTTGCAACAGTTAACAAAAAATCTTATATTGTGGAAAAACAATTCAACGACATGAAAACCCTTCTTTTAACAATCCCTCTTTTAGCGATAAGCAATTACACATTTGCTCAAACAAACATCATTGAGAACTCTTCAAATGCTTGTTGGCAAAACGACACCATTATTAAAGGTAAAGTATCTATGCATCCTCAATGCCAAGCTAAAGGTGGAGTTATTATCAATGATTCAAACACACATTTAAATTGTAATAATTCCACTATTGATATTGATAGACAAACTTTTACTGGCATTGATATAGACTCAAAAGGTAAACCTTTAAGTAATATAGTTATTGAAAACTGCAATATTAAAAACACTAAGTTTCAAGGAATATACATAGGCTGGAAGGGTTCTGACAGCGATAAGATTACAGCAGTTGGAAAAGAAAACATTCAAAACTATACTCCAAATAATGTTCTAATAAAAAACACTAAAATTTTAACACCAGGAAGTAGTGGTATTTACATAGATGATTATGTAAATAATGTTATCTTGGAAAAAATTTCAATTATTGATGCTCCAGCAATGGCTATATATTTTGAATTCAATTCTCATCACAATAAGCTAATAAACTCAATAATTACAGGCAATGGAAAAACACACAAAAGAGAAGCAATTTCAATAGATTCATCTCAATACAATACAATTCAAGGAAATTATTTTGATGACAACCCATATGGTTCAATCTTTTTATATAAAAACTGCTCAGAACATTTAGGAATAGACCCCAAACAATTAAAAAGAGAATTACCATCTAATTATAATATTATTTCTAACAATAAAATTCATAATACAAAGGTTGGAATTTGGGTTGCCTCAAGGCAAAGTATGAACCTTATAAATGCTAGATGCGGTAATGGATACTATGCTGAAGGGAAATTTACAGAAGATGATGCGGAACAAAATATAGTTTCTAATAATATTATAGAAAATGCTCAGCATGGTGTTTTAGTAGAGGACGACAATAATATAATTAAAGATAATTTATTAAGAAATATTTCCAATGAACCAATTAGAATAGGAACTCCAATACGAAATAAATATCTAAATAGACCAGTGATTAACTCAGAAGTTTTGAACAATAAATCAGATGTGACCCCCACTGTTATTTACAAATGGGGCAGTAATTAATTTTCATCAACTAAAGTTCCAATTTTTTCCCCTAAAGCTATATTTTTAAGGTTGTCTTTACCTAAAATATCACAAACTATGATTGGTATTTTTGAATCTTTACACATAGTAAAAGCAGTAAGATCCATAACTTCCAAATTATTTTTAATAGCTGTCATATAGTTAATATGGTCATATTTTACAGCATCGCTATATTTATTTGGATCTTTGTCATAAATACCATCAACTTTAGTAGCCTTAATAATCACTTCACAATCTAATTCCATAGCCTTTAAAGCTGAGGCTGTATCTGTTGTTGAGAATGGATTTCCAGTTCCAGCAGCTAAAATTACCACCCTACCTCTAGATAAATGCTTTACAGCTTTTAATCTAATGAAAGGTTCAGCAACCTCATTAGTTGCTATAGCTGTCATCACTCTATTTTCAATACCATTATCTTTTAACACATCTTGTAAATAAAGTGCATTCATAATGGTTGCTAACATACCCATATAGTCTGCTGTAGCTGGTGTTACACCGTGACCAGCTATACTCTTACCTCTCATAATATTTCCACCACCAACCACAATAGCAATTTCAGTGCCTATTTCATGCAACTTCTTAATCTCTTTGACTATTTCTTCAACAGCATCGCCGTTGTATCCAAAAGATGAAGTTCCTTGTAGAGACTCACCGCTTAATTTTAATAAAACTCTTTTAAATTTGTTTGCCATATTATCTCCTTATTTTACAAATGGACGAACAGCTGTGAAACCACCATCTAAAGTCCAAGTTTGACCGGTTACTCTCTTGGCTTTTTCTGATAACAACCAACTCATTAAATCTGCCAACTCTTCAGAACTTCCAATTCCTCCGATTGGATATTGCTTAGCAGCAGCATCACGAGCAATTGGAGAAGATATAATTTTACTAGCTGCTGGAGTATCCATCAAACCTGGAGCAACAGCATTAAATCTTATTCCGTAATTAGAGTAACTTGCTGCCGCCGCACGACATAAAGATTCTATACCTCCTTTTGCAGCAGCAATTGCTTCATGATTTGGAGTTCCTATTTGAGCAGCAATAGACGAAACGAAAACACAAGAACCATTAATTTTATTTTTAATTAAATTATCTACAAAAGGCTTCAGAATATACAAAGCACTCATTAAATTAACACTTAAACAATCATTTAAGTCAGCAAGACTCATTTTATGAATACTTCCCAATCTAATATTACCAACACAATGAGCTAAGCCCATTGGAGAACCTAAATTTTCTTGAATATCATTAATTAATTTTTCGCATTCTTCTGGTTTTGTTGTATCACTCTTAACAACTAAATGTTTACCACCTAAACTTTGGTTAAGATCATTAATTTTATCTATAGACCTTCCAACCAACGCTAATAAATAACCCTCTGAATCTAATTTCTTTGCTAAGGAATTACCTAAACCACCAGAAGCACCAGTAATAAGAACAATTTTTTGCATAATCACCTTTTTTTTGAGATTATACATTTAAAAAGAAGTTTTGACAACCAATTAAAATTAAATAAAAGGTTGATTTTAATTTTTTTTTCTTGATAATATTTTTATGAACAAAATTACATCTATAGCATTAATTTTACTTATTCCTACTTATTCTTTTGGTGGGGACATATTCCCAAAAACCAATAAAATATGTACGAAAATAAAAGCTCCTTGCACTTCTGACCCAGAATCAACTTGTATTAAAACAATATGTGACCACGATGCAAACAAACAGATTTTAGATTCTTTTTTAAACAAATATCAAATTTTAGGCAAAAAAATTGATAACATTATTGAATTTGAAAGATTCATTTCTAAAAACCTACCTAAAGACCTTAAAAAATACTCACAACATTTTGTATCGGAAGAGGCATCTCTAATTGAATATGAGTTTGCAATAGTATTTATTTTAGATAAAAACAGTAGAATTAAAACAGTTAAAATGTTTTAATCTTGATTTCTACCAAATAATATAATATAACATAGAAATGAAAAATACTATTGTTTTAGCTTTTATTGGTGTCTTATTTTCTAGTAGCATACATGCACAAGATAGAATTTCATTAGACAGGAGTAATGTTAAGCAAAGAAAAACAGTAATATTTATGAGACAAGACAATTCCGGACAGGTTTACTATCAAGATATTAATGGAAGAAACGCAACACTACAAGGAGATGCTTTTGTAATTAATATTGCTCCAGGCGTTACTTATTCACCATCCTCTAAAAAAGTAACATTAATTAGTGAATTACCTGAACAATCTAATACTCACACAAATCATCCACCACAAAATAATCAATATACCTATGACAATAAAACAGACCCACAAATGGGATTAGGTTATTTTTTAGGTAATATTATTGGTAGAAACAAATAAAATAACCATATTGGGAGCAGTATCATGAGCGAAATCAAGCAACGAATCAACGAAATTATAAAGACAAATGATATTACTTTATTTATGAAGGGAACCGTAAATTTTCCAATGTGTGGCTTTTCTGGACGTGCCATTCAGATCCTCAAAGCTGTTGGAGTAGAACCAAAAAACATTAAGGCAGTGAATGTTCTAGATGATGCAGAAATACGTCAAGGCATTAAGGAATACAGCAACTGGCCTACTATCCCTCAACTCTACATCAATGGAGAGTTCATTGGTGGATCAGACATTATGATGGAAATGTACGAATCAGGCGAGTTGCAACAATTGATTAACAGTAAATCTTAAACGACAATAATACCAAAATTAATCTTTTTTGACATTCTATCGTTAATACTCTTGATAAATTTTATTTTTTTATTTATTCATTAAATATTAAAACTTAAAAAAGGGAAAAATATGATACCATCATTATACATAGGCAGAACAGGACTTGATGCCTCACAAACAAAATTAAACGTTATTTCTAACAACTTAGCAAACGTGAGCACAAATGGATTCAAGAGATCTTCTGCTGTATTTGAAGACCTTATATATCAAAATGTAAGACAAGTTGGAGCACAATCTTCTGGTCAAAGCCAAATACCTACTGGATTACAAGTTGGAACAGGTACAAGAGTGGTAGCAACAGCCAGAATTCATTCTCAAGGAAATCTACAAAAAACAGATGGACCTTTAGATTTAGCAATTAATGGTGAAGGATTTTTCCAAGTTCTTATGCCAGATGGAACTATTGGATACACAAGAGATGGTTCTTTCCAAAAAGACAGTAACGGACAAATTGTAAATTCTAACGGATACCCACTACAGCCAAATATTAATGTTCCTGGCGACACTATTTCTCTTACAATTGGTAATGATGGAACTGTATCTGTAACACAAAAAGGAACAGCTGGGGCAACACAAATTGGTAACATTCAATTAACTACTTTTGTTAACCCAGCAGGACTAGAAAGCATTGGTGGTAATGTCTACATTGAAACAGCTTCATCTGGAAATGCTACACCAACAACACCAGGAACAAACGGCTCTGGTATTATCAGCCAAGGTTATGTTGAAACATCAAATGTAAACATTGTTGAAGAATTAGTATCAATGATTCAAGCTCAAAGAACTTATGAGGTAAACTCTAAAGTAATTAGCACTAGTGATCAAATGTTAAGAAAGTTAAGTGAACTTTAAAATATAAACACTAACAATAAAATAGAGCCCCAATTTGGGGCTTTATTTTATTTTATTTCATTACCATATATGTCACATTTACCTGTTTCATACATTTCTTTTCTATAATCATACTCTTCAAAACTTAATTGATGCCAACCAACACATTTTCCAGTAGGACTTCTACCACAACCACAACTTGGACCTTGTTTTGTTTCATTTTGATTTGATTGAGTTTTTTCTTGATTCATAATTAACCTTTTTTGGCTCCCCGACGTGGGTTCGAACCACGGACCAACAGATTAACAGTCTGCTGCTCTACCGACTGAGCTATCGGGGAATAAGCCTAGGAATCTTAATATAAAAAAATATTCTGTCAATATCTTTTTATTTCTTTTTCAATTTTTTCTGCAATTTCTTTATAACCAACCCAAGAAGGATGAATATTATCTTTTTGCAAACGGTTTGTTCCAACAATAATATCACCATTTTTCTTAGCAATATCTTGAACAATTTTATTTATATCTTCTTTACAAAAACCATCATTACAAGGTGGTAAAATCCAAAAAACATTTGAGTTCTTAATCTTATTCCTAATTTTCTCAAGTTCAGAATAAGTCTTTACACCTTTATGATCATTTGTCCCTAAAGAAATTATAATGTTGTTAGATTCTAAATTTTTATCAGAAAACTTTTTATTCCATTGCCAAGTATTATATCCACCTACAGCATATGAAGAACAATTCTTCATAACTGCTTGTGTTCCAACAGCAATACTATCTCCAATAATTAAGCAATCTAACATAATTAACCTTTTTGGCTCCCCGACGTGGGTTCGAACCACGGACCAACAGATTAACAGTCTGCTGCTCTACCGACTGAGCTATCGGGGAATAAAAGTAATTTTACTTTTTATTTACGCGTTGCTCAAGTTGAATTTGAACATAACTACGAATGAAAGCACCACGTTTATGTGGATCACGGATCGTTGAAGCCATTGCTTTAACAGGTTTTGAAATTTTCACAGTTTTATGGTCATAGCCTTTACAAGTCATTTTATTTTTCCTTTTAATATAATTAAGATTAATCAAGGTAAGCACTTACTACATTGTTCTAACCTTGAAAGAATTGAGATTATATACTTATGTATATTTTGTGTCAACCAATTTTTGACTAATAACTATTTTTGGTCTATAAATATTAAAACCTTATTGAGACTACTATGGAAACAGATTTTAAAAGATATATGTGTTTAGTTTGTGGATTAATTTATGACGAAGAAACAGGATGGCCACAGGATGGTATACCAGCAGGTACAAAATGGCAAGATGTTCCAATTAGTTGGTTATGCCCTGAATGTGGTGTTACTAAATTTGATTTTGAAATGATAGAAATATGAAAGCCCCTTTCGGGGCTATATATGGACAGAGAGATTATTCTACTTGAAACTTACTGGATACATATTCCCTTGCTTCATTAAATGCTTGCCTCTTATCTTTGTATTCAAAATACATTAGATTTTGAGCTTCAATCTCAACACGCTTTTCAAATTCAGCATTGTCAATCACTTTTTTAGTAACACGGGTTTTCTCTGCGACATTTTCCATTTTTTTCTCCTAAGAGTAGTTAATAAAATTGCTTGTTAAGCTTATTGTTAACATTACTGCCAACAAGTGAAATTATACAACAGTAATTTTGTCTTAGTCAACTATTAAACAAACTTTTTTCTAGATAGTTCTTTCATACGAACTTCTAACTCAAAAATATCAGCAGATTTTGCTAAATAATCTTCAATCTGCTTCTGTTCTTGATTTTGAAATATCTCTCTTAAGAAATTCATTATTTTTTTAAGCATTTTGTTCTCCTTTTTTGTGCTTTGCAACATAATATTAGGGAAAACCCTAAAAAAGTCAAGTTTTTTTCATGTTATTGCTTTTAATTTAGTTTTATACTTAAATGGTAATATGGAAAATTTTACATTTATTGACCTTTTTTCAGGTTTAGGTGGATTTAGATTAGCTCTAGAAAAAATTGGTGGAAATTGTGTTTTCAGCTCTGAAATCAACGACCATGCTTCTTTAATATATAAAGAAAATTTTGGAGACACTCCTAGTGGAGATATTAAGAAAGTTGAAGCACAAAACACCCCAGATTTTGATATCTTATGTGCTGGCTTTCCTTGCCAAGCTTTTAGTATAGCAGGGAAAAAAATGGGCTTTGAAGATACTAGGGGAACATTGTTTTTTGAAATATGTAGAATAGCCAAAGAAAAGCAACCAAAAGTTATATTTTTAGAGAATGTAAAAAACTTAACACTTCATGACAATGGAAAAACTTTTAAAGTTATTATATCTTCGCTTGAAGAATTGGGTTACTATGTTTCTTATAAAGTTTTAAATGCTAAAGATTTTGGTGTCCCTCAAAACAGAGAAAGAATTATTATTGTCGCTGCTAAAAATAAAAAAATAAATTTTGATAATTTAATTACATCTACTTTACAACCAAAAATTGAAGATATTTTAGATTCGAAAAATAACGATTATATAGAAGAATCTTTATTCACAATAATAGAAAATCAACATATTAAGAAAAACAAAGAATCTGGTTTAGTTTTTGCTGGATTCATGAATAAAACTATGAGAAAAAATGTAGACCCTTCTAAATTTTATTTCTCTAGAAATCATAGACAACCCAATAGGATATATAGATTTGATGGCACTCACCCAACTTTGTCATCACAAGAATCTGCTGGACGTTACTATGTTTTGTTAAAAAACGGAAAAGTTAGAAAATTAACTATCCAAGAATGTTATTTATTAATGGGTTTTCCTAGACAATTTAAATTAATAGGTGCTAAAAATAAACTATATCAAAGAATTGGAAATAGTGTATGTGTTCCAATGATAGAATCAGTAGCAAGACTTATTAAAAAAGAAATATTAATTGATTATTAAATTAAACAGTTTATAATTAAAGAAAGAGGAGAAAATTATGTCTAATCAACTAGAAAACTTAGCAAATAAAACAAAATTAAATATTGCTAGATTTGCGGCACTTGGTGGTAGTGCAGCTCTTGTTGGCTTGATTGCAACTAGTGAACAATTAGCAACTAACCCAACTGCTCAAAACATAGGTTTGTATAGCGCTATAGTAGGAGGCGGTGCTGTTTTTGGTGCTTTATGGCAGTTTGCGACATATGAAGATAAAAAAAGAGAACTTGAAACCAAGTCCCCTTCATTTTCTTCTTCTTTAGAATCTATAAGAAATAAATTCTTCAATAACTCTAAGACTGATAATAAACCAAACATTCTTTAATAAGATTGACTCTCCATTAATTTTCTTTGTTTTTCATAATAGTCTTTAGTATCAGAACTTATAATTTTTCTCTGAGGCTTTTTCTTTTCTTCAGCTTTATTAGCAGTAGCCGCGCTATCAAACTCTTTCTTCTTTTGAGCTTCTATTTGCAACTGTTTAATTCTTCCCTCTTCAGCAATACGGAGAGCTTCCAATCTCATTTTAGATTCTAATTCAACCTGCTGTTTAATTTTTGCTTCTCTTTCTAATTTTAACTCTTCAATTCTTCTTTGCAATTCATCTTTCCTACCACGATAATCATCTAAACCCGTGTTTATTTTCTTATCATAATCAGAACCAGGTGTTTGATAATACTTTGAAAGATCTTCTGTAGCTTTCTCTTGTTCTAATTTTTCTTTTTTCTGTTTTTCATCATTTATTTGACCACTTAATTTTTCATTAACAATATCAGCAATACTTTTATTAGCATTTTGCTGAGGCTGAGTTTGTTGTGGTTGTGGTGTCGCTTTTGGCTGTGTTTGAGCAAACACAGTGGCAGTAAAACTGGATAGTAATAGTAATATTTTTATTTTATTCATGGAGAGTCCTAAATCCCTTATATTAAAAGATAATAATTGAAAAAAAACTAAAATCAAGAAAAACAACAATTTAAATATTGACTAAAAGCAAAAGACCAATTAAAAATAGTAATCTTTAGAGAAAACAATCTATGCAATTAAAAAAAATATTATCTTTTGGGCACGAAGTGGTTAACGACTCAAAAAATACAACCATTGAACAATCTATAAAAGATTCGTTTGATAATCATTTAATATTTTCTGTAATCTCTCTTTTATTTATAAGTCTTATTATGGTTTATTCAGCTTCTTTAGATATTGCTTCGGGCTCAAAGATGACAAATTATAATGGCTATTATTTTTTCATACGACATCTTTCTTCAATAGCAATAGGAATAATCTCTGCTATATTAATCTATAAAATACCTTTAGTTTTTTGGGAAAAAAATGCTTTAACTTTATTTTTAGGTGGCTCACTTATTTTAATTGTGGTTTTAATTCCTGGCATTGGAAAAGAAGTTAATGGCGCACAAAGATGGATAAAACTAGGACCAATTAACTTTCAACCTTCTGAACTTATGAAGTTGCTTACCGTGTTCTATGCTGCTGATTATATTAATAGAAAAAGAAATATTTTAGATAATTTAAAACTTTCATTTTTCCCAATATTAATTGTTACTTTATTTGTTGGATTTCTTTTATTGCAACAGCCAGATTTTGGAGCATTTATTGTTATTTCATTTATTGCTTTTAGTATTTTATTTTTAGGTGGTGTTAAGTTAATTGGGTTCTTTTCCTTAATCGCACTTGCTATCTCAGGATTCATTTTAATAATCATAACATCTCCTTATCGCTTAGCTCGAGTTGTTGGATTTTTAGATCCGTGGGCAGATCCTTATGGAAAGGGATATCAACTTTCACATTCTTTAATTGCTTTTGGACGTGGTGAATTTACTGGGGTAGGTCTTGGTAAAAGTATAGAGAAATTATTTTATCTACCAGAAGCACATACTGACTTTATTATGGCAGTTATTGGAGAAGAATTTGGCTTTATTGGTGTTTCAATTATAGTAACAATGTTCGCAATATTTATTTACCGAGCTTTTCAAATTGGCAATCATGCACACTTACTACAAAGAGACTTTGGAAGTCTTGTAGCTAAAGGTATTGGCTTATGGTTTGGATTTCAAGCTTTTATTAATATTGGTGTTAACTTAGGACTTTTACCAACCAAAGGATTGACTCTTCCATTAATGAGTTTTGGCGGTACCGCAATTATTGTTAATCTGTTAGCAGTTGGAATATTACTAAGGATAGATATGGATAACAGAAAACTTCTAAAACACTATAAACCTAATTAAAATTTGTCTTTTTATTTGTTTTTTGTATCTTTAAAGTATGAAAAACAAAATCTTAATTTTCTCTATTTCTTTTTTTGTAAACTTTAGTTATGCACAAACTAATGTCAACCAACAAATAGGGAATTTTGAATCTTACTATTTGAAAAATGGCTTGAAAGTTATTTTATTACCTTTTGATAATGAACAAAAATTGGGGGTTTCAGTTAACATAAAAGGTGGCAGTAAAAATGAGTTAGCACATGAAAAAGGGTACTCTCATATATTAGAACACCTACTTTTTAAAAAGACAGAAAACTTTACCAATATTAAAGAGTTTATATCAACTAAAAGTAATAATTGGAATGGAGCTACCAATAAAGATTTTACTTATTATTTTGAAACATTTCAAAATACAGGTTCTAATTTAGATGATTTCTTAAAAATGGAATCTGAACGACTATTTAAAATAAAAATTACAGATGTCGACCTTGAAAGTGAAAAACAAATTATTTTAAATGAGTTGCAAGTCAACAATTCTTCTGCAAAAAATCAATTATTTGAATCTACGAGCAAACAACTTTTTCAATTACATCCATATACTCACCCAACGATTGGATATTCTAATACCATCAAAAATGCAACACTAAAAGATATACAAAATTTTTATCTAAGAACTTATCAACCTCAAAATATTTTTATTGTTATATATGGCAACTTCAAAAAAGATTTAGCTAAAGAATACATAAATAAACATTTTTCTTCAGTAGTTAATTCAAAACAAGAATCTTTAAATATTATGGAAGAACCTTTTTTAAAACTACCAACAGAAAATACAATTTTATCTAAAGAAAAAATCAACTTATCTAACGTCTCTTGGAATAGCCCTAATTTTTTATTCGATAAGAGATTTATTTCAGCGAGAATATTATGGCTCTCAAGCACGCTAGAACCATTTGGACATATCCATAAAAAATACATATTAAATGAATCAAAAATAAACATTAAAGACATCACCTCTATACAACCAGATTTTTTTAATTTTTTAGATTACCAACCTTTTATTTTAACTATTTCACAAAAAGATAATCCCCAATATAAAGAAACCATAAAAAAAATTACTGAAGATATGGAAGAAACAGAAAATTTTTCTGAACAATCTTTCAACAAAATGAAACAAATAGTTAATAATGAATGGGTTAACACAGAGAACTCTTTAGAGGCTTTAGTCAATAACTTTATTACATTTGAACGATGGGGAGACTGGAGACTTTATTTTTATTTTAAAAAGCAATCTCAAAGTGCCTCTTTTAAAGATGCAGTAAGCTTTTTAAATGAATACATTCAGCCAAAAAGTAGGCATATAACTATTATAAAAAATGGTGAAGAGTATATAGATTCACCCTATAATGTTAATTTAGATAATTATTTCAATAAAACCAAAGAATCTTTAGATAAAATTAATTTAAATCACTACGAATTTAAACAATCTTCAAGCAGTAAAAGAGTTAATACTATTGAAGACTTATTAAAGTATAAAATAGAAAAAGAATATATTCAAAATAATAATAAAATTAAATTAAATTATATAAAAGAACCAACTAATGGTGATTTTATATATATTAAAATGAATAATAAATCTAAAAATATAGAATTAGATACTCAATATAAAAATTCTTGTATGTTAACCAAGAACTTTCTTGATTATGAAAATATTGAATTATCAACACAAGAAATAAAAGAGAAAATCATTGAATTAAATTTGAAGTTTAATAATAATTTTTTTAGTTTTTATGTAAAAGTCCCCAAACAAAACTTTAACAAAACCTTTGATTTATTGTTTAGCTTACTAAATAAACCATCTTTTAATGAGGTAAAATTTGAGCAATCAAAAAATGCTTTAATTGATAGCATTAATTCAACTAAAGATAACCCAAATGTAGCAATTCAAGAATATATTAATAAATCATTTAATTTATATCCTACAAATCATCTTCTTTATCCATACTCTACAACAGAAATACTTGAAGATGTTTCTAAAATTAATATAGAAGATGTTAAAAAATGTTATCAAGCATATAAAGGCTATCCAGATTCCACAATCACAATAATTGGAGATTTATCTGATGATGAAATAGAGAAACAAATTAATAAAATAATTCAAATTAAATCTAACTACCAATACTCTAGCTTAAAAGACGAAAAAATTAAAACAGCCGAAGATGTTTTTAAAGAACATAACAATACACACCAAAAAATAGGTCCATTTAATAAAAGTAGCTCTTTCTTTTATGGTCAAACCACTATCAACTTAGACCAAAACTCTCCAGATTATTACAAAATACTTTTTGCTATAAATGTTTTTGGTGATGGTCCAAACAGTATTTTATTTAATGAATTTAGAGAAAAAGACGGTTCTTCTTACAATATTAAATCAAATCTAATTACTAAAAATAATACTAACTATGCAAAAATAGTAACAACTGGCTCTCTGCCTTTAGAAGATTCAGAAATAAAAATAAATAAAATAGAAAATATTTGGAATACTTTTACGAAAAGTGGCATTACAGAAAATCAACTCAATATTTTCAAAGAGCAATTTAATAATCAAGTTAAATCTTATGTTTCTGATGAAAATCAGATTCTAAATTTAGAAACCAACTTATTTAATAGGGAAGTTAATATTGATTGGATGATTTCATTAAAAAATAAAGTCAATCAACTAACTACTGAAGAAGTAAATGATGCCATCCATAAACATCTTCAGAATAAAAGAATTTTTATGGTTTATTCTTACTGAGTTTTAATTCAGTATTTATAATTTTCTTTGTTTCAACTTTATCTTTTCTGCGACTTGCCTTTTCAGATTTAATATGGGCACCACTTTTCTTTGATGCCTTTATCATTGCTAAAACAACATGATTTCTTGGTTTCATAATATTCTCCTTAAATTTGGAGAATACCTCCAAACTGTTTTAAACTAATTCCCAATAACTAAAAATATCTGTTTCTACTATTTTAGCAGAAAGCAAATTTTCTTCAACTTCCCACTTTTCATTATAACAATAACCTTTTACTTCTTTTTGGTTAATAATTTCAGCAATCTTGAAGTCAACATAGTCTCCATCCTTCAGAACTCCTATATCATCATCTACTTTTAACTCAAAAGGCTCATTATTGTCATATTCTCCTTTGTGCTTATTGCATTTTGTAGAAATATATCCACTACCACCTATATGTCCAGCATCACCACAAACTTCACAAACCTTGCCTGACATAGATTCTGCAAAGCGAACGACCCCATCAATATAGTCGTCTCCACCACGGTAATAAAACCTCAATGTTCCAAATTTTTCTTTAACTTGTTCAGCTATGAATACTGGAACAGGCTTTTGGTCTAACTTACCTTGTTCATATTCTCTTTTTACCCAATCATAAACTTCTTCATAATTTTCTATTTTTCTAACATATTCAGCATTATCTCGGTTTTTTTGTTCAACATGTTTTATATGAGAATCAATCAATCCACAAGCAGTGTTTAGAATGTTAAACCAACCATCACCACAGCTAAATCCCCAAGCCATACAAGACTCTTGAATTGAAGCATTTCTATTCTTAAATATTTTTGGATATCTCTTAGTTAAAAAATGATCTAATTCTTTTTTCATCTCAATATTCCTTTAAATTAATTAGATTAATTGTATCATAAATTTATTTTTTGCACAATATGGACTTTTAAATAAAAAGTATTACTTTGAATTTTGAGGTGAATATGAAACACATAATATTTTATGCTTTAATTAGCTTTGTTTTATCAGGATGCGGTATAGCACAGGTTGCTATTAGCCCTTATGGTAGTGTCGGTAAAGTGGTTGCTGCAGGAGTTGTGGCTTCTAGCCCAACACAAGGTTCTACTTATGAGTACCCTTATCAAAATAAATAAATTACTCTAAGCTTTTAACAGTAGATAGGAAATTAGAGAAATTTTCTTTGTCTTTAAAAGTTGGCTTTGCTTTTGTAGGAGCTTGTTCCACTTTTATAGCTTGTGGAGCCTCTTCTTTTTTTTCTTCTACAATTTTAGACTTTTCTTTTTCTAATGCTAATTCTTTCTTTTTCTTCTCTTTAACTTCCTCTTCTTGCTTCTTTTTAGCTAATTCTTTTTCTTTCTTTTTAAGCCTTATTTCTTCTAATCGTGCCTCTCTCTTCTTTTCTTTTTCTAAAGCAATTTTCTTTTCTCTAGCTTCTTCCTCTTCTTTTTCTTTAGCTAAAGCCAACTCTTTTTCTTTCTTCTTTGCCAACTCTTTTTCTTCTTGTTTCTTAAGTTCAACATTTTTCTTGGCTATAGCCATATTTCTCTCTTGATTAATGGAAGCTTCATCTTGAACTTCTACTATATCCCTATCAGATTTACTTGGCTTATTATTCTCAACAATAGGTTTCTTATCTGTTTTCTTATTGAAAACTAATTCTGATTTTTTAGCCAAATCTTGATTAATTTCTTCTTCTGTTTTTCTTTGCTTATTATCAACAGGAACCTTAAATACAGTACAAAACTCAGCACCATTTTCTAATGTATTACAAACTTTTTTTTCTTTCATTTGTTGTGAAAATGAATTAGTAGAAAAGATTAATAAGCTCAATGTTGTAAAAAATAATTTATTCATATTGGTAAAATAAAAACCAAGTTATATAAAAAATATAATTCTGTCAATTTTAATAGGTATTGATTTATAGTTGATTTTTGATTAAAAAAAAATTACTTTAAAAGAAAAAGAAAATTATGTCTTTAAATGAACAACAACTATTAGATAAATTCTATTCTCTAGCCTCAAAAAATCAAGCGGAAAAGAACTTATATAATTTAAAAAGAAACACCCATTCTTTCCAAAAAGATATGGTTTTAGGTATTTCTATGATTCAAATAAAAGATATGATTAAAGAAATTGAGGAATTAGAAATATCAACTGTTTTTAAATTAATACAGTCTGACTATAATGAAGCAAGAATTTTAGGATGGGCTTTACTTGTAAGAGATTTTTCTGAGAGTTCCATATTAAAATATTTTATTTTACACGAATCTAAAAACTGTAAAAATTGGAATGTTGTTGATTTTGCAGCACCAATTTGCTCAAAAATGCTTATTAAAAGAGATGGCTATGAAGCATGCGAAAACTTGGGTTACTCTTTATTATTCAAAGAGGAATCAGCTTTTTCAACCAGATTTGCTATTATGATGGCTATTCCTTTTATTAAAAAAGAAAAATTAAGATATGCTATTGATGTAATTGAAAGATCTTTAGATTATAATGACCCAATTATACAACAAGGTTGTGGGCAAATACTTAAAGAAATAGGTATGGTCAACCAAAACATTTTAAAGTATTTCCTTAAAGATCATGAAGATAGAATTTCTATAATTATCAAAAACGAACTGAATAAATAAAAAAAGCCCTTTCGGGCCTCTTTATTTTTTAACAATTCTAAGCAATAAACCTGCTATCAACATTCCCAATATTAATCCTACAAAAACTGCCACTATACCTAATTTAATACCGAAACTTTCATAGCTAGAAAGAATTTGATTTCCTAAGTGATCAGCACCAAAATGGATAGATTTGATTTTCCAATTACCTTCAATTTTTTCTAAACTTGCTGTCCATCTTAAGGGCAAGGTATGTTCAGAATCTCCAACTAAATATTTTTCTGATGCCTTACCCATTAAATTAGCAGTTAGACCATCAAATGAAATTGCTGCTGAAATTTTATCTTCTAATTTAATTTCTGAAAAATCAACCAATCCTTCAAACTTATTTTTTTCAAAGAAATATTTTTCTAAAGAATCAAAGTCCTTATAAATTGCTTGGTCACTTTGAATGAAAATAAATTTATCTGTAAAATATGAAGATAATTTATTAGCTTCTTTTTTCTTCAATACATCATTTAAGTTAACAAACAGTTTTTTAATTGACTCCATTTCCTCTTTAACAATAGGATCATCTGAAGAATTTAAGTCTTCAATAGTTAAATCTATAGAATCTTTACTAGTATTATCAACAATAGCTACATTATCAGCTGTTGCTGCTGGCAACATAGCTGCCTTTACTTCTTCTGCTGTAGGTAAATTAGATTTTTCTGGCCCATTGACAGCAACATCTACAATTTGTTCAGTTTTGGCATCTATAGCTTGATTTGGCAATACTGTTGTGCTTTGCTTAGCATCAAGAACTGACATTTCTGATTTTACACCACCTGGTTTTTTTTCTTCTACAGAATTAATTTGAGCTAAAGATAACAAACTCACTGAAAGAAAAGATAACCCAATAACTACTTTTTTTAGTTTCATAATAGAACTCCGATTGATTTTTTTCATTCTATAAGAAAAAAATAAAAAAATCAAACATTATTCTCCACTAAATCAATAAAAATAGGTTTCTTATTATTTTTTATCTATATAATTTAAAAAATTTTCTGATGCTATATTTTTGTTTTTTGCTTCACACATTACATCAAAATCAGCCAAGAAATCAATAACATAATCATTTACTTTATCATTCCAATAATCTTCACTATGCTCTCTCAATACTGTTTTTTTGAATCCAAGTTTTAAAAGATTTTTTATTTCAGGCATCGTATCATAAGAAACATCTTTACTTATATGCTCATGCTTCGAAACAGAGTAATGTATTTTAGGTCTTATCCCTCTCCACGAATCTTTTATTGTTGTGACATAAATAGATTTAGGGTCAAAATAATTTTCTTTATTAATCCACTCATGATGCACATCTAGAACTAAAGCTACTGTGCTTACTATAGGTTCTAGTTCTTGTATTGAATAACTGAATTCATCATTTTCAATTGTTAAATAGTTTTGAACACTATTTGAACATCTTTTTATATTTTTAATTAATACATCTAAGGGAACATTTTTAGAACCAGCATGAATATTTATAGCCAAACCATTTGGATGCCAACCACTATAACCCATGAAATCAAACATTAAAGCATGATACTCTAATTCTTTTATGCTATTTATTACTGTTCCTTCGTTTAATGATCCTAAAACTGTAAATTGTCCAGGATGAAAACTCAATCTTAATTTATTTTTTATAGCGAAGTCACCAATTTTTTTCAATTGACTTTCAATTTCATTTATGAAACCTTTATCGGAATAAACCTCAAATGTACAATCATGACTAAAAATGGGCAGAAGTTCACTACCTATTCTAAACATATGTAATCTAGGATCTTGATTTGATACAAAATTCAACTGTTTATATAGTTTTTCAATATTGGAAAAACATAATTTTTCTAAAAATTGTTTTTTCTCTTTTGTATTTTTGGCAGATACTGCCTTTACAGTAGATGTTTTAAAGTTAAATTCAGACTCTTCTTTTTCAGAGTTAAATAAAACCTTACAAGGGAATCCTAATTTATAATTTTTCATATTTTAAATATAAAAAAAGCCTTGATATAAATCAAGGCTTTTAATTTCTTTCTTTCTAAATTACTCTGCCCTAACATCCTTTTTCTTTTCAAACTCAAAGTCAGGTTTATTAGCACTTAATTTTTTTAGAACACCTGTTTTTGTTTGTGACAACTCAATATCTCCAAGAATTACATTCCCACATGTGTCTCTAAAAGCTGCACAATAAAAATTAATTTTAGGGTCATACCAAAGATCAATTTTAACGCTACCTTTAACTTTCATTTTAAATTCTCCTATAAAAGATGTTGAAATTTCACCAAATATGCACAAAAAATTTCACAAATGGTGAAAGGCTACTAGAGAGATAGATTTTATATGAAAAAAAATAAGAAATCAACCATTTTAAATTTTTATTTTTTCTTTTCTTGTAATCTTTTTGGGTTTGTGCAGGTTTTCTAGCAATGTTTTCATATATTCTATTTTGTGAAAATACTGCAACTCTTCTCTTAAACAAAAACTGCTTAATATTAAGTTTTTCTGAATATTTTTTTGACTTTTCATATTATTCTTTTAATTTTTTAAAATGGATATCCTAAAGTTTTTTTTATATTTATCAATAGTTGTTTTAGCAATTAGTTTTATTATGCTTTTTTTATTTGAGCATAAACTGATTTATCCTGGAACTATTAAGATACAAAGAAATGAGTTTATAGAATCAATTAAAAAACATGGATTTAAGGTTAAATTTTTTAAAATCAATGATTATCAAATTGAATATTTTGAACGCAACATCCAATCAGAAGATAATGTATTAATAATCACTGGTAATGCTGAAGAACCTATTTATTATTTAGCTTATTTTTCTAAAATTTTCAAATCTCACAACATATATTCCTTGAACTATCCAAGCTATGGTGATAGCACAGGCAACATTAGTGAACATAACATAACAGAATCCATAGAATCTTTGATTGAACTTAAAGATTTAGATAAGAAAAAACTGATTATTTTAGGCAGAAGTCTTGGCACTGGTTTCGCAACAAAAATCAACTCTTTATATCCTAATACAGAAAAACTTATTTTAGTTTCTCCGTATTACAGTATGGAATCTTTAGCTAGAGATTATTTTCCAATAATACCAAAATTTATTACCTCAACTTTTATGGAAAATAAAATAGAGACATACAAATATGCCGACAAAATAAACAATCCTGTTTTAATTTTATATACAAGAAAAGATACTGTTGTTTTTAAATCAAGCACTGACAAACTAACTTCCCACTTTAAAAATAAAAAAATATTTAATATAGAAAATGTAAATCACTCTTCAATATTAAGCAGTAAAGAAGCAGCAAAACGTATAAGTGAGTTTGTTGAAGACAAAAAAGAAACACCCTAAAAGAGTGTTTCTTACCAATCCATCACAGGAAGAAATTAAATTGCTAGGGACAAACATAATTTGTGTGGTAGGTAATCAAAATATATCTCATAAATAAAATAATTCAATTAATTTACCACTTATCTATTCTATCAAAAAAAACTTTACCTTATTCTCAACTCAATTGACATTTATATTGGCAAAAGATATACTCTTTTTATAATTAGGAGCATAAAATGTTAGAGATTTCTGTTTATTGGGTGTGGGCTATTATTGGCATCCTTTTGCTTATTGGCGAATTAACAACAGGAACATTTTATTTACTAGGCATTTCACTTGGAGCATTTACTGTTTCTTTAATTGATTATTTTTATCCTCTTAGCTTTAAATCTCAATTATTAATTTTTGCTATTATAGCACCCATTGGAATATTTTTATCTGTCAAACTTCTCAAAAAAGAAAAAAACATTACTTTAGCGGGACAGTCTAATGATTTTTCTAAAGATTCTGTTGGTGTTGTCACCCTAAATAATCACCAAAAAATAGGCACTATTGAATTTGTTATGCCAGTAATGGGTTCAAAAAAATGGCAGTTTATTAGTGAAGAGCAATTATCAGAAGGTGATAAAGCAAAGGTTTTGAGTATTGAAGGAAACTATTTAAAAGTTTCAAAAGTATAACTTATTTATTAAAAGGAGTGTTATATGAGTTTTTTCTTAATGTTTTTAATTGCCCTATTTGTTGTAGTAGCAGGTATGGGTTTGAAAATTGTTCCCCAAGGACAAGAGTGGGTTGTTGAAAGGCTAGGTAAATTTGATTCTGTGTTATCACCAGGTTTGAATTTCATTGTTCCCTTTATAGATCAAGTTCGCTATAAAGTTACTACTAAAGATATTATTTTAGATGTTCCCGAACAAGAGGTTATCACTAAAGATAATGCTGTAATTCTAGCAAATGCTATAGCTTTTATTAAAGTAACCAGAATTGATAGAGCAGTGTATGGAATTGAAAATTTTAAAGAAGCAATGCGCAATATGGTTCAAACATCATTACGCTCTATTATCGGTGGAATGGAACTTAATGAAGCTCTCTCTTCCCGTGATCAAATTAAAGCCGCTTTAAAAGCCGCTATTGCTGACGAAGCTGTAGATTGGGGTCTTACTGTTAAATCAGTAGAAATTCAAGACATTAAACCTTCTCCAAATATGCAAAAATCAATGGAACAGCAAGCAAGTGCTGAAAGAGAAAGAATTGCAGCCGTTACAAAAGCTGAGGGTGCTAAGCAAGCAGCAATTTTAGAAGCAGAAGCTCGTTTAGCAGCTTCTAAGTTAGATGCCGAAGGACAAAGAGTTGCTGCCACTGCCAGTGCTGAGTCAATGAAAACTTTAGCTGAAACCTTACAGAAAAACCCTGAAGCAGGTAAATTCTTACTAGGGGACAGATATATTCAAACCCTTTCTAAATTGGCAATTTCCGAAAATTCAAAAGTTGTTTTAATGCCAGGCGATTTAGGAACCGCAATTAAAAGTATGATACAACAAAATGCTTAAAAAATGTAAGGATTTTGTTTGAAATGTGAAAATAGGAGCAAAGTCTCCTATTTTTTATTGCAAAAAATGCTAAAAATATGCTATAATAAACACATCGCAACTACTTTAAAGGAATCAAAATGACTCTTGAAACTATCGGCTGGCTTGGCTCAATTCTTTTTGCTATTTGTGGTCTTCCACAAGCCATTTCCTGTGTTAAAACTGGGCATGCAAAAGGACTTGATTGGGGATTCTTAATGGCTTGGTTTTTAGGTGAAGTATTTACACTTATGTATATTTGGCCAAAATCTGATTACCCTCTTATTTTTAACTACTCTTTGAATTTATTCTTCTTAGTTATTATTTTAAAATATAAGATTTGGGAACGCACAGAACCCCTCAATTTGAATACTAAATTTTTCAAACCAATCACTTAATATCATCAGGTATTTCTACAAAACCGTCAGTGTAGAAATATAAAAAGCACTTTATTAAAGCCATTGACTCCGTAGGAGCAGTGGCTTTTTTGTTGGAATAAAAAGCTGAAAACATATTGTTTTCTTTAATAGTATCTATCATAGTATTCTTCAAACTTAACATATGCTTAACCATATTAAGATTATTTAATATGTTTAATCTAGCTAAACTATATACTGAATACATATGACTAGGCATTTTAATAAAAGCAGTATCTTTATCTAACAACATTCCTGAAACTTTAACGAAAGCATACTCTAATTGCCTAGAACTCATTTTATCTATATGTATTTTTTTCATAACCATATTAAATCAAATTAAGAATTAAAGTCAAAAATCATGATTGAGAAAAACTAAAAAATTTATTTATTGATAGGTTTTCTTAATAACCATTATTGAAAAATCTCATAAAAAAATCCTTTTCAATAGGGAAAATTTATCGTATACTTTTCCTAAGTGATGAAAATCACTGTCAATTAATTTTATTTAAGGAGAATATTATGTCATTAATTGGAAAAAAGGTAATAGATTTTAGTGCAGATGCTTATCGTGATGGTAAATTCTTAACAGTTACACAAGAAGACTTAAAAGGTAAATGGTCTGTTGTATGTTTTTATCCAGCTGATTTTACTTTTGTTTGCCCAACTGAACTTGAGGACTTACAACATGTCTATGAGAGTGATTTAAAGGTAATGGGGGTTGAAGTTTATTCTGTTTCTACTGATACTCACTTCGTTCATAAAGCTTGGCATGACAACAGCGAAGCAATTGGTAAAATCAAATACACAATGATTGGAGATCCAGCCCATGTTATTAGTCGTGGTTTTGATGTTTTGATTGAAGGTGTTGGCTTAGCTGATCGTGGAACTTTTATTGTTGACCCCGATGGTGTTATTCAAGCTGTTGAAATCACAGCAGGCGGTATTGGTAGAGATGCAAGTGCATTAATTAATAAAATTAAAGCAGCACAGTATGTTAGAAATAACCCAGGTGAGGTTTGCCCAGCAAAGTGGAAAGAAGGTTCTACCACATTGAAGCCTAGCTTGGATTTAGTTGGTAAAATTTAAATAGTAGTTATTAATTATTAAGGAGAAAAAAATGGTATTAGATCAAGCAACTATTAGTTCAGTTCAACAATATGTAGAATTATTGGAAGGACCTATTGTTTTTCATGTTAGTGCGGGAGATGATACCATTTCCTCCGAAATGTTGGAAATGTTAAATCAAGTTAAGGCACTTTCTAACTTAATTAGTATAGAAAAAATTAAATTAGAAAGAACACCATCTTTTGGCATTAGTAGACCTAATGATAAACCAAGAGTATTTTTTGCTGGAATTCCTGGAGGACATGAGTTTACTTCTTTTATTATGGCTATGCTTCAAGTAAGCGGAAGAAAGCCAAAAATTTCAGACTCTGTAATTGATCAAATTAAAGCACTAAGAGGTTCTTATAAGTTTGAAACATATATTTCATTAAGTTGCCACAATTGTCCAGAAGTTGTTCAAGCCCTTAATATAATGAGTATCCTCAACCCAAGCATTTCTCATACAATGATTGATGGCGGGGTTTTTCAAGCAGAAGTTACATCTAAAAATATTATGGCTGTTCCATCAATTTATCTTAATGGTGAGTTTAATGGAAGTGGTAGAATGACTGTTGAGGAAATTTTAGCTAAACTAGGTAGTAAAGCTGATATCAGTTCAATTGATGGAAAAGAATACGATGTCTTGATTATTGGTGGGGGACCAGCTGGGGCTAGTTCTGCTGTTTATGCCGCAAGAAAAGGTATTAAAGTTGGGTTAGTGGCAGAACGATTTGGTGGGCAAGTAATGGACACAATGGGGATTGAAAACCTTATTGGAACCAAGTATACAGAAGGACCTAAACTTGTAGCAAGCCTAGAAGAGCATGTCAAAGAATACAATGTTGATATCATTAACTTAGAAAAAGCAAAATCAATTTCAAAACAAGAAAAAATTGAAGTTATTTTAGAATCTGGTGCAAAATTAAAATCAAAAAGTTTAATTATTAGCACTGGAGCTAGATGGAGAAATCTGGGTGTTCCTGGAGAATCTGAGTTTAAAAACAAGGGTGTAGCTTACTGCCCTCACTGTGACGGCCCTTTATTTAAAGGAAAACATGTTGCAGTAATAGGTGGTGGCAATAGTGGAGTTGAAGCCGCAATAGATTTAGCTGGAATTGTTTCACATGTAACATTGATAGAGTTCGGCACAGAATTGAAAGCTGACCAAGTTTTACAAAACAGGCTTTATAGCTTAAATAATGTTACTGTTATTAAAAATGCCCAAACTAAAGAAATCACTGGTGACACAGTTGTTAATGGAATCACATATATTGATAAGGATTCTAAAGCTGAAAAACACATAAGTCTACAAGGTGTTTTTATTCAAATTGGTTTAGTTCCAAACACTGATTGGATTGGAGATACTTTAGAAAAAACTCGTTTTGGTGAAATTGTAGTTAATTCACACGGAGCAACTAATGTTCCAGGAATTTTTGCCGCTGGTGATTGCACTAACACACCTTACAAACAAATTATTATTAGTATGGGTGCTGGAGCAAATGCAGCTTTAGGAGCGTTTGATTATTTAATTAGAAACTAAATGAAAGGTGGTGGATATGTTAAGTAAACTTTGGGAAGTAAGTGTTAGTGCCACAACCGTTAGGGCGGGCATATTCACCTCTGGTCATTTTCTAATAGATATTTTTGTTATCTCTTGGGTCACTGGAGCATCAATTGAGACTGCCACTACAGCTAGTTTGGTTGGTCCCATTTTAAACGGTTGTTGGTTTTGGTTAATTGACCGTTGGTGGAGTCAAAAACATGCCGATTCAGAAGATAATAAATTAATTACAAATTAATTATTTTGTTAGCACTATTGACAAACAAGGATAATAAGACCTATTAATATAAGAACAACTATTGTAAGAATATATGGATTTTAAAGAAGTATTTAATCATTATTGGAATTTTAATATTATTGAAGCTAACGTTATCATGGGCTTGAACTTTTTAGGAGCACTCTTATTGGGTATGCTTTTGGGAGTTGAAAGAACTATGAGAGGAAGAGCTGCGGGCTTAAGAACTTATGGATTAGTTGCTGGTGCTTCTTGTGCTATGACAATTATAAGCGGCTATCCAGAGTTTTGGTTTGGAGCAACAACTCCTGATTATTTTTATCCAGACCCCGGAAGAGTCATACAAGGTATAGTTACTGGAGTTGGCTTCTTAGGTGCTGGTGTAATTATGAAAGATGGATTTTCAATTACAGGGCTTTCTACTGCCGCTTCTATTTGGATGTGTTCTGCGATTGGTATTTTAGTTGGTGTTGGTTTTTATGCTGCTGCGATTTCTTTAACTCTTTTCTCCATCATGTTATTATCTGGAATTTCTAGAATGGAAAAGAAATTACCACATCAAACAAGCTACTCTGTTCAAATTGTATTTAAAAAAGGACAGCAACCCAATGAAAAAGATTTTATTGAAAAAAATCAAACTTGGGGGTTTCAAATACCAAATCACAATATAAATGTTTCATATAGAAACGAACAAATTATTTGGAAGTATACAGCACATTCTGAATCTAATAAAAACCCAGTAAATTTAACTCAGGTATCTAATCAATTAGTAGAAGATGAAACAGTCGCATCTTTTGATATATCTAAGACAAGGATGTAATTAAATTTTTTTATTTTGACGATTTACAGCAGAAGTTGATTTTAGTTTTTTTCTCACCGATTTGGCTAATTTTATAACTTCTGCTTTTTTCTTCTCAAAAGCAATTTTATCTTTAGTTTCTTTCGCTATTTCCATAGGCTGCCAAGCTTTTCCATCTACATTATAAAAACTACCAGAAACAGCATGGAAAGAACCATATTTTTCAATAATTTTTTCCACTTCTTTTTTCCTTAAATCATGCCTTATAAATCTATCTAACTCATCAAATGATAGTGCCATCTGAACATCATCCACTCTTACTAAATAAGCTGACTTACCAGATAGTTCACTTTTTAAGTTTTCTATTGGACTTATATTTGGGTAATCACCAAAAGCAGCCATCATAGCGGTATCATTTAAATCTTTCACTAGAACACCATCATTATGTTCTATTTCTAGATTTAACATATCTATACTTTCTTGTTGTCTATTTTTACTTTTGTTCATATTTTAAAAATCTTTTTAAGACTGTCTTTAATGGATAAGGTATTTTCTAATTGATTTTTTGATACCACTATTTCTATATTTTTTCTCATTGAATCAACGAAATCTTCTTTTCCATTATAACCTATCTTATGTTTAACATAAAAACCATCAACTTTTCTGTGATGCATTATTTTATCAAACTCTTCCAAAACTGACTTGTCTTGGTAGGTAAAATCATCTCTTTCATCTCTAATTTTCAATAAAGTATCCCAAAGCATCCAAGTTTTTTCAGAACCCTTTAAATATTCAGCCTGTTGAACTCCGTAAACCATATTATTCCAAAGCACAGCCCCATTACTTATCGCAGTGGCAACACGCTTTTCATCTTTAAATTTTCTAACCGCATTTTCAGGATTTTTAATAGGATTACAATTTAAAAACTTAGTTTTCAATACTGAAGAATGAAATAACCAGTCATCTTCACTTGACACATTATCCAATTCTTGAATCCACTTATTGGTAAAAGCATATTTATCATTAAAATCTTCTAAGAAAGTTAACCAATTTATATCGTCTACAATAGCATCTTTTCTAGCAAAAAATAGAAATTCCATTATATCCATCTGCGTGCTTCCATAATTGGTAAACATCAAAGCAATCTTATAAATATAAGCATTACTTCTAGCAAAGAACTTTCTATTAAAATCTAGATTTTTCAATTCTTATTCCCTTCTTATTTTTGCACCCAATGATTTTAGCTTCACATCAATACTATCATAACCACGATCTAAATACTGTAGATTTCTAACAACAGTTTCACCTTCTGCTATTAGTCCAGCAACCACCATAGCAGCAGAAGCTCTTAAATCTCTTGGGAAAACAGTATTTCCCATTAATTTATTAACACCATTAATGTAAACAGTTCTATCCAATATTTTTAAATTACCACCCATTGTAATTAAATCATTCGCATGCCCCAATCTGTTTTCGTAAATAGTTTCTTTAACGAAAGATTCCCCTTTTGATACAGTATTCAATACAACAAAAAGTGGCTGTAAGTCTGTTGGAAACCCTGGAAACGGTTGAGTTTCAATATTTGTAGACCTTAGATTTTTATCAGATTTAATTTTAATCGTTTTACCATCATTATAACTATTTATTTCACAACCCATATTTAACAATAAATTAGAAATTAGGGATACATGTTCATAATTGATGTTGTCACAGATAATTTCACCACCCGTACCAGCTACAGCAGACATAAAAGTTCCTGCTTCAATACGATCTGGAATAATAGAGTAAGTTACACCACTTAACTTTTTAACACCTTGAATTAATAAATCACTATCATTCAACCAGGCTATTTTAGCCCCCATTTGATTAAGCATATTAATTAAATCTACGACTTCTGGTTCTTTGGCGACATTTTTTAATACACTTTCCCCCTTTGCCATTGTTGCTGCCATAATTACATTTTCTGTTCCTGTAACAGTAACAACATCAAACTTAAAAATCTTTCCAATTTTACCAATAGTGACACATTCAATTCCTACATCTGATTCTTGTGTTTGGATATTTAAAGCATTAAATCCTTTAATGTGCTGTTCGTGAGGTCTACTTCCAATTTTACAACCACCAGGAATTCTCACCTTAACCTCATTAAATCTCGAAATAACAGCACCCAGCAATAAAATAGAGGCTCTCATTTCTGAAAGTATTTCATCACCAAAATTACGATTGAACTTATTTGTAGCTTGAATAGATACAGTATTGCCATACCTTTCTACTTCTACACCAGAATTAACTAAAACTTCCAATAAGTTATTAATATCAGCCAAATTAGGAACATTATTTAAAACTACTCGTTCTTCAGTCATTAAAGAAGCACAAATTAGTGGTAAGGCAGCATTTTTTGAACCTGAAATTTTAACCTCACCAAAAAGTGGATATCCACCCTCTATAATTAATCTACTCATATATTTTCCCTAAAATAAGAAAGGCATTATACCACTATAATGCCTTTGAAATCAATAAGCTATCATTAAGAATCTAATAAAATATTACTAGAACAGCCAACTCTTATATTTCCCCATTTTCTACCACTTACAAATATTGGCATATTGATTTCAGACAATATTTCACCTGTATCTCGTGCATAAGTTTGAACCAATAATGGCTGGTCATTTTGAGAAGCTCTTGACCCAGTTTTATCTTTCCACATTCTTCCAACCCTATTATTTATTAAATCTTTTTGATAATCTCCAGTAATAGGTTGAGAATATTTTGAATTATGTATTGGTCCATAACAATTATTATCAATTAATAAAGCATAAACACCTCCTTTTAACTTATTTAAAGTTTCATCTAATAAACTCTGCACATTAGATTCAAAAGATGAACAGTAATTTGTTTTGTATTTTTGAGGATTTGTATTGCTAATGATTTTATAATCAGTATCCCAGATATCTACCCCATTATTGCTTAATTCTTTTAATTTCTTTTCTGTATTCTCTTTAAATTCTTTAGCTATTTCCACATTAAAGTCAAAAGATCCTCTTCCTATTTTAAATCTAGAAACCAACTCCTGAACATCTTCTGTAGAGTTACTTAAACTAATTGTGGACTGCTCTGATTTTTTCATATTTTCTGAAACTTCTAAAGACAAAGCATGTACATCTTTTATAGAACTATGGACTTCATTGTTTGTGTTACTTAAATAAGAAATATCTTTAGATATTTGAATTAATTTATTACCTGTCATTTCAAAATCTTGAACCATTCTTTTAAATTCTTCAGAAGAGTTTTCCACAATTATTCTTGTTTTATGTATATCTTGATTGATAATTTCATTTTCTTGTTTTGTGTTAGAAACTAACTCAATCATATTGGTTATATTCTCTCCAATTTCCTGTGTTGCCAAATTAACCTTCTCTGATAATTTTCTCACTTCATCAGCAACTACAGCAAAACCCCTACCTGCTTCACCAGCTCTTGCGGCTTCAATAGCAGCATTCAAAGCTAGTAGATTTGTTTGAGAAGCTATTTCGTTAATTAATCCAGCAATTTTTCTTATGCTTTCTGATTTTTCTGCTAAACTAACAACAGTTTCATTAAATGAAGACAGTTTTTCACTTACATATTGAACTTTAGAAACAATTTCTTTCATGTCTTCTAATGATTGCCTAGCACTTGTGAGATTTCCTTCTGTAGATATAGAAATCAAATCGGTTGATTTAGATACACTATTAATTGATTCAGTTGCCACATTACTTGACTGAAATACTTTTTCAGCTATTTCACCTTGTTTATTGGCTCTATCATTAGTTGAAGATATCTGTTTATTCACCACAACTGCCTCAGTAGCTATTTTTACACTCATTTTCCTTATTTCATTTACAATTTCCCTCATTTTTTCAGCAAATTTATTATAAGAAATAGATAAATCTCTAAATTCATCATATGAAATAGAAGGTAAATTTTTAGAAAAATCTCCCTCGCCCCTACCTATTTCATTAAATATATCCATTGTTTGATTTAATGGCTTTAATATTAGATATCTAAGGTACATAATTTGAGCAAAAATAAATAGGAATGAGATAACTACTATTATTCCAGAATATAATATACCACTATTTAAAATGGATAATATTTGCTCTTTGTTTTCTAGTGTTAAATTAGACTTTTCTAATATATTAGAGACCTGAGACTTATTTTTCCATATAATGAAAAAAAGAGCTAAATTGAAAACTGACAATAACAGAAAACTCATCAATTTTCTTGTTAATGTAAAAAAAATATTTTTCTCTATCCACTCATATATATTCCAAAAAAAACTCATAAAATCTCCTCTTTAAAGAAAAAATAAATAAAGCAAAGATTAATGTCAATAAAAATAAACAATGAAATTTCTCCAAAACTATTTCATTTAGTGTATAATAATGTATTGTACAATCATAGGAGTAAATTATGACAATGCCAGCCGGTAAATATTATGTTGGAGATCTTTGTTATGTTATGCATCCCCAATGGGATGAGTTTTGTGATATCACCATTAAAGATAAAGAATGTTATGATGGGGAATTTAACCTTAAAAATGGAGTTAAATTTGCCAGTTATGGAACTGCTTGGGGTGATGGTGTCTATTTTGATCAAGAAGGACGTGAATATGGTGTAGATGCTGGACTTATTGGTTGCATTTTGCTTTCTGACATTGATGACCCAGAAGCAAACCCAGAAGATTGTGGTCAAATTATTGATTTTGAAACACCTTTTGAGACCTCTTATTCAGAAGGGGTTATTTATATTGGACACATTAAAATTAACACCGATGAATCAGAAGACTTTGATGATGAAATTGACAACGATGATGTTTAAATAACAACAAAAAAAGAGATCATCAGATCTCTTTTTTATTTATTAGCACATTATGCATACTGACTAATTAAACTACCTTTTGTATATTCTTTGCTATTTTCTATATACTTTTGATGAGCCTTAGACTCTTGAGCAGTTTCTGCTTGTGCCTTTACTTGCTCATACATATTAACTGCTTTTTTTGCTGAAAACTCTTTAAGATTTTTTTCATTTTGTTCAGCAATTTTTTGGCTTACACTATCTTGAGTAACTCTTTCTTCTTTTACTAAACTTTGAGTTTCTTCTCTTTTATAAGCACGCACTTTTGATTGTTGCTCTGCTGCTTCATTAATAGCCATAAAACGAGTTTTTCTAGCCTCCAATGAGGAAGAATCGTTCGGATCTACCATCATTGCTGGTGGATAATTATTACTTACATTTGTATTTATATTAATGGCCATAAATTTCTCCTTTATTGCCTTATAAACTCATAATAGCATATAAAAATGAAAAATCAATCAATATTGTGATTAGTTCATTGTTGTTAATATTTTTTCTAAGGTGTATGTAAAAGGTCTTCCCAAGCTAGGTATTAAAAACCATAAACCTATTAAACCAACAATTAAAGTAAACGGCAATCCTACTGAAAAAATTTGAACAGCTGGAGCAACTTTTGATACAATACCCATTAGTATGTTTAAAAATAACAGTGCTGTTATAAGTGGGAGAGCAATCCAAAATCCTAATCTAAAAATCTCTAATCCCCATTCCCAAGGTCTCACTGCTGACAAGAAATCAAAAGGACTTGCCGTGACAGGAAAAGCATTAAAACTATGAGTAAGTGCTTGAAACATAATTAAATGCCCGTTAATCACAATAAAAGTCCAAGCCATCATAAAAGAAAATAGGTTTGTAGCAACCGTTCCTTGAGTAGCAGTAATAGGATCAAAGAAACCTGCGAAGTTTAAACCCATACTCATGCCTATTAGTTCACCGGCATATTCTATACAAGCAAAAACCAGTCTTACAGCAAAGCCTAATGTGAATCCAATAATAATTTGCTGAATTACTAACATAAAAGCAGTAGAAGAACCTAAATTAATATTAGGTATTGTAGGAATACTGGGTTGAATTGATAATGCTATAAAAAATGCCAAACCAACTTTTACAGAATTTGGGGTATTTCTTCTGTTAAATACAGGCAAAATAGAAAGCAGTGCTAAAGCCCTAATAAAAGGCCATATTAATGGGTTTAGCCAAGACATTATTTGATATTCGTTAAATGTTATCATTCTTGTTTTTCAAAAAAAACAGTATATAAAACAAAAAAAGATTTGGCAAATTATAACCAACCCATCTTTTTAAATCTATATCTCAGCCCAAGAACTGCTGCTACCATTACTGAAAGAGCAAATGGATATCCAAATTTCCAATTTATTTCAGGCATATGTGCAAAATTCATCCCCCAAATACCTGCTAAGAAAGTAACCGCCGCGAATATGGCAGCCCAAGCAGCTAATTTTTTAGTTATTTTATTTTCTTCAATTGTTATTAAAGCAACATTTGTTTGTATTGTAGAATTAGCACTCTCAGCCAAATTGTCTAAAGAATTATCTATTCTTGTCAAATGGTCATAAGTATCTCTAAAATAATCATCTAAACCATCACAAATATCTGGAACCCTACCACCAAAAAGTTTATGAACAGAGTCCAATAAAGGGTTAATAGCATTTTGAACCTCTCTTAAATTTCTTTTAAAATTATGAAGTTTCTCAATTAATTGTTCTTTTGATTTATCATCAGATTTTTGAAATATTTGGTCTTCTAGTAAATCAATCTCTTTTTGTAATAAAGCTATAATAGGGAAATATCTGTCTACAACAGTGTCTATAACCGCATAAAGCACATATCCAGAACCTTTTTTAAGTAAGTTAGTGTTTTTCTCAACTAAAATTCTAGTGGCTGTTAATGGATCACCAACACCCTTTCTAATTGAAATAACATAGTTTTCGCCCGCAAAAACATAAATATCACCAAAAGAAACTTCTCCATCATTGAGTTTTATTTGTTTTAATACCACAAATAAATCTTCGTCATATTCCTCAACTTTAGATATTTGATTTCCATGCACTAAATCCTCATATGCTAATTCGTGAACTTTTACCTTAGAAAACAACAACTTAAGCTCTTCTTCTGTTGGATCAGCCACAGCAGCCCAAAAAAATTGATTTTCTCCAGGTGAAAAAGAAATCAATTGTTCTTTAGAAAGTTCAAATAATTTTTTCCCATTTTCATAACAAGTGGCATTTATAAGCATTTTAAACCCTTTAGCAATTAACTGAAATAAATAATATTGAAATATCTAACAAAATACAATATAATTCTACAATGAATAATAAATATATTTTCTTAGATTTTGATGGAGTCATGCATCCTGAAGGTAAAAAAGCCTTCAGTTGTGCAGAGTATTTTGCGGAATCGATTAAAGATAAAGACAATCTATTTGTTGTCTTTTCAACATCTTGGAGAGAATATTCTAACATAGAAAAGTTAGCCTCTTACTTGCCAGCTAACATTAGACATAAATGTGTGGGTAAAACTCCATTATTAAAAAATCATTACAAACATGTTAGATACAATGAAATTATTTCTTATAATGAGGAAAAATTAATTCATCATAACCAATGGATTGCTATAGATGACATGTCTATAATCTTTCCACCTAACTGTAAAAACTTGATTTTAACAAATCCCAAATTAGGATTTGGAGAAAGGGAAGCATTATTAGTGCAAAAATTTTATGATAACGATTTTTTTTGATACAGAATTTGATAACTTTGCTGATTTAGGATTAATCTCTATAGGATTTTATTCTGAATGTGGCAAGTATCAACTTTATTTGGAAAACAATCAATATATAGAAAAAAATTGTTCTGATTTTGTTAAAAGTATAGTTCTTCCAAAACTACAACTCAATGTTTTTGGTGGAACCATTAAAGAAAACTTAAATAAATTTAATGCTTGGATAGAAACACTGCCTGATGAAGAAATATGCTTAGTAGCAGATTATGAAGGTGATTTAAAAATATTTTGGAAATATTTTTATTATTTTGATAGAAAAAAGATGGTCAAAACTAAAATAATATATGAAGTTCTAGAAAATCTTTTTAAATCTCAAAAAATAACTAAAGCCCAAATTCAATTATTCAATGAACACTTCAATTTTTTATTGGAAAAACAAGATGCCCATATACAAGCCAATTTACATCATGCTCTTTTTGATGCTAAACTAAATGCTGATTGTTGGAGAGAATCTTTGAAAGCGATAGGAGTCAATCATGCAACACATATATGAAACAGAAAAGGAAGCTATTAGTTCTCTGATCATCGGAGTAGAATTCAAAAATATTCGATTTGATTATTTTAGAGATAATAAAAATGTTATTTTAAATGCTTTTTTATATCAAGGTGTAGACATATTAAAAAGTATTAGTAAACATTTAAGAGATGATAAAGCTTTTATGACAACATTAGTATCATTAAATCCAGAATCACTTTACTATTGTTCACACAAACTGAAAAATGATTGGGAGTTAGTTTTATTGGCTTGCCAAAAAGATCCTACAGCAATTTCTAATGCTAGTGAAACCCTTATTAAAAAATGCCACAACAAAGATCCCGTTAAAGTTCTTAAATCATTAATACTTGAAAGAGATCTTAATATAAAACTCCCAAAAAACAAAGAAATACATACAACAATTCCAAAAGTTTAAACTTTTGTCTGTTGTTCGTTTTTTTCATTATTTATTTTCAATAAGACATTTAGAGATTCCATCGCCTCTCTCTTCTCAAACATCTTTTTTGCTACAGAATCTTTTTTATTTAAATAATTTATAATATGTTCATCTTTATTTATTTTTTTATTTAAAATAAAATATTTCAATATTTCAATCATATTGTTTTCTGATAAAAATATAAATGGCATACTATTATTCGCACTTATGGATGAATGTGTTTTTAATGTTGGACTTGTTAGTAAATAAGCAACTACATCTTCATGCTTTCCCATACAAGCATAAACAATGGCAGAATCATTGTTTGTATTTATGTTAATTCTTTCACTTAATATTTCTGATTCAAGTAAAAATTTTACAACATTGATATTTCCATAATAACAAGCTTTTAATAAACATATGTCATTTTCAAAGTGAATATCTGGAATTGGGTTTATTTGTGTAAACAAAAATTTCAATATTTTTTCTTTACCACATATACAAGCAGCTTTATATAACTCATTAAAATCAACTTGGTTTAAAAGATGCTCTTTTTTTAACTTTTGATATAAATATCTCAATACTAAAAGACTACCACTAGAAGAAGCAATAATCATTGCCTCTTGCCAACTAGTGTAATTGTTTTTTGCATTACATATAAGAAAATCTAGTGATTTTACACTATCATTTTCACAACTTAGCACTATACCAGCTTCAACTATATTAATATCATTAATATAATCTTTTGTTGTTTGATGCTCAAAAAGATTTTTTAACATAGTTAAATCATCTGCCAAACAAACAGAATTAAAAACTTCTTTTAAATCTTCTAGAGATTCTATTTCGTATATTTTTTTCACAAAAGTAGGTAAATTAAAAACCTACTTTCTATCAAAACCTCAAAAATGTCAATTAAGACAACCTAACGATAACCTCTCCAAAACCATAAGGTGGATTACAGTCGTTTGTCATAATCCAACCAGTCGGGATACCTGGATTAGAAACTTGACCAGCAACATCGCCATCTGTCATAAAAAGAATAGCATCAGGTTTTAACTTTTTAAACTTATCAAAAGCAGGTCCAAAAAATGTTCCACCACCACCTCCAAGTCTAGCAACAGTATTTTGAGTTGCTTTGTAATAATCATACATTGCAACAATTTGAGTATCAATCTCAATTACCTTAACACGACTTAATCCCTTAATGGCATCTAATTGAGCCATAAATTTATTAAAATCTGTGCGACTAATACTTCCAGAAACATCTAGTCCAACAGCAATATTTAAATCTAATACATTTTTCCTTTCTTCAATAGAAGAATCCAAAACACCCTTAGATACATTTGAAATATCTTTATTTTTTTGAATATTAACAAGGAAATCTTTAGCATTTTTTTGAATTTTCATATAATTCTTTCATAAAGTTCTGAAAATATGGCTAAATTATACCATGAAATATTGACAATTTGAAATTATTTACACAATCTATACTAAATTATATTTAATTGATACAAAGGTTATGACAAAACAACAAAAAATTTATTTTGGACTACTAGCTGCTCTAGCATTTTTGGGAGCACTTAAAATCATCAATAATGAATTTGAAATTAGAAACTTAAATAAAGTAATTGAGCAATCTAAAACAAAACAGCAAGACCTTACAAATCAACTAGAAGAACTAAAATTAAGTTGTAGCACTTTAGACAACTATAATAAAATGGAAGAAATTACAAAAAAGAAAGTTCATAAATAATCTTTTTTAAAAAATAAAACCCTCGAATTCGAGGGTTTTAAAATTCTAACCTATTATTAAACAGGTTTTGCGGGGGCTCCAGCTAACCTACTTACAACTGAATCCAAAAGTTGCTTCCCATTTTCAGTTTGGGAAAGTCCCTCCAACATTGAAGCGATATTTGTTCCACCAGCAGAACTCACAATATTAGCAAGTTTGTTTGTAGCACTTCCAACATCACCACCGTTAGCAATAACCTTCAAGTCAGCATTAGCAAAAGCATTTGCCATTGATAAACCAACATCACGATTAGACTCAACTTGTTTAATTGTAATCAAGTATTGTTGATATCCTTGATTCTCACCAATTTCTTTTGCCAAAGTAATTTGTGTATTCACTGGTGCCATCAAGATAGCTTGTTCAGCTGCACCTTTAGCTTCACCTTCGGCACGCACACCTTCAGCATTAAGTTTAGCAGCCTCCAAATCACCTTGTGCCCTTGTCACAATAGATTGTTTTTCACCTTCAGCAGTAGTAATTTGAACACTCTTTTCTGCTTCTGCTTTAATTTCACGTTGGCGGCGATCTTGCTCTGCTTGCACAACTGCAACATCCTTTTTGATTTCAGCCGTTTTTACTTCTTGAACACGATTTACTTCCATGTTTTTCTCAGCAGTAATTTTACTAGCAGTCAACACTTCTTGCTTTGACTGTTCATTAGCAATACCCACAAGCTTATCTTTTTCAGCAGTTCGTTGCCCCACTTGTTGTTCAGCATCTTGGCGCTGAACTTCAATAGTTCTCTGAGCATCAATTTCTTTTGTTTCAGCAATCTGCATGTTTTCAGCAACCTTTACACGAGATTCCATTTCAATACGAGACTTTTCTTTTGCCATAATGTTAGCAATAACATTACCCTTTGAACTATCACGAATGTCCATAAACTCAATCGTTTTAACAGGCAATACACCCCATTCTTGAATTTGAGCCTTCACTTCATCTGTAAACTGTTGACCCAATGAAGCACGTTCCTGCATAATTTCTTCAAGAGCATTAGTTGCCAAAATACGACGCACAGCACCTTGAAGAACAGAAACAAGTTGTGTGTTTAGTTCATTAAAGTGTGAAACACGTTGAGCTACAACCTCAGCATTATCAACACGGAAGAATGCTGTTACATCTACCATAAAAGGAAGACGAGCATTATCATACGCTTCATAATCATTTAGCGATACTTGAAAAATAGACTCAGGGAACTGAGTAACAGTTACACCAATCACAGGAATCCAACTTGGCCACTCATAATATGTATTTCCAGCAGGCTTACCACGACCATAGGGGGTGCTAGATTTTTTTGATTGAACAATATGAACCATGTTGGTAGGAACAACACGACGCAGACTCAGAACAACCTTAACCAAATACAAAACACTAATTACTGCTACGGCAATAATTACAACAGCAATTAAACTAATAATATTTTCAAACATTCTTTTTTCCTTTTAAAAAGTTAAACAAACTGAACCAAGCCAAATTATAACATGTAATTTGAAGTTTACGCATTAATTTTTGATAAAAATTTAATGAAGTTTTCATTGCTTGAAGCATTACAAAACCTATCACCAAAAAACAAACCAAGTTGTTCAAAAAATCCAACACCATAAATCTGAACTTTCTCTCTTACTGCCATTCTTAAAGCAGAACGAAAATCTTCATCTAAAACACTCATATCAGTATCAGATAAAAATGGCTTACCATCACCGATAAAAAAGAGTAAGTGAGATTTAGCACGAACAGATTTTAATCTTTTAATAGCAATTCTTAGTGATTCTCCATCAGAGTTATCAGACATTTGTAATTCTAAGTTAGAAATTCCAAAAGAATCCTTTTGGGTAAACTCTTTATATACAACAGTCTCCAAACTGTTTGAACGGCGAGTATAAATACCTGAAGGATTTAATTGTCTTAATTCATCACTCACAGGAGCATGAAAACCCAATACCTCATGTTTTACATGAACGTCAGTTAGAGCATTAGAAAGTGCAATAACTAAAGATTGAATTTTCTTTCCATATTCGGTAGCATCTTTGTTTTGAGAACCAGAAATATCTACCAAAATAGAAACTGCAACTTTATTTTCATACTTTGGCTTTGACACCTCATAGAAATCATCACCTTGACGAGTAGGCAACTTCCAAAGATTCCTAACATCTAAAGAACCTTCTTCTTGAGCACCACGCCAAAAATCTTTTTTAGAAAACTTAAAGTTTTTAGCAATAACTCTTTTTACATCATTATGAAAAACCATATCATCTTTAATGATTGAGTTATAAAGAGGTAGATTTTTTTTCACATTTTCTTTTTTAATAGAATCAAACTCTGTAGTGAAAGGGATATGCTCTCTCTTAGTTCCAAAAACACCAACAATAGAGCGGTCTTCCATATAATTAGAAACTTTAAAATCATTATTTAAATCTTCTAATTTTGAAGCATGAATTTTATCTTTAAAAAGAGCCAACACATCAATTTCTTGAACCTTCTCTTTTTTCTTATCAATAAAAACAAGAATGTCTCGGACATTAGTTCCAAACAAGCCAGCACCTTTTTGTCCATTACGAACCATCCTACCCATTTCTTTTGATGCCTTAGAGTCAAATTGTTCTTGTTCTTGGGCAGCTTCAGGCCAAACATCTTCATAGTTCATTTCAGGTAAAATGCCCATATCAATGTCCAATTTTTTAGCCATTTTATCAATACCAAACATTTTATCCGCAACTTCTTCTGCAAAATTATTTTGCATGTTTTTAATTTCTTCTAACACTTCATTCTTTTTGCCCTCAAGAGCCTTCTTTTTATTTTGAATCTCTTCTAGGTTACTTTGTGCCTCATTAAATTCTGACATCAACTTTTCTCTGTTAGCAATAGCTGAGTCAATATCAAAACCTTTATCACACATAGCAGGATTTTCAGCCATTTCTTTTTCGGCACGGCTAATCGCACTATTAGAACTTTTTTGTTCTTCTAGTTTTTGATTGATTTTTTTCTGAAGTCTTTCTTCTTGTCGATTTTTAGTTTCTATTTTCTCTTTTAAACTATTTTTCTGATCTTCGGTTAAATCTTTACCACGACCATTAAGACCTCCATCTAACTTTTCTTGCAGTGATTTTTTTTCAGCAATTTGTTTATTTAAATCTTGCTCAATCTTTGAGATTTCTTCTGGTAATTGGGCAGCAGTCTTCCTCAGATTTTCATAGTCTGACTTCCATTTAACTTGATAGTCAATTTTTGCTTTTTCACCACTAATATGAGTGATTTTGTCTTTAAGCTCTTGAATCTTTTCTGAGTTTATTCCATCAAAGTTATTGATTTCATATGAAATATCATCCGCTTTTGAGCGAAGTTCTTTTACTTTTTCTTCAACCTTAATAGCATCTTCTTTAATTTTATTAAAGATTTCCTCCAAAGCTTGTTTTTCTTTAAGTTCTTTTTGAAAGCTAACAACACTAGATGTGTCTTTTTTATTAAAATAAGAAAAGAAACGATCATAAACTTCATTTGTGAAATCAATCACATCCTGAGGTTTATCTGGATAATTAGAAACAATGAATTCATTAATTTTTGCTTCATCAAAAAACTTATTTACCTTATTAGAAATCCTAGCACCTGAAATTTCTTTAAGTGTTGAAGTTTCAAAATTAACCATTTGGTTATGAAGATTAAAAGACATAGATGTAAACAAATCTGGCTTTTCTCCATCATGTTTAAACACCTTTTTCATTAATTTTTTATCTTGGGTGTAAACAGTATAAAGATTATTAAAAATATCTTTAGCACCACCAAAATCATTCAATAGCAAATTCTCAATACGAGCATCTTCCACAGCATTTGCTAAGAAAGCATGCCATTGAGTTTTAAGTTGTGAAAAATATGAGTCATCAAAAACTGAGTAGCGAATATGACCCGCCTCGTGCAATAAAATTGCATACATCATATCCAACTCTTTTGCTGTCATACTCAAAATATTAGGCAAATAAATAGTTTTGCCATCAGTTTCAGCACGAGTTGATTCTAATTGTACATTTACATCAAACTTTTCGCAAATAAATTTTGCGTACTTTTCAAAATCTTTAAAGTGTTTATATTCGAGGGAGTTTTGGTTGATAAACATAGTGTTCTCCGATGTTTTTTAGTTAGATTATTATAACACAAAACCCCCAAAATTGGGGGTTTTTTTGTATTATTTTTAGTAATTATCTTAACTATTTCATAAAGCTTTCAGCTAAAGTTCCTATCACTAAATTCCAACCGTCAACCAACACAAATATCATAATTTTGAAAGGCAGTGATACAATAACAGGGCTTAACATCATCATACCCATACTCATCAATATACTTGCAACAATCATATCAATTACTAAAAAAGGTATCATAATTAAAAAACCTATTTGAAAAGCTGTTTTTAATTCACTTGTTACGAAAGCAGGAATTAATACAGACATAGGTATTTCTTCAGGTTTTGTTTCTTGTGGTAGTTTTGCTAATTTTGAAAACATTTGAGCATCACTTTTGTGTGTTTGTTTTAACATGAACTCTCTTAGTGGAATAGCTCCATTTTGCACAGCTTTATCAAATGTAATTTTTTGTTCTTGATAAGGCTTATAAGCAGTAGTGTAAATTTTATCTATTGTTGGAGACATTACAAAGAATGTTAAAAATAAACTCAAACCTATAATAACTTGGTTAGGTGGAGCAGCAGGAACTCCAATCGCCTGTCTTAATAATGATAAAACAATAACAATTCTAGTGAAAGCAGTCATCATTAATACAATAGCGGGAATGAAGCTTAAAGCGGTAAGAAAAATTAATGTTTGGACAGGAAGAGAAAAACTTGTTCCACCATTATTGCCAACAATAATAGGCAAATCACTAGGGGCAGCAAATGATGTATTTGATATAACTAAACTTGCTAATGCGATTAATGTAAGCAACATACTCCATATCATTCTCTTAGGTTGATTATCTTTCATTACCTTTTTTGGTTGCTCTTTTATATAGTGTCTTAAACTTATTTGTTTATTCATGAGTATTTCCAATATATCTATCTTAGAAAATATGTTATATAAGAAACATCAAATATTGTCAATTAAAGAATCGTATATTGAGTGGGCAACCAAGAAGAGTCACTGCCACCCCAAAAGTCTCTTCTACTGTCGTGTGGGGGTATATTAGAACCTCTAGATAATTTACCTAATAAGTTTAACTTATGGAAAGAAATTTTCACTTGATGCTCTGGAACATCAAAAATTTTGGCGACCATTTCCTTGGTTACTTTTTTATTTATTTTTTCTAAAGTATAATTATCATTTTTTATTGTATCAATTAAAATTTCAATATGCTTATCTAGTTTTTCTTGAGAACAATTAGATCTTCTTAAGAATGGTTTTCTTTTAGCTTTTTTGATTATTGTTGTTTTTATACCTGTTAAAGCAGTAAAAAACTTTTTCTCTTTAATAGGCATTTTGTCATTACAGCAACGACACTTAAAGCCATTATTAATATCTAATTGACTTATATTATTTTTAATAACGGCTAGTGATTTCATGATATTTCCCAATTCAAATACTGAAAGAATTATATCACAATTTAAAATTTAGTTATATTTTTTTGTGAAATCTGATATTATGGGTACAATTTGTGATTTAAACTTTGAACCAGAGAATACACCATAATGCCCAACACCAGCAACAGTTTTTCTCACTGCATCAGATTTTTTGATTGAAGAACACAAAGTATGGGCAGCATGTGTTTGCCCAGCACCAGAAATATCATCTAATTCACCCTCAATAGTTAGTAAAGCACAATTTGTAATTTTTTGTGGCTCTACTAATAATTCTCCAAATTTGAACTTTCCTAATGGTAGGTCAAAATCTTGAAATACTTTTTTGATAGTTTGTAAATAATAACCACTTGGTAAGTCCATTACAGCATTATATTCATCATAAAATTCTCTGTGTTTGGCAGCTGAAGATTCATCGCCTTTAGTTAAATCTTCAAAATACTGTTGATGAGCATCAGCATGTTTATTTGGATTCATTGCCACAAAACCAAAATATTGTAAAAACCCAGGATATACTAATCTTCCAGTTCCCATATATGGATAAGGCACAAAAGAAATTAGATTTTTCTCAAACCAAGTTATGTCATGTTCTAAAGCAAAATTTGTTACAGCAGTTGGGCTTTTTCTAGCATCAATTGGACCACCAATCATAATCATTGATTTTGCTTGGGCAGGATTTTTTTGTTGACACATCACAGATTGCGCAACTAAAGAAGGCACTGTAGGTTGACATACTGACATTAAATGAACTTTACGACCCATTTTATGTAACTTTTCCAAGAATTCTATTAAGTATTTAACATAATCATCTAAAGAAAAATCTCCATAAAACAATGGAACATCTCTAGCATTAACCCATTCTGTAATAAATACATCATGTGTTGGCAATAAACCTCTAACTGTATCTCTAAGTAAAGTAGGGTAATGTCCAGACATCGGAGCAACTATTAAAATTGTTGGCAACTCACCACCCTTATAATTATCTTTTCTGAAATGTAATAAATTACCAAAAGGTTTTGAATCAACTAATTCATATGTTATTTTATATGTATCTTCACCTATTTTCGTTTCTTCTATTCTCCAATCAGGTTTTTCATACCTCATATTCAATCTAGAAATAAGATTAAATATTGCTTTTGTTTCTTTAGCACCAGGAAGAACACCTAAAGGAAATGGTGGTGTAAAAATCGCCTCTAATACTCTAGAAGATTTTCCAATAGGATGGGAAACTAAATGTTTAACTGTCTCAAATGCTGAATATAATAACATAAAAACCTTTTCTGCTTTGCAATAATTAAAGCAAAAATTGTTTTTATGTCAAACGCATATTAAGAAATAACTAGGATTTAACCTAATTATTTCTTATTGTGAAACAATTAAACTGAAAACATAGTTTTCTTACTTGGGCGACCTCTTTTACCTCCAACTTTAATGCTTGAACTAGAAGAGAACCTCACTTTTGATGTTTTTCTAGTTTTGCTTCCAAAATGAGTCATTAAAATTCTCATCATAGCATCTTGTTCTGATTGTGGCATCTTATCTAACCAAGCTTTCTTTGCACCAACAATTGGATCACGATGTAGTGCAGTTTTCTTAGCCCAAGAAACCATTTTGCGGGTAGAGAAATTGTCTCCTCCGTACATAACACCAGAATCTCCGAAATCTTGGTTTCTTGCCATTGTAGCAAATTTTACCATTTTCTTGGCAACACTAGCATTAATACCAGGAGCTTCAAATTTGATAACCTTTACTTCTTCTTTTTCTGGCAAATTATCAACCATCAAAACTTGCCAACGATCAAGAAAAGCTTCATTCATAGTATTGGTTCCACCATAAGCACCAGAACGATCACTCATAGCCCCAATTGAGTTAGCAGTAGCAAAAACCCTAAATAGTGGGTGTGGCTTAATAATTTCACCACCATTCTCTTTTAGTGTGAGCATTGGATTTTGTTCCAATACAGGATGTAGCAAGGACAGAACAGCAGGATCAGCAAAGTCAATTTCATCAAACAAAATCCAATAGCCTTTACGCATAGCAGTAGGAAGAACTCCATCAACCCAAATTGTTTCACCATTGATAACAGTCATTTTTCCAATGAGGTCACTCATACGAGTTTCACCATTAAAGTTAATTCGCAAAAGTGGTTGCTTGATTCTAGAGGCCAATTGAACAATATGAGTTGTTTTACCCACACCAGTTCCTCCAGTTAAAAGAATATTTTCTTTTGCATGGATACTATCAATAACATCACGAATAAATGGTTGAAACATATACTCTGATGCCTCAGGGACAGCAGGAATGTCTTTTTCTGTTAGATGAAAACTAGAAACTAAAGCACGACCTTTGAAAACAAAAATATCATGCGGTTTCTGTGTTGCCTCAAAAAGTCTTGGATACATTGCCCCCCATGCAACACCTTTAGGGTGAACATTTAAAACTTTGCCAGAATTTTCACCTTCAAGCATTTTTACTTGGCGTTTAAAATTATTTTCTGCAATCATTTCAACTTCTGAAAGATTTTGGTTGCGAGATAGGAAGAAGAATTTTTTAATCATGTAAGCCTCTTTTGGAATGTAAACGAATTATTTTCAAGGTTAAATTATACCATAAAAATTTAGATTTTTCCCATTTTTTTATTAAAGTCTTGTCTTTTTTATAAAAAATAATATATCAATAGGATGTCCCAGGATATCCTATGTTAAGAATGATAAAAATAATAAAAAAAGTAACAGTTTTAATGGGAATCACTCTCATTTGTATCTCTCCAAAAGCTCAAGCCTCGCTTTCAATTTTACTATATCACCAAGTTAGTGATACTAAAAAATATGGCATTTCTGAAGAAAAATTTACAGAACAAATGAATTTTCTAAAAGACAATGGTTTTACTTTTTTAAGTCATGAACAACTTTTAGTTGCTTTTAATAAAGAAGTTGATTTTTCCACTAAGAAATATGTAGCAGTAACTTTTGATGATGGTTGGCGTAGCCAAATGAAAGCAGTAAAAATACTAGCAGAAAGAAAGATTCCTGCTATATTTTTTATCAATGGAGAACCTATTGCGAGCAAATGGGGAGGTTATTTCAATAAAGAACACTTGAAAGAAATTGAAAGCAATCCTCTTTTTGTCATAGCAGATCACTCATTTTCACATAAAATAAAAACACTACATGACCCAGAACTACTAAAAGAAGACTATAGAAAGAATGTAGACTTTCTAAAAGCCAATATAAAAAGCTACAGTCTAGTATATGCTTATCCTTATGGAGCCAAGAAAAAAGAGTATATAGATTATCTAAAGGAACAAAATGTTCAGTTGATTTATGGCACAGGTGGTGCTAAAATACACCAAACAACTAAAGTTTCAAAATATGACATACCTCGTTTTACTATCACAAACAGTGTGAGTTTTGAACAATTTAAGCAATATGTTAACTGATCACAATATTAATCAACTTTTAAAATACTTTGTAGATGGCACAGAGCTAAGCAGAGAGGAGATGAATACTCTTTTAAAATTCTTCTTAATTGAAAGAATTGATGATACTCAATATATTGGTTATGTTTTAACCATAACAGGTAAAACACTTCTTAGAAAATTAACTAACAAAGATAACTTTTAGTTTTTATTTACTTGAATTTTTAGATTTCAATTCTTGAATTAATGAAGAAAAACCTTTTTCATTAATAATTTTTGAAAAAACATCTTTATATGATAAACTTAAAGTAATTCCCTCTATTATAACATCAGAAACCCTCCAACCTTTTGCGGTCTTATTTAGCACATATTCTATCGTAGCAGTTCTGCGTTCTTGGTCTTCTTTGTAATAAACTTCGGTTTTCAGCTTCCCTGATTCCCCTGTTGTTATTTCTCTTCTATAAGTAATTTCAGAGTTTTTAAATTTAAACATTGATTTCACATAGAATCTATATAGAAAATCTTTATACTCCTTTACAAACTCTGCTCTTTCATCTTCAGATAGTTTTCTCCACTGATGACCTAAAGTTAATTGAGATAATTTTGTAAAATCAATTATATCTTCTGGCACCACTGTTGTATTCATATAATCATTGAATTCTTTCAAATCTTTTGACTTATCAATGCCTACTTTTACTTTTTCTGCTGTACTTTTAACAAAATCTCCGACTTCTCCAGCAACAGAAACTGTGGCTATCAAACTAAGCAATAATGCTGAAATAAATTTTTTCATATGTTTTCCTTTTTACCAATAAGATTTTATAATAAATACACCTTTTGGGATATGCTCTCTCTTAGATATATCATTAAAAATTAATTTGTAAACATCTTGTTCAGCCGATTCATTCAAAATAGCATCTTGGATTAATAACTCTTCATCTTCATTTAAAGAGCCATCTACAACTACTTTAATTTCAGTATTATTTTCGACCAATGCCAAATCAATAGCAACACCATATATGATTTTGGTTACTTTGTTTAAGTCAAATATGTTTATTTCATATTGACCTTCATCATTTTTTTGAAAAAACTCAGTAATTTTAATGTCAAACATATCAACTCCAAAAATAGGTTAAGAATTATAGCAAAAAAGTTACTATAAAATCAAATATTTTGAGCTTGCCAGCTATTCATCCAATCAACTAATCTTTCTTCTGGCATTGGTCTTGATATTCCAAAACCTTGTAGTATATCTACACCCAAATCTTTCAATACTTTCATATGTTCGTTAGTTTCTACACCTTCTGCAACAACTATTCTATTTAAGGCATGAGATAGTCCAACTATGGCTGAAATTATCAACCTATCTTCATTGTTTGTCATCATTGACATTACAAAACTTCTATCTATCTTCACTTCATTGGTTGGGATTGCTCTCAAATAACCTAATGAAGAGTATCCTGTTCCAAAATCATCTAATGAGAAATTAGCCCCCATTACAATACATCTTTTCATTTTTTCTATGACTTCTTTCATATCATCAATTTTAGTTGTTTCTAATATTTCTAAAGTTATCGTAGATAAATCTGTATTGTATTTATTTTTTAAACTTATTAAATCATCTTCAAATGCTTCATGTAGTAAATGATCAGGTGATATATTAATACTTAGATAAAAATCTTTTCCATATTTCTCTCTCCATATTTTTTGAGTTCTAAAAGCATTTTCAATAACGAAATAACCAACTTTGTAATCTAATTCATTACCATAAATAATATCCACAAAGTCACCAGCAGCGATTATTTTTCCATCTGGTTTAATCCATCTTATCAAACATTCAAATCCTACAACCTCATTGTTTTTAGCACTGACTTTTGGTTGATACCAAAGCTTTAATTCACCTTTTAATAAAGCATCTGTTAACTGTTGAATTTTGGCATAATGCTGAATAGATTCTTCGTCTTGTTTTTTATCAAAATAAATAAACCTTCTTTTTCCTTGCTGCTTTGCCTTGTACATTGCTTGGTCAGCATTTCTCATTAACTCATCTGGTGTAGCTTTCATATCTGGATAAACTGCAACCCCCATACTCACATAAACTTCAACATTGTTGTTGGCAACAATATATTTTTTATTTGAAAACTCTTTTAATATTTTATCTACAGCCACATTTAATGCTTGATTATCATTAAAACCATTTAATACAATCACAAATTCATCACCGCCAATTCTTGAAACTAGTCCCCTTGTATCAATAAAATCAGATAAATCTTTTGCTATTTCTAAGAGTAAAAGATCTCCAAAATTATGTCCATACTTATCATTTATATCTTTAAAATTATCCAAATCCAAAAATAAAACAGCAACTTTTGTTTTATTCTTATTTGATTCATCTATATATTTTTCTAACTTCTTTAAGAGTAGTTTTCTATTGGGAAGATTTGTTAAATAATCATAGCTATCAAGTCTATCCAACTCTTTTTTATGTTCTTTTATTTCACTTATGTCTCTTAATATGGCTAAGAAATTTTTAATTTTTCCACTTTCGTAATTAGCCTCGACAGATAAAAGACAAGAATAGACTTCTCCATTCTTTTTCTTATTGAATATTTCACCCTTCCAAAAACCAACCCTTAGAACTGTTTGCCACATTGATTTATAAAAGGATTCTGGGTGCATATCTGAACGTAATAAACTTACCTTATCACCCACTGCCTCTTGTGCTGTGTATCCTGTAGTTTCAGTAAAAGCGGGATTAACTTCCTCTATCTTTCCCTCTCTGCTTATAATCATGATACTGTCTTGTGAGTTTTTAAACAGCTTATCAAGAATTGATAAACTTTGTTGTATTCCCTTTAGAACAGCCTGATCTTTTTTATAGTTATCTATATAACTCATTTTTATTCTTATTGTTATTATTTAGTTATCTATAAATAAATAATTGATTAAAAAAACAAAGTCAATTTAATAAACTAAATTATTTTTCAATTAAAATGGCTTGCTTAAAAATTAAGCTTACTATTGGAATATCAATATAGGAAATACTAACAGTTCTTTTTTCCCAATCTGTATAGCTCCTATTGCTAGGAGTTTTCTTTTCTAATAAAGATTTTAAATTACAATTACTAGAAGAAACATAATTGGAATCATTTTGAACACAAACTAATTTAATCTGTTCTTTTTTATCACCTTCTGAAAACCATAAATCTTGACCAGCATACTTTCCCGTTATTTTAACATACCTAACCCAACCAGTTTTTTCTACTGACTGCATATTGTTTTTATCTAAAATTAAAAAAGGATAACTCATTATTATTTTCCCAATTATTGAAAATAACATTATAAAGATAATAAAGATAATAAGATAGTCAGGAACAGTTAATTTTTTATTCATTTTTTGTTAAATACTTTTGTTTTTATTATTTGTTGAGTAATCGCCATCAATACATCAACCACAATTGAATTTCCTGCCTGTTTATACAACTGTAAATCAGAAACAGCAAAATTAAATGTATCTGGGAAGCCCATCAATCTGAAACACTCTCTTGGGGTTAACCTTCTTAACTTTCCCCTGGTTGTTACATAATTATCCATACTTGCTCTGTGCATTTTATGCATAGTTGCTGTTAATGTTTTTGCGACATCAGTATTAATTGTTGGATTAAACTTCATAGTTCCACTTTTTGACTCGGTTTGCATGACACACTTAATCAGTTTTTCGCTTAAAAAATATTTATCATCAACAAAATCACCATTACAATTAACTTGCTGTCTTGCCATTTGGCATAAAGCGATATCTCCATTAATTTGTGCCCTCTTTTTCTCTATTCTATCACCATTTAATATAAAATTTTTAGCTTTTTCTGATAAAGTATATTTAGCATCAACATCACCTATAAGAAAATCTGCCATAGTAAACTGCAACTCTTCTGGTTCTGGAAATTCAAAATTCACATCTTTATCCTTAAATCCTATAACAAAAATTCTATTTCTACTTTGAGGGATGCCATAATCTTTTGAGTTTAATATTTTATAGAAATACTTATATCCAAGTTCATCAAAAGTATTTAAAACTGTGGAAAAAGTCCTTCCACCATCGTGATGAGTCAAACCTTTAACGTTTTCATAAATAAAAACTTTAGGTTGAAATTCTTTAACACAACGAGCAAATTCAAAAAACAATGTTCCTCTAGTATCCTCAAATCCACCCCTAGCTCCAGCAGCTGAAAATGATTGGCATGGGCTTCCACCAACAAATACATCAATTTCTTTATTTATATGCTTACCTAAAAATCTTACATCATGATAAAATCTATCTTCTGGAAGTTCATAATTCGCTAAATAACTTTGCTTAACAAAATTATTTCTTTTGTGATTACGATATACATTTTCAACAAATTCTAATTTTTCTTGCTTCTTTTTAATTTTTTGAAACTCTTTTAACTCTTCTGGCTTTACAATATCCTCAAACATTATGCCACCATTATCACAAGCAAAAACAATTTCATGTGGTAATCCTAAAATTTGAAGGGCTTGTTCAAAAGCACCCACACCAGAAAATGCAGTACCAACCCTTATTTTTTGAATATCTTTTACATCTTTTATTTTTTGTGAGAAAAATTCATTTTTTTTAACATTGTATTTCAACTTATTGGAAAATATAATATTTTTAATCTCATCTAAATTCTTAATATCATTTTTATTCATTTTTGTTCCTTATTTCATCATCTCACAATTCTTACCTTTATGATGAAAACTCCCACAATGTTTTTTATTATGTTCGTGGCAATTTTCCTTAATGTATTGCTGATCAATAATTGGCTCATCAAACTGACGGACTCTAATTTCTTCATAAACAATAGGAACAACACTTATTAGATATTTTTGAAGTTCTTCTACACTCAAATTACCATCTTTATTTTCATCCATAATATCAAAATCTCTTGAAACTCTATACAGAACTTCTGATTTTTTTATACTAGAATTTTTATCTTCATCTAACATTAAAAATAAGCTTTCAATTGAATCTTTAGGAAATCCAATTTTATTTAACTCTTCTTTAGTTATAAGTCCATTATTGTCTAAATCTAACAAGTTAAACTCTAACATTTGAAAATTAAAAAGTTCCATTCTTGTTAATACACCTTCTGCTGCTTTTTCTACAGAATTGATTGATTGCTCTTTAACCACTATTGAGGCATTAGCAATACCAAAACTTATTGAAGCAACTAATGACAGTATAAATCTTAAAAAAATATTCATGATTTTCCTTTTTATTTTTTAACTATATACATTAATAAATAATTATCCGTTTGACAATAGAGAATTACACGATATTGATTTGTAAAAATAAATGCCTAACTTATAAATAAATAACAACTTGAGAAGTATTATGTTTTTTTATGAAAGTAGCAAACCAGGGTTTTGGGATTTTGTTTATGACAAAACAGATTTAAATGCTGAAACAATATTATTATCTTTATTATCTGTCTTTCAACTAGATGACGATACGGCATATCAAAAAACAAAAAATCTTTTAGACTCTAAAAAAGTTATTATAGGAACATACACCAGAGATGTTGCTGAAACCTTTGAATATAAACTTTTACAGTTTTCTAGAAAAGAAAATGTTTTTATTAACTTTAAAATTGTTAGACATTTAGAAGACTCAGTGGATTTAATGTTTACAAAAAAATAAAATTCATATACTATGCCTTTTTTAAACAGTTTATAAAATGAGGCTTTTTCTTAAAATAATACTTTTAGCTTTTGCTTCTCTTTTAGCATCTTTGTATTTTATTTCATCTAAAATTTTAAATGAACATACCAGTGAAATAGAGAAACTAATTTATAACCAAACATCTATCAATACAAAAATTGATACACTTTCACTTTCATTTTTATCTTTAAAAGCAAAAAAACTAGAACTTTCAAACAATAATCTAGACATTAAAATTGATGAATTAAATATAACACCTAATTCATATTTATCTATTTTAGGAGATTTTTTAACTGGAGAATTAAATCTAGAAAATAAATTTATTAAAAAAATAAAAGCAAAAAACATCAAAATAACTATAAAAAATATTAATTTAGACACACAATCACTTTCAGAAGATAAAACATATGCTGAATTATTAAACTTTATTAAACCTATTGAATTAATAGACATTCAAGATATTCAACTAAATAATGTTAGGTTGAAAGATACAAAATTTATGTATGGGGATAAGTTCTTTCACATAGAAACTGAAATGTCTTATCTAGATAATAAAATTAGATTTGGCGGCACTTTTGATTTAATTAACTTTATTCAAAGCGGAAAAATTAACACAGAACTAAAAGGTAATTTAAAGAATATTAATCTTGCTTACATTTCAAAAATTATCGCTAATAATAATATTAAAATTGACAGTGGCAATCTCAACGGTGATTTTCAAATATCCATAATAGATAACAAGATAAATCTTAACTCGCAATTTTCACTAAATAACACTATTGCCTCTATTTGGGATAAAAAATTTATTCTAAAACCAATTTTATTAGAAGGAACTCTTAAAGATAATAATTTAATTTTCATCTTATCCAATAAACCTATTTTAAATGACACAGAATTAGATATTAATGAAGTTTTCATTTCTTTTAATCAAGACTATCATCCTGAAAAACTACTATTAAAATCAAGTATATTAAATTATTCAGGGTATTTTTCTGAAAATTTCTTAACTAATGAAAACAAACATATCAAATTTGACTTTAACCTAATTGATTTAAGTTATTTTAATAAACTAAAGGTTTTAGACATTCCTAAGCCTTTATCAGAATCGTTAGCTGAAAATGGAGAGGGAATTATTGAGTTTAAGAAAAAAAACAAAAAATATGAAATAAGCTATAATGTTAAAGCTAAAACATCATTAATTTTAGACAATGTTAAATTAGAATCTGATGCAGTTATCCAAAATAATAACCTTATTTTTGAACATTTTATTGTTAATGGTGAACGTAAAAAATCTCAACTTAAATATAATTTAATTAATGATGATTTTAGGTTTACGCTTAATGACTCCATAGACAATAAAATATATTCTATTGCAGATAATTTATTTAATTTGGACATTGGAGTTAAATCTTTCAGTAATCACCCAAACCTCAATTTAACTTTAAACAGAATTAATAGAAACTATTATTATAATGGGCATTTAACTTTTAAAGACAACACAATTCAATATAAATACTATGATAGCGATTTTACATTAGACAACCTTAAGGGTAATCTTTATTTTACAAAGTCTGGCATAACTAATAGTGACTTATTCTCAAATTCTATTAGACATAACGATATTGTTTTAATTAACACCAATTTGAAACTAAAGCATGAAGGTGAACACTTCAATCTAAAATTAAACAACTTAGATATTTTTGGAGAAATTGATTATCAAGAAAAAACAGACGATCTACGAATCTACATTGATAATTTAAATTACAAGCTTACTAAAGAGGAAGCAAAGAAAATAATTCAAGATAATAAAGCATCTATCGATAAAATTAAAAGTATTGTTTTACCAAAAAAACTTTTTGTAAAGCTAGCAAACCTAAAGATTTCAGGTAAAAACCTTGGTAATTTTGAAATATTTTCAAATAAAAATAGTGGAGTATATGGTATTTTAACAAAATTTAATTCACCCTATTGGGAAGGAACAGTATCAAGCAACTTAAATAAAGACAATGATTTAAGTTCTAACTTTGAAATTACAGTTAAAGATCCTCAACTACTATCAGAAACTTTAGAAATTAAAAAAATTCTTAAAGATGCGGTTGTCTTCCTAAAAGGGAAAGTATCTACAAATCTTAATAGTTTAGATTACGGCTATATTATCTCCAATATGAATGGAGATATTTCTTTGGAATCAAAGAATGGCGAATTTATTGATGTAAATACTGGTGCTGGAACTATGTTAAGTTTACTGAATTTTAGAACAATTCCAGATATAGTTACATTAGACTTTAAAAATGTTTTTAATAATAAATTACAGTTTGATAAAATCAAATCAACAATTGATATTAAAAATGGTATTTTCTCAATATCCAATGGAAACATAAAATCTAAAATTTCAGATATTATGTTTAATGGCAATATTAATATTTTAAAGGAAGAGTTAAATTTAAATTTAGAAATGACACCTAAAATATCTAACAGCATACTATTCACTACAGTGAGTATCGCAACAGGCTTTAATCCCATAACCATGCTTGGCAGCTCTATAATTGAAAAAATTATACCAATGCCCAACATATTAAAATATAAATATAAAATTAATGGTACTTTTGAAGAACCTAACATCAAAAAACTTTAATATTTGACTTTATCCTTTACTTACGTAAAACAATGGCCTTTAGACCGTTGATATAAGTAAGCCAAGCCTTAATTGTAACGAAGGCTTGATATTTAAATATTTCATACAAGTAAAGAATATATTCTATCTTTATTGACAAAAATTGATAAGAATCATAAACTTACCACCATGAGTAAATTGATCAAAAGAGCCTATAAATTCAGATTTTATCCTCAAGAAGATTTGAAGATTGTATTGGCTAAAACCTTTGGTTGTGTTCGTTTTGTTTATAACCAAACATTGGATTATTCTGAAAAACATTATGCTAATAAAGACAAAATTGAAAACTACAAGTCTTTAACAAGTTCTGATAGAGTCAATTATATTAAAACATTAAAGAATTTAACTGAAGAAGATATTGAAAAAGCCAATTATGGTCAGTTGAAATATTCTTGGTTATCTGATGTTAGTTCTATTGCTTTACAGCAATCAGCAAGACATTTAAATGATGCTTATTCCAGATTTTTCAAAGGTCAAGGCAAGAAGCCTACTTTTAAATCTAAACATAATAACCATAATTCTTTTACTATAACAGGTAAAGGTTCTCTTCATTTTAATAAAGATTTTAATAAATCTGGTTCAGAAGGTTTTAAAAAGTTTTATATACCAAAATATGATAAACCTTTGAATATAAAATTTAGTAGAAAATTTAATCATTTAGCTGTTAGTTCTGTAACCATATCCCAGAATCCATCAGGTCAATATTTTATCAGTTTCCTTGTTGAAGAAACAATTGAATCTAAACAAGCTAAGAATAATAAGGTATCTATTGATTTAGGCTTAAAAACTCATGCTAAGGTTTATAACGGAGAAAATTTTACTGATTATAACTTGCCTGAATTACTAAAGAACATTGATAAAAAACTAAGATCTTCTCAGAAAAAATTAAGTCGTAAAACAAATGGCAGTAATAATAAAAATAAGCAAAGAATTAAAGTTGCTAGATTGCATCAAAAAAGAAATAATATCATAACTGATTTTTATCAGAAAACTTCTACACAAATAGTCAATGAAAACCAAACGATTATGATAGAAAACTTAGCTGTTAAAAATATGATTAAAAACCGTAAGTTAAGCAGAGCTATTCACAATGTAGCTTGGTCTAAATTTATCTCTATGATTGAATATAAATCACAATGGAATGATAGAATTGTTGTTAAAGTAGACAAATTCTACCCAAGCTCCAAAACTTGTTCCAATTGTGGGCATATCTATCATGGGTTAAAATTGTCTGAAAGACATTGGCAATGCTCAAGCTGTCATGCCAACCATGACAGAGATGAAAATGCTTGTCTTAACTTATTTAATTATAAACAATATACCGTAGGAACTACGGCTAATGCCTGTGGAGGAAACATAAGACCAAAGGTTTCTAAGAATATTAATTCTATGAAACTAGAGGCTATTTCCAATGAAGCAGGAATCCCCTTGCTTTAGCTTGGGGTTGTTCAACCGCATTCAATAATAACATTTGGAAAAAGGGTGCTACCTTGGAAAAGATTGTATTTAGGCATAATAGAACAATAATAATGATATCCATATGGGCATCAATATTTCTTTTGATTTTAGCCTTATTTCATACATATCAAACATTTAATCAATATGGAATAAAAAATAACTCATTTCTTTTAGGGGTTTTTGTATCTGTATTTTTTGTTATTGATATATTTATAATGTATTACTTTTTTGGTCAACAAATTATAACAATAGACCCAGAAAATAAAACTATTACAATGGAACAAACAAATAAAATTGGTAGCACCACAGCAACTATTGATTTTGACAAAATTAAACATCTATCTTTAGCAGAAATAGAAAAAAATCATTACGACATTCAAATAACCTTAAAAAACAATCAAGTATTTTTTCTGTTTGCCTTTGGTGATTACTGCCCTAAAGATAAAGAGAATATTTCAAAACAGCTTGAAATTATTAAACAAGCCATTTCTTACAATAATAATTTTTTCTTTTCAGATAACATTAAGAAATAATTTATGCTATAATTCACCTAATTATAGGAGTTGAAATATGGGAAAACTTGTAGACTTAGATTACATTCAAAAAATTACAGGCATGAATGATCATGATGCTTCTAACCTTATGTTTCTATTAAGCTCTAACGAAGAAGTTTTGAAAGATTGGTATGCCGAAATGGGAGAAGATGATCATCAATATGCTAAAGAACTTTTATATCTCTTTAAAGAAGCATTAAATAACATTGAAATTGAAAAAAAATTGAAAAAAGAAAAAGAATTTAGTCTGGCAAATTCCGTTTTAAAGAAATTCTAATTAGTTAGAAATCTCTTCTTTTTGTGGGTTACTAATTTGATTAATAATGTATGCATTCTGATCTTCTGGAAGAATGGTCCAAAGTCTAAGCACATCTAATATTTCATTATTATCATTTGTTTCCATCGTTTCCTTTAGCTTTTCAATATCACCAGGAATTTCTTTATAACCCTCAATACCGTAAACATGTCTAGCCACATCTACACATAAGTGACTCAATCTTTCTCTTAAATGTTCTCTCTCTTTGTGTTCTAAGAAATTTACAATAGGCTCAGGTAGTCTCCACGCTTTTGCCAAATTATAAGAAAGCTCACTATATTTAAAACCAAAAACGGCTAATTGAGCTTGATAATTTCGTAAACACTCTCTAGTCATCATTTTTTGTGTTACAGCCAAAGCTAATTGAGGTTTGAATGTCCAAATCATTAACTCACCCAAATCTGCCAGAAGTGTTGATAATGCTACCTCACTTGGTCTAATATCATATCTAATCTCAGAGAATCTTCTTGAAATATTAGCAGAAAATACTGCTCTTTTAACTGCTAAATTTATCCAATCGTTTTGAATCATTACTGTTGAAGAAAGCACTAAAGATAAAATATTTTTTGTCCCTAGTAATAATATTGCTTTTTTAATTGAATCAACATCAGCATGAAGATTTGTTTTTTTAAGATGAGATACTTTTAATATTACTTTTAATGCCAAATATGGGTCTGACATAATTAATTTATCTAAGTCATCAACTTCAACATCAAAACCATCTTCTTCAAACATTTGCTTGAATCTATCGTAAGTTTCTTGAAGTACGGGAATGTTGTACTCATAATGAGTCATATAAGCAACAACTTTTTCTAACGTCCCAGACATATTAAACCACCTTTAATTTCAATATAACAATCAAGCAATAAATGTAAACACTAAAACCTCTTAACCTATTTAACGAAGGTTTTCACAAAAAGAAAACAGTTCAGCATAAAATCTTTTGCTACTTTGTCAATATACGCATCTACTGATACTGAGTCATCTTTTGTCTTGTAGAGAACTTCATCACAAGATTTACCCTCATCAAACAAATATAATTTAATTATTTTCTTAATAAAAACACTCTCATTAAAGAGCTTATTGTTTTCTTCTGTTTCTAATTTTTCTTTATTTACAACAAACAACTTTTTCATTATTTGATTGTAAGTATTGACGATAAAAAAATCTTGCAAGTAGGCTTTAACTTTTTTAAAGTTAAAATTAATATTATTTTCTTCAAAGATATTTTTAATTTCAACAAAGTTTATTATTTCACCAATATCTGATGAATTTAAAAATACTTCTATTTCATCTAAAGTTTTCAGCCCAATAAAAATATTCCAATTTTTCTGCAACATTTCTACTTCTTGCTTAACTTCGTTTAATATTTTTTTGTTCATATCTAACCCTTTTTTAAGATTATATCACATTTATTAAAAATAATACGGTTAGTTTTTATTTCTTTTTAGAGCATATTTCTAATGCTTTTATTATACTTTCGTCCATATGTTCTTGGAATTTCGGATCTTTTTCAAACTCAGTCATCTCATAATTTGGGAATCTTTGATATACCAACTTCTCAGTTTCTTCCAGCACACAATACCTGACATTTTGAGGTAACTTAATTTTATTTGCAACATTGACAGCATGTTTAGTTTTTTTCTCTTCTTGAGGCTTTATTTTTTCTTTTTCTTTTTCTTTAACAACGACAGTGGGTTCTTTTTTGATTGATTCAGCACCTATAATTTTCACAATCTCAACAGGTTCTTTTCGGGCATTAGCATTATTTTCTGGAATAGACTTTTTATCTTCAATTAATGGTTTATTATTTCCAAATATTTTTGCCGCATCATTTGTTATGGCAGGAGCAGATAATGTTTGTTTTTTAGTATTATTTTCAACTCTACTTTCTTTATTAGGTAAAATAGGAATTTCTTTTACTTGCTTACTTATGGTTTTTTCAGCATCTTCTTTCTTTATTGGTTCCTCAGGAGTTTTTATAGGAACAATTGTTGTATTTTTTTCAAGTGCAACCTCAGGTTTTTTTAACTTTTCAGGTTTTACAGCCTCTTCTTTTTGGACTTCAACTTTTTTTATACACTCTTTAATGTTTTTGCTATCAAAAGAGTATACCCAAAGATTCCACTTCTGATTTAATCTATCACCCTTATAAACACCGTGACTAATTAATATTTCTTTATTTTTTAAATCTTGGTTCTTAATGTAGGCAACTCCATTATTTATATAATAAATAGAATTTTTATCAGTAATTATTCTTTTTATTTTTGTAGATTGATTATCTACAATAAACTCTTTTATTGTTATACCATCTTTATTTTTTATTTTTGTAGGAAAATCTTTAAAGTTATCTCTTACACAATCAGGATCAACAGTTATTTTTTCATTCGAATAGATAATATATTCACTAGGCTTAATTTCAATCCTATATTCTTCAGCCATTAAATGGCTTGAAACAAGCAATAAAGAGCATAATAATATCTTATTCATTTCATCATAATATAATTTATTAAATACAATGTCAACTTTAATACATTTGGTTATTCCACAGTTCTTGGTATTTTCCACCCACATTTAATAACTCTTCATGTTCACCGTCTTCAATCACACTTCCTTTTTCCATTACTATTAACCTGTCCATATTTTTAATGGTTGCTAATCTGTGAGCTATAATAATAACAGTCTTATCTTTTATTAACTCTTTAATACTTTGTTGTATAATAGATTCAGATGTTGCATCTAAAGCAGAGGTAGGCTCATCCAATATTAAAATGGGCTTATTTAATAAAAAAGCCCTAGCTAATGCTATTCTTTGTTTTTCGCCACCAGATAATTGCACACCTCTTTCTCCAACTAAAGTATCAAACCCTTTTTCTTTTAACATTATAAATTCTAAACAACCAGCTTTTTTACAGGCATCAATCAATTCTTCTTCTGTAGCTTCAGGTTTTATATAGGCTATATTTTCTTTTATGGTTCTATTAAATAAGTATACATCTTGATTAACATAAGTTATGTTTTTACTTATTGATTCTGAGTTAAAATCTTCAATATTTTGATTATCAATTTTTATACTACCAGTTTCTAACTTATATTGTTTCATTAATAATTTAACTAATGTTGACTTACCACTTCCAGAGTGACCAACAATAGCCACCTTTTCTTTTTCTTTAATATGTAGATTGAAGTTTTTAAATATATATTTGTTCGTGTATTTAAAAGTTATATTTTCTAAATTAATCTCACCCTTATTTACTTTAAGATCAGGCAAATTAGAGTCATCATCTTGTTGTTTATAAATAAAAGCCAAAGCACTACTGAATGTTCCATATTTTTCTAACATATCACTGATTAACTCACCTAACATATAAAAGTTATCAGTTATTCTTGTTATAATTGTAAAGTTGAAAACAAAATCTCCCAAAGTTATACTTTTATTTAAATAAAGATGTAGACTGTAGAATAATACAAAAATTATTATGGATGAAGACACAACTGTGTGAATTATCTTTATTTTTGCTATTCCCAATTTTAACTTCAATAATACTTTTTTTTCCTCTTCAGCTTGCTGATTGATTTTCTCTATTTCAAAATCTTTTTTAGCAGAAGACTTAACAAAAATCATATTTTCAACACTATCTACTAAATGACCATTAAATCTTGAATTTTTAGATGCCCACTCCGCCGCCAGTTCTTTATTTTTATTGGCAATTACATAACTCATAAAAGCATAAAAACCACCAAATGATAAGATGGACAAGCCTAGTAATAAACTTTTAGGCATTATTATCAATGAAGTAAAGACCAACATAATAAAAACACCAATTATTTGGCACGGATAAAATATCAGAAAATTTTTACTAATGTCATTAATTTGTTTTATTTTTTGAACTATTTCACCAGAAAAATTATTGTCAAAAAAAGAGTTTGAATGATTTGTTAAATATTTAAAAATGGAGATTGGTATTTTAGCATTTAATATAGGTAAAATTTTTGCCTCATAATAATCAAATAATCTATATGAACCTTTTGATAATAAAGCAGCCACGACAATTGCTATACTTGCAATTATTAGTTTTGAAAAAATATCCTCGCTTGGATTTTTTATATATTCTGAAGCAAAATCTACAATGAACTTAAAACTTAATGGCAAGAATAAATCAATAGTTCTGCCCATTAAAAAAAATACAATTACTGCTATATATAATTTTTTCTTTTCTTCTATTGACTGCTTTAGGAACTTAATTGTTTTCATTTATTATTATCTTTAAAGAGATATTTTTGACAATTTTTTTAAATTTGTCTAGTGTGTAATAAAAATAAAGGAAAAAAGATGACAATTTCTATTCAGTCCAATACAAGCTACAACTACTTAACTGGAAACTCAACTTCTAAAGTCAATAATAAAGACCAAGAATTAACTTCTCAAATATTCAGTTCAATCAATAAAACATTTTCAGATTTAGGTGTGGACATAAACCCAGCAGAATTAGCAAAAGATAACTCTGTGAACAACTTTATGAATGATTTATTTAATGTTATTGAAAAAAATGAAAGCACAAGTGCTGCTGAAACCATAGAGGGTAAAAAAGCTCAAGCATACAGTGATTCTTCCAATAAAATACAGGACTTAATCTCACAACTTAATCAAGATAATTCTGCCTCTATTGCTGTTAATCAATTAAAACAAGATTTTTCTAAAATTAGTGGCACAAACAATGTTGATTTGCAAACATTTTTAAGTGGATTAGTTTCTAATTTAAATGGAAACAATATTCAATCTACTGGCAATAACCTAGATATATTTGCTGGTTAAAAAAACAAACCGCCAAATGGCGGTTTTGTTTTGTGCCTTAGCACACTCACTCTCCCTGAGCATCTCAAATTTTATAAGTCTGCAAGTTTTTAATAAACTCACCCAAAGCTTCTTGTGACATCTTTAAAGTTGAAGAAATATCTCCGTTGGAATTATGCATATTTAGAACAACATCACCTTCTGCTGTTTTTCCAATCGTATAGCAAGGGTGTTTTTCTCCTTTATGTTCATCGGTGTACCTCCAACCAAAAGAACCTGGCTTGATATAATCAGCATAACTTGAAAAATTTCCAAAACTAAACATACTTTTCCCCAATAAATTAACAATGAGCAATTATAACTTTAATCTTCAAAAAAATCAATCAATGAAATATTGTTTTTCTAATTCTTGAACCGTACATTATGAAAACATAACCTAAGATAGATACTATCAATGCCAAAACAAACAACCCTGACCAAACATATAACCAAATATCACCTAAAGAACCCCAATCAAAATCATTAAATATTGAATTATCTATTTTTTCGTACCCAAAATATGGCAACAAATAGTTTCCTACACTTAATGCTGCAGCATAAATGGGTATGAATGTTAAAGGATTACTGATGAGAGTGCTAACTAAAGCGACTGGCAAATTTGCCCTTAATAGTATTGCAAAAAGACCCGCTATTAAAAATTGCATAAAAGGAACTACAAACGAGAAAAAAGCACCTATGGCGAAACCTAAAGCGACTGCTCTTATATTTTTTAAATCCCACAAATAAGGTCTGTCCATTAGTGGGTGTAAAAGTTTTAAATGTGGATGTTTTTTGTAATAGTCCACATCTGAAATCTTCTCTTTTAATTTATTTAACATATTAAGTTAAAATTATCCTTATTTTTAAGTTTTATTAAAGCAAAAATATACTTAAAATCAATTAAATTTTATGCTTTTTAGTATTAGTGGAATTATTTGACATTTCCTTATCTAACTTACAAGCAAAAGATTTATTTACTAAACCTCTTATAAAGGATGTTTGTTCAGCAACTTCTTTGTTATTTTGAGGCAACCCTAAACCACTAGTACCCTTTTTTATTATTTTATCTACAAAATACTCTGTTTTCTCTATATCACCTGCCAAAACTAAATCAAAAAAATCAGATATTTGTTGGGTTTTATAACCCATAAATCTTGGTTTAGAATTTACTAATGTTACTGATGTGTATGTATAATTTATAAATAAATTATTTGAATACTCATTTATTAAAGTATCTATTAATTTATCTTTAATCTCATACTTTTCTATTAGACTTAACATCCTATCTAATGTTTCTTTATTGTTATTATTTATATTAAATTTAAAATACTCAAAGAACCATAAAGGATTTCCATTTGGGCTATTTTCTGCCTTTAATTTATTTAAATTTATATAAAAATCATTAAATTTAGAAGCAAATAAAATTTCCTCTGGTAAAAAATTATTTATTTTTGCTACATCTTCTAACCACTCAAATAATATTTTTGGATTATTGTATTTTACATAACTATTTGTATAGCTGAATAAACTAGCACTATTTGTTAAAAACAGTTCGCTTTGTATAGGCTGTTTTTTTAAGAAATCTAGAAAATCTTTATTAACTAAAGGTGTATTCCTTTCAATATTTATTTCTGATATTGTTTCCATCCAATCTTTGAAAGGAAACTCATTTTCTTCTATTTTTTTATCTACTAAAAACATATACAAGTTTTGAGCATCATCAAAATCTTGTTGCACTAAACCAATTAACTCTGCATGTAAACTTTCTGTATTATTATCAAGTTCTTTAACATTAACAGAAATGTGTTTTTCTAATAATCTAAAATCTAGTTCTTCTTCAGACCTTATAAATTCTGATGGATCAAAGTTGAGATCATCAATATGTGACTTTGATTCTTTTATGCTATTAAAAGCATTAATATAATTTTTAGGTTGGTAATTCATTATATTATTTTAACAAATTAGTTTTCTAATTCAAACTTATTTGTAAAAAATGTTTCAGGAGGAATAGGATACTGTCCTCCATTTTTTTCCCATTTTTTTAATTGGTACATATAACCTATAACTTCAGCTACTGACTGATAAAACTCTTGTGGTATTTCTTGGTTAACGTCTGTATATTTATATAAGGCACGAGCCAATGGTGGAGCTTCAACTATTGAGATCTTATTTTCTTTAGCAACTTCTCGTATTTTTAAAGCAATATTATCAACACCCATAGCTACAACTTTGGGGGCACTCATACCATCCTTATATGATAGTGCGATAGCATAATGAGTTGGATTTGTAATAATCACATCTGAACCAGGAACGGCACTTATCATTTGCCCCCTAGATAATTGACTGGCAATAGCCCTTCTTCTAGATTTTACATAAGGATTGCCTTCCATTTCTTTCATTTCTTTTTTAATTTCTTCTATTGTCATTTTTAATTTGTCATAGTAATTCCAAATTTGAAATGGAACATCAATAACCACAATGATAATTAAAGATGAAACAACAATCATTATAGACCACATTATTAAATCACCAGAATGCCCTATCGCTCTATAAACATCTTCAGAATTTAAGGATAACATTTCATTTTTGTATTTCCACAAAAGCACTAATCCAATACCACCTAACAATATTGTTTTCAAAATTGCTTTTCCTAATTCCATTAAACTCATTAGAGAAAACAATCTCTTAATTCCTTCAATAGGGTTTAATCTTTCAAATTTTGGAATCAGTGCTTTGGTAGAAAATATAACAGATTTCAAAGCAAGTGGAGAAATAAAAGAGGCTATTATTAAAATAACAAATATTGGGGATATTAAAACTAGACCATCTATGAACATTTCTCCCAAATGATCAAGCATTAAACCAGGATTGTTTGTTGTATATTTATCTAATTTTAGACCTTTTCTGACTAAAGCATCTGCTCTTGATAAAAGCCAACTAGATAATAACCAAAAACTTGCAAACCCAAATATTAAAATTGCAAAAATAGATAACTCTCTAGATTTGGGAACATTACCTTCTTCTCTAGCTTGTTGTATTCGCCTGGGCGTGGCTGCTTCTGTTTTTTCTAAATCTGACATAAATTATATAAAATGTATCAAAATATAATTTAAAAATACAAAAAAGACAAGAACATCAATATGTATCGTCTTCACACGTGTCTTTTGTTAACTCTTTTATTGATTTATATCTCATACACATAACGACAAGCAAACCTATTCCTATTATAGAGGCAACAATCATAACTTTTTCCAATTAAATCTCCTTTTATAAATATTTAAAATATTAACATGAAACCTTAAAAAAATGTTATAATTAAAGTTCAGCTTTAAAAGAGTAACAATATGCAGTTTTTAATTGGATTTGAATTTGAATTTGGTTGGGAAGTTGACCCAAAGCAATACTACCAATATGACACTTTTTCACAAATAAAAAAGAACTTAAAACAAGAATTTGGGAGAATCTGGATATCAAGGATTGAGCATTTTACTCACGATGGTAGTTTAAGTTTTCCAAAAGTTCACGGCGATCATTATGGGGTAGAGCTTGTCACTAAACCCATGCCAGAAGATATAGCAATTGCTTTTTGTAAAGATATGCTGTTTTGGATGAAAAATAATAAAAGAGTTATCACTAATAGAACTTGTAGCCTTCACGTCAACATCAGTTTTAAAGATAAAAAGTTAAATAAAAAAATAGATTATTATAAAGTTTTATGTGGAACACCGCAAAAGGACATATTACAACTTTTTGGGCGTGAGAACAATACATATTGCACAAACAGTGAAGATAAGAAGTTTTCTTTAACTGTAAACAAAAAAGAAACACCTAGGCACAAACTTACATATTGGATGAAGTCTCTACATAAAAAAACATATAAAACAACACTTAAAAAACCATATCCAAATCTTTATAAAAAGAATCCATTTAAGGGAAGTTCACATACTATCAAATTTTCAGATGAAGAAGCATTTTTTGAACTTATTAAAAAATCTTACCTTGAAAGAGTTTCTCAATCCCCCAAGGGATTGGCTATTGTTGAGAAACAACAAGGACAAAATAAATATTATGAATTTAGGATGATTGGAAACTCTAATTATGAATCTAAATATAGAGACATTAAAAAATGTATCACCATATTTAAAAATTCTTTAAAAAAATCATTAATATAAAAAAACCGCCAGTGGCGGTTTTATTTTAAATTGGATGCCAACATAAAGAATTAAAGTATTTTTTTGCAAAATCTAATGCACTTTCTACATTTAATGTTTCAAATTTAGCTTGATATTTATTTTTCCCAATTAAACATTCGACACAGCAAATATTTATTTTTTTATCTCTCTCTTGCTTTGTGATCACCATTAAGGTGAAGTTTTCTGGAACTGGTTTTTGCATATAACTCCTTATAAACCATAGATAATTAATTTTCGTCTTCGTTTAAGAAATTTTTTAGAATATCTATATGATCATCCTCCTCTAATAAAATTTTAATTATTTTGTTTATTTTTTTATTCTTATATAGCTTGCTTCTTTTTTGCAAAACAATTGCCTTTATATAATCACCTTCTTTTATGAACTCCAATATTTCTATTTCAAGATCTACTCCATCTTCACTGAGATCATTTGATTGGTATTGGTAGATTATACCATTTTTTGACTTTATTAGATAGACTATTTTAAAGTCTTTTCCTTTATCTAAAAAAGAAATTTTATTAACTTTCTCTACTTGAATTGTTTCCGTTGAATATGACATTATTCACCATACCTATAGTTTGCATTTAATCTAAACCTTAGAAGAAAAGCACCCTCTAAACAAGAATATTCCGTCTTGGTTTTTTTATTTATATAAAAAACCCAATTTTCATCTTTTTTATTTTCTAATTTTACAACCTTATATTCTTCTGAGGTTGCAGTTGTCCAAGTTGAACCAACAGTCACTCTCAAATCATTTTTTTGCATCATTCACCTCTACTTTAATTTTTTCTTTTTTTGCAAAACAAGTAATCTTTAATTTACTTTTAACTTTACCCCAATCCTCTTCAAAGTTTAAATTTAAAAACTCGCATTCTTCTTTTGTCATATTACTTCTTACAAATGTTTCTGGATTTAAATATATTTTAGGGAAAAACTTGTTGTGCATTGCTACATAACTATTATGATCTTTTAAAATAAAATCAATATACTTTAATGTTTTTTCAATATTTTTATCTAACTCATCTTCAGATGTGACAATTATATTAATCAATTCTTTCGCACGGGCTGTCTTTTGAGTATCTGAATTTGCAAGTTGATTTATTTCTTTATCTAGACCAAGCCTCATGTTTTTATAATGGTCTTTAAATTGGTTAATAGTTGTTTTTGCTAACTCTAATGTCGCAGGGTTGGTCTTGCTATCAGATAAAAGCATTTTTATTGAATTAGCCAAGGTAAAAAACGTTAATCTTGTTTTTATACCAGCAACATTGGTTGATAGCTCTTGAATATTACCAGTTTTAGTATTTAACTCATTGAATTTATTATAGTTTGCATCATCTGAAGTTTGATCTAAACATTTTTTATACAACAATGATCGTGTTGTACCCTCTCTCCAAACAAATTTTGTAATTAAGTTTGGTCTAAACTCATTACAGTCCAATTTTGCTTGTTCTAATTCTATTTGTAAGTCTTTTGGAATTGATATGTTTGTCTGGGCAAATGAAATATTTACAAACAAAACAACAGTAGACAATAGTAATATTTTTTTTATTCGCATTTTTTCTCACTTAGAAAAATTATTTTCACAGAATAGTCTTTTTTTGTCAATATTATTTAATTGACTAATTTTGAAAAAAAAGTTAATTTAAATAGAAGTCAAACAAATATTCTTATGAAAAATAAATTTTTAACAAACAAGCAATTTATTATTAATGCCACATTTGGCTTTTTGTATTACTTTTTTGCAATTAATTTAGTCTTAAATGATACTAGCAGATTATATTGGATGTTTGCTTATTTTATATTCTTTCTCCCTGTAGTTTATTTACTTATTAAATATTTGTTTCCAAAAGAACAAACAGAAACAGAAGATGAACCTATAAAACAAAAAGAAGCTCCTAAAGAAAATGTAAAAATAGAACCTACAACTGTATCAGAGGATACTCAAGCACTTATTGATAAAGAATTTAATTTAGAAACAACAGAAAACTTGCCAGATTTAAAGCATGATTTCGCAACTATTATGAGTCATGAAATTAAAACGATCATGACTGGAATTGTTGGAATACCAGCAATGCTACAAGAAAAGAAACTATCCAAAAAGGATAAAACTGACCTTATGGATTTACTATCTCATTCAAGTGATAACCTAATGCACTTATTAAATGAAATGTTAGATTTTTCCAAGATAGAATCAGGTAAAATTGATTTACACGACATTGACTTCAATCTAGATGATTCTTTAAAGGCAATAGTAAAACAAAAAGTAAATCTATATGCTAATCGTTTAGACAGCAAAAATATTAAAGTTAATTATGGTTCCAATATAGATAACTTTATATATAACGGAGACAAGCATAAAATTGAACAAATGATCTCAACATTAATTAATAACTCTATACAATTTACTAAAACTGGAGAAATAAATGTTATTGTTGAAGAAACCGCTGTAGATGAATATAATATTTCAAATTTAAAAGTTACAGTGAAAGACACAGGTAGTGGAATAACACCAGAAGAGCTAGAGGTTATATTTAGTCCTTATGAACAATTAAAGAAAAGAAGTAAACTTAATAATAGTGCTGTAGGATTATCTGTTTTAAAGCATTATGTTACCTTAATGGGTGGTGAAATTAATATTATATCCACTAAAAATGTTGGAACAGAAGTTGTTTTTAATATTAAATTAATTAAAAAGCAGGAATCCCCTAAAGTATCAATCGCAACAAATCCTAATAATCCTGATGAAGTTATCAGTGAAGAAGAAGCAGAAATGATGGCAGCTATGATGGGCGAAACACCAGCAAAAGAGCCAGAAGAAGAATCAATTCAATTAAAATCTGAGGGTTATGTTTTAATAGCTGAAGATAACAAAGGAAACCAAAAATTCTTAGAAATACTATTAAATAAAATTGGTATCAAATATAAATTTGTCACTGACGGACAAGATGCTTTTGATGTTTTCACACAAGATTACTGCTATGATTTGGTTTTAATGGACACCAACCTACCATACGTGGATGGCATTGAAGCAACCAAAATGATTAGAGAGTGGGAAAAACAATATTCAAAAAAACCTATACCTATAATAGCCATAACTTCCAACACTAGCATTTTACACGCAGAAGACTGTAAAGAAGCTGGTATGAATGGATTTATCCACAAACCCATTCATATTAAAGAAGCGAAAGACAGCTTATCTAAGTATTTGGTGATTAATTAAACACTAGGTTTTCTATTGGTTCTAGGTTCAATATGTTTTGATAAATGCTTCATCAAAATATCAGCATCAAAATAGACAAATCCATTATCATGCTGCTTCAGATAATCAAAAGGGAAGTTTCCTTGCCTATCTTTTAAACCATACTTTACTAAAATAGACTTACCCACACTTAAAGAATCGTCATACCCCACACCTTTAAGTTCTTGTTGAACAATATTCATTCTTCCTTTTTTAACTTCTTCTAAAGAAAGATTAGGCTCATTGTTTTTCTTGCTCATAGCAATTTTTGAATGGGATAACATTTTAATTTGCACTGGAGTTGCTGTCTTGGCAACAATAATAAAATCAACCCCGGCACTATCTAATTTAGGTGAAGATACAATTTCCCAATTTTTATTATTAGACTGAATATATTCCAACATTCCATAAACACATTGGGTTTCCGTCATAATAGAACACCATTTCTTGTAAACCCTGGCACGAAGATGCTCCCATAATTCATCCTTATGATCTGACATCATGTTTGTAACAACATTTTCATAATTTTTTGATTTACTTGGATACATGTGCTCAGCAAGAATTTCCACTGTTTCTTTTCCAAGATTTTTTTTGTACCACTTCCAAAAATCATCAAAACTTAAAATCTGTCCTTGATTTGATGGATTTAGTTTTTCCAAAAGAACCAAGGTCATTTCTTTTGTTAAATTTGGAACTTCAAATAGTTGATATTGCCTTGTTAAACCTAAAAAACTCGTAAAATCATGCTCTTTAATAATTTCATGGAAATTAATAATTTTTTCTTTACTATATTGAATTTTCATACTTTACCTAGTCGAAGTTGTTTATATGTTAATTTTAACAGATTTTTTTATAGAGTACAAGTAAATTAAAATCTTAAAAACAAAAAGCACCAATAGGTGCTTTTATTTTATTAATTTTCTCCTGGGAGGCTTTCAAATAATCCCATATATTCTTGGGTTACTTTATGGCGGGGATCTAAATAAATCATTGGCAAACCAGTTTGATGAGACTCTTTAATTTTTACAGAAGAAGATAGGTAAGGTGAAAGAACTGGTAAGTTTTCTGTTTTTAGTTGAGAAACCAACTCATTGGGCAGTTTAGCTCTTGGTTGAAATTGATTTACAACAATTCCTTGAATCTCTAATTCATCATTATGATCTGCCCTAATATCTTCAACTTCATTAATTAAACCGTAAATAGCTTGTCTTGAAAAATCATCGCAATCAAAAGGAATTAAACAACCATTTGCCGCAATTAAAGCACTTCTTGTGTAAAAGTTTAATGCTGGTGGTGTATCAATCCACACTCTATCATACATACCAACCAATGACTCAAGTGATTTTTTCAGTTTGTAAATCTTATACCTAGACTCTAACTTACCGTGTAACTCATCTAAACGCATACTTGCTGGAACAACATCCAAATTTTCAAACTTAGATTCAAGAGCAAATTTTTCTACACCAGACTCGTTAAAGGTGAAAAGTAAAGACTGCTCAAAAAACTCAGCCGCACCTTTTACATCTTTTGCTTTTGTTATTTCATGTCCTAACAGATATGAACTTGTATTTGCCTGGCTATCCAAATCAATTACTAAAGTCTTTAAACCTTTAGAGGCACCAATCGCTGCCAAATTACAAGTAATCGTTGATTTACCAACACCACCTTTTTGATTGAAAATAACCCTAGTCATTGGTTTAGATTGAGACATTTTATTCCTTTTAAAAATATTTGGACGGATTATACTATGAAAACCTACTTGAAATCAAGTTATGAGGCAAATTTACAAACAAAATATAAAAATTAAAATTAATTAATGTCTTTATAGCATACTCCCTTGATATTTTTTTATTTTTCATTCATAAATATTTATTACTTAATTGGAGAATATATGTGCGGTATTGTTGGTGGGATAAGTTTAAAAGATGTTTCCTTAATTTTAATTGATGGGCTTAAGAAGTTAGAGTATAGAGGCTATGATAGTTCTGGAATAGCACTTTTAAATGATAATGGGCATATCCAATCTTCTAGAAAGGTAGGTAAAGTTCAAGAAATTATAAACGATATAAATCTAAATCCAATATCTGGGAACTTAGGCATATCTCACACTAGATGGGCAACACATGGCAAACCACTTGTTAAAAATACACACCCTATTTTTTCGGGTGATGATTTAGCTGTTGTTCATAACGGAATTATTGAGAACTATATTGAACTAAAATTAAACCTAGAAAAAGAAGGGTATGTTTTCACTTCTGATACTGATACTGAAGTTATTGTTGGCTATATTATGAAAGAAATTAATAGTGGTTTTGATTTAAAAACATCAGTTAAAAAAGTATGTAATCTATTACAAGGAGCATATGCGATAGCAGTCTTATATGCTAAAGAACCTAATTATATAATGGTTGCGAGAAAAGGTAGTCCCCTAGTTATAGGACTAGGTGAAAATGGCAATTTTATAGCATCAGACCCAATGGCTTTAAGTCATATTACAAAAGAATTTATTTATTTATCTGATGGAGATATAGCACAAATATCTCAAAAAGACATATACATATGGAACCAAGAAAAAATGGTCACACACGATGTTGTATATTACGAAAAACCAAATGAAATTGAAGGCAAAGGAAACTATCCTCATTTTATGCTGAAGGAGATTTTTGAACAACCTATTGCTATACAAAATACAATTTTAGGGTATACATCTAACAGCAAAATTAATCTTTTACAATTTGGACAGAATGCACAAGAAATTTTTTCACAAGTAGAAAATATTCAAATTGTAGCTTGCGGAACAAGCTATCATGCAGGACTTATAGCAAAAAATTTAATTGAAGAATATTTAGATATCCCTTGCCAAACTGAAATAGCCAGTGAGTTTAGATATAGAAAAGTTTCAACACCTAACAACACTCTTTTTCTTTCAATCTCTCAATCAGGTGAGACTGCTGATACCTTAGCTGCTCTTGAAAAGACAAAAGACAATAAAAAATATATCGCACGATTAAGTTTATGTAATGTCTATACAAGTAGTATTGCTAGAAATTCAGATTTACAAATTATCACAAAAGCTGGAACGGAAATAGGTGTTGCTTCTACAAAAGCTTTTACAACACAATTAACTGCTTTAATTCTTTTTATTTTAGGATTAGGGAAATCTAAGAATATTATTTCAGAAGAAGATGAAAGCAAAATTATTAAAGAACTCTTAACATTACCTGGAATTATCAATGACAGCATCCATAAAATATCAAAGAACACTTTATCTATTTCTAAACTAATTGTAGATAAAAAACATGCATTATTTTTGGGGCGTGGATTACAATCTTTTGTTGCAATGGAAGGTGCTTTAAAATTAAAAGAAATTTCATACATACATGCAGAAGCATATCCAGCTGGAGAATTAAAACATGGTCCTTTAGCTTTAGTAGACGAAGAAATGCCAGTTATAGCTCTATCACCAGACAATGAACTTCTACATAAAATGGAATCCAATCTTCAAGAGGTAAGTGCTAGGGGTGGTGAAATTTTCAAAATTAGTGAATATAAAGACAATAATTATGAGCATTCTATTGTTTTACCAACAGTTTCTAATATTTTAACACCTATTTTATATACAATACCACTTCAATTGCTCGCATATCATGTTTCTGTATTAAAAGGTAACGATGTAGATCAACCAAGAAACTTAGCAAAAAGTGTTACTGTAGAATAAATTAAAACTTCTTTTTGGGATGGTTGGATGATTGGCTAAAAACCACTTTGCCTGCCCTATCAACAATTTGGACACCCACAAGATTAGATTGCCATTTTTTTCTGTCTAATATTGCCATTTTAGCCTCTTCTTCAGACATATATGTTCCTATTGATAACCAACTATTATATGGACTATCTATTTTGTATTGAGCACGATATTTAAAGTTCACTATTCTTGACTGCCTGTATTAATTGTGAGATAATTCAATCAATATAAACTATTTTAAAAAAAATCAATATGGATTCTATTAAATTTATCATCACTGAGCCTTATGAAGTTAAAAATACACAATATCAATCTTGTGATATTGTTGTTCAACTCAATAAAGAAGAACTACCTCATGCCTTGTTTAATGTAAATCAAGTTGTTTCTTCTTCTAAAATTGATTTTGTAGAGTTTGATTTATTTACTTGCTCTTGTGGAGAGCCGGGTTGTGCTGGTTTTCAATCTCCAGTTTTTCAGAAAAAAAATGAAGCTACTGTTATTTGGGAATTTCCTAAAGAAGACATGTATAAAACATCTAAAAAAATTTATGAATTTGATAAACAACAATTTGAAGAAGAATTTTTAAATTTATTCAATGGATTGAAAAATCTTGAAGCTAATAATATTTTTGTAGCTTGTAATTTTGATCATATGGGGTACGAAGAACAAGAATTGGGCTTTGTACCACAACCACCTGTTTCTATTCAAGAAGGAACAGAATGGTGGACTTCTAGACTTCTTTCTGAATCAAAAGCACATTCTATTATTTCTGAAGTCGTTGGAGACTCTTTTGCAGACACTTACATTGTTAAGTATGATGGTAAAGAACCTAAATATAAAACTTCAGCTTATTATTTAATCAGTTCTATTCTAAATGACTTCCCAAGAAGCACATCTGATGATGATTATTATGAAAAGGTTAAATTAACTGCTACCTCTTTGTCTAAAGCAATAAATGGAGATAACACCGATATTTATAATATCATTAATAAATCCTATACTGAGAATGAATTAGAACCTAAAGATTTTATTGTTCGTTGGTTTTGGGAGTTTGAAGAAACACCAGAACTGTTTGATATGAAGAAAATTTCTTTTCATCAATAAACAAAAACAGCTCCAATCAGGAGCTGTTATTTTTTTACTATTGAAGGATTTTTTCAGAATTTAATCCAACCAAATTTATCGCATAGATAATCTGTACCATCCACATTTACAATATCTCCAACACTGATACTGCGAATTCTTCCATAGCACTTTTCTCGCTCTTCCTGGCGCCCTGGATTGTTTGTAAGATCAAACATTTCATCAGCAGCATTTTTACCACTTACATTTTCAATCGCAATGGTTGCCACTTCTTTGTAAGAAGGTAAATTCTTTTTAGCAATAGACATTGGATTTTTGGTGAAGTAAAAGTCAGACATAATTTCATCTGGAGCCAATTTCACTACGATAGAAGCCATTCAATTCCCCTTTTGTTTATATAAGGGAATTATATCACACTTTTCCAATTTTTATTGACTTTCTTACACTTGGTTTAACATTCATATCAGCATAACCATCTAACCAATTTTCATCAAATGTTTTAGAGTTTTCTAACCCAACATAAGAACTTGGGTAAAACTTCATTTTTACAGCATCAATATACACACTAAAAGCACCTTCATTTGTGTGGAAGGACTTACTATCAATTTCTTTACTTAAAAGCTCTTTTTCAAACTCAGCAGCTAAAGCTGTGTCTATTGAAATAATCATTCCACTATTCTCTTTTTTAGCTAAAACGATATCTAACCAGTTGTTATATTCAAATGGAGAAAAAGATGAACCTCTTCCATTCTCCTTATAACCCAAAAGAGTTACCCTAGCACCAAAATCAGCAATTTCATCAAGCATAGATATGAACTCTTTTTCTGGCATCACACCCATAACAATTTGGAATGTTATTTTTGGTTTCCAAGGACTGCTTCTTTTATCATTATTGCTGTAATAATCATAAAAACTTGTAGTGATCTTGTCTTGCTCTTCAAAGTCTATAAAAGCTGATTTAACCTTTAAAATCTCTTCTTTAGATTGAACAGAAAAAGCCATAGCACCACAGTTTTCAATAATCTCTTTAGCATTAGATTGACGTAGCAAGTTAAGGTTTTTAGTTGTGAAATTAGGGACAATATTTTCTTCTTTAAATATCTTAAGAATTTCTACAAAGTTAGGATGTAAAGTTGTCTCGCCTCCTCCCAAGGCCACCTCAAAAACATTCTTAGTACTTAGCTCTTTTGCTATCTTTTTAATATCTTCCATTTTAGCATGTTGACCTTTAATGGTTGAATCCTGATAGCAAAAATCACAATCATATGGACAAAAATCTGTAATTTTAATATCAGCCAATTCTGGAGATGTTGCTTTAGTAGGAGCTTCAGAATTAGTAAAGCTAAAACGAACCTTTTCACCATTAGTTCTATTAAATACAGTCCAATAATCTTTATCTTTTCTTGCTACATAATGTTCATTTGAAGACTCACGCTCTAAGCCCACTTTAGAAACATTAGAACGATCTTTTTCAATTAAGGCATGTTCTTCATCAGTATTGTCATTTCCTCCAACAATAACTACCTTATCTTGCTTAATGTATTCTATAAAATCTTTTAGGAACTCTACATTCAAATTTTTATTATCCCAAGTTCTAGGCAAAGTTAATACACTTTGGTGATCAATACTTGCTGTAATGCCTCTTTTAGCAATTTCTTTACCAAATATATTTTCTAATTCTTTTTTTGCTTTCACATCACTTTTAGTAATTTGTCTAAGATTCTGATAGGCAAGAGATGCAACATAGTTCTCTTTTGACTCTTGATCAGCGGCAGTAAAGAAGTTCCATCCAAAATCTTGATATTCATCTGTATATACTCCAAACTTACCATTTGTCTCTTTTAATTCAATTACTGAATGAGAAGAACTTGAATTAGTAGCAAAACCTTTTCTTACATTAAAAATATTCATATTAACCTCTTATACTTTAATTTTTTTATTTACAAACACATTTTGTTTTTTTGTTGGCAACTCTTTATTGAGTAGCTCATAATTATTTTTAGCAAACATAGTCATGCTTATTGAACCTAAATCACCATTGTTTTTTTGAAATGATTTTAGATCGAAATTTTCTTTTAAACTTTCCAAAAATAACTCATTAGGTATCACAGCCAAATAGTATCTCCAATAATTAGAATCCTCATCTCTAAATGATAGACAATTTTCTTTTAAACTCAACATTTTCTGTTTTTGTTCTTCAATATTTTTACTACCAGGAATATATGTTTGGAATAATGATTCAATTTCTTTATTGTTTTTTGTGTTTTGCTTGCCATAATGGAATTCAACCACAAACTCAACCAAATCTTTTACTTTTTTTGGATCTTTCAAAATTACTTTATTGAAGTATTCAAAAGTTGCTCCAATATAAACCATATACATTAAAGCTTTTTGGTTTGACTGCTTATCTGCGTTGTAAAGATACGATTCTAACAAATTACTTTGAATATTTTGACAATTCTTAAAATCTTTCTCAGTAACCTTAAACACTTTTGAAAAAATTACTTTTAACTTATCAACATTAGACTGATATTTTTCAAAACTAAATGTTCTTAAATCAAACACATCTTTCATATTTTCAACAAAATCTTCTTTTAATAAACTAGCTTTCCATTCACCTATCCACTGACTAGCAAAATACGGTATTTTTTTCCCAGTATCTAACAAAATATTTTCTTTAATAAAATAAGAAGATTGATATTGATTCCATTCAACAGAGAAATCATTCCAAAAAAGCTCAACCATACTTGGGTTAGCATTTTTGACTTCCATATTTTTTTTAATCTCAAAAATTTCTTTTAATTTTGTGCTATTACCAGCACAAAGCTCTTCAAAAGCCTTTTGAGTAAATTCGGGTATTTCTTTGAAATTTTTCATAAAACTGTAGTTTGTGTATTATTAAATTATACAACAAAAAACAAGCATTACAAAATTAATGGATTAGATTTGGTATGGAACCGTATAGGGTGATAATATAATCTGTCAAAACAGATATCATCCAAGAACCTAGCACGAAAAAAGTAGCAAACATAGCTACCATTTTAGGCAAGAAAGATAGAGTTGGCTCGTTAACTTGAGTTGCTGCTTGGAAAATACTCACAATAACACCAACAACAAGACCAACTATTAAAACTGGACCACCCACTATCAATATAATTTCTAGAGCATGTCTCGTAACTTCTAACACTTTACCTTCAGTCATGAATATTCCTTTTTGCTATGTTTTACTAATAAAGGTTGATTTTGTCAATTTGATTAAAAACAAACGAAAAAGCCAGCTTTCGCTGGCTTTGACTGCTTCACTAGATGTCTAGCTTATGCAATTTCAAACTTATCTGAAACTGTTTGCTTTGCTTGTTTTTCAGCCTCATGTCGTTTGAGACGATCAAAGTAAATAAGATGTTCCATTTCAATTTGAACTTTCTTTTCAAATTCAACTACTGAAATTTGTTGTTTTTGTGCTTGTGCCATTTTTTTCTCCTTAGAGGTTGTTAATAAACTGTTTTGAGGACTTAATTATAACTCAGAAATCTAAAAAAGTACATAATTTTTTAAAAAAAACTATAAAATTATCAAAATTACCAATCTGATGAAGATCCACCACCGCTGTAGTCTCCACCTCCACTAGAAAACGAATCAGAACTAGAACTAGATTTTCTAGAATCATCATCAGATGAAGAGCTTAAAACTGAACCCAAAATAGCACCTGTCGCAATATCGTCAGCACTAGAGTCTCTAGACCTTGTAGAGCTTGCACGATTTGTTGTAGCTTTAGGTACAGCCCCAACAACAGGATTGATTGGTTTATATTTACGTTGATTGTTCCTATATTCATCACGCCACTGCTTGCTCAAAGCCTTTAACTCTTCCTCTTGCTTTAGTTTTTGTTTTTTGTTGTTATTTACCAACCAAACAATAAAACCAACAAATCCCAAACCAAAAATTGAAACTAAAATAAGCACAATAGAATTTATCGAACCCTTGTCTTGTTTTTCTAATTCAGCACTAATAATTGGAATTTCTTTAGCAGTCTGAACTTTAACTTCATTTACTACGGCTTTAATACCACCAAAATAATCACCCTTTTTAAATAAGGGAGCCATTTTTTCTTTTTGAATTCTGCTAGTCATCGCATCAGTAAGAACACCTTCTAAACCACGACCAACTTCTAACCTTGCTTTTCTATCCTTTGTAGCTACAACGAAAATAACCCCATTGTTAACATTTTTCTTGCCAACATTCCACTTTTCAGCGACTTTAATGCTAAATTGCTCAATTGTAGATGGCTTAACTGAATCTACCACCAAAATAGCCATCTGAACTTTACCCTCTTTATCAAGTTCTTGTAATGATTTAATTAATTCTTGTTTTTGAATTTCTGTAGGCTGGTAAGAACCATTAAAATTAACCCTACCATTTAAGTCGGGAATTTCTTGAGCAACAACCAATGTTGAAAACAAAGCAATAAAAAAAGTAGTGATATAATTTTTCATGGAATTTTAATGTAGTTGATAATTCTATAATTATACCATAAAAAATGGTTATTAGTTATTTTTATATTGACTTTTTAACCACCATTTATACTGATTAAAGTAATGCTTCATATCATATTGAGGCTGTTTCTCACCAATAGACATTAACTCATCACGGTGCTGAAACCACATTTCATTGCACCAATGACGAAACGCTTGTTTATTTGTTTCATTATTATCTTTACTCATATTAACTACCTCCTGGATTATTATAATAAAAATAAAACAATAATGCTAGTTAAAATTTAAGGACGGAACGTATACACCGCATCCAAATCGTGTAATTTCCTTACTACAGTTACATAATCAGGTGCTCCTAATGATTTACCCTTATTTCCGTAATACCCTCTAATAGATTTTTCTAGATTTGGCTCGAACCAATATGCTCCATATCTTTTTTTAATGAAGCCTTTTTCCTTTAAATATTGGTTTAGTTTTCTTTCAGAATTGAACTTTTTAACCACAATTTTCTTGTAGCAATCTGGTTTCACATTCCAATGTTCTTGTTCAACCAATCTAAAAGACTGATATTCATAGCTAAAAGAAAGCCTATACCCTTTGGTGTTATAGTTCCAATGAGTTAGCTCATAAATTTCTAATACAAAATTTTTGATTCTTTTTGTTTGATGTAGCATTTTTATTCTCCTTAAATGTGCTACATCGGAATCCTGTCACTTGATAAATTAATACAAACATATTTTTCCTTAAATTAAAATTTCTTTACCCCAACTTACTACTGATCTTGAATCATAAGAATAAGTCTTGCCAATAGTAATTCCTAAAAATGTTATAGACTTAGAAGTGTGTCCATCATAATATAAATTTTCATATTCCCATATATTGGGATGAAACCCTATAAATAAAGACCAATATTCTTTAATATGCCAAGGCTCATTATTAAAATGATCATTATCAAAATTAGTTCTTGTTATTTTGTATTCAAAAAACAATCTTGTGCCGTGTATAAATAATCGTTTCATTTTTAAATCTTTTAGTTTTGTGATATTTTAAACTAATAATTGTTTTTTGACAACTGATTGACTTTTAAAATAAAAAATATTATTTCTAACACAAGAATGGTATAACATGGTAATAGAACTTCACTTAAAAATAGATGCTCACAGAACCCTGATTGGTGCTTGGGAATTCCCTAAGAAAATTTGGGAAGAGCGTTACAATCATGTTCTAAACTTTGTTCCAGATGTCATAAAGTCACAAGAAAGTCAGTTTATAATTAGCAAAGATGCTAATAGAATTGTTTATCAACTGAAAGATATGCCATACAAATTTTATTTAATTCAGCAAGGCATCAACGAATATTTTAGAACCATAAATGGAATTGTCTTAGTATCTTAAACCATTGACTAAAGTAAATTAAACACTTATAATTCAAATACCACAACACAAAAAGGAGTTAAAAATGGAAAAAATCCCACGTATCTAGATTGAAAAAAAATATGTCTACATCTTTGTTAGACAAGACATGTCAATCGCTCAGCAACTTGTTCAAGCAAGTCATGCATCACACGAATCAGGATTATCTCACAATCCAACAGAAATCATAAGTTCCGTTATTATATTTGGAACAAAGAATAAAGATGAATTAGAGTCTTTATTTAATAAATACAATCCATTAATCAATTGCTTCCCATTTTTTGAACCCTATAAAAATATAGGTCTAACTGCCTTTGCAACTATGCCTATTGGCGAAGATCTTAGACACTTATTCAAGGAATTTAAACTTTGGAAGCCTATAGATTTATCTTGTCAAAAATCTTTTCATATTCTGACAGGATTAGGTGATAAACAAACAAAATCAACAATTTAAACTTATCAAGGAGAAAACTATGATGTAGATTGAACCACTTATTAAAGCAATGAAAAACGATTTTCAAGACATTGAATCTCAATTGACTATTTTACAACACGGAATTGATGTTTGTACACAATTTCAATTCTTAATTAATTATCTTACTGAAGATAAGTTAACGTATCATATGCCCACACCAAAATGGTTGGAAATATACAAATCTATTATTTTAAATAAATGCTTACCCCATTTAGAACAAATAAAGAATTATCTTATTTATCACGACTGTGGAAAACCTTATTGTTTAGAAATAGACACTAATGGAAAAAGACATTTTCCAAATCATGCTGAAATTTCAAAACAGCACTTTCTTAAATATTCAACAGACATATTTATTGCTGAATTAATCAGTAAAGATATGCTTTGCCACACCACAAAACCAAAAGATTTTGAACAACTTCTCAATGAGCCTTATATTGAAATATTACTTCTTTCCGCTTGTGCAGCAGTTCATTCCAATTCTCAAATGTTTGGAGGAACAGATAGTGACAGCTTCAAAATTAAATTAAAGAATTTAGAAAAATTAGGATGTAGGATTCTTAATTCTAAATATGTCAACTTAATTAACTAAAGGAGAAAAAAATGACAAATATTTATACTTTAATAGCTTACAAACCAGGAGAATCTGGTTGGCATGACCGATGTGGTGATTACCATAGTGGAAATGATTCAGAATTAAATATTCATTATTTTAATGAAGCAAAAGATGCTGGCAAATGGTGGGCAAGAAGTCAATTTGAAGATTCCAACAGAGAACACACATTACTTATCAATGGTGTTAATCCAGGAGATTCATGCACTGTTCCTGATGACAAGATTAGCCTTTACGATTCTATTTATATAGAAATAGATGATTTCAGATTCCAAGAATATGAGACACTCAAAAAAATAAGAGAAGAAGCTCTTGAATCTGAAAAAATAAAAAAACAAAAAGCAGAAGAAATAAGACAATTAACTTTGAAAAAAGAAATTGAAACAAAAGAGCGAGAGCAACTAGCTCTGTTAATTAACAAATATGGAAAATAAAAAGGAGAACTTAAATGAAAATTACATATAACAAAAACCCACTTTGGACTACAGTAGAATTAGATGAAAACGAAAAGAAAGAATTATGGTATAAAATTAAAATAAAAGAAATGGAAGAACTTTTATTTGAAGCTTACTTTAACCTAAGAGATGGCAAACATTACAATTTAGAACAAGCAAGAAAAGCTGTTGATCCAGAATACTATATGACAGAAGAAGGAGATGAAAACAAGATAGATAAAAGATGTGATGAAATGTTAAATTACTATTTATCAGAACTTCAATCTAACCATGTCGGAGACTGCACTTGTGTTGCTTGTTCTTGTTTAAAATGTCATGCAGAAGAGTTAATTGGTATAGATACTACAAAAGGATTGGGTAAACACTCTGCTTATAAAATCCAATCAGCTTTTGGTATTAAAAATGAAAGAACTATTGATGAAGCTTTAGAATATTTAAAACAATACAATCCAACTAAAGGAGCAGGATGGGAAAACTTTTCGCAAGAAGATTTTGATAAATATATTCCTAGATGGAAGACTGAAGCTAATGCTGCTTATGAATGGTTGTTAAACTATAAAAAAGAAAAATTAAATCAATAATTACATTTTTAATTTAGCATTTTTAAACCCAAAGAAGTTGTTGTCTATTTTAAAGTAACTTCCACCTTTGGGTGTTAAATCCTTGCAGTAATCATTGTTAATTAATAATATCCAATTGTTAGGTTTTTGAATTTCATCAATACATTCAAAAGTAACACCGCCATCAGACAGTACAACTACATTATCTGGATATTTTACTTTTTCTTTTTTCATTATATTTAATATTTTATCTTCTATACAATCAAATCCACCTTCATTTCCAGAATAAAAAGATATTTTGTGATTTTTTACATCTACTTCTTCACAGTCATCACCGAAAGCGAAAGCTCTACAATTAACACCTTTTTCTTTTAGTAATGCCATCACAATATTTGAAAATATATGAAACATTCCATGACAAGAACCTGAAGAATCCATAAAAATCCAAACCTCTTTTTTATCTTTACCAGAAAAAACCTCTTCTTCTTTTGTATTTGGCAATAAAATATGCTTATTCTGCTTTAGGAAAGCAGAGTATCTTCTGTGAGCACCAACCCACATTTCAACTGGATCATCATTAATATCTTTCTTTTTAGGAATCAAAAGTTTCATTAATTTTTTGAATGTAGGCTTCTCATCTAATTTTTTAAAGTCTTCTTTTTTACCTTCATGACCTTTCCCTAACTTAGGGTGAATTGGCATAAATTCTTTTAAGTCATCTCCTAATTTGGCAAAATCTGGACTTTTAGATATTTCCTCAATCAAATCTGGGTTTTGTTCTAATATATCTTTAAAAACATCAGAGAAATTTTTTGGAGAAAAATCATCTTCTACTTCTTCTGATGGTGTAGACTTTTCTTCATTTTTATTTTCTTCATTATTTTCCAATCCATCTCCATGAGAACCAATTAACTCTTTTTCTTCTGAATTTTTATTTGATTGTAATTTATTGTAATAGAACTCAAAATTCATATCTGTAGGCATATCTTTTTCTTTTGGAAAACAAGTTTCAACCCAGCAATAAGGCTTCCAATCAAAAAGCTCACGATCTAATCCAACTTTTTCATGAATATGATGATTTATAACTATATCACTTGCTTGATTTCCAATTCTAAAATCACCACCTAAATTAATAATTCTTTTCCCATGATCAAAAACCACATGGTAAAGTTCATGTAATACTACAAATGCTTTAGCATCTTCATTTAAATCTTTCCAAAAAGAAGGATTTATTTCCATATTTAATGTATTTCCTTCTTTATCAAAATTAATACAAGCTGTCTGAATGTTTTCGCTAAACTTAACATCTGCCAAATTAAATAAAGTGGCATAAAAAACATCACAAGATTCTATTTTCTGCTTAATCTTAAAAAACTCTAATACATTTAAAGATTTATTCATATTACATCTTATTGGTTCTTTTTGGTTTATTTTCTCTAGGTTTTTTTACAATAGACAAATACTCTTCTTTAATTTCAGCCTCTGAAAAACCAGTATATTTATTCATGGTACTTAAAATAATCTCAGGAACATCAGAAAAAGCAGAATCTATATTGTTTTTATTCCAAATAAAAGATTTAGCACTGACATCAGTCAATGAACTCATAGTTTTTTTCATTGAATCGTTTACTTGCCCTTGAGCATTTACTAAAGCAAACAACATACCCAACCTTTCTCCCAGATGTTTCTTACATCTATCCATGTCAATATGTCCAGCATTAACAATTTTCAAACCCTCTATAGTCATATTTCTTATGTTAGACCAATTTAATTCTAATAAATCTGAGCCAGTAATTTTTCCAGATTTCGTAATTAATCTATATTCGCCAATTCTTCTTACGAAATTAGCCTCTTGTTGATTTGATGTAAATAATGAAGAAATCTGTAAATTAGCTAAATTTTCATATTCAGATTTAGTCTCTTCTGTAAAGAACCCCTTTAAATCATCAAAATTTCTTCTTACAAAAGGATTTTTTCCCGGATTTGTATTTACAATTTCAGAAATAATAGTTTTTGCAATTTCTTTCCTTCCTTCATCTTTTGAGGATGTAGCTTTAATTAAATAATTGTAAACTTTATCTTTTGATAAAAACTCTTTAGCCATCCACTCTTTATCTATACTGGGTAAGAAAAATTCAAATATACTAGGTGAACCTTTTATATATTTTTCTACCAATTGAGTATAGTTTTTATTCAGTATAGTCCTTGAACTAGCAGATAAATTATTTTCTTTAAAATCTTTTTCTAATGTTGTTAATTGAATTGCCCCCTTTAAATCTTCTTTTAGTTTAGCAATATTTCCAACATTAATCATATCTTCTATATCACCACCATCCAAATAGAAACCTGTTGTATCATATAACCTTCTTGGGCTTATTTCTTTTTGAATTGGAGCTGGTTGATTACTCCACCAATTACAAAAAATTTCGCCAACAGCACCATAGCTTTTCTTGAAAAACTCAATATCTGCCTTGTACGGAAACTTTATTTGAATTTGAAATCTATCTCTTACAGCAGGGTCTAATGGTTCCACATGGTAGTCTTCATCTTCTGTATGAGGATTAATAGCCGCCCAAATCATTTTTATATTATAAGGCTTTCCGTTAATTGTTTTGAACTGAATTAATTCCATTAAAGCATTCATTACTTTTTTTGGGGCTCTATTTAACTCATCAATGAAAATCACATCATATTTATCATCAGCAAAATCTTCTGGAGGAACTAACCTTAATACTTCTTTTCCATCACCTCTCGTTACCGTAGTTGGGACACCAACTAAATCAGTCCAAGGGTCCATTGTTGGTGCTGAAAAATATTTAACCCTCATTCCAGCTTTTTCAAATGTGCTAAAAATAATTGATGTTTTACCGACACCTCTTTCACCCTCAAATAATACATTGAAGTTTTTGTTAACATATAAATCTAATTTTCTTTGGTCTACTAACATATTTTATACCCTTTTAAAAATTATAACACATAGACTTATTCAGTCAAAAAAATTGACATTTTTTTCATTCCACTTTAAATTGGTTTTTTAAAATTATAAAGCACACCATGAAAAACACAAGAAAACTACTCTCTTTAATGATGCTAGGATTATTTTCAATCTCATCACAAGCTGCCATTTTTGCTGATGATGAAGCTAGAAAATTTATTTTAGAACATAAAAAACAAACAGAAGCTAGCATTTTAAAAATAGAAAATACAAATGAAGAACAAAAAAAAGAAATAGAACGTATTATTAATAACCAATTAGATTTTCAAAATGAAAATCAATCTCTAATACAAAAAATCAATAAAATTAATGGTGATATTGAACAACAAACTCATCAAATAGAACAATTAAAAAAAAGACAGACAGATCTATATAAAGATTTAGACTCTAGGCTTGTTAAAATTGAGCAGTCCATAATGGAAGAAAAAAAAGCTGCTTCTGAAAAAGAAGAGCAAGAAAACAAAGCATTTCAAGATGGACTTGATAAATTTAAAGATAGTAAAACAAAAGAAGCTTCATGGGCATTTTCTTCTTTTATACAAAAATATCCCAATAGCCCTAAAATTCCCAATGCTCTTTTCTGGTTAGGTAATAGCTTCTATGCTTTAGGAACTTGTGAAAAATCATTACAATCATACGAACGACTCATAAAGCAATATCCTACATTTGAAAAAAATGCAGACTCAATGATAATAATGTCATCTTGCTATCAAGAATTGAAAAAAGATAAACAGTATAAAGAAATCTTAGAAGACGTTATTAGGGAATATCCGAATACGGAATCTGCCAAAGAAGCTAAATCAAGACTCTCCAAACTAACGCCTAAAGTAAAATCTTCTGAAAATAAGAAAAAATAATATTTTTTATTTGATTTTAATTTAATTCGTAGTATAGTTTTTATAAAAATGTATGGAGTTTGATATGAGTAGTAAAGCAGACATTATAAAAGACATGTATTATTTTTATTTAAGTAATTTCCAGCACACACCTCAAAGTAAAGAGTTGACTCAAGAAATCATAAAGCAAATGTTTGAAGAATGTGTAGAACCATATGTGGCAATTAAAGAAAAAGAGCAACCTACAGTTCTACAGAACGGATTTTCACCAGATAATAATGATTTAGAACTAGCTGTTCCAAAGAACTATCACTGATTGTTTTTTTGAGATTTAAACTGTTCTCTTTTTTGAATCATTTCTTGTTTTAAAGAATCATGCTTAGATATCATTTTTGCTTTTAAATTTTCACGTCCTTGCTTCTCTTGTTCTTCACAAGATTTATATTCTTCTCTAGACTTTGCTGATTTGATACAATTGTCGGCTTGTTGTAATATTCTAATTCTTTCTTGATGGCTTTCTGACTCCAAATTAACTTTTTTCTGCATCAATTCTTTTTTAACTTGCTCAACTTTTTCTTTTCTATCTTCTTTTTCAGAATGCTCTTGATTCTTCATCGCAAAAGACATATTAGAAATTAATCCTAGGCTTATTATTAATAATAGTTTTTTCATATATTCTCCTTAAGTTATTATTATATTTATCTAAACGATTTATTCATAAAAAAGATGACTGCAACTTGTTTGACAAATTTTTGTATTTTTTTGAGAATAGACATTATGAAAGACAACTTACTAAATAAACTTGAAGCAAATCATATTTCTTCTATGAATGAAATTAAAAAATACTTAATATCTAGCAGAAAAGATATGGTTTCGATTACCACCTACCTATTGAATACAGACGCCAATCCACATGATTTTCTGCCTAAGAATATAGCAGAGTCCATGAACTCAGCTCAGGGATTTTTAAATTTTCTTCAATCTCTTGAAAAGGCTATATATTACTCAAAGGAGATATGTTTCCCTATTATTAATGGAGTTCCAAAGATTGCTTTTGAAAATAAAACCAAATTCAATCCAGAGATTTATTTACAAGGAAGTCAAAATACAGATGAGAATCAATCTATTTATTTTTTATCTAATGTTCAAGAATTTATATATGAACACTCTTGCCATCAATTTCAAATAACTAAAGAATCATTTTTCCATCAAGCTCAAATGTGTGGGTTGAAGCAAGCTGTAGAAGAGTTTAAATCTAACAACTGTTTTGACAATTCTTGGATTCAGGAATACAATCAAGAAAACTAAGAGGAAATATTATCGTGATCAATTCTATACTAATAGTTGTTTCAATTATTGCTTTTATTCTTTATCTTATTGTCATGTTACATCCAAAATTTAAATCTTCTTGTAACCAAGAGTGCAATCAAGGGAGAAACTGCACTTGTGCCAATGTTTGTCCTAAAAATCAATCTTCTTGATTCAATTCGTATTTTGACATCAAAAGAGCTATTTCTAAATTAGATAGCTCTTTATTTCCTATTAAATTATTCTCCCCAAATGTTTTAGTAATAAGACTTTTCTTATTGGGAAAAATAATATCTTCTGGCACCCTTTGCCCATTACAAATATAATGAATAGTTAAATTATTTCTAATAGTAGCATCTATGACTGTTCCTAAACCAACAGCCTCATCTTCTTTAGTAACAATACATCCAAATAAACCATACTTTGAATATGCCTTTATAATGTCATCTAAAGCATCAGCATTTGAGTTTGCTGGCAGTAGCAATATCTTTTCAATTTCAACTTCATGAAAACCTTGTAACATTTTTTCTACATTTTTATCTTTTTGACTCATTCCTACACTGTCAATAATAATAATTTTCTTATTTTCTTTTAATTTATCTATTGTCTTTTTTAGTCCAGTTGAATCTTTAACTAAAGTAACAGGAATATTTAATAATTTACCATAAATCTTTAATTGCTCATGTGCTGCGATTCTATATGTATCTGTGCTAATTAAAGCAACACTATCATCGCCATATTTTGCTATAGCTTTTGCCGCAATTTTAGCCGCTGTGGTGGTTTTACCAACTCCTGTTGGACCGACCAAAGCATAAACTCCAGGCTTGTTCACAATATCTTGATTAACTTTAACAATACTTATTAAATCACTAATATTTTTTCGTGTGTTACTTTCTGCTTCAATAATATCTAATTTTCCACCAATATTTAATATCAAATCTTTAGAAATTTTTGGAGAAAACCCAACTGCTAATAATTTCTTTAATAAGTTAATTTTTACTTCTGCATTTTCGTTTAACTTTAACTTATTTAATTGTCTTTCTACTATTTTTCTTAAAGACCTCAATTCTAACATTATTTCTGTAGGAATTTTATTGTCATTAGAGTTCTGATTTTTTTGTTCTTGCTTCTTATTATTTTCTTGGATTTGAACAAGAGTTTTTGCTTGTGAATTTTCTAATAAATCTTCCTTTTTTTCAAAAAGAACTTCAGCAACAGTAATACTAGGAGGGCTAACTATCTTTTTAAAAATACCATCATGATTGGCCACTACTTTGTTATTTATAATTTGATTATTATATAAATCTTCTTTATATTCATTTTCTTCAATGATAGGTTTAGTTTTTTCTACATTATCTGTATTATTTTCATCTGCTTTCTGATCTGAAGAGTTATTTGTTATTGAATCACAGAAATCATCAATAGAAAATGGCTCACTAGATTTTTTTTCTTCTATTTTTTTATCAATAATTCTTTCAACTTTATTAGATGAAATACTTTCCAAATCTTCATGTGTTGAAGCAAGAATTTCAACACCACCATCAATTTTTTTATTTGATAAAATGATCGCATCTGCTCCAAGCTCTTTCTTTACCAGTCTTAAAGCCTCAACTGTACTTTTTGCTATAAACTTTTTAACACTCATTATCCTCTACCCTTACCAATTACTGTGGTTATCTTAATTGTCCTATTACTTGGAATCTCATTATTAGATAAAACTTTTAATTCTGGTATCTGTCTTCTTAAAAATTTAGAAAATACCATTCTTAATGTTTGTGGAACCATTAACACTTGTGGTATACCCATTGTTTCATGCTTATAAGCTGCAGAAGCTGTTTCCTTAACAAGTGTTTCAGCCATACCACTTTCAAAGCTTGCATTTCCTTCACCCGTAACAGCTTCAACTAACATTTTTTCAAAAGTTGGATCTAAAGCGATAACTTGAACTTCCTTAGTGTTTGGGAATAATGTTTGAACAATAGATTTACTTAAAGCGATTCTCACTAAAACTGTTAAGTCATCTGGGTTTTGTGTTCTCATAGCATTGTCATGCAATACTTCCACAATTGTTCTCATATCTCTTATGGATATACCTTCTTCTAAAAGATTCTGTAAAACTTTTTGGAAAGTACCAACTGACATTACTTTGGGTACCAAATCATCTAACAATTTTGGCATCACTTTGGACAAATGTTCAATTAGATGTTGAACCTCTTCTCTTCCAAATAAATCAGCAGCATTTAGCATACTTAAATGGTTTAATTGAGTTGCTAATACAGTTGATGGATCTACAACCATAAAACCCATACTTTGTGCTTTTTCTTTAATACTGTCATCAATCCAAACAGCAGTTAAACCAAAAGTTGGATCTTTTGCTTCAAGCCCTGGAATTTTCTCTTGAATAGTTCCAGGATTTATTGCTAAAAACTTATCAACATAAGAATCACCACTACCAATTTCAACACCTTTTAATAAAATTCTATATGAGTTTGGCTTTAATTCTAAATTGTCTTTAATATGTATTGGAGCAGGTAAAAATCCTATTTCTTGGGCGAACTTTTTTCTAATTCCACTAATTCTTGCTAATAAATTACCTGGCTGATTCTTGTCTACTAATGTAATTAATCTATACCCCAACTCTAAAGACAACATATCAATTGGGATAACATCTTGCCAACTTGCATCAGGGGCTTTGTTATCTTTTTCTATAAATTTAGATGTATCATCTTTTTCTTTTTCTTCTTGAGGATTCTCTAATATTTTTGAAACCTTCCAATACGCAAAAGCAAACATACCTGAAATCAATAAGAAGATCATATTAGGCATTCCTGGAATAATACCAAGTAAACCAATAATTACAGCAGTAATTAACATTGCTTGAGGCTTAAGGAAAACCTGTTTCTTAAATTGTTCTGTAATGTTAACTTCATCAGAAACCCTAGTAATAATAATACCAGTTGCAATTGAAGTAATGATACCAGGAATTTGACCAACAAGACCGTCACCGATGGTTAAAATTGTATATGTTGCTGCTGCTTGACTGATTGGTAAATTATGTTGAACCAATCCAACAAAAAGACCGCCGATCAAGTTAATGAAAGTAATAATAATACCAGCCATAGCATCACCACTAACGAACTTTGAAGAACCATCCATTGCTCCGAAAAATTCTGCTTCTCTTGTCACTTCAGAACGTCTTATTCTTGCCTGCTCTTCATTAATCATACCAGCATTTAAATCAGCATCAATTGCCATTTGTTTACCTGGCATACCATCTAATGTAAATCTAGCGGAAACTTCAGCTACTCTACCAGCACCCTTTGTGATAACCATAAAGTTGATAATTGTCATAATAATGAAAATGATAATACCAACAGCATAATTTCCACCAATTAAGAACTCTCCAAATGCTTCAATAACCTTACCAGCCGCATCACCACCATTATGACCCTCTAATAATACAACCCTAGTTGACGCAATGTTTAAGGATAATCTCATTAAAGTAGCTATCAATAATACTGTTGGGAAAACTGCAAAATCTAAAGTCTTTTTGGTATTAATCGCCACCATCAAAATTAATAAGGCTATAGCTATATTGAATGTAAAAAAGAAATCAATTAAAAAGGCAGGTAATGGCAATACCATCATTGAAAGAATCAATACAATAACCAATGGTGCCCCAACTTGGTTTGGGTTAATTCTACCTAACATATTCATTAAATTGGTTGGCATAATTTTAGCTCCCAATCTTTTTGTTTATAATTTTGAAATTTCATAGTCTGACAGTGTATAAATAAAAACTAGATTTGACAATATCAAATATTCGAAATCTGTCAATTGCAACATAGATAAAATGCTTTTATTACTGCTTTTAAAAAAGATAAAAGATACAAATATTGACATTATGTTCTAATTATTTTAATTGAAATAAAAAAAGAGGAAATTATGGATAAAATACAAAGTGGTGTTTCACTATATCAACAAGCTCTAAACTTAAGAGCTTTAAAACAACAGCATATCGCTTCCAATATAGCTAATGCTGATACCCCAAAATATGCTGCTAAAGAATTTGATTTTGCTACAGCTTTAAAAGCAACTCAAACTCAAAACAATGCTCAAAATGTTGCCGTAACCAATCAAAATCATTTAACATTAGATAGTAATAACCCAAAAGTTGATTTACAGTATAGAATCCCCGCTCAAGTAAAAGGTGATGGTAATACAGTTGAAGTAGAACACGAGAAAAAAGAGATGATTGAGAACTCTATTCAGTTCCAATTTTTAACACAACTAACCACTGATTATTTTAATAAATTAAGAATGTCTATGTCTTCTGAAAGACAGTAATAATATTAAACTAAAAATAAAAATAAGCCCCAATGGGGCTTATTTATTTACTGCTATATTATTTAAGTTTTAAACTTAGCTATATCTGTCACAACACTATCAGCATTCTTTTGCAACTCTTGAGCAATCACATTTGTTTGCTTGGCTAATTCACTGTTTTCTTGAGACAACTTAGCTACATTATTAATAACAGTGGCAACTTCTCTAGCAGTTCCATATTGCTCTTTAATTGAAGAAGCAATTTCTGATATTTGTTTGTCAGCATTACCCACCAACTCACCAATCTCATTAATCTTTTTATTTGTTTCATCAACCTTAGATACACCAACTCTTACTTTATCATTTGTTTTTGTCATAACTTCAGAAACATCTTTAGATTGACTTTGAACAGAACCAATCATTTCAGAAATTTTAGTTGTTGCTTTTGCTGTATTTTCAGATAATTTTCTAACCTCATCAGCCACCACAGCAAAACCTCTACCAGCTTCACCAGCTCTTGCTGCTTCAATCGCAGCATTCAAAGCTAAAAGATTAGTTTGATCAGCAATTTCTTTAATTGTTAACACAATACTAGAAATGTTATTTGAAGTTACTTCTAAGTTGTTTAACAATGTAGACAATTGATTAAAATCTAATTCTATTTGTTGAATAATCTGTTTTGTATCATTAGATAACACCACGCCATTTTTAGATAAATCAGTGATGTTTTTCATATTGTTTTTAATAGAGTCAGATAAGTCTGTTACTTCATCTAACTTGTTCGTCAATACAACTACAGAATCAGCAGTTTTAATTGTAGTATTTGCCTGCTCTGTCATATTTCCAGCCATATGCTCAGAATTTTTAACAACTAATGATGCTTTTGACAATGTTTCTCTTGAACTATTCGCAGCTAAAGATATAGAGTTCCTTAGAGACTTAATGATATCATTAATGTCTTTAGCTATTGAACCAAACTCATTATTAGGCTCTTCAAACTTAACATTAATATTATTGGTAGCAATTACATCCCTAGATTTATTTTTAAAATCATCCAAAGGACTCTTAATGGAACGAACTAAATTAATCATTATACCTACAAATAATAAAGCAGAAATTAAGCTAGAATATAAAGCAACATTTTCTACAAACTTTGCTTCTTGATCAACTTCTTCTTCAGCATGCTTTATGTGAGCACTTTCTGTTTCATATATTTTTTTAATAGTATTTACAACTTGATCAGTATTTTCTTTAGAAGCCGTTTTACCTTCTAAACTTTTTAAATTAATAGAATAATTACTCATTATTGTTTTTTCATAATCTATTAACTCAGCTTTAAATTCAACTAAATTTTTAAGAACATCTTCTTCACCAGACTTTTTAATTAAAGCAATCATATCATCTGTTTGAGATTTTAACTCTTCAATGTCTTTTAACCAATCTTTTTTAGCCTGGTCTAAAGCTTCTTTAGGATTTGTGTTAGAATTAGCATACAAACTCATATTGCGTTCAATCATTTTTAATTCTAGCATTTTGGCATATGCTTGACTGCTTTTTGATGAAAGACCAACATCAAACTCAATCATAGAATGAACATGTGTTCTAATTGCTTCTTGTCCCCAAAAAACAAGAATACCCATACTTACAAGAAGCACAAATAAAAATACTGCTCCAAAATAAAGTTTTTTAATAATTGATGACATAAATATTCCCTTTTAATCTGTTATCTTTTAGATATATAAAAAAATAATCAGAAAACAAGAGATTACTTAAATAATTTCACTTATTTGTCTTGCAGTTTCTGGGCTTAGAGTCCAACCTAAATGTCCATGCCCTGTGTTGTAATAAACTTTGATATTGTTTTTGCTTTGTTTGACAATGGGCAACATGTTTGGAGTCATTGGACGTAGACAAGCCCAACTTGAATAATCATGGGTGTTAATCTTTGGAAAATTTGTATGAACCCATTTTAATAATGGCTCAACTCTATCTTTTGTTATATCATAATTTTCACCTGTTAGCTCTGCTGTTCCAGCTACTCTCAATCTATTTCCCAATGTAGCTGTAACTATTTTAGCTTGATCATCTAATAAGCTAACTTTAGGCAATAGCTCAGTTGGAACATTATTAATTGTTATACTGTAACCTTTTACTGGGTAAATATTTAAATTGTCCCCTATTGAACTTGCCAATTTAACACTTCCTACCCCAGCACAAACAACAACCCCATCATATTCTTTAGTAATAAATTCTAGTGTTGATGTTTTTGAACCAAAATAAAACATAACACCATATTTATTTTTCAACACTTCACTTAACTCATAACAAAACTTGTGAATGTCGCCAGTCCAATCAGATTTTGTCCAAGCACCACCAAGCAACCCATTAAAATTTAAATTGTGATCAATTTTAAAAATATCCTCTTTATTAACAATATCCCATTCAACACCGTTTAAATTATAGATATTTTTTGCTTTTTTAGCGGAATCAAAATATTTTTCATCTTTGTAAAAATGTAATATGCCACAATCTGACATATCAAAAGATAATTTTTCTTCTTCAATAATTTTCTTGTATAAAGCTCTAGATGCTAAACCTAATTTAATTGTTTCTATCGTGTTTTTTTCATATTCATTTTTGATAGTGTGTATTAAAAATTTGAAAATCCATTTCCATTGAGCAAAATCTAATTTAGGACGAATTAGCAAAGGAGCATCTTTTGTGAAAATCCATTTAATACCTTTTTTCACATTACTCCAAGTAGTCCACACTTCACTATTACTCACACTTACTTGACCACCATTGGCAAAACTTGTCTTCATAGCAGGATGCTTTTCTTCATCATAAACAAAAACCTGATAACCTTTTTTTGCTAAGAAATATGCTGTTGTTACCCCAGTAATTCCAGCACCAATAACAGCCACTTTTTTTGTCATAAATTTTCCTTGTTACTATGAGATTTCTTTATTTTACATTAAAAATATTTTATAATCAATAAGATACATAACTTGTATTTATTTTATTTTTTTATATTTTATTGGTATGGATGTAGATTCAAAAAATGTAGATAGCATTAAATATGGAATGATTTTCACCAAGTCTTCCGTTATTCTATTTGTAATCTTTTTTGTTATTTTGGAGCTATTTTTCAGTCAATCTTTAGGTTGTGATAAACAATCTTGTATAACTCAAACACTCTTATGGGGAGCTTGGATTTTAGTTTCTAGCTCTTTTCTTTTTTTTGGAATATTTCCTGTTATAGTATTGAGAAATAAAACAATAGCACTTTGGTATTTTTTCTACTTAATATTTTTTGGTTTTATTTTTTTAAAATTATAAAATAAAAGCCCCGTATTGGGGCTTTCACTTACCAACTTGAATGGTAATTTAGTTCAAGATTTGCAGGTAGTTCATCTACCTTCTTTAAAGTATCTAGTGTATATTTTAGGTCTTCAAAATAAAATTGGTCAATATCAGTGCTTCCAAAGAAGAACCCAGATGCCGTAGGAAGAGACTTACTCGCAGAAGATTTATTGGATAGCACTTCTTCCACAAGGGCAATTAGCTCTTTGAGTTTCTCCCTTGAAACATAATAATCTCCACAATCGTCTACCCCATCTTGTACATTTTTCACAAACCAATTATGGATAGCATTAGCTTTGCGCCAATATGCTACTTGAACACGAATGTTTTTGACCTCACCAATTTTCAACTCAGGGAAAAGCTTCTTAATTGTTTCTGCTTTTTCGTCATCGCCATCATTGAAGTAAGAACTAACATAACGATCAGCATAAAGATACATATCTAAACCCATAATAATCTCCTTAAATATAACAATAAAAAAACTTGGTGCGACTAGAGTATTTTAACTATCTACCCAATGATTATGAGCCCTTTGCTCTAACCAACTGAGCTACAGTCGCATTTTGCTATGGGTAAATTATATACTAACCACAGGTAAAAGTACAGCGAAAAATTAATTAATTTAATATTTTTTCTTCAAATTCTTTCAATCTTTTCCTAACTGAAATCAATTCAATAATGGTTGGCCAACTTTTTACAATATATTGCATACTTTCATGAACCTTACCAAAAGCCCTAATTGTTTGTTGTAGAACACCTAAAGTTAAAGCACCAGAAATTATAGTTGGCCCCATAGCCACATAAGGTATTAATACCATTGTTTGAGCATACCCATAACGAGTCATGTTAAAATAAGAATAATGCAAATAAGATTTAAAATGTATTAATTTTACCTGTTCAAAAAAACCATTTAACTTAACTTTATCCACCTCTAATGTTGAATCTTCAGTGTTTACTAAAAATTTCCTGTAAGCCGCCTCATTTTTTTGAATATCATATTCAATACCAGGCAACTTAAAGCCAACAGAAGCTAACAGTATTGTTCCACCAATACTTGTTAAAAGAGCAACCCATATTAAACTATATGCCACCTCACCCAATACAGGAATGGTTTTTATGGTCGCTGACAATGTTGTTAGTATAGGCAAAAAAGCTATGAGCATCATAATAGATTCAACCAATCCAATACCTAAAGTCTCCATTATTCTAGCGAACTTAATAGTATCTTCTTGAATACGTTGACTGCTCCCTTCTATGTTTTTACCTTTTTCTAAATTTTCGTGATAGAACTCAACCATGCTTTTTCTCCAACGGAAAAGCCAATGACTTACCACAAAATTGGAAATCACAGCTAAAAAAACATATAATCCAGCGAGAGTTCCAAAACTTATCAAATAACCGTAGAATTCAGCAGAAGAAACTGAATTAGGCTTACTTAAAGCCTGCTGAATCATATTGTAGAAATTTCCAAACCATTCATTAATCTTTACATCAATTTCTACTTGAACCCAAGTAGAACACAAGATGAGGAACGTAACACACCAACTCCAAAAAAACCATTTTTTATCCAAAAAAAACTTCCACATACAAATCTCCTTAAGAAGCGAATGGTATGTGTTATGGTTTAAATTGTCAAACCATATTGTGCTTATCTAAAAGAGAAAATTGAGCATCTAAGACTTTTTGGGCATAATCCATGATGTCCCACAGAGTTTCCTTATCTTCAACATCTAGGGGACGACGCCCAACGAACTCAGCATAATAACCTTCCTTATCTTTTCTAAACCAAAGAAGTGTGAAACAAAACTCTTTAGCATCAGGAGCATTAATGGGCTTGGTTGAACCCTCATCATACTCATTCCACTGAATAATCTCTGGATCACGTCCACTCTTATTTTGACGAAATTCAAAATTTTTAATTCGCATATATTTTCCCCATTAAGGATTAGAAACTAAGTTGATATTTTACCATAAACTGATGGTCTTTTGGTTCCTCATTAAACAAATATCTTAATGTTTCTTTTGGCTCTAATTCTGTAGCAGCTAAACGACAGTTTACTCTTTGAATACCCCCAACTGCCCCATAATCTGCTATACAACTTTTTTCTTTCAGCCTTCCCCCAAACTGAAATGAAGCCTGAAAACTAATACTAGAGTTTTTATTTATTTCAAATCTTTGTAATAACCCTATTGAAACAGATGGTTTTATAAAGTATTTTTCACCTTTTTCACCAGTTGTAAATCCCCATAAAATACCGCTATCTTTATCTATTTGTGTTAACCACATAAATTGAGAATCGACCCAACTATTTTTATTTTTATACCATTTTTCAAACTTTATTTTCTGTCCATAAGCATTTTCAATACTGTGATTTCTAATATCACTGATTTTTTTTGACATAACAGTTCCTTGCTGAGCCACTATTAGATAAGTATCTTCAACAAAACCTCTACCATATGTAGCGACAGACCAACCTGAATCTTGTGTGTTTTCATTTGTGTATTCTTGTGCGAATGACTCAATACTAGTCATTGCAAATAAAAAAACACTTATTTTTATAATTTTATTTAACATTTTAAACTCGTTAAATAACACTATAAAAAAATAAATGTTTTTCAAATAATTTTTATTTTAAGGAGACAGGTGCTAATGCTCTCGTTATACTTACTTCGCCTTTTCCATAAATTGAAGGGTCATAATTCATTACAGTATCAGTCCTTGCCGTATTCAATAATTGATTCGCAACCTGAGTTGGTGTAGCAGTTTTAAATTTAGAGCCAACAATCGCCGCATAACTACTGACAATAGGAGCAGCCATACTTGTTCCTCCCACACCTATTTTGTAAGCCCTAACTCCCGTCACTAAAAACCTTTTTTGAAACTCTACATCAGTTCCAGCTTTATTTGAATATGAAGCCATACTAGCTTTATTGGCAACATTACCAAAGTTAGATAATGCCCCGACATAAATTACAGAATTTGATGTAATTAAAGAAGTGTTTAATCCATCTTCCTTATCAATTTTGGCACCAGAGGTAAGAGCATCTCCCATATTAATAGCATCATTTCCAGCAGCTTTTACGATTATGGCAGTACCATTTTTTGAATGATTAATCATATCTCTAACTAAAGTATTTCCAAATACTTCACCAGGTTTAACTAAATCTTTATCTGTAAAAAGCCCCAAGCTAGCATTTATAATGTTTATTTTTGCTTTATCTATGGGCATTGCTGTCATTTGAGTATTATTGTAGTCAACATATCTTAATGTTGAATTTGGAGCTAATAATCTTGTAACTTTACCAACATGAGATCCATGTCTAGCACTTACATTATAGCTATCTAATTTTGCATAAAATGGATCACCTGTTGTGAAAAAGTCAAAAGTTACGATTTGAGTTCCTTGCCCAGAATAGCCTTTATCCCAACCAGATGATTTTACCTCTCCACTCATCCAATCGTAATATTTAGGGGTTATCTGTGCTGAAGTTAATCCTGAAAATACGAATAAAACACTTCCTAATATTACTTTCATCTTCATTTTTATTCCTTATTTTAATGAAACTGGAGCTAATGCTCTAGATAAACTAGCTTCACCTTTACCATGTATAGATGCTGCATAATCTTTAATAGTGTCTGTTCTAGCTGTTGTTAATAATTGATTTGTTACTTGTTTAGGTGTCGCTTTAATAAATTTACTTTTTATGATAGCTGCATATCCACTTACGATAGGGGCAGCAAAACTTGTTCCTGCCAATCCAGTTTGTTCACTATCTACACCAACAACTAAAAATCTTTTTTGATAGTCAACGTCTGTACCCGCTTTATTAGAATAACTTGCCAAACTAGCTTTATCAGTTTCTGTTGTGCTACCATTAAAATCTAATGCCCCTACAAAAATAGTTGTTGAACTTTTCTTTAATTGAGCATTTAAAATATCAGTACTTGGGCCCGATGTTGTATTTTTATAATCACCCATATTAATAGCATCATTTCCAGCAGCTTTGACTATAACTGCCTTACCACTTAAACCAGCAGCAACTACACTATTATGTAAACGTGGTAATTGACCTAAATAATTTCCACCAGGAGGAGCATATATTGCATAACTAGCATTCACAATATTTAAATGCTTACCACTTAATGGTATATTTACATCAGATTTAGCATTCCAATCTAATCCAATAACTGAAGCATGAGGAGCAATCATTTTTGTCTCCATGCTTGTCCAAGCTCCATGAGTTAAGCTCATATCTTTACCGTTTAAATTTCCATCTAATGTTCCTGAATTATAAGAGTCAACAGTAATAATTTGACTACCAGTTCCTTTATATCCACTCTTCCAAGCGTTTTTTACATCCGTATGCATCCAACCTTTAAATGTCCCATCTACTTCTACCCATCTAACTCCAGATTGAACTATATCTAAATTTTGCGCTTGAGTTATTCCAGAAGTTAGCAAAATACAGGTAACTATTATACTTTTTTTCATTATGTCTCCCTAAAAATTATTGTAATGAAATTGGAGCTAATGCTCTTGATAAGCTAGCTTCACCTCGCCCATGAACATTTATATTGTAATCTTTAATTGTATCAGTCCTGGCAGTGTTTAATAATTGATTAGCAACTTGAGTTGGATTGGCTGTTTTAAATTTACTGTTAACAATAGCGGCATATCCACTTACAATAGGAGCAGCAAAACTTGTTCCTGCTAATCCAGTCTTATGTCTTTCAACACCAACCATTAAATATTTACTATTAAATCCAGAATCAGCGCCTGATCTATTTGAGTAAGAAGCAATAGTTGCTTTATTGTCAACAGTTCCATTAGTTTCTAAAGCACCCACAAAAATTACAGAAGGAGCATTTTTTACAGCTATAGCATAAGAATCAACTCCTTTTGCTGTATTAGCACCCATATCTACACCATCATTTCCAGCCGCCTTTGATAAAAGCACTTGTCCAGAATTTGTTATAGTCTTGATTTGATTTAAAACTAAACCATAATTTACATTAGAATGATTTGTCCCATCTGGCTGATAAACACCAAAACTAGCATTTACAACATTTAGTTGATTAACATTTAATCTAAAAGGATTATTAGACCACTGCCCTAGCCTATTAAACTTTATTGACATTGCCCAATCAACTTTTGCGATACTAGCACTAGGCGCTATTGCTTTAGCTTCTGTACTTGTCCAATATCCGTGAGAACCAGAAACAGAGATACCTTTCATATTTCCAGTTGAAAAACCACTTCTTCCAGCAATATCATCTACAACAAATATTTTTGTTCCCGAACCTTTATATTTACCTACCCAAGCATCATTAACTTCAGTGCTCATCCAACTTTGATATCCTTTTAAGTAAGGGGAAGTGGTAGCAAAGTTTTCTACGATTAACTCATTTGCTTGAACACTCCCTAAAAATGAAAAGCCCATTAAAGAAAGTAATAGTATTTTTTTCATTTGATTTTCCTTACATAAACAATACATTCATATTATTCAAATAAAATATGAAATCAATCTAGTTTTCCTCTTATCTCATAATTAAAGCGACAATCTTAAAAAAAAATAAAAATATACGAAATTAAAAAATTGACATCACATAAAAAAGTCTTATACATATAAGGGTGATATAAAAATATAGAAGGTTTTTTAAATGAAGAAAAAAGCAATTTTAATAGCTTCCTCATTATTGTTTTCCGCAATAGGGAATCAATCTTTTGCACAACAAGTATATGGTGGTGGAAGGATGATTAGCAGTAAAACTATTGAAATAGAACCACAATGTAATCTTGTTACAGAAAAAGAACAATATCAAATGCTTATCGCAGCAATAATGATTGATGATGTTCCAACAGTTGAAGTCCTTTTAAAAAACTACTGCTATGATTTAAGTTACTTTAAAAAACATAATATGGCAACACAACCCATTTTTGGAGTAGCAAGTGTTGAAATGTTTAATTTATTAGCCAACTATTTTGACTTTAGTGATGCCACTTACTCTGGTCTACAACTTGACCCATTAATGGCTCATTATATTCAACCAATATTTCTAACACCTATCCAAGAGCAAATATCAAGCATTAAAGATATTAGGGCTGTTTATAAAAAAATGAACCTCCCATTTGCTTATAAATCCCAGTCAGATGAACAGATAGCATCTACATTAAGATTCAAATTGATTATCAATAAAGACAGAATAGTTAATGCTTTATTAGAAAGAGATCTTGAATTACAAAAAGAAAAAGATAAGAAGAAAATATACACACACTACGACAAAAACGGTAGTGAGATTTTGCACTACATTATTTATATGGGTGATGTAAATACATTACAGAAATTTCTTAATGAACCAGCTTATAATTTAGCTAAAAAAACAAGATTAATTAGTAGCAACAATTCTAAATTGTCACCATTAAGTTTGGTTTTTAATATCAAACAAGTATATAAAAATCCTGAAGCACAAAAAATATTGGTGGCTCAAATTAACGACCTATTATTAAATGAAATTACTCATTCTAAAACATTCTTAAAAACACCGAACTTGTATGGTAATACCATATTCCAACTTGCTTATATTATGAGAGACAAAAATCCTGATTTCTATGTCAAATTAAGAACTATGTTTCCAAAAGAAGATTATGTACCTAAAGATCCAAAAACCGTCAGAGAACAATATATGAAGGATTCAGATCTTTTTAGTATTGTCAAAAAATGGACTCAGGAAGATTAAATTATTTAATCAATGTAGCCTTTTGTGCTTGAGTTGATTTCATACGATAGTTACCATATCCATCATCAACCATAAACCCACGACGCCCAAGAACCTGGCGAACAGTGTAATCTTTTCCACCATAACTCAACACATTACCAACTTGAATTTTCACCTTGTTTTTACGCGCATGAATTTTCTCCCAACAAGCAGCACGCCAATCATTGGCATATTTAGATTCAGTTGGAGTTAAAAGTTTAAGAATTCGTTCTGGACACTCAGCTTGGCAAGGTCCCATATCTTCTGACATATCTTTGTAGCCAAAATTATAATAACCATCTTTTGAATAGCTAAGAAGGATAATGACAGCAAAAACTTTACGTTCACCCGTGGTATTTTCAGTTTTTTCAACAGCACCATAATAAGTGCGAAACTTCACAACACCACCATCAAGAACTTTATAAGTATGGGTATCCGAAGTCCACTTCAGAAGATGAGTTTCAATATACTCTTTAGCAGATTCGTTCTTTGCTTTGTAAGTGCTAGTCCAACCCATGATGATCTCCTATTGCTGTTTACGATAGAGTAATTATACCTCTATCAAAGTAAATTGTACAGCTTTTTCTGAAGAAATTTATGATTTATTTTTAAGATTAATGACCGTAATTACAGCCAATCCAATATATATTTCCACTTAAACATTTCATTTGAGAATTAAAGCTTCCGCAACAACCTTTAGCTTCAACCTCATAAAATTCCTTCTCCATATTTAATGGAAAAATCCTAAAATTATCAGCATATTCTAATTGTGAAACTGCTACTGCAAACTGCACCAAAACTTCATCTAAGTCTTCTTGCAAAACTCTACTAAAGAAACCATAGGGTTTTTCAATTTTGCCGAACATGTCATAAGCCATTTTTTGATACGAATCCATACTTCTACCTTTATTTTGGAATACCATTAAATGCCAATTTTAAGTTTGTATAATTAGCATTCTCGGTTACTTCTGCTCCAAACCAATTTGGAATATTGATTTTTTGATTCTCATCCGTCATTTCTATCTCAGCAACAACTAAGCCTTTTAAATTTCCATTAAACACATCAAGCTCAATAATTGTTTCTAAATTATCAATATAAAATCTTGTTTTATCAATTAGATTTTTACAACCCCACAAAAAACTCTCTGCAACTTCATATGGAATTTCCATTTCATATTCGTTTCTTACCAATAACCCCTTTTCTTTTACGGTGATAAAACCAACTTTCTTATTTTCACTTGAAAGTGTTCTTACTCTAAGTAAACCCTTATCATTTGCGATGATAAATCCTTGCTTAATATTAGCAGAAGAAACACCCTCCAAAGAGGGCATTTTCTTAATCAAATATTTTCTTTCAATTTCTTTCATTATGTTTTCATCTTTCGTTTTTTATTGTTAACATTTGGCAAATCTAACTCAAGTTGGTGAGCAAACTTTTCCCTACGATATTCAATTTCATTAACAAAAAGTTTCTCTACTTCTGTTCCTGCAATTTGTCGTTGAGTCTTTAGGATAGCAGTAATGTGTTCATCTTCCATTTCAGATAAAGACATCATTTTCTTAGGACTCTTACCATCTTTGCCATATGAACCCCAAAAAGGTGCCTTACGAACTTTTTCATGAGGATCTGTAGACCAAACCGAAAGATCATCAAAAGGAACAGTATTTACTGACCTACGGATACTGTAACCCACTCCATCATTCATATAACTCTCACCAGAAACCTTGTCTTCATGAGTTTGATAATCGTGACCACTTTGGCACCACAAAACAGTTCCATCTGGGGTTTTGATTGCATTATAAAGGCAGTAATCCATTGTCTATCTCCTATCTATTTTCACAGTCTTTATTTTAACAGAAAAATATATAAAAGTACAGTTTTTTTGTTTCTTTACAGAAAATTATTTTTAATTTATACTTTAAAAAATATTCAATTCTACTATGCAAATAACAACCTCAATTTTAAAAGATGAATTATTAAAGAATAAAACCGATCTTGTTATAGAAAATAATAAGCTAAATTTTTTTGGTGAATTAGATTTTTATAACCTATATTTGAATAAGGAAAACTATAAATATGCTCTAATATATGGATTTTATCAAGAATCAAAATATAGTATTTTAGAGATTTCTTCTTTCATAGAAAAGGATTTATTTACATTACAATCTATTATTAAAGAACACTCCTTAATCTTAGACTATTTCTTTTTAATGCCATATTATGAAATGGACATATCTAAAAGAACGAGCTTACTTTTACCACCCTCAACAACGAAAGATATAGAGATATTAATATGAAATTAATTGATGGAAGACTAGAACCTTTTTTTGAAACTGGCACAGAAGGTGTCATTTGGTCTGTTTATGAAGATAATAAATTAGGATATGAAGGTTTACACCCTTTAGAGTATGGTGATTATCTTCGCGTCTATTCCGATTACAAAAAGGATAAAATCCTTTGGCAAGGAAATGTTTATTTTGATTGGGAGACCAATTGGAGACCTTATCCCATGAATCCAAAATATGGACAGCAAGAGGTTCTTGGATATTGGGTTCATGGAATTCAAAAAGATTTAGATCCAAAAGTGTGGGGTAAATGGTTTTTTGATCAACTTCCCGCTCAGTTAGTAAAATCTGAATTAGGTAGTTTTAAGCCAATCAAAGATAATTATATTAGAGCAGTATATTATTCTGGCCATATGGCATATTTTGATTCTGGTAAAATTGGAGATTTAACACTAGTTTTTGATGATGGTCTATATGCCAAGTTTTTTGCTATTGATCCACAAATATATTCTGACTTCTTATTTTCAGAAAATAAATATGAATTTTTCTTAGAGAAAATTAAAGGCAAATACAAGACTGAAAGAGTCTTACCATTTCAGCCTTTTTAATTTGGTCTGCCCAGTAGGATTCGAACCTACGACCTCTTGGTTCCTGGCCAAGTGCGCTACCAGACTGCGCTATAGACAGATAAATTGGTCGGTGTGACAGGGATCGAACCTGCGACCTCATGCTCCCAAAGCACGTGCGCTACCAGCTGCGCTACACACCGTTATTTCAAAATATTATTGTTTGGTCGGAGTGATAGGATTTGAACCTACAGCCTCCTGACTCCAGATCAGGCCGTCTACCAGATTGACATTACACTCCGAACAAACAATAATACTCTGGTGCGTCAGAAGAGACTCGAACTCTTAATCCCTAGGGCATTGGCTTCTTAAACCAACGTGTATACCATTCCACCACTGACGCAAGAATAAAAAAAGCACCTGTTAGGTGCTTTTGTATTTGTTCTTTACTACTGTTTATTTGAGTGTAGAAAAAGCAAACAAAGAAGCACCCACCAAGGTGAACTTGGGTAGCGGGAGGCTGAATTGTTTTGTTGCTTTTGTCATTTGAATTCTTTCTTTAATTTCAATATATGAATTATCTCACCAAATAAATTAAATGTCAATACTTAAATTTTTATTTTTGAAACTTTTTTCTGTTCTTTATTTGAAAGCTCTTCATCTAACATAACAGTTGATAAAATAATATTAGCCTGTTCTTTAGACATATCTATATTAAAATAATTATGTGAATTTTCTATCGCTACATTAACAGCTTCTTTCTTTTCTTCTAATGTTAACTTTGGTTCCACGCTAAACTCATGTGCTTTACTCATAACATACATTTCAAAAGTTGGAAACATATCTATAAACATTTCTTTTTCACTACTGAATATTTTTACTTCGCCATTATTGTCTCTGGTTTTTGGAATCAATACATTTAAATAACTTAACTGATCAATAGATAAACCATCCTTTATCTGTTCTCTATTTATATTTGGTATTTTCTCTAACAATTTAAATGAATCTTTATTGTCAGCACTTAATAATGCCAATGCCCCAAGATCATCAAACTGAACATCAATTTTATTTTTTATTAAACAGTCATAAACAGCTTTTGTAGTTTTAATATTTGGAAAATCCACTGTAGAATTCCAACTGCTTTTCATGAAAACATCTGTAAATTTATTTAACTGATCTTCTAAAAATGAGTTAAAAGTAAATTTCATTACTTTTTCACTTTTATTATGCTTCATAGCCAAATTTAAATAATTAACATTTCCATACTTCATACCTGTTTTTAAAAGTAAATGATTTCCAAATGGATTCAATGGCTTACCCACTGGATCAAGGTCTGAATCTGTATACTGATTAAAAGCATCTTTAAGTATTGGAAAAAACTTTTTATTTGAAATCAATATGTCATTGAGTTCATTTTGTCCACGAAATTGGCTAGAGAAGAATATTTTCATCTTGTCCATATTTTTATGCCAATCTTCAAAATTAATTTTTTGTTCTGATTTCCAAACTTGGGCTCTCACCTCATAATATTTATTAAATAACTTTAACGATTTTTTAAAGAAATCATACTTAAACAATAAATCCTCTTCATTGCTTCTAGAATCTGTATGCATATTTAGTATAGAAGTTAAATCTAGGGATTCTTTAAAAAATGTTCTCTCTAAATCTCTATTTCCTAAATCACTAACTACATCATAATTTTTCAACTCTTTTTCAACTAACTCTAAACTCTTATTTAAAGCATCTTTTTTATTATAATAAAGAGCTGTTTTAATGAAACGACTATCACCTTTAACACCTTCGTGATAAATCCAATCTATGTCCATATATTTTTCATATACTTGATAATCTAAATTCTTTAAACAATTTATGATATGAGTTTCTTGAACATTAACTGTTTCTTCTCTTTTTGATTTTGAAAATTTAAAATCAAATCTTTTTTCAAACTCTTCAGTAAAATCTATTACATTAAGCAAATCTTTTGGCACTTCTATTTTATTTTCATAATAAAAATTTAAAATATTTGCCACATTACCTCTAGAATTCTCTTCAAATGTTTTTTCCATAAAAAATCTCCTATATTCATTATAGAAGATTTTTCACAAACTAAAAGTTATTTAGAGTAAATCTTTAATTATTTTTTACAGTCAGTCATATCGTCAACAACTTCAGAATAGAAAGTATTTCCTTTAAAGTCTGAATATTTAACTTCATATTTAACACCTATTTCAAGCATTGAGCTTAATAACTTATCTCCACATACGAACTTCTTTGCTTCATTAGAGTTTTTCCAACCATTAACACTATCTTTAGCAATAGATGAATAGTTTCTACTGAATTTAACATTAAAAACAACCCTATCATTCATATTTGAAATTGTAGTTGTTGAGTTAGCTCCAACTTTTTTCTTTCTACTTAAAATATCATCGTAATATTTTTTCATCAAAGATGCTACATGCTCTCTGAATAAACCCCTATCTTCTTCAACCAAATCTTTATAAATATTATTAATATTATTTACAATTTCTTGAGTCTTTTCTGATTTTTGTTTTGCTTTTAAATTTTTCTGATTTAAATCCAATATGGTTTTTTGTTCCTTATCAGACAAGGTTACTATCTTTGGTATTCTTGTAACTTCAACTTTAGGTTCATCTATTTTAACTATTATAAAATCTGACTCTTTCTCTTCAACTAATTTTCCATTTTCATACTTAAAACTATTATTTATTAGTGTTTTAGGTATATAAATTGTTTTTGTTTTATCTTCCACTTTTGTTTCTTCTTTTGAAAGTTCAACATTAGCTTCTTCTTTCACAGAAACCATTTTTTTATCTGTTTGTTTTTTGCTACTTTTAGCAAAATCTTGCCTACAAACTTCTTGAGCATTTCCAACTAAATATTTCTGCTCAACCATTACTTCATTTAAATAATAATCGGCTTCAAACTTTACACCTTTATCTAAAAATACTTTATTTAACTCTGACAAACACACTGCCCTTTTAAAGCCTAGATCATCTATTTGATTTTGAATATATTTTTCGTCATTTAGATAAATATTGAAATTGATAACATTATTGTTTCCCTTAACTATGAACTTAACTTTATCCTTATTTTCAAAATTAAATCTGTAATCATTAAGTAAAAAATTTAAATAAGATTTTTTTCTAGACTCATCAGAAAAACCATTTAATATGGAATTAACTTCTTCTGCTGAGGTGTTGAAAAACTGATCAGGTTTATATTGTGTTTTATTGAAAATATCAAAAGTATTTTCAGACTGAAATACCTCTTTATCACCACCAAAAATATTACCATCAGTTCCAAAATAAATTGAACCAAATCTAACAGCACCATAAGCCTGAACAGATAATAAGGCTCCTACAGTAAATATTAAAAATTTATTTTTCATTGTTTTTCTCAAGTTAGTTAAAAACAATATATAACTGAAACATTAAAAAATCAATATCTATTGACTTTTAGAGAAATTGCTGGTAAAAATTGTCGGGCAGGAGCTTATCCTACTTTAATTAACAAAAAGGAAATAAAATGAGTAAAGTAATCGTTGTTACATCTGGTAAAGGAGGTGTAGGTAAAACAACCACAAGTGCCAGTATTGCTTCAGGTTTAGCATTAAGAGGTTTCAAAACAGCAGTAATTGATTTTGATGTTGGCTTGAGAAATTTAGACTTAATTATGGGTTGCGAAAGAAGAGTGGTTTATGACTTTGTTAACGTTATCCACGGAGAAGCAACTTTAAATCAAGCTCTTATTAAAGATAAACTTTGTGAAAATTTATACATTTTACCAGCCAGTCAAACTAGAGACAAAGAAGCACTTAATGAAGAAGGTGTTGAAAAAGTTATTAACGATTTAAAAGCAATGGGATTTGACTATATTCTTTGCGACAGTCCAGCAGGCATTGAAACTGGAGCTTTAATGGCAATGAGATTTGCTGATGAAGCAGTTATCGTTACTAACCCAGAAGTTTCTTCTGTTCGTGATTCTGATAGAATTATTGGTATGCTAGGCAGTAAAACAAAACGCTCTGAAACAAACCAAGAAGAGATTAAACAATATCTTTTCATTACAAGATACAATCCAAATAGAGTTAATGAAGGACAAATGTTATCCATTGAGGATATTAACGATATTTTAAGAGTTGATGTCACAGCCGTAATTCCTGAAAGTGAAAGTGTTCTTCAAGCTTCCAACCAAGGAACTCCAGTTATTCACCTAAAAGACTCTGATGTATCTATAGCTTATCAAGATGGTATTGATAGATTATTAGGAAAAGAAGTTGAAATGAAATTTACAACCGCTAAGAAAAAAAGCTTTCTTAGTAAACTTTTCAATAAATAATCGGAGGAAATAATGGCAGGATTATTAGATTTTATTAAACACTCTTTTGGAGTTCAAAAACCAAAAACCGCATCTTTAGCAAAAGAAAGATTACAAATTATTATTGCTAGAGAAAATGCCAACGACAGCAAAAAAGACTTTTTACCAGAATTGGAAAAAGAACTTGTTGCAGTTATTAGAAAATATGTAAAAATTAACGATGACGACATTAAAGTTTCTCTAAACAAACAAGGTGACTTGGAAATTCTAGATGTTAATATTGTAATTGACGATAAAGAAACCAAAGAAGTTGCTTTAGCAGCTTAATATGAAAAGAACATCAAGCATTTTTGAGTATGTGATAGATTTATTTAACTTATGCTATCCAGTTTCTTACAAAAAAATGTTTGGTGCTTATGGAATCTTTTACCAATCAGAAATGATTGCTATTTTTAGCAAAGAATCCCTTTATATTAAAGCAAACGAAAAAAACCTACCTATTTTTTTAGAACATAATTTAGGTAGGTTTTCTTATATATCTCAAGGTAAAGAAAAGTTTTTAAATTATTACCAAATATCTGAAGAGATTTTTGATAATATGGAAACAGCTAAATACTGGATAAGATTAGCTCTTTAGTTGGTATCTAATAACTCAACTTGGAATGTCAATGTAGCATTAGGTGGAACTACACCACCCGCACCTCTTTTACCATAAGCAGTCTCTGACGGACATTTCAAAAATGCTTTACCACCCACCTTCATTTTCTGAACCCCTTCAGTCCAACATTCAATGACTTGATCTAACCTAAAAGAAATAGGCTTACCTCTTGAATATGAGCTATCAAATACAGTGCCATTTTCTAGCTTACCTTCGTAATTAACAGTAACTTTACTGGTAGGAGATGGAGTTGCTCCATTACCATTAAAAACATGAGTTATTTCAACCCCATTAGGCAACTTTTCCACTTTATATTGTGGTTGGGCAATTGTGATTGATGAAGCCGCAAATAATGCTAAAGCAAGTGATATTTTTTTCATTTTTAGTTCCTTTTGTTTTTTAAAAGATACAATAGAAACTAAAAAAAATCAAATCTCACTTAACCTCTAATCTCCATTTTTCATCTAGTGTGTCAAAATTTGCTACTTTTTCACCTTCAACCCACCATTCCAATATCTTTTTGCCTGGAGTTTCAATAATCACAGCAGGACCATCTTCTTTATGTAGTTTTCTACTTCCATCAGTATAAGGAGTGAAATATTCCTCTTTAGTATATAACATATTACCGTTCGGAGCATAATGAAACTCTCCTTGATATATAAACACATTGTGTTGTTCTTTAGCTAGAAATTTTTTTGTTATATTTCCACTAGAATCTTTTTTTGTTGCCCAATAAACTTTTTCTTTTTTATTGTTAAAACCTTTATCTTCCTCTACAGAAACCATAGCACCATCTGATGCAATTATGATTTTAATTCTTGAGTCATTATTCATTTTATTGTCCCTTTTTGTTTTTTTATTTAAAACAGTAAAATGAAAATAATTAACAAGTCAAACTTTCAGCCTACTTTCCAATATCTTTTTAGAACTTAAATTTTCTTGAAGATTTCTTGTTTGAAACATTTTCTTAACATCTTTACTAAAAAACATATTAGTCATTGCTTTAATTTCTTCTGTTTCTTTAATTTTATAATCAAAAATTAAATATTCTAAAACTTCTTTATGTTTCCATAAAATTAAATTTCCAAAAATAGCACCTTTTTGAGCATAAATATTTGCTCCTTTTTCCAATAAAAGATATTGAATAAAATCAATATTACCCTCTTTACAAGCCTCTGCCAATATTAAATCATTACTCTCGTTTATATTTATATATTCTCTGTATTTTGGATGTTCAAATATTTTTTTAACAGTTTCAAAATCTTTTTTATTGATTAGTTTTAATATTTGATTAAATATGTGCTGAGGCTTAATTGTTGTAAAGTCTTTATCCCCTAATGAACACTTATCTAAATATGATTGATATATTTCTTTAAACTTTTTCATTTAGCCTACATAAAATAATGAATTATCAATAGATTTATCTTCATTAATCGCTTTTTTGACTTGATCCCAAGCACAATTTGCGAGAAAAACAGCATCAGTAACTGGCTGATGATTGTATGGTTGATTAGGATGGCCATTTTGACAATCCTCATCATACCTCATTGCCATATATGAAGACAGAAAATTTGCCACATATGCTGCTTTAAATTGTTTTTCATTCATTACTAATTCTCCAATATTTTTTTCATTATAGCACAATAAACAACAATTGTGTTATAATTACACATCAAAAAAATCATAGGAATAATCTACATGAGCTACTCTAAAACTTTAATTGTTGGTTGGTATGTTGACTTTAAACCAACAGAAACTAAATTTAATGTTGGTGAAGAAAAAATTAAGTATTGTCCTACTAGCAAAAAACATCCTAACAATGGAAAGTTTTGCCCTACTTGTGGTAGTGAAATTATTTGTGAAACTAAGACTAAATACGCAAAGTATCCACACCCTATTCATTTACTTGAAATAACTGACCAAGAAGAATTGGATGACTATACATATGGAAATGTTCAAATTAAAGATTTAAATATTCTAAAAGGTTCTAGAGCAATTTTCCCTGAATTCATTAATACAAAAAATAATATTATTTATGCTCCAGGATATAAATCTTTTAAAGAACTTGGACACTCAGATGGATTTGTTTACTCTTTAGATATAGACAAGTTCCCACCACCTAGTATTGCTTGGGTTGAAGCAATTAAACGAGTTTTTGATGTCACAGATGTGGATATTAAATATGGCTTGACTTTTGAACTATGGTAATAAAAAAGGCTTGGGATAACCAAGCCTTTAATTTTATCTATTTGGTCCGCCAAATATTCTTAAGATACTTGTGAATAAATTAAATATTCCCAAAAATAAAGATATGGCACCATCAACAGGAGAATTAACCTCTCCTCTAATTAATCGGCTAGTATCATATAAAATATAGCCAGAAAATATTAAAGCTCCCATACCAGCCAACACTAAATCAAATAATGATGATTTAGTGAACATATTTATAATACCACCAACCAATATCATAATCATTCCAACAAATAAGAAACCCGCAATTTGATTGAAGTTTCTACCAGACTTCATTGCATAAAATGTAAGTCCACCTGTTGCTAAAAATGTTGTTATGAATGCCTTAAATACAATAGAATCACCATTTGGTAGGCTTAAATATGAATTTATTAATGGACCAGTCATAAATCCCATAATAAAAGTAAAACCAAAAAATAAAGGCAAACCCCATTCATTATATTTATTTTTACTTGCTCCATACATTAAACCAATTGATAATAATAATAAAATTAAAGTTCCTATTACTCCAAAATGGAACCCTAATGAAAAGTAAGATCCAAAGGTTGACATTAATAACCCTACAGCTACTAATCCATATGTTTTATGAATTAAACTAGATGCTGACTGACTGATTGTATTTCTTTTAATTGTATATTCCAACATATTGATCTCCTAAAAAACAAACCAACCATAATGAAAAAAAACTTTTTTTGCAATAACACTTTTTAATTAAATCTTGCTGGTGTTTTCACTAACAACTTGTAATTTCCTAGTATTTATGTAAACTTTTATAACTTGCACTTCGTTTGCACGTATATAACAACACATATATTAAGGAGAATTGTTATGAAAAAATTATTATTAGCACTTACAGCGACAGTTTCAATGGCAGCCTTTGCTCAGCAAGTACAACCTCAACATCATAGAGAAGGTGGTGATCAAAGAATGGGTCAATCAGAAGACAGAAGAGACGGACAGCAAGGTATGCGAATGAGAGAAGAGCATAGAGGACAAATGGAACATCGTAGAGAACAAAGACCTGATGGCATGCAAGAAGGACAAAGACCTCCAAGACAAGAAGGTATGCGTGATGGAAGAAGAGAAAGACATGAAGACCGTAAGGAAAAAATGGAAGATCGCAGAGAACAACGCAAAGAAATGCATGAAGATAAAAGAGAACATAAAAAAGAAAAACATGAAGATCGTAAAGATCGTAGACAACAAAGACAAGACGGTGGTGCAACTCAACAATAATTATTCTAGATAATTATTAAAAAAAACGGCATTTGCCGTTTTTTGTTTTAGTGACTGAACATTTTTTTGGGTATGCTAGATGGTACTTTAAACTGACTCAACAACTTTTTAAACTCTGAATTTGAACCTACTTGCAATCTCGCTTCTGTTTTATTTACTAGCATTTTTATATCGGCAACTAGGTGAGAAACATCAAATAATACTGCTGGATTTTTTTCTTTTATAAAATCAAATATTTGCTTAGATAAATCTTTATTTTCAACAACCTGATGGTCATTTAAAAAATTTTCTATTTCCATTAAATCTTCTGATATAAATATTAATTCTGACTCTTTAAAGTTTTTTGATATTTCTTTTTTAACTTTCAAAAAATATTCTTCTTTAGAACTAAAGCTTTGCATAAACTACCTTTATTTTTTTATTTTTTTATTTTTTTATTTTTTATTGTAGTGCAAAAAAATCTATAATCAATAGTAAACTTGGTAAAAACCCTAATAATTTAAATTTTTGGTTTTCGTTTAGTGGTTAAATTTAATTCGTTATTTAACTTTTCTATTGTTTCATCAATGAACTTTTTAATTCTAAGCTCTTCAATTTCCCAACCTTTAATAATAAACTCTTTAGTATTTCCTTTATATTCTTGCCCGTACTCTTTGGAAACTACTTTGTGCCAATCTTGTTCACTCATACCTTCTTTTTTATATCTTTCAAAACCTTTATTATAAAGCTCTATGGTTTCTTCCAATTTCCAATCTGCTTTTGGAGCAGCATTATGATATAAATGAGAAAACTCACCATTAAAAAACTCTTTTGCTTTTTCATAAAATTCTAAAGCAGCTTTTTTCCAACTGTCATCTAGCTTAGATAAGTCCATTTTCCAAACCATAGAATATGTTTTGCTAAAGTTAGGATATGGGACTAATCTTTCATCATAATCAAAGTCTTCATCTTCCACTATTGGAGCATTTGCTTGAACAAAACACTTTGCAACACAATCCATTTCATTAATTTCTTTTTCTGTATAAATTCCAGGCAACACGGAATCAGCATCACCCATTTCAAAATCAGCGAATTTTTTTGTTTTTGTGTAAGCATAGTATAGTGGCTCATTAGAAACATATTTTTCTGGAAAACTATTTAATAAATGTTGATTCTCTTCGGTTACTTTATGAAACTCTATGAACTCTTCTGTGCTTCTGTAACCATTTCCAATCGTATTGAAAATATGATCGTAATAAATATACTTTGAGTCCTCTATGTTTGATGTAGAATATAGACTTGGATATTTATTCATAGCATAATTAAATGCTTGAGTGGCTGTCATGATTTGTTCATTTTTCATAAAAATCCTTATTTTTATTAATTATAACAAATTTATCAATTCATTCAATAAAGTTAAATAATTAAAGCAAAACTCTTTTTACCTTTTTTAATCAAGAAAGGTTTATTTAATTCAAACTCCAATGAACTGATATTCACTTTAATAGATTCCTTTTTCAACTCTAATAAACTTACAGCATTATCCTTGATAGCTTGAGTGGCTTGAGTCATTGAGCCAACCAATTCTGTTTCCACCATAGCCTGCTTTAAGTCATAAATTGTTTTAATCTCTTTATCAGAAGTCTTAATAACCGTTCTCAAAATCGTTAAGGCATCATTTGATATGTCAAACTTTTTTGAAGAAAATAAAAGTTCTGCAACTTCTTGAATAGCTAAGGACATTTCTTTTCCATGAATAATATTTGTCATTTCTACAGCTAAAGCTTTTTGAGCCAACCTTAAATGTGGATTAGCTTTTGTCTCCATATCCAAATCTTCAATTTTTTCATGAGTTAAAAATGTAAACATTTTCAATAATTTTACCACATCAGAATCAGGCACATTTAACCAAAATTGGAAAAACTCCCAAGGAGAAGTTTTTTTGTCATCTAACCAAACAGTCCCACCTTCTGATTTACCAAACTTTGTTCCATCAGACTTCACCAATAAAGGAAAAGTCATAGCAAAACCTTCCTTTTGGTTTTTCCTTAATAAATCTAATCCAGAACACATATTTCCAAACTGATCTGACCCACCAATTTGTAATTGACAATTTTCTTGTAAAGCTAATTCCAAGAAATCATTACCTTGAAAAAGCATGTAGCTGAACTCAGTGAAAGATAAACCGTCACCACCTAAACGATTCGTAACTGAATCACGAGCCAACATAGAATTTACAGAAAAATTCTTTCCTACTCTACGCATAAAATCAATCACAGATAAGTTTTTAGTCCAATCAATATTATTTCTTGTCCTTACTCCTGTGATTTTTGAAAGTTGTTTTTCTACAGCTTGACTATTTTTTACAACCAAATCCTCTAAAAGCATATCTCTTTCTTGGTTTTTACCACTTGGATCTCCAATTAATCCTGTGGCACCACCCACTAAAGCAATAGGATCATGACCTGCTTGCTTAAAACGAAGAAGAGAAATCATTGGAATTAAATGTCCTACATGCAGTGAATCAGCCGTAGGGTCAAAACCACAGTATAAAGTTACCTTTTTTGAATCCAATAGACTCTCTAATGCCACAATATCTGTGCATTGATTAACTAAACCTCTCCATTGTAAATCTTCAATAAATTTCATGCTGTTCTTTCAAATATATTCTCTAAAGCACGATTTTAACACAACATGCCAATACAAAGCAAGATTTGACTTCAAGATATTAAAGATTAGTATTAATTTAAAATAAGAAATTATATGAACACTTTAAAAGTAGCTATTTTTTCAACTTTAATAGTATTTTCAAACCTTAGCTTAGCTTGTAAGTTTATTCCCAACAATCAAACAAATGAGGAAAAAATAGCGGCTTCCCAAATAGCTTTTGTTGGAACTATCATCAAAATTGATAAGGATAATGTAACATTTAAAATTGATAAAGACTTAAAAAACAAAAATAGAACCTCTTTTGAAGTTACCCAAGGAAATAGTAGCTGTAGTCAAAGATATGAAATTAATGATCAATGGTTGTATTTTGGTAACAGCCTTCCTTCAGGTTCTGTTCTTTTAAAAAGAAATGGGCAAGAAATCAATAAGTATAAATAAAAATCGCAACCCATAAGTTGCGACTTTATAATTTAATTTAAACCTATAGGTATTAATTAAAACTCACCTTTGCCAGAAGGAGACTTGTAAAGAATTTCAACTCTTCTGTTCTTAGCCCAAGCATCTTCATTGCTACGTTCATCTTCAGGCTTTTCTTCACCATAACTTACTGCTTCAACTTGATTGTTAGAAACACCTAAATTATTTAGAGCTTTTAGGACAGCCTCTGAACGCTTTTGACCTAACGCCAAGTTGTATTCAGAACTACCTCTTTCATCAGAATGTCCTTGAAGCATTACAGAAAATGCTTTATTGTTAGTCATAAATTTACCATGAGCAACAACTAAATCTCTATATTCTGGCTTGATAACAAACTCATCAAAATCAAAATATATTACTCTTGTTGATAAAATACTTCCAGCATCAGTTAATTCTTTTGGTAAACCATTACTATCATATTGTGTTCCAGCATTCACTGGTGCTACCGCTGAACTAGAGGGAGACTTATCAACCATCACCATATCTTTATTAGAACTCATATCCACAACAGGAACTTCTTTCTTTTCCTCTAGAGGAACTGAAGAACAAGCTGATAGAATTGATGCTAATATTGCAACAAATATAAATTTTTTCATTTTAAAACCTTTCTTTTCTTAATAAAAGAACAATCTAAAACAAAAAATCAATTTTGTAAATACACAATGATAATAGCCTTTAAATCAAGTATTCTTTCTCAACTTTTTTTTCTGAAACATTAGACAATAACACTTTTGATTCTTCTCCACAGTTATCCTCAAGCCATAAAGCAATCATTTTAACTTGAAGAGTCTCATCATAAGGCAAAACACTACAAGACTGTTTCACACTTTGCACAATTGCCTTCACATTGTTTTCTTTTTCTTGGTTGTATTCCTTCCAAGACTCTACTGTTCTAGCAATACCATTTCCTGGATAATTTTTATTCCAATCAATCCTAGCTTGATCTGAAGACTCAATAGCAATTTTTGTCATTTCATTTTCTTCCCAAAACTTCAACATAGTAGAAAGAATAGAATCTTCTGTTTGATTTCCATACATATGTCCATCAGAATATTTTTTCCAAATCAATACATTATTGGCAAAAACAAAAATACCTTCAGCACTGTACATGCCACAGCATTCACATTCTTGAACTGAACCTTGCATTTTTTCAACTTTAAAAATCATTTCAATCCTTCTTGTTATTTAATAATTCTTTTGACAATATCTCATTTCTTTTTTCAGAAAACTCTTTCATTATGGCATCTAAATCTTCAAATGATTTTTTTGAAGAGTTTTTTTGTAATGTCCAGCCATACCTAGCCAATGTCCACAAACAAATATCAAAAAAATAAATCTGCCCCTTAAACCAATTAATATCCTTAATAACATCAATATTTTTAGGATCATTGAATTCATGAAGAAATCTGAAAAAATCTTTTTGATCATGAAAATCACGAAGAAATTTCGGCAAATGTTTACCTTCTTTTCTCCAAAGTTCTAATTCTTTATCCATATTACAATCCCAAAACTTCACGTTCTTGAGCAGTCAGCTTAGCAAGAGCTTTTTTGCGAATCTCTTCTTTAGAGTAAACTTCAGCCTCTTTAATAGACTCAAAAATGGTATATGTTTTTCTTACCTTCTGAACACTCTTGTAAGGGTCGTCCCCCATATATTCTTTTGCCATTTTCTCATCTGAAAAATAAGCAATATGCCTAACATCACGGTCATATGAACTATAAACCTCAAAAGCGTCAATTTCAATGTACTTCATATATCCTCTTTGTTTACTGGTTGATATGACTAGATTATAAACCTAAAAATGAATATGTACAACTGTTTTTTGTGTTATAATTAGCCCATTCTGGAGGAAACTATGATTATTGAATATTGGATTGAAAACGAAACCAAAATTTTTGAATCAGATTGTTTTTTGGCTATTGCAAAAATCAACAATGCTACCAACATGAAACAAGTTAAATTAGCCACAGGGGTTTACACTCCTCATTCCATCAGATATATTCAACACTCAATCCCAGAATACAAAAGAATGCATCTTGTAGCGGAAAACAAAATGAATGATTTAGGTAATAAACAAGTTAAAGAATTAGAAGAAATCATCTGTAAAGAAGAGGCTATACAAGAATTGGCTAGACTTAAATCTACAGAATGGCAAAGTTTGCGCGGGGACTATGCAAATATTTATCGTAGATTAGAAAGAAAATGTGCTGAAATTATTCATAAGAAAACAGTTGACACAAAGATAACATAGGTATAGCATAACGCACATTAATTATTAAATATAATTAATTTCAAAGAGAGTAGCAAAAAACAACCAACTTAGAGGGAGAAATCCTGGGAGGTGTATTATGCTTACATTAGAAGACTGTCTAGATTATATTGGTCTAACTGAAGAGGAAGTAGCAGAAGTTGCACATCATGATCATTTACCTATGATGTGTGCCATAGAGGAATGTAGTCAACTACTTGAAGGAAAAGATGGGATTCATAAGATTCAAGAAATCATTCTTGATAATATTGTTGAAGCTCATGAATTAAACATGGAATACATAGAAAAATATCGCATTCAAATCTATGGAAAGTTTATCAATAAACATATTGAAGAGCTTTAAAAAAAGGGGGCTTAGCCCCCTAATTTATTTTTAAGATTTCAACCTTAAAATTTCTTGCTCTATAATTTTTTCCACATATTGATTCAGTGTCATATCTGCTTCATGAGCCAGCTTTGCTAACATAGTAAACTCAGCATCACCTAAATCTAGAGGAATGACAATACGTTTATCATAATCTACACCATCACGAATAGCAGTGGCTTTTTCAACCCAATCTTCAAAAACCTCTAAATCTACCCATTTCACACCTTCCCAAGCTTCGTCTACAACACCACGAGATTTAAGCTCTTTTTGATATTCTTGATAATAATCAGGATTAATATAGCGATAAGCCGCAGGAGTATCTTCATTATAATCACAAACTTGAACCTCATAGACTTCTTGAGTCTTTCGGTCAAAAACAATACTCATCCCAAAACCAGATTGATCACCACTCCAATAATCAAGAGAATATGCATTGTAGCCAAAGCAATTCCAACCAAACTCACTTCCTTCGGTGATTTTGTATTCAACAACTTCCATCCAATTCTTTAGGGTAGCTTCCATAATTTTCTCCTTAACGGTAGTGGGTGATCAACATAATTTTAGCATCATATTCAGAAAATTTATTTCCAAATAACGATTCAAATTCTTTTTTCACATTATCTTTAATTTTCTTTCCAACTTTTGGCATTTCACAAGTTTGAAGGTGTTCGTAATTATCTGATTTTTGGAAAACTTTACCAAAGAAAGTATATTTACCATTCATCCCATCTTCAATCATGGAACAACCATTAATTTCTTTAATTTCTGGCTTAAAAGCATTATCATGATAATCATCAGCCAATTCTTGATATTTATCATCTGTTAGCTTTTCAATAAGAGCTTCACGAGCTTCTTTAAATGGCAGGAAAAAACCATAACCTAAATATTGATTTACTTGAACACTCATATTTACTCCTTATTTTCTTTGTTTTCAGACTGTGATTGAGAATCTGATTTTTTCTCAGTGGAAGCTTCCTCTTTAGGATCAGCAATTTCAGTTATTTTAACACATTCATACACTTTTTTACCAACAAAAAACTTACCTAAACGCTCACATTCTTGAGATACAACATAATGAGCTTTAACATAGCCAAACTTATGACCAATCCAAAAAACGACAATTGTCCATAAAATCCAAGTAATAAACATCTTATTCTCCTTTTACAACTTTTTCTTTAGCCTTAACCGATGGGGATGAGACTTTATTTTCTTGTTTTTCTTGCTTTTGAGTTTGTTCTGTTTTAGTTTTTTCTGGAGGCTTCTTAGGATGCCCTGCATTACCACCTAAAGCCCCAACCAACAGCAACCCAACAATTGTGTTATCTAGATTTAGCATCAATATCCCTCAAATTTTAAACATGAGGGATATTATACATCTAAACTGATAAAAGTACAATCAGATTTTTTTCTTTTTTAGATCTAAAATTTCCTTGATTTCTGGGTGAGAGTTTAAATATTTCTTAAAATCTTTGGGTATTTCTTTTTTAAACAATATTTTAGCAATTTCACCACCAATCGCTGCATAAGTATCTGTATCCATCTCTGTTTTGCAACAAAAATCAATGAATTGATCATATGTCTTAGAAAAATAAATTGCTGAAAATGCTATATCTAAAGATTCTTTGGCGTCCCAAATGAATTTTTTTGTTTTTTTCTGATCTAACCAATAATTCAATGTTTGAATATTAATACCTTTAAAGTATTGATAATAATTCTCATTTCCAATGTCACAACTTTTATCTGTTAACACTTTTCTAAAATTCATTATATTTATTCTTTTTTCTTGAACTAAATATCCAAAAATTGTATGAATCCTTACAACCAACAAAGACTCTTCAGAGTTGTGTGTTGTTTTAGCAAAAATTTCACTCAAACTAACACACTCTTCAATTGACAAGCCTTTTTTATAACCATACCAAAAAACTGGGGTATTTCTCATAATACAACCATTTGTATTTGTCTTTCTTCTTATAGATGTTTGGGAACCTTTTTCTTTTTCAGCCCACATTAACATACCAGGACTAAAACCAGGTAAAATTCCACCATCAGAATACTTCATTCCTATATCAACCCATTTTACTAAAGTTTTTTTTGCTAAACGAAATAGCTCTTCAGAAAAAACTGCAAATTCTTTACTAGAAAATTGTTTATTTTGCTTATAAAGATAAGAAAATTTTGTTAGATCGGAGTTTAATAGCCAATCTAATTGTGCAAAAGATAACCAAGAGTCATCTGTAATAGAACACTCTTTTCTTAACTCTTTGTTGGGTATTTTTTCAAATTTACTACCTAAATAATCACCAAATATTGCGCCTAACATTTCTATTCCTTTTTGTTATGCATGATTATAGAAATAATTTATTTTTTTTGCAATGCATTTCTAATATGTTATAATATTAACATCAATAAATTATTGGAGATGATATGGGATATTATGTAGAGATTGAACAGAGTGATGCTAAAATTCCAAAGGAAAATTTAACTGTTGCTTATGAAAAAATGTGTGCTTTAAATATGACACATGATAATGAAAAAAGGGGTGGCAGTTGGTCTGATGGTAAACAAAAGAGTAAGTGGTTTAGTTGGATGGATGCTAACTACCCAGAAACTTGTAAGGATGCTCAAGCTATTTTTGAACAAATGGGATTTGAAACTGAATATGACGAAAGAGGTGATCTTTTAATTAAGGCATATGAAAATAAAATGGGGCAAGAAGATTTATTTTTAAAAGCAATTGAAAATGAAGCTTTAGGTAGTATTTTTTGGAAAGGTGAAGATGGTTCCAAATGGTCTACAAAGTTTTTTGGAGATATTGTTTACGACGCTGAAACACCAACAAAAAAACTTACTGGACCCACCAATTTAGAGCAAGAAAATGAAAGCTCAACAAAAGCTCTTACAAATCCAACACGTCGTTTAAAATAAGGAGATATCAAATGGAAAAAGTAGTTTTAAACACATCTGGCAATGGGTGGTGGTCTAATACTGAAAAATCAGTCACTATCACAAATATTCAACTAGATTTTATTGATGATGAGTTTGGAGATGGTTTTAAAGATAAGTCACCAAACTATGGGAACCTAAATGTATTTTTTGACACAAAAACATGGAATACAGATAAGGATGGTCTTATCTACACAGACTCTAAGTTTCTAAAAGAAATTAGAGCATTTTTTGATAAACATGGATTACCTGGAAAAGATGTTGATTATACAGAACAAGGAATGCAAGGTGATGATTATGTTTCCATGAGTGTAGGTAAAACATTTTTAAAAGCTTGGGGTGAAAAATTTAATATTGATTGGAATACTCAAGTAAAATCTCAAGAAGAAAAATTTCAAAAAGAACACGATAAAATGATGAATAAAATTTATGGTAAAAAAATGAAACGCTGATTATAATTTATTCTGATTTCCATTAGAGACTTTTTTTGCCAAAGCAGAGTCTCTAATTTTTTTCATAGACGATAATGAATCAGTTGTATCTCTAGCTTCAAAATTTTCTAATGCTAACTTAGATTCTTTTTCTAATTCAAAATTATTAACAATCAGTTTTTTATAAATATGATTAAACTTTTGAACAGTAGAAAAACTAGCAACCTTTACTCCAAAATCTTTTGCATCTTCTGGAGACATAGCCCTTATAGTTTCAAAAGGTGTTTCTAGTATCTTTTTCAATGCTAAATCAGTTCTATGGTCTAAATCACCAAATGCCCCAAACGCAATCTCATTTTGATTTTTAACTTGATTGTATCTATATGTTATTACATTTTTAATTTCATCATCAGAATATTTTTCCGACAAATTTCTAATCATCAAAATTGAAGCATATCCATCAGCAAAGTTTTCATGTAAATTTGTATTCAATAACGATTCATATTTATTTTTAAAATAATTTTGAAAGCCAACTTCTATTTTATGATTATCTTTTTCTGCAAAATTTTTCAATTCAATGTCAAAAAACTTTTTATCATTGAATATCATATGATTAAGCTCCCCATGAGAATACTCATGTAATGCTATAAATTCATATAAACCTCTGGTGCTAGATTGGAAAGCACTTACAGGTGCCATCATTTTTAAGGTTGTTGTTGAAAACATACCTAAATTTATCTTTACTGACTTAGATCCTTCTGCCGACAACTTAATTTTTGCTTTGCTCTCCATAAAGCTTTTAGTTGACAAATTAGGGGCTACGTTTAACTTCTCTTTTTCAATAACAGAAGATAACATTGTAGAGTATTCTTCTAAGGATGGCTTATTAATTACTTTGTCGGCAACGAAAGCTACCGAACACGCTATTAAGCCAATAGTTAAAAATTTACTAAATTTATTTTTCATACTTTAATTATATTGTGTATTAATTTTAAGTCAAAAAAATGCAATATTATGGTGCTTTTATTGAATAAGTTTGAATTATTCCAAAAAACTAATACTTAAATAATCTTTATTTGATTTTTAATTTTAAATAAGTTAAACTGCGACCAATATAAGCACACAATGGAGGCTCCATGTTGAGAACACGTAATATTTTTATATTTTTTATCATCATCTTTTTTCTTGTTATCGGACAAGCTGTAGTAAAAGCTGATATTAGATTTCAACCTACTGAACAAGTTCTTGAATATATGAAAGAAGCTAATCAAGCATTAGAATACCAAGACTATCAAAAAGCAAGTTATTGGCTTCAAATGGCGGCTTCTTCGGGTTATCCTGAAGCTCAAATGAAAATGGGCTTGCTCTATAAAAATGGTTGGGGTGTGGCTAAAAATTATGATGAAGCAATTTACTGGGTAAGAATGTCTGCTGATCAAAGATTTCCCAAAGGGCTTTATGAACTTGCCTTAATTTATAAAGAAAAAGAAGAATTTATGGAAGCAAATTATTGGTTTAATTTAGCATATCAATATGGTGATTCTGAATTAAAATCTCTTATTGATGCTCAAATTTAAATTTTAATATTTTTTTTATTAATTGAACTGTTAATCTTCAAATCTTCAATTAGTGAAAGCTTGAGACTTCTTAAGCGAAATAATTTTTCTGCTTCTGCACTGGGATGCTCATCAAGATATTCAATTATGTTTTCTGTCTTTTGAATATCACATTCAAAAATTAAAAACTGTAACATTTGTTTATTTTCTACATAACAAGAATGCCTAAATAAAAAATCATTTCCAAAGTGGATATCAGGCTTTTTCTTCAAGTCTTCACTAGTTATTAAATATCTTACTAAATCTAAACTACCTAACGACCAACGTAATGAATTTTCACTTTGTGCTTTTTCACTAGGATGAACCCCCAACTCTTCACTTGATATTAAATATCTAACAAACTCTACATTATTGTTTTGACAAGATTTTATTAAAAAAGAATCTAAGATATTCTTTTTGTAAACAACTTTTAAGTATTTTAATTTAGAAGCATTAATCAATCTCTTAATGATACTTTTTTCTTTCTTGTATCCTAATATTCCTAATACTTTTTTAATAGTTATTAAATCATTATTAGAGCAAGCATTAATAAATAATTGCTCTAAATATTTTATATTAAAAAATGATAAAATCGGCTTAACTTCAGCCATATTATTTCCCCATAATTTTTATTCTTATGGAAAATAACTAATTGACTTAAATTAAAAGTCAATTTTTCTACCGATGAACTTATTGGGGGAACTTTATTCCATTGGTATTAAATTTTCTATTAATAAACCAATATGTTGGTGTTTCTCCACCTTGGGCTACATTAAATAACAATCTCTTTTGATTTTTCAATAGAGTAAATAATCTTGCCTGATCTTTAAGGAATAATGAAGGCACACCTGAAACATTAAAAGCAATCGCATCAAACACAATCCAATCACCATCGCCTGATTTAACTCCTACAGTGCAACCATCTGGTGAACAATTAAAACCGTTCATAGATGAAATGAAGGTGTAATATCCTTCCCCATCTGGATTAGGTATTACTCTTAATGCCATTCTTGTTTGTTCTTCTGGAGGCAACTTTTCATCTCCTAATCTTACACCAGCGGTAAATGCATAAGTTCCCCTTTCAGGATTTTCTTCTGAAAATGGGATATATTGCCAAGTTGGTTTTGCCCTAAACTTTCTTTTTCTTACATCAGTTTCTGTATTTGAATTTAATGTTACTGGATAATCTAAAGCATTTGAAATCGCTTCAGCAATAGCATTAATTGCCATTCCACCTAATATAGCAGTTGTTGGCTCTACTGCTTTTACTTGAAAACTTGAACATAAAATTAAAGCACTTAAAGCAACTTTGTAATTAAATTTACTCATAAAAAAGACCTCATATTCTCTTAAAGAATACGATAAATATATTTATAGTCAAGTTGAATTAACTTATGAACTCTGCTTTTACCAGATGAACTGAACTCTTAGGATTTTTCACTACTTTTTTATTCAAATTTGTTTTTTCAAAAATTGAAATAGCATGTTCTAAAGTTTCTCCAGAAATTGTTTCTGGGTAAATTCTGCTACCTTCAAGTTCTACATAAAAAACATCAAAGTATTTACTATTATGATTGTCTGCCATCTATCATTCCCTTTTTAATTAGATTTTTCTTTCTTTTTGTAACTTTTTTAGGATTAAAATTTTCATTTGGCTGTATCTTACTGTGTATTTCTTTTTTATTAATATCAGCACAAATGTATTGATTTTTAATTTTAGCTTCTTCTTTGTTTATAGTTAAACAGAAATTAGAATTATAATCTAAAGCTAGATTTTGAACAATGTCAGGATTTGCTGTTAATATTTTTAACATGTTTTCATACTCTTTGTCTTTACTATTTAATTGTCCATTCAAAAGTTCATCATCTTTATCTACAGACAATACATAATGATAAAAATCATCACTCATTTTTGGCAATCCTAGATTTTTTGAATCCGCCATTTTTTGTTTTTGAAGTTGTGATTTTTCCAAAAATAATTCTGGGAATGTTTTTGCTAGATTTTGGTGATATTGATATCTTGGGAAAAAAGGACCATCATAACCAGTTTTTGGGTTTGAACTTAAATCGTGGCAATTTTGACAGTGTTGATATCCCAGCTTTTTAAACATATAAGTTGGCACATTGTCTTTTATAATTGGAGTGCTATTTTCAGAAGCCTGCCCATAAGAATTAGCTCTCATTCTTGAATTGAAAAACATGTTATCAATTTCAAAATAAGTATAAGGTTGATTTGCATTTTCTCTAAACATTACTTTAATATTATCAATCTTGTTTTTATCAGCATAATAACCACGACCCAAAGAGAAATCTTGTTTTGATGGAACCACTGGAAGCTCTCTTTTAGGGGTTAATGTTTTCTGTTCTTTGTCTACTTCTGTAGCATATAGAGCTTTAACAATCATATTATTTTCTTTATCTGCCCAAGTGATTCTAAATTCTCCTTCAGCAAAATCCATTTTCCTGTCTTTTTCGTATACACTCCAATCAGGTTGATAAATGATGTTTTTTAATATTAATTTTTTATGCTCAGTTGCCTTCTTTATCTTTTTTACTATCTCTAAATCATTGGTGTGTATTTTAGCAATTTCTTCTTTTTCTTTGTTTGTTACAGATTCATCTTTTATTTCAAATCCTATAACTTTATTTTTTTGATCTATAAGTGCTTGATATACGCTGACTAAATGTTCTTCATAGTCTAGATTTGTTGGTGGGGGGGCTTTAAGTGCTGCATTTGCCAAGGTTGTTACCCCAACAAAAAAAGCAACTAATATTGCTTTTGATATGATATTTTTTTCCATAAATTCCCTACTTATTATATAAAATTAATTTAGCTTAATAAAATAATAAGTCAATATTTTCATTTATTTCAAAGAAAATAGTTGTTTAAAAACCAATTAAAAAATCAAACAATATTTTTTTGTTCTAATTCTTTTTTAGCTTTTTCTTCTTTTAAAATTTGCCAATATGCGAATGATAAAACTAAAAAACCGTACATTAAAATGGCTATAAATTCATAAACTAGAATATCTGTATTATCCATATTTTCACCTCTACTTTATGGATATCACATAAGATTTCAAAGTCAATAAAAAAGGGAGCCATTAGCTCCCCTTGTTTACCCTATCTTTTAACTACTCATTACTTCTCTGGCTTATTAGTTTCATTCGTAACACTAATCTTAGTGGCACCAGCACGGGCTACAGCAATTTGTTTACCTGCATCTTTGATGCCAGCATTTTCATATACACGCATTGCAGTTGCTACATCAATGGCAAGGCGGGTTTGGTCATCAGGTTCAAGCACTAGAGCAAGGTCAGAAATCACAACACCCTTTTGAGCAAGCAGGTCTGCAATTTTCTTAAAGATCATATCTTCAATTTCTGCTGGATTGGCATCCACAATTTCCTCTTCACGTGTAATTTCAGTTGTAATTTCACGAAGAGCTTTGTCAATAATAATGTTTTCCGCCATTTCATAGCGAGTACCAACATTTTCTGCTGAAATCTCAAGGGTTCCACCCATCTTACCAAGATAAGCAGCATTACCAATGAATTTTAGTGGTTCTGTAATCGCATATGTATAGCTCAGACGGGCACGAGTCAGCACACCACCTTTGAATTGGGTTTTGAAATCTGCGTCGCCAGCCATAGGCCAGTTTGGAATAGCAAGGTTATATCCACAAGGATTACCTGTATGCTTAGGAACAGAGCTTCCAGTTCCAATTTTTTCCCATTTGGTTCCGCAATCATCTGTGCTAATTACATGAACATTTGATGGAGCACGAGAGCAAGCAACAAGAGAAAGAGCCACCGCAATCATAGCACCAAATTTAATAATAGATTTCATTTTATTTCCTTTAAAGGTTGTTGATAAGTTTTGATGATTGAATTATACACTAGACTATTTATTCTGTACAGACTTTTTCTTGAAAAAATCTTTAATAATTACAGAAAATACAAGAGGGAACATAAACAAGAAAAATCCATAGAACAGCAAGGTTGGCACACCAACATTTTCAAACCAATTGAGAACATAAAGTTTATAGACAACAAAAACATAAATTGCTACTGCCGCAATGAATAGATAAATTTTAGCAGGTTTAATCAAATTTTCCAATTTAATCTCCAAGAGTTTAAGAAGGCTTAATTATAGCATGAAAAACTTAAATTTTCGTACTTCCACCTCTTTTTTCGGAAGTTTTTTCTTCTAATTTTTCATGTAGTAAAGCACTTAAATCTCTGCTATTAAAAAGTTTTGTAGCATACTTGTCCCTATCTAACTCTAAAAGAATATCTACATATTTTGTTTTTTCCATATGAAGATCAATAATTAAATATTTTAATATCTCATACTTTTGTGTAAATACCGCTAGATTTAAGCTTTGCTTCAATAATATATCTTTATAGTCTTTTAATTTTTCTTCGAATAAAAAATACTCTAAAACATTTATATCTTGAGAAAACCCAGTAAACATTCTCATTAATGACTTATCTAAAAGAGAATAAAGATGGGGATAATTGGAAAAATCTTCAGATTGTATTATTCTTTTTATCTTATCAATCTGACTCCTATCTATTGCCACGAAAAGACTGTTTCTTAAGTTTAAATTGTTTAGCAATAATGAAATTTCTAAAGGTGGGGCTTCATTTAGAAATAAATTCGTAATTATTTGAGTATCCAAATCGGTTTCTACGAAAATAGTTTCAAATGCTTTATATGCTTTTTGCTCTACACATAACTTTAAAATATCCACATTAGATTCAATTATTGTTTTAAATTTTAAGCTTCCTAAAATGCTTACTGCATTTCTTAAGTAATTGACATTATCAAGCTCACAAGATTCTATAATAAACGAATCTATCTGCTCAGGAGTAGCATTTGCTAGTCTTCCTAAAACATAACTTGTTGTTGAATCATTATATCTATTTAGCATATATATTTTTTAGCAATATATACGTTTTTTGTCAAACAAACTCAAAAAATCAATTATATCAACAGCTTATTTGACAAAATTAGCATTTTGGTTTACAAAAACCAACATAGGATAAGATACAGTGAATAAAAACAAAGTAAACCCTTTGATTAAATTTAGCTTTAAGTTCTTTGGAACTACACCTAATGTGTACGAAATAAATGAACTAGGAAGAGGTGTCTCCAATCCTCACAAAGAAGTATCTAAAATCAAACAAGATGGAAGTAGATGGTTTGAAACAGCCATTAAAAAACCAGGTAGATATAAATTCTTAAACTTTAACCTAACAAAAGAAGATTCCAACTATTTACTTCTACAAGGCAAGAATAGTGGTATATTTCAACTTGATGAGACTGGTCAAATTCAAATAATTGAATGATTAGATTTTTGATTGTTCAAAATTTTGCAACAGTGTATTGAAAAATATAGTCTTGTTAAACAACAATTATCTGACTATACTAACTTATCATTAATCACAAGGAGATAATATAATGAAAATTTTACAAATTAAATCATCCATTTTAGGAGACAATTCCGTTTCTTCAAAATACACAACTAAATTAGTTGAGCAAATTAAAGGTTCAGCAGATCAAGTTGTTGTAAGAGATGTTGCTAAAAATCCAGTAACTCAGTTAAGCGGAACAGTCTTAGGATCACTTCAAAACCCAACAAATCCAGTTACTTTAGAACACAATGCGTTGATTTCAGAGATTCAATCTGCTGATACAATTGTTATTGCAGCTCCAATGTATAACTTTGCAATTCCAGCCACATTGAAAAATTACTTTGATGCTATTACTAAAGCTGGTGTTACATTTAAATACTCTGAACAAGGTCAACCAATTGGACTTATTCAAAATAAGAAAGCTTATGTTGTTATTACACGCGGTGGAAAATACAAAGCAAATGGTATGACTTTCCAAGAAGACTACCTAAAAATTCAATTAGGATTTCTAGGTATTACTGATGTTAAATTTGTTTTCGTTGAAGGTATTGCTATGGGTGCTAAACCAGAAGAACTTGATGCAAGTTTTGCCGAACAAATTTAATCATTGATTTTTGTTTCTTCCATAATAGGAGTCTTTTGGGACTCCTTTATTTTTTATAAAATTGAATATTGTCAATTCTTTTCCTATAATGAATCTATGAGACAAAAAATTATAGCAATAGACAAAAAACACCTTAAAGCTCTTATAAGTCAAGAAATGAGTTCTTATGGTCATGACTGCGACTTAAATCATATTGATGTTTCAAATGTCACAGATATGAGTAGATTATTTCAAGATTCTGATTTTAATGGAAGAATTGACCGTTGGAACGTTTCAAATGTTGAAGATATGGCCTTTATGTTTTTCAATTCCAATTTCACTGGCAATATCTATGATTGGGATGTTTCTAAAGTTAAAGACATGCAAGGCTTTGCTTGGAGTAGAAGCTTTTATTCAGATGTGAGTCAATGGAAACCTTATAGTCTAGAAAAATTTGTTAAGTTTTGTCCACAACAATCAGTTTTACCATATTGGTTAATTTCAGATAAAGAAACTAGAAGAAAGACTATTGATAGTTATCATTTGAATAAAGAACTTACAGAAGTTTTACAACAAAACACTACCTTAAGCATTCCTAAAAAAGTTAAACTTTAAAATTGCTATACCAAATAAATAGATTATAATATAAGCATTAACTACAGAGATTTACCATGAACCCAAGTGTTGTTTTTGATTTAAGACAGAGATACAGTACCACATCTTCTAATTATGAGAAAGTACCATACTCTCAGCAAAAAAGCCCAATCACAAATATTGAAGTCGAAGAAATTGACTATGAAAGACCATATTGGGTGGCACCAGATTTATCTGGAGAGCATGGAAATCATTTTGTTTTAGTTTCCCTAGTTAATGAACACTTAGAAAATCTTGGATATAAGCAAGAGGCTCAAGAGTTTAAAGATATTGTTCTTGATAAAATGAACAAAAATAATAAAAATGTTTTTGACGAGAATACAAACATTTATCAAATTATTAATAAGTTTGTAAACTACTTTGACTCTATCAGTGAAAAAATTATTGATGGCGAACAATATATTAAAATAACAAAACAACCAAAGGAATTTGAACAACTAGAAGAGTTTAAAAATGTAACACTTCAGTCTGTTCAAAAATTGAAATCTGATGGTTTTGATTTTGATAGAGCCAATATCTATGGAAGAAGCATTTTATTCTATGTTAAAGACAGAGACACAATGGAATGGTTATTCAATAATGTTTATGATATCAATAAAACAGAAGATTATCTTAAACTTTTTGAATTAGATGTTTTAAACACCTCTTTGCTAGTTAAACATAGTAACCCAGAAATTCTAGATTTTCTCTTATCAAAAATGCTAACCAAAGAAAAAGAATTTCCAGAATTAATTCAGAAATGGTGTGTTGGGGTAGATACATTTTCAAGATGTATGGAAGACTCTATTGTTAAACAACTTAATGTCATATTTAGACCCGAACAAGACTTTCATCAGTATACAAAGCATGTAACCACATTTGCCAAGCTATTTTCAAAGTTAAATAAAGTTTATCCTGAGTTTACAAACTCCATCATTAAAACAGGTAGCAATGCTTTTAAAAATGACTCCAGTAAACTTAAATTTTGGAAAGAACATATGGAAACAGAATATTTAAAAGAATCATTGGATCAAAGCTTACAATTAAAAAAACCAGATTCACCTAAAACTAAAAAACTCAAAGTTTAATTACAGGAATTATTATTTTCAAATTGCTTTTTATTTTTTGTTAAAAATGAATAACTATAAGAATCTTTCTTTAATTTTAGTTTAAGTATTCCATGTTCAAAAGAAATATTTTCAACATTTTCAGATAATGGATTCACAATTTTATAAATTTTGGTACCACCCGTTCCAATTAGGAAATGCTTTGTACCATTTAGCATTTTACTTTCTTGGAAATGATGATCATGTCCATTTAAAATAATTGTGGGTGGATATTGATTTAATAGTGGTTCAAACTCTTTTACTATACTTTTAATTGGACGAACTCCAGCAGTAATTAACGGATGATGAAAACTAACAATGGAGCAATTATTTTTTTCTTTCAATTTTTTTTCAAACCAAGAAAGTTGGTCTTCTCTTTCTTTTCCTTCCAAATTACTGTCTAAAAATATAAAACTCCAACCATTTTTTTCAAAGCTATAATGTTTTGGAAATGTACCATTATTATCTACAAGGTCGTACTGTTTTTGTTTTTGAATTTCTTTGATATTATCTTTAAAAAACTCAAAATAAGGAACTCCTTTGTCTATATTATATTCGTGATTTCCAGCTATAGGAAAAACACTCTTTTTGTATTTATTAAAATATTTTCCATAACAGTTATTTAATTCATCTACCGTAGCATCAGGATAAACCATATCACCTAAATGGAGCATAAAATCAAATTTTTGTTTTTTAACAATTTCAGATACATTTTTAACACCTTGCTCTTTTCCATTTTGGCAATCAGCTATATCTCCAAATGCCAGAATAGATAATTCTGTTTTGTTATCAGCAAATGTGGGTAATGACAAAAAGGCTGATAATAGAGTTAAATATTTTAAATAAGATTTTTTCATAATTTATATATATTGCTTTTAAACTATACTAACAATAATTTTAAAATGTGCAATAAAAAAAGCCTTGTTGATACACAAGGCTTCTTATGATTTTACTTCTTCTTTTTAATTAGCTAGCACACCAAGCACCAACATACCAAAAGTTATTCTTATTTTTTTCATCGTACTTTTTAGAAAGAGCATTCACTTTTTCTTTTTGTTCTTTGAGCTTCACACGAAGAGTTTCATAATTTTTACGATCAGCATCTGTTTCAATAAACCTCATATCTGAACATACGGGGCAATGGCTAGTTTTTACATATTTAACAGAAATTTTGCTACCACAACGCTTACATCCACGATGAGCAGATTTTGATGCCTTTACTCGTTCAATCAAATCTTTTTCCCAATTATCAAATTTCTTTTGCATCTCATCCAACTTTTGAACTTCTTTCTTTTCGGTGGCGGTAACAGGAAAAATTTTAGAGAAGTCTCCTACCTTAACAGCAATAGCAGAACTCCACTTCTGAGCATTATTCTGAACATAATCCTCAGCTTCATTCACTGTCTTAAAAGACTTAGATGAAATAGTGAGTCCACGTGCAATTCCGATATGTCCAGCATAAGTATCGGAACCATTATCATAAGAGCGTCCTTCTTGAAGTTCTGAAAACTTTTTCGTCAATGTTTTTTCGTCACAAGCTTTAAATGTTGCTGAATCAAAACAAGCACCCATGTTCTACTCCTATTGTGTTATTGATATGAGTATTTTACCACTGATAACCAAAAATGTACAGCTTTTTTTGCTTACTTTTTTGCTTTTTTTTCCTCTTTTTTGGTTAATGTATAAGAGCCATCTCCATTATCACTCCAAAGAACTGTATCACCAATTTTCCAACCTAGCTCTTTACACATTTCTTCATCCAAAGGAAGAATTAAATCACCATTTTCATCTTGCTCAAGCTTGACAGTAGCCATCATATATCTCCTTATACTTGTGAGGTATTTTATCCTATATTCATTTTTTGGTCAATTTTGTTTTTTCTTTTGCTCTTCTTGTATTCTTTTAGAGAAATACTCTAACGAACCACGAACAGAATCTTCCTTATTATTTTGTTCTTGACTTATGGGTTTATCTTCTCTTTTGTTTTTTTCCATAATTAGTTCCTTTTTTCTATGTAATTTAACAACTAAATCAAAAATATCAAATTATTATCAAAATTGACTATTATTAAAAAACCAGTACTCTTTAAAAATTAAAAAGGGAAAATTATGGGACTTGTTACTGTTATGATGCCGAACTTTAATAGTGAGCAATACATAGAACGAGCAATTGAATCTATTAAAGCCCAAGATAATCCAAATTTTATTTGCAACATAGTAGATGATGGAAGTACGGATAACAGTGTTTCAGTTATATTGAAATCTATCAAAAATGATTCACGATTCAACTTGATTAAATTAGGACAAAATCAAAAGATTGCTAATGCTAGAAATATTGCTGCAAAAATTTCCAACACTCCATTTTTAGCAGCATTAGATTCAGATGATGAGTGGCTACCTAATCATTTGTCTCTAAGACTTGATTATATCAGTAAGCATTCCGCTGATTTTCTATATGGTCAAATGCAAGTTATTGGTAGTCCTTTAGTTATAGATAAAGACGATAATTCAAAATACATACATATCAATGAAACATCTCAAGGGGCTACTATTTTTATAAGAACTGACTCTTTTTGGAAATTGGGGGGATATAGAAACATGTATGGTGAAGATGGTGATTTACTTGAAAGAGCTAAATCATTAGATTTAAAAATTCACAAAGTAGAATTTGAGACTTATATTTACCATAGGCGCGAAGGGTCTACAACTGATCTTATGGCAAAAGGGCAATTTGATTCAAACTAACAGTTGAAAATATATTTAATAATGTAGTATAATGTCAAAATATTATATTTATTATTATGCAAACAAAAATTGTTATCCCTAGACTCCCAAGTGTTGTTGATGTAATTACAGCACCAGGTAATTTTTTAAAATTACTTCAAGAACTTACCAAGCAAAAACAAGATCCAAGATATATCATAAATACTTTTATTGATAACCTAAAAGTAGTTTTGGAAACAAATTTAACATCTCACTCTAAAAATCCAGAATTAGACAGCTACTATTTAACTAGCAGTTTTAAAACTGTTTTTTCTTGGATTGAGACAAAATATAGTTTACGTAAAGAAATCAAAGAAAATCTTGACTATTTTGGGGAACTGTTTGTCCCTATTTTATTGCAACTTGATTGTTTGGAATTGAAAAAAGAAGTTTTCACACATTATTTGGAAAAACCAAAGATGGGTGACTCTTGGGACTTCTTTTCTAAATTAGACTCAACAGAACAACAAGAACTTTTTTGGAAAATTATTTCTGAAAATCAAATTACACAAAAAATAAAATTTAGAAATATTGATATAGCTAATTTTCAAAATAAAGATAGGAAAATAAAAAATTATCCCCTAAATTTAAAAGAAAGAGCACTTAAAGATTTTCTATATGCTCACTATCAAATGAGAAAGGGTAGAACAGATTTTTTCAAATATGTATCTGAAAAAATACCTAAATTAGATATGAATTATTCTGTTTTGAAAAATAGAATTCATCCAGCTATGATTTATCCTCAAAATTTCTATATGTTAGATACAGAACTCATTAAGAATCTTAATGATAACTTTTATGATTGTAAACTTAATAAAGAGGTATACCATTTAAATACAGAAGATACTATGCTTTTTCATTTAATGCTTCGCTCAGGAGAAACACTTTTAAATGAAGGATACTTTACAAAAAAAGATGGTTTTAAAGTTTATGATAAGGATGAATTTTTAAAATACTTTTCAAATATAGAATCCTTGAAAAATATATTACCAAAATATATTCTCAATAAAGCAGACAAAGCAAAATCAGCTAAAAATAAAAGTTTTTGGAGATACTTACATATCAATTTAAATATAGACAAAACAGAAGTAAAACCAGTTAAAACAAAAAAAATGAAAATTTAATACAAAAGAACCTCATAAATATGAGGTTTTTTGTCTTGGCTATTCTAATATTTTTATTTTTATAGCTCTTTCACCAAATCGTTAAACAACTCTTTCATATCTGTAATTAGAACAATTTCACCAGTTGCCAAAGTTGTCACACCAGCAATTCCTTTTGGTCTATAACTGTCTAAAGATTTAATAACAGCATCTTCTCTACCTTCTGCTGTATCTACACCCAACATAAATACTTTTTCTTGAACGGTCATAACTATGCCGTGTTTTGGTTTATCAAAATTTTCCCAACCCAATATTCTTGCCATTGGTACAACTGGGATAATCTCACCTCTTACCACAAGAGTGTCTTTACCTCCAACAGATTGCATATCTTCTTCTCTAATTGGCATAATCTCTCTTACTAAAGATAGTGGCAGAGCAAAAGGCTGTCTGTTTAAAGTTACCAATAATACAGGCAATATTGCCAATGTTAAGGGTAAAGATATTATGAATGTTGAACCAACACCAATTTGAGATTTTATATCTATTGAACCATTTAATTTTTGAATGTTGGTTTTTACAACATCCATTCCTACACCTCTACCTGATACATCAGATATTTCTGTTTTAGTTGAGAAACCAGGTAAGAAAATTAAGTTTAAACTTTGTCTTTCATCTAAAGATAATGCTTCCTCTGCTGATATTAATTTCTTTTCAATTGCTTTTGCTTTAATTTTTTCAGCATCCATTCCTTTCCCATCATCAGATATGATAAGAACAATATGGTCTCCCTCTTGCCTAGCTTCCAACCTCACTGTACTTTTCTCTTGTTTACCTAAAGCAATTCTTTCTTCAGTTTTTTCTACACCGTGATCTACAGCATTTCTTACTAAATGAATTAAAGGATCAGATAAATCATCAATCATCGTTTTATCTATTTCTGTTTCTTCACCCAACAAAACCAAATCGACATCTTTACCTAATTGTCTAGCTAAATCACGAGCAATTCTTGGATACTTTTGAAACAATCTTCCAATAGGTTGCATTCTTGTTTTCATAACAGAGTTTTGTAAGTCTGAAACCAACAAGTCTAATTGACTAACAGCAGCATCTAAAGCTGCCATAGTTTCAGAATCAGTTTTCCCATTTAAAATATCTGTTCTTAAACTTGTTAATCTATTTTTTGTTAATCCTATTTCACCAGATAAATTCAATACTTGATCTAAACGATGTGTATCTATTCTGATAGTGGTATCTCTTGTAGATGTTTGCTGTTGCTGAGGTTTGTTTTGTTTATTGACAACAGGAGCTTTATTAGGCTGTGATTGTATAGTAACTGCTTGCTTTACCTCTAAAACAGGAGATACAACAGTTCCTCTTATAGCATCATGAAGTGCTTGCCAATTAACTTCAGTTCCAGATTGTGGCTTTACTTCATCTACTTTAATTTCAATAACAACTTGATCAACATTTGATGCTACAGAAACTTCATTACCTAAAGCTTTGTTTAATCCTTCAATTACATGTGGGCTAGCTGGAGTAGGTTGAGTTTTTCTTTCTAACTCACCAAACATATAGCGAACACCTTGAGTTGCTTCTAAAATTACATCCATTAATTCAGCACTTAATTGTAAAGAACCATTCCTTAATTTATCAAACAAATTCTCTGTTAAGTGACACAAATTAACTAATTCATGAGCTGCTAGAAATCCAGCACCACCTTTTATGGTATGGAACCCTCTAAAAATATCATTTAATAACTTATGATCTTCAGGGTTCTTTTCCAAGTCAACCAATTTATTATCAACATCAGAGAGCATTTCGGAAGCCTCTTGTAAGAACTCTCCTAATAACTCTTCCATTCCACCAAAATCACTCATAAATTCTCCTTAGAATCCTAAACTACCCAATAAATCATCAACATCTTTTTGATTCACTGCCACATCGTTTCTTCCCTCTGGATTAACAACAGGACCGTTCAGTTTATCATCTAACATTTTTAATTTTTCATTTTTCATTTCTTCTGGAGTAACATCCACTAATACAGACATTAAACCTTGCTCCAACTCTTTAGTTAAAACAACCACTTTCTTAATTACTTGACCTGTTAAATCTTGGAAATCTTGAGCCATCATAATTTCAGTAACTTGATTATGTGTTGTAGCTAATTTATGTTGCATACCTGACTTTAAAAACTCTCTTGTCTCTAATGCCAATTGCTTAAACTCTTCTGTGCTTAATTCGTTATTGAAAACTTTATCCCATTTAGATGCTAACACCCTAGATGTTTCACCCATATCTTCCACTAAAGGATTAATTACATCTGTAGCATTTAGAACTCTATTAGCAGCTTGCTCTGTTAAATTGGCTATATATGCCAATCTGTCTTGGGCATCAGGTAAAGAACCTGAGACAGCTTTTTCTAATATCTTTTCAACCTTTGTGCTATTTGTCTTCAAATCACCCAAAGTATTATGTAAAGTCCTCACCATAGTTCCAACTTTATTAAATACTCTAGTTCTCTTTTCTTCTAATGTCATACTATCACTTGGAGATTCATTAATTTTCTCCTGTTCTACATTAGTAGAAGCAGCTACTGTATCAAATAAGTTTTCTAAATCTTTATTATCACTACTTTGACTCTGAACACTTTGTGCTACAGAATCAAACAAATCTTCTAATTCTTTTGAGTCGTTCGTCATATTATTTCGCCTTTCCCAAGTTGTCAAAAATTTTATTTAATTTTTCTGACAAGGTTGCCGCAGTAAAAGGTTTTACTATATAGCCGCTAGCACCACTTTGTGCAGCCTCAATTATGTTTTCTTTTTTAGCTTCTGCTGTAATCATTAAAACAGGAAGTGTTTTTAATTTAGCATCCGATCTAATTGCCTTTAGCAACTCAATGCCAGTCATATTTGGCATATTCCAATCTGTTATAACAAAATCAAAGTTACCTGATTTTAACTTAGATAATGCTTGAACACCATCTTCAGCTTCATCAACATTAGTAGCTCCCAGCTCTTTCATTAAACCGCGTGTAATTCTTCTCATTGTTGAAAAATCATCTACAATTAAATACTTCATATTTGTATCTATAGCCATAAAATCTCCTAATTATTCTTTATCTATTAATGGTCTTAATGTGTCGGACAACACTTCAGCATCAAACTTAGCAACATATAAGTCTACACCTACAGTTTTACCCATTGCGTGATTCGCCTCAGAGGATAATGAAGAATGCATCACAACGGGAACCCCCTCAAATCTCTTATCTGATTTTATATTTTTAGTTAATACATATCCGTCCATTTCAGGCATTTCAGCATCAACTAAAATAAATTTAATCTCATCTTTTACAGTAGCACCTCTTTGCTCTGCTTGATCGGCAATAGCTTGTAACTTATTCCAACCATCTAATCCATTAATGCCATGAGTGTGCTTAATTCCTAGCTTATCTAAAACTTCCATAATCTTCTTTCTAGCAATTGCTGAGTCATCACAGAAGAAAATAGCAGAATCTTTTTTCTCTACTGGAACAATATCTCCAATCATCGCTTCACCAAAAGCACTTGCTAAAATTTGCTCTACATCTAAAATTGAAACCAATGTTCCATTATCTAGTTCAACAATCGCTGTAATTGTGCTTTGATTTGAGTAAAGAACACTCTCAGGAGATTTTACTTTTTCCCAATCCACTCTAATTATTTTGTCTACATCGTGAACCAAAAATCCCAACACATGTTTAGAATATTCTGCAATAATTGTTTTTGTCATTGGAGGATGTTCTGCTCCAGGATTTACAAATGATGCCAAAGATAAAACTGGAATCACTTTTCCCCTTAATGAAATTAAACCCTCAACACCGTTAGGCATATTTGGAGTTTTTGTGACATTTGGTGTTTGACCAACTTCTCTAACCTTAAAAACATTGATACCATAAACTTCTTTAGTTCCCAATGAAAATAGTAAAATTTCCATCTTATTAGAACCAGCTAATTTAGTTCTGGCATCAACTTGGTCTAATAAACCTTTGCCTTCTCTTATTTCCATACCTTATTCCTTTTAAAATTATTAGATTATGATTAAAATAATTTAGACAAAAGTCAATTGCGAGTTGATAAAAACATCAAAAATGTGGCAACTATCAAAAGTGATAAGATTATTTTATCTTTTAAAGTTACTTTTTTATGTTTTCTATCAATATTAATAGCCACTAAAAGCTGGCTAATTCTTTTAAATAAAGTAACAAATTCCACAGCTAAATATTTTATTGCCACAATGTTTAAAGGTAGAATTAAAGCACTAAAAGAAGATATAACCATAAATGTTTTAATCTGTGAACCATGTAGATTTTTATATTCTTTACTTAATAAAGCAGCAACACTAAAAAACATTAGCAAAGTAAAACCAACTAAAGCATAATAAATAATTCCTTCATAAACTTGCATCATCTTAGTTGTCCAAAATATACTACATGACAATGAAATTGGCATTAAAAATAACACATATATATTATTAATATGTCCCTTGAATTTATCAAAGAAATAGCCAACCATTAAAACTAAAAATACCACCAAAAATAAATACAATTGACTGACAGAAGCATATTTTAAATTTATTCCAGATGAAAAATTAAAGAAATCTGTAAAGTAAAAAGACAGTAGAGGAACTAAAATAATTCCAAAAAACAAAGAAAAATTTATAGATGTAACATTGTCATGATTTAACTCGTAATTTTTTCTTGTTAACCAAACACCAAATATTTCTAGGCATAATCCAACATAAAGACGCCAATCATTAAAGACTTCTAAGTGTGAGCTTATTTCTTTTGAATTAATAAAAATAATTGCCAAAGTAATTATAAAACCACTTCCAACAAATACTGCTGTCAATAAATTTTTAATATCATTAAACTTACTAATTGTTCTAAAATTAAATATTTCTCCATATGAAATAAATAACAACAATAAAAATCCAAATATAAATGTCATAAATTTTCCTTAATACATTTTTTTACTTTGATCAAACACAACTGTCAAACCAAAATAAAAAATAGTTCAGATTTCTCTGAACTATTTCTATGTAGATTAAAATAATTTTAATAATTATTAATTTTATCTTCTAAAAATTGAGTTTTCTTAACCACTCTATCTAACTCTAACAAGATTTCCAATAATCCCTCCATATGCTTAAGCGGAACAGAGTTTGGACCATCTGACATAGCCTTAGCAGGATTTGGGTGAGTTTCCATAAATAAGCCAGAAATACCAACAGCTACTGCTGCCCTTGCTAACACAGGAACCATCTCTCTTTGACCACCTGAGCTTGTACCATTACCACCAGGCAACTGAACAGAGTGTGTGGCATCAAATACTATAGGCACATTACATTCACGCATTATAGCCAAGCTTCTCATATCAGAAACTAAATTATTATAGCCAAAACTAGCACCCCTCTCACAAGCCATAAAATTATCTTCAGGCAAACCAGCCTCCTTAGCAAACATCTTAGCCTTATCCATCACGTTTTTCATATCATGTGGAGCTAAGAATTGACCTTTTTTGATATTTACAGGCTTACCACTTTGAGCAGCAGCCTTAATAAAATCTGTTTGTCTGCATAAAAATGCTGGAGTTTGAATTACATCAACATACTTTACAACTTCAGGAATTTCCATTTCATTGTGAACATCTGTTAACACTGGAACATTTAACTGTCTTTTAATTTCTGCCAATATGTTTAATCCATTTGACATACCAGGACCTCTAAAGCTTGTTCCTGATGAACGATTTGCTTTGTCATAACTAGACTTAAAAATAAAAGGTATACCTAATTTTTTAGTCACTTCTTGTAAATAGCCCGCAACTTCTAAGTTTAATTCTAAACTTTCCACGACACAGGGACCGGCGATAAGGAAAAATGGCTTGTCTAAACCAACATCAAACCCACATAGTTTCATATAAACCTCTTCTTAAAATAAAAGGTTTATATATAAAAACATTTTTTGTCAATAAAAAATGTTTTTTCTTACCTAGATCTAAGCAACCTTTTTCTTTTTACCAGTTAATTCTGCAATTTCTTCTTCAGAATATTGATAATTCCAACCACCATATTTCCAAGTAGAAAATGTTGCTTTAGAAATATTGATGACATGTTCTGGCATAACTTTAGAGGTACCAGAAAACCACTCAGTATCAAAAGCACAAGACATAAGTGCCAAATCATGTTCATATGCCAACTCACAAATCCAAAATGGCAAAGCATTATTAAGGCTCATATCATACCCTTAAAACATGTGGGGATTCTTTTGGCGAAACTCATTCATCAGTTTACCTTTAAGAATTTTGAAACCCACAAAAATCGCTACAGCGACAAAGAAACCAAAACCAAAAGTATTAAATTCCATAATTTTTCCTTAAATTAAATTGTTTAATAATGTGCTTATTATAAAATAAACTTTGCTATTTGTACAGTCTTATTAACACCATTTTAGTGAACTATTAATGGTGGGAAATCATTTGAACCCTCTAAAAAATGTGAACCGACCCCCATAATGGTTTTAGGGTCAAATGTAATGATAAGCTCGGATAACTTACCTATTGCTAAAGCATATTTTTCTGATGCATTATATCTATAAATAGATTCAAAATTCTTTGTAACCAAAAAACTGGTTGAACCTATGTCTGAATTTATAATCAATCCTGTTGGTGGTAAATCTTGAGGTAATGGTTTACCATTTGCCAACCTAACACCTTTTTCATTCCAATACTTTAAATCTTTATAATCTTTTCTTCCTAATTTTGAATCTTTTAACGAATCAGGAATAGACACTTCATAGCCCCAATTCATACCAGGTTTCCAACCAGCATCTTTTAAAAAGTTAGCAGTTGATGCTAATGAATCTACACTAGAGTTAAACAAATCCTTTTTGCCATCGCCATCAAAGTCAATAGCTACCCTCATAAAGGTATTTGGCATAAATTGGGTTTGACCAAAAGCACCAGCCCAAGAACCTTTAAATTGTTCTTGTTGGAAATGACCTTCTTGTAGTATTTTTAATGAGGCAAACCATTCTTTTTTAAAATACTCTTGTCTTCTACCAAAACAAGACAATGTTCCCAATGATTGAACTATTGGAAACTGACCCATACTTTTACCATAATTACTTTCAACCCCCCAAACAGCTACAGTTATGTGAGCAGGCACTCCAAACTTTTGTTCTATTTTTTTCAAGTCTTCTTCAAACTTATTGAACATGGCTACACCAGAAACAACTCTTCTAGCCGCAACTAAAGCCCCCAAATACTTGGTTAAGGAAAAAGACACCTCAGGCTGCGACTTAGGCTCTAGTTTTTCTAAAACCTTAATGTCTACTGTTAAGTCTTTTGTAAACTTTTCGTAATTTTGGGCAGACACACCCTGATTTACTGCTACAGGTTTTAGATCTCTTAAGCATCTTTCAAAATCATTTTGGTTAGCAGATTGAGCTAATGCTGAGCTTAATCCAAACCCACCCATTATTACAGTTAAATAAATTTTTTTATGTTTCATATCAACATTATTTCATGTGAAGAAAATTATTATGAATAAATCTTCTTTATGTCAATATTATTTTTAATTATTTTCTACTTTCTCTAAACTTTTCAAGCAAACAAAACATATACTTCTTCTCATCTAATGTAGGCTCTACGTATTTGTCACTTGGAATTTTATTGAAATATTTAATTCTAAAACTATATACTGCTTTCTCTATATAATTTGGATTATAACCAATTTCAGCAAGAGCAGATTTCCAATTAAATCCTTTTGGAATATTAACATCTTTATATTCTTGACCACACATCAACCCAATACCTTCTACTGCTAATCTTTCCCAAGGAAAATTAATATAGGGATCAATCTTTCTTACTGGTGCCACATCTAAATGTCCCAATACCATATCTTGTCTAATTCCATATCTTTTTATTATATCTTTTGATAACAAAATTAAAGATTGTATTTGTTCTTCTGTATATTCAGTTTTCATATCATTAGATAACTCTATTCCTATTGAAGAAGAGTTGATATCTTCAAAACCATTCCAATATGAGTCTCCAGCGTGAAATGCTCTATTTTTTTCATCTACAAATTGAAACACTTCACCAGTTCTAGATATTAAATAATGACTTGATACTTTACCTTCTTTGAATATTTTTATAGCAGCCACATCTTCATTACTGTCAGTATGATGAAGAAGTAATACTGTTGGTTTTCTGTTATTAAAATTTTTAGATTTAATATATGAATTTGTATATTCAGAAGATATCCAATTATTTATTTCTTTTTTTTCTGCATGTGATATACCTGGCTCAAAATTTTTCAATCTATTGTCCCCTATATTTCTTGTTGATTGGCAACCCACTAATAGTAAGCCAATGGCTATAAGCAATAACTTTTTCATTATTAAAGACTATTACTTTAAACAAAAAAGGCAATAGTTAAATTGAATTAATTAACCTTTAAAAAATCAATTAATTTTTATATTTTCTGGGCTTATTTTTATAAAAGATTATTCACATATTTTTGCATACTTAAATGGCTAACCTTTTTAATATGAACACCGGGAGATTTCTGTCCAAACCCCGAATAATCAAAATAGTTATCAAACTTAATATTATATTTTGTGAAATCTACATCGGTTGTTTTGTAGGCACCAATAGTAATAACATATTTTGGTTTAATATTGTGAACTTTAACTAATTTAGCTACTGTTTCAGCCCCTTTACTAAAACCATATAATTCAAAATCACTACTTAATCCTTTAATATAACTTAAAGCCAAATCTTTTTCTTGCCATTTAAAGTATTTAAAACAAGCATTTTTATTTTGTGCATAATCTTCAAATGCTTTATGGTCAAAAGCATTATTTAAGCCCCCAAAACCAACAACATATTTATCGCAACCCGCATAAGATAAGGCAGGCAAAATTAATATTATTAAAAGTATTTTTTTTATCATTTGCGAATAATACTATAATTATTTTAAAATGGCAAAAATTCCTTTTCAATTAGCATTATTTACTTTTTTTTTGGTTTTCTGTTAGGCAAATATACTAATTGAAAAGGAATTAATATAAGTGATATGGAAAGTTTTTTAGGTAAAGTTAATATATCTTTAAAAGCCAATCAGATCTTACCTCTAACACCCTCTTTTTCACCACTTTTATCCTTCAAACCTTTCAATTTATCATACAAATCTCTGCTATCAAACATAGCTTTTAGGTTCATTTCTCTTATTGAGTAAATTAGATCTTCCAAATTGGCTTCTCTAGGAATCTTATAGTCAAATATTAAATATTTAACCATATCTTCTCTTTCCTTGAAGGTTGCCATATTAAGTATATCAAATATCACTCCAGAATAAATTTTCTTTGTAGTCTCATTACTTAAAAAATGATGGGTCATTTTAAAATATTCATCATCTTTTTTAACAATTCTATTCATAATCAATTTCATTAATGAACTTGGGCGTGGATATATTTCTATATCTTTGTAATAGCTTACGAAATCTTGATAATTGTTATTTGAAATAGCACTTAAAATTCCATTTTTATAATCTATACAATATTTTATATATTTTTTATCTTCTTCGTTTAACTTATTCCATTCTTCCAAACTGTCCAATTCTTCATAACTAAAATTAGTCTCTGTAATTAGGAATGTGGCTATTTCAATAAATCTATCTTGTAGGATTTGATTTAGTATCTCTGGTTTAGCAACCAAGATATTTCTAACATTAACTTGTTCAAATGTCGCAAAGAAATTGTATACATGGCTGATATTATTTTCTCTACAAGCTGATTTAAAAAAGCTAATACTGTCTGGATTTAATACTCCACCTAATGTTTGGAAAAACACTAATAATTTTTCAGTATTATGGTCAAAATATTCGTTCATAATTTATTTATCTACATTCGTTTAATAATAATAAAGAATATAAGTGTCAAATATTTGCATTTATATAATTATTTTTTAATTTAATATGAAAATAAGGAATGCTTTATGGATAAAATAGAATACAGATTAAATGGAGATGATTTACAATTTGTTGAAATAGCATTAGATCCTGGTGAGTCTATGATTGGAGAAGCAGGCAGTTTAATGTTTATGCATCCTAGTATTGAAATGCAAACCATCTTTGGCGATGGTTCAGATAATGATAATGGAGTTCTTAATTCATTATGGAAAGCTGGTAAAAGAGCATTAGTTGGAGAGAGCCTATTTACAACTATGTATACTAATAATGGTAGTAAAAAAAGAACACTTGCTTTTGCTGCTCCATATATTGGGAAAATAGTTCCCATTAACTTATCTGATTATAATGGACAGATTATTTGTCAAAGAGATTCATTTTTATGTGCTGCTAAAGGTGTTGATATTGGAATTAAATTCCAAAGAAGATTAGGGGCTGCTTTCTTTGGAGGTAATGGCTTTATACTACAATCATTAAAAGGTGATGGGATTACTTTTATTCATTCTTGTGGTTCACTCATTAAAAAAGAACTGGCAGAAGGGGGTTCTCTACTGGTTGATCCTGGCTGTGTAGTAGCTTTTACTGAAAATGTTGATTTTGATATTAAATATATTGGGAGCATTAAAAGTGCCTTGTTTGGTGGAGAAGGCATATTTTTAGCTAAACTTACAGGACCTGGTGAAGTTTGGTTACAAAGCTTACCATTTGATAGATTAGCATCTAGAGTTTTTGCTGCTGTTCCAGATATTAAAAACTTACTATCTAAAAACTCAAATTAATATTTATTTGATATATTTTTAGGTGTTAACCATGCTAAATTGGCTATAACCTTAATAAACTGTTGACCTTTTCAGAAATCTGAAATATATAATGCAAACTCTTTATGGAGAAAATTATGAACAATCAAAAACATACACTTGAGAGAAAAGATATTATCATTTCTACACAAGACGACAAGCGAATTGCTAAAATTAAAAACTCTTCATTTCTCATTAGCGCTTCTGGAAAAAATGATGAAGAAGCAATTCACAATCTAAACAAAGTATATAAAGAATTTATTAAAAGATTAGAAAACTGTGATTAAACAAAACAGTGATAAATACAACTAAATCTAAAAAACTATAATTTAATATAAACACTATTTTATTTGAAACCTTGTTTTATTTTTATATAATTAATTTAACGAATAAGGTTAATTATGACAAAAGAACAATTAAAGACAGATTTAGGTAGCTTATCAGAATACATAGAAAATATTGAAACTTTCTATACACCAAAAGAAATCAATGGAATTATTCAATCATACTTGGTGGATATTAACTTTGAAGAAGGCACACCTTACATATTAAAAACAGCAAAACCTACACAAGAAGAATTGGAAGCGAGATCAATTAAAGGACTTATAGCTTTAAGAACTGAAATCTCTCAAGGTTATAGCTTAAAGGGACTAGAAAAACAAATCATTAAAATGGTTCTTGACCCCAATATTAACTTTCATGCAGACAAAGAAGCTCTTTTATCCTTAGCAGTAGAAAGAGATGAAGATACAGCAAGATTTTTAGTGGAATGTGGAGCAGACTACAATGCTCGTGACGGAGTTATTATTAGCAAAGCTATCAAATCAGGATTTAAAGATTTTTTAAGAAAAATTCTAGATGATGGACATGATTTTCCAAACAATACACCCTTAAAACACGAACTTTATTATCACACACCAAAAGAAAAAATAAGCCAAAAAATGCAAGCAGTTCTTGCTTATAACGAAAAAGAAAATGGTAAAGTTGTAAAGCAAGCCGAAGAAATCATTAAAGTTATGCAAACAATGAAAACAAATAATGATTTAACTTTATTCCCTATTGTTTACAAAGAAGTCATATCTAAGTGTCCTAAGAAAACTAAACCTCATATTGAAAAAATTGTTTGGGAAGAGTTTTCAAATAAATTAGCAAAACAAAGTCAAAAATTAATCAAAGCAGAAGAAGAACCTAAGCCAAAGGAACAGATATTAATTAAAGATAATAGAAAGTATAATCCTAAAATAAAAAATACTAACAGATTCCAAGAAAGACCAAGTAAAAATCAGTTAACGGTCAAAACAAATGAAGGTATTTTAAGCAGAACACAAGTTCAAGAAAAATGGGATTTAGTATTATTCTCAACCTATTATAAAGACAATAATAAGAAGAAAATAACCAACCTAGCATCTGAGTTTAGAACATCTATTGGCATTACTTTAAAAGAGTTTAGAATATTAAAACTTAATAGAGTTCCAGTAAATGGTTGGGAATCTCAAAAAACAATTTCCGTTAAAGATTTCATAGATGAACTACTTATTAATAGCGGTAAAGTTACAAACAAATATAATGAATCTAATTTCCTTAAAAAATGGGATAAATTTTATTCTGAAATTAAAGAAAATAAGGTTAGAGTTAACTTGGAGAAAGTTTTCAATACATTAAATGCTAACACAAAAACCACCAAAGCAGACTCAGCAATTAGAGATACAGAAAGTTATTTGGAAAAATTAAGCGCCAAGATCAAAATTAAACTTTAATATTAATTATTACAGCTAAAAATTGACCCTCAGTTTAAATGTATTATAATTAATATTGGGGGATACAATATGGATACAGTAAAGCAAGCTCAATCAGTTAATGATTTTAAAAATAATTTGAATTATTTTTTAGATAAATCAAAGGAACAAGAGAGGTTAGCTCTTTATCAAGAATATGCTAAACAACACAATGTTTCTACAGAAGAATCTAAAGATTTAATACTGAAAGAAATATTTTCAACTTATATTCAATCTTCAATTAAAAGAGCCTTAAAAATGTCCACTTATGAAGATGGACATCAAGATGCAGTTGCCCTTATTTCTCAACTTGAAGAACTTAAACCAATATTCAAAGATTACGATGTAAATACTTTTACTACATTTGTTTCTAGCATAGAAAAAAGTCTATCAGTATCTAACGCTGAGATTATGTTTGAAAACAATTATGTAAGTGATGAGTTGGTTAGCTCTTTAACTGATAACCTTATAAAATCAATTGCCAACCCAGTTACTAAACCAAATAGCAAAGAAGAATTTATTTCTTCTTTCAATAATCACCCTTTATTGTATTGCTTACAAAGTAAAACTGAAACGGATAAAATCCTAGCCTATATTGAAGATGGTATCATTGATGTTGGTCAATATAAACAACTTATTACTTTAGTTTTGGAAATGAAATCCGAAAAGAATGATGAAGCTGTAGATTTCTTCATTAGCTATCTTATCAAAGAAGACTTAACAAAAGGGTTCTATAATATTCACAAAGACGAATCGTATACCCCTTATTATATTAAAAATCTACTTAATAAGATAACTAAAGGACAACCAATAAATAAGTTTGATGTGTCAGCAGCAGTTGAAGTTGTAAACGACCATAGAGTTACCGTCAAAACAGATGTTCAAGGTGAAATTATCTACGATAAAGTTTCCACCCTTACTTTAAATGATAGTGGATTTTGGATTAACTTAGATAATAAGCAACATTTTATTCACCTACATACAGCACAAAGTAAAGGTGAAAATCAAAGAGGACAACAAGCTACAACTATCAATCTATTCCAAGCAAAAGAAATCTCTTCAGCGAGCTTTACATTAGTTAAGAAAAATGCTGGAAAATCTGATCATTGGAGAGATTTTTGTTATGAATATGGACTTCACCTTAATGATAAAGAACAAGTCTTACTAAGCAACCTTCAGTTTGAAGCTGATGCTCTAAAATTCCTAAGAGGAAATATGGCATCTTCCAATCTTGAAAAAACTAATTTTTTGTCTACCAACTTAAGACTGATTAAAGATTCTATTGAAGAATCTAAATCTTATAATGAATTACATTTTGGTTTGACTGATGCTGAAATTATTAAAAACAAAGCTCAACTGTATATCAAATTCATTGAAAAACATTTTGAGCCACTTCAACAAATTACAAAGAATACATCTTCAGAAATGAGTGTTTCATCACAAGTTGTTGCTATCCCTATACTATCTTCAGTAGAAAAGCTTTTACAGCTTGAAAGAAAATCTCAAATTGGAGTTTTATTTACACAAGAACAAGCTGATTTATTAGGTAAATTTATCAACACAACAAATCATAATCTTTCTAATGCTGTTGCTGACATTAAAGAAAATATATCAGAATTATTAGAAGTTCCTAAAGATAGAAATGTTGACCTATCTAAATATTCTTCTTTTACTCAAATTTTAAATGAACAGACTATTAATACCTTTAATAAGGCTACAAAAGAAAAACCAAGTGCTGTTTTTAACAATCAACCAAGCGGTAAAAATGCGGATGAGATTAAAGAAATGTTATTAAATCAATCTCAAACACCGACCCAAACAAGACAACTAACACAAATTTTAAGCACTCTAGATACAAAAGATTTTTGTTTCTTAGAATCTAATTATGGAAATGCTAATTCTCCTGATTTTTTTATCGCATACAGACTTAGAAAAGATTATGCTAATAAAACACCAAAAACAGATAAAACCTATTATAACCATTTGGAAACATTAAATTTAATCTGTGAATATGCTAGACTAAAAGGCACTAAAGTTAAAACATATAGTCAAGATTACACATCTGGATTTAAACCTAAATAAAGGAACATTATGAATTTAAACGAATTTGAAAGTATAGAGTACAATAATCCAGGAAAGAGATTGGCTGTTACTATTATTAACAATGATACTTATTTCTTTGGGATTTGGCTTGAGCAAGGTGAAATTATGCTTGAAGCCAGTTATTATAAAAAAGGAAAACAATTAACTCATTTAGATGGTATTGTTGGACACGAAATTAATAATGCAAAAATCGCTGATAGTTTAAAGGTTGAACGTGTTAGTGAGGCTTTTAGTAATGCCCTTTGGGAATATTACAATCAGCCAAAATCTACACATAAAAATAAAATATGAGTAATCCAACAAAATTAGAATATTTGAAACAAGAATTTTTAAAAAATGCTAATCTTTGTGTTTTCCATAAAGAACCTTTTTCACAGGCTGAGGAATATTTAGCTCAATATCAATCTGAATTGACTGGTATTAGGGAAAACATAAATCAAGCTAAGAATATTGAAGAGTTTAAGTTAAGAGTATTAGATGCCAGAGAACACTATATGAAAACCATATGGACTGACATCTATAACCATGAGGGCAACATTAAAGATTTTTGCAATTCATTTTATTATCAATGCTCTTTTGATGATGTAGATAAGTTTATTTCTACAAACTCAAAACTATATGAAGATAAAGTTAAAACAGGTTTTATTGATAGGATAAAAACTGCTATTGTTGATTTATTTAAAGGTAAAACAGTAGAAGAAAAAAACTCATTCTTACCAGTGTTAAGTTTTCATAACCTTCATTCAAGAGCCGAAGAAGTTATGAATAAGTACAATATACAATCTATTGACCTTTCTTCATATCAAACAAATGAGAAAGCACTAGAGTTTTTAAATAAATTTGATAAAAATGCTGATGAAGCATTTTATAAAATGAATATTGATCCAAAAGCTTTCGGAATCAAAAACACTATCCACTTAAGATCTAATACCGTTACAGAAGCTTGGTATCAACGAGCAACAAAAGTTGTTTCTTTGGCATTAAATCATATGGCTCCATCTACCATTCTTCACGAATGGGTTCATGCCCTTGATAACCACATATGCTTGACTCACACCGGGATTAATGATTTTGTTAGTGAAAATCAAACAAGCCAAGTCAAAGATTCTTCGAACAACGCTTTGGCATTTAATATATTAAAGTCTTTAACACAAAAAATATTCAATGATAATTTTGAAGATGTTGCAAAAATCAAAGAACAAGAGTTAGAAAAGGGTTCTTCTAAATTCTGGTCAACCGTTTTAGGTCCTAGATGGTATGGACTAGAACAAGAGAAAAGAGAACAACTTATGTCTAGCACAACCATATTAGATATTAATAATTACATATCAAAACCTACAGAAACATCTAAAGAATATATTTTAGATGTTATGCATAAAGTTGGATTTACAGATAGAAATTTCAATAGTAAACGATTAGAAATTAAACAACAAGAATTAAATGATGTTGTTAAGCCATTTTTTGATAATGTTAACAAGAACTTTTTAGCTTCTAAGAGTTTTTACTATGTATCTTCTTATATCGCCAACCTAGACAGAAGATTTAGTAAGTTTTTAGAAAATCTAGGAAATAAAATAACATTTACCAAAACTCATAACGATGGAACAAAAAACCTTTATGCAGAAGATTACTATGTTCAACCTTGTGAAATGTTAGCAAGGTATTTCCAAGGACAAGTGTTTCCAGAAATACATAAAGCGGCTAAATATCTAGATTTTTGCCACCCATATAAAACCCAAAAAGATGATGAATTTGAACTGTTCAAAAATAATATTGTAGCTAACACTTTAGGTAGAGAAGCGATACTTTCTAATAGAGATAAAGTAAGAGAGTCTCAAACTACAAATTCTCCACAAAAAAATAAACTTTAAAATAATTTATTAGACTTATCCAAAAAATTTTTTTTATCATAAAAGTCTGGTGGGTAAGGTTCTTTTGTGTAAACAAAAACTCTTGAGGAAAAAGTTGAGTGTCTAAAACTTTCCCAAGCATGATATTTTTCTTTACCAAGAACAAAAGTTCCAACATATCTATATTTATGTAAAGGATATTTTTTATATTCAATTATGCGATTATTTTTGTCATACACAGGATAACTTTCCGCTGCGAAATATTCTAATTTATCAAAATCTTTATACTTCTTATCTATGGAATGATCATTGTAAAACACATCTTCATACCAATCTGTCCAACTTTTGTAAGTAGGTCCATCATAAACAGGTTGATTTTTATCATTCTCAGGAGACATCACATATGTCTTTATTCTTTTTCCATTACTGTCTACATTAATATATGATGTCCAAATATGTTTTATCTTTCCTTCAGAGTTTTTATATGAACACATGTAATCATATGCAAATTTAGGGCCATCAGGCAAATCATGAGCCCAATCTTTATTTACAACTGAAGTGTGAGAAAATGCCACAATTTGATGTGTAGGTGGAATATACTTTAATTTATCGGCAACAATAACCTGATACTGAAGCAATTCTTTATCATAAATACATTTTTCTAATGAAAAATCTTTAGGTAAAACAGGAATATGGTTATAGGCATATGCATAACTTAAATTTATTAAACCTAATAATATAAAAATTGACTTTTTCATACTTATATTAATATTGCATGATTCAAAAAAAAATCAATCATATATTTTCTTTAATTAATACATGCAAATGTTCAAAAGTTGTAGGTGATTGATTAGGTCTTTTCGCATCAGCCTTGAATCTCTTATATTCTTTTTTGTATAAAGAATATTGTCCATACTTTTTCAGCATAGATTCAAATTCTTTTTCTTCTATCAAGCCTTCATTATTGTAGCTTATAAAAATATATTTAAACTTAGCATCACGAATCAAACTTTCAAATGTTTCAAATACTTTATCTTTTTTACAATAATCTGACTTATTGTAATCAGTTAAACCAGTGATTTTTTCTGATTTAAAATCTTTGTTTTCTATGATTTTATTTAATACATGATAATTTGCGCCATATTGCCTTGCATTATATGGTGGATCTAAATAAAGAATATCACCAGATATTTTCTTTATTAACTGATTAGCATCCATTTGATAAATTTCATTTTTTTGCTCAGTTATTTCATATGGAACCAATTTAAAATTTAATGGTTTTAATGCTGTCTTTTTGTACTCTTTTAAATAAGCACCATAAATTGAAGCAGTGTTTGCAACACTATCTGCTGATTCTATCAAAGAAGCCATTAACCAATAATATTGGTTTTTATTTATTTTCTTATCTACCAACAACTTTTCAATTGAATCTCTTAAACCATCAATTAGTTGAGCATTTTCTTTGGTGAAATATTTTCTTTTCATATCACCAACTTCAGAGAATTGTTTTGATATGACTCCTACTTTACTTTGATTAGCTATTTCAACTGATTCAATTCGCTTTGTATTTCCTATATAGTGAGAGTTTAAAATAAAACTATAAGATTCCAAATCATTTGTGATAACTTTTTTTACATGTTTTTTAAAATGCCTCGCAACTTGCCCAGTTCCAGCAAATATATCAGCAAAAATAGCATCTTCTAATTTACCAACATATACCTCTTCTACAACCTCTTTAATCCAAGGTGCTAGTTTTTGTTTTGATCCTATGTAATTCATTTAATTATAACCTTAAAATATTTTATGATTATAATTAAAAACCTAAAATTGTAAAATTAACCACCTTCTAAAAATTCTTAATAGTTTTTAAAAATTAACTTTCAACCCTATTCCTATATTGTGAATCCCACCAGATGTATGTGTTATTGTTGTCATGATTAAATATGGCTTTTTATATTCTGTTAAATAATCTGTTAGTAAATAATTAGCAGTTAACCTAGCTATAAAATATAAATCAACTGTTGAGGTTTTTGGTTGCTCACCACCAATTGCTCTTAAAAAAACACTTGTCTCATGAAACCCTTCATTGTATCTTCTGCTCATATCTCTTGTTGTAGCCCAATTAAAAACTATAGCAACATTTGATGCTATAAATAGTTTTTTATCTTCTTCGCTCCATTGAGAATATCCAGCATGACTAGAAAAACTAAACACAGATAAAAGTAGTAGTAGGAATTTTTTCATATAATTCTTTCTTAAAAAGAATTATAATTATAACTTAATAATATTAAAAATAACTAATATTATCTCTTTTTGTTACATAATTTAACAAATACTTGAACTGCATTTATAAAAATTTAAATTAATTCTTTTTTATAATACAATAACTTATTTAAAAATTAACTTTCAATCCTATTCCTATATTATTTATTCCCGCCCCCGTATGTGTTATTGTTGTCATGATTAAATATGGCTTTTTATATTCTGTCAGATAATCAGCTAAAAAATAATTAGTAGCTAACCTAGCTATAAAATATAAATCAACTGTTGAGGTTTTTGGTTGCTCACCACCAATTGATTTTAAAATAAGACCTTTTTCATAGAATCCCTCATTATATCTCTTGCTCATATCTCTTGTTGTAGCCCAATCTAGAGCGATAGCAAAATTAGAAGCTATAAACAATTTCTTATCTTCTTCTTTCCAATCTGAATATCCAGCATGACTTGATAAACTTAGTAAAGCCAATAATGACATTAATATTGATTTTTTCATATTTATTTTCTTTCATAAAAATTATTAGAATTATCAAAATTATTAAAATCAGTAAATTTGATAATCACAATAAACCTAATCAAAAAGCATTACATATTGTCAATACTAATTGCCTAATATCATTCAAAATCAGAAAATTCCTATACTTATCTAAGAAAAATCTTAATAAAAACTGCTATTGATTTTTCTTCCCTATTTCATAACTTACAAATAATAGTTTAATGAAATGGAAACATGTTAAATAATCACATTGATCACTACCCAATAAATACAGTATATGAGTTCGCATCTGCTTGCGAAAAAGGAGAGATTCAACAAATGGATTTCATTATGAATCGATTCTTTAATAATTTAATGACTCAATACCTTGATCATCAAACAAAAGTCTTAGAATATGAATATGCTTTTTGGTTTGGCTTAGAAAGAGCAGCTGGTGCAAACCAACAAGAAGCAATTAGTTATATTTTTGAACACCCAAACTTAAAAATGTTCAAAGAAAATGTTTCTGATTTTCAAAATTCTATACAGCAAATTAACAATGAAATACAAAGCAAAATATATAATCCTTCCACACCAGATAAGATTGTAAATGATGCTACTAAAAGAATTTTATTAATTGCAGCTGAAAATGGACACTTTGAAAGCTTTGATTTGCTAAAACAATTGTCTGTTAGTGAAATTAAAAATTTTGGCGAAATCTATATGGGATTTTTTAAGAAATTAAAACCTAAAACTTTAGAAAAGTTTTTAACCATACCTAATTTAAGAGAAATAACTAAACAAAATTTAAGAATGGGAATTATTCACTCTTTAGAAGAAGAAAATAGATATTCTTTTATTGTTATGAGGGATGTTTTAGAAATTGATATTTTAGAGATTATTAAGGTAATTAATACAGTCATAAAAGATAATAAAAATATCCATAATATTGAGTTTTGTGAATCAATCATTTTAGAATTAAAACTATCTTCTAACGGTAAGAAAGATAAAGTAATTAAACTTTAATTTTATTAATTTTACTTGTCTGATTGTTTAAGTCTAATTCGTATTCTAATTTTAATTTCTGATAATATGTTTTGGCAATTTTATTAACAATATCATTATTAATTTTTTCAATAAAATCTTCTTGTTGCCACCAATCACCACCAATTGGTTGAATCCTAGTTAGGGTTGGAATTATCATTGTTATTAAATTTAAATCCTCTGTTTTGGCAATAGCCATAAAAAGATTATCTCCATTATAATTAAACACTTCTTCATTGAATCTAAAACCCAATTGAATCATGTTAGATATTGTAGTTCTATCTGAAGCACTTATCCATAAAGTAGTTTTAGGATGATTAGACATATAAGACTTTTCATTCAGCGGATCTGCTCCTGGAATGTAAGTTGGTAAAATAGTGTTTAATGTTCCATATTCATTAATGTCTGCCCCGACTTCTTTCAATTTACATGTAATATATTCAGCAAAAGTAGGGTTTGTTTGGGCTTTGTTTTTTACATAATCAATTAATATTTTTTGCTTTTCTTTTAATTGCCCAAAATCTTTAAAATACCTATCAGTTAAATCTAAATTAGGTTCTTCTATATAATTAAAAAGGAAATAAAGCAAATTGTCTCTATTATTTCTTTCTTCTTTACTTTCGTTTAATCCACCACGATTATTTAACCTATTATTCTCTTCAATCCAATATACTGTTTTAGCAACATTTAAGTTAATACTTTCCGAACTTTTCAGTATCCATTTAGAATCTTCACTTAGAGAATCTAAAACAGCATTTTTTTCTAATACACCTTTAATGAGTAATACACTTTTTGTTTTAATTACTACATCTAAAATAGTGTCTGAACTCCTTAATTTTTCCTTCATACTATCCAACTCTTCTTTGGAGTAGCGAATCAGTTGATTATATAATATAACCTCTTCAATATCTAATCTTTCAACTTTATCCTCAACAACAAAAGGTGAATGTGGGCTAGAATTAGATTTTATAAATCTTCTTAATGCCTCAATAAATTGTGAAGGAGTTATTTCTATTTTATTCATTATTTAATTATATCAATAAATTTTATAGAACCAAATAAAAATAAAAAATCCTCCATAGGAGGATTAAAAATTTAAATTTAAGCACTTGATTAATTATCCATCAAAACCTACACAAGCCTCAAAAATATCAAGTAACTGTTCATCAGTTTTATCGTTTAGCTCTGATGAATCTTTGATATACTCATCTTCATCACAATCAAAATAAGCTGGGATTCCATAGTCGTCAGAATCACGTATAAAACTTGTCAGACGTTCAATTACAATTTGGCGCATGCTCATATTCGTTTCCTTTAAAATTTTTAACGATTAATTATAACATAAAATTAATCATCAGAATCATCTTTTAACTCAAAATTATCTAAAATTCTATTACGAATCTTTACTGCCACATCAGCATTTACTTCGTTTGATAACCACATTAGTGTAGGAACATTGGCACATTCCGTTACAATCAATTCAGCAAACTTTTCACAAAATGCAATATCGTCCCTCTCAAATTCTTTGAAAATATTTTTAGGGTTAGCTTTTAGAGCAAGTTCTTTTATTTTTTCATTAATCTCAAACTTCATATCTGATTCATTTTCTTCGTTTCGAAGACTCTCCAAAACACATTTTGCGGCATAACCAGTTGCAAAAGAACCCGTTTCATTGTCTCTGATCTCTAGTGGACTTTCGCATTCCACAATCCAACCTTTTGCCTCTAAAAAATCTATGTCTTTTTGATTCATATTCTTCTCCAAAAAAATTATTTTTTACCTTGACCTAAATGTTGACTCAGAGTAAGACATAAATGAAAATAAGCGGCTGTTTCACCATTCTTAAATTCATATTTCTCACCCAAAATCTTAATTAAATTTGATACCTCATCTTGAGCATCAAAAGGCAGTGGAATATTACCAACAGTTACTGAATCTTCTTGTTTTTCTTTCATATAATTCCTTTAATCTTTTCCGAATAAATATTCATCTTTATATTCAATACCAAACTCTCTATACAGCATTTTAGCATAGTCAGTATAGCTATTCTTACGTTGATAATTATTAACTTTGTAAGCACAATCTTTAACGATCATTTCTACAAATTTTTCTAATTCTTTATCTGTAAAAACCCAAGCATCAACAGCGATATTTTTTACAATTGCTTCTAAGGCAAAATCTTTTATTCTGTCATTTGATTCTTTATTCATTTTTCCATCCCAAAATGTTCTTTTAATACACGACCAATTATATCACCACCATAGTCATCTTCATGAGCAGCAATACACTCCAAAACAACTAACTCTACTAACTTCTCAATATAATCATTAGGAATATGAGAGCTTATTCTTAATCCACCATTTTTAGCTGAAAAGGATATAGCCTGATTGTGTAGATCTGTAATTATTTTATTCATTCTTCAACTCCAAAATGTTGCATAACAAATCCACCAACAGGGCATCGTCCTTTATCGTAACTGTTATCAGCCACATTAGCACATTCTCTGATAATCAATTCAGCAAATTTTTCTTTACTGAAATATGTATCTCCATATTTGCAATTACCCTCTTTATCAAGCAATGGCAATTTAGCTTTTTCATAAAGCTCGTTAATTTTTTCGTTCATCTTCAACTCCTGTAAATTTTCCATGATCGTGTAAGATACTCTTCAGTTCTGCAATATTAATTTTCAAATATTGAATAGTTTCATTTACAAACTTTTTATCTACATCTTTCCAAGTAGATGCCACTTTCCATTCTTCTAACAATTTTTCCTTCTTGGCAATGGTTTTATGTAGGTTGTCTACTACAGCTTGAATTGTCATTTTTCAACTCCAAAGTGAATATTGATTTTTTCTACAGCCTTATCTAAAGCCATATTATAACCTACAAATAGATCATTTGGTTCTTCCCCACGCTCAACAGGTGAATTACTTACAATTTCCACACATTCTTTTATCATTAATTCAGCAAACTTTTTCTCAAACAATGTCTCTCTTTCTGCCCCAGCAGACCAATCGGTTTCATTTTCCCAAGCATATTTTCTTGCTTCAGTAATCATTTGTTGAATTCTATGGTTCATTATTTAGCTCCAAAATGTTTCAAGATCATTGATGTACATTTTTCAGCACCTAAACCAAAACTATCATCCTTTCCTCTTACAAGAACTGAAGCCTCATGAATAGCGGAACAAACCATTGTGCATTCTGCGATAAGTAACTGCCCAAACTGTTCCACATCCACATCTACTGGATCAACCATTTTTTTCTCTTGCCAAATACTGTCACCATTAGCTTGCTCAACATAACCTCCACGCCAAATACCGCCAGCCTTAATTGCAATTTCATTAATCTTTGAGTTCATTGCTTCCACTCCTCCATCATTTTATCAGTCATTAATACAGTGTCTACTTCATGAAACTCATACTCAACTAGTTCACCATCTTCGTCTACTTGTTGTTTAATAAAGTCAATGCGAGCTTGACGCTTTTCGGCACTATCAAACACTTCTACTGGTGTGTAGAATGTGTTCCAAGCCTCTCTATTTCCATAGTCGATATCAAAATACAATAAATAAATTTTCATGTTTAATTCCTGTCATACATTAGACTAAAATCATCTTGATTTAAATCTGGATCAATCTTCTGAAGAATTACTCCTGGTGAATTTATTTTATTAATTTCAACATGATTGACATTAATCTTTTTCATCTTAACAGTTAAGCCACCAAATGGTCCATACATGTAAGAATTTACTGGAATATCTTTGAATCTCATTTTAAAACCTCTTCTCTCCAAGCTGTAATTCCTTTTTCCTCGCCATACCCCATAAATTCAGCAACATAATCACCAGGATAAGCACAACGAGCATCATAAGCCATATCAGCGGCATCCGCACACATTTTGACAATCAATTCAGCGAATTTTAGTTCAAATAATTGACTATTTTCTGGCTCATATGCAGCCAAACTATCGGCATAAGTGTGAGCTTTAACGGCAAGCTCTTTCAATTTTTGGTTCATATTATTATCCATATTAGTTTGTTATTGACCCTGATATTCTTTTCCATAAAATCCATCATCAGCTCTTTTGTATGGATTAGATTGTTGGATTGGCATACATTTTTCCAAATCCTTAAGGATACATTTGAGTTCGTTAATGTTGATTTCAAGGAACTTGACGGTAGTTTTTTCCGCAGTTTGATTGACCTTGATTTCTTTCTTGAAATAATTGCCAACATCTAACTTTTCTTTATACAGAGCCAGCATCTGTTCCTTACCAGCGATTGTGGTACGCAGATTTTCACATACTTGAGCAATATGCATTTAAATATTCCTTTATTAAAAAATAATAGCCTCATTTACCAATGTGGCTATTATACTCCTAAGTCACTGAAAGTACAAGGTTTTTTATTTAAAATTAAAATGATTTTTGATTCTGGCATGGTATATTTCACCATCTACAGTTCCATCACCAACAATAGCTAAACAATCTTTTAAAACTAGTTCTACCAATTTATTATTGAATACTTTATTTAAATCATCGTGATAGTATCCACGTGAGTACATTTCTTTTTCATAGTTAACAGTATATTCTTTTGCTTGTTTAGATAGATAATTAATCCTCTCGTTCATTACTCAACTCCAAAATTCTCTTTAAATCTTTCAATAATATCTGGAGCTACAGCAATACCATTCCAATTATTGGACACTATTTTAGAAGGATGTTGATTGCAAATATTGATACATTCTTGAATAAGCAATTGAGCAAATTTTTCTTTATTGAAAACATCAGCAAAAACTTCTTCAAATCCATTGGTATACATTGGAACTTTTTCATAGCATTTTTCTTCAATTTCTTTCAGCTTTTTATTCATTTTTCAATCCTTGTGTTAGTCATTTTTTCAATCAGTCCAAGCATATATGCTTTATTGGCTTTAAGCCAATCAATATAAGATTCTTTTTGTTCTTTCGTTAAGTCTCCCCTAGACTCATAATCCATAATTTCTTCATCATTACGCAATGCTGACTCTCTAATTGCCCACATAAGATTCTCAGCATCTACATCCTCCATGACAAAATCAAAATGAATCATTTATTGTCCAATTGTTTCAATACGATTAAAATAAGCTCTTACTCCAACCAACTTGACCTCTAAGCGATCTAGAGCTTCAACATAGTTTTGATCAATGTGTTTACTGTGTGTTAGCTTTCGCTCTTCTTCAGCGGCAAATCTCACATTAAAAACAGCATGTTCTGCCAAAATCAAAGATTTTCTTGCTTTTTCAAGTTCTGTCATATTTCAACTCCAAAATCTTCTGTGATATTGACAATCAATTCTTTTATTGATTCTTTACGAATCATTGCTCCTGTTGCTTTCATCAGACATTACCTAACAATCAACTCAGCGAACTTATCAGTAAACTTATTGAAGGGGTCAGTTCCCATATTCCAACCTTGATTATGTAGTTCTACTAATGTTTGTGCGGCAAGTTCGTTAATTCTTTCTTTCATTCTTTTTCTCCAGATTCTTCATCTTCATAATTGTCAATAAAATCTTCACACTCAGCGAGTGTCCCCTCAAAAAGGCGATTACCCCAATAATCCCATACTTCACAAATATCAGTGGTTGGATCAACCCTTGTGAAGTTTAAAATTTCTAAGCTCATGGAATACTCCAATAAATTTTATAATGATGTATTATAACACAGATAATGGTAATAAATTATGCGGATATAAAGCCCAATTTAATTAAATCTTCACGATTTACAAATTTCATACCAATAACTTGAAGAAACTTATTCCAAGCTTCTGTTTCTGTAGAGCAATCAAACTCCATACCGCAGTCGTCATTTCCCCAAACACAGGTGCGCCAGACTGGAGATTGTTTAGGATCATATTCTGTAATATTTCCATTGAAGATAACCTCAACGAACATTTGCTTATTTACGCCATTGTAACCACCCTCAATGGTATAAGAACCATACCAATTATCTTCAGTAGGCTTCAAGACTTCAACTCGCATATATCACCTCATTTAAACTGTTTTGATGATGCTATTATACAGTCTAAATAATCGAAAGTACAGAACTTTTAAAAAATATCCTTTAATTTTATGAAACAAAATTAAATACTTTGTTCTCCAACATTAGATTTAACTTTTTCATTTTCTTGAGCAATAATAGCTTCACGAAGTTCTTTCTCCTTCTCTGTTTTCCAAGTCCAAATAAAGCTGTTATAACCCTTAGAAAACAACCAAGTATCACAAGCAACTACAACACTCAAAAAAATCCAAAAACCAAGCCATTCCATAATTTTCTCCAAAATAATTTCTATTATATTATTTTAACAAAACAATTACTATCAAATTGTTCAATTATATTTACAATTATTACAACTTAAAGCAATTAAAAACATTATTTGATATTAAATTTATCTTCAATCATTTCTTTAGCTTTTGCTAGACCCTTATTGTAATCATCACTATAATCTGTGTATATTTCTATTGAATCAATACATTCCTTTATGACTAATTCAGCTAAATTTTGACTATACAACTTAAACCACGCTTGATTAAACGTATGCCTATCAGCAATACCTTCAGAAGCAATATCATTAATTGGCGCAAATGCTTGCTCTGACAATTCATCAATTTTTTTATTCATTTAATTCTCCAATTTTTGAGCAAATGTTTTTGATTTCTTTCTTTTTCGCAATAATTTCTTCACCCAATTCAAATTGCATCCCAGGATCATTGTCAGCTTGATCACACTCATCACCATAGTTCCAAGCTTCTTGCATATAGTCAGCACGTTCTTCCAAGGCTTCTAACTCTTCAATTAAAAATTTTAGTTCTTTAATAATCTGATTCATTTTATACACCTTGACCTTCACAAGAATCTGACACACCCTTACTATAACCTTGTTCGTAAGCCTCCTGCCAAATTAATTCAGCAAACTTTTTATTAAAAATGCTCCTAATATGAGGAACACCAGAAAAATCTGGTGTAGGAACCCATTTTTCATATTCTGATTTAGCATAAGATTCAGCTTCTTTTTCAAGATCTTTTATGTTTTCAACATTCATCATTCTGACTCTCCTATATAAAGCTATTTTATTTAACTTACGAAATGTTTTTTAAAATTACACTTTAAAGTGTCGCAGGTTGACTCACCTTGAGCATAAATATTTTTCTCACCAAAATCTGAAGTCGCTTTACGATTTTCCAAATACTTTGACTTTAAATCATCACTAATATTTCCAAATTCAAGAACAATTAATTCTACAAACTTTTCAATATCGTCACCAATTAGCATATTAGCTAAAGGTTTACCGTCTTCATCATAATGACAGCCATTAGATTTCTCAAGTAATTTTGTAATGTTTTTATTCATAATTCACTTCCAATTGCTTTTTTGTAACCATCTAATTTATTCTTATAGTGTTCAGTTGCTTTATCAAAGAAATAAATTAACACAACTAAAAACAAAAGAATTCCCATATGATTAACTGGTTTATTTGTAACATGGTTTGCAATACCATCAACCAATGCTGCCAAACCTGCCAACACCATTACTACATTATGCTTCATTTTTTATCCTTTATTAACCAAAAATATTTATTGTTCTTTAAACAGAATTTCCACTGATACAATCATTGCCTTAGGAATCATAATCAGCAGTTTTTCACATGCTAAAGATTCATTTTTTGCTTCAATTTCAATTACACCACTATTCCAAGCACAAGGACCGTCTTCATATTTCACAAGATAAATCATTTAATTTTCCTTTTGGAAACATAATAGATTATACTCTTTTATTTTAAAAAAGTACAATAGGATCTTTCGCTATTCTTATAAATTAGAAAATAACTTACTTAAATAATTATGAAATGGAGTGTTTTTAGGATTACACAAAAAATCTTGTGAAACTAATGAATAAGACAATCCAGATTCTGTTTTGATTTGACTAATATCATACTCATTCAAATCTGGGTAAGAAAAAGTGGTTGTTAGATAATCAACATCACCTAAGCAAACATCTTTAAAAATCTTCTTAAGAAAATCAGGATTTAATGAGAGACCAACTTCTTCTTTCACTTCTCTAACAATTGCTTGTAATTCATTCTCACCAGGGTCTACTTTTCCACCAACTAAACCAATCATAGAGCTATTTGGACGATTAACAACTAAATAATTATCGTTTAACTTTACCAATAAACATACTGCCAGCTTCATTTTGTTTCTCCAGTTTTTGGAATATATATTAGTCCACGATCAGCAAACTCATTCATATATGATTTTACCAAACGATTACTATTTTCATAACGGCTCCATGCTGTTTTTGATTCAAGCTCTAATTGAGCTATAGTTTTCCATTGATCTTTTATTGTCGCAATCAATTGCCCTTTTGTCATTTCTTCTAATTTCATTTTTTTAAATCCTATTTTTTAAATCTTTTTTATTCCAGGGGTTTCTTCCCAAAGATCATGCTGTTTTTTTCCAAGAGAACCATCCATTTTTAATCCACGAATTTTGTAATAAATACTTCCATTCTTTTTAACAAAAATCTCTTCAACAATTGCTTCTTGGTAAATAGCAAATTCTTTGCTAACATCCAACCTATCACCAACATTAAATTTCTTAGTCATATAGCCCCCCAGTGTGAGTTAATAGATAATCAAATTTTAAATCGTCAAGTTCTTTTTTGTAGATAGATTCCCAAGCACTAATTCCAAGGGGCTTCACCTCGTTTGTCCTGTGAGAAGCCTCCTCTTTTAGGATATACAGCACTTCTTTTTTAAATAATTCGTCAGGTATATTTTTCATTTTTTCTCATTTATTAATATTCATTCTTTAATTTCGAAATGTTCTTCAATCTTTATATAAGCACTTCTCAATATTTCAATCGCATACTGATTAACTTCGGCAGAAGCATGGTCTGCGAACAATGCTTCTCGGTTTACAATGTCTAAACATCGCATTACAATCAACTCGGCGAACTTTTTCTGTTTATCTGGAAGTAAGGTAAAGACACCATTTTTATCGGCGGCTGTAATAGATACACCAGCCTGATCAGCAAGTTCTTTAATTTGTTCTTTCATTATATTTCCTTCATCCAAATTGTATTTTGGATAGATTGACCAGCATATCCACAACTGCCTTTTTTGAAGAATACATATTCAAACAAAAAAGCACGGTTTTTACCTCCGAACATAGCGGGAGGTAAAATTTTATATACAAACTGATCCATCATTCCAGTTCTCCTTTAGTCGTATTGACAACCCCAAGATATACAGCCTTACTTGGTAAGACCTCAGTAATCATGCTATTAAAAAAACTAATAAACCAATCAGCTTCTTCTTTTGTATTGAATTCTTTTTCAACATTAACTTTAGTGAAGTTGGTTGCACCATTTTCTACTGGATGTACTTGGACGATGTGTGTATATTGGGTCATAAGAACTTCCATTTTGTTTCAGTTTATCAATTATAACCCATTCAAAATGAAAAGTACATACCAATTTAAGGACTTGTTACAAATCTTTTCCATTCAATTAAAGCAACTTCAAACTCTAAAAGAGCTTTATCTCTTTTTTCATTACTTGAAAACACCATACTACCGGATCGTTCATTTTCCTTAGCACCTAAAAGCCAAAGTCGTTCAGTTTGAATATCCATTCTTGAACGAGAAATAACTTCATAACCATTACTGGCAACGAACTTATAATAATCTCCATCATCTTCACCCATATATCTTGTTTCTGGATGTTGCCATGTGATGTCAAAAGTTAAACGATTGGTTGTAGGAATAATCTTACATTCAATCAACTTTTCTTTTGGGTTTTTGAGTTTTGGGAAATCCATTTACTACTCCAACTCATTAAGCTAATTCAACATTTTTATGTTTTTCAAACACTTGTTGAAAATCTTTCATATATTTCTCAAGAAAGTTTTTATTCATATCTTCACGCAGACCTGTAGACATATATGCTTGAATTTCATCTTTATGAACAGAACTAGCATAACCTAATTCAGTCAAATATGTTTCCAAATAGTTAACTACACCATATGGTAGTGAATCAACCAACCTTACCATTTCTTGTTTATATTCTTGATTAACCGTAAAGAAACCATGAGCAATTTCATGATCTAGTGTCCTAGAGTCTCCCTTGCGCGCCCCGATTACATAGAACTTTTCAAGACCTTCTTCTTTAATTTTTACTTCAATTTTTTCAACCAAAGATAGGAAAAAGAGATCATACTCAGTTCGCTCTGTATTTAGATTGTAGCAATCATAGATAGCATCAGAAGGCACATTGAAACCGCGCCAGTCATCACCATAACTAAATGTTCCAGTTTTAGATTGTGAGGAATACCAATCCATATATTGTTTCCAAGTGAAGTTCTTTCCTTGAATTTCAGAGTTTACACTTTCATAAAATTCTTGCACACGAAGGAATGTATAAGCAAGGTCATTATTGCCATCAATTTCAACGAAAAAGACACCAGAAACCACTTCAGACATTTCATATTTTGGATTGAACATTGTTTTTCCTTTTTTGTGTTATTTAAAATTAAATTTTAGCATCTTTTTCAGCAGAAGTACAGCTATAAATCCTTACAAAATCAATATTTTCTTTTCCCCAAGTTTCAAAAACTTCACTTTGATTTCCATAACCCAAAGTTCCTAATTTGCTCATGTAATATCGGCAAGAAGGCATTAAAGAGACAAAAATTTTATCTCCTTTTTTGACTTCAACCTTAGGATAATCTTTAAGAGCTTTTGCCTCAAAAACTTTCAGTAAATTTTCATTTTGATTGGAAATCACCATCGTTTGTTTAAAATCTTGTTTCATTCTTCAATTCCAAAAATCTTCCAACATTTATTTTAAGCCAAATGATCTACAAGCATAATCATATTTTTCAAAACACTCTTTCCAAGCATTTCCAAAAAGATTGTCTGAAATTTTAATTAGAAATTTACTCATTTTATTCCCCAGGCAATTTCTGTACATCTTTTAAAATATTTTTCAGTTCAACGAGGTTGACTTCTAAAAATTTTATAATGGCGACAAAAGCCAACTCAGAACCAGGAAGTGGAGTTGGACCCAAATAAGATAAAGCAAGAGCACTTTGATGCTGAGCTAACATTTTCTCTTTACCTTCAATGGTGTTTTTCAGATTTTGGATGATAGTAGATTTATTCATTTTCAAAGATTCTGTTTGTTGTTAAGATATTGAATTATAACATGTTTTTTAGATTAAACATGAAAAAAAAGATTTAGCTTTACCTAAATCTTTCTCATTTTGATTAAGCAACTTTAGCTTTAGCTTTCGCCACTTTTTTTGTAGCTTTTACAGTCTGTTTTACTGTAATTTCTTTACTGGTAGCAACCTCACTTTTATTTTGGTTGATCAGCAACTGTGCAAAACGAGCAAAAACTGGTGCCATTTCATGTTGCAATTCTTTACGAATTACTACATCAATATACTCGTTTGCTTCACCTTCTGTTTCATTCCAAGCCTTTTCCATTAGAGATTGGATTTTTTTATCAACTTTGTTCATTTTCATTCTCCTGTGTTAAATTTAAAACTTTCAAAACTTCTGGACCAACTGGTTTAAAAGTATGGATATTAATCTTGAAAAGATATTTTTGTTCTGGGTCAATCCCAACCATATATGAAGCATACATAAGTGTTGCCACTACCATATTATCATCACTAGCAACACACCTAAAAATATTACTACTGTATGAATTATCAACAACAACAGCTTGTGTGACACCTCCAAAAAGACCTTCTACATCTTTACGAATTGGCCGCTTTTCAACATAAAAAATTGTTCCATTATCAGGGATAAAGTTACTCATAAATTTTCCTTACTCAAAAAAACTTGAAACATAGCCTTCTTCAATGCTGTTGAAGAAATATTTACATCCTGAAGATTCAATATAAGCAAGCGAATCTGAATATCGCTTTTGTTTGAACCAATCATTTAATACGAAACAGAAACTCACTTCATAACCCAACTTATTTAACAGTTTTTCATACTGAAACTTCTTAAAGGCACAGGTTTGAATTTTTTCATCTGTAGATCCAGCAACTTGTTGGAACTTGCGTTCACAAACAAGCACTTTCTTGGATTGAAAATTGATAATGGCATCATCAGGAAACATTGTTTGACTCAAGCCATTGAAAAAATCTTTATGCAGAGATTCAAGAGTTTTATAAAATTTAGTCTTAGGAGCGTGGAAAATACCTACTTCTTTGCTTTCCTTACTACATAAGTCAATAAACTGACCATTGGCATTAGGTTTAAACCCAAGACCCTCAATCACATTTAGAATGTTGGCTTTATCTTCCCAATCTTTATTGAGTTTCAATTTTGAGTTTTCTGTAATCATATTTTTTCCTTATTCTGATTTTGTTGCAACGATAAATGAACCACAGCAGTTGTGAACAGCAATACCACTGTATCCATCTTTTTCATACTTATTGAAAGAGTTTCCAGAGTCACCCACAATCCAAACACCTTGAATACCACAATTATTTTCATGGAAACGATCTGATTGAATAGTTGGAACGAAATGGGGATTATCAACAGGCATTACACTGTCATACATACCATCAAAACTTGAACGACACTGAATGAACAGCTTGTCTGCATTCTTTCGAAGGAAACTTTTGAAGGTAGCTTTGGTGATCTTCTTTTCCATCTTGAACTCCTTGGTTCTTGTTGATAATGAGGTTATTATACCCCGAAATTCCAGAAAAGTACAGATTTTTTTAAAATAAATCACCTTGCTTTGCAGCAATTAAACTCTCTTATTCCACTTCTCAATAGCCTCTTCTGGACTGTCCCCAGACATCACGACCCCACAGCCACCATGATGCTCTACACAGTGTAAATCATAGCACCATTGCTCTTTAGGAACCTCTCTAAATGAATAGTAAGACCTAATCCCACCAGGATGATCTTTCCAACCAGTTCCACTAGGATATAGAGTATCTTCATCATTTAAATCAACAGATTTTCCACAAAAAGGACAAGGCTTAACTTCTTTTTTCATAAATCACCTTATTTTAAAAATCTTAAATTTTCTAATTCTTTTGAAACTTCTTCTACAGAATCTGGATTACCTTCACTCCAAATATTCCAAATTAGTTCTTTCTTCTTTTGAGGACTAAAATCTAACACTTTCATAACTTTTAAAAGCATTGCTTTTTCACCTTCATGAAACATATCCAACTGAATTCTTTGTTTATCAGGCAAAGTATATTTACCATCAAAACCAATCAATTTTTCTTCGTCTTCAGCAAGTTTAAGTAATGATTTTTCATATTTAGTTAACTGATATTCAATAGGCATTTTATTCTCCAATTAATTTAATAAAGTTAAACTTTTATTTTTTTGTTTCTTTGTCACAAGTAATCTTTTCTGGACCATACATTAGGACGAAACTACCCACACCAAATGAACCCATTACAGCCAAAAATATCACACCAGCACCAATAATTGCCAACAAGTTTTTAATCATATTACACCTTTTCTTTTCTGATCAATTCTTTTTGAGCTTGACGTTCGGCTTTCCAAAAAACTTTTTTCCAATCCCTAAGATGTTTCCACCACTGTGGTGGTTTTGTTACTTGATTTTTCTTAACATTAGCCATTTTGGTATTCCTTTTTAATAAATTCAGTATGACATTTTGCCACTTCTTCAGCATAACCAGAATCTAACACAAATCCATACCTATCTTCTGAATATTGAATTACTTTTTCTACAGTAAAAACATCATATGCTTCACCATACACATTACATTTATCACCAATTTTTAAACCAGGTAAATCTTCAATTGTGATTTTCAGTTTTCCATACTCACGCTCCAATTTAGGCAATCTATTTTTTACCCAAGTTTTAGCTTTAGCATCATCTTCAAATACATAAGCAGAATGAAGATCTCCACTAACACGAATACAAACTTTGAAAGTTTTGTCTGACATTTAAACCTCAGTTTTTTGTTTTAATATTGACATTATATCATAAAAACTAAGAAAATATCCTTTGACAAACAAAAAATTTGGAAATACAATTTTTTTCTGAAAACGGAGACAATATGATTTTAGATATTAAAGAAAGCAATTATCAACCTGATGTGCTAACAGGAAAAATTAACACTCTTTCTTTACCACTTGAATTTAAAATAGAAAAAACAAAAGATGGTTGGTTAGATAATAGAACCTTGAAAGTCAGCTTTGTTAAGGATAATTTAATATACTTTGTAAATGAGGTTGTTCCACAAGAAATAGATAAAATTGAGGGCACTCTCTTTTTAGATGGAACAGAAGTTAAATATTCTGACTTGATTGAAACCTTAAAGTTGAAAAACAACTATACACCTCAAACATTCTATCCAAAAGTTAAATAAACAATCAGGACTTATTTTCATTATCTTTGTAAAGACTGTAAATTACTTGTGAAGACACATTAACTCCTTTATTTTATATATGTTCAGTATACCATATATTTTTTTGATTGTACAGCGAATTAAAGAACTGACTTTATACCTTTAATAAGCATTTCAACTGAAAGAGCCACCAGGATTAATCCCATTAACTTTTCCATAGCAACAATAAAGTTTTTACCCAAAAACTTTTGTGCCTTATTTAGCACAACTAAAATAGTTGCACTGATTAAAATAGCAGTAAAAATAACCAATGATAATGCCCCCATTTGATTGGGTTGACTGTTAGCCATCAACATAACTGTTGCCATAGCACTAGGTCCCGCTATTGCAGGAACAGCTAAAGGGACAATCATAGGTTTGTGTTCAAAACTTTCTTCTTGGGTTTTTCCTGGAAATACCATTTTTATGGCTATTAAAAATAATATAACACCGCCAGCAATTTCTAAGCTAGCACGACTTAATCCCATTAGGTTTAATAAGGACTGACCTGTAAACAAAAAAGCAATTAGAATAAAGAAAGCAAACACATGCTCTCTTAAAATAATCTTATTTCTTTCTTCCAAATTATATTGCTTGAGAATACTCGCAAAAAGTGGGAAATTTCCAAAAGGGTCCATAATTAAAATCAGCAACACTAAAGCTGATGCGAATGTGTATTCCATTAGTCTACAATCTCCCAACCTAATTTTTGAATATCTTCCCTAATTTCTTCAGTTACAACACTTTCACCAACAAAGTTCTTTGTAATTTCATATTGTTCTTTTTGGGCATCCGTTAGCTTGTTGATATCATCTGGTGCCAAATCTGAACGAATTCCAGAACAATACCAATCAATGTAGTCACCTTGTTCTCTCATATCTGCTATAATTCCACCAGCATATCTCCAAGAGCAAGCCCATCTTGCTTCTGACTTTTTGAATCCATTGTTACACATCGCCGCATACAGATTTTGAGCATAAACTTCTCTATAACGGACTTTTTCAAGAATCCAATCTGTTGTTCTTAGTTCATATTCAAAATTATTTTTTTGCCAATCAGGATCACTTTCTCTTTTCTGCTTTTCAACTCCAATATTTTCATAGAGATCAAGCATAGCTTTTACTTCAGGATCAGTTTCTGGAGACTTTCCATCTTCAGTAATTCTCTTTATGTAACAATCTTTTTGAAAAGAATGTCTCTCTGGGCTTGTAGATATTTTCTTCATTATTTTGCTTCCTCAAAATATGGACAAGTTTCTGTTAACTTTTCTGTATTTTCTTTTACAACTTTTCTAGCAGAAAACAAGTCAGCGACTTGAGAAACTGAGCAAAAATAATTTTCATTAGCATCAGTCTCTCTATATGGACATTCAAAACATCCACCCACACTTAATGTCACTGTGAATTTTTTCATGAATATTCTAAATCCATAAAATTTGTTGCTCCATCTAAAATTTCAAACTTAGTTGTGGAACCTTCAAGCTGTTTCATGAAGTTGCCCCAAACTGAACTCATATAACCAGACATTTTGTAATTATTTTTGTGGACAGCATAAACACTTCCTGAAGAACCAGAGAAATAATAGTGGTTTTCATCTTGCTCAACTTTAGTAATTCCAGAATTAATCTTCCAAGAATCGCCACTTGCAAAACCACCATACCAACCACCAAAAACTTTGTAAATTGGCTTTGCTAATTCAGGATTACCTACCCTAAAAACAACCCAACAGTCTGGTCTATATTCCATGATATCTCCTTTTAAAAATGAACATTTTGGAATTATACACCAATAATTTTTAAGGTACAACAATTATTTTAATTAAATCGTCTAATTAATTGATTTTAATGAGCTTTTCAGCAATTTCTTCATCTGCCCTAATTAGATAACCACAAGATTCTAAAGGTGTATCTCTATATACTTCTAAAATGATATTACGACACTCTTCAATTAAAAGCTCTGTGAGCTTATTAGCGCGACCCGCCAACTCTGGGGCAGCATAACCAGCCTCCAACATTAACTCTTTCACTCTTTCATTTAACTTTATATCAACCATTACCATCCTCCCTCAGCATGACCCATTAGATAGCTGTAGACAACATTTGGATCTTCTTTCCACTTATCTTCTGGAGTCATCATATTGAAAGCCTTATTTTGACTATTCCACCATTTATTAGACAAATTTTTCCCAACAAGTGCGATAACAAGCACTTCAGAACGCTTTCTCATAATTTCTACTTGCATATGATTGTCCTTTAAGTTTGGGGTTATTCTATCATATTTTTTAACATATGGCAAAATACTGTTTGATTTTAATCAAATCTTCTTGTTGATTTCCTTTAATTTTAGGTCATACTATAATTATGAACTTTCAAAAAAAAATCACTTTTTTATTAATTTTATCCTTTAGTTTATCTGTAGGAGCTAAAAGCTTGTATGAAAATAAAGGAAATCTAACAGAAGGAACTCATAATGATGGCTCAAAAAGCAAATCTGTGACTGTTGGTGACACAACCACTATTGATCATTATGGCAAAAAAGGAACCTATGTAAAACAAGGAAAATTTACAACCTATACAGACAGTAAAGGCAATAAAACACAATACCACCAAATTGGTGAAACCATTTATGGTAAAGACCATAATGGACTAGACATTATTATTACCAAAAAAGGGAATGAAACAACTGTAAAAAGAAGTGACGGACAATCTGTGGTTTGTAAACATCAAAAAAATATTACTTCTTGTGTTAACAATTAAACTTCTTTCATTAACTTTTTATGATTCTCTAAAGCTTCTACAGCCTTGTCCATTGTTGGCCAAAAACCTTTTTCATAGTCTTTACCATTAAACGAATCAATAAACTCTTCTAAGGCAAGAGCTAAATCTGTATTTTGTTTTTTGAGATTTTCAATTTGAACAGACAAAGGAATTTTATTGATTAATAAAAACCTTGGAATATTCAAATCTTCATCTGAATCTACTTTATACAATTTAACTCCCCTTTAAAGAACTGTTACAATTGTAACATGTTTCGATTTTTTTTGGAAAAACACTTAAAACCCTACTATTACAAGGGGTTACTCATAAGATCTTTAAGTGTCTTGATTTCATGCATTAGACTTGCTAATTTTTCTCTTTCCAAATCATATACACGATTCAATTCAGCATTTCCTTGAATAGCCACTTTTTTATATAAATTAGAGCAAACATCTTGCTGTTTTTTATATTCATTTTCCATAAGTGCCAATTTATCTTCAAACATAATTAATCTCCAAATTTAGTTAATAGTTTATTCTAACATTATTTATTCATTATATTATGAAATTTAAATGAAAATTCAATGACATGATTATCTAAACTCGTATCGTGAACCTTTTTGACCAGGTTCATTGCTATTTTTACAGGCTAAATTATGGTCTGTAGCTCTTGGACACCTCTTGTTTCCACAGTCAGGACAAACAATAAATGTATAAGCTGTCACTGGGAATAATTGCCCATCTTCTTTGATTTTATCTAAGCAGTTGTAGCACCAACATTCATATTTTTTCATATTTAACTTTCTGATTCAACCTAAATAACATAAATCTAAATCATTATTTTTGCAACTAGAACCATCTAGATACCAAACTAAAGACCAATCTTCTGTTCTAAACAAAGGTTCAGTATCATTTCCTAAGTCTTGTTGATAAATTACCTTAAAATAAGTGTTATTTCTTGTTTCTACCAAAATCGGTTTTTTTGTTAACTCATATTGCTCTTTAATTAATGACGTAAATTCATTTAGAACACCCTTATTATGGAACATTGCTTGATTGATCATCATATCTTTCTATTATTAATTTTAATTAAACTTACTAATTAATTTCTCTTTAATTTTATTAAGCTCATCTTCAGAACTGTCGTAGCAAGTTAAACAAATTGTTTTATATCCTGGTCCCATAGATGGATAAACAGATTGCCCACAGTTTCCACATAGGATAAAAGCATGTGTAACGATAGAACCTTTTGGTGGTTCATATAGCGGTTCAAAGTTTTCTTTATTTAATGTATATCCAATAATTCGTTCCATTTAAACTCCTTAAGATTATTGTTATTATAACACAACTTAATAGTCTTTTTTGTAATTTATTGGTATTTTTTAAATGCTTGCCTTGCCTCACGAATAGCTTTTCCAGGCGAAAATAACCCTAGAATCCCTATTGATAAACCAAATAGGAAAACTCTTATTCTATTCGTAAAAAATAATACTAACTTCATTAGAACCTTAAGAACTAATAGCAACAAACCATGTAAGTCATATTGCTAATTTTCAAAAAATATAGTAATAGAAAATATAATAAAAGTAAAATAAGAAAAACCCTTATGAAATTTGAAAACGACATATTTTTAAAAAGATATGAGCACTTAACAAAACAAGAAATTAATTCACTATTTATTACTGCCTGTGTATCTGGGCAAATAGAACATGTAAAATACTTACTCACCAGTTCTGATTTAAAAATTCATGCTGATGTTCACACTGAAAATGACTTAGGTTTTATTTTAGCTACAAAAAATGGACTATTAGAACACTCAGGACATTTGGTTAGAAAACTTATTAAAGAAACTTATGTAACTGATCCAAATTATGAACAAGTTTTAAAATATCTAATTATTGAACAAGAGATTGAAAAAACAGATCATATAAAAGCATTTTTAGAAACACTACCCAACCAAAATCATTATCTTTTCAAAATGATAGAACAATTATTTTTAATGATTGAAACAAAAAAATATTTAGAAAAACAACTAAAAGTTAACCAATCACAAAATACTTTAGAAACCAAAATTTAATGTTCTGGATTTTTATCATATACAAAGCCAAAATGGTTCGCTATATCTTCTGGGAAAACATATATTTTAGCCCTATGCATTAAAGCTATTTTATTTTTATCATGAACAACTTCAGCACATTCTAAAACCAATAATTCAAGAAACTTTTCCTCTATTAACTGTTTATATTTTGGATTGTCGCTATTTTCTATTTCTTGAATAGACAAATTATAGTTTTGGGCAAACCAAAACTTTGCTTTTTCTCTTAGCTCTTGAAATTTATTATGCATATAAATGCTCTCATTAAATTTAAACCATTATATATTTGTACGAGTTTTCTGTCAAAATAGTTAAAAATTGAAATGTTAATAAAAATGTATTATATTAATATTTCTTTTGAGGTTCTTATGTCTGAAAAAATTATTATAACTTATGATGAATTTCATGCTTTAACTATTAATCTAGCAGAGAAAATCAAAAATATTGATTTTTCTTATATTGTTGCTCCATCCAGAGGTGGCTTGCTACCAGGTATTATTTTAAGTCACGAACTTCAAAAAGAAGTTATACCTATTCAATGGTCAACAAGAGATGGAACCAAAAAAGAACATAAAGAAAATATCGTTCAAGATTTGAAAATCGGAAAAACCATATTGCTTGTAGATGATATAAATGATTCTGGAAAAAGCTTTATTGGTTTATTGGATGATTGGGAAGCTCATAAAAATAAAGGTAAGGTTATCAAAACATCTATACTACAAAGATACTCCACAAAACTATCTTCAGATTATTATTCTAGATTTATAGATAATGATAATTGGGTCTATTTTCCTTGGGAAAAGCAACCTTAATTATTTTTGTTCTTATTCTTTACTGCTAACTCAATTGAATTGCACAACTCTAAATGCCAATTACCCTCTTTTGGAACACCAGGTATATTTTCTATAATGTGATTTTTTTCATCTAACGAAAGGTAATTCCAACCTTCTTTTTGGTCTTCTTCATTTAAAATATAACCACAAACCTCACACTCATCTATGGTTTGAATTTTATTAAATCCCCTTTTAGGCTCATATAATACACTTACAAAAGGATTATTGCTCTTACATTTTGGGCAATACTTTGAATATTTGTTACTATACTCACTTGATATTTCATCTTGATCTAATATTTTCCCTAAAAATACTCTTTTATTTCTTTGTCCCATTTTTTATTTTTCTTTTGTTTGTCATATATCTAGTGACAGACCCAGCTCCAAAAGCTACAAGAAAAATTAATAAAAAAGGACTTTTAAAAAAATCAATTACTATTTCCATACTTTTCCCTAACTAGGTCAATCAACAAACAAAATAAATAAATAATTTAAACAAATCAATATTTAAACTTTAACCTTACGATTGTCGGTATTAATCTTCTTTAGATTAGCATCTAAATCTTTGGTTAACTTGCGTTTAGCCACCTTATTTTTAAACTCTTCAAAGGTAACGCAATCTTCTACAGAATTAGCCCAACGATCAAATTCTGACTTTAAACAAGAAATATCCACCACAAATGTTTTATCATTTGAGTAAGAATCTCCCCAATATCTCCAACGATAACGTCTATTCCTATATGTGCTGATACTTGATAAGGCAAAAAAGTTTCGAGGAATTTTATGCCCCAAAACTTTCAGAAAAGTTTTAAATTCGCTAGGACTAAGACCACCAAGCTCCTGCCTGGTGGGTTTTTCTGTTTTAAACTTAAATTTTTTCAACTTAATACCTCATTAGGAATGATTTCTTTATGCATCCAATGCTCATCTGTTTGAACATGACCTTTTCTAACAAACTTAGCAACTGATTTTGAAAAATTATCATAAGCGAAAGCCTTAGCTAGACGAACCACGAAACCTTCTTGAACATCTAAATTTAAAGATTTTGCTAATTTTCTAATTTCAATATCAGAATAAATACCACGATAAAGAACCTTAGGATGATGAAGCCCCAGCTCACTTAAGAACTCCTCAGTAAAATCCCAATCTTGGCAGATATTATCTTCAGACCAAACTGAAAAAGCCAAAAAATAAGAAGGAAGATCTTTGTAGCCAATTGAATGTTTAGCATAAAGATTTTCACCACAAATTCTCCAACCTTCTGGAATACGGTAGCCAATCTCACCTTGAATCTTAGCAATCCAATTGCGAGAAGCATGATGCCTACTATCTAAAGAACGAGCATGGAAAGCATCACTGTAAATAGTAGTATTTTCACCATCCATTTTCTCAGTAACCACTACCTCAAAACCTTCAAAGCAGGAAACATCCTTTAACATCTTGTCATCAGATGTTACACCCATTGAGAATGGCAGATGATATGTTCTTGGATATTTGACTTTCATGATACAACCTTATTTTTTCTTTATCTTTTGAATTAACTTTTGACCTTTTTTTGACCTGATAAATAGCAGAGCGAAAAACAACATTACTTATTCATACCTTTAACATTGAGATTTTTACGATAGTTGAGAACAATGTCTCGCACATTTTCACGATCTACTGAATCGCCCACAAATTCTTTCCCTTGAGAACTGAGACTTGCTTTATAAATAATTGTAGCAGCCTCTACCTCTGTCTCATGAAAGCTGAAAGGATATAAACCTTTTTCTCCATAAAAACTCATAACATAAGAGGTGAAATTTTCTGTCATTTTGTTTTCCAATCTATGCTGTTTCAATGAAAGTATTATAGCACAGGATTTTTACCATGTACAGAACTTTTTGACACAAAATGACAAGATTAACTTCTTGATTTATAAAGTTAAAAATCTTATCTAATCAAAGTTGGTTAGATTTTTGACAAGATTAATTTGCTGAAACTTTATTCTTCACACCAAATGCTTTAAGCATTTCAATTGCTTTTACATCACCATTATGAACATTCACTTTCAACCACTTAGCAACATCTTTAAGAAGTAAATCTCCAAATTGATTTAGTTCTCTATCATAATCACTAGACCAATCTATCATTTGGTTAGCTGGTCTCCAAGACTCATCTTCCCAAAACTCAAATCCAGCTTCTTTGGCAATTTTTTCCATTCTTTTATTCATATCAACCACCCTTTTTTACCAAATACTGAAAGAACTCTTCAGCAGAGTAGGAGCTGTCCACTTTTGACAAGTCGATTACTTTTTTACTTACATTTTCAGAACCACACAACTCAATCATTTTTTCGTGCCAAGTTTTCATACATTTTTTAATATAAGGGCCTTGAATTTCATAGGTATCAAAACCAATCATTTCAACCTTTTCAAATGGTCCATTACCAAAAGAATCATGCACTCCATATTCACTTTCAATAGGCTCTACAACCTCATCATAAAACTCACCAGTTTGAACTAATTCTTTAATTTTTTCATACCCCATAGAATTAATTACAAAACCATATTGTTCTGTTAAATATTCGCCATTCATATCTTGATCATCAAGGCTGAAATGAAAGACGAAAACACAAGGTTGTGACATTTTAAAAGCTCCTATTTTAAGTATTTTGATATTATATCATTAATGAAACCACAAAAGCAATGGCTTTAAACTGTAGTTTATATCTATAGTTACAAAGGATACAGCCATTTTCCAAAACAGTAGTATTCCAAATCCCATAAGAGAGACTGATACTTTTGTTGTTGTTTTTGATTTCTTTAAATCAACCCAGGCAAAGCTAACACCAAAAACAAATATAGTTGTCACTGAAACCAACAAAAACACCATAAATAGCCAAACAATTACAAAAAATAATGTCATTTGTTTTCACTCCTAACACATAATGGTTCAATAATCCAATTAGATTTTTGTTGTTTAAACAATGTTTTTGAAAAGTATATCTTTAAAATAACCATGAAAACAAAAGAAGCAATAAATAAACAAGAAACGATTTCAAAACTTGAAAACTGTTTTAAAAACTCTAACTGCATTATATTCAACAAAAATTCACTAACCAAACTTTCAGCTTCAGCCATTATTTATCCCCTTTAAATGTTTCAATTTCATCACCTCTTAGAACCCAAATAAAAGCCATAAATACACTAGAAAACCAATCCGCACCAACATTGCGCATTAATTGGAATCCTTCTTTAAAAGTTATTTTCCTTTTAATCTTCATTTCATTAAATTCCAAAAGTTGAAATTACTTCATTGTTAAAAATAACCTCTACTGTATGAGCATCCCTGTAAAGAGAACCACCATCTAAACCTCCAGTATAAACACTTTCAGTTTTTACATCAAAAGTAAGTTCTTCACGAATAATTTTTCTAATTAAATTCATCAATTCTTCATTTTGTTCCACAATCTTCTCCTTTTATGGGATTATATCACTTTTAGCCCCCCCAAGGCATATGGTTTGCCACTAGTTCAATTTTTGGTTTCTTTCCATTACCACCTTTAAACTCTGGGCAAGGATACTTATTTTCTTCAACAACATTATACCCCGCCTCTTTTAATGTAGAAAGCAGTAAATTGTATTCTGCATCAAAACACCTTCCAGGACCTATAATTTCTATTCGTACATTAAACATTTTTTATACCTTATCTAAAATATTAATTCCAACCATCTCTACCACGAAGTTCATTTTCATCAAAAGAACCACCTTGACGGTCAACCTGACCACTCCAACTTTTGTTCTTAACACTTTCTTGAATTTGCTCAACACCCCAACGAATCTTTTCTTCAAAAATCTTAGCATCTACTTGTGGGGCATTATATCCACCAACACCTAGCCAAGAAGCCAAAGATCTGAGAGCATTTTCAGCTTCAATAAGCCTTTTAGATTCTGCTGGATGTCTATACCCATTATGGGTAGCATGAGGACAATCTAGTTCATCATGTTGTTCTTTACACTCTTCAGAACAAAACCATTCTCCTTCTTCTGGATAATCAGAAATAACAGTGGTAGCCTCACTGCTCACTTTACCGCAATTAGCACAACGACTTTCTGGAACTTTTAAGGATTTTTCAATTTCATATGCCAAATCTTTTAACTCAAAAGTATCTAATTCTAGATATTCAATTAGCGCTCTTGTTTTTTCAGGAGAAACCACATCTCCCACCATTAAGTCAGACTTTAATGAAGCACACCTTTTTTCATTTCGTTCTATTTTTGATTTTATTTTTTCATAAACATTAATCAATTCCATACTTTATCCTTTTATTTAATAATCTCTAAATCGTGCTTAGGAACCGTGAAGTATGGAGTAGAACCATCTTCTTTTAGAGTCACAGAAATATGCTCAATTCCAGTGTCATATGTGTCATCTCTTGCTAAACCATAGTCATAATCAACAGCTCTATAAACAATGGTTCCTTTCTTATGTTGGAAGCGTTTTTTCTTTAACTTATACAACTTTACCTCTTTATTTTAAAACTCACAACGCTCAGGGGCAGCATCCAAAGCTTCATCTTTAGTTTCACATGGATCACCCACATCAAACCAATCTTTACTTTCTTCATTGTCTCTTTGTTGAACATGCCAAAATTTATTAATCTTGATAATTCTAACTAAAGGGACACCAGAAAACTGAATAATATTTTTCATCCTTATTCCTTAACTTGAAAATGTTTTTTTAATATAATAGAAAGATTTTCACCACAAGATTTTGTAGCTAAGTCTTGAACTGTGAATTTACTAGAGTTTCTCATTACTTCCATATCCAAATTAGATACATTATCTGTGATGCACAAATTAGAACACTCTTTAATCATTAATTTAGAAAACAACTCTAAATCGAATTTATCAAAATTAAAGTCAGTGCCCCATACACCATCTTGAATGACAGTTGCTCCAGATTTGATTGCAAACTCTTTAATCTTGTAATTCATTGTTCAAAATCTCTTTAAAATCAAGGCTTTATTTTATCACATTTTAAGTTTTTATACAACCCAAAAAATGACCTCATAAGGTCAATTTAAATCACAATAAAGATTGTATTCCCAATTTTGTTCTTTTGAGGTCAAAAAAATTGTATCATATCATATACAAAACAGCCAAAATGTATCTTATTATAGACAAAAAGTGCTATTTTTGTCTATAATAGCTTACATTACTCCAAATCAAAATGTTCTTTAATAGAGTCTACAACATCTTGGGCGGCATGAGATTTATATTCAAAAATATCTCCAGGCTTCTTTGATTTTTCAAACTCTTCTTTTGAAATCTTTTCACCAATCTTAATACATTCTTCAATAACAGCTTTGGCAAACTCTTCTGCCACTAAGATACCCTCATTTGGAAATCCTCCTGGATGTTGAGGATTCATATTTAAACCAACTAACTCACCAATTTCTTTAATTTTTTCGTTCATATTAATCTCCTTAATTAAATTTTATTTTTAGACTTTTCTTCTTTAACTTCTTCCAGTTTAATTAATTCTTTATTAAGCATGTCATATCTTGCTTTTATTGCCATTTCTTGCAAAGCATTTGGGTTAAAAATAGGCAGAATGCCATCTGTACTATTTCTCAAAACTGAAGAACTTTCTCTTGGCAACATTACTGTGATTGTTTTATTATTCATTTTCGTAATCCTCTTCCATTCTTTTAGCAATTGCTTTTAGTTCATAAGGTATTTCAAAAAGAAAATTATTATCTTTTCTTGAGATATACTTAGATCTTTGGATATTTCTATCTAAAATTTTGGCAGCAAGCAAAATTAAATATATTTCAACTTTCTTCATTATTCAATCCCAAAATGGTCTATTAGAATTAAATCAATATTTGTTTCTACACCATCATGTGCAATAGCTTTCTTAATTTCTTTTTGAAGCACTTCAACACACTCTTTGATAAGAAGCTCGGCAAATAACTTAATACATCCAGCCTCATCTTCAACACCTTTTGTATAGTCATTGAGGTGAACATGTTGATAAGAGTATTCCTCTCCATCAATCATCATTGGCTTAAATGTAATACCCGCTTTTTTAGCGATTTCTGTTATTTTTTCATTCATTCTTTAACTCCGAAATGTTCTTTAATGCATTTATCAACGAATTCAGCATCAGCATAAGTTGATATATTCATTACATTATGTTTGGCAATTTCAGCACATTCCTTAACAATCAATTCAATTAATTTCTCTTGAACGATATCTGTATATTCTGTGCCATAATAGTCAAACACTTCGTTTGCCATATTATTAGCCTTATCCAATATTTGTCGTATGTTTTTATTCATTTAACATCCAATCAATTTAAAAATAAAACCTATCGATTTAGATAGGTTTAAAAATTATTTTAACCACTCAATAGGCTCAATCTCCCAAAAAGTCTCTTGAAGATTATTTTTAATATCTTCCAACACATCTTGGGGATAGTTTTGTGTTTTCCAATCTTCCCAAGCTGCAATAGCTCTTTGGTTCCACTCTAAGTATGGTTTCATGGCCTCTACTCTAGCACGAGCATTGTCATCTTGAACACGTTTACGAGCATCTCGCATTTGTTGTGTAATTTTTGCATTAGGTGCCCAACGTTCATATTGCTTTTCTACTGGCTGAACAGTCATTGGGGCAGGGTTGTTTTTTCGCCAGTTGTTAAGCCATTCGTTAATTTCACGTTCGTAAACTTCTGCTTTTTGACGACGCATGTTCATTTCTTCAACATACTTATTACCTTTTTCTTCGTCATCAGTCACAAAACGAGCACTCTCCCATGCATCATCATAGGAACCACCAGAAGCACGAATTACAAAAAGCTGTTTCATTTTTTTACTTTAAATTTGTTGAGATGGTTGTATTATAAACCTAAAAATGAATTTGTACAACCAAATTAAGCAGGTTCATTGATATATTTCATTAATTCTGCCAAATGTTTTTCATGGCTTTTAATGTAACCTTTAGTTTCCTCTATTTTAGCTTTAACGACCTCTATAGGAGGATTGTCTATTTTTTCAATTTCAACACCCCTATAGTGTTCTGACCAACCCCACTCGTTTTCAGCCTCTTCTTTTTTTATCTCAACACAGTCTTCAAAAGACATTTTTCCCATAAAGGAATATTCCCACGCAGAAAAACCGTGTGACCATTTTGCTCTATATTTAATCCACATAATAAATCTCCATTTTTAAATTCGCCAGCCCATTGGGTAGCCTTCTGTATCTTTTTTCCATTGTTCTTTGACCATATCATTCCAAGCATTAACATCTTTTCCTTGCATTTCTACAATCTTGTGATAGCCAGCACCTTGGATTTTAACCAATATTGGATACCACAAATGGTCTACATATCTTGGAACTACTTTAATCATAAAACACCTATATTTTTTGGATTATAACACATTTAAATTAGAATTATTTATTTTTAATATTATTTAATTCCAAACTTTTCTTTTATTTGTTCAGCAGTGATACCAAGCATAACTTTTTCCCCAAGACCACTTTGTTTTTCAGAATTTCTTTTTGCTATTTCAGCACATTCTTTTACAACCAATTTAATTAACTTTTCAATGGATTTTGTTGTATGTTCTTCATCTACAAATACAACTTCAAAACCATCTTTAGGATCAAAATAAGAATTTTTGAATCCAGCTTTAACAATTAATTCTTTTGATTTTTCATTCATTTAGTAATCCTCAATCCAATAAACCATAAATCAATTCTAGCGAACCAATTTCCATCATTAAGCCCAAAACCAAATCGAAGCATTCTATTTTTTTTATCTAAATTGATTTTAGTTAATTTCATATCAATACAGATTTTCTGAAAACAGTTTTTCGTGATCACCACCAACTCTGCGAACAATTTGCTTATTTTTTTCGGCAACAACCCAAGCTTCTTCTCTTGTATAAAAATCACCGTACTGATCTACAAACCCTTGAGTTTCACTTTTAACTCTAGATTGCGAAATATTCATCACCTTAAATTGTTCACGAGCAACAATATCCCAATGCCTAGGGGAGCAAATAATTACAGAGCGTAGATTCTTTTCTTCTGTAAAATAATCTACTTTGGTAGCAGCACAAATAATCTTAGGTTTTTTTTCCATAATATTCCTACTTATTAAACCAAACCACATGAGTTGCCCAATCTGGTTTCGTATCCCATACTGAAATATGCGCATATTGCTTCTCAGTTGCCCAATAACCATCTCCGTCATCAGGAATAAAGGCTCCAGCAACAACTGACTTATCCCAATCTTCTAATGTAAAAACATCTCCATATTCTGGAAAATCAAACATTTTTGGCTCATAACTTAATCCAAAGTGTTTATGTAAATTTTCAATTTGAGTTTCACTCATATATGTTTTAGAAGCTACCTCTGAAATAACTGATTCAATAAGTTTTTCAAACATAATAGTGTATTTATCAACTAAGCTGTCTTTGACTTTTTCTAAAGCATAATCTTCAGCTTGTAATACTAGTTTTTTAGTAAGATCATTCATCATTTAATTTCTCTTTTCTATTTAAAATTTCATTTGCTGGGATAGCATACTCAATCAAACAACCAAGATCTTTAGCTCTTTGCCAATGACCCCAATCAAACCAATGTTTTCCATTGCTTTCTGACCAACGCCAAGCAACAGCCAAATCTTCAACTTTTCTACCATTTAAAAAATCAGAAATCATTAATTGCACTCCTTATACTCCGCAACCACCTCTTTGAACTGAGTTGGAATTATAATATTTCCATAGCCAGGCGGCAAATCTACTTTTGCATTCTCAGAACTTTTTTGAATCGCAGCAATCAACTCTTGTTTTTCTTTCTCTCTTTTATCGTCAAGAATTTTCTGTTGCTCATCAGTAAGTGGCAAAGATCTCCAATAAGGCATTTTTTCAATAATGGCAGACAATACCATTACTATAGAGGCACAGATGAACGAAATAAACACAAATGGACTAACCACAATATTTCTAATAATTACTTTCGTTCTTTTTTGCATGTGTTTTAACTCCAAAAAATTCAATGGTAAAATAAAAAATATGACAATGAAGTGAAAACAAACAACAAAAAGACAAGGGGACTTAAAAACATATTTTTAATAATCACCTTAGTTCTTTTTCTCATAGCCAACTACTCCATCAATTTTAATGGACAAATTATACCATATAAAATCAATAACTTGGAAACTATTTATTTAAACCAATCTTTTTTTTCAGATTTGTTTCAACAGCTTTTATTTCTTGTTCAGGCTTTCCCTGCTCTTTGAGTTCTTCACAGAACTTTTTCAGTAAAAGATGTGAGAATTTTTCACTATAACCTTCAAAAAATTCACCACCCATCCTACAAATTAAACCAGCATGATCTTCTGACTCTACAACCATCTTTTTCATTAAAGCGTTCATGATATGTTCCCTTTCATAAGAAATCAACCTTAAACTTTAAACTGATGAATTTAATATAGCGCAAAAGTAACCATTTGCATAGTAGTTAAATAATATTTCTTAAAATATCTACGTCTATAAAACCATCTGTATCCCACTCTTTAATAACAGCAGAAACAATTCTTTTCAGTCTTTCATTTTCTTTTTTCAACTCTGCATTTGAAACCTCTAGCTGATTCATTTGTTCCTCAACTTTTTTCATTAAATTTGGACAAATCATTTTAATCCTCCATTTTATTTTCGTTTTTCCATACTTTAAATTTGTATGGAAGAATAATGAACCAAAACAGTTCACGAATAATAAATTTATCTAAAATGTGTTTTTTCATTTTTGATCCCAAATTTCTGTATTACTGAGTTTTGTTGTTTCTTTTTCATCTTCAAAATATACAACACAACCATCAAACACAGTGGTAGAAAACCTATCTTGGTAATCAGACTCTTCTCGTGTCTTAAATGAAATACTTTTCACTTTTCTACCAGTCTGTTTCTCTACTTCTTTTTTAACCATTTCTTCAACAATTGAAGCCTTAACGGTAGCACTGACAGCAAAATCTAAATTATAACCCATATATTTCTCCTTAAATTGTATAAAACTCCAACTCAAAACCTTCTTCATCAGCATATTTCACGAACTCTTTTAATTGATTTTCGTGTTCTTTTGCTGGATTCACAATCTCTTTGCCAATAATAGGATAATTTAAATCTTCATCTGGATTGGCGCTGTAATCATAAATATTTTCTTCTCTTGGTGAAGAAACGGAATACACCCACTCAACATATGTTTGAACTTTTTCTTCTAAAGTTTTAAGAGCTAAAATTTCATATGTTAACTTTGTAGGGGTTTGCCATAGAGAAAAATTACGCCTATCTTCAAACTCAACTTTTTTACCAAAACGGTTAAAAGCAAAAGCTTTTCTCATCCCATGAATATATAGATTCATACTCATTTAAGTTCCTTTAATTTTCCAGGCATCACAATATTTTTAGCCAACTTATTTGTCATTGTGAAAAAATAACCCTTAGGTGCGGCCCTTAGTAAATCTGGGTGATTAGGATTAAATTTGGCAAATGTTTGACGTGTCATTTTCTCTACAGCACGATTGTGCTTTTCAATGTCACTTTGAGTGATAAAATCTTTAGACACTACAACCTCCAACAAAAATCCTTGTTTACAATACTGTTATTGTAATACTAATTAGATTTTTTGTACAGTGTTTTATCTAAAAAATTTCTTTTTAATTTTGTTTTTAATTGATTCGAAGCTATATTTATCTGTTAGATCTTCATGAAGATTTACACCCTTCATTTTTAAAAGTCTATCTAAAAAAAGAAGATTCTTTAAGTAAGGATATTACCTTTTTTACATCATCTAGTGTTGCTGGTCTATTTTCTTCTCCATCAACTAAATATTCAGCATCTTGTTTATTCATATTATCTTTTCATCGCAGTTTTCATTATGAAATATTCGACTTGCTTATCAGCATCTTCTTGATTTTTGAATCTATAAACACCTTTTGGTATTCCTGGGCAACCACCAGGTAATTTTTGTTGCATTTTATGAAAATCATCATTAAATTTAAAGTTAGCCAATATCCTCTCTTCTTCAGTAAGAGTTTCATATTTTTCTACACCAACAATTCGTTTAATTTCTAAATCTTGCATGCTTATATATTATTAAAAAATAAATTTTAAGTCAATAAAATGTTTTTATTTAAAATCATATTTTTCAGAGCAAGGTCTTTGTTGAATATCATCAACCCCTAAAAGATTTCCAATCTTCTTAACCATTTCATGTTGATGACCGTTTGATGTGTACATATAGTCATACCCCATTGTAATAAATGTGAAAGGATTTTCCATACCTTGATGTTGCATTTTTACTCGGATAGTTCCAAACATATCTTTTTCATACCAAATTTCTGTAGGCAGAATTTCAACAATACTCACAGTTTCAATTTTTTCTGACATATTAATTTCTCCAAGTAGCTAAGTGTAAAATATCAACCAACTTTTTATTTTCATTTAGAAGTGATAAATCTAACATTGTCTGTAATAGATTAATTGTAAAACCACTTGCTAAACTAGAATGAACACAATGATCCAAAACTTCTAAAATCTGAATAGCTTTTACTTCTGGTTCACTCCACTTTTGAATTAATGGAAACATACTTTTGTCTAATTGATCCTCTGGGGCAATTAATAACATTTTTTTCATTTCAACTAAAAAATCTTCTTTCATATTCTTCCTATCATCATATTTAATAAAAATACATATGTTAACATATGTAACATTTGGTCAAGCCCCAACAACCACCAAAACATATCTTGTGTTGGCACTAAGTTTAGTTTCTTATTTATTTTTACCTTAAAATAATCTATGTGATAATGAATTAGAAAATCTACCGCAGCAACTGTTAAAGCAGTTTGAATTTCATATGTAAAATGGAAAGCTATAGCAAAAGTTAATACAGCATGAATACCAGAGTGTACAATTCCACCCAACTTACCATAATTACCTTTATTTTCGTATTGAAATTTGGTTTGAAAAATGAAATCTGCAAGAAAATGCTTAACGATAAAACAGCATAAAACTATGGTTAAATAGTCTGAAAAAAACTCCAATACTGGACTCACGGTGTTCATATATTAAATATTATCCTTTAAGTTAATTTTTGGAATATTAACAACTTCTTTCTTTAAAATCTTAGCCATCATTTGTCTTTTCTTGGCTTTACCATCTGTGCATAACCAACAATCACAGCCATATTTACCATGAACTTGTTTGTATGCTTTTTTATTACCAACATCTCTATTATTTCTGTCGCTCATTAGTTACCCGCATAAATAGAAACATAATAATCACCTTCTTCAATATCGTCAAATGGACCACAATCATCTACACGGTCTGTGACATGTGCTGAAGATAGCTGACCACAATCTCCAGAAGCTCCATGCCTATAGAAAACTTCTAAATCTCCATGACCTTCAGATTCTAATTTTTGTAGATTTTTAATAAATTCAGAAAGTTTCATATTTAACCTTAAGTTGTTTCTTTTTTTGCTAAATTTGCAAGCCTACGAGCCTCATTTGAAGCACGATTTTCAGAACGACGTTTTTCTTTAAGAGCTTTTTCAAAAACTTCAATCCCATCATTGATATCTTTACTTACATCTTCTTGGCTTTTACCATATGCTTCAGACAATAAAATGTATGCCACCCATTTTTGATAACGAAGATGAGAAGGACCTTCTGTAATATCCTTAACTATAAAAGCAATCATTTCTTCATAAGATTTCATATTACACCTCTTATTTTAGACCAAACTCTTTTAAGATTTCACGTTTAACATTACTGTTACCGTCTGTATCTTCACCAATTTGAGCACAACGGCGAACCACCAGTTCTGTATATTTTTCCAAACTGAAAGTTCTTGTATGCAGCCCTTTAGCCCCTGGAACATGAACCATTGCTTCTTCTGCTAAATTTTCATATAGGTCATTCATTAATCTTCTCCATTTTCTAATTCTCTAATTCGGTGTTCTGCCATTCCTAAAAGACTTTTCAACTCATCTCTTTCTTTAGTCAAATTACCCACAATATCTGCTAACATATTGATAAATTTTTCGTTATCTCCATCACACATATTTTGTAATGTGCGAAGCTCTGTTCTTTCAAATGAATAAATTGATTTTGTCATTATTCAATTACTCGCATAACACGCAACCATTGTTGGAAATGTTTGGGCTTCCATTGACCTGTACGAACCCACTCATACACAAGTTTAACATCCAAATTGGCAATTTCATCATCCGTCAAACGATTTTGGTGGCGAATATCTTCAGCACGTATTTTTCCAGATTCAATACGACTACGAATTGGCTCAATAAAATTAGACATTTATAATCCTTAATTTGCTTGTTTCAATGCCTATATTATACCACCAACTAAAGAAATGTACAGCAAATATGTAAAGAATAATAAATTAAACACTTTCCAATCTTTATTGGCAATCAAATAAAAATGTTTTTCAACCTCTGTTTTAAACCAATAATTACAATTTTGAGTTTTTCCATAACATAATTGCTGTTGATACAAAAGACATATCAGCGGCACCTTTTGAAGCTTTTAATGATTCACGAATTAATAGATTCATATCTTCTTCAGGCTGATGATTTGCTTCTAAATTCTTTAGAATTCTTAGCATTGTCTCACAAGGCAACACAACCAGAGGACGTTCATTAGGAATGGCATCCACTTGTTTTTGATAGATTTCAATGAGTTTTTCTGTTTTGTTCATATATATTACTTCTTTAAATTTAAAAATAACTTTTAAATTAATCCAAAATGGTTTTTAATTTTATAAATACAAGCATCAACAGCCATCAGTTGGTATGGATTTAACTCACATTCATTATTTAAATCTTGACAAAGATTTGCACATTTTTTAATTGTCAATTCAATAACCCTCATAACTGCCTCTTGATCATATTTATCCATATCACCAAAACAACCATCGGCAGTCAAGCCTGCCTCATACATTAACTGTTCAATTTTTTCATTCATTCATTTTTCCTTTACTGACAATTTGATCTACAAAAGCAGTCATTACATACCTTAGTGTTTCTCTATTAACACCAGGAGCAATAATCTCAAAATCTCCATTGGCATTTTTAGTAAATGTCACGGTTCCTTTATCATTTGGGGACTTTTGACCAATCCAACTCCAACTAAAAGAACCAACAGCTAAGCTGATATCATCAATGTCAGGCTCATTATAGCAATCTTCACAACGAATACCCTCGTTAGGACCATTCACAACCGTGCATTCATCATCACAATACTTACAGCCATGTTTTTTACAGCAATGAGCATCATGAACATCAACAAAATCTTTCATTTTTCTACTCCAAAGTGAGATGAAATTCTATCTTTTGCTTTCTCATCAAAAGATAGATCCATACATTTTTTAACTAGCAATTCACCAAACTTCTTTACACAAGCAGAGTCACTATCATCGTCTGAGTTCATAACAGCGAGGTTGGCATCCATCCAAATATTCTTAAACTCTTTACTCCACTCTGCTTTAATTTTTCTTTCTTTCTTTTTGAAAAAATTATTCCAAAACATACAATTCCTTTTATTTAAAATATTGAATATTATAACATGATTCTTGTATTTATATTCAAATATTGACTTTAATTTAAAAATATCCTTTAATGATTAAGGGGAGTAGTCAACCGAAAGGTTTTATTTATCGTCAACACGGCAATAGCCCGGTAAATAGACAAAGTGACAAGACCATAATTAACTTATAAAGGAAAAATTATGGAACTATTTACTCTTCAAGCTCTTTGGGCTTTTCTCGCAATCATACTTATAGACATTGTATTAGCAGGAGATAACGCTTTAGTTATCGGAATGGCAGCTAATAAACTACCACCACACTTACGAAAAAAAGCAATATTTTGGGGAACATTCGGTGCTGTAGCAATTAGATTCGCATCAGTAGCAGCACTTACCTATTTATTGATGGTACCAGGGTTAAGACTAATTGGAGCTTTAGCTCTTATTTGGATAGGTTGGAAATTAGCATTTAATGATAATGGTCATGATGTTAAAGCAGCGGATACATTTTGGGGGGCATTATCAACTATTATAGTAGCAGATGCTGTTATGGGCATAGACAATGCTTTAGGTATAGCTGCTGCCGCTCAAGGCAACTGGATTCTTATTATTGCTGGCTTACTGATTAGCGTTCCAATTATCTTATTTGGAGCAGGTATTGTAAGTAAAATATTAAATAAATACCCTGATGCTGTATTTTTAGGAAGTTTTGTCTTATTCATTGTAGCTTTCCAAATGCTTATCAAAGAACCATTATTAACTGAATGGTGGAGTGGTCTTGATAGTTGGGTTTTGGCAACATTACCTTGGACTGCTGGATTAGTTATCAGTGCTGTTCAATTCAATAAAGCTAGACTTCACTTTACACGAAAAAAATTATTTAAAAATCCATTATGAAAATAAGCCCCATTGGGGCTTATTTAATTTCATTTCAGGACATATACACCCCAAGAAATGCTCATTTTCCAAAGTTGGATTTCATATATTTTAAGTCCATCAAATTCTGTTTTTCCAATACGGAAGAAATGATACACCTTTTCATTTTTGTGAGAAAGTGTATACCACAATCCATCATCAGAAAACTTTATTTTAATCATTCCTCATCTCCATTAAGAGCATTTTCATGAGCATCTTTTGCTGAATTGAAAGCTGTTTTCAAACCTCGCAAATAACCTTCTGCTTCAATGGTAGAAAATTGCAACCCATTTTCTTTCATATCATCATAAAGTTGTTGTGCTTGATTCATTTGTCCTTCTAGCAGATCAACCAGATATTTAAACTCATTTTTCCAATAAAAACCATTCAGCTTAGATTCTTCCAAACTGATTTCTCTCAACTGTTCAATAATACTTGAAATTTTTTCACGTTTATCTTGATTATTCATTTTAAACTCCTACTTAGTCTTCTTTGACCTCAAAAATATAATGACCACCACGCCTTGATTGAACCCATACATCTTCCCATAACTCTACATTTTGTTCCATACTTCTGATAATTGATTCATTACCAGACCATCCAGCTGTAGATAGGTAATACCTAGTTGTAGTTTCTTCTATTTCAGAATTTGTCCATTCGTCAATTCCACCATTTACAGAATGCCAACCGAAAGATTTTAAATTCCACAGATGATAAATAAAATCAAATAAACCCTTAGGATCTGAATGATGCCAAACCTGAACTAAAGATAAAGCATCATCACTAGGGTATCCATCTTCATCCATTAACGAATTAGAATTAAACACCTTTTCTTTTAATTTCAGAAATGATTCTTTAGCTAGACGATCTTGCTCTATCGCAGCCTTCTTGAATTCTTCTAATTTTTCTTTACTAATTTTCACAGATAATCCCCATCTCCAAATAGAAAGTTGTTATCTTCTTTATTTAATTGAACCATTCCATTCCCAATTTTAGCAGAAGTTTTTGCCAAAGCATCTAGAGTATCTAAACGATTCATAGAACGATTAAATCCCCTTAAAGCCTGACTTTTATCCCACCAACGACTAACATCAATTGTCGCTTCTTCGTGAGTCATAAATCGGCAACTCCAAAACCACCCAATTTTTTCAGTCATACTATTTTTAATAGCCACTTCTTTTTGAGTAGTATCAATTTCTAATACTTTTTTTCGTTTTTCTTGGACTGCTTGAATGATTTTTTCGGCTTGAATTTCAATATAAGACATGTTTTTTCCTAGAAGTTTAACTTCTTAGCATTATAACATATATACTCAGTTAATTTGACAAGAATAGAGAATATTTTCACAAATATTTAAATCTAATTTGTCGTTTGTCCTAATTTTTCCTTCCATATCTATCCAATATTCATTAGAAGCTACTGAGGAAATAGTAATCAGTTGTTTAGTAATATTGTCTAAACCTAAACCACCAGCATAACCACAAATCTTATCTTCTAAATTTGGTTTCCAAGAGCTACATTCAATACCTCTTCCACCAGATTCATCAAATAATACTTGATGGTTTTTAGACTTAATTTTTAGATATAAACCTTTATTTTTCTCATTATGTTGTGTGATGAAAATTTTCTTTGGATATTTTTCACATAATTGCTCTAATTGAACCACTTGTTTTTCTTTATATACAAAATTGATTTGAACTCTATCTACATATTCTATTAATTTTAAAGCTACAGAATCTTTATCTTGCTCTAATAATAGCTTAGTCTCTTTACCGCAAACATGCAAAGCAACAGAGCAACCTGTTTTTTTAGAAATCTCATTTATTTTTACAAGATTTTCTTCAAGCCAATCTACACTAGGATATCTATTTCCATTATCCAATCTATTTTCTGAAGTGGAAAGTAATACCCCCCATTCAACAAAGGGATAACAAAATGATAACTCTTCTAATTTTGATAAATCAGTAAACTCATCTACACCAGTTAATGTGCATTTAAACATTTTCATTTGGAATCCAATTTACAGAAACAACAAAAGTTCCTTGCTGAAACCCATGTTCGTCCACGGGAATATCTTTTACTGATGGGTTAAACCTATGGTCAAAACACTCATGAATATCTCTTCCTAAATCATAAAGACTTTCAGCATCATACTCTTTATCAAAAATTACTTTTCCCATTTAATTTCCTAAAAAATATACACCAAATACTGTGGCAGAAAGAAAACCAATCACAGAACCAATAAATCCAATCTTACCAAATTTTTCTGTACAAGCTCCCACCACTAGGACTCCAACCAACATATTAATTGTTGCTACAACATTCATATTAACCTACCATTCTTTTTTTAATTGAACTTTTCTCTTGACCTTTTTTATTTAAAAAATTAATCAAAACAGCAGTTAAATTCATTCCTATAATAATGCCTGAAAACATTCCAAAAAGTGTTCCACTCATGAAATCTGTCATGCATCTTCCCCAATAACTAAAAACTTTTCAGGCAAGTCTTCAATATCTGTGTGATCGTAATTTTTTGCATAATCAACTGAAAGTGCTGGACCCTCAAAAAGTTCCGCATCAAAACAATCAAGATCTCCTTCTTTTTGCTTGATTTCTTCTAGACGTTTAATTAATACTGAAATTTTCATTTTTTTACTCCTTATTAGTAGGTTCTTTAATACCCAATGTTTCAGAACTATGATCAAGAGTCAAATCGCCATTTTCTTTTTCATATAAAACAGCATCTTCATCGTTAATCGTAATTTCTAAATCACAATGTCTCACTAAATAATCCTTAAAGACACCAGGACTTTCATAAACACGAAAGTAATAGTTTCCATCAAAGGAATCCAAAAGAAAACCCTTAATACCTTTAGCTGATGTATAATTTTTAATCTTAGACATTTTATCTCCTTATTTATCTAATTTGATACAGTCAATATGTTCAAATTTAGGTTTCGCATTGATATTAATTGTACCACGTTCAAACTCTTTAGGTGTACTTTTTTTCAATTTTTCTGCATGGGCATAACAAGCCTCCTCTGTTTTAAAATCATTAATAACAATAGGACCACCATAAGAAGCATTACCATTCCAAACCATCAAAATCATATAAAGTTGCCACATATTATTTTCCAATCTTTAAAGGAGTTTTATTGAACATTTCATTTTCATATAAAGAAAAAATAGTATCACTTGATTTGAATATCCCAACATGAGTTCCATCTTTATGGTCTACATACCACAAATCAGATTCTTTTTTATCTTCATATAACTCTGTTAATTCCACAGAACTATCAGACATTAAAGCATCCAAGACAACTTTTGATTTTTTTGAAATAAAAGATTCTGATAAATCTTGCAAACTTTTTGCCCTGTATCCCATTAAATTCATTTTTTACCACCATTTTTAAGTAGTAAAGTATCTTCCTTACGAGAAGCAATTCCTAATGTTTCACTTTTACCATAACAGGTTTGGCCATCTGTGAAACCAGCTGAAATTGTTTCACGAAAAATACGCTTCCAATTTCTTCCATCACCAAACTTAATATAGCTTAAAGTTTCAGCAAAACTATCATGGTTAATGTTCTTAGGAAAAATGAACAATTGCTCACCTTGTTCATCAGAATTTACAACCACATATTTCATTTCAATCATTCTTTAACTCCAAAATGTTTTTTAAAATCGGTATAGTTTTCTTTTACAAAAAACCAAAAACCTTCTTGACCGCCCTCAAATGCACCCCAATGTTTCCAATTTTGTTGGCTAATCCAAGACTCCATTTTTTTCTTATTATCAATGTATGTTTCCCATTCGGCCTGCTCTAGACTTTCTGGTTTCTCAAGCACGACCTTGTATCTTTTATAATTCATTCTTCAACTCCGAAATGTTGATTTATTTTATATTTAGTGGCACCTACCAAACATACCCCCTCATCACCTTCAATTCTACTACATTCAATAACATTAAGACACTCTTGAACAATTAATTCAGCAAATTTTTTGTCGTATTCTTCCCTTAATTCCATAATCTTATTCAGCACAACATCATCAAGAGGTGGAAGATCTTTTCTTTTTGCCCTCATATCAACAATAATTTGACGAGAAATCTCTTTTAGTCTTGTATTCATGTTATCTCCAATGAGTATTTTCTAATGGTTTATTCAAGTCATTAGGATCGACTAAAGCAAGCAACTCACCATTCTTACAAGGTGTAGCGGGTGTATAACTAGGAACATAACAGCAACCATCTTCGTGACGCTTGTCCTTCCAAACCCAACCATAAACACGGATAGTTGGCTTAATTTGAGAGGTTGATTCAACTCCAAAATGTTCTTTAATCTTACTCTCCACAGGTCCTTGCTCAGGAGTCCAATGTTCTTCTTGGATAGCAATGTTCAAACATTCTTGAATAATCAACTCAGCAAACTTTTCACTAAATCCCTCAAGTTGCTTTAGCAAAACTTCTGTTCCAGGTTTATATGTCCAACCAGGATATTTTGAAGCATCTTCTATATATGCTTTTTTTGCTAACTCTTTTATTAATTCTTTCATTACTTAATTCCCCAATATTCTTTTAAAACAGCACTGGCTTCATAATCTACATACTCACCATCAGCAACTTCTTGTGTAATCTCAAAATCTTCCACTAAATTAGCAGACTCTTTAATAATTAATTCAGCGAACTTTTTATACCGATCTTCTTCATATTTATTTTCGTCTACTGGACGACCATATGAATTTTCTCCCGGATTTTGTTCGTAAGCATAGACGCTTGCTTTATTAAAAAGTTCTTGAATTCGTTCTTTCATTTTACACCCCTAATTAATAAATACGGCTTACAATTCCGTAAGTATCCACAACATCACTAGCAGCATCTTGAAGACGCTCATCAATAATTTCACCAATTTGGGTTTCTTCTTCACCGCCGATACATGCTTCTTTTATAATGCTAAACGCATCTTGAAGAACTAATTCAACAAACTTTTCGTCTCTACTCATCCCAATACCTTTTCCAAGATTTTTCTCATATTCATCTGCTTTTTTAGCCAAATCTTTAATTCTTTTATTCATGTTATCTCCAAAAAAAATAACCCCATCGGTCAGATGAGGTTATTATACGCCTAACTTATTGAAAGTACAAGCTTTTTTAAGCTACTTTTTTAGCAACTTCCTTGTATTTATCAGCGGCGTTGGATGCAGCAAAAGCCCTTGGTTTAACCATAGGAACAACATTACACATTCCTTTAATATATCCAACAGCTTCGTTTAAAGCCACATTACTTTTGTGCATTTCGCTTGGATTAATATCCAAATGAACTTCAATTGGTAAATCAACCACTTCAGCTAATTTCAAATAAACATCAGCAACACGATAAACTTCATTCATTAAACGCATTTTTGGCTTGTCACCACGATGTTCAAAATCACGTTCACGCTCTACAGCACCGAAAATTTTACATCCATTGTTTCCATTAATGTGAACAACCACAGCAGTAATGTAGTCAGCATACCACTTACCTTTTACTAACACACGTTCGCTATCACAACCTACATAAAGTTTTGTAGATTCGTCACATCCCTTTAGAAATTCTACAACTTCTTGGACATTAATTTCTTTTTTATACATGATTTTACTCCAAATTTTGTTTATTGTTGTTATCGTCTTGCAATTGTGTCACAAAACTTATCAATTATACTTAATTATTAAAACTTATACAACTAAAATTAAATTTGAATTTTAATAATTATTTTTTAGGGCATCCCTTATTAGAACACTTCATTCCTTCTAAATCACTAAAATTTAATCCACATTTAGGACAGACATCATCTTCAATCTTAACCTCAGAACCATAACAACCACCACCAACACAGCAAGATTTATTTGCTTCTTCTAGATCTCTGACTCTTACATGTAAATCACCAACAGCTTTTTCTAATGATACAACTTTATCCATTAATTGTTCAATAATTAAATCTTTATCCATAGATTACCCCTTTAAATAGTTAATAGCATATGTTCCAATATTTATACTTAAAAGAAAAATACCAAAAAATCCAATGAATTTTTGAACTTTCTTAAAAGAAAAAATCATAAACAAGCTTAAACCTAATAGCCAAATATTGGCAGCTACTTTAATCATCATAGATTGATCCATTTTAATCCTCCAATACCCATTCACAAAGCTCATTATTAAATTTTGCGCCAAGAATCTGAGGGGACTCATTTGGCAAAACAACATTTCTCATCGTTTCATAGTCAACACCATGACTTACTAAAACCTTACCTTTTTCTGTGTATGTAATAAGCACAATCATTTTTCTTCTCCAGCATATTTTTCTTGAAGTCTTTTTAACTCATCTAATTCATGCTTTTTAATTTTTTCTTGAGTCTCTTTCTCTTGCTCTAAGCGCTTATTCATTTCTTCATCATTTTCTTCACGGGAAATTTTAACTTCATAAGATGGGTAGTATTCTGGGTCGTATGGATATGAATAATATTTATCATAATTCAGATAAGCATCTTCACCATACTTCTTGATTAGAGCATCTGTTTTTTCTTTCAAACTTTTAAGGGAACCCTCAAAGTCATTAGCTGAGAAAACTTCTTCAACTACATTAATTACTTTGCGTTTAATAGATTTTTTTGACATTTATTTCTCCAATTGTGTTCAGAATATAACCCGTAACAGATATTGTGAAATTATAACCTAAAGCAGATATTTGTACAACACTTGCTTTTGACAAATAGCATATTTTTCATAAATATTGTTTTATGAAAACAAAAACATTTTTTGAGCAATATAAAGATTTACCTCAGTATCACTTGAATTCACATTTGATTATTTCTTGTGCCAATGGACAATTAGAACATGTCAGATACTTGTTAAGTAGTAAAGAATTATCTGAAAATGCTGATATCCATTGCGATGATGATGGAGCATTTATTTCAGTTTGTATGTATGGATATATTGAACATTATCATCATATATTGATTAAACAACTACAACAAAACAAACTTTATTTTTATCCAAACTATGATGGATTATTAGAGTATTTTATTTTTGACAAGAATCTAGAAAGAACTGAAGCAATTTCTAAATTCTTAGAAAATATCAAAGAAAGACACTTAGAGTTTTTCAATAAAATAGACAAAATGTTTTCATTAAGAGATTTTAAAAATAAATTAGAAAGGGAGCTTCCAGTTAACACTGAAAACTCCCATGAAGTTAGAAAACAGTAGTATTAAGTTTTAATCCAAGATTCTTCGTTAATTTTTGGCTGTTTCCAATCTTTGATTTTTCCATTCGCATCAATCTTCATAATAATATAATCGCCAAAACCGTTATCATTTACCGCCAACATATCTGGCACATAATCACTAAAATATTTAGCAATACGCCATCCATTAGCATCTTGAAGCCAATATTCACCATCGTCACAAACCTTATAATGAACTTGTGCCGTAAAACCAGGTGTCCAATCCATCACTTGACCATCTTCTAGGCGAATAACAGGACGCCAACGATCACCGTCACGCAGTAGAATATTACCATCCACATCTTCTTTATCATTAAAATATGCATCTTCCCAATATCTAACACCAGCATTTACTTCAATATACATAGCACTCTTCATTTTTTTCTCCATTAAAAAGGGGTATCATCATCGTCAAACACATTGACCACTTCTTTTGGCTTTGGAGCTACATAATTAGGATTGCTCCAATTAGCAAAAACATCCTCATACGAACCTCTTAGCCTATCTTGATTATCTGTTAAAATTTCCATTTTTTCCAAATCTGAAAACGATCCAGAAGGGCAATCCAATACTGTTACAAATCCATTCGTATAAATACCTGACCAAGCACCATTATGAACCCAAAAATCAAAATTATTTTCATTAAATTCCCCAATGCCACTGAATTGACCATCTACAGTAACTAATAAAACTGGATTATTATTTTGACCAAGCATGAGTTTCATATCTACTCCTAAAAGAATATGTATGAATTATAATATAATAAAGTTTAAAAGTACAGCTTTTTTTAAATGCGTCGCTTGCGCCAACTATACTCTACACCATCTGGGCAAACACCATCTTTAATTGAATCTACTCCAAAGTGACCAACCATTGTAAACTCAGAGTTTAAACCCTTAATTTCCACAAAAATATTCAGACTTTTGGCATGTTTCATTGCTAAATCTAAATTTTCAAAATCTTGGTTTTTTTCTAAACCATTTTCTTCCCAACTTACTTTATACATTAATTATTAATTCCTTTAGAAAATAGTATCAATTTAAAAAAGAAAAGCCAGCAAATGCTGACCTTTCTTGAATTATGCAAATACTGTTTTTGCCACAGAACTTGCCAACTTACCATCGTATTGACCTAAATGGTTATCTTTCAAAAATTTCATAAACTCAGGCATAGATTTATGCTTTTCAGCAATATGCTTTAAAGCAAGCTCAGTCAATTGTAATGGCAGGAATTGCTCAAGCACATTTTTTTCTGCGATGAAAGCACTAGCATCTTGATTGCGAGTTGTGAGAGCATTGATTGTTTCATCAATATTCTTAATGAATTTTTTCACAACAGCCACCACTTCAGCATCAGTAGTTTCACGATTACCAGCATTCTTACCAACAGCAGTCGCCTCTCCTAACAGAGTGGTCAAAAGAGCTGATTCTTTACTACCATTTTTACGAGCTGTTAGTTGTTTTTCTTTAATTTGTGAAATCAGAGTCATTATCTTCTCCTAGTTTGTTTTACAATAAAGTAAAATTATAGCATGTTTTTTATGAAAATAACTAAATTTAAGAAATAAAAGCTTTTATTTTTTGGCTCAAAAGGATTTGTTTTGCAAAGTTTTTGTGGGCTTGTGGTAAATTTGTTAAATCTGAGTTTTTAATAAGGTATTCAAACATTTCAATAGATATATTTAAGTTTTGTGTTTTAATATTTTTAAATGCTAAATATATAGGAGTAAACCCATATAAACTTTCATGTTTTAAATCTGAATTTTTGATTAGATATTCCCATATTTTTTCAGGCAAGTTTAAGTTCTGAGTTTTATTATTAATCAAAGCTAACATTAAAGTTGTTAAAGAATCTTCACCGATAATTTTCTTTAAATCTGAATGTTTTATTAAGTAATTAACTGTTTCATTATTATAATTTAAATTGTTATCTTTATTATATTTAAGATACATTGATAATGGTGTATACCCATCATCATTTATTTGGTTTAAATCAGAATGCTTTATCAAATATTCCCATTGCTGTGTTGATAACCCCAATTCTTGATCTTTATTATTTTTAATTGCCAACATTAAACAAGACATTTTATTCATTGTTAATCTTTTTAAATCGGAATGCTTTATTAAATAATCCCAATTTTCACTGGATAAAAAAACCCTCCTACTCTTATTATTTATGATGATTAACATCAAAGCAGTAAATCCAGGTCTATTCGCATGTTTTAAATCTGAGTTTTTTATGAGGTAATTCCAATCATCATTGCTGAACCCCAATTTTTCTTTTTTATTATTTTCTATAGCTAACATTAGAGCATTCACCTCCTGCTTGTTTACATGTTTTAAATCTGAAGATCTTAAAAGATAACTCCACTGCTCATTATTTAAATTAAATCCAACTTCACTGCTAGAACCATTTGTTTTTAGAGCAAAAAATAATGGTGTTAATCCATCTTCATCTTCTTTATTTAATAATATTTTTTCTATTTTCATTTTTAAACCCCAATTTAATTAAAATAAAGATATATTATTATTTTTCAATATCATATTGATAATTGGATTTTTAATTACCAATGGGAAATTTACCTATCATCTCAAAAAATTATTGAAAATTAACAAAAAAATCTCTTTATACATCTTTGTTTTGTGCTATAATCTAACCTTCTAAACCCCACAAAGGAACAACTATGTCACATTTTACTGTTATCGTTATTGGTAATGATGTTGAAGAACAACTTGAACCCTATGCAGAACAAGAATTTGAAGAAAAGTATGGCGTATTTAAAGATACTGAGGAAGAAAGCCTTCAAGAATATCTTAATGGCGATGTTGAAATTGTAACTCTTTCAAACGGAGAGAAATACTCTAAGTACAATCAAATGTTTCGAGACTTTAATGCAAAAACATTTAAAACAGACACTTTATACCCCGAAGGTTCTACACTTTCTACCGGTAAATTTACCGAACTCTACCCCACTTTTGAAGAGTTTATGAGTGGTTGGCATGGAACTTCTGAGCGAGATTCTAAAACTGGAAAATATGGCTATTGGCATAACCCACAAGCAAAATGGGATTGGTATCAAGTGGGCGGGCGATGGAGTGGATTTTTTAAACTTAAGCAAGGCTTTGAACAATTTGCTGAAGCTAAAATTGGTTTACCTGGAGCTTTTGGAAACAAACCTAAAAATGGTTGGGTAGATAGCATTCAACTTCAGTATATTGATATTGAATGTATGCAAAATGATGCTATTAAAGAAGCTCATGAAACTTATGATAAAATTGAATCTATTCTCAAAGGACGAACATTTCCATCTTGGATTGAAACTGTAAACAAATATAAAGATAATATTGATTTAGCACGAGAAGAATACAATTCTAACCCTATTGTTAAAGACTTCAATGAAGCTAAATTCCATATTTGGGGAGATTTTTATGAAGATTTTGGTCATAGTCGTCAAGAATATGTAGAAAAGTGCAAAAACCAAACTATGGTTCCTTATGCAATTGTAAAAGATGGCAAATGGTATCAGAAGGGTGAAATGGGTTGGTGGGGAATGAGCAATGATGAAATGTCTCAAGATGATTGGAATAAAAAGTTTTGGGAGATGATCAAATCACTTGAACCCACAACTCAACTTACTTTGGTTGATTGCCATATTTAAAATATTATACTAAAAACAAATAAAGCCTTGAAAACAAGGCTTTATTATTTATAAAACAACAATATTAATTAAGTAAATTATCTACAAATTTTTCTAATATTTTATGATGCCTTCCTTCATGATATTTTCCATTTAACCAAGAATAATAATTGAACCACATTTTTTCACTTTCTGGGTGACAACCAATTAATCCAATATTTTTATTTACAATAGTAGCCATCGGATCTTTGTTGGGGTATGTAGCAATAACTTCCTGATTTTTACCTATCATTGCAGGCCCATCGTAGAAAAACATTTCATCTGCTACACCTTCCCATACAATTGGCATAGATTTAGGGTGAGGTCTATGAGTTTGTGAATTTGGTCTAGTTATATATTGTTGAATTTTTATGCTAGGGGCTATATTAAAATAATCTTTACTTGCCCAATAAGCACCCATACATATACCTAAATACTTACCTCCGTTTTTTACAAAATCTACAACTTTTTCACCATTTTCTTCCATTACTTCGTAGAAATTTGTAGCATCTCCAATACCTCCAGGAAAAACAACTAAATCAACATCATCAAAAAAATCATCTCTTACTTTTTTTGACCCAAACTTAATAAAATTATACTTTTTTAATGATTTTTGTATTCCACGAGCTGATTCCTTAGAACATAAGGGCTGATGTGTAAAAATTGCTATATTTTTCATATTCTCTCCCGTTTTTTACAATTCTACCAGAAATCTCTAATTGTACAAGCAAAAAAAATCTATAGAAAAATTAAAAATAATAGCTAAAATCTTGTTGATTTTGATTTTTCTATGTTATAATTATCCTATCTTAACTACTAGGAGAAACCTAATGCGTAAAATTTTCGGTCTTTTTATGGCTCTTTTTGTTGCCCTTACCATGACTGGCTGTGGATATAATACTATTCAACAGCTTGATGAGGAAGTTTCCTCCAATTGGTCTGAGGTTCTAAACCAATATAAGCGTCGTGCTGATCTTGTCCCGCAACTTGTTCAGGTTGTAAAAGGTTATGCTTCTCACGAAAAGGAAGTTCTTACCGCAGTAACAGAAGCTCGTTCTAAAGCAAGCTCTATTACACTAACACCTGAAGCACTAAATGATCCAAAGACAATGGAAAATTTTGCTAAGGCTCAGGCTCAAATGACTTCTGCACTTTCACGTCTGCTTGCTGTGGCAGAAAACTACCCAACACTGAAAGCTAATGAGCAGTTTCGTGATCTTCAATCACAGCTTGAAGGCACTGAAAATCGTATTACTGTAGCTCGTAACCGCTATATTGATTCAATTAAGCAATACAATATTGTTATTCGTAAGTTTCCTTCAAACCTAACAGCTAAGGTTTTTGACTATAATGTTAAACCTCAGTTTACAGTTGAAGATGAAGCCGCTGTAACTAAGGCTCCCGAAATTAGTTTTGAGCCTAAAAAGTAAATGTGATTTACCTTGATTAATTAATAAGTGGAGTTTGCTCCACTTATTTTTTTTGGGAGATATAATTATGAATTACAGATTTAAGCTTATTATTTTCTTGATTTTCTTGTTTTGTTTTTTAATATTTACTCAAAGTTTAATTGGCTGTATAAACATGTTAAGCGAAAGTAGTGATTGGTGTGAACCTATAATCAACTATTTAAATCTTTAAGGAACATATGAGTAAAATTAAAAGTCTTTTTGTATTGTTAGCACTATTTTTCACAACCAATATTCTTGCCCAACAATTTTCTATTCCAGATTATAACGGTAGGTTTTTAAACCTAACAAAAAAACAAATCAGTTCAGAAAAAATAATTTCAGCAATCAATAATCTTGAACTACAAACCAATAGCAAGGTAGCAGTTTTAGTAATAAACTCTACGGGCAATTCTTCAATTGAACAATACTCAATTAAACTAGCTGAAAAATGGAAGATAGGTGAAAAAGGTAAAGATAATGGTGTTATTATTACATTAGCAATTGATGACAAAAAAACACGTATTGAAGTTGGGTATGGTCTAGAAAGTGTTTTGACCGATGCTATATCTAGCAGAATTATCCAAGAACACATGATTCCAAAATTTAAAAAAGGGCAATGGGAAGCAGGTTTAATTAGCGGTTTAGAGATTATAAAAACTGTAGTCAAGGGAGAACAGTTTAAGTCAGCAAACGATTTGTTTTTTGAAAAAAATAAAGACTACATCTATGTAACAGCATTTTTTTGGGCATTTACAATATTTGCCTCTATTATGTTTAACACTATCTCTAAAACAGAAGGTATGTTAATGATGTTGAAAATTAGCTTTATCCCAACTTTATTAATGAGTGTTTTTATTTTTGGGGAAATTATTGATCTAATGAATACACCATATCACTTCAATAAATATCTTTTATATAGTTTCTCCTCTATTATTCTTTTTCTTATTTTTTTAAATAGTCAGAACATAAAATCAAAAGAACAAGATAAATTTTTAAGCGAAGAGGAAAAAAAATCAAGCTTAGTTAATAAAATACAAGTATTTTTATTTTGGACTTTAGTTGTAAACTTTTTCTTTATGGGTTTTGGTATTTTTGGTTTGCTTATTTCTATATTAATAATACTAAACAGAAAAAAACTTAATACTATCAATCAAAAAACAATAGAACTCAGAGCTTCCTATGACAATAAATCTAATGGAACTAGCAGTAACGGAAGAAGCAATTCTTCTCGTGGAGGAAGATTTGGTGGTGGTGGCTCGTCAGGAGGCTGGTAAACAATCTTAATATTTTTTCTAAACTCTTAAAACATTAATTTTTTATGTTATAATTTGCACATCATAAACTTAAGGAAGCGAAATGAATTTATTAAAATTCTTTTTTACAATTTGGGCTATTTTCTTTTCAAGTGTTACTTTTTCTCAAGAAATCCCTTCATTTCAAGGAAACTTCCTTAATCTAACTAAAGAAAAAATTGATGGTGGACCAATTGTTGCGGCAATTGAAGATTTACGACTCAATAATAAAGTTGATTTTGCAGTTTTAGTGGTTGATTCAACCAAACCAATGGAAATTGAACAATACAGCATTAAAGTTGCTGAAAAATGGAAAATCGGCAGAGAAAAGACAGATAATGGTGCTATTTTGATTGTTGCCATTAAAGACAAAGCAACCAGATTTGAGGTTGGATATGGTCTAGAAGGACAATTAACTGATGCCATTACTTCTAGAATTGTTAAAGATTATATGATTCCTAGATTTAAAAATTCTGACTGGCAAGGTGGTATTTTAGAAGCTATGGGCAGAGCTAAAAATGTTTTTTCTAGCAAAAAATTGGAAGACCCTTACACTCTAAACTCAGGTGGTGTTGCAAATGTTCCACAATCTAGCTCTAATAGTTCCAGTAACATTCTTTCTTCAGCATCCAATGTTGATGGCGATGCTGCTATTTTTGCCCTACTTGTTGTTGGTGTGGTTTTACTATTTACTACAAAAATTGGTAAAATTATTCTTTTAGGCATTGTTATTGGTTCAGTTTTTGCCGCAATTGGAAAAAAACTTAATGCTACAGTTAGGGGTGTTTTAGCTGGCGGTATCGCTGGTGGAGCAGCTTATTATTTTGCGGCTGGACCTTGGGGAACTTTAGCTGCCGCATTATTTGGTGCCATTTTTGGAATTGTTGGGATAATGACAATATTAGAGTTTTTCATGATGCTTTTAAGCAGTATTGGCTCATCTGGTGGCTCATCAGGAGGTAGAGGCGGAAGCTCAGGTGGTGGCTCTAGTTCTTCCGGTGGAGGTGGATTTGGTGGTGGCGGTTCCTCTGGTCGTTGGTAATAGGCACTCTATTATATTTTGTTTCTTCTCTGAATAGAAGCGGTCTTTTCCAAATTATTTTCTAATTCAGATTTCATTAATAAAGCTTTTATTTCAAAATAAATTTCAGTATCTTTACTTTTTTCAAGTTTTTCTAGGTCAACATTAATTGTTCTCCAATCAAAACCACTTTTATCTTTAAACTCTTTATAAATTTTATCAAAAGCTAAAGACATATAATCATCACCACCTTTTGGATTTAATGTTAAATTAGAAATATTAGCAAATCCCCATCTTAGATAGCCTATTTTTTGCTCTTCATTTAAAACAGGTAAAACTAATAAAGGATTTAATAATTCAATTTTTTTTCTTGCCATCTGCCAAGGATCATATTTCTCAATATAAAACTGACCATTTTCTTCTTTTTTAAACCAAGTTTTTTCCAATAAATTTTTAACTTCTTCTTTTTGTGAATCGTCTAAGCTTACTGTCTCCAATTTCAACTTTCCTAAAGTGTCAGATGTTATAGTTTTAAACTTAAATACAGACTCTTTATGTGTTGATATGTTAGCTACTTCTATCAATGATATAATTCTATATGTAGCACCTCTTTTCTCAGTCAAACCTTCAAACAATGTAGTGTTTGTTCCTTCTAATTTTTCAAATAAAAACTCATATCCAATTTCCCCGATTGATTCTCTTAATCTTCTCATCACAGCAGAAACAAACTTGTCTTCTTTTGATCTATATCTGGTTCTTGTATCTAATGTTACATTTAAATCTTTTAATAACTCATCAATATTATGTATCGCATGTTTTGTTAATATTTCACCTTCTAGATTTCTGGTGCTACCAACTTCCTTTAAAAGATAATTTTCATTTAAAAACAGATAGCCATATTCCATCTGAGCGGTTTTTCGTAGATTTTTTAAAAGCAAATCTAACACCTCTTTGTCTTTTGATTTAAGTCCGAACATTTTCAGCCCGCCTTTAAATAAAGACTTATCAGTAGCCTCTAAAGTTGATTTCAAAACCTTAAACTTTTGATCTCTAGTTAATCTTTCTTTATTTGTTTCCAATAACCCTAAAACCACGGACACTTCAGATTCATTTTTTCTATATATAGAAGATGACTTTTTTTCTATTAAGGTGTTGAAATGAAAGAATTCATTATCTGGCATATGTAAACTCGGCATTTGCTGATTCATTTTGCTCCAATAAACTCCCAACATTTCTTTACTTCTTTCAGCAGCAGTCAAAGCAGTATCTTTTTCATTTTCTGTTAAGTTAAAATCACTTTGTGTTGTAGCTAAATATCTGGCACTTTCTACAAAATTATTTCTAGCTAATATCTTAAATAATGGCCAACCATCAGACTCTAACTGTAATATATTTTTTTCACCTAAATGTTTAAGCATTATTTCAATGCTTTTATCATAGTGTGTTTTGGTTATAGCATATAAAATTTCAGGCAACTTTTCTTTATTAGGATTTATAACCATATGTCCAGAAATATATCTTTTTTCTGCTGTTTTATTTTCTGACATTAAAGAATAACCATACTTGGCAAATAATGGCAATAATTTAGAAATAAAGGTTGGAGAGCTATCTTTTTTAAAAAAAGACATGAACAAGCTATCTTCTCCGTTTATTTCCAATACTGCTCTTTTGAATTCTTCTGGATTATTTTTTTCCATTTCTTCAAGAAGATATATATAATCATTTTTAATTAATGCTTCAATATTTCTATTCATTTTTGCCCCATTTTTTGATTATTTTTATTTGTGACCTCTGGATTTCTCATTAAATCTCTTTTGTAATGAACAATTGCTTTTGCAGTATTTTGAGTTATTTCTTCATCTTCAGAAAAACCAAATTTTAAATGATTACTATCTAATATAGGATCTTCACTTAATTCTTTTAATTTTGACTCTATTTTCATATACTCTTTTGGAGAAATAAAATGTAAATGCACTTTACACTCTTTCTCTAGTGCTTCATCAAGAATTTTTCCATGACTATTAGAACTAACTAAACCTATAAACTGTTGGAAAGCAGTTCTGTCTTTAATGTTATGAACTTTTTCATAAGTATATGGTGTAAATGGATTTGTTTTGGAACAAAAGTTATATGCACTTTGAATATATTTTTGAAAATCTTCAAATAAGTTTTTATTTAACATTATTTTTTCTATGTCAATTTCTTTATGTGAATTAACTTTTATATATGGAATATTATCAAAATTCATACTGTCCTCATATTTTCATTTTCTTATTTGCTTTAATCGGCTCTTCTGAAAAAGATTGAGTTAAGTCTCTTTTAAGCATCCAATTATTAACCAAATTATCATTTGTCTCTATTTCTGGTATTGTTTTTTTATGAACTAAAAATTCTTTAAGCAATCTAGTAACCTCTTCTTGGGCATATGCCTTTTCATTGTTATACATTCTTACTTCTATAATTCCTTTGTGCCTATCAAAATCTACCACATCAATTTTTTCTAATTTCCAAAGCTTTTTTAAACCGTTCATAAAGTTCTTTATTTCAGTTTGTATTTTCCCCTCTGTGTAATTTGGAATACATAAAATTTGTGAAGCTTTTCTGCAATTAATTCTGAAAGCAGTAACATGTTTTGCGGCATCTTCTTCTAGTTTGAATTCTAACTCTTCAAATTCAGACTTAAGATGATTTGAAAACTCACAAAATGGGGCTAATTTTTTTTCATCTCTTCCATACTTATCTATTAAGAAGTTGGACATTTTGGGACCATATAAAGCACTTTTAGCTTGGTTTTTTCTTTGCTTAAAGAACTTCAACCAAAATTTATACATGTCATTTTCATTAGGATTAAAAGACTCTAGTAAATTGTCTATTTTTTTAAACTCAACTCTACCCATATGTAATGTAGAAATTGAAAACCCATTTATAACACTTAGTGCTTCCTTGTAGTTTTTAGTGGTTTTATTTAATACATATATAATGCTTTCATTCCAAGAATACCCTAAATATTCTGTAATGTTAGATATCATAAATTTTTGTTCATCAGCACTATTAGAATTAAAAATATCTATAAAAGCATTCACATTGAAATCTTTAGCTTCGCTTCTAAAACCAGATATATTTTTTTCTTTTAATATGTAATTAAGCTGTTCTTCACTTTTAATTGGAGAAGAATCTGCTGGAACATTATCTCCAGGAGTTACTATATTTAAAGTGTTGTAATACCTATTTTCTGTTAGATATAAATTATATTTTTCTTTTAATCCATAACTGAATATCTGCTTAATTATTTTTTTATCCATAAACTTATCTTTTATTTTTAATTATACCAAATAAAATATGTTTTCCAAATTAATATTTACTTTTAAAAAATAAACCTTAACATGAAAATAAAAGGGTAAAAAAAATGACAACACAAAAAAGCTATTATGATTATTTCTTAGACGAAAAAAAACCTCAAGAAACCAGATTGCAATGGGGTGAACAATGGAAATACGAACAAATTAAACAAACCAGAGATGAGTTGAGAGCTAAATATTCAAATCTTCCAGAATTTTCTAATTCAAATAAAAACAAAATCAAGTGATTTATTATCAATCCTTCTCAAATATGAGTAAAACATATTACGATATTTTACAAGTCAATAATAATGCTGAAGAATCAGTAATTAAAGCGGCATATAAAGTATTAATCCAAAAAAATCACCCCGACAAAAACAAAGAATTAAAATCAGTAGACATTACAAAAGAAATAAATAAAGCATATGATGTATTATCTAACCCTAAAGAGAGAAAAATATATGATATTTATTTATCTCAACAGCAAGCATTAAAAAATAAAGAATTAGAAGAACAAATAAGGCTTCAAGAGCAAAAAAAACATAAGCCAAACAATTTAGTTAACACTAAAACAATAAATAACGAACAAATCTATTGGCAACATATATTGGAAAAACACAAGGAAATTCAAGATATTGAGAACCAATATTTATTAAAAAGAAAGCAAAAAAATAAAAAGATGTTTTTCTTTAGCATAAGTGTTTATATTTTAACTCTATTTTTAATATTTGATTTCTTTTTTCATATAACAAAAATAAACTATTCAGAAATTAGTCATAATATTTTCAAATATATATCAAGCCAAACAAAAACTTTACAACAAAATAATTAAATCTTAATTTTTTTATTATCTTTTTCTTCTTTTTTTTCATTGATGATTAAATTTAATTTTAAGTAATTAGCAAACTCTTTATTTTTTTCATACCTATCAATTATCAAAGAATCATCAGGATTTAACTGAATTTTAAAATGATTTTTTAGTACATTAATAGCATATTCATTTTTGGATTCAACAATATGTTCAAGCACTAAATCTAAATGCTTTTTAACCATATTCTCAATAGTGCTGATTACTATAAACTTTTCAAATATTTCTTTGTTCATATATTTGAAAGCACCCATTAAAATAGATTCCCAATTTATATGACTACCTATTTCAGTATCTTTAAGATTTAAGAATATTTCAAAATTACCCTTTTCAATAGCAACTTTAAATGGTTTTGTTATATCTATTGGATGCCTTATGGGAGTTTGAGGGACAATATAATCTGTTTCATCATATAGGCTTGGATACTTATCTCTAGGTATTCCTATTAAATCTTTATATTGAATTAAAACATTTTTAATTTTATTTGGCTTTAAAAAAACATTTAATTTTTTGTTATTTAAAATAAAACTTAATGCTTCTGCGTTGTTTCCTTTTAAAGCACCGTATAAACCATACCAAAAAGCATAGACATATTCTTCTTTTTCTATTTTTTCTGTAGTAGATATTTCTTTATTTTTTATAAGCCAAAGTATTCCCCTTTTTTCTTTAGGAAAGAACTTTTTTAGTTCTTCAGAACTTGCTGTTTCACAAGCCTTTTTAAACTGAAAAACTATTTTATTTGGTGTGTCATTAACTTCATAATACATAGACAAATATATAGCCGCATATAGATAAAATGTCAAAATAAAAAAAAGCCCATTAGGGCTTTTCTTTATCTTACTGGTTTAATTTCTTCACCAGGAGGTGGAAGCTTTAATTCATCTACATTATTTGGATCTTGTGAATTTGATTGAGGAGCAACTACTTGTTCTGCTTGTTTACCCCCAGCTATCAAGTTTATACTAGACTGACCTTTTTCCATTAGTCCATTAATCATATTAGATAACTCTGGTTTTGGTTGGTTGTTAATATAAACATTTCCTTGGTGATAAACAAATGTCATAGTAAACTCATCAGGCTTTTCCATTGTAATTCCAGACTCTGGTGGTATAAACATTGGCAACATTTGAACCATTTGACCACCCTTAAGGGCTACAGCTGCTTGAACAGTCACTTTAGATGGCACAGAAAACTCTTCCAAACTTTGTGAAGGAGCAATTCCAACTTTAAATACCATATTTAAATTTCCAGAGTTTGTGCTTGTTGCTTGAAATTTATCAATTGAAAACTCCATTCCTGCTAAGAACATATCTGTTACATGTTTTTTAGTCTTTTCAGCAATCATCTCTTTAGTTTTAGACTTTAAAGCATCTTTAGCAGCAGCTTTTTTAACAGGATCTACTTCAGCATCTAATTTCTTTTCCTCTTTCACAGCGGTTTGGATATCAGTAAATAAAGATACTAATCCTTCTACACTCTCAGCTTTTAATTTATTAAAACTTGTAGCGAAACTCATACTAGCTTTTGGCTCCATAGGCTCCATAGACATATGAGGCACATCCATACTATTTTTCATAGAATATGTTCCATCAGCTTGCTTTGAAAAATCATAAGTGTTCATCATATTATTCATTACTACATTTTGAATCTTATACTCTTGAGCACTAAACTCAGCTTTTCCAAACAATATACTTCCAGGCATAAAATCTTTTTTAAACCCAACATTTTTCATTGACAACATTGGTTTTAATTCACCTACTCCACTCACCCAATTAATATCCCCAATATTACCAGACACACTTGTAATGCCATTGCTTCCATTTAAATTTACTTTAATATTTGTTCCATTAATTGTTACGATTTCTTTTTTCATTGGGGATTGCTGTGCTGGTTTAGAAGGATCAGCAATTTGGTTATTGGCTTCTCCATTAGCAGGAACTCCATTTATTTGTAAATCCATAGGCATTTTAACCACTGGTGTCTCTTCTTTAATTTCTATTGGAACTACATCCATACTGATATTTGCTATTTTGTCTTTTAATTCAGCATTAATTGTCATTAAGTTAGAATCAAGAAATGAACCATTATTGATACTTGAAACACTCTTTAAACTTTCTTCATCAGACTTTATCTTATTCTTAAAATCATCACTGAAACGCAATTGTGCTGTTACTTTAACTGGACTTCCCCCAATTAATTCAAGTCCATGAGAGACATTAAAATCAACCACCGAAAAATCTTCAATATAATATTTACCAGAAGAGGCAAATAAACCTTTATTTAAATCATAACGGGCATTTACACCAAGAGCTTGTAATTGGCTAACTGATTGATTAATTAATTCTTGAGCTTCATTACCTTTTTGGTATATTTTAAATCCCAAAAAACCACTAGCTCCTAGTCCAAAAACTACTATGGCTGTCCCTGCTGTAATTAACTTATTCATATCTTTTGATCCCTTTTCTATTAAAGATATAAAAACATAATGTGATGTCAATAAAAACCAGTAATTTGATTATTGTTTCAAAATTTAATAAAACATATTTATTGGATTAATTAATATGAAAATAAAAAAAATAATTTTATTTACTAGCTTATATTTAGGGATTACTTCAGCTTTTGCTGAAAAAATTGAATGTGATAACAACACAACAAGAGATGCTGTTTTAACTAAAATTGGCTATGCTCCAACAAATAAAAGTTTTGAAGAGATATCCAAATATTGTAAATGGCAGACTTGGGTATTAAACCAACTAAACAATCCTAATTTATATAATGATGACCATATAGAAAATGATTTTGCTAATTTTGAGATTAATACTAAAAATGATTTACAAATGATGCAAAAGTATTGGGTGGAAGCTCCCCCTACTGAAACTTTTGTTCAAAATGAAATGTTCACAAGAAGACTTAATTATGCTCTTTATTCTGAAAACAGATTAAGAGAAATGATGGTTTGGTTCTGGTTTAACCACTTTAATGTATATGGCGACAGTGGCTCTATTCGCTATATGAAATCTTACGAAGAAATATTTAGAAACAACCCATTTGGAAACTTTAAAGAAATACTACTTCAAGCATCCACTCACCCTTCTATGCTTATTTATCTAGATAATGAGTTAAACAATAAAAAAATGAAACTTGAAGGTAAATATATTGGTCCTAATGATAATCAAGCACGAGAGTTATTTGAATTACATTCAATGGGTGTTGATGGAGGATATACAGAAAAAGATATTCAAGAATTAGCCAAAATACTTACTGGTTTTAAGTCATTACAGCAACATGAAGTATTCCTATCAGCAGATTTCACAAAATATCAAAAAGAACTCTATTCTCTAAAAGACATAAAGGAATTAAGGTTTTTTTTTGCAAAGTATAAAGAATTTAATGTTACTAAAGTTAATGACAACTTTTCCTTATATTATGACATAGGTCATGAAGAAGGTGATAAGATAATTTTGGGTGAAACTGTAAAATACAATAAAGATCAAGAAATAAAAAATGCAATAGAAATTATTGTTAATCACCCATCTACAGCCAAATTTATTTCTAAAAAAATATACACTTATTTCTTGGGAACCGATTATAACCAATCAGTTTTGGAAGAAATGGAAAAATCCTTTAAAAAAACTAATGGTGAGATAAAACCCATTTTGGAAATACTATTCACATCAAAAGAATTTGAAAATAATTTAATACAGAAAAAATATTTCAAAAATCCTTTTGAATTCATGGTTTCAACCACAAAACTCACCATCAATAACCAAAAAATAAATGACAACACAGATATTAGAAATATTTTATTTAATTTAGGTTTTGGCATTCATTGGAAATTAACACCAGAAGGTTATTCATTAGACCCAGTTAAATATGAATCTTCCAACACATTACATCAATATATAAACTTCGCTGATTTTGTTGTTTCTGATAAAGCTTTTGGTGGACATCAAATGGGGAAATTTAACTATTACCAAATGAACAAACAAAATTATTTTAAATTTTTGATATCTCCAAATTGGATTAACAGGTGATTAATATGGATAGACGAACTTTTTTAACACAACTGATATTAACTGGAACTTTACCATTTATTAGCATCCCTACTCATGCTGTTCAAAATACAAACAAAAAAAGATTTATATTTATGATGCTTAGAGGAGGTATGGATGGTTTGAGTTTACTATCTCCTTACGGATTAGACGAATATACAAAGTATAGACCTAATATAGCTACCCCAAAAAATAAACTTATTAAAATTAATGATAAATTTGGCATCCACCCCGTATTTAAAAATGGACTACTTGAACTTTATAATTCAGAACAAGTCATCTTCATTCCACAATCAGGACAACACAATAACTCTAGAAGCCACTTTCAAGCTCAGGACGAATTAGAATATGGCAACAGAAAAATCAAAAGTAATGATGGTTTTTTAAATAGAATGAGTCAAATTGATAAAGAACTTTCTCATGTCAGCTTTACATCTGGGATGCCAGAAATATACAAAGGTGATGCCGTTATTAATAACATAGGAATTGGAACATACTATAGTAATATTAATCAATATAACCAAGACACTATAAAATCCTCACTAAAGCCAAACCTAATTAACAACTATGTTAAAATACTAGAAAATAATAATTTTTTTGACACCTTATTAAAAAAATATCCAAACTTTCAAGGTAAACCTCTTACAGAAAAAATTGGCATATTTATTAAGGAAACAAATACAGATGTTTCTTTTATAGACACAGGACACAATTGGGATACACATGCTCAATATGGAATCCTTGATGGTAGATTATTTAATTACTTTAAAATGCTTAACTCAGAAATTATGTCTTTAAAAGAAGGCTTAGGTGAAGAATGGAACAACACTACTGTTGTTATTAATACTGAATTTGGCAGAGGTATTAAAGAAAATGGCTCACAAGGAACTGAGCATGGACATGGCGGATTGATGATTGTAACTGGAGGAAATGTCCGTAAAAGCCAAATATTAGGTGATATAAAATCACTAAAGTTAGAGGATGCTTGGGAAAATAGAGATTTGCATGTTGAGTTTGAATATAGAGAAGTTTTAGCTTCCCTATTTAAAAATCATTTAAACTTACCTAAAGATAAAATTGATTTTATCTTACCTAGTGTGCAACATAACTTAAACATTAGTTAATACTTGGCAACCTATCTAAATTCACATCTTTTAAGTTGTCTTCTTTTACCACAATGTGTGTGCCAAGACCGTGAATAACTTCTAGACTCATGCAATAATGATTTGCATCTTTTTCAGTCATTACTGAAGTTTTTTCTAATTTACCTTCTTTATTTTTATGAACTATAACATATGATAAACTCATTTTTTTACCCCTTTTTCTTGCATAATAACAAAGTTTTTTTCATTTTCAATCTCACAAATATGATATAATTTTATCATCAACAAAAAAGGCTTGTTCTATGAATCAAAAATATATCACTAACAAAATTCAAACCATCATTCAAATTGAGGATAAAGCGATTGTTCAAAAAGAAATTGAAAGCCTCATTGAAGAAGTTAAAATTGGAGCTTATTTTCAAGCCTGTAATGATATCAGTAGACAAAACTATAAAAACAGAATGCTAACTCAAAAAACTATTGAGTCAGCATCTAATGTTGTTAAATTAAATTCCAAAATTGGTTTTGAATAATTTGGCATGATGGTTGTGTTCAAATCTGAATGTATGTTCTTTAGCACCAGACAAAATATCAACTGACCACTCATGCCTATCAAGATGCTTTCTACACCAATCTTTTGCTTTTAAATCTAAATCTGAACTAATCTTTACTAAAACTCCTGGAGACCATTTACTTTTATAGTCAGAAATCTCTGAAGGCAAAACAGGTTGTTTTTTCATTTTCATTCCTTTTCAAAAATAAGTTTTGTTTTTTTGTAAGACACTTTCATCTTTATTGGATAATCTTCTAATTTGCTGTCATTTTTAAGAGTTCTAAACTCTTCATTTGCTTGGGATCTAATCTTATCTATTTCTTCATTTGGTATAGCAAAGAAATCTTTAACAACTTGCATAATTCCAAACGGAGCGAAATACTTGTCTCTAAAATGTAGAATTAAAATTTTTTTATTTTCATTTAATTCATAACTAACCGAATTATCTAACTTTATTGCCATGATACTTCTCCTACAACAATTTTTTGTGTCAATTAAACTATACACAAAAAAGAGATTAAGTAAATATGATGTTAATACTTATTTACCACACATTTGAGGCTAACCATTCATATGCTTTTTCTTCTGTATCAAATAATTCTCCGTGTTGTCTATAAATATCTTCACAAGAACCACATACACAACTATAAGAAATCGCCTTCTCTCCATCACGAGATGTTGTCTTTGTTAACACATTAAAACTCTTATTAAAGTCACTTATTTCATGACCACAGGATAAAATAATCATATCATCTCCTAAAATTTGGTGTGTGAGGTTGGAGTCGAACCAACACTTGTACCATACATTTTCGTTATGCCTAACTACTAAAGGACTCGAACCTTAGACCAGATGCCTCTGTGCGTTTTCCGTTTCGCCACTCACACACCTTTATTATAGCATACTTATTATATTTTATTTGTTTTTTTATTTAGCTTATTATTGGAAAGCTCTTTGCTGAGATAGATTACATCAATTTCTGCCATATATCTATCTCTTAATTCTTGACCTTTATACCTTTTTACATTCAGATTGATATCATTTTTAATTTGATTAAAACTTTCTAGCGAAATTTTCTCCATAATTAAAGGTAAAATTTTCATTCTCTTAATAAAATTTTTCTCGTTGTCAGTTATTGCTGAAGATATTATGATTTTATTACAAAAAATTGCTTCAGAACTATCTTTAACCATATACTTTAATAAATATTTAACAGCTTTTGGCTTCGAATTTTGTACACAAACCCACAACAATGGATGTCCCTTATCATCTAAGTCCATGCCTAATGATTCTAAATATTCTAATTTTTTTACCTCATCTTTTTTTACAAAAATAGAAGCCACACCATTTAAAAATGATTTTTTATTTTCATAATATAGACTTAAAAGTTTACCATCATTTTTTTCATCTATTAATTTTTTTATTTCTTCAAATTTCATTTTTAAAGCCTATTAATTACTTTATTTTTTTTGTTAAATTGCTCACAAAAATTAGGGATTAAATCACCCAATCTTTTTTCTATTTTCTCATCAAACACAATATCGTAAGATAACTTACTTACATCATGTTTAAAACAACCATCTGTAATGTCTCCGTGCATTTCACTTAATACAGTAGATTTTTTTAATATTTGTTTTGCTTTTTCTCTTACAGTCACAGTTAAGAAATTATTACCCATATTTTTCTTAACACTTTCAGGAAAGTCCATATTTTGGATTCTACTTAATTGTAATTTTTCCATTTCAACAAGTAACTCTTGTGCAATACCATTATTTCTAAATTCTGGCTTTACATAAAAAGCCATAAATCCAAGATGAAGCATTTGAAAATCATATTGATATCTCCAGGGATTTTTTCTTTCTCTGTTATCAAAATGCACAACTCCAGCTTGATGATAGAATAAATCACAATCTTCTTTAATTCTGTGCTCTAACATACAAATAGCAACAGGCTCTTCTTCTTTATAAGCTATAACAGCAGAAACTCCATAGTAAGGAACTTCTCTGTTAAAAGTTTTTTTCATTCTAGAAATAAAATCTTCTTGCTCATCATCATCTTTATATAAATGATTATCTAAACAGAACTTAAACAAATCTGTTGGATCGTCATCTTTTTCATATACTAATTTTTCAATTTCCATGACTTAAATTTTCCTAATTATGATTTTGGTTTTATTGAATTACTTTGGTTAAGATCTGATTTCCTCATATCTTTTATTTTATCAACAAGAGTCTCAACATTGGGAACGTTGCTTAAATCTTTTTTGTAATTTTCTATATTCTTTGCCATTTCAATTGCTACATCTCGTTCATCACCATTGAACTTGTCTGTTATTTTATCAACAAGTTTAGGAACCATAGCAATAGCAGAACCAACCCCCAAGCTAACCGCACCAAAAATTGCTGTTGGCACAGTTACAGCAGAACTCATTAAGGCTAAAGTAATTGGAATTTTACCTGCTTCAATAATTTTTTCTCCAGCCATAGCAACTAAAGCTCCAGGAGCTGCAATCGCACCACCAGTTAAATTAAATGTTGCCTCAACACTTTTTTCTAAAGTCGTTTTTTTGTCAATATGTGTTAATATTGTAACATCATATTGTTTGATTTCGTTCAATTTATAATTACACAAAACCCCAAAACAATCCTTTAAGATATCCAACTGTTCTTTTTTGATATCTTTTAATCTAACACCACGAGCAGAATGGGAATTTTGAAATTGTGAAAACAAATCTTCACCACCTTCTATGGGATTAAAATCTTCTCTATTGATTAAGCTAACTTTATCAAGTTTTTTTTGGTCTATTTCAATATCCAAACCACTAAAAGTTGTACCATTTTTTATTATTTCTATTATTTTTTCTATTTTTTCCATAAACTAACCTTTTAATTATTATAAACCATTGAAAAATAAAATCAAAAACTCATCAATAAATAAAAAAATATGGTATAATCCTACTCATGACAAATACTATGGAAACTAATAAAATGAACAATCGTAAGTTCTTCTTCTCCTCTGACCATCATTTCTTTCATAAGAATGTTATTCAATACACAAATCGTCCTTTTTCTGGGATTGAAGAAATGAATGAAGTAATGATTCAAAATCACAATAAAGTTGTGTCCCCACAGGATATTGTTTACTTTGTTGGAGATTTTGCTTTTACATCCGATGAAGATGCTGTTGTTAATATTCTTCGCAAAATGAATGGAGAGAAGCATTTTGTTGTTGGCAATCACGACAAAATCATGTTTAAGGATAAAATTCGCAAACAATTTAATTCTTTTAGCACTTCTGCTCATAAGGAAATCTATGTTCCAGATGAAACAGCACGTGGTGGTAAACAAGCTATCACACTTTGCCATTATGCAATGAGAGTTTGGAACAAATCTCATCATGGCGCATTTCATCTTTATGGACACTCTCATGGCAGTCTTCCTGACGACCCTACCTCTCGTAGTTTTGATGTGGGGGTTGACAGTTGGGATTTTACACCTATTTCTTACGAACAGGTAAAAGAAGTTATGGCAACAAAAAATTGGGTTCCTATTGACCATCATGAATGATATTTTAAAACCATTTGGACTGTTCTTCATTACTGCCATTTTTGAAATATTAGGCTGTTATTTCACTTGGGTTTTTGTTAAGCAAAGTAAGTCAGTCGTTTATATTGTTGCTTCATTTGTTTGTTTGGCCATTTTTAGCTATTTGCTAACTATTCATCCAACTTCAACTGGTAAAACATATGCCGCCTATGGCTCAGTTTATGTGGCAACCTCTTTCTTATGGCTTTATTTTATGGAGTCTGGCAATATCACTAAATATGATATTTTAGGAGTTTTTGTATCATTAGTTGGCATGACAATTATTATGCTCCAACCATCAGTCAAGCTCTAATTTGTGTTATAATAATCCAATCGCAACATCAAGGACTTCATATGTTTGGCTTCTTCAATAAACAACAGGTCATTCAACAATCTCAAAAAGAAATTCTTGAACTTTGGAAAAAACAAGACCAACAACGAGAAGAATCTAAACAACAAATTCAAAACATTGAATTGGAGATGAAAATTGGAAAACTTGTGATCATGGTTTCTAATGAAATTGATAATGTTAAAGTTGGCATTGCTAAATCTATTGAACTAATCTCCAAAGCAAAACAACCATATTTGGTTGTTGAAGATATAATCTCTGGTCAAGAAGTTATCCCACTGGGAACTGTTTTTGACTATTCTGAACAAAAATTTAATGCTCTTAATAAACTTGAACCAAACGAAAGAATTGCTATCATTTACAACAAATTGGGTTATCATCATGTTGATAAATCCTCAAGCCAAACTGTTATCCCAGAAGATTCAGAAATTTGGGGGAAAAAAGTAAGGCAAGCTGTTGAAAAATGGAAAGAACAAAACCCCGTAACCTGGAAGGAAATGAACGAATAATGGAAACCGACAAACAATACCGAAATCCCACACCTGTTGCTATTGCGATTGTTCCTGTTGAGAAAAAAATTAATTTTAAAATTGACGGTAATAAAGATACTGATGTTAATCTACATCAAGTTCTATATGTTCAACGGAACATTGAACCAAACTTAGGCATGTTAGCTCTACCTGGTGGATTTGTTAATGAGCAAGAAACCATTGAAACAGCTGGTAAAAGAGAACTTTTTGAAGAGACAGGTCTAGTCATTAAAGAAGAAGATTTCCAACTGTTTAGAAGTAGTATCACATCAAATAACCGTGTTCTTGTATTTGGCCTAACTACAGTTCAAAAAGAAAATGTGATTTCAGTATTAGAAGAAAACTTACTTAAATATCCACACATTCAAGAAGAAACTCAACAGTTTGTGATCTCTGGTTTGAATATTTTAAACGCAGCATTTCCACTTCATCAACTTGCTGTTAAACAGTATCTTAATTTTACTAATGGAAAGATTTGTCATTTTGTCCATAAAACTTTTGGGAAGAATAATGGCAACTTGTTTGAAGCACAACTTAAAAAAGATGGATTTTTGTCTCTTGACTGGCAACTAAATTAATTATTATTTAATTTTTCTTCGTAGACTTTAAATCCTAAATAAAATATTTGCCCACATTCAACACATTCAAAAGGATATGCATCGTCATAAAACTCTGTTTTTTCTTCAACTGATTTAGCAACATATATGCCACCCTCAGTTATTTTTCCTTCAGCCATATAGTCTGAACTTAATTTAACATTTTTACTACCACATATTGGACAATACATACTTATTCCTAAAATCCTTTTATAGTCAAAAAAACAAAACAATAAATAACTAATTATGATTATTTATTGCTTATTTATTATTAATAATTTTAGGCGAAAAAGATAGTGAATTTTAGAATAAAAGAGGAAAAAAATTCCAATTTACAAAACTTAACAATTATATTTATCGTATTTGATAATTAAATTTTTAAATTTATTATTTTTGTTATTTCTAGTAGAGCCTTTAATCTTACTGTTGATGTTATAGGAATAAATAAAATCATTTTTTCACCTAATTCTATCCTTATGATCTTTTGTTAAATTAATCTCAATTTTTTCAGCAACATTATTAATTAAATCAATATGATTATATACCGATATTTTTTCTATCTCCAACATGAAATTAATTAGTGTCTCACTAAATTCTTTGGGTAATTTTTCATGCCTAGTAGTATTCGCCAATTTTGCCAAAGGAACAGTTAAATAGGCTAAATGTTGTACAACATGATAGCCGTAATTTGAAACATTAAAATTATGATAATGGGTTATTTGTTTTTTTCTGTTTTCATCTAAATCTATATTGTTTTCAACTGCCAAATCTATGCAGCGAAGATAAATGTCTGCTATTTCTAAATCACGTAGAGAATCATTCTTATTGAAAACTTCTTGAACAGCTTCCCCAATTTCTGAACCAATTAAAGCAATTGACTCAAGTGGTGATTTGTTGTGCCAACTCTTGCTTTCAACCCAATCAAAATGGGCTTTTGCTATTTCATTTATTAATTTCATATATTCCTTCTTTTTTCTTTATTTGATATCCCATTTAATTTGAAATTCAATTTCTTGCTTACCATCACTTCTTTCATGTTCCACATTGAACTTAGCAGATGCTGGAACATAAAGTCTTTCTCCATCTATTTGTATACTGAATCCTTTTTTACTTTCAATTGCATCTGCGAAACGACGCAGTTTAGCTACAAACTGCTCTCTTGTATATGTTTTTTCTACATCTTTATTTTTATCCATATAGTTCTCCTAAATATTTAAATTAATTTACAATATTTTTCACTTATTGACAATAGATTATTATTTTGCCAGAAGTTAATATATTAACAAAGGATATATATGTTTAGAAAAATAATCACTACCGCACTTTGTATATTAACATTTAATTCAGCTAAAGCTGATGAGTGGACAGGAAAAGACAAAAAATTTCATTTAGCAGCTGGAACAGCAATTTCTTCAATTACAACATTTTATTCTAAAGATTCCACTTTAGGCTTTTTAGTTGGAACTGGTGCAGGTGTCGCAAAAGAAGTATATGACAGCCAAAGAAATGGAGATGCTTCAGGTAAAGATCTTGCTGTAACCATGATTGGAGCCTATATTGGTTCACACATTACTGGATTATATATTATACCAATAAAAAAAGAACAATCCTTAGTCTCTTCTAGTCGTTCTATTTTTGATGGTTTTAAGATTGAATATTCTAAAAGCATCAACATATTTTGATTTATCAATAAAATCTAACAAAAAAGCAGACCATTTCTGATCTGCTTTTTGTCTTATTGAAAACTACTTAAGGTTTATACTTATTAGATTTCTCCTGGCTTATTTCCTTATTGAAGGCTTCAGTGAAAAGGTTATACTTATTCTCCTTCATCATCTCTTTTTCATGATTTTTAACATTATTTAATAACTGATTAATCATCACAAGTGTGAACTCTTCTTTGTTATCTTTCAAAGAAATTTTTCTCTCTAACTCAAAGTCACCGTGATATGCCAATGGTGAATCAAATGGCTCAAAACCACCTACATCTTTAAACTTATAATAATATTCATTTACTGTTTGTATAGCATTAATTGTTTTATTATTAAATTTTACCTTTACAGCGAAATCTTTCACTTCTTCTTCATCTTTTTCTGGCAATACAGGCAATATTTCTAAAGTATAACTTTTGTTAAGTGTGTTATTTAATTTCCAAACTTCATATGCCAACTCTTTTATATCTTGTTTAATTTTCATTGTTACTCCTTTTAATCTTACAACTATATTTATATTTTATAGAATTAAAAACCTTTGTCTAATCGACAAAATTAACAATTATTACTTTTGTTAATTTTCATTTTCAAAACTTAAAATAGGAAGCAACTCTTTGTTAAATAATTTCACCTTATTTTCAATATCACGATTTGATTTCATAAAGACCACTAAGTGTTCCGTGTTTTTTTGATATTTAAACACAATACACTTATTAGATATTTTTAAAAACTCTTTAATTTTTTCAGAATCATTTAAGTAATCATTTAAAAAATTCTTTTTAAAATTAATATCTACTTGTTGCTTACTAAATAAATCATACTTATTTACATTTTTAATATCCAAACCCATACTAAAAGTATATAGACTATCTTTCATTTTAACAAAATTAAGTTCATCATTGATTTTTTTATGTTGCCCATTTTCTATTAGAATTGAAAGCATTTCATCTTCAGATTTAATATCATCAAATTCTAAATTTTCTTGTTGAATGAAGTTTTTAATTGAATCTTCATAATCATAGTGAAAGTCTAATACTTTTTGTATTTTAATTTCTGATTTTTTCTTTTTATCAGAATATTTTGTACTTATACTTTTAGGGATAAACCTATCTGGAACAATTGTGACAATCCTAAAATGATTTTCACTTCTTTTTTTAGCTAAAACTAAAACAATAGCTTCATTTGGAATTTCCATCATCTTGTATTCTACATCATATCCATATGTTTCATATAAGTGAATCATATATGTAGTATTGTTCAAAAATGAATTATTTTCTTTGCTTTTTGCCAATAACTCATTAAAAATTGGATATAAATCATCTAGGCTAGATTTCTTTTTCCAATTTTTCAAAACTGTAAAATTATCACAGAATAAAGGAAACCGTTCTTGAATTCTTTCTACGGCATGATAAGTCAAAAACACTTTTTTCAAGGCTTTCTCCGATTATTAAAGATGAAGATAATGGCTAGTATTATAACATGAACTTAATTAATTATTTCAATTTTTCTCTAAATTTAAAGTTTTTAGTAGACTCAAATAATTGACTTATTTCCCTTAATTAATTATAAAAATACCAATAGGATAGCATTATGAAATTTAACATGATGATTAGTGGGATAGAAACTTTATTTCCTGAAGTACAAATTTGTTATTTTGAAAAAGATCATGAAATGGTGGTATATTTTTTAAATACTAACAAGGAAAAATCGCCTTTAATAAGCCAACTTTAGTTCAAAAAATAAAACAATTCAGATCTAATTTTATTTCTAAAGAACAACATAATTTTTTTAAAATTTAATGAAAGAAAAAAAGCAGACCATTTCTGATCTACTTTCTATTTTATCTATGGTGCGCAATATCGGAATCGAACCGATGACCATAAGTTTTAGAGGCTCTTGCTCTACCATTGAGCTAATTGCGCATAACAGCAGTTGTTTATTTCACTTAATCCGCCAACTTTCAGCTAAAATCAAATTAAGTCCAATTAATTTCTATGTGTTTATTATAACACTATTTTTATTTTTGTACAACTGTTTTTAATCATCTTTGTAATCTGTTAAATCTAAAAGTTGATTTTCTTTCTGATCAAAAACTTTAATACTCATTACCATTCCAGTATAAACAAAATGAACCCAAAATGGTCCCACATAGTTTTTTGCTGTCATAACTAAATCATTTTGTTGTTCATTATTTAAATATCCACCAACCCAAGGTTGTGATGCTTCAGAAGCATTCTTAATTTTGATTGTATAAGCCAACTCCTTTTTAGTCATCTTGTGAGCTAAAAATCCAACAACAGCAAAGTTTGGTAGCACTAATCTCTTTGGACTATACTCTTCGGGATCACCATTCCAAGCATGATAGTGCTTTACAAATTCTTCTTTTTCTTGAACTGTCCAACTGTTAGGAAAACTCCAATCATTACAGCCATCGTTACCTAAACGGCTAGAATACTCTTTTAGGAACTCTTGAATTAAAATTGATTCTTTTTGTTTTAACATAATTTATCCTTTATTTTCCACATTTGTTAATCTTCATTGCCAATTCATTGATCGCTGCTTTTGCTTGTGCTTCTGTTGAATACATAATTGGATAAACTGAACGAGCACTATAATTGCTAGCCATTTTCACCATCACAATTCTTGGAATTGATTCGGCAGAGTACGAAGTTGTATTATAATTATTATCCTTAATAATCTCTAAGGAACGAATATAATTCACATTAATGAACCTAATCGCTCCAGCATCATCTACTTGAACCATACAGGCTCCAACTGCTGAGGAACTTCCATCCTCATTTACTTTTGAAGAACCCTTAGAAAATGAAGATACTGAAATCACTGACATAATAAAAGCAAGCAGAGTTTTTTTCATGAAACACCTTTGTTGTTAGGATTTTTAGATTATATCACAATTTAAAGGATAATACTTTTTGGAGAAGAAATTTGATTGAGAAGGATTCGAACCTTCACCTCTTGGATTCTACATAATAATTATTTCATTAGAATTATTATGCTTAAAATTGAATCCACATGTCACTTTTACAGTTCTAATATATTACTTTCATAATATTTCATATGTGACAACCTAAGTCTAAATTAGGAGTGCTACCTTTACACTATCAATCAAAACTGGAGCCGAGTTAGGTAGAGTCTTATTTTTTGAATAGTTACTGTTCAATTGCTCTTTAAACTTCATTAGACACAAATACTTTCAAAAGTAACCCTGTGTCAGCATTATTCTTTAACGAATTATATCACATAATCATCTTGCTATGCAATAAATATTTTAAATTAACGACCCTTATTTTGTTATAGCAGACAATGGCTAGATTTTACTGCTTTTACACTAAAGACTTTTGTTTCTTTAATAACCACAATGGAAAAATAAAAAACACACTGCCTGGAAAATCAACCACTCTACTGATTGACACGACCAAACCTAAGGGCCCTTAGTTGTGTGTTTCTTTTATTGTAACATTAAATTAAAAAAATTTACAAGTTTTTTTATGATATAATTCTAAACATGAACATTACCAATCAAGGAAATTTAGTGACTTATCAAATATTTGTGGATGCTGATGCTATACCATTTAAAATTCGTGAAGCTATCATTCGCTACTCTAAACGAACTGAGAAAAGAACACTTTTTGTAAGTAATCATTTTTTTAAAATATCAAAGCATCCTTTTGTTGAGCAAGTCTTTGTTGAGAAACAAATTGATCAAGCAGACAATCATATTGTCTCTTTAATTCAAGCTAAAAATCTTGTAATTACACAAGACCTTTTATTAGCAAAACAAGTATTAGAAAAAACAGGAAAAGTTCTTAACCAATATGGTGAAGAATTACTCCTATCTACTGTAAATGAAAAATTATCTTTTAGAGAGTTCTATTCACAAATGAGAGATATGACAGTAGAAACCAATGCCAATCAAAAAGCATACACCAATAAAGATTTAGAAAAATTCTCTAACTCTTTAAATAATTGGAAATGGTGATTTAACTTAATTCTCTGTCTTCAACGAAACTAGGAATAGGTCTCCTCTTGAATCTAGTTTGATTGTATCTGTTAACTATTTTCTCTTCAATTTCTACAGGAATCTCTTTACCTTCTAAGAAATCATCTAAGTAGAAGTAAGGGAAGCCAAAACCTTCATCATCTAATTTACCAGGCTTTAATTCCTCCAAGTCTGCTGTTGGTGGCTTATTCCAAATTCTTTCACAAGCACCCAACTCTTTAGCCATCAAACGAATCTGTCTTTTATTTAAACCATTCAATACAGTTAAATCACAAGCCCCATCACCATGTATAGTAAAAAACCCCATAATTGCTTCCGCGTTATGATCTGTTCCCACAACTAAACCTTGATATACTGCGGCGGCATGATATTGGCTAACCATCCTTAATCTTGCTTTAATATTCCCTTTATGAAAATCTACATCTTCAGGGAAAATAGAACCACCAAAATCCTCATATTGTTTTATTAATTGATTGCTTAAATCATTGGCAGATGAGCCAATATTTACAGTGAGAACCCTATTAGGTTTGATAAAATTAATTGCTTCTTGAGCATCTGCTTCGTCAAATTGAACATTAGCAGGTAATCTCATAGCAATAAAATTAGAAATATAACCTTCTGTTGTTAATTCATCAACAGCCATTTGACATAATTTACCAGTAACACTTGAATCAACTCCACCACTAATACCTAAAACATATGCTTTTCTTTCAGAATCCTTTAAGAACTTTTTCAAATAATCTATCCTATCTCTAATAGATTTTTTTACATTAAAATATTTTTCCGAATAGACACCAAACTTAAATAAAACTATTAAAACAGAAAACATTATTAAATCTTGAATTGCCCCTAAGATATTAAATATATATTTATATCTTACATATAATTTTATTTCCTCTGACTCTTCTTTTGCTCTAAGATTTACTAAAAAATCTTCACTATGAAATATTTTTGCTAGATACATCTTATCAATCATTTCGGATGATTTGTAAATAATATGACCTTGTGTTTTAAATAAAACTATTAATTTTTTAACCAATATACCAGTCAATTTAAACCTAAAAACTAAAGAACCAATAATTAATAATATAGAAATCAATCCCAATATTGTTTGTCCAATAAAAATTAAGAATAATATTGCAAAGATTAACTCTATAATCATAGGCATTAAATTTAAATAGAGTAAAGATATTCCATTTATAATCTCATTTCTTTTATTCAATAAAAATGCCCACTCTTTGCTATCTTTTTTAATTAAATATTCTGACGGTAGATAGCTTAGCCTTTCAAAAGCTTTCTGAGAAAAGTTAGAACCTACTTCACTCATCACTTTTATAAAAGTAAATCTTTGCCATGCTTCCAATATAATTTGAAATAATTTAAATAGCACAAATAAACTAACTATTGATATTGGTATAGCAATCAATGATCTTTCTAGAATAGATAAATCACCTTCTATGTTTTTATTTACTAATATTGAAATTAATATAGAAACCAATATTGGCACTGCCCTAATTGCTAAAGCCCTAATAACACCCCAAAATAATTTAACTTTTATACCTGGAGTTACTTTTAATATTTCACTGTTAACTTCTTTAAAACTAAATTTATCTTGTTCGTATATTGTTTTTTGTTTATTTTTCATATTTAACCCCTATTAGAGGTTAAAACAACAAAATATAAAGTCAAAACATTTATTAATTTTTCAATCCTCTAACTTACTCCATTTATAGCCCTTAGATTGTAAACAAAGTTTTAAATCAGAATCTCTTTCTTTTTCATTAACATCTCTAGTTTGATAAGTAGCATCTATAAATCTCGTATCTATAAAAACACAATCTTTAACTACAATATCTCTGATATCGCAATTCATCTTGTTATTGACTGTTTTACAATTAAATGGTTCTTGTTTTTTTATATTTTTACAGCTTTGATGAGCAGGTATTATTTTTGTTGGTTCAGTCATTTCTGTAATCATTTTTTTAGGATACTTCTTATATGAAGAATCTTGGCAATATTGCTGATCTAAACTGATTTGAGCATCACTCTTTCCTTGAGGGGCTATCCAACCATAAGTTGAACAACCACCTAAAAATAAAACGAACATAAAACTTAATACAATTTTCACTTATCTAAACCTACTGTCTGTAGCTTACCTTCCATAGCAAAAACTTCTTGTTTTTCATTCTCTTTTTTGTTTAAGAAAACTTCTCTAAAAGCCATATAAATAAACAAAGAAACAAAAGGCATTACTAAGGGTAAGAATATAATGAATGTTAATAATGGAGCAGCTAATAAAGCAAAAGGCATTGTTATATTTTTAAATAACCCCAACTTTGGATTTACCTTAAAACCCTTTTGAGATAGCATTCCAGCTTCTTCATAACCATCCAAGCTAAACTGCCTCACCACAGGAAATGAAAATAACTTATTTGAGGTGCTAGCAACAATTAATCCCCAAAATATCAATTGATTCATTAAAATAAAATTGTCGTAAATAAAAGTAATAAATTCTCCACCCGGAACTGCTTGTTTTTGAACCTCTGGGTTGCTTGAAACCATAGCACTTAATAGAGCAATAATACTTATCAAAACAACAATATACATAAAGTTATCAAACAAGAATGTTCTAGCATGTTTGAATGTTACACTTAATTGCTTTAGGATATTGAAATTATTAGTTGTCGCATAATCTGTATTAGCAGCCAACTCCATACCGAAAAACAAAAGCCACAACCCAAATACAATTTTAGTAAAAACTCCAACAATGGCAGTTGCATGCTTAGGAGCTGTTTCAGCAAACACACCAATAATTGAATTAATAAAAACACTCACTACAAATATAAGAGTAATATATAACACCCAAGATGTGATGTCTTTCAATACAAGCTGTAAACTATTTTTAAAGAATCTTTTTATAAAGCCATCTTCAATTGTCATTGGTTCTATTAACATATATTAGTGTCCTTTTTGTGAGATTATAACTTATTTTTAAATAAAAATCTATATTGTTAATATAACCACAATATTCAACCGGATTATGCTTAAATTGAGCTTATCCACAAGTTATTCACAAAATCATATTTTAGGTCTTCTGTTGCTATTACCGCTCACTTTTAAATCATCTTGTAATTTATTTGATAACAAAAACTTCTCTGTATAATCTAGAGATTCAAAAAGCATATCAAAATTCCAACTTTTTTTGAATTCTTTCTCCCTATCATTCAGAGCATCTCTCATTATACTAATAGCCTTTTCACTAAAATCATATACTTTAGTATCTACAAATTGATTGACACCTTTTAATTCTAAAACCCAATTTTTGGCAATTAACTCAACCACACCTACTTTATTTATAAACCCCAATACTCCCATTTCTTTTCCTAAAAAATTCTCTCCAACATTAGATAAATCTTCTAATAATGCTTCCAAACATATGCTGTGAACTGATTCATTTTTTTTATTTATTTGTTTAAAATTAAATCCATCATCATTGTTATTTAAATACATACTTATAGTATTTATTTGGTTAATATTTCTAGATAACTTCATAAAAGCATTTTCATCATTTACATCTACACGGTTAATATCTCCATTGAATATCAAAAAACTTTTCATTTTTGAATTAGAAGGTTTAAATTTTTTATTACTAAATACATTCATGAAAGCAGTTTCTTGAGTTTCTTCATTCCACATTAAATCTATAGAATAATCTTTTTCTCTAGGCTGATCTTTAAAGCTAAAGTTAGTGTTTGAATAATTATTAATCAGCTGTGTAGCGAACAATTCAAAATTATTTTTTGAACCTAACCCATTATAAATAAATTGATTTTCTATTATGTGTTTTTCAGTGTTGTTTAATTGATATATTATATTTTTCATATTATTAATTTTATCTTAAAAAAATATATATTTCAACTTGACATTATTTGATAAGACAATCAAAATTGGTTTGGCATCTGAAAGGCTAAAATGAAAGTAAATGATTTTTGTACTGTATTAGAAAATGAAATTGAAGATTCTGAAAATATAAATATTTCAGTGACTAAATCAAAAGGACTTATTACTCTTTTTTGGTCAACCACATTTAGTAATCATTCAAATACTCAATGGTTTAATAAACATAAAGAAGAAATTAATGAAGCAAATCAAAAAATCATTGAAATTGGAAAAAAGTATTCTGATCTTTATCAAAGCCATGTAATCGTTTCCCAAAAGGATGTTGAACACTTTGATTATCGTTTAAAAACAGAAACGCCAACCCCCGTTAAGAGAAGTTGGCAGACTGACACCTTAAGTTTTGGTGGTGCTGTTAGATTTAATTATCCAAAAGAATAATTAGGCATACCCCATACCACCACCAGGATAATCTTTGGCATACATAATTTGAGACTGAGGAACTTCAGCATTATTAGGAATCATAGAAGTTTTTTCTTTGATATACTCTAATGCATTTGTTGCTGTTTTATGATTCTTATCTTCACTGTTATTACGGATACTATTTAAAGCATTCGTAGCAATTTGCAAAGCAGACTGCATTTTATAAACATCTTCAAAATCCATATTAAGCTTCCACCTCAATTTTTTCAATACTAAAATCTTTGTAGTATTTCTTAGCTTCAAAAATTGGCACAGCTTTTTGGGCTTCTGCTTCTGATTTATACTTACCAAGCAGAACAGGAGCAAAACCCATCTTTGCACGCAGATGGAAAGGCTTATTGATTTTTTTGAATTCTTTTTTCATGTTTTTCCTTTGAAAATGATTAATAACGAAATTTTAGAAAGTACAACAGAAGGATTCGAACCTACACACATCACCTGAACCTATCGCAATTTTAGCGACTTACACACTCTAGATATAGATCTTTACTGTCAGTGTCCTACTTAGGGTTTTAGGTAATGCTCTCCCAATTGATAGTATATTGCACAGAGGTTAATTATAACACAACTTAAACAGTTTTTTATTTAAATTTAAATATTTTTGGTGGAATGCAGGGGAATTGAACCCCCATCTGACCAAGAGTGCGATGGCGCACACCCGACTATGCTCCTACGGCTACTAACCGTGCATGTGACTCACCTGAACATCCCATTAAAATCTTGGTGGATAGGGTAGGATTCGAACCTACGTAGCCTGAAGGCGGCAGATTTACAGTCTGCTGGTTTTAACCACTCACCCACCTATCCATTTGTAATTATTATACAATACTTTTTTCTACTGAAACAATATCAGAACGAATTTTCATAACCTTTTCCCACTTTTTACTCTTCTTTTCAAGTTGCTCCAAAAGCATTTCTTGAAGTTCTTCAGGGGTATTTTCAGGATAAGCACTTGCTAAAGTGTCCAATAGACAAAGCATCACATCTGCTGTTTCGCCAATCAGAGGCTCTTCAACATTTTTATGAGGAAGATACCCCAACTTGTACAGCAATGCTTGAGAAAACTCACCAGTTTCTTCCATCATTTTGGCATTACGAGCCAATACCGGCAAAGTGTTCGTGTCACCACGAGAAAGCTCAAACACTTTTTTAATCATCTCTTGCATATAGTTCCTTCAAGTTAAAAATCAATTATATCACACAAAACACACTTCAAACATTTTTTCTTTTGAAAGAATTTCTTTATTTTCTACATCAGCATAAAAATCCAATTCCATTAATGTTGTTGGCATAGCATTAACAATAGAATCAATTTCATAAGGTGCTTTCTTATACCACTTTCTGTTTTTAAAAGCGAAAAGATAAAAGTACAAATAAGCATTTGCTTTTTGGGCATACTTTTCTTTATTCACATCTAAGTTAAATTTATCAATAAAATTAATAACCCTCTTTTCGCAATCAGCTTCTAGCTTTACAATGTTACTCCAAGCTTTTTTTACTTTAGAAATTTTGTATTTTGAATCTGAAAAGTATTCATCCCAAATTAAAAACTCATTTGTATTAACCCATAGCTCAGAACACTCTAAATATTGATTAGCATGCCCAAATTCATGTGCTACTAAACTTAATATCTCTTCACTATTTTTATTACCTGTGCTGTAAGCAAGAACCATTTTAGTTTCAGTGCTTAGGTTTTTTCCACTATACTTGGTTTCCCCACAAACATGTTTTTCTTTCATATCTGATGGCATACCCGCATCAAAAAAACCATTACATTCAATGGAATAACAGTTAACACGATTTTTTTCACTAACCATCAACTCAATCTTATTTTCTTTACAATAAGATTCAACAAAACTAAGAAACTTCATTTTAAAGCCTTTGAAACAGTTAAAACAGTATTAAGATTATAACCTAAAATTAGATTTTTGGGGATGATGTTACATTATCTTCATCATCATAGTCATCTTCACCATATTTGTGCTTAACAATATTGTTAACTTTTTCATTAGCAAACTGCACCATTTTTAAATATCCATTTCCCAAATCATTACTGTAATCTTGAGTCGCATAAACAATTGGACTTAATTTAATATTCAAATTATCTAATCCTTGATTGATATACTTATGGTCTATTTGTAGTTTAAATTCTCCCCAAATTTCATCAGTGAACTTTTTATCAAAAGTAAGAAGATCAGGATTTTCTTCTAAATGCTTGATGATTTTATCAACGACAACATTGTTGTGAGGATATTTATTTCTAATACCAGAACCTTCTGATTCACCGATAGAAAATCCATCTAAATTGTTAGTATTGATAGCAAAAAAAGCAAATGTCTCTTTCCTTTTTTCGGGATTACTTAACTTTTCAGCAAAAATCTCCCTCATATCTTTCCATTTGTTATTCATGTAATGGTAAAAATATTCTTTTGGCTCAAGACTATTGCCATGCCAATCTTTTTTTGAACTGATAGAATCAATCAAGTATTCACCGACACATTTATGCATAACAGCAAAGCTCACATTCACTGGCTCACCGCTATAATTAACTGTGAATAGACGATTTTCTGAAGCAACATCCCATACTTTATTGAAAATCTCCTCCAATTGATCAGCAGTATACTTGGTCTTAGAAGAATACAGTGATTTAAAATCTAATGGCAAATCATGGGAGCTATTTTCACCTTGTTTAACATCACAAACTTTTCTTTCTAGAATATTAAGAAAGCACATCAACATTTTAAAGTTTTCATTTCTACGCTCTAAGACAAATCGCCCATAATCATCATAATCACCTTTAAGCATTGGTGCTTCATAACCCCAAAAACCTGTTGAGTAACAGCTACTATTTGAAAATCCATACTTAGACACTTCTTTTGTTTCCTTACCCCAAGGCACAATCAAATCAACAGGTTTATATGTTGTTTTTTGGGAGATTGGAAAAATGAAGCATTCATCTCCTGTGGAAATAGTTTGTTGGCTAGCAAAGCAAGTAGTATTAAATGAACCCATGATGTTTCTTTCTGAAATTTTTGATGTTTATATTATAACAGACAAATTGATTTTTCTATAATAAAAATTGACTTTAATATCAAAATGTTAGATATGATTTATATGAATAGTAATGCTTTAATCTTTTTAGAGTGGTCAGCTTTAACCATTGGAACTTTTGGAACCATTTTATGGGCTTTAGGTAAAAATCAACTTATTATTTCTATTTTATGGTTAATAAGCGCTATTTTATGGATTTTTTTCTCTTTAATAAATGAACATTATGGATTAGGTGTAAGAGACGCTGTTGGTGTTATTTTATACATCATTGGTATTAAAACCTATTGGAAAACAGCAAAAATGAATAAAAAATAAAAAAGCCCCAATTTGGGGCTTTCATTATTTCATTTTAGGTTTCACCTTTGGAGTGTCTGAAATATATTCATTAGCCATGAATTGTGAAGCGATAACCTCAGAATCAAATGGTGTAATACCATCATGAATTGAAAACACAGTATCTGCTTCTGATTTTTCAGAAACTACTGTTGTTCCACGCGCAATGGTATGCATCTCAAACAAATCATAAAGATTTGGTTTTTTCATTTCTGCTAAACCTTCAATTGTATATGCCAATTGACCCTTAACGGAATTCAAATTGTTGTAATAACTTGAAGCTTTCACTGGAGTGTCAGCCCAAATATACTCTTTACGAGCAATATCATACAAGCACACCAATACTTGAGTCGCATCACAAGTGATATCAACTTTGTTTTTCACAGTAGAAGCCTCAAAGATTTCACCATGTTGCTTTTGCTCACGCTCCATCCAGCCAGCATAGCATTCTGGCATATCAGCATATTTTTGATTTGTATATGAACTGATCAATTGACCCACATATGCAGCACCAGGAATATCCTTTAGCATTTTTTCAATATGCACATCAATATACTCAGCAGCTCCGTTTGGAGCAGAGGTAATATCACCACTGTGGGCTAAGTAATCTGAAGAGCGAAGATCATAATAAGCACACTGCTTAATTAAGTTATAGCCAGCATCATAAATACCAACACTCAAGTCAATATCTACACGACCAACATTCACTTTCTCTCCGTTTTTGTCTACACCATTTTCATTCCACCAAGTGAAGAAACGAATAATTGGCTTATCAGATTCTTTAACAAAGCGTGAACCCTTAGGCACTGTTTTCAATGCCTTGGAAGCTGTTCTTTGAGCAAATGGAATGTTCTGAAGTGCTAAAGCATCCTCAATATAAACCTTACCCAAACTTGGAGCAGACTTAAATCTTTCAATCAAAGTCTCTTCAATAATAGATACAATTTTTTGAGCAACAGAACTATCCAAAGCAGGAGTTTTCACAAACTGCTTCTTCACTTCTTTAACTTCAGAAACAGCAAACTTGTTCTGCAAGGCGGATTGTAGAGAGTTTGCCAACACTTTAGTGGCTACTTTCTTAGTAACCTTTACTTCTTTCACAGGAGACTCATTCATATCACGAACGAATACTTTACCCATACCACCTTTTGGCAGAATAATTTTTCTATCATTCTGATTATCATACTTAAATTTAGCATGAATTTGCAATAATACTGGTGTAGCAATTGAAAGACTTGCTGATTTGAAATTCTTTAAAATCAAATCTTGATCTTCCACAGAAGAACTTTTTGCCAAAACTTGATTAAGCATACGACCAAAAACACCAGGGCGAACTTTTAGAAGCTCAGATGCTTGAACTGTTTTACCTTCTGAGATAAGCTTTTCAACTTGATAGTTGAAAGATTCTTCCTTATCGTTAGAACGAACTTTTTGTAATGCTTCAAAAGCATTTGGAAACTTCTTTTGGTATTCACCAATGTGAATTGCATGAGCCAATTTTGTCCACTGTTCTTTATATGTGAACATATTCTCCATAAATTGTGATTTGTCACCTTCAGATAACAATACATCAAGTTTTGCGGCAAATGCCTTACGCACTGGGCGTGACATATTTTTGATTTTTGTATCCACAGCCAAGCTTGTGTCTCCACCATTGATAGCAGCACTTAAGCGCAGTAAATCAGTAGGTGTTTTGAATTGTTCGGAAAGAGTTTTGTTAAAATCTACATCAGATTTCAACACCAATGCCCCCAAGAATGCTAGATTCTCTTTTTGTGGAATCTTATTTTCAACAAGAATGTTTTCCAACATAGAAACATCTTTCTCAGCAAGGTAATAAAAGATGTTTTTCATGACCTCTTTTACAGCAGGAGAAATTGATGCATTTGATGTCGCATAATTCACAAAATATTGAGGAACATCATCTTCTGTAATTACAGACATACGAAGTGGAGTCACCTCTTCTTTCAAACCTTTACGGTTTTTCTCTTTATAGTTTGGCACAATACGAACACCAAAGAAATCCCCAGTGTAATGCATAAATGCATTCAACAATAACTCAAGCTCATCTGCCTCAATTACTTGCTTTGGGAAGTTTGGATACATTGGTTTATAGCTAGATGAAGCATAGATTTGTTTGTTTGTCTCTAGCATCCAATCCCAAAAGCCTTCCATTTCTTTTGGTGTTGCATGAGACACAATATTCATAAGTTTGTCGTTGAAAGAAAAACCTAATTGCTCACATTTTAAAAGCAATGTAAAAGCTTCAGCCTTGTTGTCTCCCATTTCTAAATCGTTAAGATTCTTGAAAAACTTATCAACGAAAACAACTTGCTTTGATTGGAAAAGATCAGATTGAACTTGTGAAAATTTGGACATAACAACTCCTAGAAAAAAATATAGTAAAAAATGGCTACGAGAATAACTAACGATTAGTCATTCAATATACTTTTGAAGTTGTTAAAAAAGTTGACCATCAGATCAACTTTTAAAATAAATTCAGGAAAGCAGAAAAACTAGAATCACCAATAATATTATAGAAGGAAGTCTTTCAATAGCCTGATGTATGAATTATAAGGCAACTAAAAATAAAAAGCAACACTTAAATTGATTTTTTCTTACCTTTTTTATTGATTATTTTTGCTTCTTGCATTGCTTCTACAGAAAAGTGAACATCTAACTCTAAAACATACAATAATTGATTATCAGCAAACACCACTTCACCATCTTTAACACTTAGTATTGTGCTATCAATTTGATTAATCTTATTAGACTTAATACAATTTTCTACTCTAGCAATTTCTTCCATCGTATCTTTATATTCTTTTTCCAAGAAATAAATATCAAAATTATCTTTATTGATCATATCAACATAAAATCCACAATTTTGATCTGTAATAATTAATTTATCATCTTTTAACCAAACATGGTTATCCAAATCATTAAACTCAAAAGCACTTTGTTCTGAATTAAATCCATTTTCTATTGAAGATTTTTTTAATAACTCTATACTTTCTATGAAATCAGATAGCCCCATTTTGACTTCTGGTAATAATTCTTTAGCTAGGGTTTTTAAAAACTCATCACTATATTTATTTTCAATACAATTATTTTCATGGAAAACCTCAATTAAATTTTTTAAGTCTGATAAGCCAGATGTTGACGTGAAAGATTGTTCTTTCATATTTGCTAGAAAATAAGGATCTTCACTTAATTCTTTTTTAAACATTTTTTTAAATGCTTCAATTTCTTTTTTAACAGCATCACCAAGTTTTTCTAGCTCATCAAATAAATTTTTATTATCTATTTCTTCTATTTTTGCTGGAACAGACAACAACTTATAAGAGTAAATTGGCTTGTTAGAATCAACACTCATCTTAGGATATTTCATGAGATCATCTGTGGAGTTATCAGATTGAAAACTCTCAATATTATCTAAGAAAATGTTAATTCTGTTTTTTTGTTTTTCTAACATGTATAGCTTTGTATTTTCTGTATTGCGAAAAACTTTTAATTCCCTATCTTCTTTTTTGTAATAAGTTGGAAGTTTATCAAAAAAAGCTAATGAGGCAGAGGTTAATTCATCCTTAAATTTTTTATTTTTGGTAATAGCAATCTCTATATAATTAATATACTCTCTGTAACTCATAAAATAATCCTTTTAATCTATTTTAGTTGATATTTATACAATAGCAATTAATTACCAAGATAAATAATCAGTCACATCATAGTCTACAGCATCAACTTTCATTGTTACTACTTCACCAATACCAGAAGCATCAAACCTTAAAGACACTCTGGTATTGTCTGGTTTAGATTCTAAAAACCTAAGCATTTTCTTGATTTCTTTTTTATTTAAAACAACCTCTTTCACACCAACATTTTTTTTCATTTGACACCTCTATATTCTTTTTCAATTTGTTCAGTTTGTTTTGCTAAATGTAAATTAAGCAATTCTACATATTCGGGATGTTTTTCAATGAACTCATGCTTGAGCTTTTTGAAATGTTTTTCAAAAGAAATAACTAAACTTAAACTTGCCCTAGATGCCTCTAAAGAACCTCTTGCATTTTCGTAAGACATTTCATATGAAGAACCACAGTCTTCATACATACCAAAAATTGCAACATTTCTTTCTGCACTTTTAAAATTTTCTTCTGCATTTTTATAGTTTTCTTTGTACTTCTTAGCAAGAAATAATTTAGAACTTCTTGCTTCTAGCACTTTACCTATATCAATCAATGCTTGAAAGTTTTTTTCTGCTAACATAAAAACTCCTATATTTTTTTAGATTATAACACAAAAAACGAAATTGACTTGAATTATATGCTTGCTATAATTTATTTATAAAACACAAGGAACTGAATATGAAAAAAGAAAAATTTGTAACAATTGGAATGGCCGCACTTGTAGCTACAGTTATTACTTATGGCATTTCAAACGATAAATTTCTTAGTAATATTGTAGACACTTATGTTTTTGAAAAAACTGGATCTTCACTATTTCAGCCTATAGAACAAGTGAGATTTAATTTTCTTCAAACTACTGCCTTAAAAGGTTTAGATAAAAACTCATTTTCATATGAAAGTACTAAGGAACTTTTTGAAAGTATTAATACTCCAGAATATTTATCTAACCTAAAAGACCAAAATTTTTATAAAGATGAGTTAGAAACTGTTTTACTAACTAAAGACATAGAACTTAAAAAAATGGCATTAATTGAAGATGAAGTTAATGCAGAGGTTAAAAGATTATTTCCAGATGAAGAAGTTAAAACAAAAAAAGAACCTAAGGTTATTGATCTTATTACACCACTACCCCCAGAAAAATTAGCTCAACAGAAGAGTGACAACTTTGGTTTAGGGACTATTGATGAGGAAGTTAATCTCTCTGAAATGCCTACACCTCAAAAAATATCAAATACGAGCTTAAAAGAGCTTAGAGAAAAATATATAGAAAATAATCTTTCACAAAATAAAAAAACTGATTTTAAATTTGAGTTTTAATACAACATATGAATCAAACTGATAAAAAAATAGAAGTATATTTTGATGGCTCTTGCCCATTATGCAATAAAGAAATTAATCTTTACAAAAACACGAATACTTCTTGTCCAATTTCTTATGTTGATGTCTCTTCTATGGAAGATAATAGCAACAAAGAAACTCTAATGAAGAGATTTCATATTAAAGACCAACAAGGCAATATACTCAGTGGGGCTAAAGCTTTTATTGAGCTATGGAAAACTATGAACGGTTGGAAATATTTAGCAAAGGTTTTTGATAATAAAATTGGACTTACAATACTTGAATTCTTATACACTAAATTTTTAATTATAAGACCACAGTTACAAAAAGTAGTGATCTTTTTTGACCGAAAAACCAAATGAACTATTTAAGCATAAAAAAACCAACCCCTAAAGGTTGGTTTTGATATTTATTACCAGGAAAGCAGTCACACTAAGTTCAGTATAAGCAGTTGATATAGAAGGAAGTCGTAACAATAGCCTGATGTATTGGATTATATATGGTTTATTTTAAAAAATCAATTGTTTTCTTGTATTATTTTATTTAATTCACTCGCAAATTCATCTTCACGGTACCAATAACCATTCACATGTTCTTTATACCAATTTGGATCTCCCATTTGTCTCCTAAAATTAACTTGCTTACCTTCTAAATCTATCGTGATGTAATCAAAATTATGTGATTGAAATTTTTTATTTATTGTTATCATATGTATTAATCCTCTAAAAATTAACACAATGTTACCACTAAAGCCTAAAAAACGCAATTTTTATAATTTTGGTGATTTTTTTGTAAGGGTTTTATGAGATAACTCAATTTGTAAGGACTTCTCTAAAACAATAGACAAGAAATTTGCCTTTTTTAAAGAATTACCATCAATTATATATTCAGTTTCTTTGACTTTCTCACCTGTTTTACGATTTTTCACAAATATTGAAATCTCTTCACCAACATACTGACCATGCACATACCAAGACGATAATCCGTCTGGACTGTCTATAGCGGGACCATCTAAACGATGTAACTTATCATTTACATACCACTTGTTCACACCTTTTTCTACAAACATACCGTTTTTCATAATAATCTTTCTTTTAATTATTATATTGAAATATTAAACTTTCTCCAGTATTGAAATCAAATCACTAACATTTTTTACAGAATCAATTTCATTATCACTTAATTCTATACCAAAACTTTCTTCAATTTTAATAATAGAAATAAGGTTATCTTGTGAGAAGGACAATTTTGTATTTTCATTAAAATCTTTTTCAATGTTAGTATATGCCATTAAAATTGGTTCAAGTGCATTAAATATTTCTAAACGATTCATTATTTTTTCTTTTTAAAGAACATCAAAATTAATCGCTGTCTTTTCAAGACGAGAAAGAAGAGCTTCAGTTTGCTTGCTCATAAAGTCATCTTCTTCATCAATAAAAGTTTTACCGTTCATATGGTTAATTTTTAGAGATTCAGCTTTCGGCGTTTCAACAGCGATGACTGATTTAATTTTAGATCCCGGTTTAGCATTAGTAATCATATCTAACAAACCACGAGGTTGGACAATCATCTGTAATTGAGAAGCACCATTACCACGAGCCACAGCACCACCAACTCGTTTCAATGCCATCCCACGAGAAAGACGAATCATTCGGTCTGTCGCTCCAATACGTAAAAACTTTTGCTTTTTGCTAGTTTCTTGAATTGCTTCTTTTACAATTACTTCACCAAAAGATCCAGCATCTACCATGACAAAAATATCTTCACCATTCTGACCACCACCTCTCATATTAAGAAGAAGAACACTTTTCCCTAATTGACCAGGCATAACATTCAATGCTTTATAAATAAACTTTTCTAAATTACTTTTAACACCTAACCACATTTGAAGAGGCATACCATATTGGGTGGCATTACCACCAACCATCAAATCTCCTACTGCCACAGGTGACTTTGGTTTATCTGAATTTTTTGTGGCACCACACATCATTGTCAATGCTTCACCAACAGGACTTTGTAATTCATTAGTAGTTAAAATACTATCCAACCAAAAAATTGCCAATTGATTCAGACTACCTAAACCTACTGAACCTTTAGAGGCAACATTAACACTGTCTGAATGAATTGTTCCATCTTCAAGCATTACCTCATAAAGCATTGCCATTTCAGAACCACGTAAACCTGAGTCATCATTACTACGAACCACACAAGTTGAAAGAACATCTGCCATCTTTGGGCAAACCAATTTAATCAATTCCACTGTCAACTTATCATTCTTATTGTTTAAACGCTTTTCAATCATTTCCTTGTTAGCAGCACCCATTTGTGGATTCATATTACCTGTTTGGGGGGTTGCTTTCACAGAGATATCAGATGTAGTCATTTTAATGAACTCCAAGTTGTTTTGATAGATTAGATTATACTCTCCTAAACATAAATGTACAGCACTTTTTTGAATTTTCTTAAAATCTTTCTATTTGGGAGCAGATAATTTAAAAGCTGATGACATATTGTTGTACACAGTTTTGTATTTTTGCTCAATTTCATCCCAAGAGTCCAAACCCATAATATCACTCATTAAATGATTGGCTGAACTGAAATTAATAATTTTACCATTGTCGGCAATTTGCTTGCCAAAATCTAAAATTCTAAGCGAATGCCAAGCACTTTTTTTACCTACATACGGATTAAAATCTTCTTCAATAATGAACTTCTTCTTACACTTTATCCAAGAGTTTGAAGACTTAGCACTGATAGAACTACGCAATGCTTGTTTATCTAAAATAAACTCAAAGTCTACATCTTTCTTTAATACATTATCATCATTTAGAAATAAGCACTCTAAAACACTAATTTCATGTTTTTTAATTAAATCATTAAACTCTTCTATAGAATAACTTGTTACATCTCCATATTCTTCTAATGGATTTTTAATTTCTTTATCTTTTACCACAACAATGAAATCATAATCAGATTGTTCAGTATTAGTTCCATACACACGAGAACCATACATAAAACAGCAGATGGTATTTGAATCAGCTTGAGCAATTTGTTTGAGATTTTTCATTGGCAATCCATTTTCATATTGAACCTATTCAAGGTATTATTTGTAAATTAATTCTATTATTATTGTATCAGATTTTCCTATCTTATGCTATAATTATCTTAATTTAATTTAGGAGAAATTGATGGGTTACTCTGCTTATTCTTATCTTGTTTTTGGTATTAAGACTAATCTTAATTCTGTAAAGAAAACCTCCAAAGAACGTGCTTGCAGTCATGATGTTCAATCAAATATGAAATTCTGTCCAGAATGTGGCAAACCTACCTTTACAGAAAAAACAGTTTCTATTCTAGATTCTATGGAAAAAAATATTCTTTCTTACTTTTATTCAGATCCAGAGAATAAAAGTGATATTATTCTTGGATTTCAATTAGGAGGCACAGATTACAAAAACGATATCAGTGAGGTTATGCCAATAACACCAAATATGATTGAAGAAATTATGCAATTCTGCAAAGAAAATAATCTTCCATACAAAGAAAATCAATGTAAAACTTATGTTATGACTTACCATTCCTATTAACAAAATAAAACTCTTTAAACAAAAAAGCTGGAATGCACGATATAGTAAAATTCAACAAGGTGGTTGGTTTCCTACTTGTGGGAAAATTAATAGTCTTAAGAACTTATCACTAGCACATAAAAAGAAAAAGACAGAATAAATCTGTCTTAAATTTGGAGCTGGCATGTGGATACACACATGGATCATCCAGCATAATTTGGTGCCCTCAGCGGGACTCGAACCCGCAAAATTCTGATTTTGAGTCAGACACGTATACCAATTCCATCACAAGGGCAAGATTTGGTGGGTTGTGACGGTCTCGAACCGCCGACATTCTGCGTGTAAGGCAGACGCTCTACCAACTGAGCTAACAACCCATATTGAAATATACTGTTCTCACTTACGTGAGTTGGTAAACCAATCACACACAATATACTCCAATTATATTTCAATATGGTGCCTGGAGCCGGAATCGAACCGGCACGCCGATTAAAGCGAGAGATTTTAAGTCTCTTGTGTCTACCTATTTCACCATCCAGGCAATACTCTTTAAGGATTTGTCTTGATGCCTCTTTCACCTGTTTCCAAGGTCTCGGGGAGAATTAGTTATTCCTACTACTAGAGACAAGCTCTAATTCAGAATCTAAATCTTTGGTTGCCCCTGTTATAACCACCAAGTTGTTAACTTAGCCTATTATAACACTTCTTTCTGCTACCACCATAAAGGAGGTAGTGAAATAGATCGTCAAGGATTTCTAGAATGGTATCCTTGCGCCACCGTAGCCTATTACAAACTACGCAAGAGTGACTAGCTTTCTTTCTAGCCTAGATTTTCAGTAGGAGTTACGCAACCTATTAGCGTAGTATGCCCACTTACTTAACATCAAAACAAATTTTTAAAGAACATTGTTGGTTTTTTCACTTCATAGATTATATCAAAACTTTAAATTAAAGTATATTGAAATTATCCACTTTTAAAAATTCTAATTTAATAAAACCCTTAAAGGTGGAGCATCCGCCCGGAAATCGAACCGGGTACTGGGACTTGGAAGGACCCTGTGTTTCCACTTACACCACGAATGCAAATCTGAGCAGTTGTATATTTCACTTAACTCGCCAACTTTCTACAATAAAATCAAGTTAAGTCCAAATGATAAATTAAACGTTCTTCTGAATTTCACTTTCTTACGACAAGTCTCTCAGTTGTATTAATACATCAAATATTTGGTGCCCCCGGGGAGACTCGAACTCCCAAAATTTGGCTTCTAAGACCAACACGTATACCAATTCCGTCACAAGGGCATAAAATAAGTAGAAGGGTTTGTTTTAAAGTCTGCCTTATCTTCTATTTGCGATAGTTGACTAATCTATCTTTCAACGACTTATTCCACTTTTAAAAATTCTAATTTAATAAAACTCTTAAAAGTGGAGCGAGATATCGGGATTGAACCGATGACCAAAGATTGGAAATCTTTTGTTTTACCACTAAACTAATCTCGCATGCTTGAGCAGTTGTCTGTTCACTTAACTTGCCAACTTTCTCAATAAAATCAAGTTAAGTCCAAAATTTGGCGTCCCCTAGAAGATTCGAACTTCTGACCCACAGCTTAGAAGGCTGTTGCTCTATCCAACTGAGCTAAGGGGACATAAAATCTTTTGGTAGGAAGTACCGGGGTCGAACCGATGACATTCTGCGTGTAAGGCAGACGCTCTACCAACTGAGCTAACTTCCTATTACCAAATTAAAAGACACTAACGATCTACTGTTGTTGTAATTTAATACAGGACTTAGTATAAGTCGTCCCAACTCCGCATCTTTTTAACACAAGTCCTGCGGTTGCTTGTGAGTTAGTGCATTTTAATTTGGTGCCCGGAGCCGGAATCGAACCGGCACGCCGATTAAAGCGAGAGATTTTAAGTCTCTTGTGTCTACCTATTTCACCATCCGGGCAAATATAAACCAACCTTCATTTTTAAAGAGCTTTGTTGATTTGTTTCCTCATCAACATGTAGTGTATTATATAACACAATCTACATTTTGTACAGAATTTTTACCATCCATTTTGATTCTTAGTAGAAGAGCAAGATGAGCGCCGTGTCTAGTGGACTTACCTCAAAACTTTTGCACTAGAAGCCATAACGAGACGAGCTATGGACATGAGTTACAAAAGCTTGCACCTCTACTAAAAACCAAGTTAGTGGTGCGACAGGCTGGACTCGAACCAGCGACCCAAGGATTATGAGTCCTTTGCTCTAACCAACTGAGCTACTGTCGCATTCTATATCTTTGTTCTTCGATTAATCACTTTCGTTATCAATCAATATTGTGTATTATACGCCAACTTTTTGTTTTTGTACAGCACTTTTTGATTTTTTTTCTTCTTTTTTCTTTTTATTTAAAAGGACTTAACCAATTATTTAAAAGAAATACTTGAAGAGATAAGTACTTGTTTTTAACCGTTTTAAAGAGCAAAAAAAAGACAGCCTTTTTAGGGACTGTCTTTTGTTTGGGCTTTACTTTATGGATTCACAAATCACTAAACAAAAGACAGGCGGGAGATAATCTTATTATCCCTCTTAATCTTAAGCCTAGTACCAAAGTTTGTGTCATTCGTATTTCCTATTTCGTTCAATGTTTATATTATGTACTTTTCAAAAAAGATTGTCAACTACTTTTTTCTATTTTTTTAAACTATTTTTAAGATAGCCCAAAAAACTCCAATGTATAACGCTTGAGCAAATAGCATCATAACATTTTCTGTAAAACTTGCACTTGTAATTCCCGAACCTATTTTTCTTTTTCTTTTTCTTATCATATTAATTCCCCAATTAATCTTAATATCATTATATAGGTATAAAAATTTATTTGTAAAGATATAGAAAGAAATATATTTTCAAATTTATAGTCTTGTCAACCTTAATAAAACAAACTATATTAATTTTTCAAACTACCAGAAAGAATATATGAACCATAAATATAAAATATTAATTTCCAGTTCTTTGCTTATATTATCAACTTTATCTTTTGCAGCGGATAATATAAAAAAGGAATCTGAAGCACAAGCATTAAAGGCTGCGGATATGTTGAGTAACTCTATAAAAAACACAGTTGAACAACAATCAAATTATACAACTATAAGAAAATCATTTAGAGAAAAACAAGAAATTGAAACTAAAGATATCCAAGTAAAAATAGATTCATTACCTAAAGATGTTAATAAGCAAGTACTTTTTGAATTAGAGTTGCAAAAGTGGAATAAGATTTTACCTTTAAAATATCAAGAAATGGAAACTGTTAGAAAAAAATTAATTGCTGGAGAATTTACAGATCCAACATTACTTATGATGATTTTAAAAGATATTTCATTGAATGTTTTTAGTATTAAGGCATATGACCACGCTGATCAATACAAAATTCCAAATGAGTTAGTATTTAAATACAGTGAGATACTTGCTATCACAAAAGATAAATTTATTACTAGTATGAAAAAACAAAAGAAATTTAAAGACACTTATAATGAAGTTGTAAAAAAAGGTGGTGAAGATTTAAAAAAATACAATCTACAATCAACACCAGATCAAAGACTTATTGATATAATGACTAAAGAGTTTGTTATAAGTAATGTTAGGATGGCAAATCCTATGTATGTAAACTATGTTGGCAGAATTGTTCCAGAAGTATTAGTTAACAAAAAAGAAAATAGTGCCAATAGCACTAAAAATTACAATTTTCATCAGTGCTTAGCTCTTTATAACATTTTTGGTACAGAATGGGATTGTCCACATAAGGCAGAGGCAGAACAATATATGGAAACAAACACTAATGCTTATAAAGATTTATTCAAAGAACATTACGAATAATTATTTAAAAATTGTTGTAAATATATAAGGTTCTTTTATTCCATCTACTAGAACCTTTACACTTCCTACCATTAAATTTTCTGACCAATTGCTGAACTGAACCTTCTGATATTTAGGAGGATTTACCCAGGTTGCCAATCCTTTGGTAGCAAAAAACTGTTTAGTTTGTGGTTCACCATCTATTGTATTACAGTAAACACCAACATCAATTTTCTCACCATCTCTAAATTGAGAGTTTACAACCAAATAATCTCTTGGGTATCCACTATTTGAAAGTATTGTATCACTACTTGGTATATTTGCTATGTAGCATTGTTTAAATAAATCATCTGGTGATTTTGAAGCGATTACCTCACAATATTTTTTATCTAAACTTTTATATGAACCTACTTTAATGTTCGTATAATTTAAAAAGTCCATATCTTCTTTTCTGAAGACAGGAGAGTATCTCTCATTAGGTAATATAATATTTTTTTTAGTATTGATAACCTTTGTTGTAATGGCACATTCCAATGTGATGTGTCTCATCATATCTTGTTTCCACATTCCTAATTGATTTGATATGTTTATTCTTCTTGTTGTCTCAAAAAGTTTAGAAACAATTTCTTCATCTTTTTTTGTAGAAACATAGATTGGGAAATCATCAGCAATTGCTGACAAAGATAAGCATGATAGTAGAAGTAGTGTTAATTTTTTCATTTTCATTATTAATTTTTCAAAATAATAATTTAGAAACTCAAAAAAATCAAACCACTTTCTTTATTTCATTTTCAAATAATTCTTCCCAAAGAAGAATATCTTCAATTTCAGGATTAGGATCAGCATTAAAGCTTAAATTTACTCTAATCTTTTTTTCAAATCTTGTTTTAATATTTTGAATAGTTAATAATCCATAATTTTTTGCTTCTCTTGTTACAACTGCTTTCCAGGTGTTATTAACCTCTTTTTTCCATACTACATCCATAAATAAATTCCTTTTAAAAATTGATTTTTATTTTTTATCACTTATAACAATAGTATAGGAAGAAAAAACAGGAAATACAATGAGTGATTTACATAATATAGTACATGAAAATACTGAAATATTTTTAGAAAGTGTTGACATTTTAAATCCCAACAAAAGTAATGAAATTAAAGAATTCATTCAAGAAAATGAAGTAGTATTTGAAGCTTTTATCTCTGTCGTTCTATCTATTTATGTTTCAGTTGCCTTTTCAAATTTAAAAGGAAAGATTCAACAGCAAAAATCAGAATTGTATGAAATTATGGAAGTATTTCCAATATTAAAAACATGTTTACCAATTTACAGTGAACTGATAGATTTACAAATGTTAAATCCAAGATTATCTAAAGATGAAGTAGAGTTTAAGCAACAAGAAATATCAGCACTTTTCTCATATAAATACTCTTAAAAATTTATAAATATAAAACAAAAAAGCCACACACAAGTGTGGCTTTATCATAAGATTAACTTAAATCTTATTTAGCAGCTGGAGCTTGAGGAGCAGAAGCAGCTTGCTCAGCCTTAGGAGCCTCAACTGGAGCTGGAACTTGAGCAGCCGGAGCTGGTGTTGGAGCTGAAGCAGCAGGAGCGGCAACTGGTGCAGGTGCGGCTGGGGTAGCAGCTTCTTCTTTTTTACCACAAGCAGTCATAGCAAGGGCAGCAGCAGCGGTTAAAGCGATCATAGTAATTTTGTTCATATTGATTCCTCCATAAAGTGTTTAGTTGAACGAAATTCCATTGTATAGACAACTTCAAAAAAAATCAAGCATTTTCTAGGTAATAACCCCAAAAAAAAATAGTTTATTTAATTTTGTAATATAAAATAATTACTTTTTAGGTGCTACAGAAGGAGAGGCATTTGCTCTTTCTAGGGCTGTTTGTGGTGTCGGCTTGGCTTGGTCATTTGTCACTAAGCTACCATTTTCGTCCATCATAAAAGTCTCTTCCATATTTGGATTCTTACTTTCATCATTCATAATGGCTAATTCAGTTTTCTTATTTAACACAACGATACTGATTCTTCTATTAACAGCACTTAGTGGGTTTTCCTTATCAAATAGTACAGTAGAACCTAAACCAATAACTCTTAATATTTTTTCAGAAGACATACCACCAACGACTAATTCTCTTCTTGAAGCATTTGCTCTATTTGAAGACAACTCCCAATTAGAGAAGGATTTTTCACCAGCAGAAAATTTTGCTGCATCAGTATGTCCAGACACACTTATTTTATTTTCGACATCGTTCAATGCCTTACCTATTTCTCTTAAAATAGTTCTTGTGTATGGCTTTAATTCATCAGAACTTAAATCAAACATAGGTCTATTTTGTTCATCAACCACTTGAATTCTTAATCCTTCAGAAGTTATGTCTAACAATAATTGTTTTTTAAATTGAGACAATTGAGGACTTTGGTCAATCATCACTTCAATTTTTTTCTTAATCATTTCTAACTTTTCTTTTTCCCTACGCATTGCTTCCATTTGAGCTTCTTTAGAAAAAGAAGTTTCTCTAGCTTTAACTTGTCCTGCCTTCACTTGTCCAGCTTGTCTTGTTAAATCTTTACCACCACCCTGGATCACACTGGTAGCATCACCCATACCAGAACCACCAGCTTGAGAAACTCTTACTGGGTTTTGGAAATATTCAGCTATACCTTGTAAATCTGCTTGTGTTGTAGAGCCTAATAGCCACATAAGTAAGAAGAAAGCCATCATAGCTGTCACGAAGTCAGCATAAGCGATTTTCCAAGCACCACCGTGATGACCGCCCGAAATTTTTTTAACTTTTTTAACTACTATGGGACGTTTTGAATTATCAGACATACTTACTTACCCTTACGACCCTTTAAGTCTGCTTCTAGTTCTTTAAAACTTGGTCTATCATGTAAGCTAACAGCTTTTCTTCCAAATTCTATAGCAACTGCTGGAGCATATCCAGACATTGAAGCTAATAAAGCCATTTTTATACATTTAAAAATAGGCTCTGTTGCCTTTGCTTTTTGCTCTAATAAACTTGCTATTGGAGCAATAAAACCATATGAAACTAAAATACCCAAGAAGGTTCCAACTAAAGCACCACCAATCATCTTACCTAACACTGCTGGTGGCTGACCAACTGAGGACATCACGTTAACAACACCCATAACAGCAACAACGATACCGAAAGCAGGGGTGGCATCACCAGTTTTAGCAACCACATGAGATGGCTCCATTTCTTCGTGCATCATGCTTTCTAATTCCACGTCCATTAAATTTTCAATTTCATTTGGATTTAAGTTTCCACCAATCATCATTCTTAAATAATCAGTAATAAAATCTACTATATGATGATCTTCTGTTACTGTTGGATATTTTTTAAATAAAGCACTTTTTTCAGGCTCTTCAACATCTGCTTCAATTGCCATTAAACCTTCTTTTTTAGCTTTAGAAAGAACTTCATATATTAATGCCAATGTTTCTACATAAAATGCTTTGTTATATTTTGAGGGCTTTAAAGCTGGCCCAATAGATTTTAATGTATGCTTAATAACAGTTATATTATTACCAGCAACGAAACCACCAATAGTCAACCCAACAATAGCAGCATATTCTGCTGGAACCCATAGTAATCTAACATCTCCATGAATAGCATAAGTTCCTATTGAAGAAACCAAGACTATAATATATCCAATTATCAAATACATTGCGGAATTCCTTTATTTTTTTGTCGCACTAAAAATCTATAATAAAAAAAAGTTGCCAAATCAAGTATAGTTTATTTCGTCTTATTTTTAAATTTCATAAACACAATATACACAGCTAAAACCAAAGTAATTGAGTTAGCTACTATTACAGGAAGTGACTCAATTATTAATCCATAGGAAAGCCATAAGGCAACACCGATACAAAATATAATATACATTAATCCAGATATGGCATCTGTATTTTTTGTTTTATATATTTGAATAACTTGAGGGATGAAAGAAACTGTTGTTAAAAAAGCCGCTAAATAACCAAGCCACTCTGAAATTGCGTTGATAAAAATCTCTATACTCATTCACAAATTCCCATCACTCTACCTAAAGGGATATTTAGCATAATTGCTATTTGTTCATATGTATAATCACTTGCTTTTAATTCATCTATTTTTTTAGATATTTCTAATTCTTTTTTATATTCATCTAAATCTATTATTTTTTCTTGAACCATTTGATTATCCTTTTTCGCTAGAATATTTCCAAGTTCAAAAAAAGTCAATAAAAAACCCAGCTGATTCAGCTGGGTTTAAATCTAATTAAGATTTAATTAGAAACGGTAGCCAACACCTAATTGAACAACTGGCATATACTTCACAGACTTCAAGCTGTTGCTTAGCTTAGCTTCTTCAGCAGCGATGTCTGTAGAAACAGCAGCACAAACAGCAGGGTTCAAACAGTCAGCAGAAAGTTTAACTTTTGGAGAACCAGTGAAAATAACACCAGCATCTGCTGTAAAGAAGAAACCACCAGACTTAGTAGAATTAAATCCATCGTAACCTAAACCAAGGTAAGGAGAAACTTTATTCCACTTAGAAGACATGCTCAAATTACCTACATCAGCAGCATTATAAGTTACACCATTAAGGTCAATGGTGCCAGCACCAGTGTAACGAGCATTACCACTAATGGCATGGTCTGGGCTATAGATACCACCAGTTAAACGGAAACCACCACCACTTGGATGCCAATCACCCAACAGGTTCCAACCACCAAGCTTCAACTTGCCATCATAGGTGATATTTTCTTTAGTAACAGTATCAGAGTAGTTATACTGTGAATAACCAGCACGAACTTTAAACTTTTCAGAAACAGGGAATGTAAAATCAACACCACCACCAGCGGTACCAACTTTGGCGCTTACCCCCATATTACTAAAAATTGTTGGATTTTCAGCAGTAGCTACACCAACACGAGAAGATGTATCTGCCGCTTGTGCAGCAGATAACATACTCATAGCAGATAAGGCTGCCACCACAATCATAGTTTTTTTCATATCAATCTCCTTATAAAACAAAATTACTACAACACAAACACTTAAATTATTTTTTTTGAAAAATCAATAGCCTATTTAGCTTAAAGACTTTTCCAACGATGGATTTGAATTTCTTTTCCATCTTGCTTCCAAGAAGCACCATCCCAAGAAGCATCTACGGTCATTCCACCCATTGGCCAAGCTGCATTGATTACTACTTCATATTCGCCAATTTCTTCTGGTGTAATTGATTTATCAATCCAATTTTCTTCACTTTCTGAAGGTGTAGACCAACTCGCAGTATCTTGATCTACCTCTTTAGAAACACTTAATACTGGCTCAATATCTAAGTCACAAGAAACCAAGCATAATGTTTCGTCATTGAACCAACCATTTGTTTCCAAATAGTCATAACCATCTTCATCGTAACCATCAATAATTAATTTTTGTTCTTCTTCAGACACATCATCTGAAAACTCCCAATCCATAAACCAACCATCATCAAGCATATCTAGCTCAATAGATTCAATATTATTTTCGTAATAGCTATACATATCAATTTCGCCATTACTATCACGCTCTAGGATAGGTTCCTCATCGTCACTTGTGGTAATAACCCAAGAACCCCAACGAAAACCAGTAACTTTTTTTACAGTTTGACCCTTATCATTTGTCCAAATTTCTACTTCAACAACTGATTTTTTATCTCTTGTTGAGACTTTCCAATCTGCCATATTTTCTCCTAGATTTCTAATTCGTTGATTATACTACTAAATTAAACAAATCTTCAAGTTATTTTTCAGATGTTTCTTCATCTAAAGTAGTTCCAAAGAATTTACCTCCAGAAAAAACCTCTAGATCTTTGTATTTCATCTCACCCAAAATAACTCCACTTTGGCGTATCTCAATAGCATCAGCATCTATATTGCCTTTAACTTTACCTAAAACTACTAAACCGCCACTTTTTATATTTCCTTCTATTAGACCATTAGGACCAACGATTATACCGTGTGGTGATTCTACAACAATATCACCTTTGAATGTTCCATCAATTCTAATAGAAGATGGTGAGTTTATTTTTCCTTCAATAGTTACACCTTCTGAAACTAAATTTGTTATTACTATTTTTTTCATAATTACCTCACCTTTAATATTTTTGATTCAATTAATTTTTTGGTTTCTTCATCCCAAATTGATATGGCTAAATAATTCCCACCATATAAATTTGTATTTCCATCAAACAAGTCACCACCAGCCTTAACTAAAATTGGTTTACCCTCATTCATTACTTCTGGAATAACTATAGGAGATTTATAAGCCCTAACATCTAATATGAAGTTTTTATTTTTCATATCTGAAGTTTTAATAAGAGCTTGCCAATAAATATTATTTCCAGTTACAGTTAATTTTGATACAGAAACCATATCATTAGAGCTTACATTTGGTTTTTTCATTAAATCTTTTAATGATTCATTTTCTGTTTTTAATGTTAAAATTTCACTGTTTAATTTTGTTAACATTTCACCATCTGCCACTCCAGCATCTCTTGCTGTCATCACTTGTTGAATTGCCAAAACTTCCATAGCTCTTTTAGCAAATGCCATTGGATTTGAAAAAATTCCTACAAAATAAAAAATTGCAGTTAAATTTAATATACTCAGTAATATTAATGCCCCAACCCAACTTCTAGTGAATTGAAACATTCTTTGCCACCAAATACCACCTCTTGGCAGTAGTAATGGTTGAACATCAGCGTAAGGTTGCAAATTTGGACGTCGTTTCACTTTCTCTCCTAAATTTTGATAAAAATGCCTGTGGGTCAACTCTTCTTCCAGCCACTTCTATTTCTAAATGTAAGTGTGGACCAGTTGAAGAACCTGTAGATCCAACCCTAGCAATTTGTTGACCTGCCTTAATAAAATCACCCTCTTTAACTACAATCCCATCTAAATGGGCATATCTACTTATATATCTACCACCATGATCTATGTCTATACTTTTACCTAGACCAACCTTTGAGATATAAGTAGCAACTATTACACCATCAGCTACAGACTTCACAGGAGTTCCTATTTGTGAAGCAAAATCAGTGCCTGTATGTGTATGAACTCTTCCAGATATTGGATGAACCCTAGGACCAAAATTAGAAGTCATTCTTCCTGAAATTGGTTCGTTTTGTGGCATAAAACCTTTTGTCACTTCATTAGGAAGATGAGCAATCTTCATTAAACCCACTTTTGAATCAATCTCATCAATAGCGACCATTAATTTATCAATATTTTCCCTAGCATTTTTAGCATTTAAACTTTTACTCATTAATCCAGAAACCATTTCTTGATTGATATTTACTGTATTGGTTATTTTTTTATCAGATTCAAGTTGTTTAATTATTTTTTCAAGAGACTCTAGTCTTCCTTTAATAACTCCTAAATCTTTAAAAAGCTCTCCATTTTGTTTTGAATTTGTTAATATATTCAACTGGGCAAAGTCAGGTATAAACTGAAATAATGACCAAGCTCCAAAACTAAAAAACATCAATATAATAGTTAAGAAGGACAAAAAAGATATCCAAATGGTTTTTTTGGATATCTTAAAGCTTACAGCCTTTGATGACTTTTCTCTTATGAATATTATTTGCATCTTTATAAAATAAAATTATATTACCAACTAATAAAACTAAATCAACAATTTACCTTAAAAAAATTAAAAACATTACCATTTGAGACATTTTTAAGAGATTTAATTGTAAACAACCAATCTTCTTTTTTAAACAAATGAGCATCTAAAATTTCTTCAGAATAACCTCTGTATTCAATATAGATTTTCTCTTTATTTTCACTTGCCCTAATTAAATCATCTACATGATTTATATAACTTTTATTGCTTAACATGGTATTAAATTTATTAATTTTGTTATTATTAACTGATTGACTTTAACATGAAACCTTTTATTAAGTCAATAATTGACAAAAAAAGTTTTGCTTTGTAATACTAAAATTATTAAAAAAAAGGGTGATAAATGAAAAAACTATTTTTAGGGCTGTTAGCTTCAATATTTATTGTAGGTTGTTCAACAACACCACCAAGCAGTATTCAACAACCTATGACAGCTAAGCCAACAGCACAACCAAAACGCATGAATAATAATGGAGCCATTTTTAATCCTGGTTCTATATCATTTTTTGAAGACCAAAAACCAAGAGATGTTGGCGACACTCTAACCATCAATATTGTTGAAAATACAAAAGCAAGTGTTAATTCAAATAACAGTGTAAGTAAGAATTCTAGTAATTCTATTAATGCTCCAGTTATCGCTGGATTAGGTAGCACTGTTGCTCAATTAGGTAGTATTGGAGTTAGCACAGATAGCTCTCACTCATTCAGTGGAAAAGGTGGTGCTGGTGGCACTAATTTGTTCACTGGTAACATTACTGTAACCGTTGTTGATGTTTTAGATAATGGTAATCTCGTTGTATCAGGTGAAAAACAAATTAGCATTGGTGGTGAGCAAGAATATATTAGACTATCTGGAGTAATTAATCCAAGATTTGTTGTTAATAATGCTATAGCATCTAATAAGGTTGCTGATGCGAAAATTGAATATAAGAACTCTGGGCAAATTTCTGATGGCTTAGTGATGCCATTCCTATCTAGATTCTTTATGAGCTTCTTACCATTTTAATTACAGTTTAGATTTTTTTGAAGCTGGGTACTCATTTTCATTTAGAAATGTATCCAGCTCTTTTTTTAACCAATGTCTTCTTATGGTTTGTTCAAAATTAGTCTCAAATTCATATTTAGCAACCATTTCCAAATACTTATCTAAATCTGCTTCATATTGATCGAAATGAAAGGACATATGCTCTGTATTTTCATATTCAAAGAATAAATAATTTACACCTTCTTTTTTATACCAAATAAAAGTTTCATATGAGTTTAAATCTGACACACCTATGAACTGAACAACATAATATAATTTATCATATTGAGATTTTTCAAAAACTACTTTAATCCCTATCAAATCTTCATTTGATGGCTCTATAATTAAAATTGAATTAGATGTTTCTGTTTTCATTAGAAAATAATACACCTCCACGAAGGGAGGTGCAATAGTTTTTGTTTATTTATTTGTTATAATTTTAATAAATTTGATTAATAACCAGAATTTAATCTTTGACCCATTAATTTTGCTTGTAACTTTCTAGTTTCAGCGATAACTTCAATAATAGAATTTAATAACTTTTTAATTTGTTGCATGACAATATTCCTTTTCTTTTTATTGATTCTAAGGGTTTTCCCTAATAAAGTCAAGTATTTTTATGGCAAAGCATCAAATTATTTTGTACTTATTGAAATTTTAAAGCTATCATCTTCATCATCCCACATTGATGGAATCAAAGAACTACTAGTCTCTTCTTTAACAAAGTTATTAAATTTGTTCTTATACTCAGCCTCTTTAATGCTTGGCAAATTATCTTCTACAAAACTATTTACCTCATTATTTGTAAAATAAGTTTGGAATTTTTGCATCATCTTTTCCATGCACTTTTCACGAATTTTCTCGGAAATATGATCTTTTCTAATTGTTACTTCTATAGCCTTTTGGACATTCTTGCTTATTTTAAAAGTTTTTCTCACAAAAATAGCTGCTTGCTGAATATCTAAAGTCACATCTCTTTGCTTTTCGCTCAACTTATATTTATCAAACTTTAGCCCTTGAATTTCTAATATTTCACCGTTGATAATGAACACCATTGGTAATTCTTTTAAATCATTTTTAATTGCATGTTGATTAAACTTATTCAAATAATCAAAGGCACTAATTATTTTAGAAACTTTTATCTTCTTTTCAGAATCTCTTTCAATTATATTATCTAGCATAGCAACATAACCATACACTTCTGCTTTATCTACAACCGCTTCTAAAACATTCATTTCAGGACTGTGCTTCATTTCTATTATTTTATCTCTAAAACCAAAAATATTTGTTGTGTTTTCATTATCTCTATTGTTTGTTAAAGAATTGATTTTCTCCACCAATCCTTTTGAAATTACAACTCCAAAATCACCTTTTGAATATTGATGTGAATCTCTATAAAAACCATCACCCACTATTGGATAAACATCACAATCTAATTTGGGATTAAATACTCTAATGATATTACTTCTATCTATCATTTCAACATATTCTTCTAATGTGCTTGTTCCCAATTTTGCCACCTTAGGGAATAAGTGAATAAACAATATATTTTCTTTTGATAAGGAAGAAACAGACTTAACACCAATAATATCTATATTGTTATTCATATCTTGTTCTTTAGGAGACAATAATGCTTTACTTATATTATTAAGCTCAAGTTTTGAATCTTTTAATTGCTTACTTAAAGATACTTTTACTTTTGTTTTTTCTTTAATATTTTTATCTAAAATTGCTTTTCTTTCAGAAAAATTAGATATTCTTTTTTCTTCTTTTATTAAAATATTACTTTCTTCCTCAAACAATCTAGTAACGAATGTATTTGAACTTTTAAGCTTTGATTCTCTTTGTTGGTGAACTTCTTCTATTTTATTAGCAAAGCCAAACCACTCAAAAAACATGATTTTTGTCTTATCAAAAATAGTTAATCTTTCTTTCACAAATTGAGTTCTTAACTCTTTAAGCTCCACCAATCTTTCTTCATACTTCTTTTCATTCTTTTTATTTTCAGAATTAATAAATTTAATTTCTTTATTGAGTTTTTCTACTTCAATATCAATTATTTTTAATCTTGTGTTAAAAGATTCAATTTTACTCTGAACCTTTTTTAACTCATGAGCATTCTCTACTTGGTGCTGAACTATTTTATCAATGAAATGTTCATCAATTGTTAATTCATAAAACTTCTTATTAAATACTGACTCAGCAAGGTCAATCATTCTATTGGAATACTTTGATAAAATTGCTTTTTTATAGTTATCTTTAACTTTCTTTAAAAGTAAATACTCTAACCCTAAAAAACTAGTGCATAATATATTTTCTGCTTCTGATACAACATTTAAAGCTTTTAATAACTCAGTGTCATTGTTTGCATACAGCACCACATTTAAATCAATTAATTTATTTCTATATGCTGAATAATTTTCTTTTTCAATAGCATCATATATTCCACTAAGAATTTGTTCTTCATTATTGAATCCTAACATAATTTCATTAGCTCTTAAATTGGAAAACAATTTCTGAATAACATTTACACAGAAATAATTAGTTCTAATCATTTTTGTTAGTTCTTCAGAGCTTCCTATTGCTATTGGTTCTTCGACTTCTGAACTTCCTTCTTCATCGAATACATTGTAGTAAAGTAATAATTCTTCTGACATATTTTATTTTATTTTTTATTTCCCGTATTTAAAATCAATATAAAAAAGTTTTTGAAAAATCAATAGCAAACTGATAATAGACATTGATAAATTTAACAAAACTGTAGAATTATTTACTATTATTAAATAAAATCTTGTTTTTTCCAAAAAAAATGGCATATTATTAATAACAATTTAACGGGAGAAAAACCACTATGAAACGAGTCTTTTTATTTTTAGTAACAAACATTGCCATCGTATTAATGCTGGGTATTGTTGCGAGTGTTCTAGGAATTAACAATTATGTATCAAAAGAGGGTATAAATTTTGAAAATTTACTAGGCTTCGCTTTGTTAATGGGATTTAGTGGTTCATTTATTTCTTTGCTGATTTCAAAGAAAATGGCAAAATGGACAATGGGCTTAACAATGATTGATGGCACAGAAGGTCCAACTCAAAAATGGATTTATGGTGTTGTTGAAAAATTTGCGCAAGAAAAGGGCATTAGTATGCCCGAAGTTTCTATTTATGATTCACCTGAAATGAATGCTTTTGCAACTGGACCCACTAAAAACAATTCTTTAGTAGCTGTATCTTCAGGGCTTCTTCAGAATTTAAATAAAGATGAAGTAGAAGCAGTAATAGGACACGAAATTGCTCACGTAGCTAATGGTGATATGGTTACACTCACACTTGTTCAAGGTGTTATAAATACATTCGTAATTTTTGCTTCTCGCGTAGTCGCTTTTACTCTTGATAAATTTATCAACAGAGACGAAGAAAGTGAAGGGCAATCTTGGGTTTATTATGTTAGTGTAATTGTGTTTGATATTCTTTTTGGTATTTTGGCAAGTATGATTGTTTCTTACTACTCAAGAGTAAGAGAGTTTGCGGCGGACAAAGGTGGTGCTGAACTTAAGAATAAGCAATCTATGATTAATGCTTTAAGAAAGCTTGGACAACAAACACCAGGTCATTTACCAGAAGCCGTTAAGAGCTTTGGCATCTCTGGTCAAACATCTAGTTTTATGGCTTTATTCTCTACTCACCCTCCAATTGAAAAGAGAATTGAAGCACTTGAAAATGTGTAATATTTAATCAATAAAAATACAGTCTTTAGGGGCTGTATTTTTTTATCTAAAAAACAAAAAAAGTCTTGTTTTATGCTATAATCTCTACATACAAAATCAGTTGGAGTAGCAAACAAATGAACGGTAAAGTTAAATTTCATAAGCCCACAGGTCCAGCATTTAAAGTTGGTGAAATTTGGTATGGTATTTCCACCAAAGCTGAAGTGGAAATTATCCGTGTGGAAAAAACTGGCTCAGAGAAATGGGACTATGAAGTTTTCTATATGGATGAGTCAGATCGAGTCTACCATAAAGATGCTTGGAACTTTCAAATTCGCTACGAACATCACGCTGATCTTTTTGCTTAATATTTAAAGGATTTAAAATGACTATCACCACACAAATGATTCAAAAACAGATTACAGATATGCCTAACTGCTGGCTGGCTAAAAATATCAAAGAATTCAACCTTAACTATAAATCTGTTCCAAAAAATCTTATGGAAACTTTTTATTTTCACTTTAGCGAACAACCTAAAGAAGATACCATCACAATTTGGGATAAGTATCTAAAAGCTTTTGAAGAGCTTCGTCAAAAAGGTTTTTTCAAAATGAAAACAAAAAACCTAGAATTGGTTGTTGAATCTTTTAAAAAGGAAGCTGAATCTTCTGAACTTAAAATTGAGCAATCAAAAATTGATGATCTTTGCACAGTTAAAACTCGTAAAGGTGAGAAATCAATTCATTTTGAATATAATGATTTTATGGATCTTTTTGATCAAACATATGGTGTGGACAACCGTGACTTTTTTAGGAAATTTGGATCAAGCTCTAATCAATATCGTAATGAAATTTATAAGCGTTTTATTGATGCTACACCAAAAGAAATTGATGAAGCTGGAAAACTCAAGCCTTCCGAATCAGATATTGCTATGAAAATGTCCATCATTTCAAAGCATCTACATGACAATAGTGTTTATTATGATTTTTGGCACAAACTAATTGATTTAGATTTTGCTGAAGTAAGTAATGGCTCTATGCAAACCATGTGGTTCAACAATGAAGATGAAGAACAAATGTTTGAACCCAATGATGGAAATGAAGCAGAATATCAAATTGAATTATTTCATTTAATTAAAAAAGCTATTTTCAAAGAACTTAAACCTAGCTTTGAAAAAAATGGATTGAAGATTGAAGATAGTATTGATTTTTATGTTTGGTGGTAAATTATGTATCTGACTATTATTATTTGTATTTTGGTGATGTTTATTATGTATGCTTGGGTTCAAGCTATAGAAGGAAACAAACATGTTATTTTTCATTTGGCGGTTTGTATTTTATGCACCCTTCTTGCTTTTAAAGCAGGACAAGAAAATATCTTGCCTGTTAAAATAAGTTCTAACACAAGAAACTTAGAAGAGATTAAAGCATTAAATAAAGAGAGGATTACCTTTTTAGAAAATGCAATTAAAGATTACAAAACATCAGAAGAACTTATTAATTCAAAACAAAAGGAGGAAACCACTGTTCCCTCCAATCAAAGAAATAATCACGATTTGATTCCTAAATAATTAGACCATAGCCTCACCAGAGGCTCCACCTAACATAATTTGACCTTCTTCTGCCAGTCTTCTAACAGATTTTAGGATTTCTTTCTGTTCCGCTTCAACATCTGACAATCTTACTGGCCCCTTATTTTCTAAATCTTCTCTTAAGGTTTCAGCAGCTCTTTGAGACATATTTTTAAATATCTTCTCCCTTAGGTCTGGTGAAGCACCTTTTAGCGCCATAACCAAACTGTCTGGCTGAACTTCTTTAAGGACAACTTGTAATGCTCTGTCTTCCAACTCTAACAAGTTTTCAAACACAAACATTTCATCTAAAATTTTCTGACCTAACTCAGGGTCAAACTCTCTAACAGCACCAATAATTTCTTCATTTTTCTTGCCCATAAAGTTAAGCATATTGGCAACTGATTTTACGCCACCAACAGAACGTTTTTTACCTGAAGCAGCACCAGAAAATAAACCTTTCATAGAATTATTTAACTCTTGTAAGGCATTTGGCTGAACACCAGTAATTGTTGCCATTCTTAGCACAACATCATTTCTTAATCTTTCAGTAAATTTACTTAAAATATCAGCAGCTTGATCTGATTCCATATGAACCAATATAGTAGCAATAATTTGTGGATGTTCATCCTTAATTAAATCAACAATAGTCTCCGTATCTACCCATCTTAAACTATCAATACCAGCTGTTTCACTTCCCTCGGTAATTCTTGAAATTAGATTAGTAGCATTTTCTTCACCTAAAGCTCTAATTAAAACATTCTTAACGTAGCTAATTGTATCAATATGAACTGATGCTTGCTCTTTTATAGTTTGCACATACTCACGAACAACCTCTTCTATTCTTGCTCTTGGAATAGCTTTAAGAGCAACCATTGCTTGCCCCAACTTTTGAACCTCTTTAGGCTCTAGGTGTTTCAATATTTCAGCTGCTTTTTCTTCACCCAAAGAAACTAAAAGAATAGCACTTTTTTCTAAACCATCATTTTTCATTTGCACCCATCCATTCTTTTACTAAATTAGCCGCAGCTTTTGAATCCTCAGAAACCATGCCTTTTGCTTTTTCAATTACTATAGAGTATTCATCAATTGTTAATTTAACATCTGCTTCATCTCCGTTAACCAATCTACTTTCAGCATCTTTCTTTTTAGTCATAGCTAAAGCGAAATCTTGATCTCTCTTCTTTTCTGACTCTATTTGCTTCAACACTGGAGTCACTAATTTTCTCCACAATATTAAAACAGCCAATAAAATCATAATATATTTTAAAGACTCTTTTGCTAATGCTATATTATCTGGGTCTTTCCAAATAGGTGTTTCTATAACAGCAGGAATAGGCTCAGTAGCAAAACTAGCATTTACAACAGATAAAGTATCCCCCCTCTTATCATTCAAACTAATAGCATTTTTCACTAAACTTTCAATTTTCTTAATCTCTACATCTGTGATTTCTTTAGTAACTTCCTTACCTTTTTTATCTTTTTCTGTTTTATTATTAATAACTACAGCGGCAGATAATTTGATAATTTCACCAGATGGCTTTTTAACATGGCGAATTTTCTTGTCTACCTCATAGTTTACAACAGAGTTTTTAGTTGCTTGAACTGGACCACCAACTGTTGAAATAGCTCCAGTTACACCAGCCGTATCTAATCTTCCTGCCATCGCACTTGTATTAGGTGTTGGAGTAGTTGCTGCAACTTGCCCAGGAACAGGTGGTAAATTAGTAGGAGGAGTTAATTTTCCATTATTATTTGAAGGTGCTACAGCCGGGAATTCTGGTGGAGAATTGACTAAGGTTCCCGGAACACCACCAGCAACAGATGAGCCATTTACATTAGCATTTTCTTGTGATTGCTTACTACGAATAGAAGCACTTCCTGGTGTTTCATTTGGCTTATATATTTCTTCTGTTTCTTCTTGATTTGAAAAATCTACAGTAGCTGAAATTTGAACCTTATAATTTTCTTTACCCAACATTGGATTTAAGACAGTTTCCACATTTTTAATTAATTTTGATTCTACTGTTTTAACGAAGTCCATTTGGGTTGAACTTAAACCAGACATTGAGCCATTATTCTTTTCTTCTGAAATTAAAGCACCATTTTGGTCAACAATAGAGATGTCTTTATAATTTAATTTTGGGACACTAGAAGCCACCAAATGTATAATACCAGAAACCTGAGTAGGGTTTAATGTTCTACCAGGGTGTAAATTTAAAAATATTGAAGCTGTTGGTTTTTCATCATTGTTATAAACAAATAATGATGCTTTTGGTATAGCGATATGAACTCTTGCTGATTGAACAGCACTTATAGATTGAATAGTTCTGGCTAATTCTCCCTCTAATCCTCTTTGGTAATTTACTTGTTCTACGAACTGGCTTGTTCCATATTTCTGATTTTCTAACAATTCGAAACCTACAGAACCACCTTTTGGCAAACCTTGAGAAGCCAACTTTAATCTTAATTGGTTTACTTGGTCAGCAGGAACCATAATTGAACCATTATCTTTAATTTTGTATGGTATTTGTTGTTGCTCAAGAGCAGAGGTTATATCTCCACCATCTTTTTCGGCAATATTAGAGTATAAAACCTTATATTCTGTTTGGTTAGCAACATAAAAAAGACTCATCACACCAAGAGAAACACCAACAATACCAGCACCAAATAGTCCTTTTTGAATATTTGAAAGCTTATTGAAGTACTGCATTAAACTAAAGTTTTGTTTCCCTGACGGTGAATTTTCACTGCTATTTTGTTCGTCCATTTATTGTACTTTCTGTTTTTCTTTTTTTTATTTAACTTTGATTATTTTATTTTGTCAAAAAAATATATATAAAAAAAACTACAAGGTCAACACTTATGTCTTTTATCTAAAACAAAACCAGTGTTTTTATAGTGCAAAATAACCAAGTCATTGAAAATATTAATCAACCTTTTATCTTCTATAAAAACATTTTATCTACGATTTTAGACAAATTAGCGTTGACAGAAAAAATAAAGCAGGCTATCTTTTTTAGGTCATTGATTTATGCGTCAAATTTTGAAAGTTGTTTCTTTCAATTTCCCGATTGGGTCAATGATTCCTACCAAATAAAACTACCGTTGAGGCAATAGACTAAAAAAAACTG